>Ga0310838_1000038_pt1 | contig 260635 bp, 239 predicted proteins | sample SM_ome_6_FD_202241 | JGI IMG/M metagenome (GOLD analysis project Ga0310838, IMG submission 202241) | Sorghum-adapted microbial communities enriched on stacked mutant (SM) sorghum from Joint BioEnergy Institute, Emeryville, California... ...
GACCGTTTCCGCCATCGCGCCGAAAGCCGAATTGGCATCGAGCATGTAGATGACCGGATAGCCCTCGGCCGGCGGGGCGGATTCCGGCTTGAACACCATGATCCGGTACTCCGCGCCGCGGCGGCTCGTTAGCGTCCACTGCTCCGTTCCCGGAATGGTGAACGCCGAACGTTTAAGCTTTTGTTCCAACGCTATCGCTCCTTTCTCCGAACAGCCATTGCAGCGCCGAAGGGAACCTTAGGGCAAACAACATCCCGTCATGCGTCCCGCTCTCGCCGATTTCGAACTTCAGCCTGTCTTCCGTGAAGCCCTGGTCCAGCAGCAGGCGGTGAGCCCGCTTCGTCCTGCTTACCATTTCTTTCTGAACATTCGTCTTGTACATCCCTTCGAGCGCGCCGACGTACATGTAGATCCGGTGCCCGGACGATTCGGACGCGGGCTGGCGTTCCATGTATTCCAGAAAGCCTTCGTACCAGAAAGAAGCGGACAGCAAGGCGAAGTTGCCGAATACTTCCGGGTACAAATAATACGCGTAAAGAGAGACGAGCCCGCCCAGCGATCCGCCTGCGATGCCGGTGGACTCCCGGCCGGGCAGGGTGCGGTACCGTCCGTCGACAAAAGGCTTGATCGTGCCGACAAGCTCCCGCAAATAGCCTGCGGCGCCTCCGCCGAAATCCGGCCTGTCCGGGGCGAGCGCTTTGGCCGGCCAGGGCGTATACTCGCCGTTCCGGTCGCGCGGCTTGATGCCGACGAAGATCAGCTCCGGAAGCCGCTTCGTCATGACCAGATGCTCCAACGCATTCAGGCCCTGCTTCACCATCTCGCCGCCGTCCTGCACGTAAACGACCGGAAACCGGCGGTCCCCCGCTTCGTAAGACACCGGCGTATAAACGAATAGTTCCCGTCCCATAACCGTCTCCGGTCTGAACGTTCCCTGCATCATGACGCCCTCCTTATTGGCTTGAACGGCCTTTCCGCTTGCGCACGCCGTTATCTTTTTCGGGTTCGAAACAGCAAGCAGACGAAATACGGGACGCCCAAGATCGAAATGACGATGCCGACCGCCAGTTGCGCCGGAGCGAAGATCGTTTTGCCGATAAAGTCGGCGACGACGACCATCAGCATCCCGATGGCGCCGCAGGCGGGAACGATATGCCGGTAATGCGCGCCGACCAGGCGCCTGGCGATATGCGGAGCGATCAGGCCGACAAAGCCGATGCTGCCGGATACGGACACGCAGGCGCTCACCAGCCCGACGCAGCAAAACAGCAGCAGCTTCCGCTCCCTGTCCGCGCGGACGCCAAGCCCTTTGACGCTCGTTTCGTGCAGCTGCAGCAGATCGAGAACGGCGGACTTCCGCCAAATAACGGGCGTCAAAACGAGCAGCCACGGGATCGTCGTGGCGACATGCTTCCAGGTCGCGCTGTAGATGCTGCCCGCCAGCCATACGGTCGCCATCTCGAAATCCTGCGGATTCATCTTCAGCGAGATGTAGAGCGTAAGCGCGCCGAAGCCGGTGCTCAGCGCGATGCCGACCAGAATGAGCTGCTGCGGGTCGAGCGCTCCCTGGTGCCGGGCCAAGGCGTAAAGCAGGGCGACCGCCGCGATTCCGCCCGCCCAGCCGAATAACGGCATCGTCATGACGGCCATCCAGCCGGCCCCTTTCACCGTGCCCTGAACGAAAAACATATACAGCACGACCGCCGTTCCCGCGGCGGCGTGAATGCCCAAAATGCCGGGGTCCGCAAGCGCGTTTTTGGTAATGCCCTGCAGCGCGGCGCCGGCGATTCCGAGGCCGAAGCCGACCAGCGCGCCAAGCAAAATGCGGGGCAGCCGAAATTCGAAAACGACAAGATCGCGTTCGGCCGTCGGATCGATCCGAAGCAGCGTCTTGAAGACATCCTTGGTCGAAAGATCGAACGTGCCGTTGGTCAGACTGACGTACATGGCCGCAAGACCCAGCCCGCAGGCGGTCAGAAACACCGTCCAAAACCGCGCCGAAGCCGAAAGTCTACGCACGCTTGCCCCCTCCTCTCGTCTTGATTAAATAGAGGAAATAAGGCACGCCGAACAGCGCGGTTACGACGCCGACCGGCGTCTCGAACGGGCGGTTGACGATACGGCTGATCAGATCGCACCAGGCCAGAAACAGCCCGCCGTACAGCGCCGCGAAAGGAACGATCCGCCGGTAATCCCGGCCGACGAGAAACCGGATGACATGCGGCATGATGAGTCCGATAAAGGCGATTTTGCCGGCGATCGCCACGGAGATTCCGGTCAGCAGGACGACGCTGAGCATCGCCGCGGCTTTCACCAGCACGACGTTCATGCCGAGCCCGGCCGCCAGTTCGTCTCCAAGAGACAGGGTGGTAACCGGACGGGCGACCAGCATGGCAAGGGCAAAGCCGGCAACGGCAAACGGAATCGCCAGTTGGATGACGGCGGGATCCATCTGGTGCAGCCGGGCGTTGTACCAGAAGCTGACGTTCTGGGACACCTGGTAGTAAGTCGCCAGCGCCTGCGAGACGCCGGACAGAAAGGTCCCGACGATCGTTCCCAATATCGCCAGCGCGACGGGGGAAGTGCCGCCCGGCAGCAGCCTCGCGATGCCGAAGACAAGGCCGGCGCCGAGCGCGGACCCGGCAAGGGAGAACAGGATCATGTCCATGGAGGCCTGACCCGGCAGAAACACCATGCACAGCGTAATGGCGAACGCCGAGCCGTCCGTCACGCCCATGATGGAAGGGGAGGCAAGATCGTTTCTTGTCATCCCCTGCATAAGGGCGCCGGACACGGCAAGGAACGCGCCGACGAGCAGAGCGCCGACGACGCGCGGTATGCGGGACGAGCGGATGATGAGGTGGTCCACGTCGTTCGGATCGAAGCGGAACAGCGCGTCCCAGACGGTGCCGGCATCGATGGACTTTGTGCCGTAAAGCACGGACAGCAGAATCGTGACCGGGACAAGCAGCACGCCGAGCGCGAACAGCGCCGCCGGCTTTAATCGGGCCATCGTCCGCATGAATACTCACGCTTCCGCATTATTTGGCCAGTTGCTCCTGCGCGGCCTTCAGGAATTGAATCCGGCTCCACGCGGGGCCGCCTTCCGAGAGCGGATCGATCGCGTTCACGAACACCTTGTCGTTTTTGACGGCGTTGATCTTCTTCACGATCGGGTTGTCCAGCAGTTCGGTCAGCGCATTTTGCGACTCCTTGTTTTCGTCATCGGCGAACTGGATAAACAGATAGTCGGGGTTCATCGCCGCAAGCTGCTCGACCGACAGCGCTTCCTGCGCTTTGGCGGCCTTCACTTCCGCCGGCGGTTCAAGCCCAAGGTCGTTGTACAGGATCGGATTCACGAACACCTTCTCCGGATAAATGAACACCTGTCCCGAGCGGATCCGGGCGGCGAGCACCTTCTGGCCTTTCAGCTTCTCGGTCAGCGTCCCCTTGGCCGCTTCCAGATCCTGCTTGTACTGGGCGATCGCCTTTTCGGCCTGCTCCTGCTTGCCGGTCAGCTCGCCCAGCAGCCGCAGGTTCGCTTCCCAGTTGACGGCAATATGGGAGACGAGAATCGTCGGCGCGATTTTCTTCAGCTTCTCGGCCGTTTCCGCCGGGAATTTCGTGGAACCGAGAATGACGTCCGGCTTCAGCTTGAGAATCGTCTCGAAGTTCGGCTGCGTCTTCTCGCCGATCGACTCGGCCTTATCGGTAATCGGCGCGAAGCGCTCGGGGAACTTGCCGCCGAACGTAATGGCTCCCACCGGATGCACGTCCAGCACAAGCGCGTCTTCCATCGCTTCCATCGCGCCGGTGATGACGATCCGTTCCACGTTGGCCGGAACCGTATACGTTTCGCCCAAGTATTCGATCGTCCGCTCGCCCGCCGGGGACGCTTGCTCGCTGGCCGGCTGCGCCTCGGCAGAGGCCGGCGCCGTTGCCATTGCCGATGCCGACGGTCCGGAGTTCGTACCGCTATTGGCCGATTTCTCGTTGTTCGAGCCTCCGCATGCGGCCAACACCAGCATGAATAATGCAATCAAAACGGCTAATGCGACTGTCTTTCTCATCTTTTTGAAAAGCCCCTTTCTCCTGCTCCTCTTTATTGATAATGATTATCATTGCTGATTATAGCGAAGGAGCAGGCGCATCGCCATGGACAAAATCCCGAATTAAGATGGACGAACGGCAGATAGCAGCCGGACGGCCTGCTTCAGCATCCTTAGGTGCGCATAAGCGGAATACTCCCGCCACGGGTCCGAGGTCAGAAAGCAAAGCCGGTGCCGCTGAACCGCGGGAATCGCCTGCCATTTCGGATCGTCCTGCAGCCTTTTCCAGGCGCCGAGCGTTTCGCTCTCCTGGCGGATCATCAGCAGCAGATGATCGGCGTTCAAGTCGCCGAGTTCGGCCGGCGTGACCGGCACATCATACAGTTCCTGCCCGCAGTCGTAGGCCGGCTTGAGCTCCAGGCCCCGGTACAGCGTGCCGGCCATGCCGCGATCGCAGTACAGGAACAGGCTGTCGTTCAGCATCCGGACGACCGCGACCGATTCGCCGGCCATCGCTTGCCGCAGCCGTTCCTTGCCCGCCCGCATGCTGTGCGCATACCACTGCAGCCACTGCTCGGCCTGCCAGGATTCGCCCAGAAATTCGGCCAGCAGACGAAACTGCCGCTTCCAATCCGCGCCCTCGGCCGGGAGATAGAACACCGGCGCGATCTTCTCCAGCGCTTGCTTCTCCGCCTCCGAAATGTCGTCCAGGGCAAGCACCAAATCCGCCGGCACCTGCCGCAGCAGCTCGATGTTGGCCTCCCATTCCTGATGGTGCCGGTAAGCGCTGATGTGAACGGGAATCTCGTTGCGGTATTTGCGGTAGTAGTATTCCGTCCACTTCGGGTGCAGCGGGGCCGCAAACGGCATAATCTGAAGCGGCAGCAGCTGCCCGAGCAGCGCGGGACTGTAAACCGCCACCTTCCGGCGGCGGCTGCGCATATAGGCAGCCGGGGAGATGCCGATCTCTTTTTTGAATTTACGGCTGAAGTAAAATTCGTCGGCGTAGCCGACCTGGTGAGCGATATCGCGCAGCCGGAGATCGGATTGGGCCATCAGCCGCTTGGCCTGCGTCAGGCGCAGCTCCGCTACGTAGTCCATCGCGCTTCTCCCGTATTTCTTTTTGAACAGGTCGCCGAAATATTTCGGGCTCAGATCGGCCATCTGCGCGAGCCGTTCGACCGTCAGCGGTTCGGTATAATGCTCTTCGATATATTGCTTCGCGAATTCAAGCGCCGCATGGGCGCTGTCCGGCTTCGCCCGGCTGTTCCGGGCGATATGGTAGAGCAGTTCCTGAAAATCGATCTGGCAGCGGAAGGGGCCGAGCTTATCATTGCTGCGCCACCCGCTGAACAGCTTGCCGCACATCGAAACCAGCTCGTCGGAAGGATAAACGGTTATTTTGCCGCTATGGGAAAACAAATGCGCCTCCTTGACCGGGCCGAGTCCGCCGTCCGCTTCCTCCCGCCGGCCGAAAACGTCAAAATAGAACACGTACATCTCCGAGTTCCCGCTCATGGACGCCGTGCCGAACGTCCGGTCCGGCGGACAGACGCATACCGCCCCCTGTTCCAGGTCCACCTGCTGCCGGTCCAGCAGAAGCTGAACTTCGCCGCTTGTCACGACGACCAGCGCATAGGAAAACACGAGCTGCTACTTGAGTCCGCCGGTCCCGTCTCCCTTAACGGACTCCACCGACCGGAGCCTGAACAGCCATTCATGCAGACAGCCCGGTTCGTTCCGCGCGCCGCTTGGCTCGGTTTCCATTCGAAGTCCCTCCCTCCTGCTTTTCGTTTTCTTATTTGAGTATATTGATAATCATTATCAATTTCAATCGCGGCCTGCCGATACGACGACGCGAAGCGCTCTTCCCGAAAGCCGCCCAAGCCAAGGCCGCCCGAGCGCAAAAAAAAGGCCGAGCCGGCGGCCTATTCCGCCCTGCTCAGCCGTTTGCGGCGAACGCTGTCCGCTTTGGGGGCCGATCACACCATTATTTTGCAAATATCGTTGGAGAATTCGACCGGGTCCTGAAGCGGCAGCCCTTCGATCAGCAGCGCCTGGTTGTACAGCAGCGCCGTGTACAGATCCAGCTTTTCCTTGTCGTGCTCGAAGGCGTTTTTCAGCGATTGGAACACCGCATGGTTGACGTTGATTTCCAGCACCTTGTCCGCCTTGACGTTCGGAGCGTCCGGATTGCCCGGCATCGCGTTCAGGATTTTTTCCATTTCGATCGATACCTCGCCCTCCGAAGAGAGGCATACGGGGTGCGATTTCAGACGCGTGGACGCCTTGACGCGCTTCACTTTGTCCGACAGCCGGTTCTGCATATATTCGAACAGCGCTTTGTGCTCGTCGTTCGCGGATTCCGTCTCCTTCTTGTCGTCCGCTTCGATCCCCAGATCGCCGCTCGATACCGACTTGAATTCCTTGTCCTTGTAGCGCATGAGCATCTTGATGGCGAATTCGTCGATATCGTCGGTGAAGTACAAAATTTCGTAGCCTTTGTCGGCGACCAGCTCGGTTTGCGGCAGCTTCTCGATCCGCTCGACCGACTCGCCCGTCGCGTAGTAGATGTATTTTTGATCCTCCGGCATTCTCGAGACGTACTCGTCCAAGGTTACGAGCTTCTTCTCCTTGGAGGAATAGAACATGAGCAGATCCTGCAGCACTTCCTTATGCGCGCCGAAGTCGCTGTAAACGCCGAACTTCAGCTGGCGGCCGAACGATTTGAAGAATTTCTCGTATTTCTCCCGCTCGTCCTTGAGCATGCTTTTGAGCAGGCTTTTGATTTTGCTCTCGATGTTTTTGGCGATCAGCTTAAGCTGCCGGTCGTGCTGCAGCATTTCCCGCGAAATGTTGAGCGACAGGCTTTCGGAGTCGACCATCCCTTTGACGAAGCTGAAGTAGTCCGGCAGCAGGTCGCCGCATTTGTTCATGATCAGCACGCCGCTCGAATACAGCTCCAGCCCTTTCTCGTATTCCTTCGTATAATAATCGAAAGGAATTGCTTCCGGGATGAACAGGATCGCCTGATAGACGACCGTTCCGTCGGCGCTGATGTGCAGGTGCTTGAGCGGCTTGTCGAAGCCGTACCGTTTTTCCGTGTAAAAGTTTCGGTAGTCTTCGTCCGTCAGCTCGTTTTTGTTTTTGCGCCAGATCGGCACCATGCTGTTGATCCGCTGCTCTTCCGTGACTTCCTCGTATTCGTTGTCGGTGCCTTCCTTCAGCTTCGAGGTCGTCACGTCCATCTTGATCGGGTAGCGGATGAAGTCGGAATATTTCTTAATGATCGCTTTCAGCCGGTACGTTTCCAAAAACTCGTCGTAATTTTCGTCCTCGGTGTTGCCTTTGATTTTCAAAATGATTTCGGTCCCGACCGTATCCTTCTGCCACGGTTCGATCGTGTAGCCGTCGGCGCCGGTCGATTCCCATTTGTATGCGGTGTCGCTGCCGAGCGCCTTGCTGATGACCGTTACGACGTCCGCAACCATGAACGCGGAATAGAAGCCGACGCCGAATTGGCCGATAATGTCGTGTCCGTCCTTGATCTCGTTCTCCTGCTTAAACGCCAAAGAACCGCTCTTCGCGATGACGCCGAGGTTGGTTTCCAACTCTTCCTTCGTCATGCCGATGCCGGTGTCGAGAATCGTCAAGGTGCGGTTCGTTTTGTCCGGAATGATTTTAATGTAGTAATTGTCCTTGTCGAACACGAGGTTGTCGTCGGTCAGCGCTTTGTAGTAGATTTTGTCGATCGCGTCGCTTGCGTTGGATATCAATTCACGTAAAAAGATTTCTTTTTGCGTATAAATGGAGTTGATCATCATTTCCAAAAGCCGTTTCGATTCCGCTTGAAACTGCTTCTTTTCCATGGGGCGATCTCCTTTCGCAAACGATTAGCACTCTCCCTCGGTGAGTGCCAGTTCATTTTTTTTATAACATCCCCCTATAGGGATGTCAATGTCATGGTCCCTCGTTCGGAATAGCCCCGAAGGTGGCCGAGGGCAAACGGGACGCGCGGCAGTTTGTCCGGCGCCGCGATGCCGCCGCGTTCGTCCGCTGCCCGCAAGCCGGTACGGCTCCGGCTCCGCGGGTCCGTATCGGCGGCCCATGCCGCTCGTTTTCCGTCCCGATGCCCGGCTTCGATGCATGGGTTGGGGTTTATTTTGTATAATGAGAGTTGTAAGTTCCAAAGCGACAGTTAAGGAGACCCCGAATGTCGAATCGAATCTGGAATCTGGGCATCGCTCTCCTCTCTTTGACGTTTTTCTTCCTGCTTGCGGGCTTCGGCGTCACCTCCTTGCACACCCGTCAGCTTGCGGGGCAGTTGAAGCCGGCGGATCCGGCGGAACCTTCGCGTCTTCGGATCGGGCTGATTTCCCAGGAATTGAACAATCCGTTCTGGAGGTCGGTCGAAAGCGGCGCGCGGTCCGCGGCCGAGCGGCACGGCATGGATCTCGAGTACGCGGGACCGCTTCGGATCAACGCCGAAGAACAGGCCCGCCTGCTGGAAAAAGCGATTGCGAAAGGCACCGATGCGCTGCTGGTTCAAGGGCTGAACGAACCCGGCTACGCCCGGCTGATCGACCAGGCGGCGGCCAAGGGCATTCCCGTCATTACCGTCGACGCGGACGAGCCGAACAGCAAGCGGATCGCCTATGTCGGAACGGACAACAAGCGCGCCGGAGCGCAGATGGGGGAGCTTGTCGTCCGGACGATCGGCAAATCCGGCAGGATCGGCGTCCTGCTCGGCAGCAAAGCGAATAACCAGCGGCTCCGTCTGGAAGGGTTCCTTGGCGTCGTGAACCGTTATCCGGGCCTTGCCGTCGCCGACATCCGCTACTCCAACATCTCCCGCCTGCAAGCGGCCGGAGAGGCGGAAACGATGCTGCAGCAACATCCGGAGCTGCGGGCAATCGTCGGGTTCAGCGCGCTCGACGGCCCCGGCATCGCGGAGGCGGTTCAGCGCGTCGGCGCCGCGAACGTCAGCGTGTTCGCCTTTGACGATCTGGAGTCGACCAGGGAAGCGATCCGGCAGGGACGAATCGAGGCGACGATCGTTCAGCAGCCTTATCAAATGGGCGTGGAAGCGGTCGATCTGGTGCACGCCTATTTCCAGGGGGAAGAGATCGGGAAGCTGCACGTGACGGAAACGGCCGTCTTGAACCGCAATTCGCTTGCTAACGCGGAAAGCGGCAACGGCAACGGCGGCGGCAACGGCAACGCGGCGGAAGGCGCAGACGGCTCCGACGGCACGTCGTCCGTTAACGGCGCATCCGACAACGGCGCTGCCGCCGACGCCGGAGGAAGCCGCCGATGAGCATACGCACCAAACTTTTGCTAATCATCCCGCTTCTTGTCCTGCTCGCCAATACCGTCACGTTTTTTCTGTTTCAGAGCTCGACGGTCGTTCAGGGAAGCTACGACCGGATGATGGACCGGGTCTTGTCCTACAAGCAGTCGGTCCTGACCGCCGAGCAGTCCCTGCAGGCCCTTTACAACTATTTGCTCGACCCCGCCCCCGAAGGGCGGGCCGAAGCGGAGCGTAGGCGCGGCGAGCTCGCGCAGCGCCGGGATGCGCTCGAACAAGCCGGCCACCCTTCCGCGCTCGTCTCCGCGGCAGCCGGTTACGTCCGCCTGCTGGACACGCTGGTCGGGCAGGAAAAAGCCGCCCTGACCGCGTCTTCTTCTCCGGCCGAGGCGCTGGCCGTGTATGAATCGGCGGAAACAACCTTGGCCTTTATCCGCGAGGAAGCGCAGCGGCTGGTCGACCTCGAGCTGGAGTTCGACCAGCCGGTGTTCCGCCGGGTTCAGGAGGAGAACGCGAAGATGAACCGGCTCGGCGCCGCCGTGATCGCCGTTCAGACCGTGCTGGGGATCGCGCTGGCCGTGTGGATCTCCCGGAGCGTCACCGAACCGGTCGGCCGGCTCGTCAAGGCGGCCAAGCGCGTCTCGGAGCGCCGGTCGTATGACGTTGTTCCCGCCTTGCCTCCCCCTTCCAAGGACGAGCTCGGCGTTCTGTCCGGCGCGTTCGTGCAGATGCTGGCCGACCTGAAAGCGTCCGCCGAGCGGGACCGGGAACGGCTGGAGCAGCGCCGGCTCGTCAAGGAGCTGGAGCTTCAGGCGCTGCAAAGCCAGATCCGCCCGCACTTTTTGTTCAACTCGCTGAACGTGTTGTCCAAGCTGGCGCTTCTGGAAGGGGCGGAGAAGACGTCCGATCTGATCGTCTCCATGTCGAAGATGTTCCGCTACCAATTGCGGAATCCGGACGAACCGTCCACGCTACGGGACGAGCTTGCGCATGTGGCGGCGTACGTAGCCATCCAGCAGGCGCGCTTCCGGAACCGGTTCCGGTTCGAGACGGCCGTCGACGAATCCGCCCTGTCTGCGCCGATTCCGCCGCTGACGATTCAGCCGCTGGTGGAGAACGCGTTCGTACACGGCATCGAGCGTTTGGAAAAAGACGCCGAAATCCGGCTTACCGTCCGCCGCGAAGGACGGGACGCCGTAATCGAAATCGCGGACAACGGAATCGGCATGGACGAAACGACGAGGCAAGCGCTGCTGCGCATGAATTACGAGCCGGCAGCGGACGCCGGCGGCCCGGCTGCGGCGTCGACGGGGCTTGGCACCCGCAACGTATTCCGAAGGCTCCAATTGTTCTCAGGACGCGACGACGCCGTCGACGTTCGGAGCCGTCCCGGGCAGGGCACGTCGATTACGATCCGTGTACCCTTGAAACGTGAGGAGGAGCAAAAAGATGTACCGCCTGCTGATCGCGGATGACGAAGCCCTGGAAAGGGAAGGCTTGGAGTGGATCGCCAGCCGCATGCTGCCGGATACGTTCGAGATCATCCATGCCGAGAACGGAAGACAGGCCATTGAGCTTGCGGAGGATCGCCGCCCCCATATCGTGTTTATGGACGTGCAAATGCCCGGCATCCAAGGCCTGGAAGCGTTGAAAGAGATCCGGAACCTGCTTCCGGACGCCAAGCTTGTGCTGGTGACGGCGTACGACTATTTTTCCTATGCCCAGGAAGCGTTGGCCCTCGGCGTTAAGGAGTATATCGTAAAGCCCGCCGGCAGAGAGCAGATCGCCGAATTGCTGCGGAAGCTGGTGGACGAACTCGAACGGGAAAAGGACAAAAGAGCCGAGCAGCTCGAGCTCAAAAGCAGGGTGTATGCGCTGCAGCCGCTGGTGGAAAACGAGCTGGCCTTGATGCTGATGGTCGATCAGGTGATCGACGCCCGGCCCGAGGAACTAGCGGAATGGCTCGATTTTCCGCTTGAGGACTGCCGCTGCCTGGTGCTCGCCTTTGCCGGCCACGACCCCGGCCTGGACAAGAGGGCGCTGTTCGAAACGATCCGCCGATTCGCCAAGTCGCACGGCCACTGCATCGTCAGCTCCATTCTCGAGCATCACCTGGCGGTGTTCCTGCGAAAGCCGCCGCAGGCCGAGGACGATTGGAAAGAGGAAGCCGTCCGGTTCGGGGAAAAGCTGCGGGATACGGTGCGTTCCCAACTGAAGGCCGACCTGTCCGTCGGAATCGGAACGCTGCGCAGCGGCGCGGACGGCCTTCGCCGGTCGTACTTCGAAGCGGTGTTCGCCTCGACTTGTTCCGATCGAAATGGAAGCGTTTGCCTTTTTGACGATTTAAGACAGGGAAGAACCGTGCAATTTCCGCACGAAGCAACCGAAGACGCGGCGCAGCGGAGCTATGTCATGTCGGCCCTGAACCGCATTCGCGAAATTCGCGAGGAGCAGACGTCGACGGTCATCGACAGAGCCAAAGCCTACATCCGCCAACGGTTTACCGAAGATTTGTCGCTGGAAGACGTGGCGGAATTCGTTCACCTGAATCCGTTCTATTTCAGCAAGGTGTTTAAGCAGCACGTCGGCGAGACGTTTATCGATTTCCTGACCCGGCTCCGGATCGAAAAGGCCAAGCAGTTGATCCGGGAGGACCAGTTCAGCATTAAGGAAGTATGCTACGAGGTCGGCTACAAAGACCCGAACTACTTCAGCCGGGTATTCAAAAAGGTGACCGGCGTCAGCCCTTCCGAATACCGCGCCCAGCTCCCGTAACCGCACGAATCCCGTCGCGCGCTGCCGTCCGTTTCCCGGCCGGGAAATGGACTTTTTTGCGTTGTTCAGGCCAATAAAGTGAAGATCGGACCCTCTCGCATTCCGCAATGCGCCCCCGCCGAATTATTGTGCGGAAATAGCGCAAATTATTGAAGTTGATTGTTCCCTCCCGGCTTCGCGCCCTGTGCTATACTTGTTCTCGCTTCCCCAGACCGGAAGCCGCTTGCATTACGCCAAGGGAGGCCTGAACAAATGTCAACCAACTTGCTAACCGCCGAACAAGCGGTTCGCCCGAACATGAAATATGTGACGCTGGTGTCCATCATTGCCGCGTTGGGCGGCTTTTTATTCGGATTCGATACCGCCGTCGTGTCCGGAGCCATCGGCTTCATGACAGACAAATTCGCTCTGAACGACGTTCAGATCGGCTGGGCCGTCTCCAGCCTGATCATCGGCTGCATCATCGGCGCCGCGTTATCCGGAACGCTAAGCGACGGGCTCGGCCGGAAAAAAGTGCTGATCGCCGCCGCCTTGCTGTTTATTGTCGGCTCGATCGGATCGGCCATTCCCGAGACGTTTACGGGATATATCGTGGCGCGCATGATCGGAGGCATCGGCATCGGCATTACCTCCACCTTGTGCCCGCTGTACAACGCGGAAATCGCGCCCGCCCGCTACCGCGGCCGGTTGGTCGCCTTGAACCAGTTTGCGATCGTAAGCGGTATTTTTCTGACGTACTTCATCAACTCGGGCATCGCGAGCTACGGCGACGACGCGTGGGATATCGCCAACGGCTGGCGCTGGATGTTCGGCGTCGGAGCCATTCCGGGAGTCCTTTTCATGATCCTTCTGTTTCTCGTTCCCGAAAGCCCGCGCTGGCTGATCAAGCAGGGCCGTCCGGAAGAAGCGCTGCCGATTCTGCTGCGCATCCACGGAGAGGAAGCGGCCAAGCAGGAAGTGCTTGAGATCAAGGAGTCCTTCAAAACGGAAAAGGCGTCGTACCGCGAATTGTTCAAGCCCGGCCTGCGCTTTGCGCTCTTCGTCGGCGTCGTCATCGCGATTCTGCAGCAGGTCACCGGCATCAACGCCATCCTTTACTATGCGCCGGAGATTCTGAAAGAGACGGGCGCGGGCACCAATGCCGCGCTGATTCAAACGATTTTGGTCGGCTTTATCAACTTTGTGTTCACGATTCTGTCCATCTGGCTCATCGACAAGGCCGGACGCAAGGTGCTGCTTCTGATCGGGACGTCGATCATGACCGTAAGCCTTCTGCTGATCGGACTCGTGTTCCACTCGGGCGATATTTCGGGACCGCTGGTTCTCGGACTGATCCTGATCTATGTGGCGGCTTTCGCCATTTCGCTCGGTCCGGTCGTCTGGGTGCTGCTGTCCGAAATTTTCCCGAACCGCGTTCGGGGAAGAGCGACGGCCATCGCCTCGATGGCGCTGTGGGCCGCGGATTACGTCGTTTCCCAATCGTTCCCCCCGCTGCTGAATTCGGCGGGTCCGGCCGTCACCTACTGGGTTTTCGGAGCGATGTCGCTGATCACGGTCATCTTCACCTGGCTGTTCATTCCCGAGACCAAGGGCCGATCGCTCGAACAAATCGAAGCGCTGTGGCACAAGAAACAAAGCTGAAAAACGGCTTTCGAACGAAGCGTCCTTGTCGGCTTACGCCGGCAAGGACGCCTTTTTTTACCCGGCAGGCCGGGTTCCCGAAAATCCCCGCCCCTCCCCGCTTCGCCCCGATCCGCTTCTGCGCTTCCTCCGCCATTTTTCCTCGTTCAACGGCCAAACCACCAGATCAGCGGGATGTACAGCACGCCGGTCACGATTCCGTTCATCGCCATCGCAAAGCCGCTGTAGCTTCCCTGCACCTCCGACCGGCGCAAAAGCCGCGACGTTCCGATGCCGTGGGTGGCCGTGCCGATCGCGATGCCGATCGGCAAATCGCCGCGAATGCGCAGCAGCTTGAGCAGCGATTCGCCCATCATGCTTCCGGCAAGGCCGGTCAGCACCGTCAGCGTCGCGCTGATTTCCGGCGTTCCGCCCGTCATCCTGGCCAGCTCGACGGCGATCGGCGAGCTGACCGATTTCGGCAAGGCGGACAAAATCGACTCGCGCGATCCCCCCAGCGCCCACAGGAGCAGTCCGGTCGACACGATCGACGCCACGGCCCCCGCCGTAATTCCGCCCAGCACGGCGGCAAGCTGCTCGCGGATTCGCCCTCCGTGCTTGTAAAGGGGAACGCCCAGCGCGACGGTCGCGGGTCCCAGAAAGAACGTCAGCAACTGGCCGCCCGGCTCGTAATCTTCGTAGGGAATGCCGGTCAGAACAAGCAGGAGGATAATGCCGGCCGAGCTGAAAAACAGCGGATGCAGCCAGCGAAACCGCTTGCTCGCGATTAAGCCGGCGCTGTACAGAATCACGCTGAGCGAAAAGCCGAACAAAGGATCACGAAACCATGGCGCCGTCATCGGGAGGCTTCCTCCCCGCTTGGCTGTTTCCGCAGCCTGGCCGTCACGCATCCGGCAACCGCGATCACGATCGCGGGCCCGAGAAGAAGGCTTGCGGCCAGCGGCAGAAGCTGCTTGCCCAGCAGCGGAACGATCGCCATCGACGCAACGATGTACGGGATAAAAAACAGCATCATGTGCTTCGTCAGAAATTGCGCGGCATCTTCCACCCACCGAAGCTTGACGATCCTGAAGTACAGCGCGAGCGTAAACAGAATAAGGCCGATCAGATTGGCCGGCATCGGCACATGCAGCCATTCTTTCAATCCAAGACCGAGCAGATTAAAGAAAACGAGAATGGCAAATCCAAGCAAAATGCTTCCCCCTTTACTTCGATGCGCGCCGCATACGCTTTGCGTCCCCGCACTCTTCGATTCTCTTTTTCATCTTATCACAATCCCCGAAGAGACGGTCTTGTCCGCCCGAGAAAGCATCCATGTTCAGAGTCCCGCGGCTCCGAAGCCGGGTATCGCCGGTTGAAAATCTTTCTTGCGCAAATACTGTTTATATAATATACTGTTTATTGTAAATACAGTTTATTGAGTGAATGGAGAGGGGCCGCTTCATGAAATCCTATGCGATCGAAGTTGCGGGTTTGCGAAAAAGATTCGGAAATCAAGTTGTGCTCGACGGAATCGACCTCGCGGTACCGGTGGGCGCCATTTTCGCGCTTCTGGGGCCCAACGGCGCCGGCAAGACGACGCTCATCCACATTTTGTCCACGCTGGTCGCCCCCGACGAAGGCACCGTGCGCGTGGCGGGCTACGATGTCGTAACCGAAAAAAACGAGGTGAAACGGTCCATCAGTCTCACCGGACAGTATGCGGCCGTCGACGAAATGCTGACCGGCGAGGAGAACCTGCGCATGATCTGCAGACTCGTCGGGTTGACGGCGGCGGAATCCCGCGTCCGGACAGCCGAGATGCTCAGCCGCTTCGACCTGACGCCGGCTGCCAAAAAGCGCGTCAAGACCTACTCGGGCGGCATGCGCCGCCGGCTGGATCTCGCCATCAGCCTGGCGGCCAGCCGGCCGATTCTGTTTCTGGATGAGCCGACGACGGGTCTGGATACGATGAGCCGGCGCGTTTTATGGGATACCATCCTTCAACTGAAAGAGCAGGGCATCACCGTCTTTCTCACGACACAATATTTGGAAGAAGCGGACCAACTGGCCGACACGATTGCGGTCATTGCCGGCGGGCGGGTCGTGGCGACGGGAACCCCGGAGGAACTGAAATCGCGCGTGGGCGGCGAGGTGCTCGAACTGCGGAACGCGAAGGATGAAGTGATTCGGGTCGTCCCGACCGGCGGCAGCCTCCGGGAAATCAGGCGTACGCTTAACGAGCTCGCCGACACGGTCCCGCAGGAGACCAAGGTGAGCATTCGCAAGCCGAGCATGGACGATGTGTTCATCGCCCTGACGACCATAGAACAGGAGGAATCGGCATCATGATTAGCCCCCATCCATCGGCCAAAACGGCGTCCTTCGCCACGACGAACGCCGTCTTCATCGGACGCAGCATTCGCCTCAGCCTGCGCAATGTCGAGGCGCTTATCATGGCCATTGCGCTTCCGATCATGCTCATGCTGCTGTTCACCTATGTGTTCGGCGGCGCGCTCGATCCGGGCGGAAACTATGTGAACTACGTGGTTCCGGGCATCATTCTGCTGTGCGCCGGATTCGGTTCGTCCATCACCGCCGTCGATGTAGCCCAAGACATGACCAACGGCATCATAGACCGGTTCCGAACGATGCCGATCCGAAGCATTAGCGTCATCACGGGACATGTCGCGGCCAGCCTTGTACGCAACCTGATCGCCACCGCCGTCGTGATCGGCGTGGCGTTCCTCGTCGGATTCCGGCCTTCCGCAAACTTCGCGGAATGGCTTATGGCGTTTGGCGTGATCGTCTTATTCATCCTTGCGTTCACCTGGCTCTACGCCGCCATCGGACTTGTGGCAAGCAGCCCGTCCGCCGCCAGCGCATACGGATTCGCGCTGCTTTTTCTCCCCTACCTGTCCAGCGCCTTCGTTCCGACGGATACGATGCCGGACTGGCTGCAAGGAATCGCGAACCGTCAGCCCATCACGCCGGTCATTGAGACGATCCGCGGCCTGCTGACCGGCGCCCCGATTCGGGAGAACGCATGGTGGGCGGCCGGTTGGTGCGCGTTCATCCTGCTGGCGTCCGTCGTCTGGGCCATGCGGGTGTTTTCCCGGAAAGCGGGACGCCGCTAGCCAATCGGTCCCCAAAGCCCGTTTTGGATTTCCAAGCGCTGCTTTTGATGCGATATCGAAAAAACGAACCTCCAATCCTGCTTTTGCAGCGGTTTTGGAGGTTCGTTCGGTTTTATGCCGGGACCCTTTAGGTCTTCGCCTTCGGTGCTTGCTTGCTGTCCGAGTCCTTCCGCATCTTTGAGGCCAGGTAAAACTCGATGCCGTCAAGAATCCGTTCCAGACCGAAATCGAAGTCGTTGCCGACGGTATTGTCGCTCTCGTTCTCGCCGGTGTATGCGCCGGACATGACGACCGGATACAGATCGGGAAAGCGCTCCGCCGTGACCAGCTGCTTAAGCGCCGCCGTATATTCCAGTCCGCTGAACGCGCCGGGACTGGTTCCGGCTCGAATCGCCCGTTCCATATCCCGCATAATCATCCCGCATGCTCGCGCGTAGCTGCTGACCAGGAGAACGATGGACATTTTTTCGTAATCGTTAAGCGGAAAATTCCGCAGCAGCCGAAGCGCCCAATCCACAATTCGCAGGTTGTTCGGCGTGATCGGAACGCCGGAGATCGGAATGTCGACGAACCATGGATGTTTCCGGATAATATGGATGCTCGCCCGTACATATTCGCGCATGCTTGCGCGCCAGTCGGCGTCCGTCTCCTCCTCGGGCGGAACCGGAATATCGCATACGGCGTCCTGCATGAGCAGCAGCAGTTCGTCCTTGCCGGAAATGTACCGATAGAGAGACATGGCGGTAAATCCCAAAGCCGCCGCGACCCGGCTCATGGATACCGCGGAGAGGCCGTCCTTATCGGCGATTGCGATTGCCGCCTCGACGATTTGGGGAATGCTCAGTTCGCCTTTCGGACCTCTGCGCGATTGCTTGACGAGCCCCCAACTGAGCGCCACCCCGGGAGGCAATTTTTTTACGGCTTCGTGATCCGTTTCATCATGCGTTTTGCGATCCGTTTCGCGTTCCAAGCCATCGTCTTTCCGCATATTTTCCTGTCCCCCATCCTGTCGCAGCAAACATTCCGTTCGCAAATCGGGAAACGGAACTTCGCAAAAGTGTTTATTATATAAACAGTATATCACAATTTGCGCTTCGAAAAAACGCGCCGTCGGAACGCGTTACGTATATGCAGATGACCGGGCCTATCGCGGCTTCGCGGAAATTCGGACATGAGGGCAAACGCTGTTGCCGAATGGTTCGGATCAGGCTATACTGGCTTTATAAAGACGGTCGTGAAGCACATGCCGCTTTAATACCCGACACCACATGAAGATGGGTGTTCGGGCGTTAAGGCGGTTTTTTGTTTTCGCGGCGCAAGTCAAGTCGGGCTAAAGAAAGGTGTGTCCACATGTTGCGATTCGAACAAAAATTCGAAGAATGGATGCAGAACCAGATCGGGAATGAAAACAATCCCAGAAGACGCGAACGGCTTGAAACGGGACTTGGTCATGGAACCGTCGCCTCTTCGTTCCATCTGGTTTCCGGCCGTGGGAAACTTTGACCACTTGTATCCGGAATGGGAAGTGCGCGATTTCAACAATGGCTACCGCTACCTGGATCTTGCCTATATGCCCGGAGGCGCGAAGGGCGGGATTGAAATTCAGGGATACGGACCGCATGCAAGAGATCTTGACGTTAGGAGGTTTAAAGATTTATGCCAAAGGCATTGCTTGTTGTCGCTCGACGGATGGACGTTCTTGCCCGTAGCCTACCCGTCGATTACGGACGAGCCTAAACAGTGCCAACAGCTCGTTCTCGCCTTCATCGGAAAATTCGTCTCTACCGACGTGCCTTCCCGGTTCTCCTGGCTTGAGGCGGAGACGATGCGCTTTGCGCGGCGTTTGCTGCGTCCGATTGCCCCGCTGGAATTGGCGGAACATCTTAGGATCAGCGATCGGCATGCCAGGCGCATTCTCCATCGATTGGTCGAGCTGGACATGCTGAGTGTGGCAAGCGGAAAGGAGCGGGCGCGGACGTATAGACTTTCGAACGTAATATAAGCTGCAGTCGAATGCGGACAGAGAATCCGCTATTTACAAAAATCGACGCAAAATCGGCTTGTTTCTTGACAGAGGATCCGCTATTTCACCTGAGTCGTTATGTTTTGCCTGGAATTTGATCGAATAACGGAACCTGTGTCCGATTCGCCCGGATTTTCGGCGTTTCTTAACCATTAGTGGAACGACGGTCCGGTCCGTTTTGTCCGATGCGCCCGACCACGCCGGGCGGCTGCACCGTTCACGTGTCGAGGCCATCCAACCATTGAACTTCATAATATCCAAACCCAATCCATACTCTTATTTGTAGAATGAAAAATGATGCGCGCATCATTCTTAGGAGGAAACAAACGGCATGAACAATCCTTATCCAAATAACGCAAAGCCGTTTCACGTGCCGCAACCGATCCGAAGCGACGGCGCCGGCGGTCCGGACTATGGTCCGCGCGATATCCTGAGGGACAGGGAAAATCCGGACATGCTGGTCCCGCCCGTAACGGATTCGGGCTTGCTGCCCAATCTGAGAATGTCTTTCTCCGACACGCATATGCAGCTGAATCATGGCGGATGGTCCCGGGAAATTACCGTCCGGGAATTACCGATCGCCACCACGCTGGCGGGCGTAAACATGAGCTTGACGCCGGGCGGCGTGCGCGAAATGCATTGGCATCAACAAGCGGAGTGGGCGTACATGATTTGGGGCAGCGCGCGGATTACCGCCGTCGACCAAGACGGACGAAATTTTATCGCCGACATCGGTCCGGGAGATATCTGGTATTTTCCTGCCGGCGTGCCGCATTCGATTCAAGGGCTGGCGGAAGGATGCGAATTTTTGCTCGTTTTCGATAACGGGACCTTCTCCGACTTGAACACCTTGTCCATCTCCGACTGGTTCGCGCACACCCCCAAAGACGTTCTGTCCGCCAATTTCGGCGTTCCGACCAGCGCTTTTGATTCCATTCCCGACAAGCAAGTTTATATCTATCAGGACTCCGTTCCCGGCTCCCTCGAAAGCCAGCAGGTTCAATCGCCATACGGCACCGTTCCGCTCAGCTTCAAGCACCGCCTGTTGGCTCAAAAGCCGATCAAAACGCCCGGCGGAAGCGCGCGCATCGTGGACTCCACCAATTTCCCGATTTCCAAAACCATTGCCGCAGCCCTGGTCGAGATCCAGCCCGGCGCCATGAGGGAGCTGCATTGGCACCCCAATAACGACGAATGGCAATACTACCTGACGGGAGAAGGACGGATGACGGTATTTGCCGGCGACGGGGCTGCGCGAACCTTCGATGTCAGAGCGGGCGATGTGGGGTACGTGCCTTTCGCGTTCGGCCACTACATTCAGAACACCGGAACCCGGACACTGTGGTTTCTGGAGATGTTCAAGAGCGACCGGTTTGCCGATATTTCCTTGAACCAGTGGATGGCGCTTACCCCGCGGAACCTTGTTCGGAGCAATCTTCATGTCGGGCCGGAACTGCTAGACGCTCTGCGGAAGGAAAAATGGCCCGTCGTCAAATATCCCGGTTTCTCCTATTATCCGAAATAACGGTCATAACACCCTTCATGAAAAATCGGCGCACTTTCCTTTGGGATCATTCATAAGCTATCCCGTCAGGCAAAAGCCTATTTTCGTATGAAGGGCAGGAAATCAACATGGCGGTTTCATATATGGACTATACTTCGCCATCCGTACAATTTACGTACGATTTGAGCGACAACCTTTATTATCAAAAAGACCGGCGGAATTACATCCTTGCGCTCTCCATTCAACAGCTTAACACCTTGGGCAACATGTCGATACTGGATATTTACCTGAGCAAGGGGAATGTGATCGAGCCCCATTATCATCAAAACGCTTCCGAACTGGTTTACTGCGTTTCGGGAGCGGCCGTCGTTTCCCTGATCAACCCGTTCACCAAAGAGCTTCGCCATTTTCCGATCCGGCCGAGGCAAGTGGCCAACGTTCCCCAGGGATGGTGGCATTATGAAATCGCTACGGAAGACCACACCCAGCTGTTGGCCGTTTTTGACGCCCCGATTCCGGAAATCATTACGGGTTCGGACCTGCTGCGATTGACCCCTGCTAACGTGTTGGCCCATACCTATTGCCTTAACGAACCCCAATTGAAGGAAGTGTTGGCGCCGATTACCGACACCGTTATTATCGGACCGCCGAGCGATTGCAAAACGGACGCGGTGCAAGGCCTGACGGGGTCCCATCCCGCCAAAGCCAACTCGGCCAACCACGCCTATCCGCCCTATCCGGTCCATCCGGCCACGGGCCATTCGGCCAACCCCGCCTATCCGTTTCCGGGATATTACGGCCAGACGCACGGCCGGCCCTATCCTCCGGACGCCGAATATTCGCAGCAGCCGGGGGTCGGGAACGGGTGGGGGCACTGGTACTGACCGGCAACTCGCGCCAATATGCCGCCGGCGCGTCCACGCTTCCCGCAATCGACTTGACCCGGTCCAAAGACTCGCTTCCCAACGCGCCCATTCGTTCCTGCTTCCGCATTTTGTTCATAGCGAGGTGCGAATGATCCCCTTATACGCAGCATTCCTTTCTTTTTTGGGAGTATAAGGGGATGATCTTTGCAAAGGCCGCCTTTCCCATCTCGTCGTCAACTCCGAAGAAGACGGAAAACCGGTTACCCTCGCGCTCATGACGCAAATGTATCGCGGCGGATATTGCTCGGCATCGTCTCTCCCCTCGGAGAGCTGCAATCGGCTCCCTACGCGGGCACGCCAGGCAACCTTATCCCGGCTCTGACCGGCAAACCGGCGGCTGTGCTGGCCCGGTGGCCGCGACAACCGATTACAGAACATACAGAAGAATCGCAAAAAAATGAAGTGCCGAGCCGCCCATGACAAAAAGGTGCCAAACCGCGTGATGGTAGCGGAAAGCCCGCCATACATAGAACACCGAACCTAGCGTATACAACACCCCGCCGGCAACGAGCAGCCGAAGCCCGCCCGGAGCCATGGCCGTTTGCAGCGGGTGCCAGACGAGCACGACCATCCACCCCATCAACACGTAAAATAAGGTAGAGATCATCACGAACCGCTTCGTAAAAAACGCCTTGAACACGACGCCCGCAACCGCCAGCCCCCAGACGATGCCGAACACGGTCCAGCCCAGCGGGCCCCGCAGCGCAGTAAGCATAATCGGGGTGTATGATCCGGCGATGAACAAGTAGATGCAGGAATGGTCGAACGTCTCGAACAAATCCTTGACCTTGCCTTCGCGCCAAGCGTGAACGAGCGTAGACGCCGTGTACAGAAGAAGCATCGTTACGCCGTACACGGTGAAGCTTGCGACATGCCAGGCCGTTCCTTTCAAACTGGCGAATACGATCAGCAGCGTCAACGCGGCAACACTGAGCAGCGCGCCGCCCCCGTGCGTCACGGCGTTGGCCACTTCTTCTCTCCGCGAGAAAACATGCGTGCTTGCCACGGCCGTCCCTCCTATCGCTTTCTCTCCATAATGCCGCTTCCGGCACCATGTGCCCGATACAGACCCATTCAGTTGGGGGCCGGGTACCATATTATAACATATTGCATATTAACGCAGTACCGTCATAAATTAACGCAACAAAAAATAAAGACTGCCGAGACGTTCTCGACAGTCTGCCCTCCCTGCAAGGGAGGTTTAGGGGAGCCATCCGATGGACGAGCCGTTATGAGCAGCCGTCCGCCGGGTAAGCCGCTGCGCCCAGCCGTCCGCTGAACGAAACGCTATGCGCAGCAAGCCGTTAAGCGCGGCGGATCGCGTAAATCCGGGCTTCGTGGGGACGAAGCTCGATGCGGTCATCGGTATCGGCTTCGTTCTCCGGATAATTGGAAAGCAATAATTGCAGGGCGGAAGCCGGATAGTCGGAAGGCAACCGCATGGACGACGGCTCGTCCGAGTGGTTGAGCACGATGAGCCAGCGGGTATCGCCCAAGGTTCGGGTATACACGTAAAGGTGCTTGTCCTCCATCCACTCCGGCAGCTCTTCGAAATCGCCGTACACCATGACCTCGTGTTTTTTGCGCAGCTCGATCAGCTTCTGATAGTACCGGTAAATGGAATTCGGATCGGACAAATCCTTTTCCACGTTGATCTCTTTGTAATTCGGATTTACGTTGATCCAGGGAGTGCCGGTCGTAAATCCGGCATGGAGCGAATCGTTCCACTGCATGGGCGTGCGGGAATTGTCCCGGCTCAACGCTTGCAGGCTTTGAAGCACTTCCTGCGGATCCCGGCCTTTCCGAACCTCTTCGTCGTAGCGGTTTTTCATCGCAATATCGTTGTATTGATCGATCGAATCGAACCGTACGCCGGTCATGCCGATTTCTTCGCCCTGATAAATATATGGGATGCCCGGAAGGGTGTGCAACATGGTGGCCAGCAGTTTGGCGGATTGCACCCTGTAAGGGCCGTCGTTTCCGTACCGGGTCACTTGTCTCGTATGATCGTGGTTATTCAAAAACTGGGAATTCGTGCCTTTTCCCCACAGAACCTTATACCAGCGTCTCTGAATCTCCTTAAAGCGGAGCATGTCCCACGCCGGCATCTCATCGCATACTTCGAAATGGAATAACGTATTCAGTTCCTTGCGGTCTTCGCCGACAAATTTCAAGCCTTCCTCGGGAGAGACGAACGCCGTTTCCCCCACCGTCACGATATCGTAATGACGGAACACTTGCTCATTCATTTCCCGGATATAATCGTGCAGACCGGGATTATTCGTTAAATAACGGATGTCCTCGGGATTTTCGGCATCGGGGAATCCTTCCGGCTTGGCCAGCAAAGCGATCGCGTCCAACCGGAATCCGTCTATGCCTTTATCCAGCCAAAATCTCATCATCCGATAAATTTCCCGGCGCAATTCCGGGTTTTTCCAGTTCAAATCCGGCTGTTCGACGGCAAACGAATGGAAGTAATATTGCCCCGTCGCCTCATCCCATTCCCACGCCGACGGCGAGAAATAAGAACGCCAATTGTTCGGAGGTTCGCCGTTTTTCCCATCTCTCCATATATACCAATCCCTCTTGGGATTGTCACGGGACGACCTGGATTCCAGAAACCACGGATGCCGGTCGGACGTATGGTTGACCACCAGATCCATGATCAGCTTCATCCCGCGGGCGTGGACTTCCGAAAGCAGTCTTTCCCAAATGTCCATCGTGCCGGCTTTCGGCATGATCGCTTCGTAGTCGGAAATATCATATCCGTTGTCCTTGTCGGGAGACTCGTACACGGGGTTCAGCCAGATGATGTCGACGCCCAGATCCCGAATGTAGTCCAGCTTTTGGATCAGCCCTTCCAAATCGCCGTAGCCGTCCCCGTCCGAGTCGTAAAAGCTTCTCCAATAAACTTGATATACAACGGATTCTTTCCACCATGTCTTGTTGTTGTTCATTTAACCGCTCCTGCTGCAATTCCTTTAATGATATATTTCTGTGCGAAAAAGTAGAAGATGACAACCGGCACGATCGCCAGCGTCAAACCGGCCATCGCCAGGTTCCACACGATGGTGAACTCACCGAAGAAGTAGAAGGTCGACAGCGGAATCGTGCGCAACCCTTTGTCGGATAGCGTGAGCGACGGAAGCAAGTAGTCGTTCCACATCGAGATCACGTCCAAAATCGCAATCGTGACCGTGATCGTCTTCAGCATCGGAAACACGATTCTCCAGAACAAGCCGAACTTGCTGCAGCCGTCCAGAGTTGCGGCCTCCTCCAGAGCGACCGGCACGGATTTGATGAAGCCGTGGTACAGGAATACCGCCATGCTCGCATGGAAGCCGACGTTCATATAGATCAATCCCTCATGCGTATTCAGCATCGGGATGTGAAGGTGAGTGCGGATCCAGTCCATCACCTGCATCAGGGGCATCATCAACGTTTGGAAAGGAATCAGCATCGTGGCGACGAACGTCAAAAAGATGGCTTTGCTTACTTTATTGTCCTTCCGGACCAGCATCCAGGCCGTCATGGAAGACAAAATCACGACGATGATCACCGAAACGACGGTTACGTACAACGAATTGCCGAATGCCGTGAGGAAGTTCATCTTCTCCATGGCTTTGGCATAGTATTGAAAGCTTAGCGAAGAAGGCAGCGCCAGCGTGTTTTCGTACAATTCCGCGCGGTTTTTGAAGGAGTTGACCACCATGATATAGACCGGCGACAGGAACGCAAGCGCAAAAACGAATAGCAAAATTTCCAAAATCCATTTGCCTGTTCGTTTCATTACATTTGCACCTCCCGCTTCTTCGTGATGATGACTTGGGTCAAGGTAAGGACCGCCACAATCAGGAAGAACACGATCGCTTTGGCCTGACCGATTCCATAGTGGCTGTAGGCGAAGATTTCATTGTAAATGTTCATGGCGAACATTTCCGTGGCGTTATTGGGTCCGCCCTTCGTCAAGGACAGGTTGACGTCGAAAATTTTGAACGCGCCGGAGAGCGTAAGGAACAAGCAGATGGTGAAGGACGGCATGAGCAGCGGGAATACGATTTTGGTCAATCGGTGCCACAGATTCGCGCCGTCTACCTTGGCGGCCTCCATCATTTCGTCCGGGATGCTCTGAATGCCGGCAATGTAGATCACCATCGTATAACCGGCCATTTGCCAGGCAAAGACAATGACCATCGCAATCAATGCAAATTGCGGGTCGAGCAGCCAGTTGAAGAAAATGCTTTTGAGGCCCGTTTTTTCGCCGACGGAGTTAAACGCATCCGTAAAAATGAATTGCCAAATGTAGCCGAGAATCAAGCCGCCGATCAGATTCGGCATGAAGAACATCGTTCGCGCGGCATTGCTTACGCGAAGCCCGTTCGTGACGAGCAGAGCCAGCAGCAGCCCCGCCAGATTAACGACAATTAGCGCCAAAACGGTAAACTGAATCGTATGCCAAGCGGATTGAAGAAAGCGTTCGTCTTGAAAAAGTTGGACGTAGTTGTCAAAGCCGACAAACACTTTGGGATTGGCCGGAATGCCGTCCCAGCTTACAAATGAATAGCCGATCCCGATAATGAACGGAATGATCACGACCGTCGTAAATATAAATATCAAAGGCATCGTAAATAAAACGTACCAGCCGATGTCCTTTTTGGTATTCATATTCGATCACTCATTTCGGATAAAATTCGGTACTGCCGGAAGAAAAACGAAAGCCTGAAGCCACGATTGGAGGCTAGGCTTTCGTTTTCTGTCCAGGCAATCTTTATTGTTTTGCAGCTTTGGCCCATGCGGCGTCCAGCTTTTGCAGGAACTGTTCGCCGGTCATGTTTTTGTTCAGGAAGAACTCTTGCGTGGCGGGAGCCAGGTCGTTGACGATGATGCCTTGCGGGAAGTAGTTCAGGGCCCAGGGAATCGTTTGCCCGCTCTTCGTTGCTTCGTACACCGCTTGAGACAGCGGGTCCAGATCTTTTGCCTCGATATTTACCATCGCCGGAATGAATTTGAACTCGTTTACGATCGCGTTCTTGCCGGTTTCGCTCGTAAACAGCCAGTTCAGGAAGGCGCTCGCCGCTTTGATTTCATCCGGGTCGGCCTTGCCGTTGATCACCCAGTTGCTAGCCACGCCTACGGCCAGTTTGTTGTTGCCTGCCAGCGGGAACGGCATCATGCCGATTTCAAAGCCCAGATCCCCGTAATCCTTCAACATGGCGTAGCTCCAGTTGCCTTGATGAACCATGGCCGTTTTGCCGGTCGCGAAGTCGCCCATTTGAGTATCGTATTTGACTTCCAGCGGGTTTTTGGTATTCGCTTTAATCGCTTCCATGAATTTGGCGAATTCTTGGAATTCCTTCGTGTCGGCCATCTTGACTTCGCCTTTGTTCAGCTTCTCGATAAAGGCTTGCGGGTCCGGCTGCAGCGCAAACGGAGTATTGATAATGTGTCCGATCAGGAAGTACGCTTCTTGCGAAAGGCTCAGGCCGTTTTTGCCTTCCGCCTTGAATTTCTCCAGCGTTTTGGTGAAAGAAGCGAGATCCGTGACGTCCTTCGGATCGACCAGGCTCTTGTTGTACACCAGGCCGAAACCTTCGACGCCGTACGGAACGCCGACGACTTTGCCGTCAATCGTCAGCGCCATATTGGGCGCAATGTCTTTCACATACGGTTCGTTGCTCAAATCGTAGTAGTACGATTTGAACTTTTCCGCTTCCGCGCCGGTAGCGACGCTGAAAATCGACGGCCCTTCATTCGCGGTAAGCTTGGCTTGAAGCTGCGTCGCATAGCCGTCGCCGGCAGCGCCCCAGACTTCCACCTCGTTCCCGGTTTCTTCCGTATACTTCTTCGCGAGCGCTTCCAATTGCTCGGCGATTTCAACTTTCGATTGGAAAATCGAAATTTTCTTCAGCTTTTCCGGTGCAGCCGAGGAAGAAGCCGTAGCGGAAGGGGAAGCGGAATTGTTGCCTCCGGAACCGCCGCATCCGACCATCGCCGCGATCATAGCCGTCGCCGTCAGTAAACCAAAAACTTTTTTTACCTTTTTCACTTGCTCCGACCCCTTAGTAATCAAGATAGTAAAATCCTCAATTCCTAATATATTGGCCAATTCGGCAATTGTCAATAAAAAATGAATGCGTTTACGTAAAAAATCTTTAATAAAATAAATTAAAATTTTACTAAAACGTCCGTTTTCTTTACTTCTCTTCTGTTTATTTCACCGTTCTTCTCCATTTGACGGTTGCGCTCAGCTTGAACGGTTCCTTGCCTGCCGTTCCCTTCATCATCGCCAGCAGCTCCTTGGCCGCCAAATAACCGCTCTCGTAGCGCGGAATGGAAATGGTCGTCAGCCCCATCATCGCCGCCGCCTCGGAATCGTCGAATCCGGTCACCGAAATATCCTCCGGCACCCGGATCTTGTTTTCTTCAAACGCCTTGATGGCGCCAATGGCCATATTGTCGTTCGCGCAAACCAGCACCTCGGGCAGGTCGTTGCTCAGCATCATGATTTTGGCCGCCTGATAACCGCTTTTCTCGCGGTAATTGCCGTGAAAATAATTTTTCCGGTCAAAGTCGATTTTATTCTTCGCCAAAGTGTCCGCAAATCCGGCAAAACGTTCCTGATTGTCCAGCGTAAAGTCCAGTCCGCCGATAAACCCGAACCGCTTGAAGCCCCTGTCGACCAATCCCTGCACCATTTCGCACATCGCCGGATAATTGTCGACGATCACGCTCTTGGTTTCGGCCTGTTCGCTTTTGATGATTCTGTCCATCAGCACGACGGGAAAGTCCGGCTTGGCAACGGAAACCAGATAATCGTCCGTCAGGCTTGCGTCCAGAACGATGGCGCCGCTCGCAAAGCTACCGTGCATGAAGTTCGCAGCGGATTTGTTCGTGCAAATAATCAAATCATAGGCGTTTTCCGTAAGACAAACGCTGATCCCTTCGATAATTTTCAAGTAAAAATCGCGGTCAAAGTCGCTGAAGACGAATACGACCGTGTTGGATTTGACGGATTTTGCTTTATTGGTTAATGTCTTCGGATCATACCCGTGTTCCAAGCAAATTTGCAGAACGCGTTCTCTAGTCGCTTGTCCAACATTTTTGCGCCCGTTCAGCACGTTGGACACCGTAGAGATTGAAACGCCCGCAAGCTTTGCAATCTCTTTCATCCTAATCATGCGATCATGCCCCCTATGAAGCCTTAATAGTTTATATATCATACGGCATCGATTTTTGTAAAATTGTTTGTAAAATTTTATTTGGCATGGGCCCTGTCGCGGAATGGGCCAAAGTATATTATCGGTAAATATAAATTAAGCTATGATTTCTATAATTTGGGTGTATAATGAAAAAAACGACGTTAGGTGAAGAAAATGAATGATGACGCAGATATTAGACGAATCAACCAGGACGAAATCCATAAGTTAATGGATTTGTACAAGCATTTGCACCCTGACGACGGTATAGGCCGGATTCTCGGAAATGATTTCGGCAAAGGACAAAACAAAAAGACCCTCCACGATAGGAAGGTCATCAGATTTGACTCTTGATTGATTAATCGGAGGTTTAAATCACTTTGGTTACTATAGAAAAGCGATTCGTTTAATGTTAAAAAACCGTTGACCTCCTTTCAAAATGTGATGCGTAACATCTAATCAACTAAACCAGCCGATATCTTCGCCCAGTCTATGTGCTTCTTGCTCAATCCCACAAAGCGAAGCCTAAGCTCGATTTCTTTGCTCCGTCCGCGCGGGCTAACCCCGAATAGGCGGCTTCTCTCCTGCCCATGGCCCCATGAAAAAAGCGCCGATCATAAGATCGACGTTTTTTCTTATGGAGCTGCCCATAATCGTCCGACAAAGCGGATTTCATGGGCGCAAGGTGATTAAGGCTGAATCCGGCTCCTTAGGAACCAAGTTCAATACGGCATAAACTGAAGTTTGCTCCGATATTTGATGACCCCATAATTGGCCGCGAGAAGCGCTGCCGTTCCGAGAAGCTGTGCGATGATATATTCGTCAGGAGAAGACATCGGCCGGGGTCTGTACCATTGAAACAAATAGAACGGACCTTGTCCCGTCCCGGTCGTGAACATGCCGAATATTACGTAGATCAAGACCAGGCTCATCCCTATTGCCGCATTTTTGAATAGATTGATCATCAGGCAAGTCAACGCAAACAAAGCAATCGCAGAGACGAACAGCGCGCCGGCGATACGCATTGACGAATCGCTTGCATTCGCGCTTTTAATACAAGAAAGATACGTTCCAGACAGGACGGCCCCATAACATGTAAACATGACGACCGGTTGAATTACACCGAACGAAAACGGTGAGATTGGCATGGATACGAAAAGCTCCTTCTGATGCAATGCTCCCATCGGGCCGTTTATCGCCGCTGCCGGGAAAACGACCGTCCAGAACCCGATCAAGGCCAGGAAGTCTACTGACGAGAAAACGCCATTGTTTCTCAAAGCAACACTTATCAGACAGACCGCTATGGGCAGGCCCAGAAATAACGTCTGCGATTTGGCCAAATACATCCACAAGCTCAATGTGCCTTTAACCACGTCATATACCCCTCTTCCAATGTCGGCTCCGTCGGGAGAGCATCCGGAAAAGGCTTCTCGGCAGACAGCAGCCGCAATCTGAACATTCCGTCCATTTCCGCAGCATGGATGATCTGTAGCCCTTGCCGTTCTCCCGCACGATGATATTCCTCAACCGGCACACTCACGGTCCAGACTTTTCCCGAAGCAAGTTTAACAACATCGGAAAGAGAAGGAAAATACTGCAGCGATCCTTGCTTCATCATGCACACTCTGTCGCACGTCATCGAGACATCTTCTGTAATATGGGTGGACAATATCACGATCCGCTCCTCGGCCAATCGACGCAGCAGCCCGCGAAAGCGAAGCCGTTCCTCCGGATCCAACCCTGCTGTAGGCTCGTCCACAAGCAACAGCTCGGGGTCGTGAATGATCGCTTGGGCAATTCCGAGCCTCTGCTTCATGCCGCCCGAGAGCCGGCGAATTCTCGTTGTGGTCTGGTTCTCCAAATTAACTTCCCTTAATACGCGCTCAATGCGCTCCCGCCGTTCCTTCCCAGACGATATGCCTCTTAAGATGGCGATGTAGTCCAGATACTCGTACGAGGTCAACGCCGGGAACAGTCCCACATGCTGAGGAAGATACCCTATACGCTTGCGCGCTTCCTCCACCTGGTTCGACCAAGTAATTTCGTTCAAACGAATACTGCCGGATGTCGGCTCATATACGGTAGCTAACAGGCGCAGCAGCGTTGTCTTGCCCGCTCCGTTGGGCCCGAGCAAACCAATAATGCCCTTGCCGACGGATAAGTTGATCTCATGCAGCACTTCCCGTCTGCCGAATCGTTTGGTGATACCTGTTAATTGAAGCATTTATAACTGCTCCTCCTATGCTGAATCACAATTGTCGAAACAGAGTCTGACGAATTTTCTCTTCCAGAGAAATCTGCAGCGGCGTCACAAAAATTGCATCCGGGTTGGCCGAGAACAGCGACCATGACGAAACGACATACATTTGCTGTGGAAGCTTAACGTCCGCCTTCATTTGCTTGTTCAGCTTATCGACAATCTTGGAGATGGATTGCCATTTCTGATCAGCGGTTCGTTGCGAATACTGAACCAAACGTACGATAGAGCCTTTACGCTCATAACGAGCCTTAAGAAGCATAGGTCCGTAAGTTTCTCCGCTAAGCGTCCCGCCCGGGCCCTTAGTCAAATTGGTGACGAGCCCTCCGAATCCTTTGGCATTCAGCTTGATTTCATAGCGTTCCTTCTTGGCATGACCCATCGGATCCAGCGCTTCATCCGGGTGCATTGGATACCATGGAAGTGTAGGCAGCAGCTCGAACGAAGTAGGATTAACGTCGCTATAGGCTTCTGAGCTTGTCTCCAAATGAAGCGTTCCTTCTCCCGGCGAGCCTTTCGGCAATGAGAGACTCACCCAGTTCCCGGATCTGGTGTAAGGGATCTGCTTCCCATTCCAACTCAAACTGTCTATATGAATGGTTCCCCATAGAGCAAAAGAGATTTCGTTTGATTTCGTCGAAATGGAAACCTCTGCGGTATAAGAAAAGGCATGATCGTGGCGAGGGTGTCGAATTTCCATCTTATATGCCTCTATCTCGTAATCGTTAGACTGATATGGATTGGATTCTAGCGCCGTTCCTCTGCTAATATCCGATATTTGCTGATTGGGAGCAAGCAAAGGGATCAACACGATGCCTATTATAAGCAAGGGTATGAGTACCCGCATAACTTTCAATTTTCGTATGACCGGAATAACCAGCATATAAACCGCAACGGCTGTAATCACGACCAGCCCCCGTTGCCAGCGAGCTCCATCATTGACGATCATATGCTCCGTCACATAAATGTGCTGCGTGATCGAAAAATTGACGTCGCTAACCGCCAGCCATGGGAATAACTGCGAAGGCAGCAACTGTACGTAATGATTGTACGGGCTTAACAAAATCCAAACAGCCACCAGAACCGCATATGTGACGAGGGACGGCCAAAGCGTAAACAAGGCGTAGCCAAGAATCATGGAAACGAGAAACGGAACAAACCAGTTGTAAAATGTGTATGATATCACAATTTTAACAATGGCTATAGATAATTCGTTGTGAAGTTGAAATTTGAGAAATACGAGTAAACTCCCAAGAAAAATGGCATACCATAAAGCGGCATGCGAAACCCAAAAAAGCAGCTTGGACCCATAATAACGAGCCGCATAAGGCAATGACGACACAAGCTCGGGCGTATGATACTTCGTTTCCAGTCTGGCTTGCTCCGCTCCATACAACAGAAACAACAGATTAAATGCCATGATAAAAAATATCATGCCGGGAATGTCCTGCCAGCCTTCCAGAAGCCGAAGCGTGACCAGTACAAAAATCAGTTCCGCAGCGACAAACAAGGTCCAATATTGAGGCTGCGCCCAAAACTGTTTCCACTCTTTTCGCATGATAGAACCCCTTGAAACGAAAAATAGGGCGGAAGAGGGATTGCCCTCCCCCGCTCTTACAACCAACCTCTGTTACATTACGTTACCACCAAGTAAGACAAACCAAATCTCATTTATAGTTCCACAGATTTCCTCTTACTTCGTCGTCGGTGTCGCCTGTTGCTGTGATGTAATATAAAATTCCGCCACCCTCAAGCCAGTAGTCCACTGCCTTATATGTGGTTGATAAGGACAAGTCAATGTCATATTCTTTTGAATCCGGCCAAAGTTGCCTTACTTTATACAAGGAAACACGGCCATTCTGCCCCTGAGCGAGCAATGCATCAATTCGCCCGTACTGCCCTTCACCGTTAATGTTACTGCTCGAAGCGCTAGTTGTATTTACGGGTTTGATGACATAGGTATGTTGGTTTGCAGCAAAAGCACTATACCCGAAGGAAAAAATCACGATTGCTGATAACGACACAATACCGGCTTTAAGTTTCGACAACATTAGAAACCCTCCTCTTTGTTTAAGGTGATAATTTGGATGCTGGCCAGTCATCCAACTGAATTTTACAATATATTTCCATTTATTAAAATAGTATAATTTTCCTAAAAATATATTTTTTATTATTTTGTGAGAATTTGCCCTTCCACATAGGAGTGTGAATACACGATAGGCTTCCAAACCTCTGGAGCCAAAGGGGATGTCCGAATCTTCTTCAATGGATAACGAAGCTCACTCGAAAGGGATTTTAAGCTTCAGACGCCGTGCTCGTCCGCTATGCTCCTGCGCCCGCAACTGCCCCTTCCGGGGCTCATTAATGAAAAAGTCGACCCATTCGGATCGACTTTTCATTTATGGAGCCATGCGCTCTCCCACAGCGGTTAGTTTCACTGCCCATAGTTTCACACGTAGATTGCCCGTAATTAAGGTTTGGCATCGTATTTACGCATCCCGTCTAAGTCCGGCGCATATAGGCGCGCACCGTGAGCGGAGCGAAGACCGCTACCATGACAGCGGCGCCAATGAGGGAGATGACAAGGTCCTTCCCCATCGATCCGGTATTGGCTAGATCCCGAACGGCAGTGACCAGATGAGAGATCGGGTTGATGTTCACGAACCACTGGAGCCATTCGGGCATCGTATTGACCGGGACGAAGGCGTTGGAGAGAAACGTGAGCGGAAACAGCACAATCATCGAGATTCCTTGCACACTTGAAGCCGTGCGCGCAATCACGCCGAAAAAAGCGAAAATCCAACTGATGGCCCAGGAACACACCATGACCAGAACCCCGGCAATGACGACGCTCCCCAAGCCCCCGCCAGGCCGGTAGCCCATTATATACCCCATGGCGAAGGTAAGCACAGTCGCAATCGCATACCGGATCGTGTCCGCCAGCAGAGCTCCTGCCAAAGGGGCGATTCGCGCGATCGGCAGGGACCTGAACCGGTCGAATACGCCTTTATCCATGTCTTCGCGCAGTTGGACGCCGGTGACGATTGAGGTGGTAATGACGGTTTGCACGAGGATGCCGGGAATGATAATCGGCAAATAATTTTGCACGTTTCCGGAGATTGCGCCGCCAAAAATATAAGTAAACATCAGGGTAAAAAGAATGGGCTGAAGCGTGACGTCAAACAATTGCTCGGGCGTGCGCCGAATTTTCAGCAACCCCCGATAGGCCATCGTCAATGAATGGCGAACCGACTGGCCAAAACCGGTGTAATTTTTCAGCGGGCGAACGGCTTCCCGCCTCATGGATGGGGTTCTCATCCTATTGCCTCCTCGACGTTTGAATTTTCCGATTCCAGCGACTCGTTTGCGTCGACTCCATGGCCGGTGATGGTCAAAAATACTTCGTCAAGCGTCGGCTTCTGCAAACTGATTTCGGCCAAGTTGATCCCTTGGGTACGGAGGGCGATAAGCAGGTCGGCGACACGGTTGGCGTCCTCGATCGGCGCCGTAATCTTTCCGGCTTCTGCCGACATGCTGGCGCGGACCTGAAGCATCTGTTCGATGACCCGCCGGGCGTCGTTGATGTCCGGCGGATTTTGGACTCTCAAATGCAGCGACGCATTGCCGACGGAGGCTTTCAGTTCATCCACCGTCCCCTCTGCGACGACCCGGCCGCGATCAATAACCGCGATTCGGTCGGCCAATTGGTCTGCCTCGTCGAGGTACTGCGTCGTCAACAGTACGGTTGACCCTGTCTTCACCAGCCTGCGGATCGTATCCCACATTTGTGCGCGCGTGCGCGGGTCCAGCCCGGTAGTCGGTTCGTCCAGGAAGATGAGCGGCGGCTGGGCAATCAGACTTGCCGCCAAATCCAACCGGCGGCGCATGCCTCCGGAGAAATTTTTCAATGGGCGCTTCGCGGCTTCGGTCAAACCGAACTCCTCCAGCAGTTCCGATGCTTTACGCCGTGCCTCTGCGCGACCCAACCCGAGCAACCGGGAGAAAATGATCAGATTCTCGGTTGCGCTGAGCGACTCGTCGACCGACGCGTACTGACCGGTCACCCCGATCAATTGACGCACGATCTGCGGCTCTTTCACCACATCGTACCCAAAGATGCGCGCCGAACCCGCGTCCGGCCGCAACAACGTCGCCAACATCCGAATCGTCGTGGTTTTGCCCGCTCCGTTCGGACCCAGCACGCCATAGATCGTACCGGCTCGTACGTTCAAATGGACGCCATTCACCGCAAGATTGTCGCCGAATCTTTTGACGAGCCCGCTGGCTTCAATGGCCCATTCACGATTGTCCGGCCCTGCTTTCCTGTGTTTATTGTCCATAGCAACTCCTCCTATTCATTAACCGATTGCATGCGCCGCGCAAAAGAGCTCCGGCCGCCGGTTCATCGAATCGGATGGATCGGTCCGAATCGCTGATGATCGCCAATCCGGCGGCAAGCCGCATGGTCTCCCCGCTTCCTTTATTGATCCGCTTCTTGCATTATAAGGAGTTCCCTATCGCCGTTAAACCGTTCGAAGAACGATTTGCCGATCGGTCTCCGGACGTAGAAAGACTTTTATCAACGAGGTTCGTCCCCCTTCGGACTTAAAAAGCAATGAGGCGCGATCGGTTTCCGATCGCACCTCATTGCGGTTGTATGCTGACCGAACTTATTCATCAAGAGCCTCCGCATGGTTTTGGAATTCGTTCAGCTTCTCGTTCCAATGCCGCCTCATCATTTTCCGCATATAAACGTCTTCCAGCATTTCTTATGAATCTCCAATTCTTGCGCCAACTGCTTGGCCGTCATTCTTTTGCGCGCCCGGAGCAGAACGAGTATATCGAGCGTTTGATCCGCTTTGGTCATCCGATCTCCCCCGAACTTTTCAAATGCTTTTGTCCACATGATGGTTAAAAGGTGTACGCGCAACATCGCATTATGTACAGCGGCAACATCAAACGAAATAAAAAAACGGCATCTCTGCCGTTTGCGTTGCATGTTGGTGGAGAATAGGGGGTTCGAACCCCTGACCTCATCGCTGCCAGTGTGGAGATGTACTGTCCTCGCGTATCTCAAAATGCCCGGAAGCCTACTCCTATAAGGGTTTTCGGGCATCACTCTGTTTTTATGTATCCCTAGGTTTCCGGCTGTTTTCGGGGGTTTTGTGACCATTGTTGTGACCACAGATACAGATCACCGTATCTATTGATATGGTAAACTAAGCATATACCCCCACTTCCTAAATGAAGGAAATGGGGGCTTCTTTAAGATTGCTCATTCAAGTGAAATTAGAGTATATGTGGTCTTTTCCTCTTCAGTAAATACATGAACCTCTGTCTTTTGTTCAACTACCGCTTTTACTTTAACTGGGACGGTAAATTGCTGGTCTCTCAAAGTTTCACCAATAATGCCACTGATATGCTCATCATTTTCTATAAGAAGATTAAATTTATTAGATTCCGTATTAACACCAACCAATATACCTTTTACTTCTATCTGTTTTATTTCGGTTTTTGTCTCCTTTATAAGGATATCAATTGCCTTTTTTATGCTTCCTGAATCAAGTAAAGCCTCCTTATATTTTCGGTTAGGTGATGCCCATTCAACTCTTATTTTTGTATCCTCATTATCCAACTTATTCAACAATGCATAATATGTTTTTATAGCCCTAATACTTAAGCCTTTTATCACTGTTCTAAATTTGTCTTCTTCAGATGTTGACTGAAACAGTTCCATCAATTTTTCTAAAGTACTTGACGCATCAGTGTCACCAAAGAGTCCTTGCTGTGTTTCAGATTTGAGTCGAATTCCAAATGATGCGGCAAAAAAACCACTTGCTTTTAGTTTGTTCGTCAATATAACATCTTTAGTTACTGGCCCTCTACTACTTAACGTATTAGATGCAATATGATAAGCTAAGTTTTGCGTTGTAATTAGTACTTCACCTAATAATTCTGCATCGACCTCATTACTATGCTGATCATTGATATTTAAGGATATATCTAATACATCCCTTCCCGAACGAACCGCCGAAAGAACTGTTGATTCTTCTCTAGGGGGAAGCGTGGGTTCATGTTTCCCAAGCTCTAAGTATGAATCAGGATCAGGAAGTTCTTCTTCAACAATTGAACTGACTTCCCTATACGCAACCTCTACAGCATCTCCTATTCCCTTTGGAGTTCGAACCTCCAAAACCATACCAATCTCAGATAGAAGAATACAGTCACGTAAAGAAATCTTTCCATTCAGAATTTGAAGGTATCTCGTAGCACTAACAGGCACATAAAACCATACGTCATATGTAGGGGAGGTATCGATCCAATTGACAATGTATTTTTGCCCTGTTATGCTTTCACAAGCGAATACTTTGGGTCCGTCATAATATTCAAATACTTTAATAATTGTAATGGCCCCTATGGGAAATGGAAGTGTAAAATCCACATAAACCATCCCTAACTTGTAATATTACCTTCAAAATATTTCTTAATATCAATGCCTGAATAAACCCACCAGTTTATATGAGATTTATGATCCGGTTCTGAAACAACACCAGTTTCTTTAGTTATCTGACCCTTTACAATATACCCCTTATTCCTAAACATAGGGATTCTCTTCTTCATCTTTTGAATTTGATCTAAGTCAGTAAATACCGAGATCGCACACGCTTCACATTCTTTTTCTGGCTGATAAGGACGATTTGCTTCCTTATGGGATAGAAAATCCTCATCTGTCGGTGGAATATGTAATGTTAATCGGTAAACAGGATCAATGTTTTTTGGTCTTGCATTACCAGGAGGGCAAGACACAGGAAAGTGGTCTCCCCATTTACCATTGTTCCCACTCTCAGTCATTGTATCCTCTCCTATGTTTATTAACACAATCGATTACTTATGTTGAGCGGAAGTAATATATTACCATATCAATCCTAGCTCATTATTCTGGTTTAGTAAATAATAAACCTTTTTTCTTAATATAAAATAAATATAGAGAAGAGGTTCTTCCTCTTCTCCAAATAATAATTTAAATTAAAACAACTGGTTTTCAATTCTAGCCTTCGTTAGTTTACAATATTCAAAAATGTCGATAATTGACGCACCGTTATTTTTTAAACTATAAAATGTTTCTTCCCCTAGCAAAACATAATGCCAATTCCGATTCATTCGATCTTCTGATTCTAATTCATTTACTTTAGAAACCCAATCAATTGCTCCAAGTTGTTTTTGTTTTACATTTGCCTGATCCAACTGATCTTGGGCTTTGGTTTCGACCAGGTAAATGTGTTCGCTTGTCTTTACCATAAAATCAGGAAAATAAGAAGCCAACATACCATCTGTTCTGATATAGTTTAATCCGGCGAATGTATGATAGTACTCGCTGATTTTGATGAAAGCCTCAGTATTAGAATCATTATCGCAGAATAACAAGAAGTTTTTTTCGAACTCCCCCTTATTCGATGGGTATTGTGTACGTTCATATATAGTTTTCACTAATGGTAGTGAATAACTCTCCCGCATTCTAAGTTCTGATACCTCGGAGAAGTATTTTTTCAAAATAACTGCTTCCGTGACTTCAACATTTGATTGCATTTCGTATATTATTTTACTGACCTCTTTAATCATATGTTGTATAATTCCGGAACGAGCAACCATAAGAATTTTCCAGTTATTGTCTTTTAACGGGTCGAATGGCTGATTGAACAGTCTAGTCCTAATAAACTCATCAAGTAACCTCACCAGTTCAACATGATTTATTTGTATTGTGGGGAAATTCTTCGTTTTTCTGGTGCCAATTCTTCCAAGTGAAGTTGTTACGACTTTTATCATTTTCGATAAAAAGTCATTATAGCTTTTGGCGTTAAATATCTCACCGGTCACTTGATACTCACCGAATCTAGTCTTGACAGTTAACTCCTCAGAGTAAAAAGTCTCTCCTTCTTTTAGAGTCATCTTTCTTAATTGGTCATACGTGAACAGTTCAAAGCTGGATAACTGAGACGCCGATAAACGATCTGTTCGTAAATATTCTTCTCTTTCACTTAATATAACAGGCCAGAATAGATCGTATCTATGATAGTCATTTTTCAAACCAACATGAATTATATCACCCAGCACACCGTCTCTGTCCGGTAAATCTTTGGTCTCTGCTACTAGGCCTTCATTCATAAGATCATCATAAAACTGCATGAAAGCAGGGTGTTCTATAATACTCAGGATATCAAGGTAGTTAGTAGGCTGTTCCTTCCTTTCAAGTAGCCTAATGCGATTTTCTTCTTTAAGATCAAGAAATTCAGGCTCACGCCACATTAAGCGTAGCCCGCGACCAATAATTTGCTCAAGTAGTATTGGGGCTTCAGATGACCTTAAAGGTACAATCACACAAATGTTATTAACATCAAATCCTTCACGCAACATTAACACGGAAACTATGACACGTGGCTTCTGAAATTGGTCGATATTAAAAAGACGTTGCTTGATTTCATTCCATTCTTTAGCTGGTATTGAACCTTTTTTGTCAGAATCGATTTGAAGTACATCATCTTCACTCATACCTTCGTAGGATGTTAAAAATTCTGTTACATAGGGACTTACATTTGTGTCCTCGCAGATAACGAGCATTTTGGGATGCTTATTTTTTAGTGCGTCTCGTCCTTCCGTAAACTTAGCAAATTGTTCCTCTAAAATTTTGAGTTTTTGGAGGCCGGCCCGGAGCATTAGTTTTTGGCCTTCAGATAATCCTATGACATTACGACCATCACGTATGGCTTTGTAATCCAATTCTGTTGTTGCAATTTCTTTACGTTTGTCCAATGTAATAGTCTTTACCAATCCTTGTTTGATAGCTGTCTTCAAATCAAAATCGACAATAATATAAGGGAAATAATGCCTTGTTCGATTTTGGCCGCTCCCAGTCACATCATAAGGAGTAGCCGAGAAGTCAATCTGTATAAAATGTTTGCCCTTTGTGCTGGCAATCATATTCAAGCTCTTTTGCCATTCGACCTCTGTTATTTCGCCTTTTGTTTTGATTTCGTGGATATGATGGGCTTCATCATTAAAAACGACCAAGTCGGAAAGGTTTGTTAAGAAGTTAAGTTCGCTTCCGGCGAAATATTGGTTATCCAACGATTCCAATACATGTCCCGCTGTAGTTCCAGGTGTAATTGGCAAAAGATCATTGAGCACATAGCTTGGGTCTTCCAACGGTGAAATGTCCTCTTCATCTTGTGTTTCATCGACACCGGCAAGTAAATGCCAGTTAGTGATGGCTATCATTCCGTCTCCGGTTATTTTCTTTCCAATTTCGTGTTTTTGGACAACACTAGATTGTAAAAAGCTAAAGAAAACCTCTTTATATGCTGGCGGAACAAATAATTGCTCAAATTTCTTAAAGTCGCTCGTTTCAAAAATCCTGTTTCCGTCTATATTTTCTTTACCTAAATACGAATCGAGCAGACGCTCGTATACAATCAATCCTGGAGCTACAAGCAAAAAATTTTTTGAATAGCGACCACTTTTGGTTTCCTCATACTTTGCATTTAAGTATTGCCAAATTAACAATGCACCCAAAACCCACGTTTTCCCGGTTCCAGTAGCCATTTTCATGCAATATTTAGGGTACTTATACTTATCTTGGTTCAAAATATTCACATCTAGTTCCGATAGTATTGCTTCATTGACTGAAGCGTACATATCAAAAACCGTATCTGTTTTTAGAATTTCGTGAACATAAATGGTGTTTAATATCGCTTGCTTTTGACCTTGATGAAAATTGATCTTTCTTGTATCAGTATAGACTGGTGAAAACCAGTACCTTAACAAGTCTTTTGTGACAGGCGTAATACTCTCCAAAAAACTGCCATCTGACCAAGCTTCATTTGCTTTTAAGGTAATCTCTCTGGCGAGTTTTAATGGTACATTCTTTGTGCCCGTATTTCGTCCGATCGGCATTAGTCTACCTCCTTCATCCACACGCTTTCAAAGCCAAATACATCAACAGCACGCACACATATTGTACGTTTTCCCTTCTTCTTCGGAACGAAAATTTCAGTTTTGGTAACAACTCTGTATTCATCACTGTCATTCGCAGTGTTACCCCGATAGTCTTGCCATTTACTTCTGAACACTTCCCCGTCATAATCAGGGTCGATACTCCAATATTCAATTAAGGCAAGAGGGTCGGAATCAATAATTTCTTGTAACTTTTCTTTATTTGAATCATCCAGTGGTAATGCATCTGGCGATAAGAGGATATAGTTCTCTAATTCAATGGTTATTCGAATAATTTCATCTGAATAATCGTTGATTATAGGTTCTTTGACTGAAAGGTACTGTAGAGATGAAAATCTAATTTCTCCTGACTTGATAAGCTTTTGGTAACTTGATTTCGTTTTTAATTTATCCAATAAATCAGGAGGAATTACTAACACCTCAACCTTATCATCATCAATGTTTTGGATGATATTTGCAATATCAAATACAAAGTTCCATCCTAAAATAATGACTTTTTCCCATCCACCCAAGAATGATTCTCTCAATTCTTGTGCTTTTTTGATTGTATTGAGACCGGTCAACTTTGAAGGAGAATCGACTAGCACTAGAGTCCGAGAATTCTTGATATAACCTAGATTTCTGGACGGGTTTTGCTCGGGAGTAAAGGGTATAGCTCCAAATAAGTTAAGGACAACTTGGGACAAGTCCCCAATACGTTTAAACAACTTTCCAGATGCAAAGCTTTCTTTTTGATAGTCTCCAATGGATTGATATAAGAATGGCTTGGCTTCCTGATCAATGAGTCGTTTACGAGATATCATGATTGCAGGTTTTCCTATATCGCAGATAATCCACCGACGTCCCAGTCGTTCCGCAACCGACGCTGTGGTACCTGAGCCTGAGAAAAAGTCAGCCACAATACTATCCGGATTAGATGATGCATTAACAATTCTTTCCAGTAATGATTCGGGTTTTTGTGTATTATAGTTCAGCGACTCTGAATGCCAAGAATTTAAGGGCTTAACCTCCTCATCAATCCATAGGTCATGAATAGGCTTCCCCTTGCCATCCCATTCGTCAAGATATCTTTTCAGCCTAGGGAATCCGTTACTTGTAAATGTGATTCTCCCTTCTTCCATTGCTTTATCTATTCTTTCCTGACTCCATATCCAATGCATTCCATCAGGTGGAGGTAGGATTTTATCTCCAAATCTTCTAGCAGGCCCACTTCCGCGTTGAGTTAAACTTAGTGATTGATACCTCCTTCCGTTTTCGTCAATTTTGTTAAAATACTTTTCTACATATTCCTTGTCCGGACTTAGATAAAGCTGGTTCCAATATGGGGTTTCACTTTTCGAATAAAACAAAATGGTCTCATGGATTTTTCCGAACCCAATTGTCTGTGCTTTTGATGAATACGTTCTTTGCCATATAAGTTCATTTCTAAAATTTTGCTTTCCAAAAATTTCGTCCAGTAATATCTTTAAGTAATGACCAACATGCCAATCTATATGAACATAAATTGAGCCCCGTTCACTTAATAATTCCCTCATCAAAACCAATCTTGGGTACATCATTTTCAAGTAACTATAAGTTCCATCTTTCCAAGTATCAGAATATGCAAACTGTTCAATAACTGTTGGCTTTTGTTCAATATTTGCTCTTGGCAGTGAAATTTGTGTCCTATAATCAGCCTTACTATCAAATGGAGGATCAATGTAGATAAGGTCTATCTTTCCTCGCATTGACGGTAAGCCAGTTTCTGGGTCTCCAGCTAATAATGCTTGCATAACTAATAAATTGTCTCCGTAAATTAGACGGTTCAACCAGCTCTGGTCATTTAATTCTGGAACATGACCTCTATAGAGCCCCGATTGATCTTTAGACGGAAGGACAAGCTCATTTGTTTGAAGTGTTATTTTATTAGGGCTTTGAAGTCTTTCCAGAATTCGCTCGACTTCTTTCTTGCCTTCAGAAACAATCTTCGGTAATTCTTCAATTAAACTATGCATACGATTTTTTCCTCCTGCTGATGATTCATACTATTATTTTGACAAACTTTTATAAATACCTCTTAATATCCGCTAGTAACAATTTCAGATTTAAACAAAATGCATCATAAAATAATTGTCTCCTGCTTTGGTCCATAAGAAATGATAGTTGTTTTGAAGGATGAGTGGAACTCCGTATGGCTTGGCTGTGCGATATTCCAATACTCGCCCTGCTTCATAGGTTGTTCCGTGACGGAAATCAAAATCAGCAGTATCTGAAGAATAACTGTCTTGGTTCACATAATGCAAATGATCGGTTGATACGAAAAACAAGCCGAAATCAAAATTTCCTGAGTTGACATAGTCCTCCAAATTGTACAAGTCATTATAAACGTCATAGCGGTTGTTTGGCTCCCTATGGTTGTCTTTCTGGAAAAACTTTAGCTCAATTGCACAGCTAGAAGCTTCAGAAGAATTTTGCAATCCAATTACAATGTCTATTTTAGCCTTTTTAGAGCCGCTTTTGTTTAACGTACCTGAAGAAAAATAAGGAGTCTCAAGCATGATGGTAAATGTATCGTTGGTTGAAAATTGCATTAGCTCACCGATGGTTTTTAGAATGTAAGCAAAATGAAGCTGAAAGGAGGCTTCATTCTGTATCACAATCCGTCCTTTTGCTACCTGGCCAAGCAATAGATTGTAGCTTGTTTCAATGATTATTTTCAGTAAATCCTTCTGATTCAGAGTTGAAAATTGATGTTCTGGAATATCAATTCTGCTCATTTTGATTCTAGTTCCTCCACATTGATTAAAGTGATGACTCAAGTAGTCACGATCACTTCTTTGCTTCCCTTTGACATACGCGATTTGCATAATGGACATTCTTTCGATGTTAATTCCGATTCTTCAAAGGTTTTAATACGTTGCCATGCGTTACATTTATCACTGGTACATATCCATGCATAAACCGTTTCGGAATGCGTCCTTTTTGAGGAAGAAGATTTGCTTGCCCCCGCAGGATGATGCTTCCAGTTTCCTGCATCATTTGCAAACCGTTTGGGGAATGCATCAAGTATGAACCTTGATACTGCCGTCTTCTTCCCTCGATGATAAGCTGGGGAGCTTATCACTAAATCATCCTTGGCACGGGTAACAGCCACGTAAGCGAGACGTCGTTCTTCTTCCATTGCGGCAATAATTTTGTCGCGGCCAGCATGCGTGGTGAACACGTCGTTCATTTTCTCCGCATCAAAGATAGATCTGTGCGGCATGTTGCCTTCAGATGCACCAATCAGGCAGACTACCGGAAACTCCAGTCCTTTCGACTTGTGGATCGTCATCAGCGACACCTTGTCGTCATTTCCGTTATCGTGATGGCGGCGATCCATCGCTTTCCGTTTTTCCGCGACTTCACCGATAAAGGAAACAAACTCTTCAATGGAAGCAAACCGTTTCGCAGACGATTCTAGCTCATCCAGCGTTTCACGCAAGATTTCTTTATGGTGCGTCAGTTTATTCCGTTTGTTCGTCTCCAGATACTGATCGTAAAACTCTCGACGCATCAATTGAATCGCATCAACCGGTTTCATTGGCCTTAACGACTTGATCAGTTTGAGACGTTCCATGAGTTTCTCTTTCTGAAAATCCTTGATATCAGGAAACGACATTAGATGAATCAGCGGCCACTTTTTCTTTTGTACTTTTTCCTGATCGAGGATGAATTCCATGCCTTGCTCCCGGTTGATGTACAATGTCGGCAATATGCCTTCCACAGCTTTAAAGTCCTGCGTATGCAGAGCAAGATGAATATGGTCAACAAGTGGCTTAACCAGCCAATGTTCGTAAAACGATTCTTCACTTCCGTAATCGACAAAGGGAACGTCATCTATGACAAATTGTTCGATGATTGCACGGCTGTTGCTCGCCGTCCGATACAAGATAGCAAAATCACCGAAACTTCGTTTTCCCTGCTTAACTTGACGCAGAATATATTTTGTAATAATCTCCGCTTCATCATCTGTATTCTTAGGCCGAATGTATTGAGGCTGAGTTTGGCTTTGCCGTTTTGCTTTCAGCGTTTTCTTTTTCCGCCGCTTATTATGCCTGATCACTTCATTGCCAAGTCCGACGATACTGCTTGCAGAACGGTAGTTGATATCGAGCGTAATCGTCTTGGCGTCCGGGTATAACTTGTCAAAGTTCAGTATGAATTCGTTCCTTGCTCCGTTGAAGGAGTAAATTGTTTGGTCATCGTCGCCGACAATCATCAGGTTGCGGTGCGGTTCGGTGATCATCTTGATCAATTCGTATTGCACCATATTCGTATCCTGAAACTCATCGACCATGATGTATAGAAACCGCTTCTGCAACGCGGCCAACAGCGAAGGTTTTTGTCGAAGCATATTATAAGCAAACAGCAATACATCGTCGAAGTCAATTTTGTTGTTAGCCGTTTTCCACTTCTCATATGCATCAAAAATCTGTTTCAGTTCTTTTTCCTCGTCGGTTGTTTCCGGTAAACTGTCCACATTAACCATCTGCATTTTATAAGAGGATAGCAAGGATAGTAACGTTTCCGGCGGATATTCATCCTGGAGCCCCATCTCACGCAAAATACGTTTCAGCACGATATGCTTATACCGTGTTTCGCTCAGAATGTCTTGTGTTACACCATGTTTTCGTATGATTTTAAGAAAAAACGAGTGAAACGTGCGGGCTTGTATAGTTGCCGCAATATTTTCATTCAGTCCGGGCAATCGTGCGATTCGGTCACGCATTTCCTCTGCCGCTTTTTTGGAAAACGTGACCAGCAATATGTTTTTCGGATTGATGTTACGAACTGCGATCAAATAGCCTGTCCGGCATACCAAAACTGAAGTCTTGCCTGAACCCGCTCCTGCAAGTGTAAGCAATGGCCCTTTGAAATGACGTACAGCATGTATTTGCGGTTCATTCAAATAGATTCCCTGCTTCTCCAATGATCGAAAGAAAAAGGCATCTTTATCAGTATTGGGTATCAGGTCTTTGCTTGTTTCAGTCTTTGCGGTTTGGGCAATAGGGATCGTATGACTTCCCGCTCCAAGCGGAGTTTTGAAAAAAGTCCGGCTACTCAAACCATCACCTTCATTTAACTCGTGAAGCTCGTGCGTTGCGTTCTTTTCTCCACCGAGTGATCATATCATGGACGGTCAGTCCGTTGATAAGTGGGATTGGCAGCGATTCTGAATAATACTTTCTTGCCATCTCCTAAACAACAGACACCTCTTTAATTCTATCACAAGGCATTGGGTCCTTCTTCCTGATCTTGATCAATATGTTGAACTCAATTAGGTTTTGTTACCCCTATTGGGAGTAGGTTCACCAAAATCGCAATTTTCTGGCTCAGTATCACTTAACATTGGCTAAAATCCTTATAGATATTAGTCATACGCCGAGATTCCAATCTGAGAATGGTTAATGTCGGGTGATCAATATTCCATATATCGTCAATATCGATGAATTGTAACGAACATCTACATAATAAAAAAGCCGAATTCGATTTGAATCGGAACGTAGAGTTAGAACACTAATGGCAAGATCGAAGTAATTTTATCCGTCCTTTTGTTCTGGCATACCACACGTTCCTTATGAAACCCGCCAATAGCAAACGGCCCTTAAACAATAAAGCACGAAGCAAAGAAGGTAATATGCAATCCATAATCCGAGACCAAATCCCGCCTTTCGGCCATCATTAATAAAGCGGAGAGGCTCGCCCCCTCCGCCGCACACCGATTCTGTTGACATAGATAGTTTTGATGCCGATACTCAACGCATTGCAACAATATTGCTCTACTGTTATCAATCGCTCTGAGTCCTGGAATCATCGCTCAGTATACTTTTTACGTATGACTTTATCTGCTCAGGTTCAACGTAAAGTACGGCTTTTCCGTTTACTGATTTTTCTTGTATGAGTTCCATCGGCGGCAATTGAATGCTGTCAATGCTTTCCGTTTCTATATCAAAGCCAAGTTTGCCCAGCTTTATCATATCATCGACATTGAGGTTCGTTTCGATGAACGGTTCGATAGCTTCTATTAGTTTCGGAAGCTCCATAACCGTCGTTGTAGTCAGCAACTCTTTGACAATGGCCTTCACAAACTTTCGTTGCCGTTCCGTACGGGCAAAATCGCTCAAGGCATCATGGCGGAATCGAACGTATTGTAATGCTTTTATTCCGTCCAAGTGCTGGTAGCCCTTTTTCAAATGGATTTCGTACATTGAGTCTTCATTGGAATCGACATAGTTCATATCTTTCTCTACTTCAATGTCAATCCCGCCGATTAAGTCAATCAAATTGATAAAGCCCGGTAAATTCATGTACACATAATATTGGATTGGGATACCCGCCCATTCTTCGATTGTTCGCATTGCCAGACTGGAACCGCCCATTGTAATCGCCTTGCTGATACGATCTTCACCATAACCCGGAATCTTTACATATGTATCACGGAGAATGGAGAGCAATTTGACTTTTTTCGTTGCAGGGTCGATAGAAACGATTATGATGCTGTCCGAAGATTGAATCTCACTATTCCGGGAATCGCCGCCCAATAACAGAATATTAATCCTGTCCGTGCTCTCCCACTTTGCAGGAGCGGTTGTCTGAGCCGCTGGTGCTTTGCTTTCATTTGTCACCGCCGTCTTGGTCGTTACCGTTGCCTTCTCAAGAGCGTCATTAAACGTCAGATAGTATTTGAAAAAGAAAAACAGCCCTGCAATTAAAGCCAGTAAATAAGGCAACGTCAACACGGTGAGAGGCAATACCAAATTCGTTCCGCCTACCGTAGTGATTACTATCTCCTGTGACTCTTGCTTATTCGGGTCTTGGACAATGGCGGTTATTTTCCTTTTTGCTTGATGCAGATATAACTTGTTTGCAAAAATGCCCAGCACCGGTTTAGGGATGCAACAGATAACCAGCACCAATGGGAGAAGGCCGGGGCTCTCGATCGGGTTCCATTCACTGAACACCGAGGCAACAATCACGTTGCTCCAAACAAACCAAATGATGAGATAGAAGACACAGTAAAGGTACATCTTTCGGTACATCAGCCAGTAAGCATCAAACAGAAAGGCAGGCCAGTTCCAACGGCTATTGCGTCTCCATTTCTGTAAGTATACATCGGCGTTTTTGCCAATGAACCAAGAAAGCTCTTCTTCGGAAACACCACTCGTTTGGGTCTCAGTGATGTTCTGCGGTCGATGATAACTGGTACTATTACCGGCATCTATCCGTTGCCCGCATTGCCCGCAAAAATTTTGATTGTCCTGTAGTGTATGTCCGCAATTTGTGCAGTTCATGTCTAACTCCTTTGCCGTAATCTTCGAGGTAACTTTTCTCGTTAATGAAGCCGAATCTTGGCACCGTTAACGGTTGTATAGTCCTCTGGATGTGTTTGTTCCCGCGGCGGAGAAGTTACGGTTGCTCCGGCTTCTTCAAGCATGAGCAATGCCTCTTGGTTATACGTCATTTTGGCCAGCATAACTCCTTGGTTTGGGTCTGCACCGCTCTCCAGCATCAATCTGACAATGTCGAGTTTGTCATACATGATCGCGAACTGAAGACCGCCGTTGATATCGGCCCCGTGCCGAATCAATAACTCGACTGCTCTTATTTGTCCCCTCTCGATTGCATCTTTCAGTGCATATGGATCATCGGCAACATTTATGCCCGCTTCAATCAATAATTGAATGACCGGCACCGGTTCATCGACGTAATTTATGGCGAGAGATAAATTGCCAACGAGTATCTTCTCCCCGCTTCCGTAGTTCGCTTGCTCATTCGGACTGGCACCATGGGCCAGAAGTTTTCTTATCATGTTTTAGATCGCCGTTTCTGACAGCAAGATTCAATGGTGTGTACGCAGAATCGTTATGTACATTCGGATCAGCCCCAAGTTTCAACATCCAGTCCACCATGTTCATGTTTTGGTCGTTGACTGCGGATAACAATAACCGTTCCTTTGGTATGAGCTTGATGATCATTACGACGGCAATACAACACGCAAGCAAGGACAACATGATCTTTATAAACAGCCTCACTGGTTGACTTCCTTTCGATACTTAGTAGTATCCGGCTCGTATCTTGTCTTCGATGTTAGTCGCAATCACAAGCAAAATGACGCCGACAACCAAAATAATAAATCCGATTCCGATTTGTGTTCTCTTCTTCTTTTTGATCGAAGCAATGATATGTACAATGCCGGAAACTTCCGAAACAGCACCGATGATTTTTAACAGCAATGCCAAGGTTGCCATTGAATGTACCTTCTTTCGTATGTTTGGAGTGGAGTCACAATGTAAATAGAGGGAGCACGCCGGCTCCCGCAGATTGATCAGAAAACTACAAATTGATGCGTCGAATCGCTTTATTGCCGTCATCATAAACAATGACGTTACCGTTGCTGTCAAAACTTAATTGACTGATTTTTTGGATCGGATTGCCATCGTTGTAGATCAGGTCTTTGCCGTCAATGAAGGCAGACCATTTTCCGTCTGTAGTCAATTCGTAGATCGTTGTGCCGCTGGATATGTAGAAGTTACCGTTACAGACGGTGACGGAATCGAAAGTGATGCTGTCAAAGGAAACAACCGTCTCCACTTTACGAGGGAATAGCTGAATTTTGGATAAGGTGCGATTACCGGTATCAAAGATAAAAATATCATTATTCGTAACAATGGCTTCAACACGGCCAGTTAAATCTACACCTGTTTTATCTCCGGCATTAGCGATAATTGAGGAAGCACCGCCGAGAGTGGCTTGGTAAATGACATCGCCGCTTCCAAGTTGCTGTTTGTAGAAAATCGTTTGTTCATCTGTAAATGAAATGAATTCATGGGTATCATAAACGTCTCCATAGCTGCCGGAAAGTCTGTCAAAAGTGTAAGCCGCCATTTGTATAGCCGGACTGACTTCATAAATCGTATGAATGTTGTAATAATCAGAAGAATAATTGGACGGTTTAATCAATACATTTCCTGACACATACAGCTTGTTGCTTGCAAGATTATACGCAAGCTTGATCGGAGTGAATTGTGAATAATCGTAATGCGTTACGTTTTGGCCGTCCGCCACATAATCCCAGTTGAATTGGTTATTGACAATCTTGAACGTTTCGACCATACCATTTGATTGATTGAATTTCCGTATTTTTTTGTTGCGGGAATCAAGGAAAAATACATTATCGTCCTTATCCAGCACCATGCTGTTTACCGCGTTGATTTTCGCTATGCGTACAGGCCCGTCCACATCCCCTTGACCATTGCCGCCAACAAGCGTATCCACGCTGAATTTCGCCGCCTGCGACGGCTGTTGCGGATGGCTCGGCGTTGACGGATTCGTTGTCGGCGAAGCCGGTTGTGTTACCGGCGGCGTAGGTGTTGTTGGGGTTGTCGTCGATTGGTCGCCCCCTCCGACGCCTTTGTTGTCGTTGCCATACATGAATGCCCGCCACAGCAACGCGGCAGCTTCGGCCCGGGTGATGCTGTTTTGCGGACGGAACGTTTCATCGGGATACCCAGAAACAAGACCGTTCTCAACAGCGATGGCAACGTAGTCCTTCGCACTTTCCGAGATGCCCTCGTAATCCTTAAACATCGCTTCAATGATGGAACGATTCGCTAAACGGGCGGCATCGTACCCCTTCAGTTTGACAATGGCGACGGTAATATCTTCCCTCAACGCCAGTGCTGTCGGATTGTAGATGTACTCACCGTTTGCCGCCCTGTAACCGGTAAGGTAGTCTTTGGCGGTCTCAATCCAAGGCGAGTACCAGTCCGTTACCTTTACGTCGCTGAATGACGAATAGTTGACTTTTTTCGCTTGCAAACCAGCCGCTTTGACAATGATCGTTGCAAATTCAGCACGGGATATTGTGTTATCCGGACGAAACTTATGATCCGGATAACCTTCAAGCACTTTCTTGTTCACCATTTCTGCGATATATTTATACGCCCAATGGGTGTTCGGCAAATCGGTAAACGATACTGTCGGCGTATTCTGCGGCATGTTCTGAAGCTCTTCGCCGTATTCAACAGGAGCCGCAAACATCGTTCCGGTCAGGGTGAATATCATGAGGATTGCTATTAGTGCAGATGCGATTTTCTTATGTACCATTTTCATTCCTCCGTAAGCTATGAATCTACTGAAAAAACAGGGCTACATTATCAATGGACTGAAGGATAGGATAGTAGCGTAGGAAGGTCATCATGGCTATCTTTTCTCCTTGTCCCTTTGAACATGGTTCACATTCATCTCTCATTTCGGTTGCTGATATATGTCCCCCCTTGATAGAAATTGTAGAATCTTGGCAGATGTATCCAAGGCAATTATACAACAAACTTCACTTATCAGTGTAGTATTACTGTCACTATGTTAGGATAAAAGTCACAATCACACTCTACTAAGCTGAAGTAGAGGTGATACATAATGGATTTCAAGCAAATGGTAGGTGAACAAATCCGCAAGATTCGAAAGTTAAGAGGTATGACGCAGGAACGTCTGGCGGAACAATCCGGCCTTAGCTTCAGCTATATAAGTGATGTTGAACGTGGAACCCGCAATATATCGCTGGAATCGTTGGGCAAGATTATCAATGCTTTGGGTGTAAGGCCCGCTCAACTATTTGAGGATATAGATGAAATAACGGAACATTCCGGGAATGGCGAAATACAAAACAAGATCGAAGACTTGATCACTTTACTGAGTGAGCGTCAAATTGAAGAAGTGGACTTTGTTCTGACGTTGGCCCGTGAATTTCTAAACACCATTGATCGGAAGAACCGTTGAAAATATCGTATGCACAGCATTAATCGGCCCTATATAGAGGAAAAATGATATACATTTTCCGGCGGCACCCCCATGCATAATTGAAGGCGGGGGGCCTGCCGTTTCATGCCCTACCCGGTTGCATAGGACTGTTGTCTGCTCATTTGGCAGATAGCAGTCCTTTTTTGTTTTTCAGGCATGTTGCATGACAGCGAGGACATTTGGAGGGTGAGAGGCTTCCAATATGACGAGGGGGAATGCGAATGGCAAGCCATGCGATGTAAATGTAGTTGTATTTGTGGGCGGATGAGGATAAAGCATGTATAAAATCAGCAATTACATGTATGATCTGAAAACTGAGGCGGAGGCGAATGGTTATGAATATGCAGATTTATGTCACCGGATCAGGGCAAACGGTTGGCCGCTGGCTATCCTTGCCGATGAGTAGGGACAATCTGAAGCAAGCATTAGAGGAAATTGCGGACGGCAATGAAGCTTGGGAGATTCACGATTTTGAAGCTCCCTTCATTATCGATAGAGACGATAATGTATTTTCGGTCAATGAGACTGCCGCTGCATTGGCTGAATACGATCACCGACTTGTGTACGCTCTATGCGGATGTACGGACAGTGTTGAACAGGTACTACGCATTTTGATCGGCGGACAATACAGGGTGTATTACGACGTAGACAGCCTCTATGAAGTTGCTGACGCTTTGTTGCGGTCAGGATATTATGGCCGCGTTCCGGTCGCTCTCTGGCGGTATATCGACTTCGATAAGGTTATACACGACTTGGAAGACGCGGGATGGCACTTTCAACCGGAGGTTCGTGTTGCTGTTCAGCCGCTCTTGTAAGACACTTGTTTGATTTCATAATCAGATTCTGCCTGCGGATTGCGGGCTTATTTGCATTTACAGAGAAAATTCGCCGGAGTGAGAGTACGGCTGGAAGGGAGGTGAGGATGCATGGTTGTAAAACGTGGATTGCCAGAAGAACTCGCTACGACATTGCGACAACTCGTCATGAACGGAAGCATCCGCATTGCGGGCGTTTTGCTGTATTCCTATTGCCGCCGCGTTTATCAGGTGGATGATGAAACGGCGGCACGTTGGATGCAGGTTTATTTCTACCGGGAATTTCCCCAACAATTGCAACGGCATTTGAAACGGACAGCGGTAAATGCGTGAGTGCAGTAATCCCCAAAACCGGGAGGGAGGTGAAGCGTGGTGAACTATGAATCTTTCAGGAAAAACAGCCAGAAGGAATATCTCGGTTACTGTGAGCAGAAAGGTTACATTTACAGTGTCCAGACCGGTGTGAACCAATACTCGGTCATTGCTTTGCAGAACGGAAGGATTACCGTTTTGATCACTTTCACCGTACAATCAACGTTTGTCCGCAATTAAGATGATGCTTTTCACTGGGAACAACCGCATCATGGAGATTTTCCATTGTAGCCGCTGTTGACGAATCAACATGAAGGCTATTTTTTATGCACGCGAGAGGAGGTGATATGCATGGACAGAATGCAAGAGTTGCTGATAAAGAAGAACCAGCTTATGGCGATCATGCAGATGATGGATCGTGACGCGAGCTTTGATACCGAAGAGGGCAGGGTGTACGCCCAATTCCTCGTCCGAACAACTTTGATTCAGCTTGAAATTGATGAACTTGAAAAAGAAAAAGCCGCCCAGTAACGGAGCGACTAAGAAAATCAACTTGCTTTAAGAATACCGGATTTTATCACACCACGCAATGGGAGAGGCCGAGTCGGCTTCTCCTTTTGCATTTATATGGAGGTTAAACACATGAACATTAATAATACATTCAAATCTCTTCTTGCTGAGACGCTTCGTGAATCCGCCAACAGCTATCTGGTAGAAAAAATCGTTTCTCATTTTAATTCTCCGCAACAACTACTGGACGTAACCGAGCAAGAATTGTTGAGCATTCGTGGTATCGGTAAAGTGAAAGCGAAGCAGATCGTTGCCGCCATCCAACTTGCTAAGATGATGAATGTACCGAAAACAGAGCCGACAATCATTCGCAGTCCTCGGGATGTTTTCGAGTACCTCCGTTGGGAAATCGGTTATGAGCAGAAAGAACACTTCATAGTGATCTTTCTTTCGACTAAGAATCACATCATTGGAAAAGAGACGATCAGCATTGGAAGCTTGAATAGTGCAATTGTCCATCCTAGAGAGGTCTATAAAGCGGCCATTCGCCGTTCTGCATGTTCCATCATCGTTTCGCATAATCACCCTTCTCAAATATGTACGCTTCCTAGCCCAGAAGATATTCAGCTAACCAAACGACTTGCTGAAGCTGGTGAAATCATCGGTATCGAACTTCTGGATCACGTCATTGTCAGCGGTTCAGATTATACAAGTCTTAAGGAACGCGGCCTTCTGTAACGAAACAATTCATCGTCATTTTTCATCATCCGCATTATCAACAGCGGTTCGCTCTTATCGGCGGGCCGCTGTTTTCATTTCACAATGAAAGTGAGGCAACAGATATGCGTAAACAATGGTTGGAAGAGTACGAGCGTTTGGTGGTCGCCGCCGATGATCTGCATCATCGCATGGATTCGTGCGGACGGCTGATTGATAAACTGCTGGTTGATGTATATCGCGGCGAGCATGATGACCATGAGGCCCGCATTTTGATTCAAGTGTTGGCGGAGATTCAGGCCGACGTGATGCAGAGGTATTGTCGCCTCCAACTACAAAAAGCGATTCTCGCCCGGTTTATCGATGGGCTTCATCCATTTCATTAAGCATCATCAAATCACACATTGGAGGACGATCTACATGAACAAAAATGACGAACAGCAGTTTTTACCGGCGGCGGTGCAACAAGCAGATACGGATAGCGTTGTCGGGCTTCATCCGCAAATTATTATCATCGTACACATTGATGAAGATTCAAGTCTCAATGCCCCCGCAGGTACTGTACAGACCATTGTGTGCTTCACTGAAGCTGATAAGAAACGATTTGAAATAACTTTGCTGGCTGACGACATTGCAGATGGCGGCGTGCAACGAAAGTTGAAGTTCTTACGGCGGCTCATTGAAAATCTGTGCGGCGGCGGATGGCGAGTACGTTTCTTCAAATCATTTGGCTCTGCAAGCATGATGCTTGATCGTGCAGGAAGAATATTGCTAATCAATACGGACGCGGTGTTGCGGATGCCGTACCGTTCTATGGTAAACCTTCTTAGCAGACTACCGGAGATGATCGCCAACGTCTATAAGGGCGTGAAATCGACCGTTAAGGGAGGTGGTGGGCCGAATGGTATTAATAGCCTATCGGCTAGTGAGAACGCCTGTATCAGCCTCATAGTGAGCGAGAAAGGGTTGCTGTTCCCGCACGGATTTGTTTTAAGTGCCGAAGAGCAGATGATGCGAATAGCAATTACTGACACCGAACTAATCGTCTCTGCGGGCCGCCGCCGATGGATTCATCGGTCTGCGGTAGCGATGCCATTCCACGCCTATAAAACACCCGTCACCGTTGAGAATGACGCATATTTGGTCGCTGTTCCTCCCGATGTATTGCAAACATTAGGCGGGCTGGAAGCAGAGTTGTGGTTTGAAATGCTTGCCGATTGATTCTGCAAGAAAATCTTCAGACATGCCAGCATTGGGAAGTTGGGCGGCTCGCATTCGCTCGCCGCCCGCCCACCCATTACTACATAGCGATGTACCGGGATAAAGTAGCGATACTCAAAACAAAAAGATCGCCCCCTTCCGTCCCCCGACAAAAGCAATCGGGGGAAACGCAAAGGATTACCACCCTTTGCAATCCCGTCACTCGCCGTGAGGCGTCCCTTAGCTGACGCTAAGGGCAGTCAAAAGTGTCTGCTTGTGGCACCGTCATCAAGGCTGGTACAAAGCTCGCTTCGCTCGGCCTTGATGACTTAATGCGACTCATTACCGCCAGTCGGCTCTGCAAGTAAAGTGACTACCATGTTTGCGATGGAAAGAGGGCCGCTCGCTTCGCTCGCGGCCCAATCACATTATTGCCGTCATTGTTGATCATTCTTGCTAACCTCTAACGGTGGAAGGCTCACTTCGGAAATGACTATATTGCTTGAGCCAAAAATCTGCTTTAGCAATCTTCTGTTCCTTTGAATTGTCCTCGCAGAGCGACTACCTTTTCCACAGAAATACTGTTCCGATATAAATGCTATCAGCGAAGCTTTTTGCTGTTTGCTTAAATTGCTCCTATTGATTTTATTTATCGCGGCAGTCAAACCGGATATCGGGCGAAGATTCGTAACACCCAACTTAGCCAATTCTTTTTGAATTATTTTCGATGCGAATCTCGATGTAAGGATGTCCTCTGCTTTTCTTATGCCTAACCGTCGAAGTTCTGTACGCAATAGCGTGACCTCGAATCTCAATATTCCTTTGGCCTGCCTTCTATGTTTCTTCTTGGATTTCTTGCTCTTTAACATTTCTGCTTCTTTGTCGTAAAACTTCAATCGGCGGCGGCTCGCTTCCCAATATATTGTCTCTACATCAGCACTCCCCTTCGCATGGATGGGGTGTGTTTGATATTTGGGTATATACACGCTGGCCAACACTCTGAGATATTGTTGCACTTGATTGCCCGTATGAAAGTTTTTGCAAACATCCAGCTTAGTGACCGTCCAATCCTCAATTCGGGGAATGCGGTTTAATGGAATTTTGAGTTTCTTCGATAGGACTTTCCGCAGAAGAATAAAGAAATTCCTTATGTCCTGCTCGTTAATTTCGTATACGTTACTCCCCCGCAGAAACTTGGGAATCGAAACCTGAACCTTCAAGTACGATCTGCCCGTTTCATCATTATGCACATATGTAAGATGCGGATCGCCTTCTGCTTTGCCTACAAGCGGCAGGAAATATGTCGTACCCGAGTCTACATTTGGCTTCGTACTGTTGGTTTTGGTAAACACTCGCTTCATTTCACTGTCCGTCAACTTAAACGGAATACTCAACCAGACTGTATCGAACATTTTAATACCTCCGTTGCGTCATCCATGACGTAGTTGTCACACGTATAACAGACGTTTTGACGAATTCTGATTCCTATCATACACAAAAACTATCAAAAATTAAATAGACTATTGAATATTAGTTATACCCTTAGTATAATAAAAACCATACCAAGAATAAGGAGGACACAACCGTGAACAAAGAAATGGTTTTAAGTTCGATGGATTACGCTCAGTTGAGGACGTTAGATTTGGGAGGGAGGGTGAGATACATAAGGGAATTTTTACAAAAGGAATACGGCAACAAGTATAGCGGCAAAAGTTTGGCGAATCGGATTGGTGTATCGCAATCGAATTATACCTATCTGGAGAATAAGGCAAACGACATACCTTCAAAGATTCTTCGTGCGATCAGCAAGGATTTCAATGTTGCGATGGATGTTTTCTTCGATGACTTTTACGAAGGAGAGCCTAAGACGATCATTATTAAACCGCTGTCCTTTGATGAAAAAATCGAGCCTGCCGTCATTGCAAATCGATACTCAGATGTCGGAACAGCAACTAAAATGAATCCAGCCGATGAAGATAGCTATACATTCGTTGTAGTCGCTTATTTGGAAGCATCGAATGGCGACAGAAGGATGATCTTTAATAGTCATTCAAAGGAATTGTATCAACGGACACACGTACAGAGCGTTGTTGCAAGTATGATTCATGCAATGGATGAAATAGATCGGTTTATCAATCCCGGCTATCGTCCAAGCGACAAAACGCCTTCTCCCGCCTACCAAGCACTACAACACATTGAACTCAGGGATAACCCGGAGCTATATGTCTGGATTCCTCAAAAGCTGTACAACGATACTCTAATGACACTTGAGAAAGCAGGCCGTGAGTATACGAGTAAGCTTCTTGAGAGAGCCGCAGTCAACAAAATAACAAAGAAGGAGCATGATTAACATGGAAAAGAAAAAACTGAAGGACTACCCATCCATCCTTAGCGTATCTGATATCCAAGCAATTTTGGGCATAGGCCGCCGCCAAGCGTATGAGCTAGTCAACTCAGGGAGCTTTCATGTTGCCCGGGCGGGCCGGAGAATCATGGTGTCAAAGACCGTATTTCTGGCATGGCTGAAAGGTTCAGCAAATCAATCATGATGGAGGCGAACCAATGATTAGTACCGGAAGGGTCAGACAAGGCGAAAAGTGGGTTGAATTTGCGGCTCCGATCATTGAGCCTGAGGAAAAGATAATACCAGTAACTCAGCCGAAGAAAAAATGCAGGTGCAAATGGGAAGAAAGATGTTTCTTGCTTGAATGCATCGATCTAGGTCTTATCTCACGCGAGGATTATGAATACCTCATCAAGCATCCCAAGAAAGGGGGTGGTTAAATTGAGCTTCTGAGTTCCGGTGTGCTGATGAAGCCCACCTTTTTTATTTCATATTCAAGGATACTGGAGGTTATTTGCATGAGTGTAAAGAAAGATGAAAAACGAGGAACTTTTTATTTTGTAATCGACGCCGGGAAAGATGAGCATGGCAAAAGAAAGCAGATTAAGCGGCGTGGTTTCCGCACCGAAAAGGAAGCCAAGCGTGAAATGCGGAAGTTGCAACAGCAGTTGGACAATAACACCTATATCAAGCCGTCCAAAATGTTGTTCGCGGAATTTTTGAAGGAATGGCTTCAGAGCAAGTCGGTCAAGCTTCGCAAAATCACCTTGCAGGCCTACACCCAGCGGGTCGAGCATCACATAATTCCCGAACTCGGGCATCACGAGATCATTAAAATCACCACCGCCATGATTGAGAAATTCTACATCAAGCTGAGAACGGAAAAGGGGCTATCCGAACGGAGCATCCTCGACGTTCACAAAGTGCTAAAAAGCTCATTCGAGGCGGCAGTCAAACGGAAATACGTATCCTTCAATCCGGTTAGAGATGCCGAAACGCCGAAAGTATCGCAGAAGGAAATGATGGTATGGGACTTGCAAGAGACATCGGCATTCTTGAACGCCGCACGCGATAATCGCTTGTATATTGCCTTCCTGCTGGCACTTACCACCGGAATGAGACAAAGCGAAATCCTCGGGTTGACATGGAAGGACATCGACCTTGAAAATGGCACGTTGACGGTAAGACAGACGTTAAGCCATGACGGAAAGGAGTTGTCGGCACAGACCAAAACAAAAACCAGCACACGCAATATCAGCCTCAACAATAAGACGGTTGCCGAGTTGAAAAAACATAAGCGGATTGTTACTAAAGAAAAGCTGGCTTGCGGGCCGTTGTATAAAGATTTGAATCTTGTAGTGTGTACGAGCAACGGTACGCCCGTCATTCCGAGAAATCTTCTAAGAAGCTTTTATGCGATCATCAAAAAAGCTGAAGTGCCGAAGATCAGGTTTCATGACCTCCGGCATACGGTTGCAACGCTGATGTTAAAGGAAGGGATAAACCCCAAGATCGTAAAGGAAATTCTAGGACACTCCGATATCAGAATTACCCTCGATACTTACAGTCATGTATTACCAAGCATCCACAAAGAAACCGCTCAGAAGTATGGCGACATGTTGTTCGGAAAAGAAAATATGCTTTGACCAAAAAGTTTTGTACAGTATGGCAAGTGTCATGCGGAACGAAACTTTTTGTCGTTTTCGCGGGTTTGTGACCATTGTGACCACATCAACCAATAAAATTGTTTTGTGACCACAGATGTGACCACGGCCACTTTATGAGCGAACTCTGAAGCGGCCATCAAGAATCGGAAAGTCATCTCCTCACACGTCGATAGCCTCAGAAGCCTGACAGACAAAAAGAAAAAACCCTTATGTATCAAGGGTTCTCAGGCGTTTTGGTGGAGCATAGCGGGTTCGAACCGCTGACCTTTGCACTGCCAGTGCAACGCTCTCCCAACTGAGCTAATGCCCCGTATTCTGTTGTGACCCCAACTCTGCCAGCGATGCGCTCTCCCAGCTGAGCTAATTCCCCAAAAATTTTCCCATAAAGGAAAATTTCAACTCTATTCTTTGTCGGCTCAGAAACGCGTTCCAAGACAAGCCTTCCGTGACGACAGAAGTTAGTTTATCACAGGCGCATCGGCATGTCAACCATTTCATATGCCATGTTTTGAAATCAGATTATTCAATTCTTTCAGAAACATATTGATGTCCTTGAACTGCCGATAAACCGACGCGAAACGGACGTAGGCCACCTCGTCTACGGTATATAACTGCTCCATCAGCAGTTCCCCGATGACCCGGCTTTCCACTTCGGCCTGTGCGGTCGTGCGAAGCTCCCGCTCGACATGGGAGACAATCGCTTCCAATTGCTCAACCGATACCGGCCGTTTTTCGCAGGAGCGCAGCAAACCGCGCAGCACTTTCTCCCGGCTGAATTCCTCGCGGCTTCCGTCCTTCTTTACGACAATAAGCGGCGTCTCCTCCACCATTTCGAAAGTGGTGAACCGGCGGTTGCACTGCTCGCACTCGCGCCTGCGGCGGATCGACTTGTTGTCGTTGGCCGGGCGCGAATCCAGCACCTTCGTACCGCTGTAATCGCAATAAGGGCATTTCATAATCCGATCCATACTCCTTCCGGCTATTTTTTATTCCCAACGCTTACCTTACATGAACCTAAAACGAGTGCACATAATACGAGTACCAACCGCGAGGAGGTGAACAACAATGGCTGAAGGATCCCGCAGCAGCAATCAACTGCTTGTCCCTCAAGCGAACGCCGCTCTGGACCAACTGAAATACGAAGTTGCCCAAGAGCTTGGCATTGCGATCCCGCAGGACGGCTATTACGGGAACATGGTGACCCGCGATACTGGTTCTATCGGTGGTAACATCACGAAACGTCTGGTCACCATCGCGGAACAACAACTTGCCGGTCAATTCAGGTAATCGTTTCTTCTAAGCAATCAAGAATTTATGGGAAGCTTTGAAGCCGAACGGCTTCAAAGCTTCCTCTTCATATTTCATCATATAATTTCTTGTACTTGTTGTAATAATACAAAATACGCTGAACATAATGGCGGGTTTCGCCGTAAGGAATATCGTTCAAGCTCGATTGCTCCCCGTCCCAGATGTTCTCGTTCAGCCATTGCCGGACTTTGCCCGGACCCGCGTTGTAAGCGGCCAGCGAAACGGCCAGCCTGCCGTCGAACTGCCGCAGCATTTCGCGCAAATACCAGCTGCCGACGAGAATACCGGCCTCCGGCTTTCGGCTGATCTCCTGAATGGTAAGCGAGCCGAAATCCTCCTTGCTCAATATCCACTCCGCCGTCTCCGGCATCACCTGCATAATGCCGAGCGCCCCTTTGGGGGAAACGGCTTCGGCTTTATAATTCGATTCCACCCGGATAATCGCCGCGATCAGCAGCGGGTCCAATTGATACCGAGAGGCGATCGAGCGAATTTCCTCTTTATAGTATATCGGGTACATCATTCTGCCAAGCCATTCCGATTGGACAAGGATGACAACGAGCACAAGAAGCAGGAGAGGAAGAAGCAGACGCCGGCGTTTTTTTCGGTTCCGGTTCATGCCAGGCCCTTCGCCTTTCTGAATCGTTCGAGCTGCAAAGCGGTGTCTTCCAGACTGCCGCTGTTGTCGATGACGATGTCGGCCAGGCGTTTCTTCTCCTCGATGTCCATCTGCGCATTCAGCCGCCGTTCGGCGTCGGCCTTCGACAGCCCGTCCCGTTTCATCAGCCGTTCCAACTGAAGGGATCGGGGAACATAGACGACCATCACTTCTTCAAAAAGCGACTGCAGTCCGGACTCGTAAAGCAGCGGAACGTCGACCACGACGAGCCGTTTCGGCGCTTCCCGCTGGAGCTTGTCCATCCGCTCGCGCATGACGGCGCGAATGGCGGGATGCGTAATGGCTTCAAGGGCTTTCCGTTTCGCTTCGTCGGCGAAGACGATTTCCCCCAATTTCTTGCGGTTTAACGTTCCGTCTTCATGCAGAACGGCTTGTCCGAAACGTTCGACAATTTGAGCCAAGGAAGGCTGCCCGGGCTCCACGATTTCCCGGGCAATACGATCCGCATCCACCAGCGCCGCGCCGCTCTCGACAAGCATGCGGGCGACGGTGCTTTTGCCGGAGGCGATTCCTCCTGTCAGTCCGATATTCATACGGCACCTCTTAAAACAGTTTCATAATGCCCATTACGATCAAAATAATGCCCGGAAGCACGCTAAGCTTACGCACCCATCGCCATCCGGCCGCCAAAAAACCGATGCGCATGCCGAGCCACAGAAACGCTCCGCTTGCGCAGGCGATCAGCAGCGCGGTAAGCAACGGCGGAAAACCGACCAGAGCGGCGCCGATGCCTGCGCCGAACGCGTCAAGCGAGAGCGCCGCGCCGAGCAGAAACGCTTCCCCTGCGGTAATAATGCCCGAACGGTCGACGTCTGCGGCCGAAGGCGTGCGCAAAATCTGGATAATGATCCCGAGCCGCCTGATTTCCAGCGTGATCAGCGGCCGCTTGGCCGGCAAATCCGCTTCGGCCGAAACGCCCTTGCCGTCCGCTTCGCCGTCGCGGTTCGGCTCCGCCCGATCCCGGTTGCGGAAAAACTGGTACAGCGCCCAAACGCCGATGCCGATCAAAATGACCGCTCCGACCACCGAAGCGGCGGTTGGCGACAGGAAGCGGGACAACGCGACGCCGACCATCATCGAAAGAAGAATAATCGCGCCGGAGCAAGCGGAGATAATAAGAACGGACGGAAGCGGAATACGGATTTTGCGCAGCCCGTAGGTCATGCCCACCCCGAATCCGTCCACGCTGACCGCGAAGGACAACAACAGCAGCGAAGCTCCGTGTACGAGCATTTCGTACCTCCTGCATTTCGGAAATCAGCCGCTCCTTCTGTCCCCGTGCGGAGGCGAAGCGACTCAATTCCTATCCTATGCAGGCGTTAGGGGGAATGCCCCGGTATTATCCCTCCGCCATTTCGGTTACGGAGGCGGACTCCGCCGTTCCGTCCAAGCGGCGCTTGACGGCGTTGGATCGCGCCTTGCCGCCCTCCGGCGCAGGCGCTTTCGGCTTCAGCGCGGAACGAAGGCCGCGCGGAAGCTTTTGGCACCGCTCACAAATATGCGTCCCTCTGCCTCCGAGCGCGAATTTCGCGATCGGACTTCCGCATCGTTCGCAAGGTTCTCCGGTTCGGCCGTACGCTTTGAGCCGGTGCTGGAACATGCCCATTTCGCCCTGGCCGTTAACGTACGATTTGATCGATGAGCCGCCCGCTTCCACTGCCGAAGACAGCGTGGCCACAATCGCCGAATGCAGCCTTTTGAGCTCGGCGCGGCTTAAGCTGTCCGCCGGCCGTTCCGGATGGATGGCCGCGGCGAACAGCGCTTCGTCCACATATATGTTGCCGAGCCCGACGATCACTTCCTGGTTCAGCAGCAGCGGTTTGATTTTGGTCGTTCTGCGGCCGATCGCCTTGGCGAACGCATCCGGCGTGAAATCGTCGGAAAGCGGCTCAAGCCCGAGCTTCCGAAGCGGCTGCGAGATCAAGTCTTCACCCGGAGCGAACAAATGCATCGTGCCGAATTGTCTGACGTCTTTATATCTTAATGCGGTTCCGTCGGTAAAATGAAAAATCACATGCGTATGGTTCTCCACCGGATCTTCCTCGCGGAACACGCCGTAGCGGCCTTCCATGCGCAAATGGGACACCAGCACAAGCCCGTCCAGCAAAAAACGCAGGAATTTGCCCCGGCGCTCGACGCTTTGGAACGTGCGTCCCTCCATCATCGCGACAAACACGTCCGGATCGTCCGGCTTCTGGATAATGCGCGGCAGGTTCACCGATACGCTTCGAATTTTTTTGCCGGCGATCAATTTGTTCAAGGTGCGGCGCACCGTCTCCACTTCCGGCAATTCCGGCATAAAGGCTCCTCCCCACCAAGCTTCCTTATCTTTCTTATTATAATCGAATGGAACGGCCGGAACCACCCCGGTCCCGGCCGCCAAACCGCTTATTTTGCCTCGTACCAGTTGTCGCCGACGCTGACGTCCGCTTTAAGCGGCACATCGAGCGGGAACGCTCCGGCCATGACGGCGGGCACCAGCTCCCGCATCAGCTCCAGTTCTTCCGGCGGCACCTCGAACACCAGCTCGTCGTGCACCTGCAGCAGCATGCGGCTTCTCAGCCCGCGCTCCCGGAGCTCCTTGTCCATGTTCAGCATGGCCAGCTTGATGATGTCCGCCGCCGTTCCCTGAATCGGCGTATTCATCGCCGTCCGCTCCGCAAACGAGCGCAGATTGTAGTTCGAGGAACGAATATCCGGCAAATAACGGCGGCGTTCAAGCAGCGTCGTGACGTAGCCGTCTCTTTTCGCCTGCTCCACGATGGCATCCATCCATCTGCGCACGCCTTGGAACACGCTGAAGTACTGTTCGATAAAAGCCGCCGCTTCCTTGCGGGTAATGTTCAGGTTTTGCGACAATCCGTAATCGCTTATGCCGTACACGATGCCGAAATTGACCGCCTTGGCCTGCCGGCGCATATTGCCGTCCACCTGGTCGGCCGTAACGCCGAACACGTCCATCGCGGTTTTCGTATGGATGTCCATTTCCTGAAGGAACGCTTCCTTCAGCCGCTCGTCGCCCGAAATATGCGCCAATACCCGCAGCTCGATTTGCGAATAGTCCGCCGCCAAAATCGACCAGCCGGGCTCCGAAGGGATGAACGCCTTGCGGATTTGGCGCCCTTCCTCCAGGCGGATCGGAATGTTTTGCAGGTTCGGAAACTGGCTGCTCAGCCGTCCCGTCGCCGCGATCGTCTGCCGGTAATACGTATGGATTTTGCCGTCCTCCGGCCGAATTTCCTTGAGCAGGCCCTCGATGTACGTCGACTGCAGCTTCGTCAGCATCCGGTAATGAAGAATAAGCCGGACGATTTCATGATACGGCTCCAGCTTTTCCAGCACTTCCGCATCGGTCGAATAACCCGTTTTGGTCTTCTTGATGACGGGCAGGCCGAGCTTTTCGAACAGCACCTCGCCAAGCTGCTTGGGCGAGCCGATATTGAATTCATAGCCCGCGATCCGGTGGATTTCCGCCATCGTTCGCTCGATGCCGCGTTGGAATTCCTCGCCGAGCTGCTTCAAGGCGTCGGCTTCCACCACGATTCCCTGCTTTTCCATGCCCGCCAAGATGACGGACAGCGGCTGCTCCAGCTCGTAATAGAGGCGGCGCATTCCCGCCTTCTCCAGCTCCTCCGCCAGCGGACCCGCCAGCCGGACGACCGCGTCGGCCTTGGCGGCCAGATGCTCGTCCAGCGCCGGAGCTTCGGGCACGCGGAACTTCGCTCCCTTGCCGTATACCGCCTCGTCGGTCGCGATCGGAGCGAGGCCGTGCCGCTGCAGCAAGCCCGCCAGCGACGGATCGGCTTCCGTCGGATCAAGCAGATACGCAGCCAGTTGCACGTCGAACGCATGGCCCCTCAGCTCGATCCCGCTTCGGGCCAACACCAGATCGGCGCGGTGCAGATCGTAGCCGCGCTTGGCCGCCTTCTCGTCCGCAAGCCAGCGGCGAAGCGCGGACGCTTGCTCGCTTTGCAGCCGCTCGTACGGAACGACAAAACGCCGATCGCCCGCGGCAATGGCGATGCCGATGCCTTCTCCCTGGTGCGGGTTGTCGCCGTACGATTCGACGATGACGGCTTCGGCCGACGGCAGCGCCGCGTTCAGCGCCTCCCAGCCGGATTCGTCTTCGACCCGGATCACCTCATACGAAGGCGCGGCCGTTCCCCCGGCCTGCTCCCCGCCGCTTGCGCCCGGCTCCGACAAATTCAACCGCTCGATGAGCGACTTGAATTCCAGCTTGCGCAACGCCGCCGCAAGCTCGGACGCATCGTAGCCGTTCCAGCTCAGCTCGTCCCATGAAGTCTCCAGCGGCACGTCGCGGAAAATCGTCGCCAGCTCCTTGCTCATGCGGGCGTCTTCCTTGTGGTTGCGCACATTTTCGCCCAGCTTGCCCTTGATGCCGTCCGCCGCCTCCAGCACCCGTTCCACCGAGCCGTATTCGGCGAGCAGCTTCAGCGCCGTCTTCTCCCCGACGCCCGGCACGCCGGGAATGTTGTCGGAAGGATCGCCCATAAGGCCCTTCAGATCGATGATCTGCTGCGGCGCAAGCCCGTATTTCGCCCGGATCTCCTCCGGCGTATACCGCTCCGTCTCGCTGACGCCCTTGCGGGTAAGCAGCACCGTCACGTTGTCCGAGGCAAGCTGCAGCATGTCCTTGTCCCCCGACACGACGACGGCGGTCTGTCCCTGTTCTTCGGCCATCCGGGCGAGCGTGCCGATAATGTCGTCGGCTTCATAGCCGGGCAGCTCGAATTGCGCAATGGAAAACGCCTTAAGCAGCTCCTTGAGCAGCGGGAACTGCTCGGACAGCTCCGGCGGCGTCTTCTGGCGCCCGCCCTTGTATTCCGCATAGCCCTCGTGCCGGAACGTCGTCTTGCCCGCGTCGAACGCGACGAGCATATGCGTCGGCTTCTCCTCTTCGATTACCTTCAGCAGCATCGTCGTAAACCCGTATACCGCGTTTGTATGCAAACCGCTGCTGTTCGTCAGCGGCGGCATTGCGTAAAAGGCCCGGTTCACAATGCTGTTGCCGTCGATCAGCAGCACCTTCTGCTTGTCGTTGCCCATGCCATCCACCCCGTCCGTTTACTTCGTACAGTGCCATCATACCATATTGAACGGAAGCAGGCGATGCAAGCCCTCTTCCATCGGCCCATTTCGGCCATTTCGGCGAATTCGGCGCGGTCCGCGGCGCAGGCGCTATCCAAAACAAAAAGCCCGGGCGCCTCTGCCCGGGCGAAATCAACGAAAACCGGCCAACGCTATTGATTCAGGTCGGGCCGCTTGCCGACGACGAGGAAAACGACGCTCTCCCCGATATTCGTCGCATGGTCGGCGATCCGTTCGATGTAACGGCCTACGAAGCTCAAATACATCGCCTGCCCGACCGTCTTCGGATTTTCCGCCGTCAGCGAGAACATCTCCCGCAAAATCTGCGAATAGAGCGCGTCCACCCGGTCGTCGTCCTTGGCCATTTTGTAAGCCAAATCCACGTTTTCGTCCAAATACGACCGGATCGATTCCTTGATCATCGTCCGCACGATGCCCGCCATCTGCGGCAAATCGACCAGCGGCTTCATCAGCGTCTGCCCTTCGAGCCGCAGCACGACTTTGGCGATATCCACCGACAGGTCGCCCATGCGCTCGAGATCCGACGAAATTTTGAGCGCCACCAAAATGCGGCGCAAATCTTTGGCCACCGGCTGCTGCGTCGCGATCAGCTTGGCGCCCAATTCGGAGATTTTCTCCTCGATCCGGTTGATTTCAGGATCCTTCCGGACGATCTGGCGCGCAAGTTCGGCATCAAGCGTTTCCAACGCCTTCATCGAATCCGCGAGCGCATGTTCCACCCGTTCTCCCATTTCGACCAGCAGCTGTTCCAGCTGTTCCAGTCCGATATCAAATTCCTTGCGCGTCACCATCGTCCCTTCGCCTCCTAACCAAATCTGCCCGAGATATAGTCTTCCGTCCGCCGGTCGGCGGGATTGGAGAACAGCGTCTCCGTATCGGCCGCCTCGATCACCTGGCCGTTAAGGAAGAACACGGTGCGGTCCGAGATGCGGGCCGCCTGATGCATGTTATGCGTGACCATGACGATCGTATAATTGCGGCTCAATTCGCGGGTCAATTCCTCGATCTTGTTCGTCGAGATCGGATCGAGCGCCGACGTCGATTCGTCCATCAGCAGGATGTCCGGCTCGACCGCCAGCGCGCGCGCGATGCAGAGCCGCTGCTGCTGGCCGCCGGAGAGGCTCCAGGCCGATTTCTTCAGCACGTCCCGGACTTCCTCCCACAGCGAAGCGGCGCGCAGGCTCTTTTCCACGATTTCGTCCAGCTCCGCCTTTTTCCGCTTGCCGTGCAGCCGGGGACCGTATGCCACATTGTCGTAAATCGATTTCGGGAACGGATTCGGCTGTTGAAACACCATGCCGACCCGCTTCCGCAACGTTTCCACTTCCATGTCCGGCGCGTAGATGTCCTGGCCTTGAATCTCGACCTTCCCTTCGATCCGGACGCCGTCGATCGCGTCGTTCATCCGGTTGAGCGTCCGGAGCAGCGTGGATTTGCCGCAGCCGGAAGGGCCGATAAACGCCGTCACCCGCTTCTCGGGAATGGACAGGCTGATGTCCTTCAGCGCATGAAACGTTCCGTAATAGAGCTGAAGCCGTTCGATTTCGATCATCCGAGATGTCCTCCCTTCCGTCAGCCGAAGCGGCCCGAGATGTAGTCGTCCGTCGATTTTTTGGACGGGTTTGTAAAAATCTTCTGCGTGTCGTCGTATTCGATCAGGTCGCCCAGCAGGAAAAATCCCGTTTTGTCGGAAATGCGCGCGGCCTGGTGCATGTTGTGCGTCACGATAATGATCGTATATTCCTTCTTCAATTCGGCGATCAGCTCTTCGATTTTGGACGTCGAGATCGGATCGAGCGCCGAAGCCGGTTCGTCCATCAGCAAAATGCTCGGCTTGACCGCAAGCGACCGGGCGATGCAAAGCCGCTGCTGCTGGCCTCCCGACAACGACAGCGCGGACTGGTGCAGACGATCCTTGACCTCGTCCCACAGAGCCGTCTTGCGCAGCGTCGTCTCGACGATTTCGTCCAGTTCCGCCCGCTTGCGGACGCCGTGGTATCTCGGCCCGAAGGCGATGTTTTCATAGATCGATTTGTGAAACGGATTGGGCCGCTGCCACACCATCCCGATTTTCTGCCGAAGCTGGACAACGTCCGTCTGCGGATCGCAAATATTGTCGTTCCCGATCCAGATTTCGCCTTCGATGCGCGCGCCGGCGATGAGGTCGTTCATGCGGTTGAGCGACCGGAGGAAGGTCGACTTGCCGCAGCCGGACGGACCGATCAAGGCGATGACCTGACGGGACGGAAACGCCATGCTCACCCGCTTGACCGCTTGCTTTTCGCCGTAGTAAACCGACAGGTCTTTCGTATAAAGCGCAATTTCGCTCATGAGGCCCTCCTACTTGCTCGCGGTTAATTTGCGGTACAGCAAACGTCCGAACCAGCGCGCGCCGAGATTGAACAGCAGCACCGTGATGACCAGCACCGCGGACGCGCCCGCCGCGATTTCCGGCGCATCGGGGGCAAGCCCTTCGCTGTTGATTTTCCAAATGTGCACCGCCAGCGTCTCCGCCGGACGGAGCGGGTTCAGCGGCGACGTCGGACTGAGCGGATTCCAATCCGTAAAGTCCAAGCGCGGCGAGCTCATGCCGGCGGTAAAGAGCAGCGCCGCCGCTTCGCCGAACACGCGGCCGGCGGCCAGAATCGTGCCGGTGACAATCGAGGGAAGCGCGACCGGCAGCATGACCTGCGTGATCGTCCGCCAGCGGGAAATGCCGAGCGCCAGCCCCGCTTCCTTCTGCTCGCGGGGAACGCTGCGCAGCGATTGCTCGGTAATGCGCACCATCATCGGCAGGTTGAATACCGTCAGCGCGAGCGCGCCGGAGAGCAGCGAGAAGCCGAGCCCGAACCGGTTGACGATGACGAGCAGTCCGAACAGGCCGATGACGATGGACGGAAAAGAGGACAGAACTTCGACGACAAGCCGGACAAAGGCGGTGAAGCGGTTCTCTTTCGCGTATTCGCTCATATAAATGCCGGCGCCGAGACCGAGCGGAATCGTGATGATCATCGTCAGAACCAGCAAAAACAGCGAGTTGAACAGCTGCGGCCCGATGCCCCCGCCTGCCTTGATGGTCTGCGGCGGAGACGTCAGAAAGTCGAAGCTGATATGACGAAGGCCGCGGACAAGCAGGTAGCCGAGCAGCCCGGCGAGCACCGCCAAGATAAGAACGGCAATGGCCACGATAACGCCCGTGGCGATCCGGTCGACGGTTTTGGCTTTCACCGCTTCGCCCTCCTTTCCAGCAGACGAACGATAAATACGAATACGAAGGTCATCAAGAGCAAAATCAGGGCAAGGCTCCACAACGCGTTGTTATGGGCGGAGCCGAGCGTCGTATTGCCCATCGAAAGCGTGATGATGCTGGTGAGCGTAGCCGCCGATTCGAAGAGCGAGTCCGGAATATGCGGCGCATTGCCGATCACCATCTGCACCGCCAGCGCTTCCCCGAACGCACGCGCGATGCCGAGAACGATGCCGGTCAGCAGGGAAGGAAGCGTCGTCGGCAAAATGATGCGGGAGATCGTCTGCCAGCGCGTCGCGCCGAGCGCATAGGACCCTTCCTTCAGCCCGCTCGGCAGGCTGCGCAGGGCGTCGGTGGCGATCGTCGTCACCGTCGGCAAAATCATGATCGACAGCACGATGGCCCCCGCCATAATGCCGATGCCTTGGCCCGGAAATGTATGGCGCAAAAACGGCACGATGACCGACAGCCCGACAAAACCGTACACGACGGAAGGAATTCCCGCGAGCAGCTCGATGGCGGGCTGAAGCACCGTTCTGCCCAGCTTCGGCATCATTTCCGTCATGAAAATCGCCGCGCAGAACCCGAGCGGCGCCGCGATCGCCGCGGCAAGCAGCGAGGTCGCGAACGAGCCGTACAGAAACGGGAGCGCGCCGTATAACGGCTGTTCGGCATCCGGGTCCCAGACTTTGCCGAACAGCATCTCGCCCACGCCGACCCCGCCGGACACAAACGGCGTCAGTCCGCGGACGGCAATGAAATAAACGATCGAGAAGATCGTCACAATGAGCACAAGAATGCAAACATACACGTACGCCTTGCCTCGCCATTCCTCGATGCGGTGCTTCGGGAACGGTTTCGAAGCCTGGACAGCCGTGTCTCGTTTAACCTCTTTATAGGACAAATTCATGCACGCCTCTCCTTCAACGGCAAGGAGAGGCCCACCAAGGTTGCCTCTCGCCGCATCAATATAGATCGGTGTATAGGTGTCGGGAAATTATTTTTGCGTAACGTTGCCGTTCGCGTCGCGAGCGATTTGCATGCTCGTGATCGGAATGAAATTCAGTTCCTTCACGTCGGCATTTTGAATTTCTTCGCTCATCATGTAGTCAAGGAACGCTTTGACTACGGGCGTCGGCTCGCCTTTCGTGTACATGTGCTCGTAAGCCCAGACCGGATATTTGCCCGACGTTACATTTTCGACCGTCGGCTCCACGCCGTCATATTTCAGCACTTGAACCGTGTCGTCCAGGTAGGACAGCGCCAGGTAGGCGATCGCGCCGGGGGTTTCGGCTACGAGCTTTTTCACCGTGCCGGAGGAATCTTGCTGGATCGAGCCCGGCAGGTCTTCCGTTTTCGTTCCCAGAGCGTAGTTTTCGAACGTCTTGCGCGTGCCGGAGCTGCTCGGACGGTTGATGATGACGATCTTTTGATCCGCGCCGCCCACATCTTTCCAGTTCGTGATTTTGCCGGTGAAGATGTCCACAAGCTGCTGCTTCGTCAGGTTGTCGACGCCGACTTTCGGATGGGCGACCGCCGCCATCGCCACGACGGCGACTTGATGGTCGACCAGTTCTTTTGCTTTCGGAGCGTCCGCGTCTTTGAACTTCTCTTCGGCGAAGATGTCCGAGTTGCCGATATCCGCCTGGCCTTCGGACACTTGCGTCAGGCCCGTTCCGCTGCCGCCGCCTTGGACTTGAACCGTGATTCCGCTGTATTTGCTGTCGGCCATAAACTTTTGCGCAACTTGTTCGACAAGCGGCTGCAGCGCCGTAGAACCGGTTGCCAGAATCGATCCGGTCAGCTTTTCTTCGCTCGGGCTGGCCGATCCGGAAGCCGACGGGCTTTCGCTCGGGCTAGCCGCGCCGTTTGCGCCGTTGTTCCCTTTGTTGCCGCAAGCGGCAAGCGTCAGGGCAAGCACAAAAGTCATCAACAATAACAGCGATTTTTTCATTGGAATTTGGTTCCCCTTTCCATCTCGTGCGTGTCGTTTTTTGTGGATGCGGCCGCGCCGGTCGCCGCCAACATCCCTTGCACATCTTCGATTCTATCTACCATTCGTCATTGGTATGTTTTCGTTTTGTAAACGCAGTGTTAAAATTGTCCGTTATTCAATTGCGCCGTCAGCTTCCGGATCTGCTCGCGGATTTGGGCGGACACGCCGTTCGCTTCGCGCGAAGCTTCGGACAGCCTGGCGGCCGCCTCCAGGTTGTCGCCGCTAATTTCCCACAGCTTGTTGAACGTCGCTTCGGCCGAGAATACGCGGCGAATGCCTTCTTCCGCCCCGAGCTTGCCTTCCCGCACGGCCGAGGCCGCAGCTTCCGCGGCATCCGCCATGTCGCGCAGCTGCCGGTTGATCCGCTCGGTCGACTGCTTGGTCTGATCCGCCAGCGCCCTGACTTCCTGAGCGACGGCGGCAAAGCCGCGGCCGTGCTCTCCGGCCCTTGCCGCCTCGATCTGCGCGTTGAGGGCGAGCAGGTTGCACTGGTTGGCCAGCTCCGCAATCATCTTCGCGATGCCGAACACTTCCGCCGTCCGTTCCAGCAGCACGGCGACGGACCGGTCCTGCCGGTTGGCCGAATCGTGCCACTGCCGGAACAGGGACAACATTTGGGCCAGCTCCGCCCTCCCCTGCTCCGTCATCTCCGCAATCTGTTCGCTGCTGCGTCGGGAAAGCACGGCCGTCTCGGCGACCTTTTCCACCGCCCGGTGAATGTCCTCGATCATGCCGTCCGCATCGCGGACGGTGCGGATTTGCCGGATGGACGCTTCCCGCTGCAACATCCGCGCAATATTCAGCAAATCGCTGATCGTCAATATGCCTTCGAATTGGCCGCCGCGGGTCATGATGACGGTGTCGTACATCCGCTCCTCCTGCCTCGCCATCGCCCGGTCGATCAACTCCTGCGGAGACAGCCCGCTGTCGGCAAGAAGCGGCTCGCTGTCCATCAGCTTGGCGATCGGCTTCTCCCCGTAAAGCGACATGCCGAACAAAGAGCTGAGCGTCCGGAAAAACCGGTGCTTCATGACCAGCCCGACCGGACGCCGATTCGCGTCGATGACGACAATGCATTCCAGCTCTTTGCGTTCCCGGAACAAGGAGACGACGTCGCCGCAGGGCTTGTCCGGAGGGACAACAGGGCAATCCCGCATCCACTCCGCCACATTCACCGAATGAACCGGGACCGCATCGTGTTCCATTTTTTCCAATACAGACAACGCCATGGCGTCTCCCCTTTTCCGCTCCTTATGTACCCTTGCCGGGAATCGTTCCCAACTTGATGCTAGCAAACGGATGTCAACGGAAGGTAAAACGAAGGTTAAAGGGTTGTTAAAAGTTAGGTCTATTGGACCATCTCTGCCGAGGAACGGTGGCGTATTCGTTTTGGACGATGAGGATATATTAAAGTGGACAAACGGGGAATCGAGCCGCCATCAGGAGGAATTCCGCATGAAAAAGACAGTGAAAACGGCCGTTGCGGTTTTGGCCGCCGGCGCCTTGATCTCGCTCGGCGCTTGCGGAGGAAGCACCAATCAGAACGCCAACCGGTCGCCGAGCCCGACGGCGACTTCCACCGCTACGGAAGGCGCGGCCGGCCAAGGCACCCAAACCATTACCGTTACGGCCACCAACTGGAAATTCGACAAACCCGAAATCCGCGTCCGCCAAGGCGACAAAATCCATCTGACGCTCCAAAACCAGCAGGGCAACCACGGGATCGAAATTCCCGAACTGAACGTCAACATCAAAGGCGGCGAAACGGCCACCTTTACGGCCGACAAAGCCGGAACTTACGAGTACCGCTGCTCCATTCAGTGCGGCCCGGGCCATAACGGCATGGTCGGTTCGATTATCGTGGAGTAAACGGCCCATAAAAAAGGGAGCATGCCGCATTGGCATGCTCCCGCTGCTTTTGTCGATTAAATTTCGTCCACGTTTACCCAAGTGCCGCGTTCGATCGACAGGTCGACCGCTTCCAGCACTTCCTGGCACTTGACGCCGTCCAGGAACGTCGGCGCGAACGGAGATCCCGTCGCGATGTGTTGAACGAATTCATACACGATATGGACGAAGCCGTGTTCGTAGCCGATAATATGGCCGGTCGGCCACCAGTTCCCCGCGTATTTGTGCGAAGGCTCCGTCACCAGAATGCGGCGGAAGCCTGCCAAATCCGGCTCGTCGTCGCGGAAATACACTTCCAGTTCGTTCAGGCGCTCCAGATCCCAACGGATCGTGCCGCGGCTGCCGTGAATTTCGAACGTGTTCGCATTTTTGCGGCCGGTTGCGAAGCGGCTGGCGACAAAGATGCCCATCGCGCCGTTCTTGAAATCGGCGAGGAAAGCCGTCGCGTCGTCGACGGTCACGTCGCCCTTTTCGGACGAGCCGACGCCGCCAAGACCCGAAGTCGAGACCGGAATCGGACGCTGCTTGACGAACGTCCGGTTATGGCCGACGACCCGGTCGAATTCCCCGATCAAAAACCGCGCGAGGTCGATGCTGTGCGCGTTGATGTCGCCGTGCGCGCCGGAGCCGGCCACTTCCTTCTTCAGCCGCCAAGCGAGCGGCGCCTCCGGATCGACCAGCCAGTCCTGCAAATACGTCGCCCGGTAATGATGGATTTCGCCCAGCTTGCCGCTGTCGATGATCGATTTCGCCAGTTGGACGGCCGGCAGGAAGCGGTAGTTGAAGCAGATGCCGTGCTTCACGCCGGCCTTCTCGGCCGCTTCCAGCATCTCCCGCGCGTCCGCGAGGTTCAGGGCGAGCGGCTTTTCGCAGAGCACGTGCTTGCCGTTTGCGATCGCCGCCAGCGCGATTTCCTTGTGCGCGTCGCTCGGCGCGTTGATGTCGATCAAATCGATATCGTCGCGCTCCACCAGCTTGCGCCAATCCGTTTCGTAGCTTTCCCAGCCGAACCGGTCGGCGGCTTCCTTGACGCCGGCCGCGTCCCGCCCGCAAATCGCCTTCATGGCGACGTTGGCGTCCATGTCGAAGAACATGCCGACATCCTTGTAAGCATGGCTGTGGGCTTTCCCCATAAACTTGTAGCCCACCATGCCGACGTTGATCGTTTCGGTTACGCCCACCACATTTCGCCTGCCTTTTCTTTAAGTATGAGCCCGTTAAGGAAATTCGCCGCTTTGCGGAATCCTTCGCCGACCGACATCAGGCTGTCCTCGTGCTCGATGCTGATCGTGCCGTCATAGCCGACCAGCCGCAGCGTGCTGATGAAATGCTTCCAGAAATCGTCGTCGTGGCCGTAGCCGACCGTGCGGAAAATCCAGGAGCGGTTCAGCTCGTCGGCGTAAGGCTTGACGTCCAGCACGCCGTTCAGCGCCGTGTTGCGCGCGTCGATCTTCGTGTCTTTGGCATGCACGTGGAAAATGGCGTCGCCGAGCGCCTTGATGCACTCGATCGGGTCCATGCCCTGCCAGAACAGGTGGGACGGGTCGAAGTTCACGCCGATGTTGTCGCCGGCCTCGCGGCGCAGCCGCAGCGCCGTTTCCGTATTGTACACCAAAAAGCCCGGGTGGGACTCGATGGCGACCTTCACGCCGTGCTTGCGGCAAAAGGCCGACTGCTCCTTCCAGTACGGAACGGCGACTTCGTTCCATTGCCATTCGAGCACCGTAAGGAAATCCGGCGGCCACGGGCACGTGACCCAGGACGGATATTGCGAGTTCGGCGATTCTCCCGGACAGCCCGAGAAGGTGATGACCGTGTCGACGCCGAGTTTTTCGGCAAGCTGCACGGTTGCGACAAAATCGTTATGGTCCCGTTGCGCAATTTCTTTATTCGGATGAAGCGGATTGCCGTGGCAGCTGAGCGCGCTGATCGTAAGTCCGCGGGATTCCACGGCGTTCTTGATGCGGGCGACGGCAGCCTCGTCGTTGACGACCGCGGCCGCGTTGATATGGGAAGTGCCGGGAAAACCGCCCGTTCCCAATTCGACCGCCTCAATGCCGGCGGACTTGGCCGTATCCAGAGCTTCCTCCAACGACTGCTGTCCGAACAGGACAAGAAAAACACCGAGTTTCACCAGGCTCACCTTACCTTTCTTAATGAATAAAAGCTGACGCATGGCCGGCCCCTCGGCGCCTTCCCCGGACCTTTTCCCGCAGGAAGCGCGCCGCCGGACGGCCAAGCCGAATCCATCCTTAGTTTACTCGATAAATAAAGCGCTGTCATCTACGAAATCTTTAGCGTTTCAGGTGAAAAAATTAGCCGGGCACCGGGTTGCTCTCCGGCCGAAGGCGGACCGGCCGTTACGCAAAGGAGACGGCTTGTCCTTTTTTCGCCGATTCGTATACCGCTTCAAGAATCTGCTGAACGACGTACGCCTGCTTCGCCGTTACGACCGGCTCGCGGTCGTGCAGGATGGCGTCGATCCAGGCGCGCGCTTCGCGTTCGGCCGAATCGTTCGGCGCCGCGCTGTTCCATTGGTCGCCAAGCGTGATTTCCTTGGTGTAGAGCTTGCCGTGCGCTTCGCCGTTGATGCGCAGGCCGTTTTTCATGTCGGCCCCCGCCTTCGTACCGCAGAGCGTCACCTTCGCTTCGTCCACGTCCAGCGTATTGAGCGCCCAGCTCGATTCGAGCCATACGGTTGCGCCGTTCTTCATCGTGATCATCGCGAAAGCGGAATCCTCGACCGTAAACTTGGCGGGGTCCCACGAGCCCCATGCGTTGGCTTCGCTGCCTTGCTCCGCCAGCTTGCGGTACGTCGTGCCGAGCACAATGCGCGGCTCGTAGTTGTCCATCATCCACAGCGCCAAATCGAGCGCATGGGTCCCGATATCGATCAGCGGGCCGCCGCCCTGCTTCTCCAGATCGAGAAAGACGCCCCACGTCGGCACGGCGCGGCGGCGTATCGCATGCGCTTTCGCCAGGTAGATTTCGCCCAGCTCGCCCTGGCGGCAAGCCTCGTGCAGCCAGCGGCTGTCCGCCCGGAAGCGGTTCTGGTACGCGATGCTGAGCTTGCGCCCCGTCCGCTCCGACGTCTCGAGCATCCGTCTGGCGTCCTCGGACGTTTTGGCCATCGGTTTTTCGCACAACACGTGCTTGCCCGCCTCCATCGCCTTGATGGAAATTTCCGCATGGGTGTCGTTGGGCGTGCAGACATGGACCGCATGCACGTCCGGATCGTTCAGCAATTCTTCCACGCTGCCGTAAACCCGGGCGTCCGGCGTTCCGAATTTGGCTTTCGCTTCGTGGGCCCGTTCGGCCGACACGTCGAAGAAAGCGACGATCTTGGCTTCCGGAATTTTGGCCAGCGCGGGGAAATGTTTGCCGAAGGCGATTCCCCCGCAGCCGATCATGCCGATGTGTACGCTGCTCATAATTGTTGGCGTCCTCCTTGCCAGTCATCTGTATTCCATCTACAATGCAAAGTATAGCACGCTGCGCCCGTTTTCCCATTCTCCAATGGTGAGTGGTCATTATGCAATTTTGGCAATAGGGGGCCCTTTCGATATGAATTATCACCAGGAGAAGATCCAATACGAGAATCCCCTGCTTTCCATCAAAGTATGGCAGGCCCGGCGGAACTCGGAGTTTACGATCAACTGGCACTACCATCCGGAATGCGAAATCTTGATGATCCAGCGCGGCCGGCTTGACGTCGAAGTGGAAAACGAACTGTTCACCCTTCACAGCGGCGACGTCGTCGTGATGGGCAGCTCCCAGCTTCATCGCGACCGAAGCTATCCGGGCTTGCTGGAATATATCGTGCTGCAGTTCGACCTGCGTACGTTTTTCGACAAGAGCACGATTTCCTACCTTCAGTACTTCAACGAAACGAAAGTGCCGCTCAGCGCGATGAACTATATTTTCCGGGAAAATCCCAAAGCGCGCAAAGAGCTCGCCGAGTGCGTTCTGCAGATCAACGAGGAGGCGCAGCGCAAAGAAAACGGCTACGAACTGGCGGTCAACCTGCTGATCAAAAAGATTTTGCTGATCCTCATCCGCAACGACACGAAAGGATTGCTCGCGGACCAGGACCGCGTCGAGCGCATCCGCCTGAAGCCCGTGCTCGACTACGTCGACCGCAACATCGGCGAACGGATCACCGTCGAAGACGCGTGCCGACTCGTCAATATGAGCTACTATTATTTCGTCAAATATTTCAAACGGACGATGGGCCTGTCCTTTACCGAATACGTCAATTTCCGCAAAATCAAGCACGCCGAGCAGCTTTTGCTCACCCGCGACCTGAGCGTCAGCGAAGTGGGCGATCTGACCGGGATGCCGAATATGGCGCATTTTTACAAAATGTTCCGCCGCTTCAACCAATGTTCCCCCAAAGAGTTTCAGCGGAAAATGCTTGACTGGGGCCGGGCGTGATTTGGGAAATTTTTCATGAAGTGCAGAATCGGCATGATATGGTATATTATCTTAGGCGCGCTCGGGATGCCGGGAACGCCTAATCTGATTTTAATGAGAGGATAACATGAAGAGAATCAACCTGCTTGCGGCTGCGCTATGCCTGCTTCTGACGGTTGGCCTGCTTGTCGGTTCGCTTCTGCCCGGACAGGCTTCAGCCGCGGACGGCGCCGCGCCGGAAAAAACCATCGTCATGGGCACCTCGCCCGATTACCCGCCCTACGAGAACGTGGACGCTGCGGGAAGCGGCGATTATGTCGGACTCGACATCGATATCGCCCGGCATATTGCGGACAGGCTTGGATACAAGCTGGAAATTTCCGCGCTCGATTTCAACGGCCTCATTGCCGCTCTTCAGTCCCACCGGGTGGATTTCGTCATGTCCGCCATGTCGGCAACGGAGGAGCGCAGAAAAAGCGTCGATTTTTCCGACTACTATTATTTTGCCCGCAGTACGATCGTATCCAAAAAAGAGAACGGATTCGCTTCCCTGGAAGAGCTGAAGGGCAAACGCATCGGCGTCCAGCTCGGATCGACCCAGGAGGCGGTCGCCTCCGGCATGAAGGACGTGGAGATCAAGAAGCTGAACAAAATCTCCGACCTCATCCAGGAAATCAAGACCAACCGCATCGACGCGGCCATTATCGAGGACGCCGTCGCGATGGGGTATACCGACGCCAATCCGGATCTGAATTTCACCATGCTCGAAGCGGACAGCTCAAGCGACGGATACGCCATCGCTTTTCCGAAGGGGTCCCCGCTGACCGCGCAGTTTAATGAAGCGCTGAAAGAAATGAAAGCGGACGGAACGCTGCAAAAGCTTGTCGACAAGTGGTTCCCGGAAGACCGCGAAGCGAAAAGCAAGGAAGGCGGCGGCGGCTTCCGGCTGAATTTCGCCAAAATGGAGAAGTACATCGGCTACCTGCTGCGCGGCGTATACGTCACGCTGCTGTTCACCCTCGTCTCCGCGCTGTTCGGCTTTATCTGGGGCGGCATCCTGTCCCTGTTCAAGCTTTCGCGCTTTGTCTTGCTTCGCGGGTTTGCGACGGTCTATACGTCGATTTTCCGGGGGACGCCGCTTTTGCTGCAATTGATGATGATCTATTACGCAGTTCCCCAGCTGTTCGGTTACAATATTCCCGCGCTGCTGGCGGCCGGCCTCGCCTTCGGGCTGAACTCCGCGGCGTATCTGTCGGAAACGATCCGCGGCGGCATTCTCGCGGTGGATAAAGGACAGCGCGAAGCGTCCCTGGCGCTCGGCATTCCCTACAAGACGATGATGATCAGCATCATTTTGCCGCAGGCCGTCAAAAACATCCTGCCGGCGCTCGTCAACGAATGCGTCGCCCTGGTCAAAGAATCGTCCCTCGTTTCCGTCATCGGAGTCGCGGACCTGATGCGAAGGGCGAGCGTCGTTCAGGCCGATTCCTTTCTGGCGTTCGAGCCGCTGCTGATCGCCGGCGCCATCTATTACGTGCTGGTGCTGGTGCTGACATCCCTTGCGCGATTGCTGGAAAGGAGGCTGCGCAGAAGTGATTGACAAAAAAAACGAGCCTGCGATTATCGTAGAAAATCTGACGAAATCATACGGAAAGCTGGAAGTGCTGAAGGGGATTTCCACGACGGTGGTAAAGGGCGAAGTTGTGGCCCTGATCGGCCCCTCCGGGTCCGGAAAATCCACCTTTCTTCGCTGCCTGAACATGCTGGAAGTGCCGACAAGCGGAAAAATCGTGATCGACGGCACCGATTTGACCGACCGCCGCACGGATATTACGCGCGTCAGGCAGCGGATCGGGATGGTGTTCCAGCATTTTCACCTGTTCCCGCATATGACCGTGATCGACAACCTGACGTTCGCGCCCGTGAAAGTCAAAGGCATGTCGAAGGAGGAAGCCCGGGCGAAAGGTATGCTGCTTCTCGAACGCGTCGGCCTGAAGGACAAAGCGGACGTGTACCCGTCCAGGCTGTCCGGGGGCCAGAAGCAGCGCGTCGCGATCGCCCGCAGTCTGGCGATGGACCCCGACATCATGCTGTTCGACGAACCGACTTCGGCGCTGGACCCGGAGATGGTCAAGGAGGTGCTCGCGGTCATCCGCGACCTGGCTTCCACCGGCATGACGATGCTGATCGTCACGCACGAGATGAAGTTCGCCCGCGAGGCGGCAAGCACGATCTATTTCCTCGACGGGGGCCGGCTGCTCGAACGAAGCGAACCGGCGAGCTTCTTCGCCAAGCCGCAGACCGAACGCGCGGCCAAGTTTCTGGAACAGGTGCTGTAACCCTTCATACCGAAAAAAAGAGAGCCGCCCATTCCAAATGGGTGGCTCTTGCTATTCGTAAAATTCCCTATCCGCTCCGCGGGCTTCCCGCATGCTTCGCGCGTGCGGCGCTGCCTCCCGCGCACCCGCGGCGTCACTTGCCGGCAGCGCCTGCCTTGCGGTTGACGGTCAGTTTGTAGCCGACGCCGCGAATCGACTCGATCTGGACGGATTGCTGGTTCATCTCCAGCTTCTTGCGCAGCGAACTGACGTGAACGTCCACCGTCCGCTGTCCGCCGATGTAGTCGAAGCCCCACACCACGTTCATCAGATCGTCGCGGGTGATGACGATGCCCGGCCGTTCGGCCAAATAGAGCAGCACCTCGAACTCCTTCGGCCGCAGCGAAATCCATTCCCCGTTCAAGGACACTTCGTATTTGTCGGGATAAATTTTCAAATCGCCGTGCACGATGACGCGCTCGTCGCTCGCCGGTTCGGCGGCCTGGGCATCCCCGCTGCCGGTGCGCCGCAGAACGGCCGAGGTTCTGGCCAACAGCTCGGCCACGCCGAACGGCTTGGTAATGTAATCGTCGGCCCCGAGCTTCAGCCCCTGCACCACTTCTTCCTCCGCGTTGCGGGCGGTCAAAATGATCACCGGGGTCTTTATCCCGTTTTGCCGCAGCTTTTGCAGCACTTCGAACCCGTTCATGCCCGGGAGCATGAGATCGAGAAAAATGATCGCATAATTCCCGCGCATCGCCGCGTGCAGACCTTCCGAGCCGCTGGCGACCACTTCCGTCGAATACCCCTCCTGCGAGAGGTTATACGTCAACAAGCGTGCGATGGTTGGCTCGTCTTCTATGATTAGCACCTTGTCCGACATGGGTTTCCTCCGGTTCGGCTGTCATTCCGCCGTATTATGCGCCTGCCGTCAATTTATCATGCCAATGTAAAAACAACTTTAACCTTTTGTTAACGCAGCGTAAAAATCCGACCGCATCCGTCAAGGCTGCAGCAGCGGAAGCTCGATTATAAAATGGGAACCGACGCCGACGGTGCTTTCGACCCGGATCGACCCGTGATGCATTTCGACGAGATGCTTGACGATTGAAAGCCCAAGCCCCGTGCCGCCGGAGCTGCGCGAGCGGGCTTTGTCCACCCGGTAAAACCGTTCGAATATGCGGGGCAGGTCCTTCTTCGGAATGCCGATGCCCGTATCCGATACCGTAATCCGCACCTTGCCGTCGGCGTGCTCCGGATCGTCGCTGTCCACATATTCGGCGCGCACCTTCACCAAGCCGCCTTCGGGCGTGTAGTTGATGCCGTTCTGCAGCAAATTCAGCAAAATTTGCCCGAGCCGGTCCTCGTCCGCCTCCAGGAACAATCCCGGGTCCGCTTGCCACTCGAGCGTGATGTTTTTCTTCGCCGCTTCCGCCTTCATGAACTCCATCGTCCGCTCCAGGAAAGCATTCAGATCGACCGGCGAAAACTGCTGCACGAAGCGGCGCGATTCGATTTTGGACAGCTCCAGAATATCGCCGATCAGCCGGTTGAGCCGCTCGCTCTCGTCGTGAATGATCTTCAAAAACGACTGGGCCGTTTCCGGGTCGTTGACCGCACCGGCCATCAGCGTCTCGGCAAAGCCCTTGACCGCGGCGACCGGCGTCTTGAGCTCGTGCGAGACGTTGGCGACGAATTCGCTCCGCATCCGCTCCAGCCGGCGGATTGCCGTCACGTCCTGCAGCACGATCAGCAGTCCCGGCTCTTCCTGTTCGCTCGTCCGCATCGGCACCAGATTCAGCTCGAGCAGCCGTTCCTCGGGGAAGTACACGGTCAGCTCCTCGTGCAGCGGCTCGCGGCTGTCCAGCGCTTCGCGAACGAGCTTCTGCAGCTCGTAATGCTGCTTGAAATCGGCAAAAGGACGCCCGACCCGCTCCTTCGCCGAGCTGCCGAGCAGCCGCTCCGCGCTGCTGTTGTACAGCGTGATTCGCCCCTCGCGGTCGATCATGACGACGCCGCTCGGCATGTTGTCGAGCACCGATTGCAGCCTCATGCCGTTGCGCCGGATTTCGTCCATTTGCTCCTGCAGGCTCGCCGCCATCGCGTTCAGCGCCCGCGCCAGCTCGCTCACCTCGTCCCGGCCGGAAGCCGGAACGCGGATCGCATAGTCCATGTCCGCCATCCGCTTGGCGGCGGCGGTCATCCGCTCCAGCGGGCGCGTGACGCCGAGCGCCACGCGATAGCTGACGGCCGCGGCCAGAACGAACAGCAGGAGCAGGCCGAAGACGAGCGCAAGCCACATCCGGCTGAGGCTGTTCTCGACGTCGGTCATGCTGACGGCAAGCCGGATGACGCCGGGCGTCTGGCCGTTCTGGCGGACGGCCATGGCCACGTAGAGCATGTTCTCGTCCAGCGTGCTGCTGTGCCGCTCGCTGGTGCCGATGCCGCTCTTCAGCGCTTCGCGGACCTCCTCCCGGTCCAGATGGTTGCCCATCGTCTCCGGCGCGTGGTCGGAATCGCCGAGCACGACGCCGTCGGCGCGGATATACGTCACCCGCATGTCCGCCAGCTTCTTGAATTTGACGGCCTGGCTTTGCAAGTAAGCGGTCTGCTCCGCTTCGGACTTGCCGACGGGCCATGGAGCCGCGGCGATCAGCACGCGCATCTCCTTCTCCATATGCTCCTTAAGCGCCTGCGTATGGTTGTCCCTGTAGGATTTGCCCATCAGCAAGCCCGCGGCCAGAACGGACAAGCCGATCAGCAGAATAAACAGCGCGGTAAGCTTAAACCGGAACTTGTTCATAAAATCTCCTCTGCGGACTTTGGCGCGGATGGCTCATCCGCGTCCGGCAATCCGGGCAAAGCTTACGCGAATACGGGATCTTTGAACTGCGCGAGCTTCTGCTTCGAATCCTGCTCCACATCGGCATGCAGGCTGTTGCCGTGGGCGTCCATCGTCACGATTGCGGCGAAGCCTTCGACCTGCAAGTGCCACATCGCTTCCGGAATGCCGAACTCCATAAAGTCGACGCCGTTCACTTTTTTGATGCACTCCGCATAGTATTGGGCCGCTCCGCCGACCGCATTCAAATAGACCGCTCCGTGTTCCTTGAGCGCCGCCAGCGTCTTGGCGCCCATGCCGCCCTTGCCGATCACGGCGCGGATGCCGAACTTTTTGATAATGTCGCCCTGATACGGCTCCTCGCGAATGCTCGTCGTCGGTCCCGCCGCCTTCACGTGCCAGCCTTCTTCGTCTTTCAGCATGACCGGACCGCAGTGGTAGATGACGCCGCCGTTCAGATCGATCGGCGCGTCGTGGTCCATCAAGTATTTGTGCAAAGCGTCGCGGCCGGTATGGATTTCCCCGTTCAGGATCACGACGTCGCCCACTTTCAGCGACCTCACCTGTTCCTCCGTCAGCGGCGCAGTCAGGACGACTTCGCGGCGCTTGGACGGCGAGTCGGACGCTGCGGCGGTTTCCTTGTCGGAGGAGACGTTCATCGGTACGTTCGAGCCGCCCTCGTAGAGCCATTCTTTGATTTCGTGCGTCTTGCCGTCCAGCAGCACGCCCTGACGGCGGAAAGCCCAGCAGTTGTACGCCACCGAAACGAAAAAGCTTGCGGGCAGACGGTTCATGACGCCGATTTTGCAGCCGAGCAGCGTCACGTTGCCGCCGAAGCCCATCGTTCCGATGCCGAGCTTGTTCGCGTTTTCCATAATATAGTCTTCCAGCTTGGCCAACTCCGGAATCGGGTTGACGTCGTCGACGCGGCGGAACAGCTGGTGCTTCGCCAGCTCGTAGCCCGTCGTCCGGTCGCCGCCGATGCCGACGCCGATAAAGCCGGCGCTGCAGCCTTGCCCCTGCGCCTGATAGACCGCGTGCAGGATGCACTTGCGGATGCCGTCGAGATCGCGGCCCGCCTTGCCGAGTCCTTCAAGCTCGCACGGCAGGCTGTACTGGATGTTTTTGTTTTCGCAGCCGCCGCCCTTCAGAATAAGCCGGACGTCGATTTCGTCTTTTTCCCATTGTTCGAAGTGAATGACCGGCGTGCCGGGCCCGAGGTTGTCCCCGGTGTTGGCGCCCGTCAGCGAATCGACCGAGTTCGTCCGCAGCTTGCCGTCCTTCGTCGCGCGGGCCACCGCGTTTCGGATTTCGCGTTTCATCACGATTTGGTTGGCGCCGACCGGGGTATGCACGATAAAAGTCGGCATGCCCGTATCCTGGCAGATCGGCGAGACGTTGCATTCGGCCATTTCGATATTTTGCGCGATCGTGCGAAGCGACAAGCCCGCGCGCGTTGCGCTGTCTTCGGCTTCCCTCGCCTTGGCGATCGCCCTGCGCACATCCGCGGGCAAATTGGTGGACGTTTCGACGATCAGCTTATAAATGCTTTCTTCGAATTGTGACATAATAATGAAAAATCTCCTCTCTGTTCGCTAGATCGCAGTACATATATAATAGCATATTCGCCGCACCGCAACGAATCCGAAAACGCCAAGCGGTTCCCCGTCCGGCGGAACGTTCCGGCCCGACTGCCCTTGAACGGCCTGATTTCTCAAGGAAAAACGCCTCCCCAGATGAACAAAAGGGCCTGCATGCCCCAAGGCAAGCAAACCCTATTGCGAATCACATCTTTCGCTTTTTGAGGCAGCGGACAACCTCGATCCCGACTCCGGCCGCAAACCACCCCGAATAAACGATATAAGCGCCTTGAAAGGGATGCAAAAAGTCAATTTTCGTGACATTTAAGGTTCCGTAATGAAAGAAAGTGTACAGAACCGCCAAAAGGAGCGGCAGCAACCACAGCAGCGGAATGGGTTTATTTCCGGTCTTTCGATTTTGTGATAATCTTGAAGGAATGAGTCCGAAACGCTTCATTTCCGATTAGATCCTCCGCTTCCAAAAAGGATTCTCGTTTTATATTATCCGATCTTAGGCGGTTCGGAAATCGGCAAAGGCGTTTTCTCCACAGCCCCTTAAATAAGCTGGAGTCTTCCCAAAGAAATAAGTACACTGTTTTTTGAGGGGAGACGATTCGGTTAAGAAAAGTCATTGTACGAGGAAATGCGGCTTCAGGTCGTGAAAGAGGCTGCCGGGGATCAAGATCGCTGAGCTCTAGAGCCAATTGCTCCAGGGCTGTGGAATGGCCGCTGGTCGGCCAATTCCGTTTTGACGATCTAGCGCCCGAAGGTCTCCAGCGCCTCCGAAATAAGAGGGTTATCAAACTCGCTCCCGCGATCGGTATGAAACATTTCAATGCAGTCCAACCGTATCGAAAGGCCGGCGATGGCCCTACATACCCACCGAGTTGTTTTTCTCGCGCCGCTGCGACAACCGATGATCTCACGGTGAAAGAGATCGATAAATGAGGCGTGCAGGAACGCAAATGTACGGGATAGAAGCGGATGCACGGGAGGGTGCACAGGAGGGTGACGGCGCAGGGAAGATGGCAGGTAACGGACAGACAATCCGTTATGAAGGCCATTTGGCAGGAAAAACGAATGGTTGCGGACAGGAGATCCGTTAATCCCCCGGAAAACCGTAAAAAGGTGCAAGTTTCTCGCAAATAGCGGAACCTATGTCCGGAGTTTCTCGATTCCAGCGGTCTTTGGGCCGTATAACGGAACGGTGGTCCTATGTTCCCGGACAAACGGGTTTGCGGACGGGTTTATCCGCACCCAGGGAAGCCAGCTTGCCGACCACGTCCCTATAACCTCGTCCGATATCGGCGAAAAAGCAAGGAATTCTCGGATATCTCCATTTTTGACGGTGCAGACTCCAGATGTAAGGGGCTGAACCGTTTTGGGGGAAGCGGCAAAAAAGAAAGGAAGACGCAAATGCCTTATCATTTTCTGGCTTATCTGTACCGGCTGCAATTTATCGAACGGTGGAGCCTGATGCGCAAGACGACCGAGGAAAATGTCGCCGAGCACTCGTTTCACACCGCGCTGCTCGCGCATCTTCTGGCCAGCATCTCCCGCCACGTGTTCGGAAACGACGTCAGTCCCGAGGAAGCGGCTACGTACGCGCTGTTCCACGACGCCACCGAGGTGATTACCGGCGACATCCCGACGCCGATCAAGCATCATAACCCGAACATTCTGTCCAACTTCCGCCAAATCGAAAGTCTTGCCGCCAACCAGCTTCTGTCGACGGTGCCGGAGCCGCTGCGCGACGTGTACCGCCCGCTGCTCGGCCGCAAGCCGGCTTCCCCGGAACTGGCTAAGCTGGTCAAAGCGGCCGACGTGCTGGACGCGTATTTGAAGTGCGTCAGCGAAATGTCGGCCGGCAACCGTGAATTCGCCACCGCGCGCAGGCAGATGGAAGAGAAGCTTCACGGCTTCGGTCTGCCCGAGGTCAAATGGTTCCTCGAGCGGCTCGCGCCCAGCTTCGAGCGGACGATTGACGAGCTGTCGGAGGATTGAAAGGCCGCCCGTTCCGCCGCCAGCGCAGCTTGCGGAAACGAAAAAAGCCTTGCCCACGGTCGCCCGGCGGGACAAGGCAAACTTTCGCTTTTTTTTAAGAAGCGTACCACGGGTCCTGCATCAGCCACAGCATTACGGCAAAAACAATCAGCGTCAATACGCTCAGCGTCTGAACGCGCGAAATCGCTCCGCTGGCATCCGTATTGCTGACCGCTGCGGCCTGAATCCGTCTCAGCGGCCCCTGGATCATGCCGGCAAGCGCGCCCAGAAGAACAAACAGCGCCAGGATGACGATCATCCACGGAACGGTATAGTCCGCTTGCGAAATCAGGTATCCCCCGGTCAACAGCTGAAGGACCAGCGCAAACTGTCCGACCCGACCCGCCGTCACCAGCCCGTTGGCGAGCCCTTCCTGCGCAGGCGTGGACAGCTGGCGAAACCGCGCCGCGACAAAGGGAAGCACGACGTATATGCCCATTCCGGCAGCACCCACGACATGCAAGAACAACATCAAAGTCAGCATTGAGAAATCCTCCCAGCCCAAATTTGCACAGTCATGTCCAGTATACACAAATTGCGCCCAAAACGAAAACGTTCCATGAACGGAAAATGATCTCGTCCACCCGCCATGACCGGATTCAAGAAAAAACGCATCCCCCGCGGCGGGCGCCGTGACGGAGGATGCGCTGGCAGATCGTTGCGGATCGTTCGAAAAAACGCTGCATTACACGTTTTCGACGATTTTGATCACATTGCGAACAGATTCGGCAGACTTATCAAGCGCGGCTTTTTCTTCGGCCGTAAGCTCCAGTTCGATGACCTTCTCGATGCCGTCGCCGCCGAGCACGGCCAGCACGCCCATGAACAGGTTGTCGTAACCGTACTCGCCTTCCAGCAGCGCGATAACCGGCAGAATGCGTTTTTTGTCTTTCAGGATCGCTTCGGTCATTTGGACCAGCGAAGCGGCCGGAGCGTAGTAGGCGCTGCCGTTGCCGAGCAGGTTGACGATCTCGCCGCCCCCGACGCGGGTGCGCTTCACGATCGCTTCGATTTGGTCCGCAGGCAGCAGCTTCTCGACCGGAATGCCGCCGATCGTCGTGTAGCGGACGAGCGGAACCATGTCGTCGCCGTGGCCGCCAAGCACGACGCCGCGGACGTCTTCCACCGATACGTTCAGCGCCTGCGCCAGGAACGTGTTGTAACGGGCCGTATCCAACACGCCGGATTGGCCGATGACGCGGTTTTTCGGGAAGCCGAGCGTCTTGTAGGCGACATACGTCATCGCGTCGACCGGGTTGGACAGGATGATGACGTAGGCGTTCGGGCTCGTGGCTTTCACGTTTTCGCAAACCGATTTGACGATACCCGCATTCGTGTTGACGAGGTCGTCGCGGCTCATGCCCGGCTTGCGGGCGATGCCGGCCGTAATGATGACGACGTCGGAGTTCGCGGAATCTTCATAGCTGGAGGTGCCGATGATGTTGGCGTCAACGCCTTGGACCGGCGTCGATTCCAGCATGTCGAGCGCTTTGCCCTTCGTCGGATTTTCGAGCTGCGGGATATCGAGCAGAACGATGTCCCCCAGTTCCTTTTGAGCCAGCATCAACGCGGTCGTAGCACCTGTGAACCCTGCGCCGATCACCGTAATTTTCGCGCGCTTGATTGCCATATTGCCTATGGCCTCCTCGCTACATGTTTTTGATGATTTCGTCTGCGAACTCGGAGCACTTGACTTCGGTTGCGCCTTCCATGAGGCGGGCAAAGTCGTAGGTTACGATTTTGCTGTTGATGGTTTTTTCCATGCCTTTGTACACCAGATCCGCCGCTTCGAGCCAGCCGAGGTGTTCGAACATCATGACGCCGGACAGAATGACGGAGCCCGGATTGACGACGTCCTTGTCGGCGTATTTCGGCGCGGTGCCGTGCGTCGCTTCGAAGATGGCATGTCCGGTCGCGTAGTTGATGTTGGCTCCCGGAGCGATGCCGATGCCGCCGACTTGCGCGGCCAGGGCGTCGGACAGGTAGTCGCCGTTCAGGTTCAGCGTGGCGATGACGTCGAATTCGGCCGGACGGGTCAGCACTTGCTGCAGCGCGATGTCGGCGATGGCGTCCTTGATCAGGATTTTGCCTTCGGCCAAAGCCGCCTTTTGCGCCGCGTTGGCCGCTTCCTCGCCTTGCTCGGCCTTGATTTTGTCGTATTGGCCCCAGGTGAAGGTTTGGTTCGGGAACTCGGTTTCGGCCACTTCGTAGCCCCAGTTCTTGAACGCGCCTTCCGTAAATTTCATGATGTTGCCTTTGTGCACCAGCGTGACGGATTTGCGTTTATGCTTGATCGCGTATTCGATCGCGGCGCGGACGAGGCGCTTGGAGCCTTCGGAGGACACCGGCTTGATGCCGATGCCGGACGTTTCCGGGAAGCGGATCTTTTTGACGCCCATTTCCTTTTGCAGGAATTCGATCACTTTTTTCGCATCGGCCGTTTGGGCTTGATACTCGATGCCCGCATAGATGTCCTCGGTGTTTTCGCGGAAAATGACCATGTCCACCAGATCCGGGCGTTTGACCGGGGAAGGTACGCCGCTGAAGTAACGCACGGGACGCAAGCAGACGTACAGGTCCAGTTCCTGGCGCAGCGCGACGTTCAGGGAGCGGATGCCGCCGCCGATCGGCGTGGTCAGCGGTCCCTTGATCGCGATGATGTATTCGCGGATCGCCGTCAGCGTATCGTTCGGCAGCCATTCGCCGTAGGTGTTGTAAGCTTTCTCGCCGGCGAACACTTCGTACCAGGCGATTTCTTTTTCGCCGTTATACGCTTTTTTGACGGCGGCGTCGAGCACGCGTTTGGCTGCGCGCCAAATGTCGCGGCCGGTGCCGTCGCCTTCGATGAACGGAATGATCGGATTGTTCGGCACGTTCAGAACGCCGTTGGTAACGGTAATCGGTTGACCGGAAGCGGGGGGTGCGAATTTTTCCAATTTCATAAAAGGTTTCCTCCTGCTAGATGGATTTATTCATAAGAAACCGGCGCTCCGCTTTCCGGGCGCCCCCTGGCGCCGGAAAGGGCCCGCCGGCATCGACCGGCTGAACGGGCTTAGCCGCGCTGTTCGATCGGAACGTAGTGCTGGCCTACCGGTCCGACGTATTCGGCGCGCGGACGAATGAGACGGTTGTCGTCAAGCTGCTCGAGAATGTGGGCGGTCCAGCCCGAAACCCGGCTGATCGCGAAGATCGGGGTGAACAAATCCCGGGGAATGCCCAGCAGCGTGTAACAGGAAGCGGAGTAGAAGTCGACGTTCGGCTTCAGTCCTTTTTGGCCGGTGACAAGCTCTTCGATTTTGACGGAAATCTCGTAGAGCGTCGAGTCGCCTTTCAGCTCGCTGAGCTGGCGGGACATTTGCTGCAAATGCTTGGCGCGCGGGTCGCCGTTCTTGTAGACGCGATGCCCGAAGCCCATGATCTTCTCTTTGTTGTTCAGCTTGTTCTGGATGTACGGCTCCACATTGTCGAGCGTCTTGATTTCGTCAAGCATGACCATAACCGCTTCGTTGGCGCCGCCGTGCAGCGGGCCTTTGAGCGTGCCGATCGCGGAAGTGACGCCGGAGTAAATGTCGGACAGCGTAGCGACCGTTACGCGGCTTGCGAACGTCGAAGCGTTCAGCTCGTGGTCCGCATGAAGGACAAGCGCCTTATCCAGCGCTTTGACCGCGACGGGATCGGGCTCCTCGCCCGTCAGCATATACAGGAAATTGTGCGCGACGCCCACGCCTTTTTTCGGCGCGACCGGCTCCAGCCCCTGGCGAATGCGGGCAAAAGCGGCGACCACCGTCGGCAGTTGGGCCTGCAGCTTAACCGCTTTCCGCAGATTTGCCTCGCGGCTCATATCCTGGGCTTCTTCGTCGTACAGCGCCAGGCTGGATACGGCCGTGCGCAGCGCAGCCATCGAGTTGGCGTTTTTCGGGTACAGGCGCAAGCCCGCAATCACTTCCGGGGACACCGCCGCGTACTCGCCAAGCTGAGCGATCAGCTCGTCCAGTTCCTTCCGCGTGGGAAGCTTGCCGTGCCACAACAAATAGGCGACTTCTTCGAAAGTCGCCTTCTCCGCAAGCTCATCGATGTTGATGCCGCGATACGTCAGCACGCCATCAACGATGGAACTGATGGATGAAGTTGCTGCGACGATCCCTTCAAGACCTTTCGTTGCCGTCATCGTTTTCTCTCCTTCGTTCCAAATAATGTCAATCGCTTTGGACAAACGCACATCACAGGTGCGAACGCCTCGATTCAGGTCTTCCTAGCAAGCATCCCGGACATTGCGTGCGTCAGGACGCGCAAAACCGAAAAAGTTTCAGATTTTTGACCTTTTTTTATGATAAACGATTTTTTGCGGGAATGGAACCGAAGCCGGCATAAAAATGCTTTATCGATTGGATAATGAAATCTTGTCATACCATCACGTAAGTGTGTGCCGAATGCGGCGAAATATGCAGGCTTCGCGGCAGAACAAAGCGTCTTACGGCTCTCTCTTTTACGCCGGCGTTTCGGGTGTTACAATGGTCACACCCCTATCATGAACCCACAAGGAGGCGCCTGTTCATATTGAATGCATCCGCAACCGTGACCGGCATGATCGATATCGGATCGAACACCGTTCGTCTTGCCGTTTATCAAGTGACAAGCGAAGGCGCGTACCGGGTCATCGACCAGGGAAGATGGTCCGCAAGGCTCAGCCAGAAGCTGACCGAAGACGGGATGCTGCCGGACGAGACCCTGCGCGAGCTGGCCGAGGTGCTTCGGCACTACCGCAACATCTGCACGATGCACGGGGCGAGCCGCATCCGCGCCGTCGCGACGGCGGCGATCCGCCAGGCGGCCAACCGCGAGCAGGCGCTTCGGCGGCTGAATCACGAAACCGGACTGTCGATCGAATTGCTATCCGGAGAAGACGAAGCCCGCTACGGCAGCATCGCGGTGCTGCGCACGATGAGCTATACCGACGCTTTTCTCGTCGATATCGGAGGCGGAAGCACGGAGATCAGCCTGCTACGGGACCGCAAGCTGGTTGCCGCCGTTTCCTTTCCCATAGGCTGCGTCAATACGGCAATCCGCTATGCGCTGAACGGCAAGCCGGTCTCTCCCGCCCTGCTGGAGAGAATCGAAAGCGAAACGCTGGACATGCTTCGCCGCGAGCCCTGGATTTTTTCCAAAGCCGGGCTTCCGCTGATCGGCCTGGGCGGCACGGTCCGGGCTCTGGCCAAGTACCGGAAACGCAGCGGCCACTATCCGTTCGCCAATTTGCACGGCTTCGAGATCAAGGACGGCGCTCTGGACGACAGCCTGAAGACGCTGGCGTCCATGACCTTAAGCAAGCGCCGCAAGCTGCCCGGCTTGTCCAAGGACCGGGCCGACGTCATCGTACCCGGGCTGGCCATCCTGCGCGCCGTGTTGCGGGCGACCGCCTCGCCGCGCATCGTCGTATGCGGCGCCGGCATCCGGGACGGGCTGTTTTTCGAAACTTGCCTGCCCAAACGGGAAACGCCCTCTCCGGACGAGGTGCTAAACGATAGCGTTCGTAATTTGACCGCCTTGTACCCAGCCGCTCCCGAGAAGCATCTGGCCCAGGTGAACCGGCTCGCGCTCGAGCTCTACGACCGGCTCGCCCCGGGCGCGGGCCTGCCCGCCGCGTCGCGCAAATGGCTTGACGCCGCTTCCCGCCTGTTCCGCATAGGCGCCGTCATCGACTACAACGAATGCGCGGATCATACGTTTTACATACTGTTGAACGCCCACTGGTACGGCCTGCCGCACCGGGAAGCGCTGCTGACCGCGCTGATCGCCTCTTACCGGGGGCCCAACCAATTGCTCCGCAAGCTGTCGCCGTACCGGTCCATCCTGGAGAACGGGGACGCCGAAACGGCTTCCAAGCTAGGCGCCCTGCTTCAGCTTGCCGCCGCTCTCGACCGCAGCGAATCGCAGGCGATCACCTCTTTGCACATTGCCGTCGAAAAGGGCAAAAAGCTGTTGTTGACCGCCGATGCCCGCCACGCGCTGCCGATGGAAACGATGGAAGTCGAGGCGATCGCCAAAGACTTCAAAAAATGCTGGGGGCTGACGCCCAAGCTCACGGTTCGCTGACCGGCGTACGCTCGCGGGCGGACGCTTTCTCTTGAAAAAAGGGAGTGGCCGCCCGCATCCGTTGCCGTCGTTTAGGACGGTTCAACGCTGCGGAGCTTTTCTCCGGCAACGGCGAGTAACTGCGTTTCTTCTCCCTGCCGACTGCCGACGTTTCGGTATCCCGCTCGCTCAGAATCGTTCCGGGACGCATCACGTTTCGGTATCCCATTCGCTCAGATTCGTTCCGCGCTGCATCACGTTTCGATATCCCTCTCACTCAGATTCGTTCGTGTACCGTATCCGTTTCCGAGACCAGACATTGTTCCCACGCCGATGCGCCATGCAGTTGCATTTATGGCAACTGCAGTTCCGCTCGCCCGGTCCCGGCGGGCTAAACGCGCAATGTAGTTGCTTTTCCGGCATTTGCATCGCCGTTTCCCGCGTCAACTCGCCACGCAGTTGCATTTATGGCAATTGCAGTCCCGCTCACCCGTTCCGGCGGGCTAATCACGCGAACTAGTTGCTTTTTCGGCACTTGCATCACCGTTCCCGCAGAAATTCGCCATGCAGTTGCCTTTACAGCAACTGTACTTCCGCTCACTCGTTCCGGCGGGCTAATCGCGCCCTATCCCTGCAGCCCGGACCGTGCCCATTTTGCCAGGCTGCCCGGCTACGCTGCCTCACGTCTCTTCCGCCGCGGCCGCCTTCTTCCACAGCCAAAGGTTCGCCGCGGCGAACTGGCTGCGCAGCGGCGGCTCGCCCTCCTTGGCCGCAACCCTCTCGTACCCTCCGCCCGCTTTCAGCTCCCTTGCCTTGACATTGTCGCGCAAAATCAGTTCCAGCAGATTGATCAGCATCTTCTTCAGGCCCGGATCGTACACCGGGCACATCAGCTCCACGCGGCGGCTCAGGTTGCGCGTCATCCAGTCGGCGCTGGAAATAAACACTTCTTCGTTGCCGCCGTTCGCGACGGCCAATATGCGCGAATGCTCCAGAAAGCGGTCCACGATGCTGATGACGCGGATGTTCTCGCTCAGACCGGGAACGCCGGGCCTGAGGCAGCAGACGCCGCGCACGATCAGCTCGATCCGGACGCCGGCGGCGGACGCCTCGTACAGCTTGTCGATCATCGACTGGTTGGACAGCGAATTCACCTTGGCGACGATTCTGGCCGGCTTTCCTTCGCGCGCGAAGGCGATCTCCCGGTCGATCAGCTCGAACAGCTTCGGCTTGAGCCCCGACGGCGCCACGGCGAACGAACGCCAATTGTGCGGCGTCGAATAGCCCGTCATTTCGTTAAACAGCGCGGAAGCGTCTTCGCCGATGTCGGGACGGCAGGTGAACAGGCCGGCGTCGGTATACAGGCGGGCGGTGCTTTCGTTGTAATTTCCCGTTCCGACATGGACGTACCGGCGCAAAACCCCGTTTTCCCGCCTGACGACAAGCGTGATTTTCGCGTGCGTTTTCAGCCCGACCAGGCCGTACACGACGTGGCAGCCGGCCTTCTCCAACTGCCTTGCCCAGGCGATGTTGCGCTCCTCGTCGAACCGCGCCTTCAGCTCCACGACCACCGTCACCTGCTTGCCCGATTCCGCCGCCTTCGTCAGCGCTTGCACCAGGACCGAATGGGCGTTGACCCGGTACAGCGTCATTTTGATCGCCAGCACGTCCGGGTCGGCCGCCGCCTCGCTGATGAAATCGTTAACCGCCTCGAACGATTCGTAGGGGTGATAAACGAGCACGTCGCGCTCGCGCACCGCCGACAGCATGTCATCCGACTCTTCGAATTCAAGCGGATACTTCGGCTCGTACCGCGGATAGCGCAGATGATCGGCATTCGGAAGCGAACCCGCAAAGCGCGACAGGAAGCTCAGATCGAGCGGACCGTCGATTTCATGGATGTCGTCGATCGGATCCGACAGCTGAAGCTCCTCCATAAGCAGCTCGCGCGCGTCTTCGTGCATCCCCTTCTCGATCTCCAGCCGGACGGGAAAACCGCGGCGACGGCGGCGAAGCTCCTTTTCGATTTCCGCAAGCAAATCCTCCGCGCCCTCCTCGTTGAGGGCCAGGTCCGAGTTGCGCGTCACGCGGAAAGCGTGAACCGCTTCGGTCGCGTAGCCGCTGAACAGCTGGCCGATTTGCTCCTTGATCAAATCCTCCAGCAGGATGAACGATTGCTTGCGCGTCCCCTTGCGGCCCGGAACCGGAACCGTCCGGGGCAAAATCGAAGGCACCTGCACAATGGCGCAGTACGTCCGATCCTCCTGCTTGACGTCGGTCAGATCCGGACGCAGAACCACCGCCAAATACAGCTCTTTGCTGTGCAGCAGCGGAAACGGACGGCTCGAATCCACCGCCATCGGCGTCAGCACCGGATAGACGATCTGATGAAAGTAAGCCGCCAGCTCTTCTTTTTGCCCGTCGTTCAAATCCGGCCACTTGACGAACACGACGCCTTCCTTGGCGAGCGCGCGCATCAGTTCCCGGTAAGTTTTGTATTGGTCCCGCACCATGCGGACGATCCGCTTCGCGAGCCGTTTGGTCAGCCCTTGCGGCGTGTAGCCGGTAAAGTCCGGCTTGTTGTAGCCCGCCTTCAGCTGATCCTTCAGGCCGGCGACGCGCACGCTGACGAACTCGTCCAGATTGCTGGTGACAATCGACAAAAAATGCAGCCGTTCCAGCAAAGGCGTCGTCGGATCCTCCGCCTCCTCCAGCACCCTGCGGTTAAATTCGATCCAGCTCAAATCCCGGTTGATATATTTTCGGCTTGCCGACATGATCCAGACCCCCAATATTGCGCCTAGACAAGCGTACCCCTATTTTCTCTCATTATGTCGGAAAATTGTAAAGCAAACGTTAACCATTTGTTAAACGGTCGTAAGGCGTTCGGTTCGCGTCGGAATATCGCGGATAAATGAGCGGAAAGCCCTTCTTACGCGCCGTTTCGAAAGCGTTATACTTGATAATGGAGGACATTTCCATCCAAAAAAGGAGGGCGGCGCGTGGGACGACACATTTGGGGCCAATGGTTGAGGCTGATAGCGGTCATCGCGGTGGCGGCGGGCGGCGCTTTCTTCATCTGGTGGGCGCTGCCCCTGGTTTATCCGTTCCTGCTCGGATGGCTTTTGGCCTATGCGCTGAATCCGCTCGTAGACTTGCTTCACATCAAGGGCCGGGCGCCGAGATGGCTCGCGGTCACGATCGTGCTGGCAGTGTTTACGCTCGCGATGCTGACGGTGATTTCCGCGCTTGTCATGCGGCTTGTAAACGAAATTATTCTGCTGTCCGGATCGCTGCAGCATCTTGTAAGCTGGGTGGAACAAAGCTTTAACGAGCTGATGGAGCGCCCCGAGCTGCAGCTGCTTATCGATCGGATCAATACGTTTTACCAGCAAAATCCCGGCTACCAGGAAACGATCAACGGCCGGATTACCGATACGGCCCAAGCGCTCGCCAAAGCGGGCACCAGCCTGATCGGTTCGTTTCTGAACGGAATCGTGAACGTGCTCTCTTCCTTGCCCGAGGTGGCGACGATCGCGGCGATCGTGCTGCTCGCCTCCTTCTTCATCAGCAAGGACTGGCACCGGCTTATGGGCAAATTCGCCTCCGGATTCCCGGAGCCGTTCCGCAAGCGTGCGGGAACGGTCTGGCACGAACTTCGCAACGCGCTGTTCGGCTATGTAAGGGCGCAGCTGATCATGATCACCATCACGGCCGTCGTCGTGACGGCCGGTCTTATCGTGATCGGCGTCAAAAACGCGGTTTCGATCGGCATGCTGATCGGTCTCGTCGACCTGCTGCCTTACCTGGGCGTAGGCGCGGCCATGATTCCCTGGATCGCGTACGTGTTTCTGACGGGCGACGCATGGCTGGGCGCCAAATTGTCGATCCTGTACGGCATCGTGCTTGTCGCCAGGCAGTTTATCGAGCCCAAAGTGCTGGCGTCGAGCGTCGGGCTTGACCCGCTTTCCACCCTGGTCGCCATGTTCGTCGGGCTGAAGCTGTTCGGATTTGCCGGACTGATCGTCGGCCCCGTGACCTTGATCCTGCTGGCGACGTGCCGCCGGGCGGGCGTGTTCCGGGATATCGGGCGCTTTATCGTCCACGGAAAATAGGCGGCTTGCCGGCCGCCGTCAGCGCAGCGGACCGCCGTATATGCGAAAGGAACCGGACCGGAATTTCCGTTCGAGCCAACGGTACAGCCATCCCCTGTACAGAGGACGGGTAAACGGAAGCAGCAGCGTAATGCCGACGATATCCGAGAGAAAGCCGGGGATGACGAGCAGGAGCCCTCCGGCCATAATGCAGAGGCCGTTCAGGATGGCTTGGCCCGGCATTTGTCCGGACTGCATTTGGCGCTGCGCCTCCAGCCATGCTTTGCGCCCCTCCGTCTGCGCCAGCAGAGCGCCGGCGACGACCCCCAGCAGCAGCAGCGCGAAGGTGGCTCCGGCCCCGAGCCAATCCGCCGCGAGGATAATGACGGCGATTTCCGCGATCGCGGCGATGGCAAGCCACGCCCCGAATTTTCTGAGCACAGGTCTTCCCTCCTCCATGGTTCGCGTTCCGTTCGCGTTTCGGTCAGACGCCCTCCTGCCGTCCGCGCCGCCAGGCGGCCTCCAGCCGCAAGCGGCAAACAGGGGGAGTCCGAGAACCGAACGGACCTGCCTATCGTATCGCCCAACGGAACGTTTTCTATGACGAACGCCGATGTACGTCCGATGAACGTCGGCGAACGTTGCAAGCCTCAATCCGTTTCGCCGGAAGCGGAATTTCCCGCCAATTCGAGAAGCGTAGCGTAGACGTCCGGAGCTTCTCGGTCAAGGCGCGCCGGCTTCCATTCGCGGTTTACCCAGCCGTGCAGCGTGCTTCCGCTGGCCAGCAGCAAGCCTTCGGGCTGCTTGTCTGCCAATCGGACCTGCCCGTTGCGCGTAAGATCCCCCAGCATGATTCGGTATTCGAAACGCAGCCGAACTTTGGTCAGCTCCGTCGCTCTCGTGCAGACGGTCACCCAGTCGTCGTAGCTTGCCGGCCGGTGAAAATTCGCTTCCAGATGGACGACCGGCAGCAGCAGCCCCTTTTCTTCGATGTCCCGGTACGCATATCCCGCTTGCCGAATCCATTCCGTGCGCCCGATCTCGAACCAGTTTACGTAATTGGTATGATACACGACTTGCATCCGGTCCGTTTCCTGGTACCGGACCCTAAGCGCATGCAGAAACCATTGGCCCATTTCCGTTCCCCTTTCGATAGGCCGGAAGCGACGGCCCTGTTCGCCGTCGCTTCCTTTGTTTCGCTTTATGTTCGTCTTACAGCACTTTCGCTTGGCCCGAATAGATGACGCCTTTCTCGGCGTACAGCGTAATCTCCATGCCGTCCTTCAGCTTCTCCAGCGCGTCGCCGACGCCGACGATGACGGGAATGCCCAGATTCAGGCCGACAACCGCGGCGTGGCAGGTAATGCCTCCGCATTCGGTGACGATGGCGGCCGCCTTTTGAATGGCCGGCATATACTCCTTGTCCGTCGACGGCGCGACCAAAATCGCGCCTTCGGTCATTTTGGCGATGGCCTCGTCCGGCGTGCGGGCGGTCACGACTTTGCCGGTCGCGCTGAGGGAACCGATCCCCTGGCCTTGCGTCAGCAGCTCGCCGACATGGTGGATTTTAATCAGATTCGTCGTGCCGGAACGCCCGACCGGAACGCCCGCGGTTATGACGATCGTATCCCCCACGCGGACGATGCCCGAGCGAAGGGCGCCTTCCACGGCGATTTCAAACATGCTGTCGGTCGTCTCGGCGATCTTGCCCTGCACCGGCACGACGCCCCAAACAAGCTGCAGGCGGCGGAGCACCTGCTCCTGCGGCGTGACGGCGATAATCGGCGCTTTCGGACGGTATTTGGATACCATGCGCGCGGTATAGCCGCTCTCGGTCGAGGTGACGATGGCTTTCGCGTCGAGATCGAGCGCGGAATTGGCCACCGCCTGGCTGATCGCTTCGGTTACGGTCGTCTGCTGCGCTTTCGCCTGCTTCTGGAAAATTTCGCGATGGCGCAAAGCCGCCTCCGTGCGCTCCGCGATGCGCGCCATGGTCGCGACGGACTCGAACGGATATTTGCCCGCGGCCGTTTCGCCGGAAAGCATGATCGCGTCGGTGCCGTCCAGAATCGCGTTCGCGACGTCGGACGCTTCCGCCCGCGTCGGACGCGGATTGCGCTGCATCGAATCGAGCATTTGGGTGGCGGTAATGACCGGCTTGCCGGCCTTGTTGCATTTTTCGATCATCATCTTCTGAACGAGCGGAACCTCTTCGGCGGGAATCTCGACGCCGAGGTCGCCGCGCGCAACCATCAAGCCGTCGGACACTTCCAAAATTTCATCGAGGTTGTCCACGCCCTGCTGGTTCTCGATCTTGGAGATGATCTGGATGTGGCGAGCATTGTGACGTTCGAGCAGTTCGCGGATTTCCAGCACGTCGCTCGCTCTGCGGACGAACGAAGCGGCGATGAAATCGACGCCCTGCTCGATGCCGAAACGGATATCGTTGGCGTCCTTCTCCGTAATGCCGGGCATGGAGATGGCGACGCCGGGCACGTTGACGCCTTTTTTGCTTTTGATCTGGCCGCTGTTCAGAATTTTGCACTTGATTTCCGTGCCTTGAATGTCCAGAACGGTCAAGCCGATCAACCCGTCGTCGATCAGAATCGTCGAGCCGACGCTGACGTCTTGCGGCAGGTTCTTGTAGGTGACCGGAATCCGCTCCTTATCGCCCAGAATCTCTTCCGTCGTCAGCGTAATCGTCTCGCCCTGCACAAGTTCGATCGGCTCTTCCTTCAGCTTGCCGAGCCGGATTTCGGGCCCCTTCGTATCCAGCAGAATCGCGACCGTCTTGCCAAGTTCCTTGCATGCCTGACGGATGTTCCGAATGCGGTTGCCATGCTCCTCATAGTCCCCGTGCGAAAAATTCAAACGGGCGACGTTCATGCCGGCTTGAATGAGCTTTTTCGTGTTTTCCAGCGATTCGCTGGCCGGACCGATGGTGCAGACGATTTTCGTTTTGCGCATGTCTTTTCTTCCTCCGTGGTTTATGCATCAATGTCAAAACGGCCGGACTCTCCGGACCGCGCTCAGACTGGCTCCAGGGTAGCGAAACGGCCCATGTTGCGAAACTTGTTGTAGCGGTCCTCGATCAGCTGCTCGGCCGTCATTCCGGACAGCTCCTGCAGCGCGCGCCACAGCGCCTCCTTGATCGTCTCGGCCTGAACCGCGGGATCGCGGTGCGCTCCGCCTTTCGGCTCGGGCAGGATCTCGTCGATGACGCCAAGCTCCTTCAGGTCCTTTGCGGTGATCTTCATCGCTTCCGCGGCCTGCTCGGCTTTCGAGGCGTCCTTCCACAGGATCGAAGCCGCGCCGTTGGGGGAAATGACGGAGTAAATCGCATTCTCCAGCATCAGCACGCGATTGCCGACGCCGAGGGCAAGCGCCCCGCCGCTTCCTCCTTCGCCGATGACAACGCAGATGATCGGCACGCCAAAAAGCGCCATTTCCTTCAGATTGCGGGCGATGGCTTCGGATTGGCCGCGCGCCTCGGCGGTATCGCCGGGGTAGGCGCCCTTCGTGTCGATAAAGGTGATGATCGGCCGTTTGAATTTGTTCGCCTGCTGCATAAGCCGCAGCGCCTTGCGAAATCCTTCCGGGTGCGGGCTGCCGAAAAAGCGCTGGATGTTGTCCTTCGTGTCCTTGCCCCGCTGGTGGCCGACTACCGTGACCGGCACCCCGTTCAGCTTCGCAAGCCCCCCGACGATGGCCAAATCGTCGGCGAACAAGCGGTCGCCGTGAAGCTCGATGAAGTCGGTGAAAATCAGATGAATATAATCAAGCGTGGTAGGACGCTGGTGAAGCCGGGCCAGATGCATGATCTGGGCGCCGCCCAGGTTGCTGTATATCTCGTCCTCCAGCTTCTTGTAGCGTTCCTCCAGCCGGTTCAGCTCGTCGGTAAAATCGATGTTTTGCTCGAGTCCGACCCGCCTAAGATGCTCGATCTTCTTGCGAAGCTCGGTCAGCGGCTGCTCGAACGGCAACTCAGTTGACATCGGCGCGCTCTCCTTTCCCCGCGTGCATGTCGAGCAGTTTGGTCAAGAACGCCTTCATGTCTTTGCGGTGCACCACCTTGTCCAATTGGCCGTGCTGCAAATTGAATTCGGCGGTCTGGAAGTTGTCGGGCAGCTTCTGGCGAATGGTCTGCTCGATGACGATGCGCCCCGCGAATCCGACGATCGCTCCGGGCTCGGCGATATTGTAGTCGCCAAGGCTCGCGAAGCTGGCGGACACCCCGCCGAGCGTCGGATCGGTGAAGACGGAAATGAACAAACCGCCCTGTTCATGGAATTTGGCCAGCGCGGCGCTGGTCTTGGCCATCTGCATCAAGCTCAGAATGCCTTCTTGCATCCGCGCTCCCCCGGATGTGGAAAACAACAAAAGCGGCAGCTTCTTTTCCATCGCCCGCTCGATGGCTCGGGTCACCTTCTCGCCGACGACGGAACCCATGCTGCCGGTAAAGAAATCGAAGCTCATCACGCCGATGACGACCGGAAAGCCGCCGATCGTCCCTTCGCCGGTCACGATCGCGTCGTTCAAGCCGGATTTTTGCTTTTGCATTTCCAGCTTTTCTTTATAACCCGGGAATCCGAGCGGGTCCTCGGCAATCAAATCGGCGTCAATCTCAAAAAGACGCCCGTCGTCAAGCGTCATCGCGACGCGTTCCGAGGCGCTCAACCGGAAGTGGTGTCCGCAGGTGGAGCAAACTTTCAGGTTTTTCTCCAATTCCTTGGTGAACTGAATCGTGCCGCACTTGGGACAGCGGTTCATCAGGCCCTCGGGAATTTCGCGTTTTGGCCTTTCTTCGGCCGGCTTCGCGTTCGGACCCGCGGTTGACGGGACGACGGCATATTTTTTCTTGTGAAACAAATCCTTGAACACAGCGACACCTCACATGGCGCAAAGATAGCGGGCCGTATCCGATCGCCAGATCGGCACGAGTCCGCGTCGAGCAGGCGAGACGTTCGCGATTCGGTCCGCCGAAGTGCGGGCATATAGCCGCAGGTTGTATCCGCTCAGGTTAAGAGAAACGGCCGCCGGCGCCGACCGATCGCGGCCGCGCGCGGACCGTTGCTATTCAAAACGGGATATCGAAAATGAAATAGGAATGACCGTTAACATAAAGCCTCGCGCCCGACCGATCGCCGCATTTGCGGACCGCAGAACGGTTGCATGCCGGAAATCCGCTAGACATTAGGTTTCCACTTTTACATATGCAGAATACTTCCGAGCACTTCCTGCACTTCCTGCACTTCGCCGGACGGCACCAGGATCTCGTATTGAGGTTTGGTCAAATTGATGGGGCGCACCTGCACGAGAAAGCCTTCTTCCGTGAGGCGCTTCTGAATCCGATCCGCGATTTTGGCGGTCGGCGCAATGTAGATGACCGTCCACATGAAGCGGTACCCCCAATTAAGTAGCTTTGGACAATTGGACATGAAAAAGATCGTCTTCTTTTATTCCAAGACAATCCAACGCCGCCTATCGATAAGGAAATGATAGCACAGATGTCGTAAGACTAGCAACCGAAGCGCTTGGGGCGAAAGAAACGGCTCGCGGGCCGCAAGGCGCTCCCTGCGCCGCAGAACGGGCGCCCGGGGGCGATTCGCGGCTAGGCCCCGCGGCGGATCGCCGGCTGAAGCGCCGGCGCCTATTTGATCCGCGCGCTGCCTTCTCCGAGCAGCGCTTCGATTTCGCGGAGCAGCTCGGGCGAAGGCTTGACGCGGTAGCTATCGTTCAGCGCGAGCGTCCGGTGCCCGCGCTCGTAGAACAGCACCGTCTGCAGCGGGCCAGGGTGCGCCGACAGCGTCGACTGCAGGCGCGCCAGCACTTCCGGCTGCTCGAACCGCTCGCCGATGCGGATGTACACCCGCTGCGGCGCATGCTTGCCCGCGGCCGTCTTGCCGCCCTCCGCGCGGCCGGGAGCCGCTCCCCCCGCGCGGAGGGGGCCGCCCATGCGCGCGGAACCGCTCGCGATGCCGGGGCCGTCCGCACGCCCCGGGCGCGGTCCCGCGCGGCGGAGGCGCTCCGCCTGCGCGGCCAGATCCGGCGCCGACAGCGGCACGATGGCGTCCGCGAGCAGCTTGAAGTCTTCGTCGCCATGCTGGAGCTTCGCCTTGACGAGCACGAGCGCGCCCTTCCCGGCGAACGCGGACGCCGTCTTCCAGACGCCGGGGAACGCCACCAGCTCGACGCCCATGATGCGGTCCTCCAGCTCGAGGAACGCCATCGGCTGCCCGTTCTTCGTCACGATCGGCTTGACGGAGACGATCATGCCGGCGGTCAGCACCGGCGCGCCGTCCGGCGCATCCGCGAGATCGACGAGCCGGTCGAGCCTAAGCGTCTCCCACAGCGGCGCGTACTCGTCCAGCGGATGGCCGGACAAGTACAGGCCCATCAGTTCGCGCTCGAACTCCAGCGTTTGCGCTTGCGTGAACGGCTCGACCTCGGGCAGTTCGACGTTCCAGTTCGGAGAGTCGCCGAGATCGCCGAGCTCAAGCTGAAGCTGGATTTCCTCCCGCTCCTTGCGCCATGCCGCGGCCGCCTCGACCATCTCGTCCAGCGCCGCGTACAGCTGCGCCCGGTGCCCGGGCAGCGTGTCCAGCGCCCCGGCCAGCAGCAGCGATTCGATGACCCGCTTGTTGCAGGTCCTCGGGTCCACCCGCCGGCACAGGTCGAGCAGGCTTGCGAACGGCTGCTCCTTCCGCACCGCCATGATGCTCTCGATCGCCTGCGTCCCGACGTTCTTGACCGCGGCAAGCCCGAACCGGATCGCCCCGGAGCCGTCTCTTCTGACCGGCGTGAACAGCACGCCGCTTTCGTTCACGTCCGGCGGCAGAACCTCGATGCCCATGCGCCGGCATTCGTCGACGTATTCCGCCGTTTTGCGCTGGTTGCCGATGACCGAAGTAAGCATCGAAGCCATGAAGTGCACCGGATAATGCGCCTTCAGGTAGGCCGTCTGGAAGGCCAGCACCGCGTACGCGGCGGCGTGCGCCCGGCAGAAGCCGTAATCGGCGAAGCGGACGATCAGATCGTAGACGCGGTTCGCTTCCTCTTCCCCGTAGCCCTGCCGCAGGCTTCCCCGCACGAAATGCTGCCGCTGCTCGTCCAGGATCTCGCGTTTCTTTTTGCCGACCGCCCGCCTTAACAGGTCCGCTTCCCCAAGCGAAAATCCGGCCATTTTCGAGGCGATCTGCATGATTTGTTCCTGATACACAATGATGCCGTACGTATCCTTCAAAATCGGCTCCAGCGACGGGTGCGGGTACTCGACCGCCGCCTTGCCGTGCTTCGCCCGGATGAACTGCGGAATGAATTCCATCGGGCCGGGCCGGTACAGCGCCAGCACCGAAACGATGTCCTCGAACGCGGTCGGCTTCATCTCCCGCAGCACGCGCCGCATGCCCGCGGACTCCAGCTGGAAGATGCCGGTCGTGTCCCCGCGGCCGAGCAGCTCGTAGGTCGCCGGATCGTCGAACGGAATGTCGTCCCAGTTCAGCTTGCGTCCCGTCTCTTCGGCGATCCAATCGAGCGTCCGCTCGATGATCGAGAGCGTGCGCAGGCCGAGAAAATCCATTTTCAGCAAGCCGACCGATTCCAGAAACTCCATCGAATATTGCGTGAGCGGGACGCCGTCCACGCCCTCCTGCAGCGGCACATAGTCGGTGAGCGGCTCCGTGGAGATGACGACGCCCGCTGCGTGCGTCGAGGCGTGGCGCGGCATCCCTTCGACGCGGCGGGCCATGGCGATCATCTCGGCCGTTTGGCCGCCCGCCTCGCTGAGCGCGCGGAACTCCGGGCTTTCCTTCATCGCCCGCTCGATCGACATGCCCGGCGCGGCCGGGATCAGCTTCGCCGCCTTGTCCACCTCGCCGTACGGAACGTTCATCACCCGTCCGACGTCGCGCACGGCCGCCCGGGCGGCCAGCGTTCCGAACGTAATGATTTGCGCCACGCGGTCGCTGCCGTATTTGTTCGCCACGTAGCGGATCACTTCGTCGCGGCGCTCGTCGCTGAAGTCGATGTCGATATCCGGCATCGTCACCCGTTCGGGGTTGAGGAACCGTTCGAACAGCAGCTTGTGTTTCAGCGGATCGACATTGGTAATGTAAAGCGAATAGGCGACAAGGCTCCCCGCGGCCGAACCGCGGCCCGGTCCGGTTGCGATGCCGTGCTCGTGGGCAAAGCGCATGAAGTCCCACACGATCAGAAAGTAATCCTCGAACCTCATCCGCCCGATCACATCCAGCTCGTACGCCAGCCGCTCCTCGGCCGCCCGGCGGAACTCCGGCGGCGGCGCCGCGCCCGCAACCGGCCGCACGGATCGTTCTCCTTCGGCGCCGTCCTCCGCATCCGCCCAGCCATACCGCCTGGCCAGCCCCTCCCGGCACAGCCGCGCCAAATATTCGCCCGCCGACAGTCCTTCCGGCAGCGGATGATATTTCGGCAAAATATGGCGCCCGAAGTCCAGCTCCAGCTCGCACCGCTCCGCGATCCGCACGGTGTTGGCGATCGCCTCCGGCACATGGCGGAACAGCGCCGCCATTTCGTCCGCGCTTTTCAGAAACAGTTGATTCGTATCGATTTTGAGCCGGTCGGGATCGTCCAGCGTCTTGCCCGTCCCGATGCAGATGAGCACGTCCTGCAGCGCGGCGTCGTCCTCGCGCAGATAGTGCGAGTCGTTCGTCGCCACAAGCGGGATGCCCGTCTCCTGCGCCAAGCGGATGAGACCGGCCGAAGTCTTCTTTTGCTCCAGCACGCCGTGGTCCTGGATCTCCAGAAAATAATCGTCCCCGAACAGCTCCCTGTACCGAAGCGCCGTCGCCTTCGCCTCGTCGTACCGGTCGTGCAGCAGATGCTGCGACAGCTCGCCGTTCAGGCAGCCGCTCAGGCAGATCAAGCCTTCCGCGTGCGCGGACAGCGTCTCGAAATCGATGCGCGGCTTGTAGTAAAACCCTTCAAGATGCGCGATCGAGCTCAGCTTCATCAAATTGCGGTAGCCGGTTTCGTTTTTCGCCAGCAGCGTCAGATGGTAGATCGGCTGCTCGCGCCTTGACGCCCGCTCAAGCCGCGAGCCGGCCGCCATATAAGCCTCCATGCCGATAATCGGCTTGATGCCGTGCTCCCGGCACGCTTTATAGAAAGGAATGGCGCCGTACAGAACCCCGTGGTCCGTCAGCGCCAGCGCCTTCATGCCAAGCTCCGCCGCCCGTGCGGCCATCTCCCGGATGCGGGAAGCGCCGTCGAGCAGGCTGTATTCGCTGTGAACGTGCAAATGAACGAACCCGCACATAACAATCCCTTCTTTTGTTTCGCGTGAACTCCTTTCTCCCATTGTATCATAAGCGCCCCGCCCCGTCCCATATAGATGGTAGGGGGAGGAATGGGACATGAACCGGTTCTATGCGCAGGCTACGCTCGACTTCTGTATCGCGTTCGGCGTCGTGCTGGGCGCGGCCATGCTCGCGGGCATGGCGTCGCTGTTTCTGTGGCGCCCGCCTGCGGACACGATGCTGGACGTTGCCGACCGGATCAAGATATGGGCGGTCGTCGTCGCCATCGGCGGCTCGATCGACCCGATACGCGTCATCGAATCGCACGTCATGAAAGGATACCTTTCCCCCGCCGTCGAGCAGATCGGCTATATCTTGTGCGCCTTTCTCGGCGCCCATCTGGCCACCGAACTGATCCAATGGCTGTGCCGGAACGCGGGGTGATTGACCGATGCGAGTGCCCGACTTTAACCGTTACCGAAAAGGAATGCAGGCCGCAGCCTCCTTCCTGTGCGGCATGATCGTCGGCGCCGCCGTTTTCCACGGCATGGTGCTGGATCAGACGAACCGCATCATGGATCAAAATTTCGAGTTGAAGGAGCAGCTTGACCTGGCCGAGCAACAGCTTCAGGCGACCCGCAAAGATACGGTGATCCGGAGCGTCGTCGTCTACGTGGAAGAAGCGCCCGGCACCCCTGCGCTCGACCGGGTGGCCGAAGCGGAGCTCAAGGGGCGCCTTGCCGGCAAAAACGGAGACTTGAACCTTTTTATCGGCCGCAAAATCTACGACATCGGCTCCGAGGCCCGGTTCGCCCGAAAACTGCTCGAGGGCAAGCTTTACGCGGACGTCGGGGGCGAGAAAAGCTACGCCGTCAGCATCCGGACGATGCTCGTGGCCGACGGCGTGCTCACGGTATGGGTGGAGGCCCGCGAAGCCCGGAAGTAGCCCGGGGCAGCGGCTGCCGTTTTATGATAAAATAAGGGGGATTTTATAAAAGGGGCTGCTAACATGCTGATTACCGTTCTTCAATGGACCTTCTCCCTGCTTGTGGTTGTGCTGTCCGTCCTCGCGGTCTACAACAGCTACCGCTCCCGGCGGAACGCCGATCCGGTGCTGCGGGGCCTTTACGGCGCCCGCACGAACGTGTTCATCGGGCTGACCCTGATCGTTCTCGCGCTTATCCAGATGCTGCTGTTCACCGGATCGACGCTGCGGGTCATCGTCGGCTCGGTGTTTATGCTGATGGGGCTGTTCAACCTGTTCGCCGGCATCCGCAACCATTCCTATTTTACAAAACGCCGATCGTCTGCGCGGTAAGCATCGCCTTGGCTGCCGTATCGCCTTCGAGAAGGACCTGAACCTCCATCATGACGTGACGGCGGCTGGATTCGATGATGCTCGGCACGATGGAGATCGAGGCTTCGATCGGGACGGTGCGGAGGAAATACGTCGTCATGTTCTCCAGCACGTGCTCCCGCTTCCGCAGATCGCTCGCCGCCTTGGCCGCCGCCTGCTGCATGAGCGCCGTCAGCACGCCTTCGGACACCGTTCCGAGCGGTCCCGACATCTGAGGCGAAGCGATGCCGGTGAAGATCAGCCGGTTCTCCTCGTCCCGGCGCTCCGTAAACCCGCTCCACATCAGCGCGTCGAACGTCTCTCCCTGCTGGGCCTGGCGCCCCCCGAACTGCATCGACCGCAGCACCTCGGCGCGGCTGATCACCCCGACGAGCTTGCGCTGCCGGTCGACAACCGGCAGCAGTTCGATGCCCTCCGACACCATCCGGTGCGCCGCGGAAGCGATCGGCGTATTCAACGTGACCGTCATCGGCCTGCGCGTCATCAGCTTGTCCAGCGGATAGCCCGGAGGAGAGCCCACCACGTCCTTGCCGGTAATCATCCCGACGACGCGGTTCCATTCGTCCGTCACCGGAAACCGGGAGAAGCCCGTCTCCGCGCTCAGCTTCAGGAAATCGGCCACGGTGGCCGATTGCTTTAACGCCCGGGTTCGTCCCGACGGCTCGACCAGGTCTCCGATCATCATGATTTTGCGCTGGATGAGCCGGTCGAACATCGCCCGGTTGATCATCGAAGCGACGGTGAACGTATCGTGCCGGCTGGTCAAGATCGGCAGCTGCCGCTCGTCCGCCAGCGCCTTCACGTCGTCGCTCGTGCCGAATCCGCCGGTCACCAGCACGCCCGCGCCATGCTCCAGCGCAAGACGGTGCGCGTTTTCGCGGTTGCCGACGATCAGCAGGCTGCCCGCGTCGATGTAACCCATCATTTCGTCGAGCTCCATCGCGCCGATGACGAATTTGTGCAGCGACTTGTCCAGGCCTTCTTCCCCTCCGAGCAAGTTGCCCTGCACGATTTCCAGCACTTCCGCGAACGTGAGCTGCTCCGGCCGGTTGCGGCGCTTCTTGTCCACCCGCACCGTCCCGATCCGTTCCTTGGTGTTGACGTAACCGAGCTGCTCCGCTTCCTTGAGCGCTCGGTACGCGGTCCCTTCGGACACTTCCCGCTCTTTCGCCATCTTGCGGACCGAAATCCGGGTGCCGACCGGCAACTCGCGGATATATTGCAGCAACTGCTCGTGCTTGGTCCGATCGCCGCCCGTTGCGTCGCCTCCCGCCATGGCTTGGCCCTCCTTTTTTTCCGAGTTTCGAATGAATAGATTATACCGGATTCCGCCGCCGCGCGCATGCCCGGCCGGCCGGGCGTTTCCTCTCCCGTTTCAACATCTTCAGGGAAAAAATGACAAATCCCCCATCATCACCATTTCCAATTCGCAGGAAAATGGGTAAAGTAGAAACTGTAGCGACGAAAATTATTTTTACATTTTCCGTCTTTTTTCAATTTTTTTCGACAATGGTGGGGGCGGTTCGTGAGTGGCAACCTTTTGGCACATCGTCAAGCTCGATTTGTTTTATTCCTTGCCCCAAACGTTCATGATCTGGGCGCTCAGCTTTTCGCTGCTGGAGCAAAAACCGGAGCGGCTCGTCCGCAAGCTGATTCTCTTGACGGTTACGACTTCGGTTTATACGGATGCGCTCGTCTTTTTTCTGCCGTTTCAACTGCATGTGATCAATTCGATGTTGGCCAATGCCGCCATGCTGTTTCTCCTGTTCCGGTCCTTGCCGCTCAAGCATAAGCTCGGGATTTTTGTCAGCGCATACCTGATCGCCATCATTACCGATCTGCTGTTTACCCAGATCGCCATGGCGATCACCGGTCTTACCGACCGGGACGCCATTTTGCAAGGGCCGCTGTGGGTGCTGATCGTGGGACTGTATCCGGTGCTGCTCGCGGAAGGCCTTCTCGCCTTGTATATCCGCAAGAAGAAATTGAAAACGATTCGAAAGCTGTTTACCAAAGTCGTGCACAGCTGGTCGACGGGGCTCGGGAAGCTGGTCGTGCTCGTCGCGCTTCAGTTTATTCTGCTCGGCTTGATTCAGTTTTTTCACGCCGATCAAAGCGAGAGCGATCTGATCGTGTCCGTTCTCGTTTGCGCCGCGATCGTGCTCAGCCTGATCTCCCTGATTAGCGTCGTGCGCCTTTTGGCCAGCGCCAGGGAGGAGGCCGCCCGCATGGCCCAGGAAGTGTATGTGGAAGACATCAGCCGCATGTTCACGTCGATCCGCGGGCAGCGCCACGATTTTCTCAATCATGTCCAGGTCATGCACACGATGCTCAAGCTGGGCAAGTCGGATGAGCTTAAAGCCTATATGGCCGATATCGTCAAGGACATTCAGGATGTCAGCGGGATCGTGCACCACCCTTCCCCGCCTCTGGCCGCGTTTCTGAAAGCGAAGACCGCCGTGGCCGAAAGCCGCAACATCAAGTTTACGTGCGAGCTGTCGGATACGTGGAACGACCAGTCCACGATCCGGACGATCGACGTCGTCAAAATCGTCGGCAACCTCGTCAACAACGCGTTCGACGAGGTGGAGCAACTGCCGCCCGAGGAGCGGCGCGTGCACGCCGACATCCGCTGCCACCCGGAGCATATCGAGCTGGTTGTCAACAACCGGGGGCGCGTGCTTTCCGACATGGAGCTGAAGCGGATTTTTAAGCCGGGCTACACGACCAAGCGGAACGAGCACTCCGGCCTCGGCCTGTCGATCGTGCACGAACGGGTCAATCATTATAAAGGGACGATCGACGTGCAGTCCAATTCGACCGACGGCACCACCTTCCGCATCACCCTTCCCCACAAGCACACGCCTCCGGCGGAAGGAAACGGCAGCATTCTTTTCGGGTAGACATTGCGCCGGGACGGCCTCTCCGCCGCCGGAGAAGAGAGCGGAGGGGCGGCTGCGGCGCTCCTATGTATTCCCCCTCGCCTGCTGGGGTTCGCGCGCCGAGCATCAAAAAACCTCCTCTCCCGCCCTCATCCGTGGTGAGCGGCGAAAAAGAAGGTCGTTTGTCGCTTCGGTCCCCGTTGATGACCGTCAGATTTTCAGCTCCCCAAGCTTGATCAGCTCGACAACCGCCTGCGAACGCCCCTTTACGTTTAACTTTTGCATCACATTCGTCACGTGTTTTGAATTACGCAACTTACGCAACCGATTATCGAACGAATCCGCCGCGGATTCGCCGGTTGGGATCGCCGGTTTCAGATGTTTTCCCCAAGGCCGAACGTCAGCTCGACCCGCACTTCTCCCGTCTCCGACACCGTGATCCGCTCGATCAGCTGTTTCAGGATCAGGCTGAATGCGTCAAGCTCCTCCTCGTCGTCGTAATTCAGCTCGAGCAGATCGTCCAGCGCTTCTTGGGCTTCCTCCTCCAGCCTACGCAACCGGTCCCGGGTCTGGCGCAGTTCCCTTAGATCCGCGAGCCGCTTCTCCAACCGGCCGATTTCCTTCTCGAACTGCCGCTTTTCGAATTCCATCTGCTGCCTGTCGATCCGGCCGTCAATCCAGTCTTTATGCAGGGAGAACGCCGCTTCCCGGTACCGTTCGATTTTGGCGCCAAGCTCGGCGGCCTCCTTTTCCTCGTTGGACCCGTCGTTTTGGAGCAAGTGGCGGCAGCTCTCGAACAAGCTTTCAACCGACGCGCAGGCGGACAGCTTGGCGGAGAGGCTCTCCACCAGCGCCTCCCTGAAATCCTCATAGGGCAGCCAATAGGCGTTCCGGCATCCGGCGTCTCCTTGCCGCCTGCGCTTGGAGCAGCACAGATAGCGGTACGCCTTGTCTTGCGTTCGGGAGCGAACCGGCTTCGTCTTCATGCTCACCAGGGAAGCGCCGCAATGCGCGCAGAAGATCATGCCGGCAAAAAGATTTTTGCGGTTGCGGACGCCGCCGCGCCGCCCCCCTCCGCGCTTCAGGCGGATGTCCTGCGCCGCTTGAAACAGTTCGGGGGAGACGATCGCTTCATGCGTCGGGCCGACGGCGGAACGTTCCCACGAGGCTTTGTCGCGCTGCACCAGTTTTTTGCGCCGGTCGTGCAGATCGGTCAGGCTGTGCACTTTGACCGTCTCGTATTTGCCGAAAACGTTGACGCCCGTATACGCCTCGTTCTGCAAAATGCGCTGAATCGTGGTAACGCCCCAAACGCCGCCTTTAGGCGAAGGAATGAGCCGTTCGTTCAACGCCTTGGCGATCTTTTTTTCCCCTAGCTTGTGCGCGGTGTACAGGGTAAAAATTTCGCGGACGATTTCGCTTTCGCGCTCGTCGGGAACGAGCGTCTTTCTCCCGTCTACCGTCGTTTTTTTATATCCGTACGGCGCGACGCTTCCGGTAAAATTCCCTTTCATCGCCGATTGCCGGATGCCGCGCCGCGAGCTTAGACTGATCATTTCGCTCTGCTTCTGGTTGACCGCGGAAAAAATTTGAAACTTGAATTCGTCGCGGTCGAGTCCCGAATCGTAGTTTTCGTCAATGGAGATCAGCCGGATGTTCAGGGAATCCGCCAGCATCCGTTTTAAGGCCATCGAATCGACCAAATCGCGCGAAAATCGGGACAGCGAGGCGAAAATGACCGCTTGAAAGCGACGCGCTTTGGCGTCCTCCAGCAGCTTTCGAATCGCCGGACGCTCGATCATGCTGGTGCCGCTGTCCCGGTCTTCGTAGATCCATTCGTCGCAGACTTCCAGTCCGATTTGCCGCGCTTTTTCCCGGCATATGCCTTCCTGATGCTCCGGGCTGTCTTTCTGGCTTTCTTTGGTCGTGCTTACCCGGACGTAAATGGCGGCAACCGGTTTGACCCTCTGCTGCAACAAGGGCAACGCCTCCCCCGCTTTCGAGCATGAAAAAGGCCGTTTGACGATTCATCAAACGACCCTTGCCCTTCTTAGGACACGGCTTGTACGAGTTCGGAAATTTTTTTTGCCCGGTCGCTTGGCAGCCGATTTCGCCGGATTCGGATCACGGTCTCCTTCGCCAAACGGTTCACGATCTCGCCAAGGTCCCTCGCGCCTTCTTGAAAATGAAGCTGGAACGCACGTTTCCGGCTTCCCACCGCCGCTTCTCCTCCCAACCCTTTTTTTACAAGTATACATCCGCAGCGGCTTGACTTATGAAAATGGACCGGGAAATGTTGACCGTCTCGTCCGCCTCACCACTCCGCAATCGAACCGTCCGCATGCCGCCAAACCGGATTTCGCCACTTGTGGCCGATCTCCGCCGCTTTGCGGACTTTGTCCTCGTCAATCTCGACGCCCAGCCCGGGACCGCTGGGGATATCCACATAACCGTCGCGGTACGTAAACACGGACGGATCTTTTAGAAAGTCCAGCAGATCGCTGCCCTCATGATAATGGATGCCCAGGCTTTGCTCTTGAATAAACGCGTTGTGCGCCGTGGCGTCCACCTGCAAGCTTGCCGCGAGCGCAATCGGTCCCAGCGGGCAGTGCGGCGCCAGCGCCACATCGTACGCTTCCGCCATGGCCGCGATCTTCTTGCATTCGGTGATGCCGCCCGCATGCGACAAATCCGGCTGGACAATATCCACGCAGCCGTCGGCCAGCACCCGTTTGAAATCCCAGCGGGTAAACATCCGCTCTCCCGTAGCGATCGGGATGGAGGTATGGCGGGCCAGCTCTTGGAGATGCTCGTTGTTTTGCGGCAGCACCGGCTCCTCGATAAACATCGGATGAAACGGCTCCAGCTCCTTGACCAGCACTTTCGCCATCGGCTTATGGACGCGCCCGTGGAAATCCAGCGCGATGCCGAAGCTTTTGCCGACCGCTTGCCGCGCCGTGGCCACCCGTTCGACGGCCGCATCGACTTTGTCGAAGCTGTCGATGTATTGCAGCTCTTCCGTCAGGTTCATCTTCACCGCCGTAAAGCCGTGGCCGGCCGCTTCTTTAATCGCTTTCGCCACGTCGCTCGGCCGGTCGCCTCCGATCCAGGAATAAACCCGCATCCGGTCCCGGCAAGCGCCGCCCAGCAATTGATGGACCGGGGCCCGGTAGAACTTGCCCTTAATGTCCCACAGCGCCTGGTCGATGCCGGCAATCGCGCTCATCAGCACCGGCCCGCCCCTGTAGAACGAAGCCCGGTACATCAGTTGCCACAAATCTTCGATGCGCATCGGATCTTTTCCGATCAAGGCGTCGGCAAATTCGTGCACGGCCGCCCGGACGGTTTCCGCCTTCCCTTCCACGATCGGCTCGCCCCATCCGGAAATGCCTTCGTCCGTTTCCACTTTCAGAAACAGCCAGCGCGGCGGGACCACAAACGTTTCAAAACGGGTGATTTTCATCGGAAATACCTCCTAAAGCGAATGGAAGAATAAAAGAAATACGGCATATACGGTCCGGCCGGATGCGTCAACGCTGCTGCCGGTATTGCTGAGGCGTCAGGCCGTAATGCTTTTTGAACACTTTGATGAAATAGTTCGGGTTTTGATAACCCAATTCCAGGGCGATCTCGTAAATTTTAGCGGCACTGTTTTTCAACAGGGAGGCAGCCTTCTCCATCTTGACCCGGACGATAAAATCGCTTACATTCTCGCCGGTTTCCGCTTTGTACACTTGCGAAAGATAAACCGGGTGCATGTACAATCGGCCGGCCAAATCCTGCAGCGTAATCGCCTCGCCGAGATTTTTAAGGACCTGCTGCCGGATCTTTTCCACGATGGAATACCGCGTATGCGCCAGCTCCTTCTCCGCGTAATGCCGCAGTTTGCCGAGCGACTCCAGCGCCCAGGCTTGCAAAGCGGAAAAGGACCGGCACGGCGCAAGCCCGATCGCATTGGACAGTTCCGGGCCGATAATCTCCGCCAGCTCTTTACCGTACTTATGCGCGATAAAACAGCAGGCCGAATAGATCGTGAAAAAAGCTTCGATTAAATAATCTTTCGATTCGCCGGATTTCGGGCCCAATTCCTCGAAGATCGCCTCATACTTTTCCTCGATGCCCTCCCAATCGCCGACTTCAAACAAATGAACGAGCAGCGGCGGCTCGTATAACCGTTGCAGCGAACGGGTTTGCGACAAGCCCGGTTCCTCGGACGCGAACGCGATCACTTCGCTCTGCCTGCCGATCTGCTTCCGGAACGCCGACAGCGCGCTCTGATAGAGCGGGCTTAACTCTTCGGGAAAAAGCCCCCACTTGCCGATCAGCACCGACACTTTGCCTTGCAAATAATGGTTGACGCTTCGCTGCAGCTGCGCCGCCAATTGCTCGAACCGGCGCCTCAGCGGTTCCGAAAGCGCCTGTCCGCGCCCCGACGTTTCCGCTTCCTTCGCCCCGACCGCAAACACCATAAAACCGTGGACATCCTGGCAGTGCCATAATGGAAAATGGCCGCTAAAAATTTCTTCCGCCATGTTCCCGATCGCGTACTGCAGCAGAGACAGGCTGTAAAAGTCCTGCTCCGGCATCTCCTTCTCCAGCCGGATCAGCATTAACGCGACCGAATCCCCCGGGGCGATGGGAATGTCGAACATCTTTAGCTTTTCCGCGAGCAATTGCGGCGAAATCCGTTTTCCTTGCAGCAGATCGTTCAGCAAATCCGCTTTCAGCTTCGGCAGATGCTCCCGCATCGTGCGCAACGCCCGATGGTAAGCGTCATACGTTTCGACTTCCGCGCGCAGCTTGTCGACGACGCGGGCCACTTTCGCCAAGATCTCTTCGTCGCTGACCGGCTTGAGCAGATAGTCGGATACATGATGCTTAATGGCCTGCTGGGCATAGGCGAAATCCGCGTAACCCGTCAGCAGCAAGCATTTGACGTTCTTCCATCTCGCGCCGATTTCCTCGACCAGCTCCAGCCCGCTCATGCCGGGCATGCGAATATCCGTAACGACAATATCCACCGGCGCATACGCCAAAATATCCAGCGCTTCCAAACCGGAATGCGCCTTGTACACCTTGCCGATCCCGATTTCCGCCCATGGGATCAGCGTTTCCAGACTTTCCACCACACTGGCTTCGTCGTCTACAAGCAGCATATGGAACAACATTCTCACCCGCATTCGTCGGATTCCCATTTCATCGTCACGCTCAACCCGCCGCTTTCCGAACGGGCCAGCTGCAGGCCGGAACCGCCTTTGTAGCGGTGCAGCAGGCGCTGATGCACATTCCAAATGGCGCAGCCCATCTCGTCGTCCATCGGCAGCGCTAATTGCTGCTGCAGCTTGGCCATGGCTTCGTCGGACATGCCGCCGCCGTTGTCTTCGACCACAATCCGGTGCTCGCCGCCGGACGACCGGCCGGTTATGCGGATAATGCCGTAACGGGCGCTTCTTTCGACGCCGTGGATAACGGCGTTCTCGACAAGAGGCTGAATCGTGAGCCGGGGAATCCGCAGCTTGCGCATCGATTCGGGAATGCCGATTTCAAAATGGAACCGTTCGATCCGCAAATTTTGAATCACCAGGTAGTTCGTCACCAGTTTGATTTCTTCCTCGATCGTCGCCATTTCGCTTTCGACCCGGGTCGCATACCGGTAATATTGGCCCAGGTTCAAGGCCATCGCGGCGACGGCTTCGGTTTCGCCCAGGCTGGCCATATTTTTGATGTAAAAAAGACAGTTGTACAAAAAATGCGGATTGATTTGCGACTGAAGCTGCTTCAGGGTGGCTTCGCGCAGCCGGATTTTTTCTTCGTAAATCGTTTCGATCAATTGCTGGATTTGCTCGGCCATTTCGTTGAACCGCAAAATCAGATACTCGAACTCGTTGTGCACTTTGTTCTGCAGCCGGATCGAATAGTTGCCCGTCTTCAGCCCCTTGACGCCCCGAATCAACTGCTTGATCGGCATTTGCACTTGCCAGTACAGCAGCAGCGCGGCCGAAAGGCTCAGCGCAAGCAGCAAAGCCGCCGAACCGTAAAACAAATTGCGGCTTTTCGTTATCGGGCTCAAAATTTCCTCCAGCGGCTCGTAATCGACCAAATACCAGCCGGGCAAGCTTTTCGACTGCACATAGTTCACGGAGTATTTCTTTTGATGAATTTTGACAATCTCGCTCCCGCTTGGCTCCAGCGATTTCCGGTTCAACAGGGAAACCAGCTCGCTGATGATCGCCGAATCCGTATCGCCGCTCACAATCGGCTCCGACTGCGGATGATAGAAAAACGGGTTCGCCTGATCGGTCCGCCTGAATTCCGCCAGCATGTTTTGGATGTTGTCGGCCAAAAACCGGACTTCGACGAGCAGATCCGTCTGCTGCCGGTCCACGTACGTATATCGGGAAAAGTAAGCCTCTTCCCCGCCGCTTTCCGCCGGCACGTAATCCCAGGTTTGGCTTTCCCGCTTCATCAGCTGCCGGATATCCCGGTCGGTGATGGAATAATCCGTCGACACGATTTCCTTCGACTCCGGCGAATAGACGGTCAGCTGATTGACCCAGGTGCTCGTCGCGCTTTGCAAAATGAGCTGTTCTTCAATCTTCGAGCGCTTGCGGATCCGGTCGTACGGCGCGTCCGTTTTCCAGCTTTCCATGTAGTCCCGGATGCCGGGCGAGCGGCTGGCAATGATCGCAAACTTGGACAGCTGGTCGAGATTGGACTCCATTTGGCTCATAAAAAACGAAAGACGATTCCACGTGGACGATTCGATTCCCGCTTTGACGACATCTACGCTGACCTGATTGGAATAGCCGTAAAGCGCGAGAATCGGAACGAGCAGCGACGCGATCAGCAACACCATTTTGTGGAAAATGTTAATTTTGACGGGCATCCGGGATCAGCCTTTGACGGCGCCGGCCGCAAGTCCGTTGATAATGAATTTTTGCGCCGCCAGAGCGATCACCAGCACCGGAAGCGTAATGATGCACGCCGCCGCCATCAAACCGCCCCAGTTCACTTCGGAATAGGACAGGAAGTTGAAAATCGCGATCGGAAGCGTTTTCGTTTTCTCGCCGGCCAAAATAATCGAAAACATAAAGTTGTTCCAGGAAAAAATGATCGACATCAAGGAAGCGGTCATCACGCCCGGCCCCGAAATCGGCAGCACGATGCGCAGAAACACTTTCATCTTGCCGCAGCCGTCGATCGCGCCCGCTTCTTCGATTTCATGCGGCAGCGCTTCGAAATACGAAATCATGATCCAGATGACAAACGGAAGCCCGACCAGCATATGGCTCAGAATCAGCGCGGTATACGTATCGACCAGTCCGAGCGAATTGAAAATGATGAACCACGGAATCAGAAAGGAGATGCCGGGGATGATGCGCGCCGCCAGAATGGTCAGCCCCAGGCCGTTTAGGCGGTAACGCGCAATGCCGTAAGCGGCGGGCAAGCCGAGCAGCAGCGAGGCCAGCGTCGAGCCGATAGCGACGATAAAACTGTTGATCATGTACTTGAAAAAATGGTACTGGTTGAACACTTCGGCGTAATTTCTTCCTGTCGGGCGGAACCAGAAAAAGTTGCCGGGCGACTGAATCTGCACCTGCGTCTTGAACGAGGCCATCACCATCCAGATAAACGGGAACGAAAACACAAACAGCACCAGCCAGGTCGCCGTATTCGACAACAAACGGGCGAACGCATTCCTTTTCTTCATGAAGACACCTCCGTGTTGCGGCGGACCACGATCAGCGCGAGCGTCAGCCCCATGACCAGCAGGAAAAAGACCACCAGCAGCGAGGACGCGAGTCCAAGCTTGAAATATTGAAAGGCCAGCACGTAACCGTAAATGTTCAGCGTTTCGGAAGCCGTGCCCGGTCCGCCCTGCGTCGTGGCATAGATAATATCGAACGTCTTGATGACGTCGATCAGCCGGAGCATGACGGCGGTCAAAATGGTCGGGCGCAGCAGGGGAAGCGTAATGTACCACAATTTTTGCAGGCGGCTCGCGCCGTCGACATCCGCCGATTCGTACGGCTCTTGCGGAAGCGTCGTCAAGCCGGCCATGACGATGAGGCAAATCATCGGCGTCCATTGCCAGATGTCGATGACCATGAGCGACGGAATCACCTGGCCGATGCTGCCGAGCCAATGGAGCGGCTTCAATCCGATCGCCTGCAGCAACGCGTTGAAAATGCCGTTGGTCGGCTCGTAAATGAGCACCCACACCAATCCCATGGCGACAGGCGTGGCAACCATCGGCAGCAGGAAGATCGTCTTGGCGAGCCCCCTCCCGCGGAATTCGCGGTGCAGGAGCAAAGCGATGGCAACGCCCAGCACGGTTTCCGCCGCCAACGCGCCGAAGGAAAAATAAGCGGTTGCCCCTAATGCATGCCAGAAGCGGCCGTCTTTAAACAGCGCAATGTAGTTGTCCAGGCCGACCCACTTCGGCGGCGAGGCGGCCGACATGCTCCATTCGAAGAAACTTAACCGCAAGGTATACGCGATCGGAAACGCCATCATCACGAGCACAAACAATAGAGCCGGCAGCGTCACGATCCATTTGAACCTTTTTTCCATCCACGAAGCCAACATCGCATTCCCTCTTTCCGTGTTCAAATCGGGAAGGGGGCTTGTTCAGCCCCCCCTTGCGCATCCTTATTTTTCGCCGTCAATGAGAGCTTGGAACGCTTGATTCGCCTTATCCGCCGCTGCCTGAACGTCTTCGCCCAAAATCGCCTGGATGACGATTTCGCCGATGATGTCGCGCGCCTCGCCGACATTGACGACAAGCGGACGGTCGTGGCCGACGCCGACCTTCGACGATTCCCGGATGACTTCCACCAGTTCGGCCGGGAAGCCCTTGACGCCCTCGGGATCGTTCCATACCGAGTTGCGCACGCCGGGATTTCCGCCCTGCTGCGTCTTCAGCATGACTTCTTTGCCGGTCGCCCATTTGATAAACGCCCAGACGGCGTCCTTGTTGTCCGATTGCGCATTCATGCCAAGCGCCCATGAGGTGATGCTGTAAGGCTTGGCGCCGGCGCTTCCGGCCGGGAAGCTGGCGAAGCCGACGTTTTCCGCAACGGTCGATTTTTCCGGATCGACCGCGTTTTTGTAAATCGCGCTGGCATCGGTGTAGAACGCGGCTTTCCCTTGCGCGAATACGCCCATCGCTTGCGGCCAGGAGAAGTTCAGCACGCCGGGAGGACCATAGTCTTTCAGCCACCGGCCGTAGCGCGAGAAGCCTTTGACGGCTTCGGGCGTGTTCACCGTCGCCTTGTCGCCTTGCATAAAGTCGCCGCCTTCCGAGAAGACGAAGGACGAAACCTGCGTAACCAGCACGGCCGTCTGGCCTCTGGCGACAAAGCCGTATACGCCGTTGTCCGGATCATGCACTTTTTGGATCGCGGCTTCAAGCTCGTCCAGCGTTTTCGGAACTTGCAAGTTCGCCTTCTCCAGCAGGTCTTTGCGGTAGTACAGCACTTCCTGTTCCGAAATAATCGGGATCGACAGCAGCTTGCCGTCCACCGTCGTCGTGTCCAGGGCGGATTTGGAGAAGTCTTCGAAATCGATCTCCGCCTTGTCCTTCTCCACGTAACCGTCCAACGGCTCGTACCACCCGTTCTTGTAAAACTGCCTGCCTTCCTGCAGCGGACGCGTCATGAACACATCCGGATCGGACGCTCTGGTCGTCAGTTGGACCGAAAGCTTCTGCGACAGCTGGTCCTCGGCAAAGCCCTGGATTTCCACTTTCATTCCCGTCTGGGCTTCAAACTCCGGCAACAGCTCCTTAATGGTTTCGGCCCAGGGATGGTTGGCCACATAGAACGTAATCTTTTTCCCTTTGAAAGGCTGGGCGGCTCCTTCGCTCGAAGACGGACTTGCGCCGCTGCCGCCGCCGCTGCCGCATCCGGCCGTAAGCGCAACCGCCAGCAGTGCGGGCAAACATGCGCCAAGCCGATTCTTGATCCTTTTCATGCTGCATCCCCCTCAAATCGTTTTTCATAGAAAAATATACCTTTCGTTTCCCGGGATCATATAGAGAAAAATTTTAAGATGGATAGAACGTTTTTAATCTGTTTGCGCCCGTCCGGCCGCGGCTAAAGTCAAAAAGGCCGCTTGACCCTTTCGGTCAAACGGCCCTTCTTGCGAAATGAAACGGCCTGTACGTATCCGGTATGGGGTGTCCGCCCGCGTCATTCCGTCATTTTCTTTTTCTCGATCTCTATTTTTTGCATCGTTTGGACTAAGCGCTGCTGCTCTTTGGGATCGACTTCGAGGAAGTCGATTCCGTACATGATCTCTTTCATGGTTTCCTCTTTTCGCACGATCTTTCCTTTAAAAGAGAACTCCTCGCCATGAAGCGCGAAATGCAGCTGCACAAAAATCCGCTTGCGAACGGGCAAATCGAATTCGCAGCTCAATTTCACCCCCGTACGGCTGATGTTCTCGATTTTCCCTTCTCCTTTTCGATGCTTTAACGGTTCCAGCAGAGGATCTCCAAAATCGATAAACTCAAACAGGCATTGTTGATCGGGAAGCTGGATCCGGTACCCGCGCCTTCTTTCCATCTCCGCCAATTTGGCCTGCAAACCGCTAATCGACTCTTTTAATCCGTTGATCTGGTCGTCTTTTTTTCTTAATTGCTTTATATGGAACCAGTACCCGAACAAAAAGACCACCAGCAGCAGCAAAAACACAGACAGAATACTTATCGCCGTTTTCATCTCGCAAGCTTACCCTTTCCTGACATGGTGAAAACCCTCCATCTTCCCCTGAAACGAGCAACCATTCGGTTTGATAGTCCTAAAGACATAGTCTATTGAGACTAATTATACGACATTCTTTTTATTTTTTCGACTTTTTTTGCACAAAAAAATATTTATAGACTTTAAATCTCTAATCTGAATATCTTTTGCCTCTTGCGCACAGTTTAAAAGCTAAAGGTACAGTTACCTAGGAGGTGGTAATAATGAGTAATTTGCCAAAGCTTATCGGGGAACGGATTCGAAATTACCGGAAAGAAAAAGGGTGGAGCCAAGAGGAATTAGCCCACATCGCCAATCTCCACGCCACCTATATCGGGCAGTTGGAGCGCGGAGAGAAGAATGCCACTTTGGAAAGCGTGGAAAAAGTGGCGAATGCGTTGGAGATTCCGTTGGAAAACCTTTTTCGGTCGATCCACACCAACCCGGATTCCCAAGAGTATACGTTGACCCGGATCGTTACCTTTTTACAAACCAAAAGCGTTGAAGATCAAAAAACGTTCCTCAAGCTGCTGGAATTATTGTCGGATTGGAAATCCAAATAACGAACGTTCGGTTAGCAGCCAGAGGCGGAAGCTATACTCCACCTCCCCTGTGATCTCAAATGGCCTTTTCAAATTCTCGATTCTTTTCAACCGCGTCTTGTCCGTCGTGCCGTCTTTCCCGTTCATGCTTCAATCGCCGCGCAACGATTTCTTGATCGGAAGTTTCCAAATCGTCTGACGAATGCCTCACCGAACCTGTATCTTTAAGCTACGGCCGTTTTTGTTTTCTTGCGAAACCCTCCCGCAAACGATGCCCCAGAAAGCCTTGCGGCTTCTTGGAGGCATCCCCTTCAACATTCCGTACGACCCTTTATGGATTTCAAACCCCGTCGCATTGGAAATGTGGTTGCGAACGGTTTTCTCACTGATAAACAATTGCTGGGCAATATCGCGAGTTGTTTTGTCCTGCACTAACAGTTCAAAAACTTCGCGTTCCCGATTGGTGAGAAGGAATTTGTTTTTATGGTCGCTGCCTGTCAACGTGTGTCACCCCTCCTTGCCCGGGAATGGAAGTGTTTACAAGGTCCAGGGATACAGTCAACTTTATCATATGAAAGCTTACGCTTTGTGGTGCTGCAAACCGGACATTTGGGCGTACTGCCTCTGAAATAAGCTTTGGTCCTGCCACCTTGCAACACAATCCCTGAACGAGAGTTACTGCACAATATATGAATCCGGGAGATGACGCGCAACTGTACAAACACCTATTTTCGGCGGTAAAACGCGATACGGCCCTCCCGCGTCGGCATCGATCGCGAAAGGACCGTATGAGGGCTTGTTTTTAGCGGCGCGTATACGTCGGGGCCGTTCTCGCCCGGCCTGTTGTACCGGTTCCCGCGGGTTCGGGGAAAATGCGTTCAACCAAAGCGTTAAATTCGTTGATCATGCCCTGAATCGGATAGCCTTGGCGGAAGTCGGCGGCAAGACGCGACATCCGTTCGTAGAAATCCGGGTTTGCGGACACGTACACATTTTCGGTCGAAGGCGACATGCCTTTGACCAAATCCGCAACCTTGTTTTTGAGCATTTCGGACACTTCGACGCTGGTTCCGCCGTACGCCGTCCCCGTTTGGCCGCCGACGCCGTCATAACCCGACCGGCCCGGCGCCGCGGCGCGCGGCGTTACGCTGAACGGATTGCCGGAGCCGACGCCGCGGCCGGCCAAAGGCGCGCCTAAGCCATTGACGCGATTGCTGCGATAATGAGAGCGGACGTTTGTCTTCGTGCTTTGCTTGGTGCCGTTGGGCTCTTCTGTGATAGCGACATAAGCGTTCCGGTCCGTCAGCAGGACATAAGCCGACTTGATTTCCGGAAGCGCGGCCAGCTTGCGGGAGATTTCTTGGCTTACTTCCATCTTCGTGTTGCCGTGAAGGCCGACAACGTTATTGTTCAGCCGCTGGGTACCGCGGACGCGGTTCATTTCGTTCGCTTGGTCGTTGGCAAACCGGTTGTCGCCGAGACTTCTCATCTTCTGGCCGAAATTGTTGGGACGAATGTTTTTGTTGCCCAGATCGCCCTGATTGGTACAGGCGGACAACGCCAACGCGGCCGATAACACGAGAGTCGCGGAAGCCAATCCCTTACGCATCGAACTCCTCCTTATGGTCTGATTCGGCTTCTTCCGCCGCATTATAGGTTGACCCCGGAGAAGATCGAATATGCCTGAGCGGGCCGCTTGACAACGGAACACTTTACACCTAGTATGGAAGAAAGCGAAAATTAGTACCTGGTTCTATAACCAGATATCAAAACCTTACGGAGGTCGATTTTATGGTTCCCCGCATCGGACCCGAAGCCTTTTACTCGCAAGCCGAAATTACGGCCATAGGCAGCTATGTACCGGACAATCGGTTAACCAATGACGATTTGTCCGCCATGGTGGAAACAAGCGACGAATGGATCGTCCGGCGCACCGGCATCCATGAGCGAAGAATCGCGGGACCGCACGAATTTTCCAGCCATCTGGCCATCCAGGCGGTTCGGAACCTGATCGACCGTTATGGGCGGAATCCGGCGGATATCGATGCCGTTATCGTGGCGACGACGACGCCCGACCACTTTTTCCCGTCCGTCGCTTCAAGGGTGCAGCAGGCGTTCGGAATCGAATCGGCGCTCGCCTTCGACCTGAACGCGGCATGCGCGGGGTTCGTATCCGCGCTTCAAACGGCCAACGGGCTTATTCTTACCGGAGCCTACCGTAAAATTCTTGTGGTCGGAACGGAAACATTATCCAAAATCACCAATTACACCGATCGTTCGACCTGCATTTTGTTCGGCGACGGGGCGGGCGCCGTTCTTCTGGAGCGAACGGAACGCGGCGCTTTCCTGGCCTCGCACGCGGTGACTGACGGAGAAGGAGGGATTCAGGTTTATGCGGCCGGCCTCTCCGCCGAGCTGGACGGACAGCCGCTTGACGGAGACGGCAAAATCGTGCAGAACGGACGGGAGGTGTACAAATGGGCGGTATCGACCATCCCGGAGGGAATGAAGCGTCTGCTGGAAAAAGCGGGAATGACCGCCGCCGATCTGGACTGGTTCGTTCCGCACAGCGCCAATCTCCGTATGATCGAGGCCATTTGCGAGCGGCTCGGCTTTCCGTTCGAGCGTTCGCTGCACAGCGCCGGTCCCTACGGCAACACTTCGGCCGCTTCCATTCCGCTTGCGCTTGATCTTGCCGTTTCGGAAGACAAGCTGAAAAAAGGCCATCGGCTGGCGCTGTACGGATTCGGCTCCGGCCTGACGCAGGCGGGGCTGCTGCTGGAGTGGAGGTTGGACGGTTAGCCGTCCTGCCGGCGTTGTCGGCTGGCCGGCCGTTCTCCTGCGCGGCGGCATCCGGAAAGGCCGCGCTCACGCTTTTCGGCTGGCCCCGCGCTTGCGCGCCCGCTTCGGCAGCTTTCCGCTCCGCCGGTTCATCCGCTTCGCACGCCGCTTGCCCCGCTTCGTCCGCCGCGGCCTTTTCCTGCGGCCCTTTGGCCGTTTGTCCGGCGGCTTCGGTTCGTCCATCGGCAAGCCAAGCGGGATCAGCGCCAGCTTCTCGTTGGGAATCGCGCGCACGTCTTCGAAGCGGAACCCGCCCTCGATCAGCGCCCGCGGGGAAGGAAAAGGACGCTTCCGGCCTTTTTCCAGCAGGTAGACCGTCGGTCCGATGCCGCGCACCAGGCCCGACAACGGCTCCTCCGGCATCGGCAGGACGGCGCGCAGCGCGTCCAGCCGTTCGCGAAACGCCTCGACGCCGTATACGCGCTGCGCCATCCGCATGCTGCGACGGCCGACTTCAAGCCGAAGCGCTTCGCTGGCGAGCAATTCGGCCGCGGCTTTCGTCAGGCCGGCAATATCGCCCGGGGCAACCAAATAATCCTGATTGCCGGTCGCCCGCATCAGTTCCGTCAATCCTCCCGAGGCAAAGGCGACAACCGGCTTGCCGAAGAGCATCCCTTCCAGCGCCGGCATCCCGAACCCCGCCTCGGCAAGACTCGGCACCACGACCAGATCCAGCGCCGGGTATAGGGATTCGATTTGTTCGGTATAGCGCACCCAGGCGAACCGGTGAGCAAGCCCCGCCCCTCTCGCCAGCTCCAGGCACGACCGGACATACGCATCGTCGTCCGCCGCGCCGCCCGCAATCAGCAGCCTGAGCTCCGGATCTTGAAGGGCAAGGGGAATCATGGCCTGAACGAATTCCTTCAGCCCCTTCTGCGGATGCAGCATCGAGGCGACAAAACCGGCGACCCGATGATGCTCTGCCCACCCGTTGCTTCTGCGCAGTCTGGACCGGGAGGACAACCAATTGGCCGGCTCCAAATCGTCCGGGCTTCGAAACGGAGGCAGCACGATCGCCTTCTTCAAGCCCGACTCCGGCCCGAACGGGGCCAGCGTCGCCAGGGAAATGCCGACGATCGCGTCGCTGTACGCGCTGATGACGGCTGCGGCCTTCGGTCTTCCCGGGCCGTCTCTGCCGGAGTCGGCTTCGATCGTCTCCATAAGCGCCCAGATCACGGGGATCCCCAGCGCTTTGGCCGCCATCGCGGGGAGCGGATGCACGCAGGTATTCACCCAGACATAAGCGGGACGCTCCCGCTGCAGCAGCTCGATCAGCCGGTCCCACACCGGGTGGCGGCGCATGGCCTCCAATTCCCGTTCAAGGCGCGTTTCCCCGTTCTTCATGGCGAAGCAGAGCGGAATCCCTAGTACCGCCGTCCGCAACCCGACGTCTCTCGCTTGCCGCGAAACGGCTCCTTCTTTAGGCACGACAAGCGCGCATTCGAACAGGCGCTGCAATTCCTTGGCGAAAACAAGCAGCAGCTTCTCCGCACCCGTCGCGTGAATCTCGTTGGACAAGTGGGAAAAAATCAGCAGCTTCGGACGCTTGGACGTTACCGGCATCCCGTTTTCCCTCCTCCGGCGCGATTGTTCCATCAGCGGGAAAGCCGCGAGCAGCCCGTGTTCATGGGGACAGGGCGGCATCCAGCAGCTGCGTCAGCCGGTTCGCATACGTATGGTCCCGCATCGTCCGCTGCAAGGCCCGCAAAGCGATCCTTCTCCGTTCTTCCTCATGGTTTAAGTAAAACTCCACCTTGGCCGCCAGATCTTCAGGCGAATCGTAGGTCACGATCTCTTCCCCCGGGGCGTAAAACAGCGGCAGATCGCTTCTGGGGTCCACAATCTGCAGCGTTCCGCAAGCGGCAATCTCGAACACCCGCGGATTCGGCGATTGAGCGGCTATGTTCGCTCCGTTGCGGTTGTACGAATCGTTTTGATAATCCCGGTGAACGTTAATCACGACGCTATGCGCATGGTAATATTCGGACGTCTCGACCGGCGCCATCCATCGGCCGAGCTGAATGCGTTTTTTCCATCGCTTGAAATCGGGCAGCCGGTCCCACCACAAGCCGGACACAAGAAAAGAACGATGCTCGATGAGGGGCAGCAGGCGGGAAAACAGGCGGACCCGGTTCCAATACGCGGAGCCGATGAAGCAAACGTCGCTTCGCCGGACCTGCTTGGGTCTGCGCGGGCGGTAGAAATCCGGAAACACGCCCAGCGGGAGATAATGGACATGCGGACATCCTAACCGCTCGTAAAACGAAACGCAGTTTTTTTCCAATGTAAACACATAGTCGTAATGAACGGCAAGCAGGCTTGTAATGTCCGTGTAATACGGATCGTCCGTGAACCAGACCGCGGTCCGGATGCCGCTCATGCGGATCGCTTCCGCCTGCTCCGGCGGAAATTCCATGCCTTCGAGCACGAGCACGAGATCGGGACGTTCGGCACGGGCGATCCGGGCGACGTCGTCTTTGGGCGAGACGGCGATGACCCGCTCCGCCAGCCCGCCCAGCGTAATCCGGATGCCTTCGTCCAAAGGGCTGTACGGAAAGCCTTTGCCCGAAGCGACAAACAGCACCGTAATCGGACGCCGTTCGAAAGACCGCAGCGATTTTTGAAGAACAGCCTCGCAAACGCCCTGCCAATGCCCGTGCCGAAAACCCGCCGCCATGCCGTCGCTCCGGCCTCTCCTGTAGGGCAAGCTCCAATTTGCGGGTCGTCCGGGCTTGCCCGGACGCGACTTTTTGTGGCGGGTACCTGCCAAATCCGTCCCTCCTCGCGTGCAACTTGTTCTCCAGATTCAATATATATATGCGTCAGGCATTTGTCGGACATGGATAGATGCCCGTCCGCGCGCGCTCATTCTCGAAGGTTAGGAACGAAAACGCCAAAAAACCGTCCTGCCCCGAGAAAAAGGGGGGACGGTCCATCCCATAAGACAATGCCGCTAAATCTCCAGGTTCTTTCCTTCCTCCAGTCCTTGGGCATAGCCGGCGTTATAGCCGATGTCATACGCATCGTCGAAGCCTTTGCGGTACGTTCCCCGCGCGGGGACGCCGCGCCGTCCGGCCCGTTTGCGCGCTGTGCGTTGGCCGCGTAAGGGGCGCGCCCGTTTCCGCTTGGCCGCTTTCGGCGGACGCCCGCGCCGCGTTCCGTTTCCAGCCGCCGGCGCCCGCCGGCTCTTGCGGCGCTTCGGCTTTGGCGCAAGCGCCATCGTTCGCGATTCGGGTTTCAGCAGCCTCACTCCTCGCCGTTTTAAACCTGCTGCTCGTAAGCCAACTGATGTCCGTCCTCAAACCCTTGGGCAAAGCCGGCTTTGTAGCCGGCATTGTAAGCTTGTTGCGGCCCGGAATAGGCCGGCGGCATGGCCGGTCTCGCCGGTTTCCGTCTGCGGCGCCCGGCCTGCGGCTTGACGCCGTTCGAACGCCGCGAAGCCCTCCGCCTCTTCGCGGGAAAGCCTCCGGCCCGATGCCGACGTCCGGCGCGCTTCTTTCCGCCTGCCAAGCGGCGTCCGGATCGCCTCATCATACGCGCATCCCTCCCGCCTTCGGGTTGGCTGTCCGGTTCGGGCGCAGCTTCTTCGCCGATAGCCAAGGAGCCGCCGCCGTTCCTTGTTTCGGCGGCCGCCAGGTGCCGCCCGTTGCCGTTCCGAGCAGCGCTCTCTGCATATTGGAGAGGACCCGTACATGTTCGCGGATCGCCGCGGCGGTTCCGGCATCGGCTTCGGTTACGTCCGCCACGCTTTCCAACATTCTGGCCAGCGCCTCCTGGCTGCGGGCGATGGAAGCCAGAAGGGACAGCTTGATTTCCCATTCAAGCGCAAGCCGGCTCATCCGTCCGAATCCCCCAGATCGAATCCTTCCATCATGGACGAAACGCCGCTATCGCCTCCCTCAGGATCAAGAATCGCCTTCATGTTGCGGTTCAGCCCGTTGCACAGCTTGGTCAGGCTGTCGATCAGATCCACGTTTTGCTTGTGAAACCGGATGGATGCGGAAAGCTGATCCAATTGGACGGGATACGCATCCGGCGTCGCATGGTTCAACAACCAATTTCGCACCTTTTCCGCTTCCGCCGCCTTTGCCTCCAGAATCATCGCCACGTTCCACTGCAACTTGGCCAGCGCATCCAACGCCACCAAATACGCGTCCTCGCGCGACATTGTGCCGTCCTCCTCCCTTCGGCGCCCAAATTCCGCAGGCCGGTTATCCCCGGTTCCGATTTTTATTCTTCATCCGTCGTTCCGGCTGCCTTGACGAGCTGGGTCAAGCTGTCGGCCATCGCCTCCTGAAATTCGGCGATCGAGTTGACGTAGGCGATGACGCTTTTGGTCACCTGCGACGAACTTTCAAGAAGTCCGTCCAGGCCGTTCAATTGAGGATGTTCATCCGGCAGCGCCTGGACCAATTGCGCCATACGGACCGCCACATGCCGCTTGGCATCCAATATTCTGGCCATGTGTTGATGGGAATGGGACAAATGGACAACGATTTCCGTCAAAAGTTCCTGCATGCGATTTTTGCCACCGTCCTTTGCTGGCGAACAGCCGTATCTCTACAGCATATGCCTTTCGGCTCCCCTTGCCACATCCGGCATCGCGGCGGGTAAAAGCGGCGCGGACGCGGCATCGGGCGGGAGCCGCTCCGCTCCCGGCTTGTCCGAAGGCGCCGCAGCCGGGGAAGGCGAAACGAGGCAGTCCCGCATCGGCCTTCGCACCCCGCGGTCCGCCTCCCCGCAACCGCCCGTAATCGTCACAGCCGCTGGCGCAGCACGGGGGGCGCCACAATCGGCAAGCCTTCCGCAAACGCGGCTACGTCTTCGGGCTGGAGCACGTCGGTTCTTTTCAAATGAAAATGCCACATGCGCATCGCGGCTTCGCTGGCAATTCGCCGTATGCATCCGCCCTCCCGGTGATATTTCGTGCCGTCCGGCAGCATGACGATCCCGGTTTGCTCTCCCTGCCACCGTCTTGCCGCTTCCTCCGCGCCGATCGGAGCCGCGGCCGGCCAACGCTTCAAATCCACTTGCGAAACGCGGGTAACCGGGAACAGAGGTTGGCCTTCGACGGGATGACGCTTGCCGTCCTCGATCCAGTATACGCCCGCGCCAATGCCCTGAACGGCGATCCGGTCGGGGTACAGCGCCGTCATGCCGGGAAGCTGCTTCTGCGCCTGGCCCGCCGCCTCGGCCTTTTGCAGAACCCGATGGATCCATTCGTACGGGTTTTGCCATTTGTCCGCGAAATAAAGCTTGTTGCGGTCGTTGACCTGTGCAAACCGGTCTCCCAGCGCCCGTATGCTCACGCTTCCGAAGTGATGGATAAACGTATCTTTCGCGATGACCAGACTGCGTCCGAGCAAACGGACGCGGATGTTGTAATCGTCATCTTCGAAATTCCCCAGCTCGAAGCCCTCGTCGAAATAACCGATCCGCTCGAACAGTTCCCGGCGAAACAGCAGGCAAAAGCCGACAAGCCGGTCCGTGCGCCGCCAGCGGGATGAATCCGAACGGTTGAATTTGGCCGCGAACCGGGGCATTTGCCGCACGTTGTCGTAGGGCACGGGAATCTGCTGCTCGCCGCTCGCGTAATTGGTGACCGGCCCGACCATGCCGATGCGCTCGTCGCTGTTCAAGCACGCCAGCATGTTGTCCAGCCACCGTTCGGTAACGACCGTATCGTTGTTCAGCAGCACGATATGGCTCCCTTTGGCCATCATCAAGCCGACGTTAACCGCGCCGGCGAAGCCGCGGTTCGCGTCCAGCATCCGGCTGCGGACCTGGCCTCCGAACGTGCGCAAATAGGCTGCGGTGCCGTCTGTAGAGGCGTTGTCCACGACGATGATTTCATAAGGCGAATGCGTATGTTCCATAATGCTGGCGATGCAGAGCTTGAGCTTGCCGAGCTGGTTGTACGTCGGAATGATGATGCTGGTCCCCTCGAATCCGCTGCCGAAGCTTTGCATCCCGAACTGCACGCCTTCCTCGTAACCGGCCCGGAAGCCTTCGTCGTAGCGCTGGCCGGCGTTCGGATGCGGACTTCCGCGCAAACGGCTGCTCCGCTTGGGCCGCCGGACGGGACCGGTACGGGGCGGACGGCGTTCGGACCGGCCGCGGGTTTGCTTTCTTGCCGCACTCATGCTGCTCACCTCTTCTGTCCGTGATGAAAGCCGAAGCGATCAACGCCGGATCTCGGGACCTTCCCGCAATCCGGCCATCCGATCGGCCAGATGGCCGAAATCGACCGCGACCTTGCCGGTTGTCTCCGCCAGGCGGACGCAAATGGGAACCGCGGCGATGCCCGCGGCGACAAGCGCCAAGTCGAACGGACAGCCGGCCGCTTCCCGGGCGGCTCTTTCCCAGTCGTTCATCCCGCCTACGGGACCGACGGCGGCCGTTACCTGCACCCCTTGTTTCCGGAGCGCCCGCGCAAGCGGCTCGGCCGCGTTGCCGACGGCCAGAATGCGGCGTCCGCTCATCAGCTTCGGCCAATACCCTTCCTCGTCCAGCGAGTAGTTGATCGTGGAGGACGTAAGACGGACGCTGTCCGGACGGATGCCGTGCGCCTGCCACACCTTGAACAGGAGCGGCTGAAACAGCGGTTTGCGGGACAGCGGAACCCCGACGACGGACGCGCGCCTTACGGCCTCCGCCAACTCGTCGCGCGCTTGCGGATCGGGCACGTTTACGCCCGCATAGGACAGAAACGGTCCCAGCCTGGCGACTTCTTCGGCGGGCATCACCGTCTCCTGGGCCATCGCGAGCAGTTCCCCGTCCCCAAGCCGCACAAGCGAGTAGGGAATCCCTCCGGTCAGCGCCCGCTCCAGCTCCTCATAAACGAAGGCGGGGCCGAGCAGCGGCAGCCCTTGCGGCCGAAGCGCCGCGATGCCGGCCGCGATCACGCTTTCCACGGTCACGTTCGGGAAGACGGCGTCGGCCGGCAACCTTGCTTCCAGAATTCCTTCTCCGCCGTCGTAATAGCCTTGAAGATAGCCTTTTCCGTACGCCTTTTCCCATTGCCGCCCCGTTGCGGAATTTCTCGGATTGGACGAATCGCCGTTCGCCTTCCGTTTGCCTTTCGGAGACGGGCGAAGCTTGCCGCGTCCGAATCGTCCCGGTTTCCGGCTTCCGGACGCCAAGCGCCGGACGAACCCCCTCGCGAACGCCCTTCCCTTCGCTTCAGGTCGCGCAAGACCCGGCCCGGCCGGCCGGCGATGCCGCCGTTTCGCTTTCCGGCTCCTCCGGACCGCCGGAACCGCTCCCGGTCCTGCTTCGGCCCGGGCGTTCAAGGAAGCGCTCCTTTCAACCTTTTGCCAGCCTCCTCCAGCGATTCGAACGTTCCGGCATCCGTCCACCATCCGTCCACCACCCGGTAATGCAGCCGGCTTGCCCGCGCATATTCGTTGTTCACGTCGGTAATTTCCAATTCACCCCGCCGCGACGGGCGTATCCGTTCGACGATTTCGAACACGTCGGACGAATAAAAATACAGGCCGGTCACGCAATAGGGGGATTGCGGGATTTCCGGTTTTTCTTCGATATAAAGAATTTTGCCCGTCTCTTCTTCCAGCAGCGGGACGCCGTAGCGCCGGGGATCGCCCACTTTTTTCAGGAGCACCATCGCCCCTTCGCGCTGCTTCTCGTAAGCCTCCACAAAAGGAACCAGCGATTGTTCGAACAGATTGTCTCCAAGCAGCACCGCAAACTTTTCGCCAGGCCCGATCACCGGCCGCGCCAATTCGAGCGCCTGCGCGATTCCGCCCGCTTCCTCCTGAACCCGGTACAAAATCGATACGCCCCAATCTCTCCCGCTGCCCAGCACGTCCGCAAATCCCCCAAGCGAAGACCGCCCCGTCACGATGACGATATCGCGGATGCCGGCGTGGCGCAGTTTGGCCACTCCATGGCAAATCATCGGATACGTCCCTACGGGAAGCAAGTGCTTGTTGGTCCAATAGGTCAGCGGCTTCAGCCTCGATCCCGTACCGCCGGCCAGTATGACTGCTTTCAACGGACACCCTCCTCGTTAATGGCTGACACTTTGCGTTTTATAGGAAATCGTGCGGATCAACCTGCCATTTCTCCATGAACAGCCGACGGTTCCGTTCCACCAGTTGCTGCATGGCGGCGGTTCCGTACTGTTTGAAGCTCGCGCTGCCTTCGTGGTGAATCAGGCAGTCCCGGCACATCAGCAGCCCGAACCCATGGCGCCTTGCCCGCAGGCAGTAGTCGTCATCCTCGAAATGTCCGGGAGAAAACCGTTCGTCCAGCTCACCGATCCGCTCCATGAGTTCTCTCCGGAACGCAAGGCAGAAGCCGACGAGCCGGTCGACCCTCTCCCATTTGCCGGGATCGGAGACGTTCGCTTTCGCCGCGACTTGCTGAAATTGCTCAAGATCGGAATAAGGATAACGAACCTGCTGTCTCCCGCTGGCGTAATTGGCGACCGGACCGACCATCCCGATCTCGGGCGAGCTGTACAGCGCTGCCGACAGGTTGTCGAGCCAGCGGGCGGATACGACCGTATCATTGTTGAGCAGCACCAGCGTATCCCCTGACGCAAGGCGAAGGCCTTTGTTGCATGCAGCCGGAAACCCCTCGTTTGCCGCCAGCGACACCACAGCCAGCTTCTCGTCACGGCACCAGCTAACCGTTCCGTCGCGGGAGCCGTTGTCGACCACGATAATTTCGTAGGGAACGGCCGTATGCTTGCGGATCGAATCGACGCATACCCGCAGCAGGTCGAGCCGGTCGCATGTCGGAATGATGATGGATGCTCGCACGTTAGGCCGTCCCTCCCGCCGCATTGCGATTGCGGATGCCGTCCGGGAAATATAGCCGGGCTCCCCGAAGCGACATCGCTTCCTGCCAGGCTTCCGCAAGATCGCCGGCGGCAAGCCGAATTTCTTCCCGCCCCGGCAGGCCCTTCGCCGCTAACGCCGGTCTCCAATGAACCGATACCGCCGTGCCGACGGCCAGCCCCTTCAAGAGGGCTTTCGCATGCGCTTTGGCGGGAACGGACAGCTCGGCCGCTCCGATCGTCTTCAGCGCCCGGCGGGACAAAGCGAACGGCAGCGACGCCAACGTATTCATGCGCAGATCGGGTCTGTTCAGCGTCGTATTCAGAAATTCGTGAAACCGGTCCAGTTCGTTTCTCCGCCGAAACGTGCCCAGAAAGGGGGAGCGGTCGTTCAGCGCCACATCCAGTCGCCCGTCGGCCGCCCACAGCAGCCGGGCCAGCTTATCGGCCGAAACCGGCTGCAGGCCGTCGACGGCCAGCACGATATCCGCGCCGGCAAGCTTCGCGCCCAATGCCCGTCCGATATCGGGATGAACGTCTTCGGGCAGATGGACTACGGTTGCGCGAGAATGGCTTCTGGCCGTTTGCAGGAGCGGCTCCGATGCGTTTCCGAGCACGATGACGATCTCGTCGAGAGGCAGCCTATCGAGCTGCTTCAGGACGGACGCAAGCGCGTCTCCGTTCTCTTCGGCGTAGACAACCGCCGCCGCGCTGCCGTTAAGCGGAATCGGAACGCAAGCGGACACAAGCCCGGCACCCGCCCCAAATCCTTCGGCATAAGCGCGCGCTCTCGTCCAGGCCGTCTTGACGTCGCGAACCGCCAACCCGGGTTGCTGCCGCGTCCTTTGTTGCCATTGCCGCCGCATATAGGCCCGCATCTCGTCCGCATTGCCGGACGGATGCTCCGCGCGCCAGGCCGTTCCGTCATGCCGGCCCGCCCGCCAAAGCTGCGCCGGAAGCGCCGGGCTTGAACGCCGATTGCGAAATTCCGCGGGCCGGGTTGAATTCCGCCCGCTTCGTATTGCGGTTCGGTTGGCGGAGCGGCCTGCGAACCGGCTGCGGGTTCGCCCTGCGGAACGGCCGACGGTCCGGACGGCACGAACGCCGGACCGTTTGGCGCCTCGCTTGCCCGGAGATGCGGTCCGTTTATGGGCGCCGGACGTCCCGATTTTGGCCGGCGGACGCCGCCGCTGTCCGCCAACTTCCTTTGCCCGTTTGAGTCCGATTTTTCCTGTTGGCTTCAGCCCGGCATTCTTCAATTTATCTCACCATCCATCGCTTACGGTCGGCATCCTCGTAACCGCCGCGGACGCCGGTCTTTTCAAGCAGCCAATGAACAGCTTCCAGATGGTCGCCGACAATGAGGGGCTCCAAGGAGTTTTTTTGCTCCCTCCTTGTGCGCGGCGGATTCAATCGGCCGACGCCTACATGCTGCACGCGCTGCACGTTCAACCGGGCATGCACGGCCATCGTATGCGCGAGCGGCGGCACGGCCAACGCGGCGGCGCCGATCGTCTCCAGCGCCCGGCGGCTGATCGCGTGGGGCACGGCCGTCATCGAAGCGCCCCGCAGATCCTCCCGGCCAAGCAGCGCGTTCAGCGCATGCTTTGCCAGCACGACCCGATGCACGATATGCCTGTCGGTCGGGCCCGAATAATCGTTCAGCGCCACGTCGACCCCCTTCTCCACCGCTTCGACGAACGGCCGCAGCAGCCTCGAGGGAATGATCATGTCCGCGTCGATGAACAACAAAATTCGTCCCCGCGCTTCCCTCGCGCCTACCGCGCGTCCGACATCGTGGCCAAGCGGACGGTCGAAGGCCAGCACATTTGCCCCGCAATCGCGCGCGATTCGCAGCGAACCGTCGGTCGAACCGTTGACGACTGCGATCACCTCCGTACGGGGATGAACGCGGAACGCTTCCCGAATGACGGAAGCCAGTGTGCGCCGCTCATTCATGACGGGGATGACGACCGAAACTTCCGGCGGATCCGAGCGATCGGGTCCCGGGCCGGACGGCCGCACGGGGAAAACGCCAACGGCCGCTCTTTTCCGTACTGGCCCGCGCCCCAGGCGGTTTTTGCCCGTTTTTCTCCTCAATCCACATCACCCCCAGGACGGACAACGGTGTGCACATGACATTGTATGTGCAACGTGTCCATCCGCAACGGCATCTGTACAGTGGCAGCGGGACGAGTATACGTACTTTGCGAACAATCGTCCGATTTGGCCCGGCCGTTGCCGTCCCTTGGCACATGCCGCCTTTTTGCCGTACTTGGCCCTTCCCTGCCTGCCGCCTGCGCAACGAAAGGGTTCGCGATCTTCCCCCTCTCCGCCTGTCGCCTATGTACACCGGATTTTCTCCTGGCTTGTCCGGCCGTTCGAACCAAAAAACGCGACCGCTCCCTATAACGAACGGCAAGTCGGCACATTCGAGCGGAACTCCCAAAGCGAACGGGCTTCAACGTGCGGATGGCCCGTCGTTTCAAACCGCACGGCAACGCGGGGTTCACCCGATTCAAGGCGGGTTCGATCGGTTGCCGGAAAAGGCAAATGCTGACGGTTCAGAAGCCATCCCGAACATGTCCTTCAAATAACGGAAACCGAATCGGGGATGTCAGCCGCAAAAAAACGGTTCAACAGAGTCGCTCTGTCAAACCGTTTTGATGTTATTTCGAGCCTACGGCGATCCACTGAATCCAGCCTTGCGGTTCGGGTCCCAAACGGGTTCGCATAATCTCCAGAACAGCTTCGCCTGGCTGCTTGCTCTTTAAAATACAGGCGCAGGAGGGGTGATCCGAAAGGGCGACGACAACGTATGAGGTATCGGCAAACGGCTCGCTGAATTTCAAGATGACGTCTATGCTTTCGGCAGGACCGGAGAAATGGTACGGCTCGTTGCCGAACAATAGGGATACGTTGGAAGACGCTGCCGCTACCGGGAAAAAAGCCAGTTGTGCGCCGCCTATGCTCCCCGCCGCCAGCTTCGCACCGTCCACGCTCCCGTCCGCCAATTTCGCTCCGGTTACGCTGCCATCCGCCAGCTTTTCGCCGGTCACACTGCCGTCGGCCAGCTTTTCGCCGGATACGCTGCCGTCGGCCAATACCGGCGGATCACCGCTGCGAGCCGCATTCGAAACGGCCTTTTGCAAATCGCCCAGCAGATCAGTCAACTCGCCGGACAACTTGTCGGACGTTACGCTGCCGTCGGCCAGGTTCGATCCCAGGACCGCCTTCTCCGCAAGATGGCCGCTCACGATGGAACCCGGAACGATATGCAAGGACGTGACGCTGTGCAGGCCAAGCTTCTCCGAATGGACGGAACCGTCCTGCAATTGAACGGTGCCTACGCTGCCTTCGGCCAATTGTTTCGTCCCCACCGCACCGTCTGCCAGGTGGACCGACCGGACCGCACCGTCCGCCAAGTGGACCGTCCCGACCGAGCCTGCGGCCAGTTGGTTTGCGCCCACGCTGCCTGCGGCCAGCTTGTCGGAAGTGACGGCCCCGTTCGCCAGCCGATCCGTGCCGATGCTGCCGGCCGCCAGCTTTTCCGGGGAAATGCTTCCATCCGGAAACGCCGCCGGGTCGACCGGCTGCACGGCGATGTCGAGCACCTCGCGCAGCTCCGTTGACAACCGGTTGTACGTGACGCTGCCTTCGGCCAGTTGATTCGTCCCCACCGCACCGTCTGCCAGGTGGACCGACCTAACCGCCCCGTCCGCCAGATGGACCGCCCTGACCGAGCCGGCGGCCAGTTGGTTTGCGCCTACGCTGCCCGCGGCCAGCTTGTCGGAAGTGACGGCCCCGTTCGCCAGCCGATCCGTGCCGATGCCGCCTACCGCAACTTTAGCTTCGGTTACCGTCCCGTCGGCCAAATGAGAGGTCTGAATCGATTTGGGAATCACATGCGACGAGCCGACGCTCCGGACTGCCAGCTTTTCCGCGTCCACCGAGCCGGCGGCAAGCTGCAAGGCTCCCACGCTCGCCTTGCCAAGCTTCTCCGACGTTACCGATTCGTTCGCCAGATGATTCGTCTCCACGCTTTGCAAAGCGAGTTTGGACGAGGTGACGCTGGCGTCGGCGAGCCTGTCTTCGGTAATCGGCTTTCCGGCCATCGCGAGGTAATCCAGCAATTGAACCGACAGCTTACGGGTGGTTACGCTCCCGTCCGCGAGCTTTTGCTCCGAAACCGCTCCGACGGACAACTTGGACTCCGTGACGGAGCCGTCGGCTAGCTTCCACTCCGAAACCGCCCCGTCCGCCAGCTTATCCCTTGTCACAGCACCGCTTGCAATCTTGCCCGTCGTCACGCTGCCCGCGGCCAGCTTATCGGCCGATACCGCATCGTTTGCCAGCTTTTCCCCGGTTACGCTCGAAGCCGCCAATTTGCCATCGGTGACCGATTCGTCCCGCAAATGCACGTTCGTGACCGATCCGGGCTCCAGCCGCTCCGAGTCTATGCGCTGTTCGGCCAGCTTTACGAAATGAAGCATATCCGGCGCCAGGTGCGGCAAGGAGACGGCTCCCCTTTGCAAATGGTAGCCCTGCACCGAGTCCGGTTTCAAATTTTTGCTTCCTACGCTTTCGACCAACAATTGCTCGGCGCCGACGCTCCCCGGAGCCATCTTGGCTAACGTTACGCTCCCGTCCGCCAGCTTTTTCTCCGTGACGGAAGCGTCCGCCAGCGCCCTCTCGCCGACGCTGCTTCCCGCCAGATGGCTGGCCCTTACCGCGCCCGCCCGAAGATGCTCTCTGCCGATAACTTCAGGCTGAAGCTGGGCAGAACCGACCGAACGCTCCGCCAAATGCGCGTTTTCCACGCTTCCCGGCTGGAGCTGCCGGCTGCCCACGCTTTTTTCGGCCAGCTTGACAGTCGTGACCGCCATATCTGCGAGCTTGTCGGTCGACACGCACTCCGGCGACAGCTTCAGCGAAGTGATCAGATGGTCGGACAAATGATGCGAAAAAACGGACCGCACGCCCAGTTGGCGTTCCCCGACCGCCCCCGGGGCGATGATCTCGGTCGTGACCGATTCCGGCCGCAGCGCGGCCGTTCCGACCGACTGATCGGCCAGATGGCCCGATTCGATCGATTGGGCCCGCAGATGCCGGCCTTCGATCGCCAGCTCGGCGATCGCTTCGCCGGTAACCGACGCTTCCGCAAAGTGATGCGGCCTCAATTGCCCCGGACCCAGCTTTTCAAAGGTTACGCTTCCGTCGCCCAGGTGCTCCGCGCGAACCGCGCCGGCCGCCAGATGCGGGGAGCCGATGGCCCCTTTGGCCACATGCGCCGCCTTGACCGATCCCTTCGCTAGCTGAGCGTCGCCGATCGCCCCTTCCGCAATATGCTTGCGCTCAACGGCTTCGGAAGCGATCTGGGCAGAACCGATAATTTCCTCCTGCAGATGTTCCCGCCTGACCGAATGATTGGCCAGGTGGCGGCCATCCACGGCGCCGTCGGTCAAATGGCGGCGCTCCACCGCGAAATCCGCCAAATGGTCCGCCCCCACGCCGCCTTTGGCCAGGTGGCGGGAAAGCACCGCCTCGTCGGCGATTTTGCCCGATGTCACGCTTTGATCGGCGATTTTCGTCGACGTGACCGCGTGGTCGACCAGTTTCGCGGTCGCGACCGATTGCTCCGCAAGCTTCGGGGCCGTAATGGCTCCGTTCGCGATATGCTGGCTCTCAACGGCTTCTTGCGCGAGATGGACGCCTTGAACGGAACTGCTTTGCAGATGTCCCGACTCGATCGTTTGCAAAGCCAGTTTGCTTCCGGTGACCGATCGCTCGGCGAGTTCGTCCGTATCGACGGAGCCTTTGGCGAGATGCTCGGACGATACCGCTTTCGGAGCCAAATGCTTTCCCTGCACCGTCCCCGGAGCCACGTGATCGGCAAGAATGAGTCCGGGCTTCAAATGGCGGGATTCGATCGCTTCCCGGGCCACCTTGCTCGAGACAACCGCTTCGTCCCGCAGCTTGGCGGAAGTGACGGCCCCTTCCGCGAGCTTGGCGGTGTCGATCAGCTCATTGGACAAATTCTCCCTGCGGATCGCTCCGCTGCGGATTTTTTCGGCGGTCACCGACTGGTCCTTGAGCAATTCCGTCGTAATGATGGCATGGCTCAGATGCTTCGATTGAATGGAGCCTTCGGCAATTTTGTCCGCGCTGATCGTACGGTCCGCAAGCTTCTCCGAGGTGATGCTGCCGTCCCGCAGCTTCTCGCTCGTGATGGAACGGTCCCGAATTTTCTGGCCGGAAATCGAGTTTTTGGTCAGATGCTCGCCTGTGATCGATTCGGGAGCATACTTGGAAGAGGTGATCGAACCGTCGGCCAGCTTGATCGCCGTCACCGCGAAGTCCGCCAGCGCCTCGGTCGTCACCGACTCGGCCGCCAGATGGGACGGACGGACCGCGTACGGGGCGAGCTTGTCGCCGGTCACCGCCGCTTCCGCCAGATCGTCGGTATACACGATCGGCTCCGGTTGCGGCGTTCTCCTCTCGGCCAGTTTCTTGTGACGCCGGTCGCGAGATTTGCTTTCCTCCGTTTCGTCCTCCTCCTGCAGCTCGCCCGAATCGGATTCTTCCTGATCCGCGGCGGGAGGGGAAGTCCCGTTTTGCAACAAGTCGGCGAGCGCCTGCGTCGCCTCGTCCTGCTGCCGCTCCGCGTAAGAGACGACGGTGACGATTTCCTCCGCCTGATCGGAGATCTGCGGTTCTTCGGCAAGCTGCTGCAGCACCGCGGGCAACTCCGGTCTCGCCGCCGCTTCCGGCTGCTTCGGGTTCTCGGAAGCATCCGGCTCAAGCTCTTCCTTCGCCGCTTCCCGAGCCGTCTGCCCCGCCGCCTTGGCCTGCTCCTTGCGGGGAGGCTCCGCGACGGCGGCAGATTCGTGAACCGCCACTGGCTTGTCGCTCTCTTTTTTTATCTCATCCAGCCATTGAAGCTCGGATTGGTTCGGATTGTCGACGAAATAGAGCGGTCGGCGCGTTCTGGGCGTTTTTTTCCCTTTGCTTTTTTTCATATTCCTCTCCTTCCCAACGGGCAATCTAACGTATCATATGCATTCACCCATGGGCACGTCACGAAGAATGAACTTGCAAACACATCCATTTACTTTTTTCAAATCAGGGCGTATAGTATAGAAAAAGCAGGTTTTGTATCGGGGCAACTTTGTGGCTCGTTCGCCAAAGTTATTGACCGGCACAACAAAAAGCGCGGAAGAGGTGAAACGCCAATGAATCAAGATACAGCCGTAACGCCTGCTGAACCGCAGGGCTGGCGGAGAGCGGGAAGACGCCCTTCGCTGCCCGAAGCCTACCGCTCGCTGAAAATTCCGAAGCACGCTTCGCGGTTCCGCAAATTTCTCGCTTTCGTCGGCCCCGGATACATGGTCGCCGTCGGATATATGGACCCCGGCAACTGGGCCACCGATATTGCCGGCGGTTCGCAGTTCGGTTACGCGCTGCTTTCGGTCATTCTGCTCAGCAATCTGATGGCGGTCGTGCTTCAGGCGCTGGCAGGCAAGCTCGGCATCGTCACGGGACGCGACCTGGCGCAAGCGTGCAGGGACCATTACAGCAAGCCGGTCAATTACGCCCTGTGGTTTTTGTGCGAGCTCGCCATCGCCGCCTGCGATCTGGCCGAAGTGATCGGCGCGGCGATCGCCCTCAACCTGCTGTTCGGAATTCCGCTTGTCTACGGCGTTATTCTGACGGCCATCGATGTGCTGCTCATTCTCTTTTTGCAGAACAAAGGCTTCCGCTATCTGGAATCGTTCGTCATCGCGCTGATTTGCGTCATCGCGCTGTGCTTCGGGGCCGAGCTCTTTCTGTCCCAACCGGCGATCGGCGAAGTGATGAAGGGATTTGTGCCGACCCAAGAAATCGTGACCGATCCGTCCATGCTGTACATTGCGATCGCGATTTTGGGAGCGACGGTCATGCCGCATAATCTGTATTTGCATTCGTCCATTGTGCAGACGCGCCAGTTCGATCAGACCGAAACGGGCAAGCGGCAGGCGATCCGCTTCGCCACGCTCGATTCGACGATCGCCCTGTTTTTCGCCCTGTTCATCAACGCGGCGATCCTGATCGTGGCCGGCGCCGCGTTCCACACGACGGGGCACGCCGAAGTGGAGGATATCGGCGAAGCGTATCATCTGCTGGCGCCGCTGCTTGGCACCGGACTTGCTTCGGTCTTGTTCGGAGTGGCTTTGCTGGCATCGGGGCAAAATTCCACCCTGACAGGCACGCTTGCGGGACAAATCGTCATGGAAGGGTTCCTGAACCTCCGCATGCCGGCCTGGCTGCGGCGGCTGATAACCCGGCTCATCGCCATCGTGCCGGCCGTCATCGTCACCGCCCTTTACGGGGAAAAGGGCACGACCGACCTGCTCATTTTGAGCCAAGTGATTCTTTCCTTGCAGCTGTCGTTCGCCGTCGTCCCGCTCGTCCAATTTACGTCCAGCAAAAAGAAAATGGGCGCGTTCGCCAACCGTCCGTGGCTGGCTGCGGTCGCGTGGACGATTACCGTCCTTATTGTCGCGCTTAACGGCTACTTGCTGGTTGAGACGATCTTGGGCTGACCGCCGCGCTCCGGCACAAAACCGGGCCTGCTCCGGCAGGCCCTTTTTGCGTTCAAGGACGATGCTGCGCCACGCTCCCCGCTTCCTCGAGCCATCTTTGCGCCGTGTGCGCCCAGGTGAACCGGGACAGCGCCCTTTCCCGTCCCATGCGGCCCATCCTTTCCCGCAGAGGGTCGTCCCGCAGCAATTGGGACAGGCGATCGGCAAGGCCCTGCGTCAAATGTTCCCGCTCGACGAGAAAGCCGGTTACGCCGTCCTCGACGATTTCGACGATTCCGCCCGACCGCGCGGCGACGACGGGAACTCCGGAAGCCATCGCTTCAACGTTGACCAGGCCGAACGCTTCCCGCTCGTCCGAAGGCACGGCGGCCGCATGCGCCATGGCGAACCAACCGGGGATTTCGGGATGGGAGACGTAAGGCTGAAAATGAACGTGCTTGGCAAAGGGCTTCGCCATTTTGTGCAGCCGTTTGACGTATGGGGTGCGGCGGGCGGACCCGTAAAAGGCGCTGCCTACAATGACGAGCAGCACGTTCGGCACGTCCCGGATCAGCCTCGGCATGGCGGCGAGCAGATGGTGGACGCCCTTGCGCGGAATGAGCCGCCCGACATACATGACGATGCGCCTGTCTCCCCAGCCGCGTCTGTGCCGTTCCGCATCCGGGTCCAGGACGCCGAACCGGTCCGTCTCCACCCCGAGATGATTGACGCGGATTTTATCCGCCGTTTCGGGCGCCCTGGCTCTTACTTGGGATGCAAGGTATTCGCTGTTGACCAGAATCCGGTCGGCCATGCGCAGGCACGCCCTCGTCATTTTCGGCCCGAGATAAGGGGGGGAAATAAACGTCGTCGAATGCAAGCTGAGCCAGATTCGCGCGCCGGGCATGCGCCGCCGGATCTTGCGGACCAGCAGCGGACGGTTCTCCACCTGGATGATGTCCGGACGGTACGCGGCGAGGCTGCGGAGCACGCGTTCGGCATAGGCGGACTTGTCCGCGGCCGGATAGCGGATGCAGTCCGCTCCGTTCCAACGCTCCCGCTTCGGCAGCCCCCGGGCGGTGCAGCCGTAAATGCGGGCTTCGACGGAAGAAGCGAGCAGCGGAACGACCTTTTCCACCACCCGTTCGACCGGTCCGCCCCGCGGCGAAGGCACGGCATAGGCTCCCGGGGTGACAAATGCAACTTTCAGAATCTCCATCCCCTCCCTCGCTTCGGTTATTGGACGCCGCAAACGGGGAAAAAAGCCGCCCAACCGGGCGCTTGTCCATTCGGCGGACGCTTTTTGAGTTGATCTTTGCAGAGCGATGTGTCACACTAAAATGCGCGGCGAACGCTTTGCTGCGTGATTCGAAACGCCGCCAATACCAAGGCAAAAGGAGTGGCCGGACGAATGGACCGTTGGCTGCTGCGCGCCATGACAGAACTTACATCGCGCAAATTCGTCTCCCGCCTGACGGGACGGTTCGCCAAATCCTCTTTCAGCCGCCGCCTGATCCCCCGGTTTGTCGCCATGTACGGAATTGCGGTTGAAGAAGCGGAAAAAAAGCTGGAGGAATACGGCTCGCTGAACGAATTTTTCACCCGCCGTCTGAAGCCGGGAAGCCGGCCCGTCGACGGAAACGCCGAAGCGCTCGTCAGTCCGGTCGATGCGCGGGTCACCGCGTGCGGTTCCGTCTCCAAAGGCATGCTGCTCGAGGTCAAAGGCCAGACCTACACGTTGGATGAGCTGTTGAACGGTTCTCCCCGAACTTCATTATATGAAAACGGGCGGTTTTGGGTGCTTTACTTGAGTCCCAAAGATTATCACCGGATTCACGCCCCCTGCGACGGCACGATTGCCGAAAGCGAGCATATCCCGGGGCGGGTGTACCCCGTCAACGAATTCGGCCTTACGTCGATGCGCCGCGTGCTGTCCCGCAACGAAAGGCTTGTCACCTATATCCGCCACGACGCAGGCGAGATTGCCGTCGTCAAGGTCGGGGCGCTTAACGTCAGCAGCATTCAATATGTGTCGCCCAAGCCCAAAACGCTGGACCGGGGTCAGGAGCTGGCGTATTTCGAATTCGGCTCGACGGTCGTTTTGCTGGCCGAGAGCGGCATCTGCGACGCCCGGGAAGATCTGAAGCCCGGCGACAACGTCAAAATGGGCGAGCGGCTCGGTACGCTGGCGGGTAACCGGAAAGGGAAGGCGGAACCTTGACTTGAACCGCACAAAATGGAGCTGGCTCTAAAGAAAGCAATCTGCTCCGGAGACGGCCCCTGGCAACGCAATGAATCCGCTCAGACACCGCGCATCCGTTGGCGCTGTCGCAGACTGCAGCCAATCTTAGACCGATTTTCGGCACCGATCTGTACCGCGCTTTTCAGGTCCGGAGAGATGATGGATCGGGGGGAATTTGCGGGTTTTCCGGAGTCCAAAACGCTTGATTGGATTGGATGATTTCCAATGTCCCCCTAGAGCAAAACGCTTCTAGCGCAAAATGAACCTCCGGCCCCGCACGGTTACAGGGGTCTGGGAGGTTCATTCTTTTATGCGGGGACCGGCTTCCAATCCGCGAGAGGGCCGGCTAACGAAGCTCGGAAGGGCTTTTTCCCGTATACTGTTTGAACTGCCTGCTGAAGAAGAAGATGTCCCGGTAGCCGAGCGTCTCCGCCACCTCCGTCACGTTCATTCCCGCATGCGTGAGCAGGTGCTGCGCCCGTTCGATGCGCATCCGGATGATATAGGATTGGACGGAAACCCCGATGATCTCCTTGAACTTGATGGAAAAGTACCGGGACGACAAGCCGGCTCTGGCCGCCAGATCGTTCACCCGGTGCGGAAGACCCGGATGCTGCCGGATGTAGTTGGCGACTTCCCGAATGCTCTCGACCAGCTGGTTGGAAGCCTTGCGCTCCACGGGCTCCTCGCGGTCCTGGCGCAGCAGTTGGATAAGCAGCTGCTTTAAGATCAGCCGGGCCTCCTCCTCCCAGCCGAACGGCTTGACCAGGCAAACCCGCACGTATCGCGACAGCAGGTTCTCGAACTCCAGCGCGTCTTCGAGGACGCGGTACGACTCGGGAACAAGCGTGACGGGCTCCGTGACGTCAAAATGAATATACGTGAGCACAAGCGGCTTCTGAGGGTTATGCGTCGCCGTCGGATGCTCGCCCGGCCGGAACAGGAAGCAGCTCCCTTTGCTTACCGCGTACGTCTTGCCGTTCAGCAGCACTTCTCCCTCTCCGCTCCAAACATAAAACAAATCGTAATTGGCCAGCGGCTTATCGCGTTTTTGCCATTTCCACCCCGGCTCGCACACGATCTTGGCGAAAGAAGAAAGCAGCTTGAACGATTCCGGCTTAGCGTTAAGCATGAACGGTTCCTCCTTGTTTCCTTGCGGGCGAGCAGCCCGAGCGATTCGGCGATGCCCCGAATGCGGGCTAAACCCCGGCGGATTTCCGCTTCTTCCAGGTGAGCGAATCCGGACAGCGCCGACGGAAGGACGGCTTGTCCCGCGGCGAAGCAGGTCGCGCCGTCGCCCCATTCGGCGCCGTGCCGCCTGCCGTGTCGTACAACAGGATGTAGGTTTCCCGGTTTCCCCTCCGTTACGCGTACGCAAGCAAGCCGTCACCGGACGGAAAGGAGCGGCCGGGACCGGCGCCGCAAAATGCCTTCTGCGATGCGGCCGCGGCTTCGATCCATGCCGGCACCGCCGCCCGCAAGGCGGCTGGAATCTCACCGCTTGCTCCCGCAATTGGACATCGCTTTTTCCGCACGGGATTGGGACTATTGTTTTCAATGTAGTTGGGTTCTTTTTATTTGTCAATAAAACGCGCCTGACGCGAACCCCTTGCCGATTTCGCCCACTTTTTTCCCCGGAAATGACTGCTATCGGTGACGCTCCCCTCTCAATGGTGTATAATAACTGCGAACGTATGGCGATGACGAAACGCCGAACACGATTTGTGGAAGGAAGGACGTTATGAACCCCCTCGCACAGCAGTTGAACGAGACGATCGAGCGGGAGCAGCCGCGTTATGCCGAAATGCTCTCGGGGTTAGGCAAGGCGATTTATTTTCCGAAAGTCGGCATTTTAAGCCAATCCGCGGAAGCGAAGCAAAAGGCGAAAACCTACAACGCCACCATCGGCATCGCAACGGAAAACGGCAAGCCGATGCACCTTAAGGTGATCCAGGACAAACTGTCCGCTTACGATCCGAAGGACATTTACGAATATGCGCCTCCGGCGGGCAAGCCGGAGCTTAGGACCGTATGGCGCGATAAAATGCTTAAGGAAAATCCGTCGATCGCAGGCAAGACGATCAGTCTTCCGATCGCCACCAACGCGCTGACGCACGGTCTCAGCATCGTGGCGGACCTGTTCGCCGACGCGGGCGACGCGGTCATTTTGCCGGATAAAAACTGGGAAAACTACGAGCTGACGTTCGGCGTTCGCAGGGGCGCCGTCATGGTCGAATACCCGCTTTACGACAAGGACAACCGCTTCAACGCGGCCGGCCTCCGCGACGCGCTGCTTGCGCAGAAGGACAAAGGGAAGGCCATCGTCCTGCTGAACTTCCCGAACAATCCGACCGGGTACACGCCGGGAACGGAAGAATGCGAAGCGATCGTCGCCGCCATCAAGGATGCGGCCGATGCGGGCATCAACGTCGTGGCGGTCACCGACGATGCGTACTTCGGCCTGTTCTTCGAGGACTCCGTGCATGAATCGCTGTTCGGACGGCTGTGCGGATTGCACGAACGCGTACTTCCGATCAAAGTCGACGGAGCGACGAAAGAGGAATACGTGTGGGGATTCCGCGTCGGCTTCATTACGTACGGCGGTTCGTCGGAAGCCGCTTTGGCGGCGCTGGAGCAAAAGACGCTCGGCATCATCCGCGCCACCATCTCGAGCGGCCCTCATCCTTCGCAGACCTTTGTGCTGGATGCGCTGAAGTCGCCCGACTTCGAAGCCCAGAAAGCGGAGAAATTCGCGATCATGAAAAGGCGCGCCAACAAGGTGAAGCAGCTTCTGGACAGCGGCAAATACGGCGCCGAGTGGACGTATTATCCGTTCAATTCGGGTTACTTCATGTGCCTGAAGCTGCTTACGGCCGACGCCGAGGCGGTGCGCCAGCGGTTGCTCGACCAGTATCAGGTGGGCACGATCGCGCTTGGCCCGACCGATTTGCGCGTCGCCTTCTCCTGCATCGAGGAGCCGTATCTTGAAGATTTGTTCGACCGCATTTATCAAGCGGTGCTGGATGTCAAAGCCGGGGTAGCCAGCCGCACGTAATATGGACGGCAAAGCCGCCGCGCGATAGTAGCGCGGCGGCTTTTTTAGGTCCTGACCTGTTTTGGCATGGGTATAGCGGGCAGACGTTCTGTTCGCGTGGGCGCAGGCAAGCGCGGAACGGCCCGTCGGCCGTCCTTCTTGCCATGACGGGGTTTTGGTCCCCGCATCTATTCCGCATTCCGCGCCTTCGCTAGTCTTCATCGTCCTCGGCATCCGGGCGGGCGATCCGCCGCGGCAGCAGCCAGCCCGTCCACAGCAGCCCCGCGGCCAGCGCGACGGCCCACATCCCGAACGAGAACGGCCGGGCCGCAAGCGCGGAAGCAAGCCAGAGCCAAACGCAGGAAACGACGCCGGCCGCGCGGGCGACGGAAGCCGCGCCGGTCCGGCGCTTGTCCGCGGGCAGCGGCACGGTCGCCGCATGCTCGGCGAAACGCACCCTGCCGAGCTCGGTCAGCTGCAGGCCTCCCGCCGCGACGCCGACCGCGAACACGATAAGATCAACGATCGGCCGGGAGGCGAACAAGGCGATGGCCGCCATCAGGACGTTCCAGCGCCAGAAGGCGCCGAACGTCTCGCCGCGCAGCAGCGTCTTGGCGTACAGATAGCGCCATGCGTATTCGCTGCGCCGCGGCAGCATGTCCGCCGTCCACGCCGCCCACGGTCGCTTGGCCGGACGCGACGCCTCCGTTCTCACCTCGACGAACCAGCCCAGAAACCGCATCCACCGCCGGCGCGCCGCTCCTTCTTCCGCAATCAGCGCATTCCATGGCAGCTTATGCCGCTTCGGCAGACGGACGAGGACCGGGAGCAGCGCGGCGCCAAGCGCCGCGAACGCCGCCGCGGGCCAGAACGGCTTGAGCAGCAAAGCAGCCGCAATCGCGGCATTGGCCGCCAAGCGGATCAGGCGGAGCAGCCGCCGAAGGAAGACGGCGGCGACTCTGCGCTCCTCCCACGCCGTCCAGGCGTTCCACGCGCCAAGCAGGACGAACGCCAGTCCGGCTCCCCACAGCGGCCTCGCGTCGGCCGCGGCTGCGGTTTCGGGCGCCCGCACGTACAACGGCGCAAACGCGGCGAACGCGGCCAGCATCCGCAGGCCGGACGCGACGGCCGCTTTCCGGACCTGCGGCCGGATGACCGCGTCCAGCAAATCCCTTTCCAGCGGCAGCAGGAAGACCGTGTCCGAAGGCAGCAAATAGGTGCGCAGTGGGGTATAGAAGGCGGCCAGCGTCAAAGCGGCAACGCCGACGGCCGCGGCGGGCCAATCGGCGGGCATGTCCGACAGCAGACGGACATATCCCGAAACGATGGCGATGGCCAGCGCAGCAAACGCAAGTCCGCCGCTTTGGAGCACATACCGAAAATAAGGAACGATTTCGTTGCGGAAAGCGGCTGCCCGTCCGGCCCGAAGGGCCAGCAATTCCGAACGGGAACGACGCCCTTCACTCACCGGGCTTGCCCCCTTCTTCGGCCGCCAGCACCAGCTTTTCGAACGCGTCGTCCAGCGTATCGGCGCCGCCTGCCGCCTTTACCGCTTCGGGCGTCCCCGTCGCGATAATGCGTCCTTGATGCAGCACGACGAGCCGGTCGGCCCGGCGTTCCAGCGCAGGCAGAATGTGCGAGCTGAGCAAAATGGCCGAACCGTTGGATTTGGCCTCATCGAGCGCGCCGACCAGCGCCCGGGTCGCCAGCGGATCGAGCCCGAGAAACGGCTCGTCGATGATGAGCAGCGAAGGCGCGGCAAGCAAAGCGTTCATGAGCATCACCTTCTGCTTCATCCCTTTGGACAGCGTGTCGGGCAGCGCGTCCATCGCCTTGTCCATGCGAAACGTAGCCGCCAGCCGCTCGATCCGCCGATCCGCTTCGTTCGGTTCCAGACGATACGCCATCGCCGTCCAGCGCAGATGTTCGGCAACCGTCAGATGGGGAAAAAGAGAAGGCTGCTCCGGCACATACGCGCAGGACGAACGATACTTCTCCCGATCGTCCTCCAGCCGGACGCCCGATATTCGCACTTCCCCTTCGTGAGGCAGCATCAGACCCAGAATATGCTTGATCGTGGTGCTTTTGCCCGCTCCGTTCAGCCCGATCAATCCGACCAGCTCGCCCGGCTTGACGTCGAACGTCACTCCGTGCAGCACCGGCTTGCGCCGGCTGTAGCCCCCCGTTAACCGATGAATGTCCAATGCAGGCGTCATGCGAGATCCCCCTGGCTTCGTTTTCCATACCCGAATTATACCTGAGCGAACCGGACGGCACAAAAAATCCGGCGATTAACGCCGGAAGGTGCGAATCCGGGAGACTCGGGGACTCTATGAAACGACACGCGGCATAACGCGGGTGGAGGATTTCTTCGGAAGTCGCGTATAGATCAGCCTCGCGGATGGATCAAACCCTTGCGCATGGATTAATCACTTGGGTGAATCAATCTCGCAGATGTTCAAACCTGAGTATCGATCGGCAATCGCTTCAACGATCGTCCTCGGAACAATCATCCTCAACGGACCGTAGTTCCCTTAATCTTGCCAAAAACGGCCGATGTTCCGCCAGATCGGACTCAGGATCCGCTATTTCATCAAAATTCGTACAAAAGTTGGGCTTTCGGGTACAATAGCGGATCTCCTGTCCGCAAAAAGGCAAAAGGCGCGGTGAAGACGAAACATAGCGGATTCTGTGTCCGCGTCCATCCTTCAGCGGCAGGTTCTGCCCCCGTCCGCGCGCCTTCCGGAGCGCTTCGCGCGCCGGGCCTGAGGGAGTAAGGCGCAATCGGCATCAGCCTAGTCGAGTTACGGCTATATGGCGCCAAACGGGCACGTTGCCTCAACGCGTCAAGGCGCAGCCGCACCGGGTTCGCGAAGTAGCCGCATGGCGTTAACGTGCATATCCGTATCATGCGGCCGCACTCCCGCGTGGAGAGTCCCTTGACGTCAGCGGGACACATGAATCCGGTGCCGGCGTCAGGCGGCAGGCGTTCCCGCTTCCGCTATTCCGCCGGGCCGGAAGGCTGCGCCTGACGTTTTTCCTTTAGCCAACGGGGAGCCCCTTTGTCCTTGTCCTTTTTCTTTTTCTTCCGGTCGGCCTTGTTTTTGGCGGTCCGGCCCGGCGCATTGGCCGTACGTCCTTGCGCATGCGACCCGGCCCGGCCCGGCGCACCCGCGGCTCGTCCCGGGACGTACGTCCCGGCGCTTCCCGGAGCGTGTATCCCGGCGCTTCCCGGGGCGCGCACTGCCGCCGGCCCCGGCGCTGCAATCCGCCCCGGCGCCGCCGTGCCCGCGCCGCCCGGCCCCCTTGCGCCCGAGCTGCCGCCTTCGGGCGCTCCGGCCTGCCGTCCGCTTCCGGCGGACGGCGCCCGCTTGCGGCCGGGGGACGATTGCCCGTCCTCCGCCTCCGCGCGATGCCGCCGGGCCTCGGCCGCATCGATTACCCGTCCTTCGCGCAGCGCCTTCTCCGCGAACGCGATGCCGAGCTTCTTGCCGAGCTTGGCGGCGATAAACTTCTCCTGCGGCGTGACCAGCGTCGCCGAAATGCCCGGCCGGCCCATCCGCCCCGTCCGGCCCGCACGGTGCACATAATGGTCGGCATCCAAAGCCGGCTCGAATTGGACGACAAGCGACAGGCCCGGAATGTCGAGCCCCCTTGCCGCAACGTCGGTCGCGATCAGCAGCTTCGTCCGTCCTTCCCGGAAACGGCGCAAGGCTTCGCCCCGGTCCCTGCCGCTGGTGTCGCCGTACAACGCATCCGCGGCAAAGCCTTCGTATCTGAGCTTGGCGATCAGCTCTCCGATCTTATCGGTATCGTTGACGAAGACGAGCGTGGAGGACGGATGGAGCGCCCGGACAAGCCGGCGGACAACGTCGATCTTGTCCCGCCGGTCGCAGACGAAGTACCAGTGTTCGATCGTTTCCGGCAGACCGGACGCTTTCCCTTCCGTAGCCGCATCCGCTTCGAACGGCTGCCGCAGCCAGCGGGTCTCCGCTTCCCGCATCGCTTCCGAACGGGTGGCGGAGACGAACACCGTCTGCCTGTCCGCGGCCGCGCCTTTCAGAATCGCTTCGACATCCGCTCTGCCTCCGAGCGAGAAGATGCGGTCGGTCTCGTCGACGACGACGATGCGGACGGCGTGCAGCGGCAGCTTCTTGCGAAGCGCCACCTCCCGCACCCGTCCCGGCGTCCCGACGACAAGCGGCGGCTTGCTTTTCATCCGCTCCAGCTGCCGCGACAGCGCCGCGCCGCCGATCAGGGCGACCGTCCGGATGCCGAGCGGCTGGCCGTACGTTTCCGCTACCCGGACGATTTGCATCGCTAGCTCTTGCGTCGGCGCCATGACGACGGCCTGGGTTTCTCGCTTGGCCGGATCGAGCCGCTGCAGCAGCGGCAGCAAATACGCGAGCGTCTTGCCCGAGCCCGTCGGCGAGCGGAGAATGCCGTCCCGTCCGGACAGCAGCTCCGGCCAGGCCTGCGCTTGCACCTCCGTCGGCTTCGCGATTCCCGCTTCGGCGAGCTTGCCGGCAAGGCGATGGTCGAGTCCCAGCGAAACGAAGGGATTCGCCATTTCCTGGGGCTCGGCGGATTCGGAGCCCGCCGTTTTTCCTCCTTCCTCACGTTGCCCGCCGGGCAGCGACCCTCCTGCATGTCCTGCTTCGGGCGCCTGTCCTGCGGCTTGCAAACCTTCAGGCGATTGATGCGTTTCGTTCATCTCGCAAACTCCTTCTTAGGTCCGGCGGCAACCCTCCCGGGTTCCGTCCGGACGTCATTTCTTGTTCGTCAGGCGGCCAAGAATGCCGCTTGTAAGGCCGGGGAACAGCTGCACGAGCTTCGCCCCGGCGGAAGCGGTCCAGGGCAGATCCTTTTCCGCTTTTCGGGTTTCCATCAAGCTTACGATCGCGTCGGCCACCTTGTCGGGCTTCAACATAAACCAGCGAACGTTGCGCACATAAGTCCCGTCGGGATCGGCGCGGTCAAAAAACGGAGTGTCGATCGGCCCCGGATTGATCGCCGAGACGGCGATGCCGGTCCCCGCAAGCTCTTGCCTGAGCGCGTTCGTAAATCCCAGCAGCGCGTGCTTCGACGCCGTATAGGCCGTCGATTTGGCCGTCCCCAGCTTGCCGGCGATCGACGCGACATTGACGATATGCCCGTCTCCGGCAGCCTCCATATAAGGCAGCGCCGCTTTGATGCAGCGGACGGCTCCCATATAGTTAACGTCCATGATGTCCTGAAAATGGGACAGCGGCGCGTCGGCAAACGGAATAAACTCCCCGTACCCCGCATTGTTGAGCAGCACGTCGATCCGTCCGAACCGCTCATGGATGCGGGCGGCCGTTGCGGCCGCCGCGTCCGGGTCGGTCACGTCCAGCTCCATCGCGGCATGCTCGCCGCCAATGGTTGCGGCTACGTCCCGAAGCTTGCCGGCGGATCTGGCGGTCAGGACCGGAATCGCGCCCTTTTCCGCCAGCTTGCGCGCGGTGATCGCCCCGATGCCGCTCGATGCGCCGGTAATCCAAACGACACGCCCTTTAAGCGAAGTTCTCATCGATAATCGCCTCCGGATCGTTCTCTTGTCCATCATACACCAAACGGGGCGCATTCCGGCAACCTTTCGCCCGCTGCGGTCATCCCCGCCATAAAAAAAAGGCCCCGAGGGCCTAAGTGGGCACGTATACCGCCGTTTGCCGGATGCCGATCAGGCGATCAGCACCTGAATTTCAAGCTCGCCGATCCCGTCCATAATCAGCGGCACCGACAGGGCCCGTCCGGGCGAGAAGTCCGACAGCGCCTCGGCGTGCAGCACGCGCGGAGGCGTAATATCGACCCGAACGCCCTGATTGTATAGCAGCGTGCTCGCGTTGCCGCTGATCATGTTGCCGAGCTCCGAAATGGCGCTCTTGCCCATCTCGTCGATTTCCGTGATGACAAAACCGCCCATCATGGCCGAAATCATGCGCAGCGCAACCGTTTCGCTCAATCCGAACACGATATTTCCGTTGACTTGCCCGGACATCCCGATATGGATCCAGACGTAGTGGTCAACCAGCCTGATCTCTTTAAGCGAAAGCTGTCCTGTGCTGGGCCGAATTTGCACCATCTGTTCGATGACGTTGCTCGCGGATTCCAAAAACGGATTGATGACCTCTGCCTTCATGTATTGACGCCGCTCCTCGTCCTGCTTGTATCCGGATGATTAATCCCTTGGTCGGAGATAATTTCCTTCATTATACTTTAATCGATTCGTCAAGTATACTATATTTCCAAAAAAATAGTACTTATGAATTATATTGACGATAGGGCCGCGCGTCCCGAACAGGGGGCCCAAAACGGGAACGACGCGGCTGCCGCGCCTTGTCCGGACGGCATTTTCGCGCTCTTGAACGCTTTGCGCCCCGATCCCGAAGCCGACGGTCCGTTTCCGCGCAACGAACGGGCCGAAGCCGCCGGCGTCCATCGATCCGGCTTTTGCAAGGCAAACGCAAATCGCCTATAATTAAACGTACTGACAAAAGCTTTTTATGCCTCTTCATTAACGTGATAAATGATTTCAATTTCGGGAGGCGCTGCAATTGAACATCAGCCAGCTCGAGACGTTGCTTACGATTTCGAAGACGCTAAGCTTTCGGAAAGCCGGTGAATTGCTCAATCTGACGCAGCCTGCCGTTTCCGCCCAAATCAAAAGTCTTGAAGACGAATTCAAAGCGGTGTTGGTGGACCGCAATCATCCGGTGACGCTGACGGATCGGGGACAAGTTTTTCTCGAGCATGCGGAGCGGATTTTGGCCATCGTGGAGGAACTGAAGCAGAAGCTCGCCGATCTCGACCACACGCCGCAAGGCCATATCGTGCTCGGCACGACGGCTTCGATCGCCATTCAAATTTTGCCCCGCGTGCTTTCTTACTTCCAGAATCAATACCCGCTGATCAAGACCACGATCATGTCCATGCCCTCTTCGCAGGTGATGGCCAGCGTAGAGAACGGCACGGTGGACATCGGCATCGGCTATTTGTCCGAGCGAAGCGCCCAGGTCGAAACCTCGACGCTTTACTACGACACGTTCGAGCTGGTCGTCGCTCCCGTCCATCCGCTCGCATCCGAGGAAAAAGTGACCGTCGGCATGCTGAAAGACGTGCCCATGATCATGCTTTCGCCGGATACCCAGGGCCGCAGGTTTGTGGACCGCGTTTTCAGCGAATACCATATTCAGCCCAACGTCGTTATGGAGCTGAGCAGCAGCGAAGAAGTAAAACGGATGGTCGAGCTTAATCTCGGCGCGGCCTTCGTCTCCAAGTTGTCCATTGCCAGCGAGCTAAAACGGGGCACCCTGAAAATGATACCGGTCCCGGAACTCGACGCAACCCATCCGGTCGGCGTCATTACCAAGTCCGGACGCTATCTGAACAGCGCCATGCGGCAGTTTTTGAACGACTTGAAAGGAATGCCCGAGGACCATTTTATCGGCAGCGAATAATAACCCAGAAGGAGGACCTTCATCATGGAAAAATTCGATCTGCACACGCACCATTACCGCTGCGGACACGCCGAAGGCACCATCGAGGACTACATTGAATCGGCGATCGCCGCCGGTCTGACCGCCATCGGGATTTCGGACCATTCCCCCTATTTCGCCCGCGAGGAAGACCATCCTCAACCGGGCACCTGCATGGCCAAAAGCGAATTCGCAAACTATGTCAGCGAAGTGCTCCGGCTCAAGGAACGATACCGGGACAAAATCGAGGTGCTGCTGGGCGTAGAATCCGATTTCTACCCGGATCAGATCGAACTGTACCGCGCCTCCTACGAGCCCTATCCGTTCGACTATATCATCGGCTCGGTCCATCAGACGAGAGGGATCAGCATATTTAACCGGAAACGTTGGAACAACTTGAGCGAGGAGCAGAAAACGGAGGAAAAGCGGCACTATTACGATCTGATTCGCCAGTCGGCAAGGAGCGGACTGTTCCAGGTGCTCGGGCATATCGACGCCATGAAGGGATACTACCCGGTTTTCTCCGATATTGCCGGCGCGGAGAAGGAGATTGACGCGGTGCTGCAGGCCGTTGCCGAAGAGGATATCGCGATCGAAATCAACACGAGCGGCAAAACGAAGGACGTGGGCGGCTGGTACCCGTCCGACGATATATTGGAGAGGGCCCTGCATTTCGGAGTCGACGTGACCTTCGGCTCGGACGCCCATGTGCCGTCGCGGGTCGGCGACGAATGGGAAGAGGTGCGGCGGCGCCTGAAGGAGATCGGCTTCAGCCGCTGGGTGTATTACCGCCGGAAAAGCAAAGTCGTCGTTTCTTTGTAATGCGCGCGAAGGGACTGCCCAGATTAACCGCCGACAGGGCCTTGTGTCCTGACGGCGGTTTTTGCTGGTTGTACGGACAAGCGGTTGGCGGGGCAAAAACGTCAAAAAAAAGAACCCGTCAGTGCGGACAGGCTCACCAAGAAATGAAAAAGGGGGTCTTGAGTCTCATTATATCCAGTCTATAAGACAGAAAAATGACAGAGAGATTTCAATTGTGTAACAAAATGCCCGTTTCGATTTCGGATCGACCGTTCGGTTCTTGTCGAAAGAAAGGATGTTGACTGTGTGGTGGTTTGCGCTGGCGGCCGGCAGCGCGCTCGTGTTCGGTCTGGCCGGTCTGCTGATGAAGGTCAGCCAGATGCGCGAAGGGGCGCTCTCCCCTATGCTGCTGGGTTTGTACGCTTCGGGCACGTGCGGGTTTTGGCTGCAGGCCGCCTTGTCCGAAAACTGGGCTCCTCTCGATTATCGGATATGGATCGCAGGCGCGATCATCGGCCTGGGATCCGCCTGGGGCAATCTGCTGTTTATGAAAGCGTTGGAGTGCGGTCCCGCCAGCCTCACCTCCCCGCTAACCAACAGCAATATCGTGCTGGTCGTCGCCATGGGGGCGCTGTTTTACAAGGAGCCGGTCCATCCCGCCGCCATTACCGGAGTTGCCGCGCTGCTTGCCGCCGTCGTCCTGCTATCCGTCAAGCCGGGCGGCAGCAGCAAAGAAGCGAACCGCCGGTGGTTTGCGCTTGTGGCCGCAGCTACGCTGCTGTTCGCTTTCCGCAACGGCGGACTGAAGGTGACGGAGGAAATCGGCCTCGACAACGCTTCCGTGCTCTGGTCCGGTTATTTGCTTTCGTTTCTCTGGTTTGGCGTTTTGTCGCTTCGGGACCGGTTGAAGGCAGACGGTTCGTCGGGGCGCGTCTCCTCTCCGGCTTCCGTCCGTACAGGCCTTGCATGGGGACTGGCGGCCGGCGTGTGCTCCTATGGCGGATTGCAGCTCTATTCGGCCGCGCTTCGGGAAGGTCCGTCGCATCTTGTCGCGCCGATTTTCGCCACGAACAGCCTTGTGGTGGCGCTGGGCTCGTTTCTGATCTACGGCGAGAAGCTGGGACCGACGCAGCGCCTCGCGTTTGTGCTGCTGCTACTGGGCCTTGCGCTCGTGCGCATCTAAATGTTGTGCAAATCCGTATAACTTTATTTTTTATAGTTTATAAATATTATATTGTACCTTCTTTGTTTTTTGTAAAATTTGTGTTATAATACGTCAGGAGAGGGGGGATCCGAATGGACTACTCCAAGATGTGTCCCAAATACGAGGCGGCGGCGGAATTGCTTGGAAAAAAGTGGACGGGGCTCATTATCCGAGTGCTCATGGGAGGCCCGAAACGGTTCAAGGATATTAAAGAACAAATCCCCGACATGAGCGATAAAATGCTTACCGACCGGATGAAAGAACTGGAATCGCTCGGTATTGTCAAACGGACCGTTTATCCCGAAATGCCTGTTCGAATCGAATACGAATTGACCGAGAAAGGCCACGACCTGGAAGATGTGACCAACTCGATCCAGACATGGGCCGAGAAATGGATATAGAACGCAAAGCCCGAAAGCCGCGACCGCAGGCTCTAGGGCTTTGTTCTTTGAGGGACGGATTTCGCGTTTCTTTTTAAAGCGGAATGAAAGGCGCTCTGTCGGATCAAAATTTACAGGAGCGTTGCGTTAACGGTCCGTCCGCTTCCCCGTTCGCTCGTTTCGATGCGATTCTACATCCGAACGCAACTATTTGCCGAATTGTGTCGTCTGTATTTCCGGAGGGGAAAATCATGCAGCTTAGAAAATGGGGAATACTTGCGATCGCCGCTGCCGTCATCGTTTGGGGAGCCGCCGAAATCGGCAAAGGGAACGTTTGGGGGAGCGCATCGAATGCTCTCGGTTCCGAACCTGCGGAAAGCGCGGCCGGAAACGGCGGACAAGCCGGCGGCGGACAAGCGGACAGCAAGCAAGTTAACGGCGGACAAGCCGGCGGCGGGCAAGCGGACAGCGAGCAAGCTAACGGCGGACAAGCCGCAAGCGGCGGCAGCGAGGAAGCGCCCGCTTCATCTCCCGTTTCGGCGAGCGTGGCGGCCATGCTGCGCGAAAACGCGCCGAACGCGACGATTGAAACCAATCAAGACGGTCTTGCGGTCGTCACCAACGCGTCCAGCCTGCTCGTTTTGGTCAACAAGCAGCGGAACCTGCCTGCAGACTATGCGCCGGACGATCTCGTCGTCCCCGACGTGGAATTTTCGTTCTCGGGCGATTCGCCGAAGAAAAAGCTCCGCAAGCCGGCGGCGGAAGCGCTTGAAGCGCTGTTTGCCGCAGCGGAAAAGGACGGCATCGAGCTGAAAGCCGTATCCGGCTATCGCTCGTACGAGACGCAACGGTCGATCTTCAACCGCAATGCCGAGCAAAAAGGGATCGAAACCGCGAACCGGACGAGCGCACGTCCGGGCCAAAGCGAGCACCAGACCGGACTGGCGATGGACGTGTCCAGCAAAAGCGCAGGCTACGCCCTGGAGGAATCGTTCGGCGATACGAAGGAAGGCAAATGGCTGAAAGCGCACGCCGCGGAATACGGATTCATTATCCGGTATTTGAAGGGCAAGGAAGACATCACCGGTTATTCCTACGAGCCCTGGCACATTCGCTACGTCGGCAAGGAAATCGCCCAGGCCGTCATGGAGCAAGGTATTACGCTCGAGGAATTCATGGAGCACTATTCGGGCACGACCGAGGTGTCCGCTTCCAAATAACATAGGCACACGAACAAGCCCGGCGCCGACGCGCCGGGCTTTGTTGCTGCAAACTCGTGCCCGTCCTTCGTGCGGTCTTCCGACCATGGACCGATAAACCGCATTATCGGATGCGAATTTTATAGGGCTGCCGGATGTAGTTCGGATAATCGTAGATGTTGAACGTCAAAGGCTGCTTGTAGTCTTTCTCGTCGATCGCAAAGGTGATCGTCTGCTTCCCAGGTTCGGCCGTAGCGAACGATGCGACTACTCCGCTATAGTCGACCTTCGAATATTTCTTGCCGGAAGCGTCCGTGAACGAATCGTGCACCAGAAGCCCGTAACCCATATTGTCCCCGGGCTCCGTTATGTTGAGCGTCAACACGATCTTGATGCGGCCTCCGACGCGGGAAATGTTCGCGAGCTTCAGGTTATCGTCCGGCGCCCGGATCAGCTCTCCCCTGTCCGTGTCGATGACGAGAAAGGCCCGGTTCTTATCGAGCGCGCGGAACCAGCTTCCCTCCAAATACAGCTCCTTCGGCTGACGGAAATAGGGGCTCTCGAAATAAATCCGGTCTTGCCCGAAGCCGCCTTTGTATTTCCATTCGGTTCCCTTTTCGTCGACGAGCCGGATGTCCCCGGGTCCCGTGATCTGCTTGCGGTTGGCCTCGTCATATCGAAGCTGTACGAAGACCCGCAGCGGCGATACGGTCGCATTGACGAAGGTAACGTTCTGGCCTTCGGCCGCGATCGTCTCGTTCAACGTATACACCTTGGCCAAACCCGCGAATTTCTCGCGGTCGATCGGGATGTTCACCTTGAACAGCGGACCGGCGGAAGGATCGTCTTCCGACGCCTCGCCTCTGAGCAGCGGACGCTCGTCCCCGTCTTCCCCTATGGGGACCGCCTTCGCCCTCATGAGCAGATTCACTTCATCCGGCATCGAAGCGCCGTCTATGAATTGGACGTCAATGGTGCCGTTCAGCGTCCCCTTGGGCGCCTCCTCCCTGGCCGTCGGGTCGTCGTAGCTGATGACTCCCTCCGGATTTTGGCCGTCGGGACGCCGAACTTCGGGATACGTCACCCTTGCGAGCCGTTTGCCTTCCGCCGCTTTGACCTCGTAAAAAATGACGAGCCGCTGATCGTCGGCGATAACCCCCTGCACCGTCAGCCGGATTCCGTCATGCTCGTCGGAGACGCCCACGGGCTGCACGAAGTCGTTGTCCGCGGCCAGTTCAAGTCCCTGGTCGCCTTTAACGAGGTCGACGACCGCCTTCAAGCCCGGAATGTCCCGGACGATCGCGGCGAATACGGGCGACACGCGAATCGTAAACAAGCACGCGACAAGCAGCAAGGCGATGGCCAAGGACGCTCCCGTCCGTCTGCGCAGCCGTTTTTGGCGGCGTTCCAGCTCTCTGCGGCCCCGCTTCATGCCTTCCGCAATCGCCTGGTCCGTCCGTTCGGCCAACTCCTCCGGAAATGCCCGGTCATGATTTTGCATAGCTGCCGCCTCCTTCCCGGCCGCATAGCCGCCTCAAATCCTTCAACGCCTTGTTCAGCCAGGTTTTGATCGTGCCCTCTGGCTTCCCCAACAGCCTCGCGATTTCGGTCAGCGTCAGATCCTGATCGTACTTGAGGATGATGACGTGCCTGTATTTGGGCGCAAGCCGGTCGATGGCGATGCGAAGCGTCATCCGCTCGTCAAGCGCCAGCTCCGCGGCCAGCGGCTCGGGTAGCCGGGGCAGCGGCAACGTCTTGCGCTTGCGTTTCTGTTCGTCGATGCAGTAATTGATCAGGATTCGGATCAGCCACGTATGGAAAAACCGGGGTTCCTTCAGTTTTTTTAGCTTGACGTAGGCCCGGCATGTCGCTTCCTGGATCGCTTCCAGCGCATCGGCTTCGTCCCGCAGGTATGCGTACGCGATGGCGTACAGCTTCATCCTGACGCTGCTGATCAGCGCGTACAGTGCGTCGTCATCCCCGCGCTGGGCAGCCAAAACCCGCTCGACCGTCCCATATTCCTCCGAAGGCTCTGCGGTTGGCTCGGAGCGGGTCATAGGCGCCGGATGTTCCCCATCCGCCTCAACCGGTGTTTTTTCGGCCACGCTTCATCCCCCTTTCATCTATTAGACCCGGAAATGCCCTTTGCGGTTTTGGCCAATCAAAAAAATCCCTGTCCGCCGGTTTGCGGCAACAGGGATTCTGGCACCCCTCGCTCCGGCGCCTCTCATGGCCCCATTTTCAGCCAATGGCAAAAAGCCGCCTCCGGCCGGATAGGCCTGCGAGGCGGCTTGAAAGCTGCGGTGTATAGGGGTAGGTCTTCGGATTGCGGCTCAGCCTTCCAGCAGCAGCGTTTCCGGATCTTCGAGCATTTCCTTGACCGTGACCAGGAAGCTGACCGCTTCGGCTCCGTCCACGATCCGGTGATCGTAGGACAGCGCGATGTACATCATCGGACGAATTTCGATCGTCTCGTTGTTGACCGCAACCGGGCGGTACTGAATCTTGTGCATGCCCAGAATGCCAACCTGCGGGGCGTTCAAAATCGGCGTCGACATCAGCGAGCCGAACACGCCGCCGTTGGTGATCGTAAACGTGCCGCCGCTCAGATCGGACAGGCTCAGCGTATTGGAGCGCGCTTTTTTCGCCAGATCCGCGATCGTACGCTCGATTTCCGCGAAGCTGAGGCGGTCCGCGTCGCGAACGACCGGAACGACAAGGCCTTCCTTGGCGGCAACGGCGATGCCGATGTCATAGTAGTGCTTCTCGATAATGTCCTCGCCGTCGATCTCCGCGTTCAGCAGCGGGAACCGTTTGAGCGCGCCGACAACGGCTTTGGTGAAGAAGGACATAAAGCCGAGGTTGACGTCGAATTTCTCCTGGAACTGCTGCTTGCGGCGCTTGCGGATGTCGAGAATGGCCGACATGTCGACTTCGTTGAACGTCGTCAGCATCGCAGCCGTGCGCTGCGCCTCGACAAGACGGTTCGCGATGGTCAGGCGGCGGCGGGACATCCGCTTGCGTTCAAAGGGCTTGGCCGGATTGACGGCGGCGGAAGCCGCGGCAGGCGCAGCGGCGGGCTTGGCCGCCGGCTGTGCGGGCGCCGCAGGAGCGGAGGCTGCGGCGCCGGCTGCCCGCACGTCGTCCGGGTAGATGCGGCCCAGCGGATCGCGAGCCGGGGTACGGCTCAGATCGATGCCTTGCTCGCGCGCCAGCTTGCGTGCGGCGGGCGAAGCGACGGCGGCGCCTGCGGATGCCGTCGGCGCGGCAGGTGCCGGAGCGGCGGCAGCAGCCGGAGCAGCCGGAGCGGCTTGGGCGGCCGCAGCGGGCGCAGCCGGGGCGGCAGGCGCCGGGGCTTCGGCGGCAGCCGGAGCCGGAGCGGCCGCTGCGCCGCCTTCCGCGATGCGTCCCACCACTTCGCCGATTTGCACGGTGTCGCCTTCCTGGCGGAGAATTTCCGCGATCACGCCGGCTTGTTCGGCGCTGATTTCCAGATTGACTTTATCCGTCTCCAGTTCAAGCAGCAAATCCCCTTGCTGAACCGTGTCGCCTACTTTGACGGCCCATCTGGCGATGGTTCCTTCCGTAATCGATTCACCCATGGCTGGCACAATGATTTCTTGCACTGATGTTACCTCCCCAAGTTAAGTGTCAAAGCACGGCTCGGCTTCAACGTTTGCGACACGATATATTGTTGCTCCAAGGCATGTACCTGTTGGAAACCGGTTGCCGGGCTCGAACGCTCCGGCCGGCCGATGTACGAAACGGCGACCTTTCCGGCCGCAAGTTCCCGGATCCGGGGTTCGACGAAGCTCCAAGCTCCCATATTCCGCGGCTCTTCCTGAACCCAAACGATTTCCTTCAGTTTCGGGTAACGGCTCACGATTTCCGCAATTTCGTTCGCAGGGAACGGATACAGCTGCTCGACGCGAACGATATGCAGCCAGTCCGTCTTGCCTTGTTCTTCCTTGTCCAATGCTTCGGCAAGATCGATGGCCACTTTGCCGGAGCAGAGCACAAGGCGTTCGACCTTATCCTTCTTCTCGCCCAGGCCGGGATGCTCCAGCACCGGACGGAACGAGCCTTCGCTGAACTCGGCCGGCGAAGAAGCGACGCGCGGGTTGCGCAACAAGCTCTTCGGACTCATCAGCACAAGCGGTTTCGCCGCATCCGTGCCGAGCAAAGACGCCTGACGGCGCAGCAGGTGGAAATACTGAGCGGCGCTCGTCACGTTGGCCACGGTCCAGTTGTCTTCGCCCGAAAGCTGCAAGAACCGCTCCAGGCGGGCGCTCGAGTGCTCGGGGCCCTGTCCCTCGAAGCCGTGCGGCAGCAGGACGACCAGGCTCGATTTTTCCGACCATTTGGAACGGCCGGCGGAAATGAACTGGTCGAACAGCACCTGAGCGACGTTCGCAAAATCGCCGAATTGGGCTTCCCAGATGACCAGCGTCTCGGGAGAGAAGACATTGTAGCCGTATTCGAAGCCCAGAACGGCCGCTTCGGACAGCGGGCTGTTATGGATCGCAAACGACGCCCGCGCCTGCGGCAGACGGTGCAGCGGGCAGAACACGTCGCCGGTCACCGAGTCGTGAAGCACGAGGTTGCGGTGGGCGAACGTCGCGCGTTCCGCATCCTGGCCGGTAATCCGGATCGGCCGGCCGTCGGAAAGAATCGTCGCGAACGCCAGCGTTTCCGCGTGGCTCCAATCGACCTTTTCCCCGTCGTTCAGCGCGTCGGCGCGGCGCTCGAGAATCCGCTTAAGCTTCGGATACACCGTGAAGCCTTCGGGCCAGCGGAGCAGTTCGGCGTTGATCTCGCGCAATTTCTCCAGCGGGACGGCCGTCGGAAACGCCGGCTGCTCGTTGCCGGAAGAAGGAGGAGACTGATGAACCGCTTCCTGGTCCTCGTTCTGCTTCACTTGCTCGTAGGCTTCTTTTAAGCGGGAAACGACTTCGTTTTTGATTTGCTCGTACGTTTCTTCGCTGATCAGGCCTTGCGAGACAAGCTTGTTCAAATAAATTCGGCTGACCGACGGATGGGCCTTCACTTTCTTGTAAATGAGCGGCTGCGTCGCTTCCGGATCGTCGCCCTCGTTGTGGCCGTATCTCCGGTATCCGATCAGGTCGATCAGAAAATCCTTTTTGAAGAGCTTGCGGTATTCCGCAGCCATGCGGGCCACCGCGATGCACGCTTCCGGATCGTCCGCGTTGACGTGCACGATCGGAATCTCGTAGCCTTTGGCCGCGTCGCTGGCGTAATGGGTCGAGCGGGAATCCGCGCTCTCGGTCGTGAACCCGATCTTGTTGTTGACGATAATATGGATCGTGCCGCCGATGCCGTAACCTCTCAATTGCCCCAGGTTCAACGTTTCCGATACGATCCCTTCGCCCGGGAATGCCGCATCCCCGTGCATCACGATGGACGCCGCCAATTCGACGTTCTGCTCCGGATAGCCGGGCTTCGTCCGATCCTCCTGCGCGGCGCGCGCAAAGCCTTGCACGACCGGATTGACATATTCCAGGTGGCTCGGGTTGTTGGCCAGCGTAATCCGCGTTTCCACCGTTTCGCCCGTCTTGATCGAGCGGTTCGCGCCGAGGTGGTATTTCACGTCTCCCGTCCAGCCGTAGTTGATGCCGATCGAGCCTTCGGACGGAACCAGATTTTTGTTCGGCGAGTGGTGGAATTCGGAAAAGATCTTCGTATACGGCTTGTTCAGCACGTGAGCCAGGACGTTCAGCCGGCCGCGGTGCGCCATGCCCATCGTAATATTGCGCACGCCGTCGTTCGTAAGCTCGTGCACGATTTCGTCGACAAGCGCGACCAGCACGTCGTTGCCTTCAACCGAGAAACGCTTCTGGCCGACAAACGTGCGATGCAGGAAATCTTCAAATTGTTCGGCTTCGATCAGCCGGGTCAGCAGCTTTTTGCGCTCTTCTGCATTCAGCTGCTGGCGGGGAATGATTTGTTCCGCGTAATGGTTGAGCCATTTTCTTTCGTCCTCGTTATGGACATGGCTGAACTCGTAAGCGATCGTCCCCGTGTAGGTCTCGCGCAGCTTCCGGATGGCTTCCCAGCCGTTCGCGAGGCCCGCGGGCGCGCCTTCCCACACCAGATCGGCCGGCAACTCCGCCAGATCGGCTTCGCTTAAGCCGATCGAGGACGGCTCCAGAATGTTGGTGTCGGCTTTCGGGCCGATGCCCAGCGGATCGATGTCGGCAGCCAGGTGCCCGTACGCGCGGATATTCCAGACCAGCTTGCCCGCGAGCACCGCGTTTCTCAGCTTGCGGGGATCGAGCGCGGCGGACTGCCCGGCGGGAACGGCCGAACCGGCGCGAGGAAGAGGCGGCGCCCCTTTTGTCGCAAACAGTTCGCGATATTCCGGATCTACCGATTCCGGATCGCTCAAATACAACTCATACTGCTCCTGGATGTAGCCCAAGTTGTGTCCGTAGTACTTTTCCCAAAATTCGGATTGGGTACACGCTTCTGTCGCCATGGTCCTACCCCTCGAGTTCATGGATTTGTCGATAAAAAGCCGATTTTTAAAAGTCGCGTAAATGAGTCACCCTAGAAATTATAGTATATCCTTGACGATGTTAAAAATAATCAATTCCTATCAATATCATCTCAATATGAGATGAATCGCTTGGAAGACGCAAAAAAACAACTGCCGCTCAGGACAGTTGTTCCGGCTGCTCGAACGCGTTGCGGTAGCACTTGCGGCACACGGGCTTGTAGTCGTCGTTGCCGCCAATCCGGATCTGTTCGCCTTTGTTGACGGGCCGTCCGTTTTCGAAACGGAGCACCATCGTCGCCTTGCGGTCGCAGTACCAGCAAATCGTTTTGATCTCTTCGATCTTGTCGGCATAAACCAGCAGATAGTAGCTTCCTTCGAACAAACGGTTTTGAAAATCGTTTTTCAGGCCGAACGCCATGACCGGAATATCCAGCTCGTCGACGATTCTCGTCAAGTCCAGCACATGCCGCTTGCTCAAAAATTGGGCCTCGTCCACCAGCACGCAATAAATCCGTTTGCGTCCGTCTTGGAGCTGCAGCGCCTTGACGCTGGAAAATAGATCCGTCTCCGCGTCCACCGGGATCGCCTCCCTCGTCAGCCCGGCGCGGGTGCCGATCCGGTTCTCCCCGTTTCGGGTGTCGATCGCGGGCGCGAACAGAACGACGGGCTTGCCCTGCTCCTCGTAATTGTGCGCCACTTTGATGATCTCGAACGATTTTCCGCTGTTCATCGTTCCGTATTTGTAATACAGCTGCGCCAATAAACTCCCTCCAAGCCGTCCCGAATCGCGCGCTCCGAAATTCAAGCGGCGCTGCCTTCCGAAAACGCCAATGCCGCCGGCATCTCCGGCGGCATTGGCGCTGTCGTCTCTATGGCGTTTACAGATCCAGCCAACGCTTGAACATGTGCTTCGTCGTTTCGCGGTTGATCGCCGCAATCGAGGTGGTAAGCGGAATGCCTTTCGGGCAGGAGCGCACGCAGTTTTGCGAGTTGCCGCAGCCCTCGATGCCCCCGTCTTCCATCAGCGCTTCCAGACGCTCGTGAGCGTTCATGGCGCCTGTCGGGTGAGCGTTGAACAGGCGGACCTGCGAAATCGGCGCCGGGCCGATGAAGCTCGAGCGGTCGTTGACGTTCGGGCAGGCTTCCAGGCAGACGCCGCACGTCATGCACTTGGACAGCTCGTAAGCCCACTGGCGCTTGGATTCGGCCATCCGCGGACCCGGTCCGAGATCGTACGTTCCGTCGATCGGAATCCAAGCTTTGACCCGCTTCAGCGCGTTGAACATCCGCTGGCGGTCGACGATCAGGTCGCGCACGACCGGGAACGTCGTCATCGGCTCGAGGCGGATCGGCTGCTCCAGCTTGTCGATCAGCGCGGAGCAAGCCTGGCGGGGCTTGCCGTTGATGATCATGGAGCAAGCGCCGCACACTTCTTCCAGACAGTTCGATTCCCAGCATACCGGCGTCGTCTTAGTGCCTTGGGCATTGACCGGATTCCGCTGGATTTCCATCAGAGCGCTGATGACGTTCATGTTCGGACGGTACGGAATCTCGAATTCTTCTTTGTATGGAGCAGAGTCCGGGCGATCCCGGCGCGTAATGATGAACTTGACGGTGCGTTTGGCAGTAGCCGTTTCAGCCATCGGTTATCCCTCCTTCTTCTTGCTGGTGGAATAGTCGCGAACGCGCGGCTTGATCAGCGAAACGTCGACGTCTTCATACGAAATTTGCGGACCTTCCTTCGTCCATTTCGCCTTGGTCGTCTTCAGGAAGTTCTCGTCGTCCCGGTTCGGGAATTCCGGCTTGTAGTGCGCTCCGCGGCTTTCGTTCCGCAGCAGGGCGCCGAGCGTCATCGCTTCGGCCAGCTCCAGCATGTTCCACAGCTGGCGGGTAAACGCGACGCCGGAGTTGTTCCAACGCGCCGTATCGTTGATGTTGATTTTCTTGTACCGTTCCTTCAATTCCTTGATTTTGTTGATCGTCTCCTCGAGCTTCTTGTTGAAGCGGACGACCGTCATATTGTTCGTCATCCATTCGCCAAGCTCTTTATGGAGAACATAAGCGTTCTCGTTGCCGTCCATCTTCAGAATGGATTCGTATTTTTCGACATGCTTCGCGCGCTCGCGTTCGAATACGCTCTCGGCGATGTCTTCGGCCGATTTTTTCAGCCCTTTGATGTATTCGATCGCCTTCGGTCCCGCCACCATGCCGCCGTAAATCGCCGACAGCAAGGAGTTCGCGCCCAGACGGTTGGCGCCGTGGTATTGATAGTCGCATTCGCCGCAGGCAAACAGCCCCGGAATGTTGGTCATCTGGTTGTAGTCGACCCACAGGCCGCCCATCGAGTAGTGAACCGCCGGGAAAATCTTCATCGGGATTTTGCGCGGATCGTCGCCCATGAACTTCTCGTAAATCTCGATAATGCCGCCGAGCTTGACGTCCAGCTCTTTCGGGTCCTTGTGCGAGAGGTCGAGATAGACCATGTTTTCGCCGTTAATGCCGAGCTTCAGGTCCACGCACACGTGGAAAATTTCCCGCGTCGCGATGTCGCGAGGCACGAGGTTGCCGTATGCGGGATACTTCTCCTCGAGGAAATACCACGGCTTGCCGTCCTTGTATGTCCAGATCCGGCCGCCCTCGCCGCGTGCGGATTCGCTCATCAGGCGCAGCTTGTCGTCGCCCGGAATCGCGGTCGGGTGAATCTGGATGAATTCGCCGTTCGCATAATAAACGCCTTGCTGGTACACGGAGCTGGCCGCCGTGCCGGTGTTGATGACGGAGTTCGTCGTTTTGCCGAAGATGATGCCCGGGCCGCCGGTCGCCAGAATCACCGCATCCGAGCGGAACGTCCTCACTTCCATCGAGCGCAGGTCCTGCGCCACGATGCCGCGGCAGATGCCTTCTTCGTCGATGACCGCGCCGGTGAATTCCCAATGCTCGAACTTCTGCACGAGGCCGGCCACTTCCCAGCGGCGAACCTGCTCGTCCAGCGCGTAAAGCAATTGCTGGCCGGTCGTCGCTCCCGCGAACGCCGTCCGGTGGTACTGCGTGCCGCCGAACCGGCGGAAGTCAAGCAGGCCTTCGGGCGTGCGGTTGAACATGACGCCCATCCGGTCCATCAGGTGGATGATGCCCGGAGCGGCTTCGCACATCGCTTTGACCGGCGGTTGGTTGGCCAGAAAGTCCCCGCCGTACACCGTATCGTCGAAGTGCTCCCACGGGGAGTCGCCTTCGCCCTTCGTATTGACGGCGCCGTTGATGCCGCCTTGCGCGCACACCGAGTGCGACCGTTTGACCGGAACGAGCGAGAACAGATCGACCCTGACTCCCGCTTCCGCCGCCTTGACGGTCGCCATCAGGCCCGCAAGGCCGCCGCCGACGACAATGATTTTTTGATTTGCCATTGCTGTTTCCTCCCCTTAACCAAGCGATATCGAGCCGAGCGCCGCCCCTGCCGCCGCGAACTCGTCGCTGCGGAACGCGAACAGCGACAACAGGAACAATACGGAGACAATCACGAAGATGCCCATGCATATGTTCGAGGAGATGCGCTGCGCGCGCGGGCCGACGGTAATGCCCCAACTAACCAGAAATGCCCACAGACCGTTGGCAAAATGGAACACGGCCGCCAGAACGGCAATGAAATAAATCACAAAATAAGCGGGCTGGCTGACGATGCTGTGCATGTGGCTGCCGAGCTCGTCGTACGACGTATTGCCGAGCGCCACTTGAACCCGGGTCGTCCAGACGTGCCAGATGACGAAGATAAACGTGACGACCCCGGTAATGCGCTGGAGCGCGAACGCCCAGTTGCGCCCGTACTGGTAGCGGGTGACGTTCAGGTCCGACGTGAACGCCAGATACAATCCGTAAATGCCGTGGAACGCAATCGGGAGCCAAATCAAGATCAGCTCGAGGAAAAAGATGAGCGGAAGGCCGTGCAGAAAATCGACCGATTCTGCAAATCCTTCCTTTCCGCCTTCAAACGCGGAATAGTTCGTCAGGGCGTGCTCGATCAAGAACAGCCCGAGCGGAATGACTCCGAGCAGCGAATGAAGCTTGCGGGAGTAATACGAATTTCCACTCATGTCGTTGTGCCTGCTCCTTTCGAATCCGTTCGTTTTTGACGATATCGTCACGAATTTGTCACTCTTCTAAGGTTACTCCATTTTCGCTTATAATGGAACTGCTTATTTTTTATTAAAAGTTATTACAATTACGCATAAGCGGAAGGAAGACGCTGGATGCTTGAGGACATGAAGCTGTTCGCTACCGTTGTGGAGCACTCGAGCCTGAACCGGGCTGCGGAGCGGCTCAACCTGACCCAACCCGCCTTGTCCCGCCGGATCGCCAGGCTGGAACGGGAGCTCGGAGTCGATCTGTTCCGGCGCATCGGCAAAAGACTGGAGCTGACGCCGGCCGGGAAGCTGACATACGAGTTCGCGCTCGAGCTGCGCCGGTTCCACGGAGAATATTTGCAGCGGCTTAGCGCTTACAAGACGGAGGAAGCCCAGGTGACGACCATCGGGGCGAGCCTGACGACGCTGCAGACGACGCTTCCCGGGCTCATCAAGGCGATGACGGAGAAGCACCCGAACCTGGAAATCAAGGCGGTCACGGGAAAATCGCACGAGATCGCCACTTTGGTGAAGGAGCGCAAGGTCGACTTCGGCATCGTCGCCTCCGCCGTCGACGACGACGCGGCCATTACGAGCGTTCCCCTGTTCGACGACACCTTGATGCTGGTGCTGCCGCGGACGCATTTCATTTTGGAGAAGACGCAGCTTGAAATGAAGGATTTGAACGGCCTGCCGATGATTCTGTTCGCCCCCGGGACTTGGTACCGCACCTTGACGGACGAGCTGTTCCGCCGCCACGGGCTCAAGCCGGACGTGCGCATGGAAATCGATTCGTTCGAAGCGATCGTCCGTCTGCTTTCCGCCTGCCGGGCCGGAACGCTGCTGCCGATGTCCTACCTGCGTCCCCAGCTGCTGGAAGACAACGATCTGTACGTCGTCCGCCTGAAGGAGCTGGAGATGACCAAGCGGACGACCTCGCTGATCTACGGCGATCCGAACCTGCTTGTGCCGTCGGTCCGCTATCTCATCGAGGAAACGATCGCTTATTTCTCCCGCGGCGCCCGCCGGACGACGGAGCTTTCGCCGCCGTGATTTCCATGATTGGCGATACTTACCGGTTCCATTCCCGTCAACGAGTATGGTATCCTCACTAACAAGCTGGATACGATCCTTAACTTCAGGGAATCCGCGCTTTATCTGCCAAAACCTTCATAGGTGCGGGGGAACGAATCACCGCGCGGCGCAGGACGCCCGTCCCGCCCGCGCTCGGGGTGAATGGCGCCCGAAAGGCGCCTAGGGCCTGCTCCAGGTCCGAATCCGACAACTAACCTCGCCGGCAATTCAAGGAGGAACCGCAAAGAACATGAACATCCGCAAATCACTGGGACTCCGCGCGGCCGTTCTGGCGCTGGGCGGAGCGATGCTGCTGCCCGCCGTTTCCGCTTCCGCGGCCACGACCTACACGGCAACGGACGACGACACGTTCTGGAAGCTGTCCAAAAAATTCAACGTGCCGCTACAACAACTGATGGCCGCCAATCCCAAAATCGATCCGCTCAACATTTACGCCGGTTTGGAGCTGACCATCCCGACGGTTGCCAAACCGGCCGCGCAGACCGGCGCATCGGCCGCCGGCAAAGTGACCGCCAGTTCCGTCAAGACAACCGGGGGCAAGATACTCTCCTATTCCAAGGCCCTGACGGTCAAGGCGACCGCCTATTCCGCATCCATCGAAGAAAATCCCTGGGGAGCCGTCGATTACTTCGGCAACCCGCTCAAGCTGGGCACGATCGCCGTCGATCCCAACGTCATTCCGCTGGGGACGAAGGTGTACATCACCGGTTACGATTTCGACGGCTTGCCCGCGGGAGGCATGATCGCCACCGCGACCGACGCCGGCAGCGCCATCAAGGGCAGCCGGATCGACATCTTCATTCCCGGCTCCCGCGAGAAGGTAAGCCAATTCGGGTTTCAATACGTCAAACTGTACATTCTTAAGTAACGGATTCCGGAAGGCCGATCGGCGCCTTCCGGATTTTTTTAGGCCTTGCGCTCGGACTTGCCGAGCATCTGCGGCAGCGTAACCATTTCGTATCCTTTGCTCCGGAGCCAGTCGATCAGGACCGGCAGCGCCTCTATCGTACCGCAAAGGTTCTGCCCGACGCCTCCACCCGCGTGCAGCAAAATGATCGAACCCGGCCGCACCGCTGTCGTCACGTTCCGAAACACAGCCTGCGCACCAAGCTGGCGCCAATCCAGAGAATCGACGTTCCAATTGACAACGGCGTAGCCTTCCGATTTCGCCCATTTCAGCTGCGGCTCCCGGATTTCTCCGTACGGCGGCCGGATAAGGCGGGGGGCAAAGCCGACCTGCCGCCGGATGACCGCCTCCGTCCGCCGGATTTGGCGCCTCACCTCCGCCGTCGACATCCGGGCAAAATTCGGATGATCGAACGAGTGGTTGCCGATCGCATGGCCTTCCCGGCGGATTCGCCTCACCAAATCCGGATGCTTCAAGGCTTTCTCGCCGACAACGAAAAAAGTCGCCCGAACCTGCTTGCGCTTCAGAATATCGAGCACTTGCGGGGTAAATCTCGGGTCCGGCACGTCGTCGAACGTCAGCGCGACCTGCCGCGGCCTCCCGGGCGCCGACAGAAAAAACGCGCCTCGGTACCTGCGCTGCATGTCGGTCCAGCTTGTTCCCGGTTGGTCCGCATTCCGGATCGCCGTCCGGGCTTCGGACGAGCTGTCCCTGAATGACGCATCTTGGGAACCATGGCCGGATGCCGTTCGGACGCCTGCAGACAACAAAAGAACGGCGCACAAGACCGCGGCTGCGCACCGTCCCCATAATCGTTTGAACATCTTTTCCATCCACTCCCCAAAAGAGCCTGCGCTTCCCATAGGGTTAACGGATGGCCGTTTTCTCATACATGCGTTCCGGCGGCCGGACAATCCGGACTTATCCTCGAATCGCGGCCTGGAACTCTTCGATCTGCTCGTTTGTGCCGATGACGACCAGGACGTCTTTTTTCTCCAGCCGATCGTCGGCCGTAGGCGCAATAACGATGCCCTGCGGCTTGTTGATCGCCACGACGCTGCAGCCGTATTTGCCGCGGGGATTGACCTGGGCCAGCGATTTGCCCGTAAGGCATTCCGGAACGGTCAATTCCGCGATCGTGTACGTTGGGGAAAGCTCGATGTAATCGAGCAGATTGGGCGACACGAGCTGGTGCGCCACGCGAATGCCCATATCCCGCTCCGGATAGATAATCCGGTCGACGCCGAGCCGCTCCAGCACGCGCCCGTGGAGATCGGAGACCGCCTTGGCGACGACTTGTTTGACGCCGAACTCCTTCAGCAAAATCGTCGCCAGAATGCTCGCCTGGATATCGTCGCCGATCGCGACGACACCGCAGTCGAAATTGCGGACGCCGATCGACCGAACCGACTCTTCTTCCGTGGCGTCGGCTACGACCGTGTGCGTGAGGATATGGCTCATTTCCTGCACCTTTTCCTCGTCCCGGTCCACGCCCAGCACCTCAACGCCAAGCTCGACCAATTCCCGGCCCAGGCTCGATCCGAAACGTCCCAATCCGATAATGACAAATTGATTCGACTTCATGTCCGGCTTCTCTCTTCCTCTATCCGATAATAATTTTTCCTTCCGCATGCCGGTACAGCACGCGTTCTTTTTTCGGCCCCAGCGCGTAGCCCAACGTGAGCGGGCCGAGCCTGCCGATGAACATCATCAGGATCATGATGATTTTGCCCGCAACCGAAAGCTGCAGCGTAAGCCCCATCGACAATCCGACGGTGCCGAAGGCCGACGCCGCCTCGAACAAAATCATCAGAAAATGATGATCCTCCGTCGTCGCCAGAATCATCGTTGCGGCAAGGACCAGCGCCAGCGAAAGAAGCGTGACGGTCAGCGCCTTGTAAACCCGCTCCTGCGCCAGCCTGTATTTGAACAACGTCACATCCTGCCTGCCCCGGATCATCGCCCGCACCGCGCCGAGCAGCGCCGCGAAGGTCGTCGTCTTGATGCCCCCGCCGGTCGAGCCCGGCGAAGCTCCGATGAACATATACAAAACGATAAAAAACTGCGTCGACTGCCTCAGCGAAGCGATATCCAGCGTGTTGACGCCGGCCGTCCGCGGGGAGACGGACTGCATGAAGGCGGACAGAATCTTCTCGCCGAGGGAAAGCGGTCCCATCGTATTCGGATTCGTGAATTCGAAGACCAGGATCACGAGCGCGCCGAAAACGATCAGAAACCCGGTCATGCTCAGCACGACTTTGGAATGGAGCGACAGCCGCCTGTTTTTCCGAAAGTCCGCCAAGTCCGACAGCACGATAAACCCGATTCCGCCCGTTACAATCAGCAGCATCGTCACGATGTTGACCAGCGGGTCCCCGACGTATTCGGTCAGGCTGCGGAAGTCGCCCATGACGTCAAAGCCGGCGTTGTTAAAGAAGGAAACCGCATGAAAAACGCCGAAAAAGACGGCGCGTCCCGGACTCATGTCGAAAAGAAAGCGAACCGTGAACAAAAGCGCGCCAATCGCTTCGATAACCAAGGCAAACAGGACGACTCTGCGGACGAGCCGCACGATTCCTTCGATGCTCGATTGGTTCAGCGCCTCCTGCAAAATCAGGCGCTCTTTCAGCGATATTCGTCTTTTCAGCACGAATGCAAACAGCGTCGCCATCGTCATAAACCCTAAACCGCCGATCTGAATGAGGATCAGAATGACGATTTGGCCGAACAGGGAAAAATGGGTTCCCGTATCCACGACGACAAGACCGGTCACGCAGACGGCCGAGGTCGCCGTAAACAAGGCGTCGAGCCACGGCATCGGCTCGCCGCTTGCAGACGCCGCGGGCAACCTTAGCAGCTGCGACCCGACCAGAATAATGAACGCAAACCCCAGCACCAGAAGCCGGGGAGGCGATGCTGTCAGCCATTTGGCGGCTACCTTCATAACGCACCTCGTTTATCCGATGATGATTTTCCCTTCCGCATACCGGTACAGCATGCGGTCTTCCCTGACGCTCAGCGCGAAGGACAGCGTGTACGGTCCGATCCGGCCGATGAACATGAGCAGCATGATGAGGATTTTGCCCGCCGGCGAAAGCTCCGTCGTCAATCCCATCGACAGCCCCACGGTCGCAAAAGCGGATGTCGCCTCGAACAGGACGCTCATAAACGGGGCGTTCTCCGTCACCGACAGGATCATGGTGGCCGTAACGACGGTCGCCAGGGAGAAAAAGGTGATCATGATCGCCTTGTACACTTGCCCCTGCTCGAGCCGGTAGCGGAACAGCACGACGTCCGGCTTTCCGCGCATTACGGCGTAAACCGCCGCGAGCAGCACGGCGAACGACGTGGTCTTGATGCCGCCGCCGGTCGAGCCGGGCGAGGCGCCGATAAACATCAGCCAGACGATAAAAAACTGCGTCGCCTGCCGAAGATCGTACATGTTGAGCGTGCTGACCCCGGCCGAGCGGGGCGTGGCGGAATGCAGAAACGCGGCGAGCAGCTGATCCCCGAAGTTCAGCCGGCCGAACGTTTTCCCGTTCGTATATTCGAAGATAAAGATGACGGCCGCGCCGCCGACAAACAAAAGCGCGCTCATGGTCAACACGACTTTGGAGTGAAGGGTCAGCCTTCTTCGCCGGGGCAGCTCGACGAGATCCGCCAGGACAACAAAGCCGAGGCTGCCGCATAAAATCAAAAGGATGGACACGATATTCATGAACGGATCGGAGGCGTAATCGGACATGCTGCGGAAGTCGCCGAACAGGTCGAAGCCCGCGTTGTTAAAGATCGATACGCCGTGGAAAATGCCGAAATACAGCGCCCGGCCGAAGCTCATCTCCGTCATGAAGCGCAGCGTGTACATAAGCGACCCGGCCGCTTCGATCGTAAGCGCATAGAAAATGACTTTGCGGACCAGGCGGACGATGCCTTCCAGGCTTTGCTGGTTGAGGGACTCCTGCAGCACGAGCCTTTCCCGCAGCGACACTCTCCTTCTGAGGAAAAGCGCAAACAGCGTGCCCATCGTCATGAAGCCCAGGCCTCCGACCTGGATGAGCGTCAGAATGACCCAATGGCCGAAGATCGAAAAATGGGTGCCGGTATCCACCACGACCAGACCGGTCACGCACATCGCCGACACGGACGTAAACCAGGCGTCCAGCCAGCTCAGCGACTGCCCTTCCGCAACGGAAAAGGGAAGCTTGAGCAGCGCGGCTCCGGCGGCGATAATGGCCACGAATCCGCACACCAGGAAGCGGGACGGCGACGCATAGAACCAGCGCAAGGCTTTTTGGGGCAAGTCAGTCACCTCAATTGAAATCAACGTCCTGAAGGACATGGCGTTTCGCAAAATGGATCGTCGGGAAAACTTGCTTTTTCCGAAATTGCAAAAAAAAGACACCGGCACTCCGGTGTCTTTACACACACTGAGTCCTGTTCGAAGCAGCCTACGAGGTTAGCTGACGGATTCGGGCCTGAACAGGCAGCCCTATCCGGCGCACGGCGCGCCCCGGAATTCACCCCTGAGCCGCTTGCCCGATCGGAAGGGCGGCGGCGAGTTGGTTCCCCCGTTTTCTTGCGGAAATTCGGCTGAAGTGTATGATGATGAATAGATAAAAACATTACACCGAATTATAGTCCTTCCTGAATCCGCGGACAACCGCCAAATACGTCTATTTCGTGCATTCTTGGGCGCCAAAATCTCCGGCAAGCGGATGTAAGGAGGACAGATGCGTTAATCTGCGCTTTTCTCTTTCTTTTGCGTTCATTTAGCTTGAAATCGGGTGAAAAACGGGGAAACGGGAATAAAGCGTACGGTGTATGCGTTTACTTGATGATTTTTCCGAAGGGCGGAGGGATCGCGTTTGATGTCAAAGCAATGGCTGGCATGGTCGGCAATCGGACTATTGCTGTTCGTCTGCATTCAGGTATTCCCGGGATCGGGTTCCCTCTTTGCCTCCGGCGGCTCCGGCATGCTCAGCCGGGAAGAAGCGAAAGCGGCGGCGCTTGCCGCGGCGAAGCAGCGTTTCGGCGTTGCGCCGGCGAATCCGGACGATGTGGAGGTCACCCACCTGTCCGACAGCGCCGGCGTAGGCTATTTGTCCAAGCAGCGGCTGCTGGACGATTACGACAAGATTTGGGACGCCCGCTTCCCGACCGACGTCTACCGCGTCGACATCCCGCTTGGCGCGGGCCGGGACCGGCTCGAGCTGTCGCTGCATATGAAGAGCGGCGCGCTGGTGGCCTGGCGGTTCGAGCCGGACGCCGCCGGGACGGGCGGGACGGGAGCGGATGGGACGGGAACGGGAGCGTCGGGGGCGAACGCGGCGGATGCGCGTTCGGCGGCGGACCTTCGAGACGGCCGGACGGCGGCGGACCGCGAAGTCCGGCTCGCCCGCGACGCGCTGCAACGATGGGGATACGATCCGCAGGAATGGGAACCGACCGGCAAGCTCGCCGCCGATGGCGCGGTCGTATTCCAAGCCCGCAAAGCCGGGCTCGGCGAAGCGAAGCTGCAGCTTTACGTCAAGGCGGAGACGCCGGCCGCTCCCTCCGCCCTTGGCGGCTCCGCACCGGATGCTGCATCGGAGGACTCTCCATCCCGTGCGCGGCCGGGCGGCGAGCTTCGGTACAGGCTGCTTCCGCCCGCCTCCTTTGCGGAATATTGGGAGGAGCAGAACAAAGCCGCGTCGCGGCTCTCGATCTACGGCTCCCTTCTGCCGCAGCTCGCCCTGTTCGTCCTGGCCGTCGTCTACGCGAAGGTTTGCGGCGGATGGACGTCGTACCGCCGCGGCGTTTTTCTGGCGTCGTTGTTTTTCGTTCTGTACGTCGGCTTTACGCTGAATATGGCCCCCGCCTTTCGCGCTCAAGCGATCGAGCAAGGCCTGTTTCCGCCCGATGCGGCCGTCGGCGGCTACATCGTTGTTAATATCGTCATGCTCGCGGCGATGGCGCTGTTGACTTACGTGTCCGCGGTAGCCGGGGACGGCCTATGGAAAGCGATGGGCCGCAACCTGTGGCCGCGCTGGCGCCAGCCCGGATACGGGCGGAAAGTGCTGGCCAGCATGGGGCAAGGCTACGTGCTGGCGTTCATCCTGCTCGGCGCGCAATCGGTGATCCTGCTCGCGCTGACGCAGCTGCTCGGGTCGTTCACGTCGTCCGACGTCACCCAATCGACGTACAACATGACGTACCCTTGGCTGCTGCCGCTGCTCGCCTGGTGCGCCGGCATTTCCGAAGAGCTGCAGACGCGCCTGTTCGGCATCGGGCTGTTCCGCCGCTGGCTGACCGGCGGCGCGCGCCGGCTGCTGCGCCGGGAACCGTCCCGCAAGGCCACCGCCGTCCTGACCGTTGCCGCCATGCTTCCGCCTTCGCTGCTGTGGGCGTTCGGGCATGCCGGGTATGCGGTTTATCCCTTCTATACCCGTTTGATCGAGCTGACCTTGCTCGGCCTGCTGTTCGGCTGGTTCATGCTGCGCTTCGGTCTGATGACCGTCATCTTCGCGCATGTCACGCTGGACGCGACGCTGATGGGCGTCCAGTTGATGCTGGACGGCCTGCCCTACGGCATGCTGAGCGGCCTGTTCAGCCTGCTCATGCCGGCGCTGGCCGGCTGGGCGATCTGGCGGCTGCACCGGCGGCTGTCGTCCCGTCCCGCTTAGGGACGGGAAAGTTTCGGCCCACCCCGGCCCACCACCGAAATCAGAAGTTGAGAAGCCGGCACGGGCAATCGCGTGCGTACCGGCATATGGATCGTTGTACGGATCATGTACGGATCGATGTATGGACTGATGTGCGGACTGGTTGTTCGGACCAATGTACGGACTTGTGTACCGGTGTGCGGACCGTCGTTCTGCTATATCCGGCCAATCTAGTCCAATGAGCGAGTGTGCGGACAGAGGTTCCGTTATCCGTTCGTTCATCGGCGAATTTTTACGGGCTCACGGCCCTTAACGGATCGTCTGTCCGCGAGATGGCGGAAATCGGGGGATTTTGAACAAATAGCGGATGCTGTGTCCGCCTTACCTGCCCGGCCGATGGAAACGCAGGGACAAAACAAGACAGCCTCGCCCTTTCCTTCCTCCCGCTCCTCGATCAGCGCCTCCAAAATCCGGCGGGCGAGCGTTTCGCCGATCGATACGGCGCGGTAGTCTCGACCGGCGCTTCGCAAATGGCCTTCAGCGAGCCGAAAGGCTTGAGCGGCCGCTTGCGAATCAAGCGGACCGCTGAGACGCCTCCAGATCACGCAGAACCAATTAGACGTATGCGGATCAAGCGGAACCGCTTAGCCGCTTCGGCTTTAGGTTCACGAGCAGAATGCTTGCCATGATGAGGACCAGTCCCGCCACCAGGTTGAGCGTAATTTTCTCGTGCAGAAACAGCACGCTGCAGAGGATGGAGACGACGGGAATCAGGAACGTAAACGACCCCACCTTGCTTGCCTCGCCGGAACCGATCAGGCGGAAATAAGCGAGCCAGCCCAGCGCAATGACGAACACCGAGATGAACAGCGTGTCGAACACGAACGGTCCGGTCCAGCGGATGGCCGCCCAGCTTTCGACGGACAAGCCGCAGGCCAGCATGACGATGCCGCCTATGGTCATTTGCATGGCCGTCATCCAGAGCAAATCGACTTTGGCCGTCACGCGCTTCGTATACACGGTGTCCAGCGCCCAGCTCAGGGCGGACGCAAGCGCCAGCGCGATGCCGACGGCCGACACGCCGCCCTCCAAGCCGCCGACGCTCATGGCGGCCACCCCTGCGAAGCCGGCGAGCAGACCGGCGATTTTCCGGGCGTACATCCGCTCTCCCAGCCACATCCAGGCGAACAAGCCGAGCAGCACGGGCTGCAGAAAGACGATGGCCGAAAACAGTCCGGCCGGCATATACTGAAGGCCTACCGTCTGGAAACCGTAATAGAGGACGATGCTCAACAGCGCGGAAAGCAAATAGATCTGCCACGTTTCCCGAAGGCGCAGCTCCTTCCGGCGGGGCAGCGCGACGGCGATCAGCAGCAGGCCGCCGATCAGAGTGCGGATGCCCGCAAACAACATCGGCGGCGTAAACGCCAGCGCATATTTGGACAATGGCCAGTTGACGCCCCACATCAGCACGAGGAACGCCAAATAAAGCACGGTCTGTTTACGGGAAAGCTGCATTTTCGTTTCTCTCCCTTTTTCTATGTTTCTATTTCCTATTTTCTATCAAAAGGATACACCACTTTTCCGTTGGATTGAAAGCCAAACACGACCGGGCCCTCAGGCCAACGCCGCGGGGCGCGGGCGTTTTACCGCTCGAAACGGAACCAGCCGAAATCGAAGCGGCTTCCGGGCAGGAACAGGAAGGACACGCTGCGGATTCCCGTGATTTTGTCCAGGCGAAACACCCGCTCTTCGTAGCCGTCGCTCCGCGCGAACTCGACGATTTGGCTGCTTTCGCCCTGTTCGTCGGCGAACCGGACATGGATCGTGTTTCGATCGATGAACGACCGGCCGTACACGACAAGCTTCGTGGCGCCGTCGGCGAAATCCATCCGTTCGAACGCCAGCGTCACGTTGTTTCCGATTTCCTCGACGTTTTTTCCGGCAACCGTGAAGGCGTCCCCGTAGATCCGGTCGCATTCCGCGGCGAAATGCTGTTCGAACGCCCTGTTCGGTTTTGCAAACGAAAAGCCTTTAATATGCATCTTCTGCCGCGTGACAAAACAAATCGAAGTGATGCCGCGCAGCCTTTTCTTCAGACGGTACGTTTCTTCCTGATAAACGTTCCACCTGGACGGTTTCTGATAAACAACGTCGGCCAGCAACTCGCTGCCCGCTTCATCGGGCATGCCTTCCCAGATTTGCAGCGTATACGGTTCGCTTGTCAACGCGAAGATCGGGATCGTGATCGTATCCGATCCGTTCGGGCCGAAGTCAAGCCCGGAAAACCCGACCCGCGTTTCGCCGTCCCGGCTCGTGGCGACGCCTCTCTCGTTCCCGTTGCCGACTTCGCCGCGGCTGTAATCGTAAAGCCCGGCGGAAACAAAACCGTAAGGGTCCTTATAAGCCGTTCCGAGACCGGTCGCCGTAAATTCCAGCTGGGAGATCAATTTCGTCTTGCCGGTGCCGTTGCCGCTCATGCAGCGAAGCCGGAATGTTCCGTCGCCCAGAGCCGTAACCTTCGCTTCCAGTCCGAACGATTCCACTTTGGCGATATTCGACTCGATCCCGGCATCGTTCACGACGCGCCACTCCACATCCCGGTAAGAAGCGTGTTCCGGGTATAGTCTGGCCCTCACCCGCATTTCCCTTCTGGATTCGTCGAACCGCTGCCCGGCGTCGCTGATGATTTCGATTTTGCGCACCGGAATTTCTTCCTCGCTTCCCGTTACGCACGGCAGTTCCCGATTCGCCGTTCGCGCCGAAATCCCCGTCAAATCCCGGCCTTCGGCCGGCAGCGACGTCAATTCCGCGACGCAGCTTTCCAAGCCCGCGGAGGAGACCTCGACGCGGATGGCGCCGGGTTCCAGCGTGGCCCCGATGATCGCCATCAGCTTGCCGCTGAACAACCTTCGGCTTACCCCTTTGTACGGGTCGTAATCCGTGCTGTCCCCATTGTCCAGGCCGATCAGCCGGCCCGCTCCCGCAACCTGGACGCGCACGCGGTTGTTCGCGTTTTCGACGGGATTGCCCGCTTCGTCTTCCATGGAAATTTCCAGGAAAATCAGATCCGTTCCGTCTGCGACAAGGCTTTCCTTATCCGCGCGCAGACGTATCCGCTTCGCATCGCCGAACGACCGCCTTACGTCGGTGCAAAGAATATTGCCGTTTTCATCATACGCGATCGCCTTCAGTTCGCCTTCGGCGTAAGGAAGCTTCCACCACCCGACAAGCTGCGTTCCCTTCGCATGGTCGATCTCATGGGTCCCGACCGTCGCGCCGTTGAATTGCAGCTCGATCTTCGGCGCATTGGAGCATACGCGGACATCGATCAGTTGCCCTTTGTTAAAATCCCAATACGGAAAGATATGCACCATCGGCTTCGTTTTGTAGTCGGTCCATGCGGCTTGGTAGACGTAGAAGGAATCTTTCTTAAAGGTCGCCGTGTCGATCTGGCCGAAGTAGGCGTTCTTCGTATGATACGGCGTCGGTTCGCCGATATAGTCGAAGCCGGTCCAAATAAACTGGCCGAGGGAAAAAGGCGTGTCTCGTTCCGCCAGGATGCAGGCCTCCGCCGATTTGGCCCCCCAGCTCGTCGAGCTGTTGCCGAGGGCCGAGCACTGCTCGTCGTCGTCCGCCAGAATGGACGCTTCAAACGGAAAATGATAGATCCCCCTGCTTTGCACGACCGAGCCGGTCTCGCTGCCGTAGATCACCCAGTGCGGATGCTTCTCATGATGGCTGCGGTAATATTTCTCCGCGTAATTGTAGCCGACCGCGTCCACCAGTTCCGCGCATTTTTGCGCGTTCGCCCACGGCATATAGTTGGAGCCGATCGTCACGCTCGCGTTTTGTTTCGGATCGTATTTTCGGACCAGCCCGACGAGCCGCTTCGTCCATTCTTGTCCTCTCTCGTCCGCGTGGGTATCGTAAATTTCGTTTCCGATGCTCCACATCAGCAAGCTCGGATGGTTCCGATCCCGCTTGACCCAGCTCTTCACATCGAGCGGCGCCCACGCCTGGAAAAATCTCGCGTAATCGTAACGGGTTTTCGGCCTTTCCCACATGTCGAAAGCTTCCGAGACGACCAGGAACCCCATCTCGTCCGCCAGCTCCATCAGCTCCGGGGCGGGCATATTGTGAGCGGTCCGAATCGCGTTGACGCCCATTTCCTTCAGAATCCCGAACCTTCTTCTGAGCGCCGTTTTGTTGAATGCAGCCCCCAACGCGCCCAGATCGTGGTGTTCGCACACTCCGTTCAACTTCATTTTTTTGCCGTTCAGCCGCAATCCTTCGCAGGGGTCAAGGTCGATCGTGCGAAATCCGATGTGCTGCGTCACGGTTTCGACGGTTTCCGGTTCCCGGTCCGAAGCGGCAAGCTGCAGCTTCGTCTCAAGCCGGTAAAGATGAGGGGCGTCCGTGCTCCAGAGCAAAGGGTCCTTTACGTGCAGCCTCTGCCCGTGTTGCAGCCGGGGCCCGCTTCCTGCCGCGACTCTATCCGAAACGGAAGCGATCACCTGACTTCCCTGCAGAATCGTGTGCGTGAGAACGGCATCCTCGCGAATGTGCATGTCGGTGTCGATCTCCACCAGCCAGCCGTCGCCGCTTTGCTTCGCCGCGACGTAAATGCCGTCCGTTTCCATGTAATTTTTCCCTCTTGTCCGGATCCACACGTTGCGGTAAATCCCGGCCCCCGAGTACCATCGGCTGTTCGGGCTTTGATGCACGACCTTGACGACGATTTCGTTTTCCCCTTCTACGAGAGCATCCGTAATTTCGTGCTCGAACGAGGAATATCCGTATTTCCATTCGCCTGCGAGCCGTTCGTTCACATATACGGAAGAATCCATATAAACCCCGTCGAAGCACAGGAAAATCCGCCGCTCGTCCCGCTTGGCCAAGGTAAACCGCTTGCGGTACCAGCCGATGCCGTTTTCATACAGATCCAGCGTGTTGTAAATCAGCCAATCGTGGGGAAGATCGACCGGCCGGAATTCCAAACCGGCCCAATCCGGCGCCTCGAGGCCGCTTTTGGCGAACTCCCATCCGTCATTAAACAACGTTTTCGTATTCACGGTCCCCATACCCGCTTTCTTCATAGGATAGAAGCACCCGCTTGAACAAAAGGGCCAGGCGCACCGCAGCTCTCCGCCGCGCGCCTAACCCTTGCCATTGCGAAAGCCTTAATAACCCAACAGGTTCTTCGTCTTCTGGAAAATGCTGTTCGCCATCTCCGTCAAGCGTTGGCTGCCGTTGGCCTCGACCTGGGCGACATACTTATCCCAGTTGCTCAAGCTTTCTTGACCGGTGATGAACTTTAAGGTCATCGTGTTGACGTAATCCATCAGCGGCGTCGTGATCAGGTTCAACTGCTCGCTTTCTTCGGGCGTCGCCATAATCGGCGGCGCCAGCTTGCGCGGCTTCCTGTTGTTCAGGATCCGGTCCATATAGTCCTTCTCGCCGTCGGTCATCTTGGACATTCTCAGCTCCTTGGAGCCGCCGTATGCGAATACCCCGCCGCCGAAGCCGTAGTCGACATTTAATTGCTTGGGGGCTCCTTCGTTCAGCCCGTTATAATAAATGTCCGGGTTGAGCGCGATTTTGCCGTTCGCATCGACCGTGTACGTTTCCCCTTCCACGCCCCACAAGCTGAGCGTCTGGCCTTCGTTGGAATACCAGAGCCAGTCGATGAAGCGAAGCATTTTGATGAATCCGTCTTTGCCGAGATCGTCCAGCGCATTTTGGCTAATCATGATGCCGTTTTCCAGACGGGAAGTCTCGACCCGCAGCATCCCTTTCGGTCCGCCGGGCTGTACGATCATGTACAATTCGCTGTTCGGATCCTGCATTTTGCTCTTGAAATCCGCGAGATTCTGGTAGATTCCGCTGATGACGTAAGTGTCGCCTTTGAAAAACTTGGCTTGGGCCGCATCGTCTTCCTGGGTAAAGGATTCGGGATCCAGAATGCCATCCTTGATTAATTTATGGAAATATTCAAGATAGGCTTTGAAATCTTCCGACGCATCGGCAAAAACGAACTGCTGCCGGCCGTGGTCGAAGACGAGCCCGTTGGACAGCCCCCACCCTCCGGTTACGCCATATTGAACGGCGGCAATATTGAGCATGGAATTCCCTTGGAATTGATCGGATAAAACGTATTTCGCGCCGGTGTACGCTTTGACCTTCTTCATCGCTTCGTAAAAATTTTCATACGACCAGTTGGCTTCCTGCCCCTTGACGTCCACGCCCGCTTTTTCGAAGACATCTTTGCGGATAATATAGGAGTAGCCGCCGCCGGCGACTTCCCACATGCCCGGAAGCACGTAATATTTCCCGTCCGCCTGCAGCTTGGCTTTCAGGTCCTCTTCCATGCCCCAATCTTTGACGGCCTTCATGTAATTCGGCATATACTGCACCCAATCGCTGACGGGGACGATCTGCCCGGACGAGACGAATGCCGATTCGTCGTACGTTTTCGGAATGATGTAGGGCGCGTCGCCGCTGTTGATCAGCAAGGACTTCTGGTTTTCGTATTCCGTTCTGGCCGTGATCGACAAATCGAAGGTGACGTTTGTTTTCTCCCGGATGGCGCTCCACAGCCTCCAGTCTTTCCGATACGGGTAATTCTCATGGTCGCTGTACATCATCGAGTAGGTCACCGGTTCGTTGGAATGAAACGTCCGATCGACCCCGAAGGTGTAATCAGGCGCCTCTCCTCCTTCATTGCCCGCGCCGCCGGACGGCGCGTTTGCGATGCTGCCGGACGCATTCTTCCCGTTTCCGGAAGAGGTGCATGCCGCCATAAAGGCGATCATGAACACCGTCAATACCAGTCCGGCCGTTCTGCGAAATTTGCTCATACCCGAACCCTCCCTCAAATTTTTGCGCATGTTGTATATAATCGGAAAAGGCTGCCAAACGGCGGATTCGTCTTGCCGCCATTCCGGTTATACCGATCAGCCTTTGACGGCTCCGATCATCATCCCTTGCACGAAATACTTCTGCACGAACGGATAGACGCAGATGATCGGCAAGGAAGTAAGCACCATGGCGGTCGATTTGACGCTTGCCGCGATCTGGGCGGCCTGATCGGACGAGGCCCCGACTTCCGTCGGGCTGACGGCGTTGTCGATAATTTGGCGCAAATACAGCGCGATCGGCCACTTCTCCTTCGATTGCAAATAGAGGGAAGGCCCAAACCAGTTGTTCCAGAGGCCGACAATGACGAATAACGTGATCGTGGCCAGGATCGGTTTCGAGAGCGGCAGAACGATTTTCGCGAAGATTCCGAAAACGTCGAGGCCGTCGACCCGGGCCGCTTCTTCCACTTCGCTCGGCAAGCCGGCGAAGAACGTCTTCATCAGGATGACATTAAAGGCGCTGATCGCCCCCGGAATGACGATCGCCCAGATCGTATCGCGCATGCCCAACGTTTTGGCGATCAGAAGGTAGTTGGGGATCAGGCCGCCGCCGAAATACATCGTGAACAGCACGAACGGGATGAAAAATTTGTTCAGGCGCAGCTTGTCCTTGGAAAGCGGATACGACATGACGGCCGTTGCGGCAACCGCGATGAACGTGCCCACGACCGAGTAAACGATCGTATTCCAGTAGTAGCGGAAAAAATCCGGCTTGCTTAAAATAACCTCGTAGGTTTTGGCGGTAAATTCGACGGGCCAGATCGTCACCTTGCCCGCATAGATCGCGGCCTCCGAGCTGAACGACTGCGCGACCAGATAGAGGAACGGATAGAGGGTGAAAAAGACGACCAGAATCATGATCAGTCCGTTGATCCAATCGAACGCGCCGAAAGACCGGGATTTCCTCACGTGCATCCTCCTTTCTACCACAGGCCGGATTTTGTCGTCCGTTTGGATAATTGGTTTGCGGCCGTCACCAGAATCAGGCCGATGACGCCTTCGAACAGGCCGACCGCCGTCGCGTAGCTAAAGTTGCCGCCGGTGATCCCCATCCGGTAGACATAAGTGGAGATGACATCCGCCGTCTCGTAAGTCAAGGGATTGTACAAGAGCAGGATCTTCTCGAAGTTCGAACCCAGAATTCCGCCGATGTCCAGGATCAGAAGCACCATGATGGTCGGCAATATGCCCGGGATCGTGACGTGCCACGCCAGGCGGAAACGGTTCGCGCCGTCGATTTTCGCCACTTCGTAGAGCTCGGTATTGATCGCGGTCATCGCGGCCAAATACAGAATCGTTCCCCAGCCGAGGCTTTGCCAGATGCCGGATGCGACATAGATCGCCGGAAACCACTCGGGCAAGGAGATGAACGGAATCCGCTCGAACCCCATCCACGCAAGGAAGGAGTTGATCGGCCCCGTCAGCGAGACCATTTCCTTTACCATTCCCGCCACAATGACCATGGAAATAAAATGGGGAAGATACGAAACGGTTTGGACAAACTTCTTCCATTTGACCCTCCGCAGTTCGTTGAGCAGCAGGGCAAAGGTCAGCGTGAGCGGGAAGCGGACCGCGAGATAGCTGACGTTCAAGGTTAAATCGTTGAAAAAGGCTCTCCAGAAGGAAGGGTCTTTCAGGAACATCCGAAAGTAAGCGAATCCGACCCACTCCGTGCCGAAAATGTTCGGTCCGCCCCTGTATTTCCGGAAAGCGATGATGTTCCCGAGCATGGGGGCGTATTTGAAGATGAGAAAGTAGATGACGGGAACGACCAGGAACGAATACAGCTTCCACTCTTTTCGGACGTGTTTCCAAAGAGCGTCTGCGGGCGCAGGTTTGTCGGCGGCTTCCATGCATTCACCCCTTTCTTGATTTTGAACATGCGCTCGCGCCGTTTTCGCTTTCGCTTGCGGCGCTCCCCCAATGTAGCGAACTCCGCCGCAGCCCTCAATGTACAATATCGCAAACGATGGACCATAACCGGAAAACGGCGATCGACAATTTGAAACCCGTTGCCGTTTTCCCGAAATCCCAAAAAAAAAGACGGCTTCCGGCATTCGGAAGCCATCGTCCGCCGCGGCGGGTTCGCCGCTTATCGGTTCAGGTAACGTTGGTATGCGGCTTGCTTGATTTCCAGTACGCGTTCGATCCCCATCGCTTTCACATGAGCGGCCATGGCATCGTAAGCGTCGATCGGGTCTTCGCCGAGAAGGATTCTGAGCTCCGCGTCCTTTACGTACTTGTCGATCCTCTCCATCAGCAAGGAGAGTTCGGCGGCCTCCTCGGCCGTCGGCGTAATCGGCGGAAGCAAATGGTTTTCGTGACGGGTCTTTCGCCAAATCTCTTTGGAGCGGCTCGTTTCTTCGAACTTCCATTCATTTTGAAACTCGCGTTGGATCATCGGAAAATTCGACTGATGCGCGTATTTCAACAAAACCTGGTCGCTTGCGACCCCGTCGGGGTTGTTGACGACGAAATCCGTGAAGACGGGGACGCCGCTTTCCATCGTATACGTAACGTCTTCGATTCCGTACGTGTTCAGCATGCTGCCTTCTTCCGAATACGCGTAGTCCAGCCAGCGAACCGCAGCTTCCGCGTTCTTCGCGCCGGCCGTAATCGCGGCCGAGCTGGTGCCCGCGTAGGCGTTGTCCAATTGCCCGAATTTCGGGATTTCCCCTTTGACCAGCGTCGGGTAAGGCGCGGCGACATAGCGGGCGGACGAGCGGTGGGAGCGGGCGGCGAGATTATATTTTTCGATGTAGAACTGCCAGCCGATCGTCGAACCGCTTGCGCCCGACATCATCTTCTTGTCCACCGTGTCCAGATCCACGACCGCGAAGTCTTTGTCGAGAAGCCCTTCCTGAACCCATTTTCGCATCGTGGCCAAGTACGCCTTGTACCCCGGCTCGATGTATCCGTACTTGACTTTTCCGTCCTCGACGTAAAAATTCCCCATCACGCCGAAAGCGCCCGCGAAGCCTGCCGTTCGTTCGCCCAGGAAGAGGCTCCGCAGCGTCAACGGCGCCGCAGCCCCCTTTTTCTCCTTGAACGCTTTCAGCATCGTGTACCACTCGCCGATCGTCTCGGGAACGGGCAGTCCCAGCTCGTCGAGCCAGTCCTTGCGAACGATCGGGCCGCCGTACACCCGGTCCGACTCCGAGCGAATAAACGGGAAGACATAGTACAAGCCGCTGTCCGTTTTGATCATTTTGTCGATGTCGGGACGCTCCTTCAGCACCCGCTTGAAGTTCGGCGCGTACCGGTCGATGAGGTCGTTGAGCGGCAGGATGTATCCCTGCTCGATGGCCTTCTCGGGACCTCCCGGATATTGCAGCCAAGTGTTCATCCAAATATCCGGCAAACGGCCGGAGGCCAGAAGCAGCGAAAACCGGTTGTCCTGCATGGGGATGCCGCCCAGATGCTCGATCGCGATGCCGGTGCGCTTCTCGTATTCTTCGTCGATCGGCTTGCGCTCCGGTTTGCCGCCGACGTCGAATTCGTCCATTAGCGTCAGCGTCGGACCGCCTTCCATCGGATAGCGGAAAGAATCGCTCCCCTCCCGCCCCGCAGGCGCTCCGGCCGGCTTCTCTTCCCCGCCGCCTCCGCCGAAGCATCCGGCTGTGCACAAGATGAAGACGATGAACGCCATCCAGCCTATTTTCGGCCAAGCGAGCGTTCGATTGCGGAACATGTCAATCCGCCTCCTTTGCATATCGTGACCAATGCACTCTCTCGATAAGTCGGATGCGTCATTGGAGCGCCTTGTACTTGCCGGGCGTGATGCCGACATACTTTTTAAAGACGCGGATAAACGCATGGCCGCTGGCAAACCCGACCCGGGCCGCCGTGTCGTCGATGCTCGCCCCGGTTTGCAGCAGCGCCTTGGCGGCTTCTACGCGGGTTTGGCTAATGAAATCGTGCAGCCCCTGTCCGATCTGTTCGCGGAACAGCCGGGACACATACTGCGGCGTCAGGCGGAAGCGGTCCCCGATCATCGATACGCTTAAATTGGGGTCCCGGTAGTTTTCCTTCACGAATTCGGCGACTTGATCGCCGATACCGGCGCCGGCATGTGCGGTCTGCCTGCTGCGCAGCACGCCGCAAACCTTGTCGAAGATGTCGTGAAGCTCCTGATGGAATTCCGCTTTCGTGGCGCATGACAACAGTCTCTTGAGCGGCCGCCACTCCTCCCACGCTACGCCGGCCTGCTCCGGGCCGGGAATCGACTTGATCAGCGTGGTCGCAACGTCAAGCAGGACGCACTTGGCCATTTCCAGCGGGGTCTGCCGCTGGAACGCTCGCTGCACGATCTGGTCGATCATTCCCTTCGCCTTCTCGAATTCGTCGGCTTTCAGCAGATTGAGGAGGATCATTTCGTCGTTTACCGTGAAGAAATAGCTGCCTTCGCTGGGCTTCACGTTTCCGTACCAAATCAGCGCGTCTTCCCCGAGAACCATGCGGTATTCCTGGGCTTCCAACGCTTGCAGAAACGCCTGGTGAACGCCGTCCAGGCCGGTTTGCAGGTCGCTGCCGACCGTCGTGAACCGCAGCTTATACCGCGCCGTGATGAATTCGTAAGCCTGAGCCAGCGCGTCCTCGATCTCGTCCTTCCAGCAATCGGCCCGGCCGGGGGCGACGTTCACGACCGCTCCCAACGTGCCGTCCACATCCGTGAAATCGATGGCGTGGCGGCCTTCGACCGAATCCTTGACGATATTCGAAACGATAAACTGCGACAACGGCAGGTCCGTCGTTCCCCCTTCGTCGCTGTCGATATAAAACAGCAGCACGGCAAAACGGTCGGACGTCCAGGACAAATGATGCATCATCGCCGCTTCCGCCAGCGGAACGTTCCGATCGGTCTGGCCTTTCATCAGCCGGCTTAAATAGTAGCTTTGAAGAACCCTGATCTGACGAACATGCCGATTCTGCATGTCGTCCCGCTCGCGGATCGTTTCGAGCACGTTCCTTCGTATGTACGTATACTCGTCCAAATCCCGGCTTGTCCTCTGGCGTTGCCTGAGCGAGAACACGTTCACCAATTCCTTGACCGGGTCATAATTTTTGCGCGCAAAATAATAAATCAGCAATCCGCCGAATCCGATGCAAAGCGCAAGTCCCAATACATTCAACGTCCGGACGGCGCGGGCGCGCTCCCAAAACACGTCGACCGGAAACACGCTGACATAGCTCCAGCCCGACGTATCGGACGATTCAATCGTGATCATCGACTTTTTTCCCTGAAACGTATCGGTAAACGTGCTCGTCCCGCGGCCGATCCACTTTCGGTACGTCGCTGATAACGCTTCCACGTTTTCGGAATTTTGAAACAGGATCTGGCCGTTCGGATCCACGATAAAAACTTGGCCTTTCTTCACCCAATCGATATTTTCAAGCATCGTCTTGATCTTCTCGGCGTTAAGCGGAATCAGCAGCGTGCCCGCCGCCCCGGATCCCGCTTGAGCCGGAAACGACCGGATGTAGGAAGGGGTATTTTCTTTCTTTTCCTTGTTTTTTACGGGAAGCTGCACATACTGTCCGGCGTGATCCGCGATCATCAGTTCGCGCCAGTCTTCGTAGGCAAACGTGCCGGTCTGATTCTTCATCTCGTAAAACATCCGGGCGCTCGCGTACGTTTCGCCTGAGAGCACCGAATCCAGCGCGTTCGAGTAAATATAGATATCTTTAAGAAAATCGTTTGCAGCCAACATTTTTTTCAGCTGCTGTTCCGTACGGTAAATATGGTAAGCGCTCGCACCCGTCTCGGCCTTCAAATCCAGAAAATGGCGGACATCCGGATGAACGGTCAATTGCGCCGCCAAGTTCTCCGTCTGACGAAGTTCCCCGTCCACGATATACTTCACCTGCTTTAACATCGCGACGCTTGCCCGCTTGATTTCGTATTCCACGATTTCCCGGGTCTGGCTGTAGACGATCACGCTTAACGCGACGGGGATCAGCAAGATCACGGCGTACGAGACGATCCACCGGAACGCTACGCTTCGCGAAAAGTTTCCCCTTCCCAGAACCATCCAACATCCCCCTGCTCCTTTTGCCTGCGCGCATGGCCATAAGACTTTTCGACCATCATATCACGCATCGGAACCGGAAAACACACGTCGGAGCAGGGTTTGCGATGGGCAATTTGAAACGGAATGTACAATTTGAAAACATCTCCGATTTTGGAGGCGTTTTTCCCTTTTTAAACATGCGAATTCCGCCGCTTTACGCCGGACATATCTGCGAAATCCGCAAAAAAAGAAGGCTTCGCATTCCCGCGAAACCTCCCTTCGTCCATGTACAGCTTGCCGCCATTGTCCTTCCGGATTTAAGGCTGCGGCGGATTTAGGCGGATCGGGATCGCGGGACCGGCAACGTGCCAAAGCGCCGTTTACGAATTTTCTTCTCCCCGCTCCCCGTTCAGCGCCTCCAAGATCCGGCTGGCGAGTTTTTCGCCGATCGATACGGCGCGGAAGTCCTCGACCGACGCTTCGCGAATGGCCTTGAGCGAGCCGAAATGCTTGAGCAGCAGCTTGCGCCGCTTCTCGCCGACGCCCGGAATCGCGTCGAGCGCCGAAGCCACCATCGACTTGGCCCGCTTCTCCCGGTGGAAGGTGACGGCGAAGCGGTGCACCTCGTCCTGAATCCGCTGCAGCAAATAAAATTCCTGGCTGTCGCGGGGCAAGGGCACTTCCTGCGGCGGATCGCCGACCAGCAGTTGCGCGGTCCGGTGTTTCTCGTCCTTGGCAAGTCCGCACACCGGAATGTCGAGGCCCAGCTCATGGACGAGCACGTCCAGCGCCGCGGCGATCTGGCCTTTGCCTCCGTCCACGACGATCAGGTCCGGCAGCGGCAAGCCTTCCTTCAGCACGCGCTCGTACCTCCGGCGGATGACTTCCCGCATCGTCTCGTAATCGTCCGGTCCCTTTACGGTGCGTATGTTGTATTTGCGGTATTCCTTCTTGTCCGGCTTGCCGTCGGTGAACACGACCATCGCGGAAACCGGCGACGCGCCCTGAATGTTGGAGTTGTCGAACGCCTCAATGCGGCGAGCGGACGGAATGCCGATCCGGTCGGCCAGGCCTTGCGCCGCCTTGACGCTCCGCTCCTCGTCCCGCTCGATGAGCCGGAACTTCTCCTCGAGCGCCACCCTCGCGTTGTCGCATGCCATCGACACCAGCTTGCGCTTGGAGCCCCGCTTCGGCATTATCACCTTGACCCGCAGCCAGCTTCGCAGCGAGGCGACGATATCGCCGTTCTCCCCGTTCCCGGCCTCCGGCTCGTCGTCCTCATCCGCTTCGCCGAAGGCATCGGCATGGACGCCGTCCGCATGACCCGCCGCGGCTTCCTCCGGCGGCGCCGGCAGCAGCACCTCGCGGGGCAGCGCCGGGTTGTCGCTGTAATATTGGGTCACAAACGTGAGAAAATCGTCGTAAGGCTCCCCATAATAGGGAAAAAGGGATACGTGGCGCTGGATCATTTTTCCCTGGCGCATATAGAGAATCTGCACGCACATCCAGCCTTTGTCGACGGCGTAGCCGAATATGTCGCGGTCTTTGGCGTCCGCCATCGTGACCGTTTGCTTCTCCATCGTCGCCTCGATTGCCGCGATCTGGTCGCGGTACTCTTTGGCGCGCTCGAACGCAAGCTCTTCGGCCGCTTGCTCCATTTTGCGCTGCAGCTCCCGCTTGATGTCCATATGGCCGCCGTTCAAAAACCTCGTGATTTCCGCGATCATCCGCTCGTATTCGGAAGGCTTGACCGGAAATTCGCACGGCGCCAGGCATTGTCCGAGGTGATAATACAAGCACACCTTGTCGGGCAGCGTGCGGCATTTGCGCAGCGGATACAGCTTGTCGAGCAGCTTCTTCGTTTCCTGCGCCGCATAAGCGTTCGGATACGGGCCGAAATATTTGCCCTTGTCCTTGACCACTTTGCGCGTCACTTCAAGCCGCGGATGCGGCTCGTGGGTGATCTTCAGGTACGGGAACGATTTGTCGTCCTTCAGCAGCACGTTGTAGCGCGGGTGATATTCCTTGATCAGGTTGCATTCGAGAATAAGCGCCTCCGTGTTGCTGGAGGTGACGATATATTCGAAATCGCGGATTTCCGCGACAAGATGCTGGGTTTTGGCGTTGTGGCTGCCGCTGAAATAAGAGCGCACGCGGTTTTTCAGCACTTTCGCCTTTCCCACGTAAATGACCTTGCCTTCGCCGTTCTTCATCAGGTAGCAGCCCGGCTTTTCGGGCAACAGCGCCAGCTTGCGGCGGATATTTTCCATCGCCTGCTTGCGGTCCGCGAAGGGGGCCGAAAGAGATTGCCCGGGCGTGTCCATCTTTCGGAGCGCCTCCTTTGAAAATCAGGGAATAAAGTATATTCCATTGTATCATACAGTTCGTTTTGTTGGAGGCATTGCTTGCGCAAAATCCCGGACGCGGAGGAACGTTTGCCTAAAGGCATAAAATTCCTGCGCTTGTCCGCGCAACCGCTTTACAACAAAAAGCGAAATTGGGTATACTGAACGTAATGATGTTTGCAGGAGGCTTCCCATGGAGAACGCGAACGTTCAAGATCCCCGGTTGCACGTGAACGAGGAACCCCGCAACGACCTGCACGATCTGGTCGTCGGGTTCAGCGGCATGTTCGGCTTTATGTTTGTCGTATTTACGATTGCGGTTGTCGTGAAGTATATCATCAGCTAAACGCAACCCAAGCAATACGGATGCGCCTTCCTTGTCGGGGGCGCACCCGCAACGAAAGAAGCTGTCCGGACCTGAACAGTCAACAGGCCGGACAGCTTCTCTCGTTTGTTGGGGCCGACGGAGCCCCATCCGAAAACAGCATCCCTGACCGCCATGGCGGTCAGGGATGCTGCGGTTGCGTTTATTCAGGCGACGGACACCCGCCCGAACCTTATTTCCCGGACGCTTCGCCCCGAGACCCGTCCCGGACGGCCCGCCGCTCCGACACTTCGTCGAACCGGCGCCGCTCGGTACGCTCGATCTGGACGATGCGACCGTCGTGCACAATGATTTGGACCGTACCGTATTGCAGGCCGGATACGGCGTCCGTAATTCTCGCCACCCAGCTTTCCGTCAATTCCAAAGGTTTTGCCATTCGCCCGTTCCTCCTTCAAAATGTAGTTCCTTACGCCTCATGGCTGCGGCTCATTCTGTTCTCCAGCAGCGATTTGATCAGCAAAGTCAGTACGGCGAGCAGCATAAGCAATGATGATACGGCAAAAGAAGCGGAGAATTGGTATTCGTTGTACAGGATTTCAATATGAAGCGGCAGCGTGTTCGTCTCTCCCCGGATATGGCCGGATACGACGGACACGGCGCCGAATTCCCCCATGGCGCGGGCGTTACAGAGGATCATCCCGTACAGCAGCCCCCACTTGATGTTCGGCAGCGTCACCTTGCGGAACACCCGCCAGCCGCGGGCGCCGAGGCTGACCGCCGCCTCCTCGTCCTGGACTCCCTGCGTCTCCATGAGCGGGATCAATTCGCGGGCCACAAACGGGAAGGTGACGAACATGGTCGCGAGGACGATCCCCGGCGTGGCGAACACGATTTTGATCCCGTGATCCTGCAGCCAAGGCCCGAAAAAGCCTTGGGCGCCGAACAGCAAGATGTAAATAAGACCGCTGATCACGGGCGATACGGCAAACGGAAGATCGATCAGCGTCACCAGCAGGTTTTTGCCGCGAAATTTGAATTTCGTAATCGCCCATGCGGCGCAAAGCCCGAATATCGTATTCAGCGGAACGGCGATAAGAGCCGTAACGAGCGTTAACCTGAGCGCAGCCAACGCATCCGGGTCGGACAGCGCTTCGATATAAGCGGCCCACCCTTTGCGGAACGCCTCGACGATGACCGTGACCATCGGCAGCAGCACAATCAGCCCGAGAAACAGCAGGGCGATGCCGATCAAGATATAGCGGACTGCAGCGGGTTCCGTCAGGTGGCGCGGCGCGGCTTCGCTGTTGCGGCGCTTAGGGTTCGTAACGATGCCAGCCATCGGACACGCCCCCTATGCCGTGCGCAAACGGCGGTTGCTCCACCGTTGCAGAACGTTAATGAGCAGCAGCAGCAAAAACGACAGCACCAGCAGCACGACGGCGACGGCGGCCGCTTGGCCGTACTCGAACTGCTCCAGCTTCGTGACGATCAGAAGCGGCGCGATTTCCGTCTTGAGCGGCATGTTGCCCGAAATAAAGACAACCGAGCCGTATTCGCCGATTCCCCTTGCGAAGGCAAGCGCGAATCCGGTCAGCAGCGGCGGCACAAGCTCGGGCAAAATCACTTTGCGGAACGTTCGCCAGCGGTAAGCGCCAAGCAGGACGGCGGCTTCCTCCGTTCCCTTGTCGAAATCCTGAAGAACCGGCTGGACGGTGCGAACGACAAACGGTACGCCGATAAAAATCAGCGCGATCGTGATGCCGATCGGGGTGTAGGCCACCTTGATGCCGAACGGCTCCAGCAGCGAGCCGACCCAGCCGTTAGGAGCGTAAATCGCGCTCAGCGCGATGCCGGCTACGGCCGTCGGCAAGGCGAAAGGCAGATCGATCAGTCCGTCGACGATGGCTTTGCCCGGAAATTTGTAGCGAACCAGAACCCAGGCGAGCAGCAATCCGAACACCATGTTGACCAGCCCGGCGCATAACGCGGTCAGCAAACTCAGACGATAAGAGGCGACAACCCGCGGGTTCGAAATGGTGCTCCACCATTGATCGGGACTCAAATCCGCCGACTTGACAACCAAAGCGGCGAGCGGGATGAGAACGATCAGGCTCAAATAGGTGACCGTAATCCCCGTCGTCAGCCGGAAACCGGGCAGCACCCGTCTTTTTTTGCGAATCAATGCGGTCATGTCTTCGCTTGAACCCCTCTTTCGGCAGTGTTGAATATCGGGCGGCCTTGCGGCGTCTGCCGCTTAACGGGATCAGGACCCCGGCGTATAAATTTGATCGAACGTGCCGCCGTCGGCAAAGTGCTTTTCGTGGGCTGCCTTCCAGCCGCCGAAATCGTTGTCGATCGTCAGCAGGTTGAGCGCCGGGAATTGGTCTTTGTATTTATCCGCTACCGATTGCAGACGCGGACGGTAGAAGTTTTTCGCCGCGATCTCCTGGCCTTCTTCCGAGTACAGGTACTTCAGATAAGCTTCCGCCACTTCGCGGGTGCCCTTCTTGTCGACCACTTTGTCGACGACGGCGACCGGCGGTTCGGCCAGAATGCTGATCGACGGAGTAACGATTTCAAATTTGTCGCCGTATTCCTTCAACGCCAGATACGCCTCGTTCTCCCAGGCGAGCAACACGTCGCCGATGCCCTTTTCCACGAAAGTCGTCGTCGCTCCCCGGGCGCCGGTATCGAGAACCGGAACGTTTTTGAACAGCTTTTTCAGAAAATCCTTCGCCTGCTCGTCGTCGTATCCGAGCGACTTGGTTGCATAGCCCCATGCCGCCAAGTAGTTCCATCTTGCGCCGCCCGACGTCTTCGGGTTCGGCGTGATGACCTGAATGCCGTCCTTGATCAGGTCGCCCCAGTCTTTGATGCCTTTCGGGTTGCCCTTGCGGACGAGGAAGACGATTGTCGACGTGTAAGGCGTGCTGTTGTACTCGAATTGGGACTGCCAGTCGGCATCCAGCAGGCCGGCCGCCGCTATCTCGTCGATGTCGTACGCGAGCGCGAGCGTGACCACGTCCGCCTCCAGCCCGTCGATCACCGAGCGGGCCTGCTTGCCCGAACCGCCGTGCGACGGTTTGATCGTGACGTTGCCTCCCGTCTCCTGCTTCCAGTATGCCGCGAAGCTTTTGTTGAACTCTTCGTACAGTTCGCGGGTCGGGTCGTAAGAGACGTTCAGCAGCTCGACGTCTTTCGGAACCGGCTTGGCGCTGCTGTCCGCCGAAGGCGAGCCGCTTGGCGGCGAACTTCCGCCGGATGCGGCCGAAGGCGAGCCGCTCGCGGCATTGCCTCCATTGTTATTGCCGGAGCCGCAAGCGGATAATACGGAAATCAACAATGCGATAACGACGAACAAAGCGGTCGACTTAAAAACGTTCCGTCTCTTCAAGACCAAGCACCCTTTCCCTCAAATTCCTACCTATTTAGTATGCTTTTGTATTTGCTGAAATCATAGCATTCTGGGCGCTTAACTGTCAATAAGATATTTTTAAAATAAGCATTATTATCTTTTATAACGATCGGCCGGGACCATAGGAAAAAATAAAAGCCGTCCGCGTCCTCCGTAAGGAAGATTGCGGACAGCTTGCGTTTACAGTCGGTGACAATCCGTCAAAAAAAGTCTTCCGCTCCCTCGCTGCCAGCCGGAAACAAGCCCGGCATGCTAACCGCGATGGTTGCGGCCGCGAACGTGAACGACGTCGACGAAGGGACGAATCCGGTCCATCAGCCGCTGGCCTTTATGCATTTCTTCGCCTTCCTTGTGCGTAAAGCTGAAATGCTTTTCCAGCGAATCCAGATCGTAATTAGATGTATAGAAGGTGGGTTTGCGGTTCATCCGGTAATTGAGGATCGCGCCCAGCACGTGGTCCCGCACCCAGGGGCTCAAATTTTCCGCGCCGATGTCGTCGAAGACGAGCAGGTCGCATTCCTTCATCAGGGACAGGGTCTCCTTCAGCTTCTGCGGCTCCATCATGAGCGCCTTGGCGTCCTCCACGAACTCCGGCATATAGACGATAACGCCGGAATACCCGGCTTTGGCCAGCTCGTGAAGCAAAAACGCCGCCATGTACGTCTTGCCCGTTCCGAAGCTGCCCATCAGAAACAATCCCTTTTTCTGAAGTCCTTCCTCCTGCGTCCGGTCGATGTAGGCGAGCAATTGATGGACCGCGTTGATCCGCTCCGGATCGAGATCGAACATCTCCTCCAGGTCGTAATCGGCGGAAAAATCGAAATCGGCGTTAAAGCTCGTAATTCGGCGGCGGATTTGCTCCTGCTGCTCGTGCGCGACCCATTTCGGGCAGGCTGTCTTATGGTCGTAAAGCTGCCAGCGTCCGTTCACCTGCTCGCACGTGATCCGCGTGTAGTGTCCCTGCAGGTCGTTCGGACACCGTTCCAGCCCCGGACACGCCTTGCAATTGCGGTATTCCGTCGCGCATTGATGCAGCCGGTTCATATTGAGCCGCAGCGTCCGTTCGTCGAGTCCCGGATATCGGGAGCGAAGCTTTTGCACGAGCGGATCGCCGAGCACCCGGGCCGCCAACTGTTCGATGTCTTGGAGCTCGGGCGAACGTTTCCAGGCGCGCAGGACGTCACCCATCGAATCCATATCCGCTTCCTCCCTTCCGGTCAGCTTTTATCCTTCAATTTGCGAACCAGCTCGCGCATTTTGGCGACTTCCTCGGGCGGGATCTCCGCTTTCGGTCCGCGGTCCTCGACAACCGATATCGCCGGTTTGCGGCGCCCGCCGCCCCGGCCGCGGGAGCCGCCATCCGCCGTGGCTTTGGCGGGTCCGTCTCCGCCCCGCTTCTTGCGTGCGAGCATTTCGTTCAGCTTCTCTTGTTCGCGGACGTAAAGCACCGCTTTCTCGAACGTGTCGATGCCTTTGGCCAGCATGTTGGAAGCGACCGAATCGATGAAGCTTTTGGTCAGCCGCTGCGCGTGGTTCATTCCGAGCACGTAATGAATCAGAACGTTGATGACCGGTTCCGGCAGCTTGTAGTTCAGATCGATCCGTTCGAAGATCCGCGCGAACGCATCCGGCACCGCGCCCGGAAAGTACCGCTCAAGCATGCGGGTGTACGGCTCCCGGCGCAACATCTGGTTGTAGACTTCGACAGGCGCCTTGAGGCCGAACCGTTCGGGCACCGGCAGCAGCGGAATGCCGGAAACTGCCGCAGACGACTCCTCGGCCGGGTCCGCAGCCGGACCGGCCGTCCCCGAACCGGCCGCTTCCAAAGCGCCGGTCCGGGCGAGAACCCGTTCGCGCTCTTCCTCCCGCTTGCGGTCTTGCCGGTACATCAGGTTCGCCCTGAACTGAAGCTCCTCCCAGCGCAGCGTGCCGTCTTCGTGGAACACGCCGTCCTCATTGAGCAAACGGCAAATTTCCGGCACTTCGAGATCGTATTTGTACGCCAGATAATTGAGCTGGGCCATCGATTCCGGCGCCCTGTTCAGCCGTTCGACATAGGGGCGGTTGGGCGAAGTCCGCGGAAACCGCAGCAGCATGTCGCTGTGGCGGATGCGCTCCGGAGGCCGGACCGCCTCTTTGGCCTTCTCGTTTGCGGCCGCGCTTTCCGCCAACGCCTCCTCCAGTTCGGGATCGACGGGCCCTGCGCTCAGACGAAAAATCTCGTAAAACGGAACCGTAATCTCTTCCCGGTTCACAAATCTCGCCAGCCCTTGCGGCTCCGACAGGGCAAACGATTCGCGCAGTTCCTGGAACGCCATCTTGCCGACCTTGTCGCGGAGCAGCAGGGCAAGATGAAACGTGGCGAAAAACTCTCCGGCTGCAAGCGGGCGCAGCAGCACGTATTCGTAAATCGTTTCGTCCTGCACGGGATCGTACTGGCGAAACACCTGCAGCAGACCGACCGCTTCCAGCCTGGAAGCCTGATCGGCCAGCGTTTGCCGGCCGTCCGGGTTCATTTCCAAATCCAGGCCGAGAAACAGCTTCCGCTGCGCTTCGAGAGCGGAATAGCCCGTCCGATCCTCCGCCATATGATGATAGAGCAGCAAGTAGAGACCGACGGCGAAGGCGCCGACCATCGGTTGATATAATTGCGCCAGCACGTTCCGATCGAGCCCGCTTAGCGCGAAATCCCGATAGACGACGAAGCGATGATGTTCCGTAAATTCCAACCGGTTCGATACGCGCATGGCGAATCCGTCCACTCTTTTCGAAATAATGTCCGATCATTTTCCTATTGTAACATAAACGCAAGCGCTGCTGGATACGCGAGAGATTCGGAGTCTCCCGGCGGCAGCCTCCCTACGAATCCTGCGCGGCCTCCGCGCCGCGAAACACCCACAGCTTGCTTCCCCCGTAATTGACGGCAAGCGAAGCGGCTACAGACGCCAGCTTCGCCGCCCATGCCGTAACGCCCGCTCCGTGCTCCAGGCCGAGCAGCACGCCGGTCGCGCACAGAAACGACACGCCGTTCACAACGCCGAAGCGGATCCACTCCCCGGCGCTCGCGCGGGTTTTGACGCGAAACGTCCAACGCCGGTTCAGGAAGAAGCTGTTGACAAAGCCGCAGCCGTACGAGAAGACCTGCGCGACCGCCGACATCACGCCCAAACCGTACACCAATGCGACAAAAACGGCGAAATCCACGCCCGTGTTCGCGATCCCCACAAGCCCGAATTTCGCCAATCTCAGCCATTCCCTGTTCGCCACTGGCTACTCCCCCGATCCGAGCGGCTCAAAACATCTTGTAGCCGTTTTTGCGAAGCGATCGGATCGCCCACCCGCTGGCAAGCGCCCCTCCGATGCCGGCCAAAAAAGGCCACAGAAACACGCCGAGAAAAGCCAGCAAGCTCAAATCCGGCTTCCAGAAGTATCCGACGCCGATCGGCAGCACAACGAAGATATACAGCCAGGTCGGCAGCCAGGTCGTCTTCACCAGCATATTCAAAATAAAGCCGATCCCGAAAAACAGCACGAAAAACAGTACGGTACCGACGATTTCCTGCAAAATCTCCCGCATGTGCGTATTTCCTCCCGAGATGATGTCCTATCCAGTTTACAGGATCGCTCTCCGGACAGTCAATGCGGCCCCGGCGCGTATCCTGCCGGAAACGCAAGTTCACTTCTTTGTCATCGTTTGACGGCGCAGGCCGTTTGCCCGCGGCGGGCGGTTCCGCTACAATCAGGAAGTAGAGCGATTCCCGCAAGCCATACTCAAGCCATACACGGACAAGGAGAGAAGTTTTTATGAGTGAAGCAGCCCAAACGCTGGAAGGCTGGTATGTACTGCACGATTTCAGAACAATCGACTGGACGGCCTGGAACGATGCGTCGCCCGCGCAGCGGGAACAAGCCAGAAACGAACTGCTGGGCCTTGTCGAGCAATGGGAGGCGGTCGAGCAGCGCAAGGAAGGCAGCCTGGGCCTGTACGCGATCGTGGGACAAAAGGCGGATATCGTCTTTATGCACTTAAGAGAAACGCTCGAGGAGCTGAACGCGATCGAGAACGCGCTTAACCGTTCCGCCATCGGCCGGTTCCTGAAGCCTTCCTATTCCTATGTGAGCGTCGTAGAGCTCAGCAACTATATGGGCCAGCCCGGCGTCGATCCGATGCAGGTGCCGGAAATTGCCGCCCGGCTGAAGCCGATCCTGCCGAAAACGAACCATATTTGTTTTTATCCGATGAACAAACGCCGCTTGCTGCAGGACAACTGGTACATGCTGCCGATGGAAGACCGCAAGGCGATGATGCGCAGCCACGGCATGATCGGACGCAGCTATGCCGGCAAAGTCAAGCAAATCATCAGCGGGTCGGTCGGCTTCGACGATTGGGAGTGGGGCGTTACCCTGTTCGCGGACGACGCGCTGCAGTTCAAAAAACTCGTTTACGAGATGCGCTTCGACGAGGTCAGCGCCCGGTTCGGGGAATTCGGTCCGTTTTATGTCGGCAACCGGCTTTCCCGCGAGCAATTGGCGGACTTGCTCCGGGGTTGAGCCGAAAGCCGGGCGTTGAGCCGCCCTGCCGGACCAAGAAGACGCGAAGGATCGTTGACTTTTCCAAACGGTCAGGCAAAAAAACAGCCGAAGCGGATGCCGCACGGGATCGCGCTTCGGCTTTATTTTATTCCTCGTCCAGCGCCCGCATTTGCGCTTCCCACTCCGCGCGGCGCTGCTCCTCCAGAAACTCCCGGGTTTTGCGGTCCCGTTCGCGGCTCTTCTCTTTGAGCCGTTCGATGGCCGGCTGAATCAGAAGGTCGATCTCCGCCTGCACGATCGCCGACAGGTCGTAACGGGACTGCGACTCCAGGAAAGCGCCGACCTCCATGAGCGCGTTGTAGCGGTCCAGCTCGCTTCGGGTCAGCAGCCCTCTGACCTGTACGCTGCAGTGTCTCATCAGAGGAACTTGCCCTTGCGCAGCACGAGCGGAATGCCGCCGATAATGAACAGGTAGCGGAGGTCGATCGCCTTTTTCAGCCAGGAAGCGACGCGGCCTTTGTATTTCTTGCCGAAAGCGATGCCGATCGCTTCCCCTTTGCCGAGCGAGGCTACCGTGCCTTTGTTGTGGAAGACGAACGGCTTGAGCGTCTGGTTGCGGATTTGAGCCACCAGATTATGCGCGCAGTTTACGCCCTGCTGCATGGCGATTTGGGCTGTCGGCGGATAAGGCCGTCCTTCCTCGTTGAACACCAGGGAATTGTCTCCGAGGACGTAAATGTTCTCGTGTCCGGGACAACGCAAATACTCGTCCACTTTGACGCGGCCGCGCGTCGTCTCGATGCCGGCTTCCTCGATCAGCCGATTGCCGCGCACGCCGCCCGTCCAGATGACGGTTTGCGACTTGATCTCCTCTCCTTCCCCGACGACAACGCCTTCGGACGTGCACTCCTTGATTGCCGTGCCGATCTTGAAGATGACGCCCTTCTTCTGCAGCACTTGCATCGCATATTCGACCAGCTCGGGATCGAAGCCCGGAAGCGCCGTCGGAGCCGCTTCGATATTGTAAATCTTGACCAGGCTGCGGTCGACGTCGAACTGCTTGCACAGCTCGGGAACGCGGTCCGCCAGCTCGCCCACGAACTCGATGCCGGTAAATCCCGCTCCGCCGACGACGAACGTCAAGTAATCGGTGCGGTGCGGCTCCCGCTTGTACCGGGCAAACTGGTATTCGATGTGCTCGCGAATCAACCGGACGGAATTGATGCTGCGGATCGTGAACGCATGTTCGGCCAATCCGGGGATGCCGAACGTCTCCGGTTCGCCGCCGAGCGCGATGACCAGATAGTCGTAGGAAAGCGTTCCGTCTTCAAGAATCACCTTGCGGTCCTGGGGACGGATTTGGACGACCGTCGATTTGACGAAATCGATCTTGAACTCGTCGATCAGTTTGGAAATGCTCACCCGGGCGTTGTCCGGATGGTCCGTGCCGGCCGCAGGCATATGAAGATGAGTCGTAATATAATGATAATCGTGTTTATTGACCAACGTTACGTCCGCTTCGTTGTAGTTTAATTCCTTCTGGAGCCGAAGGGAGGTCAGCACGCCGCCGTATCCCGCGCCCAGAATGACAATTTTGGGTATGCTGCTCATGGTCAATCCCATCCAATCCTGTGTTTGTTTCTCTCCAAGTCGCGATCCTCACCGTACAACTGAATCATATAGGCTTTCACTGCTATTTTCAAGTTTCATATGTACGAAATTGTTTGGACATCTCCACAAAATTGACCGCGTTTTTCCCGGCGTTCCATGTCTAGTTTCCTGCAAATTTTTCCTCCTTATTCCGCATCCGGTTTCTTTCGCGGGAACCCAAGCTTATAATAAAAGCAGATTTGACGAAGCTTATTCCAGCAACGTGTTTACCACAAATTTCGCTTGCGCGAACGGAGGTGTCCCAACATGAATCGGCCTCTAGGCGAAGTAAGAGACGTGGCCGTTATCGGCGGCGGGCCCGCCGGAATGTTTGCCGCCTTTTACGGCGGGATGAGGAAGATGTCGGTCACGCTGATCGAAAGCATGCCGCAGCTCGGCGGCCAGCTTGCCGCGTTGTACCCGGAAAAGCACATTTACGACGTTGCGGGCTTTCCCAAGATCACGGCCCAGGAGCTGGTCGACAATCTGAGGCGCCAAATGCGCCATTTCGAGCCGGAAATCCGCTTGGAGGAAAAAGTGCGGAACGTCCGCAAGCTCGAAGAGCGATTGTTCGAGATCGAAACGGACAAGAGCGTGCTTTACGCCCGGGCGGTCATCATTACGGCCGGTGTGGGAGCGTTTGAACCCCGGAAGCTGGAGCTTCCGGAAGCGGCCCGGTTCGAAAAATCCAATCTGCATTACTTCGTAGGGAATTTGGAGTCGTTTCGCGGCAAAAGGGTGCTCGTCAGCGGAGGCGGGGATTCGGCGGTCGATTGGTCGCTTATGCTCGAGCCGATTGCGGAGCAGGTTACGCTTGTCCACCGCCGCGACAAATTCCGCGCGCACGAGCATAGCGTAGAACTGCTGAAGAAGTCCAAGGTCAACATCGTCGTGCCGACGGAAATTACGGCCCTGCATGGCGACGACGCCATCCGCAAGGTTACGCTGACGCATGCGAAGACGGGCGAGACGACGGACGTGGAGGTCGACGCGGTAATCGTCAACTTCGGCTTTGTAAGTTCCCTCGGGCCGATTGCCGAATGGGGACTTGAGATCCGGGACGGCTCCATCGTGGTCGATTCCCGGATGGAGACCAGCGTTCCCGGGATTTTCGCCGCAGGCGACATCACGACCTATCCCGGCAAGCTGAAGCTGATCGCCGTCGGCTTCGGCGAAGCGCCGACCGCCATCAACAACGCCAAAGTCTATATCGATCCGGACGCAAAGCTGTCGCCCGGCCACAGCAGCAACTTGAAGCTGTAACGCATTCCAAAAACAAGGACAGGGCATCCCGAATGGAGCGATTCCGTCAGCCAATGGGATGCCCGTTGCTTTACGTTTTCGCATGCGAATCTGTTGCCGTTCCGTTGCGAGAGATTATGCCGGCTGCTCTTCCGGCAAGACGAGTTTTCGCCGATCGATCTCCGCCCGCAGCAGCGACAAAAACTCCTGTTCAAGCTTCAGGCGAAGCGCATGACGATAAGCCTCCAACAGCAATTCATCCGATAGAAGCGGCAACATTCCCCACACCCTTTCCTTTTTGGGATTGTGAGGGCATCATAGCATGTCACCGAAAAGGCGGACAAGCCTCCCCGCTATCCACACCCCTAAGTGGACAACATGTGGATATAATGTTGAAAAGAGTCGTTCGGGCCCGATATTATGCTGTGAATGTTGTGGATGAACTTATACACAGGTCATTTTCAACATTTCGAATAAAAAACTTTAATTGCGCAATTTGCGATGATTAATTGCTTGAATAGAAAATTTTGTCATTTCCCCTCGTTTACTGGGGTCGAGTGTTGACCTCCAGAATCCAAATGTGTCCGTTCCGGTCGATTCCGTAATCGTAGCCGAGCGATCCGACGCCCGGAAAACGCCTTTCCAGCAAGCTTGTCGCGGTTTTCGTCAAACGTCTCATTTCCCGTTTCTTGGCGCCTACCATTTTTTGCGACAAAGATTGCCGTATGCCTTGCGATGCAGTGAGCCTCGTGCCTCCCCGGCACAAATTGGTGACGAACAATCCCCTGCGCGCGACCCGTCCGACCATGGACCGGAACGTCCAGACTCCGTTTGCCTTCACGTATTTGACCCGGTAATCGATCGGTCTGCCCCGGACCGTGGCCAGTCGGATGCCCTTTTGAATCAGGTACGAACGCCGTCCCCGCAACCGGTTGATGTGGGACAGAAGTCCCGCGAATGTATGGAATGTGCGCGTTTTCGCCATATATGTGCATGAATAGCCTGCCGCCGATCGGGAAACCTTCATGACGCCGATGCCGCCGCCGCCGCAAACCGGCTTGATGACGACCATTCCATACTTGGACAGCATCGCTTGCAGATTGGCGGACGTAAATAGCCGCGAAGGCGGGATATGGCGGGCGATGGAGGGATTGGACAGCAGGGCGTTTGTCTTCAACCACTTGCTGGCCAGCTGTCGTCCCGATGATATGGTCGCTGTATCCATTATCTGCGTCTCCTTTCCTATTTCTATGCTTATAACATACGAGAACGGGAGGACAGGTTCTTGGATGAATGACGCCTTCAAATCGCCCGAAATCGACGGCAGCCGATCAACGATTTAAGTCTGACGAACGGGCAGAAACCAAAAAAAACCAAGCGTCCGCCTTCCAAAACGAAAGCAAACGCTTGGCCCGTTTGAAAAAAGGTCCCGATGCCGTTGGGAATTTGCGTAAAACCGAAAGAAACTTCGCCTTAACCGCTCAGCACGGCTCCGGGCTCGGCTTGCCCGCGTCGGTCGCCGTCCGGAACGACGAGCCGCAGCCGCATGTGGCAATCGCATTGGGATTAAAAATCGTAAACCCGCCGGACATGCCGGTTTCCTTGTAGTCGATTTCGAGACCGCGCAGGTACTTGACGCTTTCGGAATCGACGACGACCTTCAGGCCGCGGATTTCGAGCACTTCGTCGTCCTCGTGCTGCTCGTCGTCAAATCCCATGCCATATGAAAAACCGCTGCAGCCGCCCTCCTGTACGCCTACGCGCAAGAACAGGTTCGGAGACTCCTCCGCCGCGAGCATTTCCTGGATTTTCCGGCTGGCCGCTTCGCTGATGGAAATCATATGCGGTTCCCTCCTTGGATATGGAGTCGATCATGCCGTATGCAAGCATGTTTGCCTTGCTTATAGCCATTATACTCCTCGGCCGTCAAAGCCTCAAGAGGCACCGCAATCGGCAAGCCCGGCGCGGGGTCAGGCGCCGGCGTCTTCTTCCTTCCATTCCGGCTGCGAGGCCGTCTGCTGGGGCAGCGCCTTAAGCTCGATCCGGCACCGGAAGTAGCCGTTTTCATTTAACAGAAACTCGGACAGCCGGCGAAACACGTGCGCAAGTTCCGGTCCCGTCGAATCGGTATCGAGTCCGTAACGGAACTGGTCGGCGGGCAGTCCCTTGACCGGAATCCGTTCGGCTTCGCGGCCGTCCGTTTCGCGCATGCGCTTCCATTCCTTGGAGGGATCGAACTTGTCCGCTCGCCGCACGAGCTGCTCGTAGATGTTTTGCTTTTTCAGCCACATGTAATATTGGATCGGGTTATTAAATCCCCACGCCTGGCTCAAATCTTTAATCGTATAATGGGCCCTGTATGTTTGCAGCGTTGCGATTTTTTCGGGCTTTTCCATTTTCTCCAGCTCGGAGATCGGCAGAATGTCGGGCTTCAACGCAAACACCTTCCTTTTCGTAAATTATTGTTACAACTAACATAGCCATATTTTGTTTTATATTCAAGTTGATTCCCCTATTTGGGATTAATTATACCTCATTTATTTTTAGTTGCCGGGTTTGAAACAGAGGTTTATAATGAAAGCTGACATTCAGCTCACCGGTTTAGGGATTATACGTTGCTTCGTCGGAGTCGAAAGTTATTTTTTTCACAAACATACGATACGGGCGGCACCGGTTTTCGCGAACATCACCCTTTCGAAGGAGGCCATTCCCTTGTCCCTTATGATAACGAATCCGGATCGCAAAATGGCGGAAATAGCGGACAAAGTCCGAAACGGCGAACGACTGAGTTTGGAGGACGGCATCTTTCTGTACGAATCCGACGACCTGCTCACGATCGGACAGCTCGCCAACGAAGTCAATCTCCGCAAAAACGGCAAAAAAGTTTATTTTACCGAAACGATGAGCCTCTACTTCACCAACGTCTGCGAATCGCACTGCGCTTTCTGCAGTTTCCGCAAGGATTTGGGCGAAGAAGGCTCTTATACATTGACGCCGGAAGAAATGTTCGAGTATGTGGATCAGCACATCACGCCGAACACCCGGGAGTTTCATATCGTCGGCGGGCACAACAATCACGTTCCGTTCGATTACTACGTCGAGTCGATCCGCGCGCTGAAGGAACGTTATCCGCAAGTGACCATCAAAGCGTATACCGCGGCGGAAATCGACTTCTTCTCGCGTCTGTCCGGCTTGAGCTACCGCGAGGTGCTGGAGCGGCTGATGGATGTCGGGCTGCAATCCCTGACGGGCGGAGGCGCGGAAATTTTGTCCGATCAATACCGCAAAAAGATGCGGGTGGAAAAAGCGGGCATCGAGCAGTATTTGGAGGTGCACCGGACCGCGCATCAGCTCGGGATGAAGACGCCGACCACGATGCTGTACGGACCGGTCGAATCCATTGAAGAACGCGTGCGGCATATGCTGCATTTGCGTGAATTGCAGGACGAGACGAACGGCTTCCAGGTGTTCATCCCGCTGTCCATGCAGCCGACCAGCCCGAAGGCCGGCATTCGCCGCCGCAATTCCGCTTTCGAAGATTTGAAAGCCATCGCCATCGGCCGTCTGATGCTGGACAACTTCCAGCATGTCAAAGCCTACTTCATCAACATCGGCACGCAGCTTACGCAAGTCGCACTGACGATGGGCGCCTCCGACGCCCACGGCACGGTCGTCCGGGAACGAATCAGCCACGCCGCAGGCGCGCTGACGCCGGCCGGCATCACCCGGGAAGATCTCGTATGGCTCATCAAGGGTGCGGGACGCATTCCGGTGGAGCGCGATACGCTGTATAACGAATTGAAGGTTTACGAATAAAGGCAGGCACGGGACAGCGGCAGATGCTGCCGCTGTTTTTTGCTGCGGATTCTGTCCGACGTATGGTCATAATAAGAAGAACAGACATCAAAGGAGAAATCATACATGAGCACTGTCGTAATACTTGGTGGAGGCTACGGCGGGTTGACCGTCGTGCACGAACTGTTGGACCGCGTTCCTTCGGACGTCCGAATCGTGCTGGTCGACCGCAATCCGTTCGGAGCGCTGAAAACCGAATTTTACGCGCTGGCTGCCGGAACGTCATCCGAAGTCGATATTCGCGTCTCTTTCCCTTCCCATCCTCAATTGGATATCGTATACGGCGAAGTCCTTTCCGTTTCGTTCGAAGACCGAACCGTCCAGATTGCGGATCGGGACCCGCTGCCGTTCGATTCCCTGGTCATTGCCCTCGGCTGCACCGATAATTATCACGGCATTCCCGGGGCCAGCGAATATTCGACCGGCGTCCAAACGCTATCGGCCACGCGCCGCACGTACCAACTGCTGAACGATACGAAGCCTTACGGCCAAATCAACATCGTCGGCGGCGGCTTGTCCGGCGTCGAAGTCGCGTCGGAACTGCGCGAGAGCCGTCCGGATCTGAATATCCGCATTCTGGACCGCAGCAGCCTCATGTCCGCATTTCCCGGGAAATTGCAGAAATTTGTCGCATCCTGGTTCCAGGAACACGACGTCGAACTCCGCTCGCAAATACATATTACGAAGCTGGAGGAAGGCGTGATCTATAACGGATCGGAGGAAATTCCTTCCGACGTGACCGTATGGACGGCCGGCATCCAGCCGGTCGAGCTGGTGCAGAAGATGTCGTTCCCGAAGGACAAGCAGGGCCGGCTGATCGTCAATGAATGGCATGAACTGCCGGATGTGAGGAATGTGTTCGTGATCGGCGATTGCTCCAGCCAGCCGTTCTCCCCCAGCGGACAGCTTGCCCAGGCGCAGGGCCACCAGGTGGCTCAGGTTATTGCGGCACGGTGGAACAATAAGGAAATCAGTCTGCCCCGCATTCGCCTGAAAGGCACGCTCGGATCGCTGGGCAAGAAGTCGGGCTTCGGCCTGATGGGGTCGACGCCGATTATGGGACGCATCCCGCGCATGCTCAAAAGCGGCGTACTCTGGAAGAGCCGCCGCCATTTCGGGTAATCGTTTTTCGGTTTATAGATCGTCAAGCAATTTGTCAAGCGCCGAACGTTCATCTTCCTGCGCGCGAAGCTCCTCGACGATCCGATCGTACAGCTCGTCTGCGGTCTCCGCGAACACGGGCGTCCCGTTAACCAAGGCATACGGAGACAGATAGCACTCGCCGCAGTTGCCGAGACATCCGTATTCCACAATCTCGATATCGGGGAGCTCCTCCAGCCGCCGCAGCACCCGGTCGGTTCCATGATGCATGTTGCTAACGCAAAATTCCACAATGTGCACGGGGCCACCTTCCTTTCTTTAGCGGACGTCCGTTTTACTTTAATGCATTTTGTACTATAATAACGTTAGAAAGGAGTCGATAGCCATGAGCGAAAACGCGCAAACCGCGAACTCGATGTACGACGAAGTCCTCGAAGTTCTCGACAAGCTGCGCCCGTTCCTGCAGCGCGACGGCGGCGACGTTGAACTCGTCGACGTGGAAGACGGCATCGTTAAGCTGCGTCTGATGGGCGCATGCGGCAGCTGCCCGAGCTCCACGATCACGCTGAAAGCCGGCATCGAACGCGCGCTGTTCGAAGAAGTCGAAGGCATCCAGGAAGTCGTGCAAGTGTTCTAATTTTATCGTCACATTCTGGCCCGCTTGCTCGGGATGGAAAAAGGGTCCTGCCCCCGGTTGTGCCGGAGGCGGGACCTTTTGCCGTCTTCGGGCCATCCGGCGCCCGCATCCGGCGCACGGACGCGCTCACGTCCGCTTGATATTGCTGACGATCGGGTCGAATCCGCCCGACACGTCGATCGAATTGCCGGTGATGAAATCGGATTCGGGCAAGCACAGAAAGCCGATGACGCGCGCGACGTCCTCCCCGGTGCCTGGCCGGCCGCGCGGCGATTCCTCGTCCTCGACACCCTCTACGTCGGCGATCCCCTTCTCCTTATTATCTCCCCGAATGTCGCCGGGACAAATCATGTTGACGGTAATGCCGTTGCACGCTTCCTCCGCGGCCAGCGTCTTCGTGAACGAAACCAGGCCGACTTTGGCAGCCGCGTAAACCGCCCTGTGCGGCCACGAACGGGCCTCAGCGGCATGGCCGAAGCCGAAATGCACGATCCGCCCCCACTGCCTCTTCCGCATGCCCGGCAGCACCCGGTGGTCGAGCAGCATCGTGCCGACGAGATTGCCGTTCATCAGGTAATGAATTTCTTCCACCGTGTAATCGGCGAAGCGTTTTCGTTCCCGGATAAAAGGACCGGCGTTGTTGACCAAAATATCGATCTGGCCCAGCCGGCGCTCCGTCTCCGTCACCAGCCGTTCCGCTTCCTCGGCCTTCGCGACGTCGGCCTGCAGGGCAACCGCGCGCCGCCCCATGGCGGAGATCTCTTCGCAGACGCGCTCCGCTTCCGCGCGGCTCGTTACATAATTGACGGCCACATCGCAGCCGAGCGATGCAAGCTCAAGCGCCGTCCGTCTGCCCAAGCCTTTCGCGCTTCCGGTCACTAACGCCGTTTTTCCCAGCAGCTTTGCCAACCGTTCCCGCCCCTTCCCCGCAGCGCGGCATCAAACTTTAACGAACGTTGAATCGCAAATAGCGGAAGGAGATGGCCAGCGTCCGGACGATCATGTGCCATCCTTCCTCCAAATCCTCCATTTGCGCCGACAAATCCTCGAGCCGAAACCGGTAAAGGTCCCCTTTTCCCGAATGCAGGCTCTGCAGCAAATCATCCTGCAGTTCCGCATTCATATGATGAATTTCCATATTGCGTCTTGTCCGCAGCCGGCCCAGCGCGGCCTGATGGCCGTCCTTCAATTGCCCGAGGCGCTCTCCGAGCTCCCGGTGCAGGCCGTCCTGCCGCATCCGGCGCAAAACAGTAAAAAAAGAGAAATGCGCCTTGACCTTCTCCGTCTCCAGCGCAAGCGCGTCGTTGAGGAGCGTACCCAGCTTGTCCAACAACGAGAAGACGCGAATAAAGGCATTTTTGTCGAAATAGACGTAGCGGTCGTAATTCAGCCGCTCCGCTTCCCCCATCTCCTTCAGGGACGTCGCGGTGATTTGGCTTCCGAAACGAATGGCGGCATAGCGGCTTTGCTCCAGCTCGTCAAACGACCGCAGCAGCCCTTCCGACCAGATCCAATATTTGCGGAGCTTCGCGCCGCCGTCCGGTTTCCGGTCTAACGCATTTTGCACATGGCGGATAAACGCCTCCATCTCCCGGACGGTTTCCGCAGACTGCCCTTCCCACTTCCGGGGCCGTTCCCCGAACATCAGTCTTAGCATGTCGTTCCTCCAACGCACATATCCTCTCCCGCCGGACCCTCCAACCGTTTCGTCAGGCTGTCCGTTCCTTCATTTTAAGCAAAAAAAGCGCCGCGCTCAACCGATAAAGGCTGAGGTCGGCGCCGGAGGGCTTTCGTTGTTTTCGACGACTGATCCATTCACATCCAATTTTTGTTTTTCGTTTTTTAAGGCCATGTTCGGGATTGGTTGGGAGCCGTCTACGTTTGGGCCTCTTTCGATAAACGAGCAAAATGAGCGAACCCGCGTGGCCGTTCGGCTTGAAGAGACAGGGAATCCACGCGTTGAAGCCGGTTCGCCCGCCATGTAGTCCATCCAGTACCCTACATCGCTGTCCGCCGTGATGCTCATCCGCCATGTAGTCCGTCCAGTACCTCACATGGCCCCGAGTGGCTATGGCTTATATTGGATTTTGTGCAGGATGCGGACTCCTTTCGCCCCTTTCCGGATCGTATATTGGATTTTCTCCAATGAAAAGGCCCGTGAGCCGTGTGGATTCGGCTTCTGCGGGCCAAAAAACTGGATATATCCAACATAGATCGGCTTCCGGCGCCTGAACGGCAAATTTGGTTGGATTTTTCCAATATAGACGCGTAGCCGAGCTGCTATATAGTCACGATGGAGATAGAGATATAGATGCATAGGCTACGGTTTGCTCATAGACTGCGGTTGCTCATCGTCGCGATGGCTAAATGGTCACGGTTGCGATAAATTGCCGAAGTTGCTGTATAGCCGCGGTTGCGATTACGATGACTAGGTGACTATATAACCGAAATTGCAATGAACGAACAGCCAGCCGCTGCGCCATCCCGGGCAACTTCGGCCGCCGACTTGCCGTTCCCGATTTTCGTTATGGGTACGACGCGATTCTTGGACAGGGGCATCATCAACCCTCCGTCCAATAGGGCTCATCACAAGATCGACAGAGCGCTTGGAAATCCTAATTCGTTAAGGGGCTGTTCGCCATTTACTCCAAACGCTTCGTCATTTCAAGAAATTCGACGCCCATAAAATCACCGTCATACCCATCATCATCGAAAGGACAAAATAGACAAACCATTTGACGGGCTTCGGCAGACCGCTGACATCGCCCCTCTGTGGCGGACCTCCCCCTCTATTCGCTGCGCATCTTCTATCAGGGATCGGGGAAGCTCCCTGTCATGCACAACCGAATGGGCGTTCACGGATTCGTGAAGTGCTGTCCCTTGCGTTTTCTTCCAACGGGATCGCCTCGTTTGCGCTCCGATTTTTTCGTTCCGAACCACGAGAAAAGCTAACGCTTCTGAAAGCGGCAGCTCGCCACCCCTATGTTATACCAACAATGGAAGAAAATGAAGCCGAGCGGAGGCATCGGTTCGTTTTTTTACCGTGTACGGATGCCGTATTCTTTCCACCGTTTGTCGACCAGCTGCACGATGTCTTCCCGGGGGAAAAGCTCGTCCGGATAGCCGGGCTTCATCCGGGCATCGATGACGAGCGGCAGGCCGTAGCCGATATGGTGGCGGCCCGCCTCGCTCACGGCGTAAATATCCTGCGCCGGATTAAACCGCGTGAACGTCGTCCACAGGAAGGACGACTCTCCGTCGGCCATGTCCGCGTCGTCCGCCAGAACGACCAGCGGCCATTCGCAGCCGGTTTCGGCAAGATGAACGGACAGCTTGTCCGCCAGCTGCGGATCGCGCGTATAGCTCGCTCCCTGAACGACCAGACAGCCGGGACAGAACGGCTTCAGCCGGTCGACGCCCGGAATTTCCGCCCCGGTGTACTCGGCCGGAAGCTTCCGGATCGGATCGCCGATGCCGAGCAGCACCGCCTTGCTGCCGTGGTTCAGCCGGGGCCCGGTATAGTCGAGCGTATCGTGGGACGTGTTGTCGAACACGTACAGATCCCGCTTCGGGTCGAAACGTTCCAGCACCGTCGTCAACAGCTGCCTGAACTGCTCCAGATCGACAGGCTGGTCGGTCAGCATCAGCACCTTCGTCAGCGTCAACTGGCCCTGTCCGAGGATGCTGAACGCCGTACCCATCGCTTCCCGGGAGTAGCTTTCCCGCACGACGGCCGCAGACAGCGCGTGAAAGCCCGTATCCGCATACGTCCACAGGCTGCGGACGCCCGGCATGACCAGCGGAAACGCGGGCGAAAGCAGCCGCTGCAGAAATTCCCCCAAATAATAATCCTCTTGTCGCGGCTTGCCGACGACCGTCGCCGGATAAATCGCATCCTTGCGGTGCCAGACATGATCGACGTGAAACACCGGAAAATCGTGCTGAAGCGAATAATAGCCGTAATGGTCGCCGAACGGCCCTTCCGGACGGCGCTCGAACGGCAGCATGCGGCCGGAGATGGCGAATTCCGCTTCCGCGGGAATGCGGTGGCCGCCGAGCGGGTCATCGACCATCGGCAACTTGCCGCCCATAATGAGCGAAGCGAGCAGCAGTTCCGGCAAATTCTCCGGAGCCGGAGCGATGGCGGACGCGATCAGCGCCGGAGGCCCGCCGAGAAAGACCGTGACGGGCAGCGGCTCGTTGCGCTTTTCCGCTTCGCTGTAATGAAAGCCGCCGCCCCGGTGAATCTGAATATGCATGCCGGTCGTGCTGTCGTCGAAAATCTGCATCCGGTACATGCCGAGATTATGCCGCTTCGGCTGTCCGGGCTGCTCCGTATACACCAGCGGAAGCGTGATGAAGGGGCCCCCGTCATCCTGCCAGCTGGTCAGCGCGGGCAGTCCCGCCAGCGGCCGCTCCGTGCGCGAGACGCCGAGCACCGGAGCCGTGTCCCGGCTCGTTTTGCGCAAGCCGATTTTCAGCAAATCGAGCAGCATGTCCTTCTCCTGCCAGAGCGCGGAGAACGTCGGCGGCAGCAGCTTGTCGATCGCGCCGACGAGACGGTTCATCAGCTGCTCCGGTCGGGGGCCGAACGCCAGATCGACTCTGCGGCTTGTCCCGAACATGTTGGTCGCCACGGGAAACGGGCTGCCCTTGACGTTCGTGAACAGCAAAGCCGGACCCTCCTCCTGAATTACCCGGCGGTGGATTTCGGCAATTTCCAGGTAAGGATCGACAGGCGCTTCGATAATCGCCAAATCCTTGTCCTTGCGCAGAACTTCCAAAAACGGACGAAGCGACGAAAAGCTCAATGGATTCACCCTCCAAGCGGCATTAACGGCGGCGGGACAGCTGATAAGCGCGCACCGCCAGCGAGCATAGCGTGTTGAAAAGAATACAAATGATAAACGTATGCAGCAAAGCTGTAAAGACGTACACGTCTTCGTTGTCCAACGTTTCGGTAAGCAGCCAGCCGCTCAGGATTTGCAAAACGACAAGTCCAAGCGCCATGGCGGCGCTTCGGGTCAGTTCCCGGTTACCGGACATCTTGCGGGTGTAGATAAACAAGACAACGAGCGTAATGCCCAGAAGAAACGCGCCCAAACGGTGAGCGAATGCGGGCCAGGTCACCCCCGTCAGTTCCGGAATGAGCTCCCCGTTGCAAAGCGGCCAGCCGACGCAGCCCCCGGCGGTGCTCGTATGCCGCACGTAGGCCCCGAGGTAGACGACGATATAGCAGTAAGCCATAACGGCCAGGACCCATTTGAACAGGGAAGCGGGCACGCTCCGGCTTGATGCGCGCTCGGCGGCGGCATCCGCCTGCGGATTCGCCAGCGCTTTCTCATGCCGTCTTGCCCATACATACAGCAGCCACGTAAGCGAGAACGCAATCATCGAGATGCCGAAGTGAATCGCCATGACGGCGTCGGACGTCGGCCAAATCACGGCCATCATGCCCAAAATCGCCTGAATGACGGTAAACAGCAGCGCGCCGGACGCGTATCCTATCGCCTCGCGGCTGCGCGGCTTAACGAAAAACGAGGCGGCAAACGCCGCGAGAACCAGCAGCCCTTCAATTCCGGTAACGAACCGGTGCGAGTATTCGACCATCGATTCCAGCGTATACGCCGGAATAAATTTGCCGTTGCACAGCGGCCAATCCGTTCCGCAGCCTTCGCCGGACCCGGTATTCGTGACGATAGCCCCGGCAAGCAGCACCAGCAGCATGCCGATGCAGGACGCCAGCGACAAAATTCGAAATCTTCTAGCGGTCATACCCATCCCCGGTTTCTTTGTGAAAGTCGGCTCAAGTCAGCCATCCTCATTATACCGGACCGACTTTTACAATACCATGTTCAAACTGTGACGGATTGCTCACGGGAAAATTCGTACCCGTTTCGACACATTTGGCCGGTTGCAGGCGTATGCCGCTGCCCTGTTGACGCGAAGAAGCCTTCATCCGCCGCCGCAGCGGCGAGTGAAGGCTTCCGGATTCATGCCGCCGGTCCTTCGGCGGCCTCCTTCTCCGTTCAGACGGAGGAGGACAGATGATCGGACACCGCAATCGCGCGATCGAGAAATTGCTCGATCTCCTCGCGCGTCTTGCGGAGCTTGCTGACGAAGCGGATCAGCTCCTTGCCTTCGCGGAACGCGATAAAGCTCGGAATGCCCAGAATGTTAAGCTCCTGGCAAAGATCGGCCAAATCGTCGCGGTCGATTTCGATGAATGAAATGCGGTCCGCATAGGCCGCTTCCACTTCCGGCATAAAGTGCTCGATATAATGGCAATCTTTGCACCAGGTGGTCTTGAACACCGCGACCGTCAGACCCCGGCTTCCGATCGCCTCGCGGAAAGCGGCTTCTTCCGTAATTTTGCGCATGCTCCGTCCCTCCTCAAGTTGGGCCCCGCAAAAACCGGCCCCTCCGAGCCAGCGGGCTTCCCGCTTCCGTTACGGACGGCAAACCGGCTGGTTTTACGGTCATTATACGCCTTCGGACGGTTTTCTACAAATCCCTTGTAATCCACAACCAGCTGTCGCCGTCCTCGTCTTCCTCGAACGAGTACGTCGCGCCGAGCAGACCGAGCAGCTCGTCGGCCGGCGCATACGCCAGGCCGTCGACGGAAACGACCGGACGGGACCATTTTACCGCTTTGCCGTCCACCGTCACCCAAGCGGAGCCCGGCTTGAGCGAGACGCTTCGGTAGGTCGCCTCGTCGTAGAAGTTGATCGAACGCTTCGCCTGGTCGTAAACGAGCGTATCGTAGAATCCGGATACGGTTTCCCGAACCGGAATGTAGAGCACCTCGTCTTTGTCGTAGAAATAGGAATCTCCCCAGTACGAGCTGAGCCACACTTCCTGATCGTCGATCTGCAGGTCGTTTTTCAGCAAGTCGTACAGGACGGAATCGGTCTCGAACGTCCGGACCAGTCGCACCGGCGACATCGTATCCAGCTCTTCCTCCGTCAAAGCGTTGCGCGGAACGTTCACGGCCGGGATCGCCAGATCCGCGTTCAGGTTCCAGTTCTCCTCTTCCAACCGGATCGTCACGCCGCGCAGCGGAACGGAGTCTTCGCTTAGCGCCGACGTATCGATTTTCGCTTCGGCCGACAGCTTGCGGATTTGCAGCGAAGCATCCACATACGCGTCAAAGGCAAGGCTCGCGCCGTCGCTGAACAGATCGCTCCATCCCGATTCTTCGTCCGTTCGGATGCGGTCCAACTCCTTGCGCGCCTCCTTCAGCGAATCGATCGCCTCCTGCACCTGGCCGTCGATTTCAGCTTCGGTCAGCCGCCACTCGTCCTCCTGGCCGGCAGCCGCTTCCGCGCTCACGTCCTGGGTCCACAGAATGAATTCCTTCAGCACCGCGCGGAGCCCTTCCTCGTCCTGCAGAACCGAATCGATAAAGACGGGAATCAGATCGCCGAGCTCCCGGCCGTTCAGCTTCGCGCTGACCTTCGTCAAATCGGTCGCGACGCCGTTGATCGGCACCGACTCCTTGCTTGTCCGGATGTCGGCCGGATTCGGCAGGTGGGTGACGACATACGAAAACAATTTGCGCGAAATTCGATTCGCAGAATCCTCGATCGCGCTCGAGAACGCAAATTCCGTCTCGCCGGATGCCAGATCGACCGCAAACGGGCGCTTCGCTCCGTCGACTTCGACCAGCGCCGCTTTCGAATCCGCGTGAATCGTGAACGGCACGTCTCCTTTTCCGAAGGACAGCGTGCCTTTGGCCAACAGCCCGCCTTGGCCGTCCTCCTTGACGTTATGGAAAACCAGCTTGAATCGGCTTAACTGATGCAGCAATCGGACGGCTTCCTCGTCTTCGTATGCGAATGCCTCCTCGTCCCAATCCAGGGCGACTTCAAGCGAACCGCTGGCTTCGGACGATTGAACGTCCTGTTGTTTCGAGAGGACCGCATTCAGATCGACTCCCCCCACGGACTGGCAGCCGACAAGCAAAACCAGCAGCAGCAAGGCGGCTGCAATCCCGAATTTCCGGAAACGTGCGTTGTTCATTTTGTTCTCCCTTTCCCCAGTTGATCCCTTGTAGCTGTTTTCGGGTATTTCCGTTATTTCGACACGCGAATTGGAAATCCTTCCAGTAGAGCGATATTGGAACGGAGGATGCGGATATGGCCAACGGCTGGCTCACGATGGTCCGCAAACTGGCGGAAGGCTTCGCGGCCAAGGCGTCGTGCTGGCGGCGCTCCGCCATGCTGACGGCGCCGAAGGAACGTTTGACGATTCGGAAGGAGTCCATCGCCTGGATCACGGAAGTTCTCAAGCAGGAACAGTACAGGGGAAAAAGAGGGGAGTCGACGACGCTGTTCGGCGAGGAGGGAGAACTGGTCAGGCGGATCGCCCGGGAGACGGAAGCGTTGAACCGCAACAACCTGACCCGGACGCAGGCTTATGCGGATCTGTATTTCGCTTATCCCGAGCTGCACTGGGCGCTGCTTGCGCACCTGGTCTCCCGCAACGGCGGCTGGAACATGACCGACTTGAAGGGCGAATGGCTGCCCAGGCTGCTCCCGGAGGAAGACATCGCGGCCCTGTTCCGCATGCTGGAATCGTGCAACGCGCTTATTTTCAAGGACGCTTATCCCCAGCTCCGGCTGTATGCGGAAAGCCGGCGAACCGGCCGCGGGCTGTTCGCGCTGCTGCCCGCGTTCGACGTATCGTCCTTCATGGCTCCGTTCTGGGAGCGCTTCTGGATCGACCGCGATCCGGTTCCGCTGACGGTCGCGCTGATCGTCAACGAGCAGAACGTCATCCAGCAGCGGGTCGTCCGCGATCCGGCTTACCGCGCGGGCATTCTTCAGTCGCGTCTGCCGCTGCTGCAGTTGAACCAGGTCGTGTTCCCGCTCGGGGAGAAAGCGGACCGCCTTGCCGGCCGCATCCTGGAGCGGTTCGACTCGCTCGACGAAAGGATCGCTTTCGGCAAATGCCTTTACGCCATGCTGTTCTCCTGCCCGCGCATCCGCGACGGCGCCGAAGCGTTCGTCCGGGCCGTGCCGCATACCGGTTCGCGGGCGGACTACTGGCCGCACGTGTTTACCGCGCAAAAAAACGGCACCCGCCCCGAAGCTCAAGGACGCGATGCCGTTCTCCCGATGGAGCCGCCCTGGCTGAGCCCCCGCCTGGACGAGGCTTGGGAGGATCAGCCGCTCGGCGCCGTATCCGAAGGCGACTGGTTCCAAAGCCTGTCCGCGCTGCAGGCGTTCGGTCGCCTGCGCTGCCCGCTGATCGTGGACATCACCGAAGAGCACATGCTGGGGCAGCGCAAGCTGCAGGCTGCGGCGGCGGCCAAAGCGGCGCTTCTGCCGGAGTCCGGTCCCTAGACGCCGTCGCCGCGCTGCAGCGCCTTCGGCCGAAGCCGCAAAAACGGCTTGATCAGCTTGCGAAGCTTCGCCGGGAAGCCGTCGACGTCCTCCGCGCGCACGACGCCCAGCGCAACGAGCAGCACCGGATAGGCGCCGCAAACGACGGCTCCGGTCAGCGCCGCGGCAAGCAGGTACGGCCATCGCCAGCCGAGCGGGGAGAACCATGCCCCGGAGTAATGCGCCAGCGCCGCGCCGATCGCGGCAAGAACCGCGACGGCCGCGGCGAATCCGGGCCAGCGGCCCCCGAGCACTTTCACGTCGGCTATGCCGCGAATCGTGCGCATGTTCCAGACGGTAACGAAGATAAAGCACACGCTCGTCGCCGCAAGCAGCCCGTAAATGCCGAAGAACGGGGTCAAAGCGAAGCTTAAGGCGATCTTCACCCCGATGCCCGCGAGCGAGTGGGCCATCGCTTTCCGTTGAAGGCCGAGGCCGTTCAAAATCGAGTTGGACACCATCATCGAAATTTGAAAAATCGTGCCCCCCGTCAGCACGGCGACGATCGCCGAACCTTCGGCCGTCTTGAAGATGAGGCCGGTAACCGGGTGCGCCGCCGTCGTCAGAACCAGCACGAGCGGCATGGCGCTGAGCACCGCGATGCGCATCGCCAGCGACGACTGGCGGCGAACCCGGTCCATGTCGCGGGAAGCGTAGGCCGCGGAGACGACCGGCAGCAGCGAGGTGCTGAGCGCAATGGCCAAAATCGGCGGGATTCCCGCGATCGATTGGGCGCGGATCGTCAGCCAGTCGCCCCATCGCTCCGCCGTTTCCGCGCCGAACTTCCAATCCGACAGCGGAATCAGCACCGTCTGGTCGAAGAAGTAAATGACCTGCACCATCATCGCGGTCAGCAGAATCGGAATCGAGATGCGGAAGATGGCGGCGTAAATGTCCCGCGTCCGGGTCAGGACCGGCGGCCCGCCCGCGCCCGCGTTCGCGGCGGCGTCCGCCTTGGACGGCGCGCCGGCGGCGGACGCCGCGGCGGCCGAAGCCGGCTCCGTCCGGCCTCGGTCCGCCTGGCGCAGCTTGTACGCATACCAGAGCATGACCGCAAACGCGCCGATGCTGCCCAGCACGCTGCCGAAGGCGGCGCCCGCCGCAATGTAGCTGTCGTCGTAGCCCCAGCCCGCAAGCGCGTAAGCGAGCGCGACGGCGGTCAGCACCCGCGCGATCTGTTCGACGATTTGCGAGATTCCCCCCGCGGTCATAAACTGCCGTCCTTGAAAATAACCGCGCATCATGGCGATGACGGGGAACAGCAGCAGCGAAGGCGCGATCGCCCGAATCGCCAGCGTCGCGTACGGAATGTGGGACAGCCGCGCATACAAGGGCGCGGCTATAAGCAGCCCGGCGGTCATGACGATGCCGGCGATGACGCCGAACCGCAAAGCCGCGCGGTAGATCCGTTGCACCTCGGCTTCGCGCCCGAGCTCCAGCCGCTCGGACACCATCTTGCTGATCGCGCTCGGAATGCCGGCGGTGGCGAACACGAGCAGCAGCAAATAAATATTGTTGGCCGCGCCGAACGCCAGCCCTCCCTTGGTGCTCCAAAGATGGTCGAGCGGAACCCGCTGGAACAACCCGAGCCCCCGGGCGACAAGCGCGGCCAAGGTCAGAATCAATGTGCCTTTGATTAACGAGTCCTTTTTCGGCATTTCAACAGATCATCCTAACTGCTCCAAGGGCTGGTGGTTGCCGCGGACCGGCTTCGCAGCCCCCGAAGGCGCCGCCCAGCGGACCCCGTTCGCGATGACGCGCCGCACGAGCGGATGGTAATAGGTCGGATACGTTTCGTGACCCGGCCGGAAATAAAAAATTTTCCCTTGTCCCCGCTTCCAGGTGCAGCCGCTGCGGAACACTTCGCCGCCTTCGAACCAGCTGACCAGCACCAGCTCGTCCGGCGCCGGAACGTCGAAATGCTCGCCGTACATTTCCTCCGGCTTCAGTTCGAAATACTCCGGCAGGCCCGCGGCGATCGGATGCGCCGGATCGACGACCCAGATGCGTTCCTTCTCGTTAGCTTCCCGCCATTTCAGATCGCAGGTCGTCCCCATCAGCTTTTTGAAAATTTTCGAGAAATGGCCCGAATGCAGCACGACCAGCCCCATTCCGTCCAGCACGCGGGCATACACGCGCTCGACGACTTCGTCGCTCACTTCTTCGTGCGCCATATGCCCCCACCAGATCAGAACGTCCGTCCCGTCCAGCACTTCGCGGGTCAGCCCGCACTCCGGTTCCGGCAGCGTCGCCGTGCGGACGGACATATCCTGTTCCTGCTCGAGTCCGGCCGCAATCGCCCGGTGCAGACCGTCCGGGTATACGCTGCGGACCTCCTCGTGAAGGCGTTCGTGCTTGAATTCGTTCCATACGGTTACGCGAATCACGGCAAGCTCTCCTTCTTAGAAAATAAGCCAGATGACGAAAAGAACGATCATCGCCAGCTGGAGGACGATTTTGGCGACCATGCTGCTGAACAGGCCGACGACCGCGCCCCAGCCGACTTTAAGCGAACGGTCCATGGAGGAGCCGTGAATCATTTCCCCGATCACCGCGCCGAGAAACGGGCCGAGCAGCAGCCCGAACGCCGGAATGACGAACGGTCCGATGAGCACGCCGATCGTGCTGCCGACGACCGACGCTTTGGAACCGCCGTATTTCTTGACGCCCCAGGCGTTCACGATGTAATCCGCCGCGAACAGGGCGACGACGATCAGCGTCTGTACGGTCCAAAACCAGAAGCCGAACGGCTCGAACGAGAAAAAGAACCCGTACACAAAAAACGCCGCGTAAATCGCGAGCGCTCCAGGCAGTACGGGAAAAACCGCTCCGGCCATCCCGAGGGCGAACAGGGCCGTAATCACCAGCCAGCCGACAATATCCATCCGACATCACGCCTTCAATACGAAATTTTGAATGACTTGCGCCACTCCGTCTTCCTGATTCGTGCCCGTGACGGCATCCGCGGCGGCTTTGACCTCGTCCTGCGCGTTGCCCATCGCGACGCCGAGCCCGACCGCCTTGATGGCCTCCAGATCGTTCAGGCTGTCCCCGACCGCGACCGCCTCGGACATCTTGTATCCCAGCAAGCCGCACACTTCGGCGATCGCCGCCGCCTTGGACACGCCCTTCGGATTGATCTCGATGTTGTACGGCGAAGAGTTGCTGAGCTCGAGTCCGTCCCAACCGCGAATCTCGCGGAGAATTTCGTTCAGTTGATCGAGATTTTCGGTATAATAGCCGAATTTCAGCCATTCCCGGGCATACGTGTCGTCCGCCCATTGTTCCTTGTTATAAATCCCATCGGTCGCATAGGCCCAAAACCAGACATCCGGGTAAGCCAGCGCCAACCGGTGAAGCTCCGTCACCTTGCCGGCATCCAGCGTCACTCGGCGGTGCAGCTGACGCGGGTTTTTCCAGATTTCGCCGCCGTTGACGAAGATCATCGGGGATTCCAGGCCGAGCTGCTCCACAATAGGCATGGCGCCCAGCCTGCCGCGCCCCGTCGAAACGCATACCGTAACCCCCGCATCGACCGCTTTGCGGACCCAGTGCGCGTTCGTTTCGCTGATTTCGCTGCGGTCGTTCAGCAGCGTCCCGTCCAAGTCCAGTGCCAGAAGCCGATATTGTGCCAAAAATCCGCTCACTCCTTTGCCTGAGTCCATTGCGTTACCGTCATTTTAACACATGAGTGCCTCTTAGTGCTCGGCAGAATTCGTCGTGCCGTCTTGGGATGCGCCGGCCGCCGCGTCCTGGGACGCCGGTTTTTTCGGCGTTCCCGTCAGGCCGACCGCTTCGTCGTAGGCGTCGAAAATTTTGCGCGCGATCGGCGCCGCGCCCCAGCCGCCGAACCCGCCTTCGGGCACGACGACGGCCACGGCCAGCACCGGGTCTTCCGCAGGCGCATAGGCGATGAACACCGCGTTCTCCACCCGTTTGCCCCCGACATCCTGCTCCGACGTTCCCGTTTTGCGGTAAAAGTTGTAGCCGAAGCCGTCGAAGCCTTGAACATTGACCCGGGACATGCCCTTTTCGATCGTATCCCAGTAGACATCCGGAAGCTCGATCGTATTGAGCACTTCCTTCTGATAGGACTGAACGACATTGCCCTCGGCGTCCACGATCCGGTCGACGAACTGCGGTTTCAGCCGCTGCCCGTGGGTGGCCAGCGTCACGGCGTACTGCGCCAGCTGCAGCGCCGTATAACGGCCTTGCTGGCCGAACGAAGCATAGATCAGTGCGGATTGGGGGCTGCCGGACTCGGCTTCCTTGTAATAGTTGATCGAACCGGCGGATTCGCCCGGCAGCCCGCTTTCCGTCAGCACCCCAAGGCCGAACTGCTTGTTGAACGCGTCCCAAATATCCAGTCCCTTGGAGCCGTCGCGCATATACAGCGCATTCCCGACCATGGCCGCCATGTAGGCGTTGGAGGAGTGGGCGATCGCCGACCACGGCCGGAGCAGCCCGTTCGCTTTGCCGCCGGCGTTGCGAACCTTCACCTCATAACCCTTTTTCCCGAACTGGAAGTAGCCGATATCGTTATAAGACGAGTTGGGCGTAATCAACCCTTCCTTGAGCCCGAGCAGAATCGTCAACGGCTTCTGCGTCGAGCCGAGGAAGACGAGCGAGGACGGATGCTTTTTGCGCTCGTTGTCGTCCTCGTACGGCGCCTGCACCTCGCGGATGGCCCCGTTGCTGATGTAATACTGCACCTTGTTCAGGTCCTCTTCGCTGATCCCGCCCTGCCACAGGTTGGGGTCGTAGTCCGGCATGCTCGCCATGGCCACGACTTTGCCGGTCTTGACCTCCATCGCCACCGCATAGCCGGTACGGGCGTTTTCCGCGCGCTCCGCCTTGTTGGACGACGTGCGGATCTTGGCGAGATGCTCGGTGATGGCGTTCTGGGCCGCAAGCTGAACGTCCTTGTTGATCGTCAGATACAGGTTGTCGCCCTTGACGGGCTTCGTCAGTTCCATCGGTCCGATGATCCGGCTCTGGCTGTTGACCGGGTACGTCTTCAGCCCGTTGCGGCCGCGGAGCAAGTCCTGGTACATCAGCTCGATGCCGTCGAAGCCGACCTCTTCGGAGTTCAAATATTTGAGTGTCGGGTCTTCCTGATTGTCATTGATGGACTTGTACTTTTCAAGATCGGTGGCGCCGCTGAATTTTTTCATATATCCGACCAGCTGCACCGCCACCTTTTCCGGGCTGTACTGGCGAATGCTTTCTTCGACGATGTCGATTCCCTTGAACTGGTCGCGGTGCTCGCTGAAATAGGCGATTTCCTTTTCCGTCAGGTCGGTTTTGATCCGCCGCTGCTGATAAGGCAGATGCACCTTGCCCCCGAAGTCCATGTACTCGAAAATTTTCTCCGCGGTAAGCGGCTCCTTCGTCTTGTCTCCGTATTGGGCGAACACGGCCGCCAGCTTCTCCGCCAGCTTCCTGCCTTCTTCCTCTTTCGTTCCGGGTTCGAACGTGTAGTAGAGCGATTGCGTCGACTTGGAATAGGCGATCGGCTTGCCGGTCGCATCGTAAATGTTGCCGCGAATCGGCGGAATGTAGACGTCGCGCGTGCCGATTTTATGCTCTTGCTCTTTGAGGAAAGGACCTTCCACGAACTGAAGGTACGCCAGGCGGACGATCAGCAGCGAAAAGGCGAAAAAAGTGACAAAAAAGAACATATTCAGCCGAAAGCTGAAATTCCGGCGGATGCGGATTTCCCTTTTCTGGGCTTCTTCGGTCCGTTCGTCGCTCACGGGACTGACCTCCTGCTGCATGTAAAAATGGTGAAATTCGGGCCATCAGGCCTGCCGGATGTGCGTGTCCTGAAAGCCCTCCGGATCGAACCAGTCGCCGGTGCTCGCCCAAGTCGCGTCGAGAGGAGCCCATCTGTTCTCTTCCGACAGCCACACTTCATTCCAGGCATGAGGACCGTATCCTCCCCGCCCGTCGTAGCCCAGTCCCGTCACAACCCGGACGTTCAGGCCGACCGCTCTTGCCATGGCGGCATACAGCCTGGCGTAATCGATGCAAACGCCCTTTCTTGTCCTAAACGTGTCTTCCGGCGTTTGCTCCCGCCACTCTCCGCGCTCCTCGTAGGCGATGACTTTATCGTTGTCGTAAGCGATGCGGCTGCCTACCCAGTCGTAAAGCGCCCGGGCTTTCGCCTTGTCCCCTTCGGCGCCTTCGGTAATCGAGACGGCGGCGCTCACGATGTCCTCGGGAAGATCCGCGTCGATAATGTCGTAGCGCTTCTGCCACAGCTGGTTGAGCTCAGACTGCATCTGGGCGGCAAAAACCGGCAGCCGCTCGGTGATCAGGGCGCCCGCAGCCGGTTCGATAATCTGCGAAGCGGCCTGCCGGTACAGTCCGGACTGCTGAATATAGTCGGCATAAGGGCCTTTCGGCCAGAGAGAGCAATACGCGAACAAAACCGCCGTCACCAGCAGCGCGCGGCCGCAGCCGAGCGCCGCGCCGATGGCGCCCCCGAGGACGCGGCTTGCCGCGCCTCCCGACGGCAGCAGGGCGAACGGCATTCCGCCCGCGCGTATAAGCAGGGAAATGACGGTCTCGCACAAAAGCCGCAAGGCGAAGTAAAAGATCAGCATCAACACGGAAAACCGAAGCAGCGGCAAATCCCTCATTCCGGCAAACAGCGTATAGCCGAGCTGAATCCAGGACGAGGTATCCGGTTTCGGCTGCGCCCAGTCCTTGGCGGCGAGCCACGCTTGAACGCGCGGCGAAGCTTCGGCGGCGGCCCAGGCGGCCGCCCCGATCGAAAGAAGCGTAAACGCCGCGCCCGCCACGAAGCCGAACAGTTGCCGGGCCGTGCCCTTCGCTCCCCGGAGCAGTCCTTGAAGCAAAGACACCGCCACGATAACAAGCAGCGCGACGGTGATCCAATTGGCGTCAAGGCTATTCATGCGGCATTTTCCCGTGCCTGTGCGATCAACTGGCGGACTGCCCCTTCCATCTTCCACGTGCCGAGCGAAACGCCCTGGAACTTGACCTTCACTTCGCCGGAATTCGGCACCCCGGTCAGCTCCAGGTTCGGCGTCGTAACGGTAAACGTTCCGTCGCCGTTCAGCTTGTATACGGCCTGCGAAGCCTCTCCGGCCATCGCTTTGAGGGCCTGATCCTCAAGCGCTTGCGTCACCTTGCTTCCGACTTCCTTCAAATCGTTGACGCTGTATCCTCCGTAAACCGCCAGTCCGATGACGATGGCGGCGACAAGCACCCATTTGAGCACGGTTTTCACGACGTTGATCACGACAATCAACGCCACGACCGCTATGACGATGAGAATCCAATGATCGATCGCAAACTGCTTCCATGCCTCCAAATCGAGGTTCATCCCATCTCCTCCATGCATGACAAGTCGCGGCTCCCTATCGGGAATTCGCCCGACGGGATACTCTAGCAACTATATTATAAGTGTATTATAAGTGCGTTCAGGGGGAGAGTTCAACTTGACGATGTGCGGAATAAATGCAGGGCATAACCCTGCGCCGCCCGACGTACAAGTAGGATAGAACAAGCATAGGCGATCGGAAGCTGCAAGGGCCGAAATCGCCGGCGCGGAGGCGATCCCGGATTGAGAACCGCAATATGGCTGTATCTGTTTCTGTTCGTCGCGTTTTTTGACCTGCACGCCCAATATCCGATGCTGACGCCGTTCGCGATCTCCCTCGGCGCCGCTCCGTCCTTCATCGGCCTGGTCATGGGGATGTACTCGCTGACCCATCTGCCGGGCAATATCCTCGCGGGCTACAGCGTGGACCGCTTCGGCAGCCGCCTGTTTATCGCGGGCAGCCTGACGGGGGCCGGGATCCTTCTGCTGCTGCAGGCGCGGGTAACCGACCCGTGGCATCTGCTGTACATCCGTTCGGTCAGCGGCTTCGTGCTGGCTTTCCTGTCCCCGGCCTGTCTGACGCTGCTGGCGCGCCTTGCCCGCAATCATATCCATCGCGGCAAGCTGATGGCCGGCAACGGCCTCGTCCACACGATTGCGGCGGTCGTTTCGCCTGCGGCGGGCGCCTGGCTGACCGCCAAAATCGGCTTCGCGGCGGCGTTCGAGCTGCTCGGCTGGATCTTGCTCGCCACCGGCGCCGCTTCCCTGCTGTTCGTGCGCGAAGCCGAACGCCCCGAAGCCGAAGGCGCCGATCGCCCCGGCGCTTCGGCTTCGCAGCCGCAGGCGAACCTATCCGGCCGCACGAACAGCCCGGATCATCCGCCCCTGCCCGTCCACGCGGCATCGGCCCGTTTTCCCTGGATCGTGCTGGCGTTTCCGCTCGCGCTTTCGTGCTCCCAAGGGATTTTGTCGTTCGAGCTGCCGCTCAGCGCAGGAAACGGAGACGAGCTGATGACGACCGGACTGCTGTTTTCGGTCATCAGCCTCGGTTCGCTTGCCACGCTCGGGCTGCTGTTTCTCCAGAAATATTTGCCGTATGCCCGCAGCGTCTTCGGGCTGCTTCTGCTGGCGCTGTCCTATTACGGACTTGCGGCGGAATGGCCGGTGCCGATGACCGCGCTGCTGTTCTCGCTCGGCATGGCCAAAGGCGTCCTGTTTCCGGCCATGACCTCGTTTTTGCTGCAGCTAAGCGGTCCGTCCCGATACGGCCGAACGCTTTCCTTCATGTCCGTCGCTTCCTCCGTGGGCGCCTTTCTCGGTCCGGTCGCGGCCGGCGCGGTCCGGGAGCATCTGTCGCCGTATTTTTTGGCCTTCGCCGTTCTGATGCTGGCGCTGCTCGCGCTCGCTCCCCGTCCCGTCTACGTCCTCGGCTGGAACGGCCGGACGGATGCGCCGCCTCCCGCCGCCGGACATTAATCCCGCTTTTTCGACTGCAGTTGGGTATGCGCACATGTCAAAATGGGGACATCCCCTCTTCCGACAAACTCCAACGCTGCTCCTTCCTTCTCTGTGGTACAATTGCGATAAGGGACGTTTTTTACAAGCGTTCCGGTACGCTGCCTGGAGGGATGCTGCCATGGATGTCGCGATCATCGTTGAAGGAAAAAACGATAAAAGCCGGCTAGCCCGCGTACTGTCTCCCGAAATCCCGATTTACTGCACCTTCGGCACGCCAAGCGCGGAGCGGATTGAAGCCCTTCGCCGAGCGGTGCGCGATCGGCAAGTCTACCTGTTCACCGATCCGGACGCTTCCGGCAGGCGCATCCGCGGCGTTCTCAGCGACGTGTTCCCGGATGCCGAGCATATTTATACGCGCCGCGGATACAACGGCGTGGAGGGGACACCGGAAGAGTATTTGATCCACCAGCTGGAAAAAGCCGGGCTGGAAGCCTATATCCTCTACCCTGACCCGTCCGAACCGTTAAGCGGCAAATTCCGGTTCGATTAGCGCAAGCAACCCCCCGGAACAAAACCAAAAAAGCGCCCGGTCCGCATGCGGCCCGGGGCGCTTACGATTACAGCAGTTTTTTGATTTCCTTGAACAGGCCGTCCGCGTCCAGATCGCCCGGATTGCCGTTCGCGTCCGGCGAGATGTATTCGCGGATCCGGCCCTTCTGGTCGACCAGCACGACGAGGTTCGAGTGGCCGAAATCGCCGTTTTCGTCCTTGACGACCATAAGTCCGTACTTCTTGGCCAGGTCCCAAACCGGCTGCTCCTCTTCGCCGCGGAGGAATTTCCAACCCGTGTAGTCCGCGTTGAATTTATCCCCGAACGTCCGCAGCACATCGGGCGTATCCCTCAGCGGATCGATCGTGATCGACAAAATTTCCGCCTTGTCTCCGAACAAGCCTTCCGCCTTCAGCTTCTCCTGCACCTGCGACAGCATGAAGGTGGTCGGAGGACATACGTCGGGACAATGGGAGAAGAAAAAGTAGACCAGCCTTACTTTGCCGTTAAGCTTGCTCATCGTGACGGTCTCGCCGTCGATGCTCTGCAGGGTAAAGTCGGCCGCCTCGCCCTGTACGGGCAGTTCGTCGCCCTTGGCGGAATTCCACAGCAGATAGCCCGCCAGCACGACGCACACCGCCAGCAGCGTCAGCGGAAACGCATAGCGCTTCGCAAACGGCTTGCGCGTTCCGCCCTCAGCCGATTGGGGCGCATTCGCCTCCGATCCGGCGGGTTCCGCGCTTGCCTCCAAATCGCGGCCGTTCCTCAACTCGTTCATGAAGATCTACGCTCCATTCGTATCGAAAATCATCGCCAAAAATAAAATCAACAAATAATTGACCGAGATCATGAAGTCCGCCTTGGCCCATTTTTCCGTATCCCGGGCGCGAAGTCCCGATACCGCATGGAGCAGCCAGACGCTCGCGACCGCGACCGACAGGACGAGAAACACGACGCCCGCATAATCGTAAACATACATCAGGACGGAAGCGGCCAGCAGCGCCGCAATATACGGAATCATCTGCACCTTGGTCCGGCGGACGCCCTTGACGACGGGCAGCACCGGAAAGCCGGCGGCCCTGTATTCTTCGACCCGCCGGATCGCAAGCGACCAAAAGTGCGGCGGCTGCCACAGAAAGAGCAGCGCGAACAAAAGCCACGCTCCCGCGTCAACCTCCCCGGTTACCGCGCAATAACCGATGACCGGGGGCATCGCTCCGGACACGCCGCCGACCGAGGTGCTCCAGGTGGAGCTGCGCTTCAGCCACATGGTATACACCACGACGTACACGAACATCCCCAGAAGGCCCAGCCATCCGGTTAAGGGATTGACCAGCGCAAACAGCACCGCCAGGCCGATCACGCCGAGCGCAATGCCGTAAACAAGCACAAAAGAAGGCCGCACCCGGCCCGTCGGCAGCGCCCTGTTGCGTGTGCGCTCCATTTTGCTGTCCATTTCCCGATCCCAATAATTATTGAAAACGCAAGCCGACGCCATCGTCAGCGCCGAGCCGATCAGCACCCAAACGAGCAGCATCCAGTCCATTTGCCACCGGGATGCGACCCAAAAGCCGCCGAAAGCCGCAAACAGGTTCAACCGAATAATGCGCGGCTTGGTCAGGGCCACAAGATCTTTCAGCACGATGCTCCTCCTTTGAGCCGTAAAAAGCCGCAGCAAACAAAAGCCATTTCTTTTTTTAAATGATAACTCAAATCTCCAGCCGTTGACAATGTTCGCGCCCCCGTGTTCATCAAATCGCCACCGCCTGAGCGCCGTCCGCCGATGTCACACATTCCGCGCCACCTCAATATATTGTAAAGTGACATTCGCCCAGAACCGCCCAAGGGAGCCCGGGTCGGAAGACGAACGCGAAGGGAAAGGGGTTACCGCCAATGGCCGTCATCAAGGCAAACAGCGAGGATGTCAAATTATTGGCCCGCCTGCTGCGCGCGGAAGCAGAAGGCGAAGGCGCACTTGGCATGCTTATGGTGGGCAACGTCGGCGTCAACCGCATTTTGGCCAACTGTCTCGATTTTCGCAACATCCGAACCATCCCCGACATGGTGTATCAATCCCCCGGCGGATACGAATCGGTCCAGAAGCCGTACTTTTACCAGAGAGCGCGCGAATCGGAAATTGCGCTTGCCAGGCGCGTCATCAACGGCGAACGCACGCATCCGGCGACCTATGCGCTCTGGTTTTTCCGCCCGACCGGGGACTGCCCTCCCACCTGGTACAACCAGGCCAACACGGGGCGTTTTAAAGCCCACTGCTTTTTCGCCCCGACCTATGAAGATTGTCCGCGTGTTTATTAAGGCGTTCAGCCATTTTTGAAAAGGAGGATTCACCTTGTTCCAAAAAGTGCCTTGGCCCGCTGCGGCCATGCAACCGATGGTCGGCCCTTTCCAGACTGGCGTCAGCGGCTTCCCCGGCGCCGCTGCCGTTCCCCCCTCCGTGCCGAGCGGATCGATGATCACGCCCGGAGGGGCGACCGTTCCGCCGCGAGAAGAATCGTATGTGGAAAACATTCTGCGCATGAACCTGGGCAAAGTCGCCACCCTGTACATGACGTATGAGAACAACCGGGAATGGAACGCCAAAATTTTCAGGGGCGTACTGGAAGCGGCCGGCAGGGACCACATCGTTATCAGCGATCCGGCCACCGGCAGGCGTTTCCTGCTGCTCACCCTGAATCTGGATTACATTACGTTCGACGAGCCGCTCAACTATACGCTTCCGTTTGGCTCGTCCCGCTAAAGCCGCCTGCAACCGGCGCAAACGTCCAGATCCGCAAGCCTTCTCGCCCGCCCTTGATCCACGGCTCCATCGCCTGCCATCCCGAACGCCCTTCGCGGCGTTCTTTTTCTATTCTCGCCGCTTCCTCCGCGTCCGCCACCCTCCGCAGCTCGACCATCACGCCGGGCTGGGAGGTGCTTTCCATCAGCTCCGTTCCCCGCCACCGTTCCGGTTCCCGGCGAACCCATTCCAAATAGGCGGAGCGGTGACGTTCCTCCACGACGTATTCCACGAACAAAATCATCGGCTTTCCCCCTTTTCTTATAATTTCACCCGGCCAAGCTCATACTGAATCCGTTAAACAAGCACGAAAGGGGAACCTGTCATGGATTCAGGCACGCATTTGTTGTTCGGCCTCGGCTTGGGCGGATTGGCCATGGTCGACCCGGTCATCGCTTCCCATCCGTACGGCCCGGTCGCCGTGCTGATCGCCACGGTCGCCGGCTCGCAGGCGCCGGATCTCGACGGCCTGCTGCGTTTCAAAAGCAATGCCGATTATATCAAAAACCACCGCGGTTTGTCCCATTCCCTGCCTGCGGTCGCCGGCTGGACGGCCGTCATCACGCTCGTCGTGTCGGCGCTGTTCCCCGGCATTCCCTGGTGGCATATCGGCGCCTGGACGCTGCTTGCCGTCATGGTCCATGTCGCAAGCGATCTGTTCAACTCCTACGGCACGCAGGCATTCCGGCCGATCTCGCGCAATTGGGTCGCCTGGAATGTCATTCACATTTTCGATCCGTTCATTTTCTCGTCCCATCTTGTCGCCTTGCTGCTGTGGATCACCGGCGCAGCCGATCCGAGGGCTGTTTTTCCCGTCCTATACGGCCTGATCGTGGTGTATTACGCCTGGAGAACGCTGGTTCGCAGAAGGATAGCCGCCGCTCTCCCGCGCGTCGATCCCGAGCATGCGGCGGAAGACAAGTATACGCTGCTGCCGACGCTGTCCCTGCACCGCTGGCATGTCATTCGGGCGTCGGACGATTGCACGTACAGGATCGGACGCTGGGACAACGGGCGTCTGACATGGGTCGAACGGACGCGCTGCGATCAGCACCCCGCGATCGAAGCTTCGCGCAGCATTCCCGACGTGCAGGCTTTCCTGAAGGTAACGCCTTTTCCTTGCGGACACGTCAAGGAGAAGCCGTGGGGGTACGAAGTGCGGTGGGTTGACATCCGGTACCGCTACCGCCGCCAGTATCCGTTCGTCGCCGTCGCGCTGCTTGACGCGTCTTACCAGCCGATCCAGTCCTACGTCGGGTGGCTGAGCGAAGAACGTCTGGAAAAAAGATTGCGCATGAACACGTATTGAGCGTAAAAGCGCAGCCCGGCGGCTATTGACGCGCCCGTTCGAAAAGAGGACAATAATAAAAGCCCGAGGGCAACCTCGGGCTTTCGGTCGAGGACAATCGAGTCCGATTAGCGACCGCCGGAAAGCTGTTGTTCGGCAATTTGCACCAGCTTTTTCGTGATATACCCGCCAAGCGAACCCGCATCGCGGGAAGTCACGTTGCCGTAGTATCCGTCGGCCGGAATTTGCACGCCCAGAGATTGGGCGGCTTCCGTTTTCAAGTTGTTGAGTGCCGCTTTCGCTTGCGGAACGACCAATTGTTGGTTTCCTGCCATGTTCATACTCCTTCCGTCTTGCTGTAATGGGTTTGCAAGCTTGCTTTCCTAGTATGCAAAGGCGGAAGGAAAATATGCTCCGGGGAGTTGAAAAAGATGAGGAAATCTGTAGCCTGGCTTCTGTCCGTTACGGCGGTCGTCTGGATGACCGCCACGGCCATCACGCTGGAATATAACGGTTGGCTCGCTTTGCTGTTCTTCGTCCTCTGCTGCTGCACGATCGGCTTCGGCTTTGCCGTCAAATCGCGCAGCCGCCGCAATCCCCGATAACCGGCAACCGGCCATCCGCACCGGCCGGCAAGGAAGCGACAGCCGAAAGCACGGCCTGCCGCTTCTTTGCCGGACATCAGCGGCGCGGCGGCAGAAAGCCCATCGCTTCCTTCACGCGGGCAAGCGTCCGGTCGGCCACTTCCCTTGCCCGCTCCGCCCCTTCGCGCAGCAGATCGTGGATGGCGCCCGAAGCGCGGATTTCCGAGTATTTGCGCTGCAGCGGCTCGAGCGTGGCGACGACATGCTCGGCGAGGTCCTTCTTGAACGCGCCGTAGCCCTGCCCTTCGTAACGCGCTTCGATCTCTTCGAGCGAAATACCGGCGCAATGGGCGTAAATGGACATCAGGTTGCTGATTTCCGGCTTGTTTTGCGGATCGTATTTGATCTCCCGGCCCAGGTCCGTTTTGGCCCGGGATATTTTTTTGCGGACTTCGTCCGGCGAGTCGAGCAGGGCGATATAGCTGCCCGGATTCGGATTGCTTTTGCTCATTTTTTTGCTTGCGTCGTCCAGCGACATGATGCGCGCGCCCACCTTCGGGATGTAGGGCTCGGGAATGCGCAGCGTTTCGCCGAAGCGATGGTTGAACCGGCCCGCCAGATCGCGCGTCAGCTCCAAATGCTGCTTCTGGTCGTCGCCGACCGGCACCAGATGCGCGTCGTACAGCAAAATATCGGCCGCCATCAGCGACGGATAAACGAACAGCCCCGCGCCAACCGCTTCTTTCCCCGCCGACTTGTCCTTGAACTGGGTCATCCGTTCCAATTCGCCCATGTACGACAGCGTCGTCATCAGCCAGCCGAGCTCCGCGTGCGCGGGCACGTGGGATTGGACGAACACCGCCGCCCGCTTCGGATCGATCCCGGCCGCGATAAACAGCGCGGCGACCGATTCCGTCTGCTCCCGCAGCGCCGCCGGTTCCTGCGGCACCGTAACCGCATGCAGATCGACGACCATAAAATAGCAGTCGTATTCGTCCTGCAGCTTCACGAAATTTTTCATGGCGCCGATGTAGTTGCCGAGGGTCAGCTTACCGCTCGGCTGAATGCCCGAAAGCACCCGTTGTTTTTCGCTGTTTGCCATTTGACGTTTCCACCTTCCTATTCAATCCCAATAAAAAAGACCTCCTCGCCTAAGGGACGAAGAGGTCGTGGTGCCACCCTTATTCGCTTCAAAGCGCATCCCGCGCCGGTGCGGCGCCATATCGAACGTTTCCGCAAGCGGAACGGCCGGATGAACCGCTCTGAAGCCTTTGCGTTCCGTAACGTGGAACAGGACGGGAAGCCACGGACGCCAAGCGTGCGCATGCATCGCCCGCCGTCTTTCCGCTTCCGGCTCCGAGTTCCATTCCGCAAGGGGGAAGCGCCGGTTCGCAGCAGCCACCGGCTCTCTGCAAGCTGTCCCAAGCAATGCGTACTTGTTCTCGTCATCGCCGATTTCTCGATATTGAACCCCATTATACTCCCCTGCGCCGAGAAGTCAACCCTTCCGCCAACCTTCGGCGCCGCTACCAGCCGACCCGCACGATAAGCCCTTTCGGATCGCCGACCTCTAGATACGAAGCCTGCCCGTTCACGTCGTCATACGCGAAGCCGTAAGCGAGATTGTCGATCCCGTGATCGTGCCAGAATTTCGCGTAAAAGTTGGCCGGCGCCGCCTTGTAATAATTGGCGACGTTATTCCAGTCGGAAGTGGTGTATACGTGCCGGTTGATCGCCGCGCAGACGGCCGGATCGGTGACGCTGTTGTCGCAGCGCAAGATGTCTTGCGTGTTGTAGCCGGAATAACCGGCGAAATAGTTCGCGTTCGCGCCTCCCGCGGCGAACGAGCCGTGAATCGGCGCGACGATCCGGTAAGGAGCCTGAACCGTCCCGAGCGACTTGAACGCCTCCGGCACTTCGTTCTGATATGCCGCGAACAGACCGGCGCGCGTCTCGGATTCGCGTTCCCCGACCGTCCGGTCGTAATTGCCGGCGCGGTTGACGAGCCGGTGCTGAATCGGAAAGCCGAACGCATCGACGCGGGTCGTGTTGCCGTGGTAGCCGGAATCGTTCACCGTAAATTCGACAAAATCGAAATAGACGTCCCGATTCGGATCGGTCGGGTTGTTGATGTCCGGTCCGGCGAAGCCGTTGTCGTAAGTCTTGATGTAGCAAGGCGTTCCGACGCAGAGAAACATGCGGCCCGAAGTGATTTTCGGCAAATTCACCCAGCTTGCGTCGCTGATTTTGTGGTAAATGTTCGCGTAATTTTGACCGCCCTTGGTCAAATGGCCGGGCGCGTCGTTCAGCGCATTCGAGATCGGAATCAGATTGCCGCCCAAATCGAGGTAACTCCATTTATTGTTGGCCGGATTGATCCCGAGCACGCCCCAGTAGATCTGGCTGTCGCCGTAAGCCCCGTTCGTACCGTTCATGACTTTAACCGAGACGGCTCCATTGCCCGTCGGGGTCGGAATGGAAGAAGCCGGAATGGACCCGATTCCCGGACTCGAACCCGAGCCTCCTCCGCCGCCGACGGTATAAGTGAAGGTGGTGGTATCGTAAGCGGGCGTTCCGTTGTTATACGTAAAAGAATACGTCAAAACATTGCCGGAGGCCACTCCCGAAACGTTCTGCTCGTAACGCGCAAGTCCCGCATTGTAGCTCATGCGGACATTTTGCTGCGTACCGCCGTTCAACTGGTAATGAACGTCAACCCAAGTCGTGTCGACGGAGGATTTGAACCAAATCGTCGCCACGGAGCCCGAGACGGATACGCCCTGCGTGTAATCGGCCGCAAATACGCGCGAGGCGTACACCGGAAATCCGACTGCCAAAAGCAATGCAAGCAGCGGCCAAATCATTTTTTTCCTCATCCATCGCACCTGCCTTCCTATTTTTTGGTTTGCATCATAAGGAGCCGTTCGCGCATATACCATCCTTCCGCCACTGGCCTTTCCCGCGCCGTTGTCGTCATGTTCACCTCCTTTCGCGTGCGAATTCGACTCTTGCGATCCGTTTCGCGAACTGCCTGTAATCGCTTTCAAAAAGATTCCTTTATGAATCCTACGCCGGACTATTTGCGCCAAATAAAGCGAAGCTTTCGGCTTTGTCTCGCGTAGGACATTTTCCCAAAATATAACTCTGGTACATGTTCTTGTCAACGGCTATTTTTGGCGTTTCTTGTCGCTTCGCTTGGCCGGCGCGCAGGACGACCGTTCGACAAGCTTCGCCATAAACACTTCGGGCGCGGCCCCGTCTTCTTCCCGCTTTTCCAGCCTCGCAATCAACCGATCGACCACATGCACCGCCATTTCCACCCTCGGAACCCTCATGGTCGTAAGCGGCGGATGCGTGTATTCCGAGATGAGCAGATCGTCGAATCCGATGACGGATACCGTATCGGGTACGGAAATCCGATGCCGCGCCAACGCCTTGAGCGCTCCGTAGGCCATCAGGTCGTTGCTGCAGAACAAAGCGTCCGGCAGTCGGCCTTCGCCAAGCCAATGTTCGACCGCCCGTTCCCCGTCCGCCTCCGCAAACCGGCCGTAAAAGACGCAATCCTCCCCGAGCGGCAAGCCGAGTTCGCCAAGCGCGTCCGCGAAGCCGCGAAACCGCTCTCTGGCGGTATGGTTTTCCATGCCGCCGGTTACGATGCCCATCCGCTTGTGGCCGAGCCCCGCCAGGTACCTGGCCGCTTCTCCGGCGCTGCGGTAGTTGTCGAGATGCGGAATGGGCACGTCAGGGGGCGCGTAGCCGAAAAATCCTTCGTCGAACACCCCGACTTCATAGCCGGCTTCCCGCATCCGGCCGACGATCTCCCGCAAATCCGACCAACTGACGATGAGGCCTCCGTCGATGCTCTTTTGCCGGTACATGCTGAACAGCGGATCGGGATCGGCGATATCGAGCATCGCCACCAGCGTATTGTAGCCCAGCGACGCGCAGCGGCTGATGATGGCGCCGATCACCGCGCCGAAAAAAAGATCGTCCGTATGCAGCGTATACTTGCTTGCATCCTGCACGATAAACAATCCGATCGTATGCGTCTTGCGCGCCGACAGCTTGCGGGCGGCCGCATTCGGCTCGTAATGGTGCTCCGCCATGACGCGCAGCACCTTCTCTCTCGTCTCGGGCTTCACCAAGGCGGAGTTGTTCAGTACGCGCTGGACCGTTTTCCTGGAGACGCCGGCCAGCCTGGCGATATCGAAGCTATCCATTGCCAACATCCTTATCCAGATTAAGCGAACAGTTCCAGTCTAGCCGACCCCGGAAGGACGGTCAAGGCTCGCGCGGGGCGGAACCGGTCTGCGACAAGCCCGATCGGTCCGCCGGCCTTCAATGGCGCGAGCCGCCATTTTTCAAAACGGTTGCCATCCTTCTTCTGTACTTACCCGCATTGGGCCAAGCATACGATAAAGTGATCTCCTTTCCATCCTTTCCATCTTTTCAGCGACCGAAGGAAGTGATGTTGTGCCGGTTTCCTGGTTCAGGCTCGCCGCCGCCGCGGCCATAACGTTCGTCTTGGCCTATATGGCGTTTGCCGCCCGGCTCCCGCTCGAGCGGTTGATGCCGTTTTTTCGGGCGTTCGCGGATACGTTGTTCGATGCGCTGCCCTTTTTGCTGGCGGGATCGTTCGTTTCGGCCGTTCTGGAGACGCTTGTCCCCGACCGCCTCGTGCAGCGGCTTGCGCCTGGCGGCAAGGCCGGAGGCATCCTGTTCGGCAGTCTGCTCGGCATCGCGCTGCCGATCTGCGAATGCGGCATGATACCGGTCGTCAGGCGGCTCATCCGCAAGGGGCTGCCGTCCTTTGTCGGCGTAACCTACATGGCGGCGGGGCCGATTGTCAATCCGGTCGTCTTCGCCTCGACCTTGACGGCTCTTGGCGTACGGTCCGACCTTGCCTATGCGCGGTTTGCGCTCGCCCTGGCCGTGTCGGCCGTCTTGGGGTTTCTGATCGCATGGGCAATGCGCGGCCGCAGCCCTCTGCGCGCGGATCGCGGTCCCGGCCAAGGCGGATCGGCGTTTCGCGGCCACGATCACGGAGACGGCCTTGCGCTTGGCGGGGCTATTGAATTATCCGCAAGCGCCGGGCATCCAGACGCGCACCGCCTGCGCTCCGGTATGTCCGCAAGCAGGGCAAAGCTGTGGAGGGACAGAGGGGCTCATATTGTCGCGCATGCGGCCGAAGACCTGTGGGATACCGGAAAATTTTTGATCGCCGGCTGCCTGCTCACCGCCTTTTTGCAGACGGCTCTTCAGCCCGATCAGCTCGCCGAGGCCGCCGGACATAACGTTTTGCCCCATCTGTTCATGATGGGACTGGCATTCGCGCTGTCGCTGTGTTCGACCGCCGACGCGTTCGTGGCCGCTTCCTTCGGCCATTACGTCCCGCAAGGCGCGCTGTTGTCGTTTCTGGTGTTCGGTCCGATGTTCGACCTGAAGGGGATGCTGATGATGCTGTCGGTGTTCAAAGGGAGGTTCGTGCTGCTGTTCGGCCTGCTGGCCGCCTGGCTTGTGCTGGTCGGGTCCGTGCTGGTTGAGCGGATGGGCTGGTTGTGAAAGCAAAGTCCCCTTTGCGGGATGCGGGGGGCCTCTCTTCGCGCGCAAGGCCGGCCCCCACGGCGGAGCCAGCCTTGCCATTGCTGCGGCGCTAGGCGTGCCGCAGGCCTATTCGAAGTTCGAGATTCCTCTGCGGTCGTGCTTCTTCGGATGTAACCGGAACAGGACGTTTGCCATATTGTAGTTACTTTCGAATTGGACGCTGACCTGCACCTTGTCCTGGCGAAGAACGAAATCGTAGGAAATCTCGCCGTGCGTCCATCCCTTCTTGCTTTTGATGGCTTCGACGGCGATGCGGCGCAAATCCGCCACTTGGGCGCCGCTGAGTCCGGGAGCGCCTCTTGCGCCCGCCCTCGCTTGCTCCAAATCAATCGGCAAATGCCGAATCCCGAATTTTCCCACCGTATCGTTGCGAATTTGCAGCACAATGGTTCCGGCGGACATTCCCTTCAGTTCTTCTTCCAGTTGTTCCAACGCCATGTCCACTTGCCTAGCCAATGAGACCTGTTCCGAGTGCATTATTTTCCTCCTTTTTGCACTTGCTATCATATGTGGTATGTATTTCCTTAAGACTATAGGGCTATTATATGAAAATAGTTAGAATTTTTCAATGATTTTGTCTGGTTTTGTCGCAATAAATATTCGCCAAGGACGACGCAGCGCTTCAAACGCGTTATTCTATAAGAAAAACGCGGGCGGCTCCGCCCGCGTTAAGGTTTAGACGTTTTGACTGAGCGCGACAAAGGTGTCCACGTCCGCCACCGCGCGGTCGACAGCCGACCGCCAAAACTCCGGACGGTCCAGGCGAACGCCCAAATGCCGGGAACCGAGCTCTTCGACCGTCATCCGCCCGGTGTCTCTCAGCAGGTCGTCGTACCGGCGGGCAAACGACGGCCCTTCCGCTTCGGCCACGGCCGCGATGCCGGTGCTGAACAGATAGCCGAAGGTGTACGGGAAGTTGTAAAACGGGACGTCGGTCAAATAAAAGTGCAGCTTGGACGCCCAAAAGTGCGGATGCCAGGAAGCGAGCGCCCCGCCGTAAGCTTCGCGCTGCGCGTCGAGCATCAGTTCGTTCAGCCGCTCCGCTTCGAGCATCCCCTTCGCGCGCTGCGCGTAAAAACGGGTTTCAAACAAAAACCGCGCGCGTATGTTCATGCAGAACGCGACCGCGCGCTGCAGCCGCTCGTCGAGCAGCGCCAGCTTGGCCTTATCCCCGTCCGCGCGCTTCAACAGCGCATCGCTGACGAGCGCCTCCGCGAACGTCGATGCGGTCTCCGCCACATTCATCGCGTAATCCTGCGCAAACATGGGCAGCCCGTGGACAAGCGAGCTGTGATAGGCGTGCCCCAGCTCGTGCGCCAGCGTCGAAACGTTGCCGGGCGTCCCCGAGTACGTCATGAAAATGCGCGATTGCGCGCTCTCCGGAAAGTCGGTGCAAAATCCGCCGGGCCGCTTGCCCGGGCGATCCTCGGCTTCGATCCAGCGCTCGTCGAACGCCCGCCGCGCCAGCTTCGCCATGTCCGGCGAAAACGCTTCGAACGCGGACGCGATAATCGAGGCGGCTTCGCCGTACGGGATCGACGCCGACTCTTCTCCGACCGGCGCGTCCACGTCGTGCCAGGCGACCCGCTCTTTGCCCAAAAGGCGGGCTTTGGCCGCCAAATAGCGCTTCAGCGGCTCCTGGCCGGCCGCCGCAGCCTCCCACATCGCCTCCAGCGTGTCGCGGCTCATCCGGTTAAGCTTCAGCGGCTCCCGAAGCGCATCGTTCCAGCCTCTGGCTTCGTACAGCTTCAGCCTGAACCCGGCGATCCGGTTCAGCGTATCCGCGCACAAATCCGCCTGCTCCGCCCAAGCGCGCTCCCAGCGGGCGGCCATCTCATCGCGCACGGCCGCTTGGGGATGCTCCAGCTTGTTCGCAGCCTGCCCGGCGGACAAATAAATCGTCTTGCCGTTCTCCTCCCAAGGAATCGAAATCCGGCCCACAATCGTCTGATAATGCTCGGCCCAGCCATGGTATCCGTCGACCGCCAGTTCACCGGCCAGCGCTTCCAGAGCCGGAGGGAGCTTGTCCTTCACCGCTTCCCGGCGCTCGTTCAGCACAAACGCCACCGCCGCCTGGCTGCCGGAAGCGGCCCAGGCCGCCCAATCCGCCTCCGGCACGGCCGCAAGCTTCGCGTCGAACAAATCCGACGCCTGGCGGTACCGGGCCGAAAGCGTCTGAATCCGCTCGGTCCACGCGACCGCTTTCCGGTCGTCCATGCGCTGCGCCGTCAGGCAGCTCACGTAAGCTTCCGCCTGCCGCACCCGCGACATCGCTTTTTGCAGCCCGTCCGTCCATTCCGCAAGCGGCTCGAGCCGGACAGAACCTCCTTCGGCTCCGGCGTTCTTCAGCTCGCTCAGCAGCTTGCCGACAAGCGCTTCCGTTTCCGCGAAAAAAGACGCAAAGTCCTTCGACTCCGATCCGCCGGCAAAGAATACATCCAAATCCCAGGTTTGAGACTCGAACCCGTTCATCCGTCCATCATCCTTTCGATTCTGTTTCGTTTCCGGCGGGCTTGATCCCGCGCGCCTTCCGGCCGCTCCCGTTGCGCGCATGCGCCATGCTGGTGTATCGTTAGATGAAAATGGAGGTGCCTTCGTTGATTCCCTTCCGGAACAGTTTACCATACGACATCCAAATGAATGAAGTCTACGCGTCGGAATGCCCCTTTTGCGGAACGGCGCATGTGCGGCTTCCGCTCAAGCCCGGCGACGTCCTCGATTTGCGCAGCGGGCCGGGGAAACGGGCCGTCGTGTTTCCCTGCTGCCGCAACCGGCTGCAGCTGATCGACTCCGACGACGATTACCTGATGGCCGATCGTCCCATCCGGCGCTGACAAAAAACACGGCAACGATAAGCCAATCATTGCCGTGTCGATCTGAGCTGTATTCGATTTTCAGGCTCCGCTCTGCATTTCCTCCGGAAGCTCCTGCCCTTTTTGGACAAACTCTTCGCGGATGGCGGCCCACTGCTCCCGGGAAGCACGGATCATCGCGCTGTCCGTGATGCTCTTGTCGTGAATGACGCGCGAGAACCAGCGGACGGCCTCGCGGGGTTTGCCCAGCCTGCGGTTCAGCTCCCCGATCAAGTACAACAGGCGGGCGTTGTTCAGCGACTCGCGCTCGCCCTCGTACACCCGCACGTAAGCGTCGAGCGCGAACTGAAGGAACCGGTCCTCCTGATCCTTCATCTCCTCGTAGCGGTACAGCCATGCGATATGGTGGAGCAGCCCGGCGATCACCCGGTCGGATTCGTTCACCGCCTGGGCGCACAGAAGCGCCAGCTTGTAGCACTCCATCGCCTCTTCCAGCGTGCGGGCGCTGCCGTAATTCCGCGCTTTCCACTGGCGTCCGAGTTTTTCCAAATACGCGTATTTTTGCTTGTCGTTCAGATGCTGGTTGAAATTTTCCGTCGAGGCGAACCCGCAGTAAGGGCATACCCGGACGACGTAAAAATCGGGATTGACCGCGTCGAAATACGCGCAGAAATCGCTGTCGGTCCGAACGGGCCGCTTAAAGCTCGGGCGAACGCGCGAGGTCAGAAACGTGCTGCCGCAGCAAATGCAGGTGATTTTCGATTGGTAAAGCGGCTCCATCCGGGTCTCCTCCTTGGCTCGGCTTTATCGGTTTACGAGTTGACAAAATGGTACGCGGGTCCCGACAGCCTCTCCAGCATCAGCGCTTGCAGCTCCTCCGGCAGCGACGTTTCGGACAAGGCGCGTCTCATGCAGTCCAGCCAGGCGTCCGCCCTTTCCTTCGTAATCGGAAACGGCAAATGGCGCGCGCGCATCATCGGATGGCCGTGCTCATCGGAATACAGCGGCGGTCCGCCAAAAAACTGGGTCAAAAACTGGTACTGCTTTTCCATAACGGGTCGAATATCCTCGGGAAAAAGCGGCGCCAGCAGGGGATGGGCTTGTACTTTCGGATAAAACTTTTCGACGATCTCCCGGATGGCCGGGGCGCCTCCCGCTGCTTCGTAAATCGTGTTGAAGTTCAAAAAAGCGATCCCTCCTCGGGTCCAGGACGCCTGTCTTGGGACGATTGCCTTAGCGCTGACCTCATTATATCACAAAAGCAGCCCATCTTCGCCTATAAAAAAGCCGGCCCCTCCGCCGCGCGTTGCGCGTACGGCGCCGCGGCGCCGGCGCAAAACGGCAACAAAACAAAAAAACACCCTTTTCGGGTGTGGGGTTTCACATCAGGATTCGGAACGCTCCGTCCGGGATTCCGTTTCATCCTCCGCCGGATGCAGCGACTCGCGAATGACATAAACGAAAGCGCATACCATGATTCCTGCCACAATAGCTGCCACGCTCATCTTCATTCCTCCGCATCTTTTGGACTGCATGACCGCATCCATGCCAATTTGTAGTTCTATTGTACCATATCCTGTTTCCGGAAGACAGACTTTTTTTGCAAGCGATTTCAACCGGTTCCGATGGAAAGAATAGGCGCCCGCCCACATATATTTAGGGGACAAGACTGTGGCGAAAGCGCGGAAGGATGGGACGGATGGCAAGCAAAAAAACGGCCGCGGACATGCCGGTGCGGTGGATGCGGAAAGCGGCTTTGCTGAGTACGGGCCTGCTCGCGTTGTGGATCGGAGGCATGGCTTTGGCCCTCCCCCAACAGACGCTGCAGGCTTCGCTGCGGGGACTCTCGGTCTGGTGGGAAGTGCTGTTCCCCGCGCTGTTTCCCTTTTTCGTGCTGTCCGAGCTGCTTCTCGGCTTCGGCGTCGTGCATTTGACCGGCTCGCTGCTCGACCCGCTGATGAGGCCTTTGTTCCGCATTCCGGGCGTCGGCGGATTCGTGGTGGCGATGGGCTTCGCCTCGGGATACCCGGTCGGAGCCCGGCTGACCTCGCGCCTGATGGAGCAGCGGCTGCTTAGCCGCGAGGAGGGCGAGCGTCTGGTCGCGATGACCACGTCCTCCGACCCGATTTTTTTGATCGGGGCGGTGTGCATCGGTTTTTTCGGCCGCGCGGACGTGGCACCGGTAATGGCGGCCGCCCATTACGGCGGGGCGATGCTGCTCGGTTTTGCCCTCAGGCGCGGCGGACGCCAAAGACGGGAAGACGACGCGGAGACGGAAGCCGGAGCGCCAGCGAGCGCCATGCGGAGTACGGGCCGCCAAGCGGCGGGGAGCGCCACGGGGCCAGGCGGCCGGGGGAGGCTGCGGCATGCGGTTGCCGCCATGCACCGCGCCCGGCTTGCCGACGGGCGGCCGTTCGGCGTTATGCTGCAGGACGCGCTAAAGTCGTCCCTTCAGCTCATGATTGTCGTCGGCGGCCTCGTCGTGTTTTTTTCCGCCGCGCTTGAACTGCTTCTGCACAGCGGGGTTCTTTCCTCGCTTCGGTTCGGATTCGGCCGCCTGCTCGGCGCCGCCGGGCTTGTACCCGGCTTGTCCGAAGCGGTCGTGCAAGGCGCGTTCGAGGTTACGCTCGGCGCCCGCGCCGCGGCGGAAGCGGCCCGGTCGGCTCCGCTCGTCGACCAGGTGGCCGCCGCCGCCTTCGTGCTCTCCTGGGCCGGCCTGTCCGTGCACGCGCAGGTGGCCGGGTTGATGAGCCGGACGCGCTGGCGGTATCTGCCGTTTTTGCGGGCCCGTTTGCTTCATGCGGTCATCGCGGCGGCTCTTGTGTACCTGCTGTGGCCGCTGCTCGGACCTGCGGCCTGATCGCCCCGGCGCCGAAGGGGGCTTTTTTCCCGGCTTGTTCTCTTCCGCGCAATGCCTGGCGGGTCCGCGGGATTGTGTTGGCCGCGGCAATTGTTTATCATCGTAGTGAAAGAACTCGTTCAGCGACAGGCTGCGGAAGGAGCAACGACGTGAAGTATGCGCTGCTTGACCGGGGCGACCGGCTTTCCCGCCAATTGGCGGAGCAGTTTCACACCCTTGCCCAGGCAAGAGGGCTTATCCATGACGAATCGGCGCCGGACATCGTGCTGTCGATCGGCGGAGACGGAACGCTGCTGCAGGCGTTCCACCGATTCCGCGACAAAGTGCGCAATGTGGCCTTCGTAGGCGTTCATACCGGACACCTCGGATTTTATGCAGACTGGCAAAGAAACGAACTGACCGAGCTGGTCGAATTGATGGCCTCGACGGAACCGAAAACGGTCAGCTATCCGCTGGTCAAAGTGGAGATCGTGACCAACGGGGGCACGTCGGTTTACATGGCTTTGAACGAATTTACGCTCAAAAGCGTAGACGGCACGCTGGTCGCCCAGTTGAACATCAACGACGAACCTTTTGAAATGTTTCGCGGCGACGGCATCGTCGTCTCGACCCCGTCCGGCAGTACGGCTTACAACAAAAGCGTCGGGGGAGCCGTCATTCACCCGTCGCTCGAAGCGCTGCAAATCGCCGAAATCGCATCGATCAACAACCGGGTTTACCGGACGCTCGGTTCGTCGATCATTTTGCCCAAGCACCATCACTGCGACATCGTGACCGACCCGGAGGAACCGCTCGCCATCGGCATCGATCATTTGATCATGCAGTTTCACGAGGTCCGTTCCATCGTATGCACGGTGGCCGAGGACAAGGTGCATTTCGCCAGGTACCGTCCGTTTCCGTTCTGGAACCGGGTACGGGAAGCTTTTATCGGCCTCGATCAGGCCCAGATGGCTTCGACGCAAAAACGCCCGCGCTAACTTGCCGTTTGCGGCCTGCCGAGGGTCGCAAGCCACGCCATGCGGCGGTTTGCCGCCCCTATCGGCTGAGGCGAATCGCCGCCGCCATACCAAAAAAAGGCATTCCCGGCTTGCTGCCGGGAATGCCTTTGATTTTGCTGGCGCTTTCATAGCGCCGTTTTTACACCCGATCGCCGCCGGATTGGCCGCCGGCCTCCTGCTGGCGGCGCCCGCCGCCTTCCGCCCGGGGAGCTTCGTCGCCGCGCGGCCGGTTTGTCTTGGCGCCGTTTACACCGCCGCGGCGGCGGTTTTTACCCTGCCATCGTCCGCCGGAGCGCTGCGGGCCATGACCCGCCTCGCCTTGCACGGCGGCGTCGCTTCCCTGCTTGGGACCGCGCTCGCGGGCTTCCTTGGCCGGTTCGCCGCCGGCAGAAGCAGGATGCGCCTGCTTGGGATGGCCGCCCTGTCCGCCCGGCGCTCCGCCAGCCCGTTTGTCCTGCCCGTAAGACGGTGAGCCGCCGCGCGCGTTCCCGCTCTGCTGCGCGCGGCCTCCCCTTCCTTCGAAGAAGTCCCCGCTTCCCTGGCGCTGGGACTGGCGGGCTTGTCCCGGGGAGCTTCCGCCGTCCTGACCGTACTTCCGCTGGCCTTCGGCCCGTCCTCCGGAACCGGGCGCGGTTCCCGCTCCGCCGAAACCGAATGTGCCTGCCGTCCCGGCTCTGCCGGACAACGCGGCCTGAGCTGCGGCCTGAGCGGCCGCTTGAGCCGCCGCCCGGCGCTCCGCTCCTTCGGACACGGCTCTTGCCACGGCGGAAGGACTCGTGCCCGGGACGCGCCCGATCGGGCGTTCCTTGAGCGGCCAGCGCAGCAGCAGCCCCGTCCCGTTCGAGCCGGCCGAGGCCGCCGTTTCGGCCGCCCCTTCCCTGCTGTCCGGCGCGGATTCCGCCGTCTCCGGGAGCGCGCTCAAATCGACGATCAGATGATCGGGAACGGACTTCGGATCGGTCTTCTCGAGCACAAAATAAGCGCATCCGAAATTGCAGTATTCGTTAATGTAATCCGCGAGGCTGGAAATGACCGAATCTTTCGGCGCTTTCGGATTCGGCTCGCGAAAGAACCCCTTGAGCCGGAGCTGATTGTATCCCCAATCCCCGACGATATAGTCGTACCGGTCCAACACTTCGCTGTACCTCGCGCGAAACGCCTCGGGATTCCACCCGTTCTTGTGATCGCGAACGACCCTGTAGGCATTTCCCTCTATCATGTAGATCACGACTGCTTCTCCTCTCGAACGCCCGTCGAGTTGACGCCCCCCGTCAATCCGACTCCCGCTTTATACTCAATTCCGCGCCTTAGCGGCGTCGGCGGCGGTTGCGGATTTCACCTGCTCGTGGGCATGGTACGAGCTGCGCACGAACGGACCGGACTCCACGTGGGAAAATCCGCGCGCCAGGCCTTCTTTCTTCAGCCAGGCAAATTCGTCCGGATGAACGTAACGTTCGACCGGCAGGTGGTTCGGAGTCGGCTGCAAATACTGTCCGAGCGTCAAAATATTGCAATCCACCGCTCTCAGGTCGTCCATCGCCTGAAGCACTTCCTCGATCGTCTCCCCGACGCCGAGCATAAGGCTGGATTTGGTCGGAATGTTCGGGGCAAACTGCTTCGCCTGACGCAGCAGTTCCAGCGACCGCGGATATTTCGCTTTCGCCCGGACGCGGTCGCTCAGCCGCGCGACCGTTTCGATATTGTGGTTCAAAATGTCCGGCTTCGCATCCATAACGACCTTGAGCGCATCCCAATTGCCCTGAAAATCCGGGATCAGCACTTCCACGCTGCAGAACGGCAGTCTGGCGCGGATGGCCTTTATCGTCGCGGCGAAGATCGAGGCGCCGCCGTCATTCAGATCGTCCCGTGCAACCGAGGTCACGACGCAATGCTTCAAATTCATCTGCTCGGCCGCTTCCGCCACCCGTTCCGGCTCCTGCAGATCCAGCTCCGTCGGAAGCCCCGTCTTGACGGCGCAGAAGCGGCATGCGCGCGTGCAAATATCTCCCAGAATCATAAACGTGGCCGTGCGGTTGGCCCAACATTCGTAAATATTGGGACAGCGCGCTTCCTCGCAAACGGTATGGAGCGTCTTGCTCCTCATCATATCCTTGATTTCGTGGTAATTGTCGCCTGTCGTAAGCTTGACGCGAAGCCAATCCGGCTTGCGCGGCTTAGCGCTGGTTGCCATCGGTTATCCCCTCTTTCTGTCCCTTTATTATAACAGGTTTCACATAAAAACCAACGTTCTGCAAACCATACCTTTATGCGCAAAAGGAGGGGTTTCATGCAACGGCAAAACGTCCATCCGACTTATGGGCGTCGCATGCTGTCCAAGCTCGCCGCAGCCGCTGCTGCGGGAATGCTCGGCATTTGCGTCTTCATCCCCGCCGGGACGGTCCTGGCGGGTCCCGACGCCGAGGCGAAGTCGTCTGCGGACAGGGAGCCGGCCTTGCGACAACTGTATGAGCGCGTCGGCCTGATGACGAATTTGCCCTGGTATTCCATCGCCGCGATCGATCAATACGAACGGACCATGTCCAAAGCTCATCCGAAATCGAGACCTTTGCCCGAAGGGGCGCTGTCCGGCATCTTCATCACGCCGGAGCAGTGGGCCGGCCATTTGAATCCGGACCCCAACGACACGAATCCGCTGTCCATTCGGATCTTCGGCGGAGTCGGCAAAGACGGCTCCGGGGACGGAATCGCGGACCGGAACAACGCTTGCGATCTGCTGTTTGCGGTCGCCAGCCGCATCCGCGAACAAGGCGGGATCTCCGGCGACGACTTTGCCATCGGCCTTTGGGAATATTATCACAATACAAGAGCCGTTCAGCGAATTTTGCAGTTTACCAAGCTCTACGAAACGTTCGGAAAGCTCGACCTGTCCCAGCACGTGTTCCCGCTGCCCATCGGTTCGGTCTACTCGTACCGGAGCACATGGGGCAACAGCCGCGGGTGGGGAGGCGCGCGCATTCACGAAGGAACGGATATTTTCGCCAATCACGGCGTCCCCGTACGCAGCACCGGCTACGGCATCATTGAAGTCAAGGGCTGGAATCCGTACGGCGGATGGAGGATCGGCATTCGCGACTTGGACAATCTGTACCACTATTACGCTCATCTGTCGGGCTTCAACAAAAAGCTGAAAATCGGCGATGTCGTCAAGCCCGGCCAGGTGATCGGATGGGTCGGCAGCTCCGGCTACGGGCGGCCCGGCACTTCGGGCAAATTCCCCCCGCACCTGCATTACGGCGTCTATCGGGACAGGGGGCTGGTCGAATGGGCGTTCGACCCGTTTCCGCTGCTTCGCAGCTGGGAGCGTTCCGAAATGAAGGCGCTCAAGGCGCATCGCCGCTCTTAAGGTCCGGCGCTACTTCTAAGGTCCGGCGCTACGAGCTACCTCGACGGCGGATTTTCGCCCGCGCCCTTGTCCGATGCCAGCAGACCGAGGATTTCGTCCCGGACCGGAATCGAGGCTTGAGCGCCTTTGCGGCTGACGGCAATCGCGGCCGCGGCCGATGCGAAACGCAAGGCCGCGGCCGTTTCCATGCCGTCTGCGCAAGCCGCCGCAAACGCGCCGAGAAACGTATCCCCCGCCGCCGTCGTATCGACGGGCGTGACGGAGAACGCCGGCGCGAACCAGGTCTCGCCTTCCGGCCCGAAATAGCAGGCTCCCTTCGCGCCCAGAGTAACGACGACGCTCCGGACGCCGCGGCGCGCGAACTCCGCCGCCGCGAGAGCGGCATCTTCCTTCCCGCGAACGTTCACGCCGGTAAGGGATTCCGCTTCCGTTTCATTGACGGCGATCACGTCGATCAGCGGATACAAATCCGGCTCGATCGGCCGTGCGGGCGCCGGATTGTAAATCACCTTCGCGCCGGTATGGCGAACCTTCTCCAGCACGAAACGGTTGACCGCCTGCGGGATTTCGTTTTGCAGCAGCACCCATTCCGCTTCGGCCAGCCGCTCCGGCGGCACGTCCTCCGCCGTCAGCTTGCCGTTGCTTCCGGCCGACAAAATGATCTGGTTCTCGCCGGTCCTGGACACGGTAATAAAGGCGAGCCCGGAAGTGCCTTCCTTGACCGCGACCGTATCGGTCCGAACGCCCGCCCCGCTCAGCGAAGCCAGCAGTTCCCGTCCGAAAACGTCGCCGCCGACCGCGCCGATCATCCGGACATCGCCGCCGGCTCTCGCCGCGGCCACCGCCTGGTTGGCCCCTTTGCCGCCGGGCAAATATTCGACCCCGTGACCGTGAATCGTCTCCCCGGGCAAAGGGAAATCGTCGACATGGTTGACCAGGTCCATGTTGATGCTTCCGACTACGACAATCCGGCTCATACGCCACCTCTTCATTTTCATTCGACTTTTTGCCTTTGTTCCTATGATGGATGTCCCGCGTTCAGATTGCAACTTTTTATCGCCTCCGGAAACCGGAGCACAAACCGGGGGAAGCAATCTTGCCTCGCCTGGCAACGGTATCCCTTCCGCTCAGAATGCGCGCAATGTCGCGCTGCTCTTCCCCCGGGGCCCGGGCAACGCCGCCGACACGCTTCGCCGCGCCAACGCCCCCCGCCAACCAGCTCAACGAACGAACCTCGCGGACACGAGAAACGATCAGGTATGGTGAAACTATCGGTCGGATACAATTTGCGACAGCAAGATATCGGCAACAAAAGCATCGGCATCAAATTCAACGGACACAGGAAACGCTATTTCAGCAAAATGACGCCATTTTCGATCGCTGGCGGACACCAGCGACCTTATTCGCCGAAATCGGGAAGAAAAAGCGCGTTTTGCAAACAAATAAAGGCTTTGAGGTCCGGATGGCAGGTTGAAGCCGCTCCTTTCTGAAGAATAACGTCTCTACGGTCCGGTGCATGATGGCCGCCGTATTTCATTTAGCTAGCCAAGCGCAAGTCCCTCCCGCCATTATCGTTGCCGCCTCCGCTCCTTCATCCGCCAGTCCTTCGTGCAAAAAGCGGGATGCAATTGCCTTTACGGCATGCAGTCGCCCTTTTCCAGCACTAAACTCAACAGCATCCCGTTCGACTCAACCCGAGGAAAATAGCGAAAAACGGTTTAAAATGCCTCAATACGGGGGCAACGAAAACAGGGCGCCCCTCCGGCGATTGCCGGAAGTGACGCCCTGTCTAAGCGGACGCTTCGACCGTCTTGCCCAAGCCGCTAACGGACCATCCAGCCGCCGTCCACGCAAAGAACGTGGCCGCTCATATAGTCCGAAGCGCGCGAAGCCAGCATGATTGCGGGACCGACCAGATCCTGGTCCGTTCCCCAGCGTCCGGCCGGGATCCGTTCCAAAATTTGGCGGCTGCGGACCGGATCGTTCCGGAGCGCTTCCGTATTGTCCGTGCTCATATAGCCGGGAGCGATAGCGTTGACCTGCACGTTTTTGGGCGCCCATTCGTTCGCCAGCGCTTTGGTCAGCCCCGCTACGGCATGCTTGCTGGCCGTGTATCCGGGCACGTTGATGCCTCCTTGAAACGAAAGCATGGAGGCGATGTTAATGATTTTCCCCGAGCCTTGCTCGATCATCGCCCGGCCGGCCAATTGGGACAGCACGAATACCGAGTTCAGGTTGACGTCCAGCACTTCCTGCCAGTCGGCGTAGCTGTGCTCGGCCGCCGGCGTGCGGCGGATAATGCCGGCGTTGTTGACGAGAATGTCGATGCGGCCGAATGCGCTTATCGTCTTCTCGATCACGCCCGGCAATGCGGTCCGGTCGCTTAAGTCGGCCGTAATCACGATCGCCCGGCGGCCAAGCGCTTCGATCCGCCGCTTCGTCTCCTCCGCCGGCGTGCGGTTGGTTACGAGCGCGACGTCGGCTCCGGCGCCGGCCAGCCCGACGGCGATCGCGGCGCCGAGCCCGCGGCCCGCGCCGGTGACCAGCGCCGTGCGCCCTGTCAAATCAAACAGCTCTTTCAATTTTCACCGAACCTCCCTGGTAGCGCTTTTCGATCTCTTCGGGCAATCCCGAGTCCGTAATCAGGATGTCGATCTCCTGCAGCGTTGCGAATGTGAACAGCGCGGCGCGGTCAAACTTGCTGTGGTCGGCCACGCAGTAAATTTCTTTTGCGCTTGCCATATATGCTTTTTTCAATTCGATCAGTTCGTTCGTAAACACGGTCAAGCCGTATTTCTCGTGAACGCCCGTTGCCGACAGAAACAGCTTCTGCACGTTCAAACGCGTCAGCCACTCGAGCACCTCGTTGCCGATCAGCACGTTGCGCTGGCGGTATCCGCCCGGCACGACGAGCCGGATCCGGTCCTTGCCAATCAGTTCGCGGATGATGAGCAAATCGTTGGTGATCACGGTAAGCGGCTCGTTGGGCAGGCGTTTGGCGATTTCCAGCGTCGTGCTGCCGGCATCGAGCGCGATAATATCGTCCGGCCTGATATATCGAAGCGCATGAGCGGCGATGCTTTCCTTTTCTTTCACATGTTTGGTGTTCGGAATTTGCAATGGGAGCAGCGGTTCGGGCTCCTCCTCCGCCGCCACCGCGCCGCCGTGCGTTCGCCTCAGCAGTCCCTTTTCCTCCAGCTTCTCGAGATCTTCGCGAATCGTTTTTTTCGTTACGCCGAATCGTTCGCTCAGCTCGGATACCTGAACGGAGCCGGATGTCTGAAGCAATTCCAGTATCGCCTGGTGGCGTGCAGCGGCAAGCATGATGCGTTAGTCCTCCCTCTTGTCAAACGGCTGTACGAAGTATGGAAAAAATCGCGTTTATTTTAACTCGCTGGCCGGAACGACGTCCATATCTTTAAACGTATAGTTTTCGCCGGCCATGGCCCAGATGAACGTATAATTGCTCGTGCCTACCCCGGAATGAATCGACCAGGCCGGAGAAATCACCGCCTGTTCGTTCGCGACGACGAGATGCCGGGTCTCCTGCGGCTGGCCCATCATGTGGAACACGCGGGCATCGGGCGCAAGATCAAAATAGAGATAAGCCTCCATCCGGCGGTCATGAACGTGCGAAGGCATCGTGTTCCAAACGCTTCCCGGCTTCAGCACCGTAATGCCCATCATGAGCTGGCAGCTTTGGATGCCGTCGGCATGAATAATCTGGTTCAGTTCACGTTCGTTGGACGTCTCCTGCGAGCCGAGGTAAAGCGTATTCGCCTCCTGAATCGATACTTTGCGGACCGGAAGAACGGCATGAGCCGGAGCGGAACAGAAATAGAGCTTCGCCGGATTGGCGGCGTCCTTGCTGGACAGCTTCAGCTCGCGAACGCCTTTGCCCACGTAGAGGGTGTCCAGACGCCCCAGTTCGTAGCGTTCCCCATCCGCCGTCACCACCGCCTCGCCGCTGCCGATGTTGACAAAGCCAATCTCCCGGCGCTCCAGAAAATATTCGGTTTTAAGCGTTTCGGCCGCTTCCAGCGTCAGCGTCTCCTTCACCGGCTGAGCGCCGCCGATGACGAGACGGTCTTCGTGCGTGTACGTCATCAGAACCTGATCCGGCTCGAACAGCTTCTCGATCAGATAATGCTTGCGAAGCTGCTCCGTATCGTAATGCTTCATGTCGTCCGGGTGCGTGGAATGGCGAATTTCCAAAACGAACGCCTCCTTGTTTGTTTTCGTTCGTTTTTATTATAACACACGATTTCGAACGTAAGTGAACCTTTTTTTGAAGACATAAACAAAAAGACGGGAAGCTTTTTCCCGCCCCGAATCCTCAAGACCCGACACCGCCGCACGAATTTGAAAAGGCGAACTCGAACGCACCGGACCAGCCGCCCTAATGTCCCGCGGCGGCACCCTCCGACGCCGAAGGCGGAGGGGGCAGGGCGATAGCCGGCGCCTGCGCGGCCGAGCTGCCGACTGGATTGCCTTGGCCGTCGTAATAATACATGGGCACATCGCCCACGACCATGACATAGGACAACGGAATGTCGGTTTCGACCGGACTCGAATCGCGGTCGAACGGAATCAGCACGAAAATTTCCGTTTTGATATGGATGTAAACCTCGACCAGCACATTATTGATGCCCGCGTTCGTCTGACGGGTTCGCACCTCGGCCTGCACGGCGGAGGCCGGCTCGAACTTGACGGACACGCTGGGACCGATCGACGAGATGATCGGGCTGTTCAGCGCGTGGCCGATCGGGACGTGCGCGTAAAGATGGCTCTGCTCCCGAAGCGCTTCCTCCACGACCTGAATCGTCTTCGCCGTAATGCGCATTTGTTCGGCGTAGTCGATCATGAACCCCTTTGTTCCTCCCGCTCCGTCCGTCTGCCATTGAATCATCCGGCTGCCGTCCGTTCCGGAAGCAATATTGGTTTTAATCGCCTGATTGATGGCCTCGGTCGCCATCTGCGTCGTCCGGACTTTGGCGAGGAACATCAACGGGTCGCGCAGCAGTTTGTCCGTCAGAGCGATCGTTTGAAAGACGGCCAGCACCGCAAGCACCAGCATGATGAGCCAGAAATGGCGCCGCTTCATTCGCCGCCTCGGGCGAACGGTCCACCGCTTCGGAGCGGATGGCGGCGCAAACGTCCCGCTTCGTCTTGAGGCGCGGGCGACAAATCCCCGGCTTCGGGGCCGGAGCGTGAACCGGCCGCCGGACGCCAACCGCGTATGCGGACTCATGCCCCTCCATCTCCGCGCGGGCGGATTCCACTTCAGCCTTAGCGCCAGCGGCTTTCCCCACCTTCTCCGCATGTCGGCTTCCCCCTTACCGCAAATCATGTCCCTCCCAAGGGACAGTCCTCCTCCATGCTTATGCTTCACGGGCGCAAAAAAGAAGGCGCCCTGCCAGGACGCCTTCCCGATGCGATTGCCCGTTATGAACTTGCCGCTTCGATCTTGCCCTTACGGCTTTTCCCCATGAATAGACGATTCCGCTTGTTCTTCCAATTCCGCTTACGCTTTGGCCGCTTCGATTTCGATCGACACTTTCACTTCGTCGCCGATCAGCACGCCGCCCGTTTCCAGAACGGCGTTGTAGGTCAAGCCGTAGTCGCTGCGCTTCAAGCTGCCGCTGGCGCTGAAACCGACTTTCTCGTTGCCCCAGGGATCTTTGCCCGCCCCTTCGAACGTAGCTTTGAACGTCTCGGAACGGGTCACGCCGCGCAGCGTAACGTCACCCGTAATCTCGTATTCGTCCTCGCCCGTGCGGACGATTTTCGTCGCTTTGAACAACAGCTTCGGGTGGTTCTCGACATCGAAAAAGTCAGCCGATTTCAAATGGTTATCGCGGTCGCTGTTGCGGGTGTCGACGCTCGCCAGGTCGATCGCGAATTCGATGTCGGCCGTCGTCAGGTCGGTCGGATCGGCTTCGATGCTCGCTTCGAACTGATGGAATACGCCTTTGACCTTCGCGATCATCAAGTGTTTGACGGAAAAGCCGATTTCGCTGTGTGCCACGTCCACCAGCCATTTCGATTTCGCCATAGTCCATTTCCTCCTCTTATTAACTAACTTTTATAAAGTAACATTAACATCAATATAAACTAAGGTCCTTGTTTTGTCAACGGCGTTTTTATTTTATGAGCCGAAGCCGGCCCGAAGGCCACAAAAAAACGGCGACTGACCGTTTTCCCGCCACCCCCGCTGCCAACCCGCCATGTAGTCCGCTCAGTACCCTTCTTTACCCCCAGCCTTGCTGCTGACCCGCCATGTAGTCCGCGCAGTACCCCTCTTTGCCACCAGCCTTGCTGCTGACCCGCCATGTAGTCCGCGCATTACCTCACTCTCGATTAGCCCCGAGCGGCTATATTGGATATTGTGCAGGATGCCGGCTCCTTTCGCCCCTTTTTGGAATGTATGGTGAATTTTTTCCAATGAAAAAGCCCGTGGGCCGGGCCAAAAGATTGGATCTATCCGACAAAAAAAAGACAAATGAACGCCATCCGTTCAAATGTCTTTTTCCATTCGAAATCTCGCGCAACCAAGGATAAACGCGCCGGCGCGGCGTCATTCGACCTTGAACACGATATCCCCGTTATGGCAGTCGATCGTCAGGTTTTTGCGGTCCAAAAACCAGCTGTCTTTTTGCTCCATATAAAACGTAAATGAATCAGCCTTCACCACGGCGGCCGGGTCCATCGGTTCGTCCTTCATAATGCCGAAACCGTACGGCTCGGGGCCTCCGCTGACGTAACGGACGAAGATTCGGATCACGTCGCCGCTCTCATACCCCCACTCGCGCTTAAAGCACGCCACGGCGGACGGCGTCACGGACAATTCCATGCGGCATACCCCTTTCCCCTGTAACTGACAACAACAGCAAGTTCATTATACTGCCTGCCCGCTTCCCTTCACAAGCAAGCCGCCGGCCGGCTTCATTGACAGCGCGGATCAAATCGTTTAAGATTCGATTAGAACTTGATCACAATTCCATACCCGCAAAAGGGGAGTAGCTGTTCAATAAAGTCGTCACTACGAGACCGCCGTCTCCGGCTTTATTGGCAATGTATTCATTGCTAGCGAGACCTTTGCCGCGATTGTGAAGCTCCGTTAAGGAGATGCTAACAGTCGTGGCAAAGGTCTTTTTATTTGATACATGATTTGGAAAAAGGAGGCATATAACGATGGATTTTTCGCTTTTGCTCGAGTACGGGTGGGTATTGGTCATATTGGTGGCGCTGGAGGGGCTTCTGGCCGCGGACAACGCTTTGGTGCTGGCCATCATGGTCAAGCATCTGGACGAGAAGGACCGCAAAAAGGCTCTGTTTTACGGTTTGCTGGGGGCCTTTATTTTCCGGTTTGCGTCGCTGTTCGTCATTTCGCTGCTGGTCGATGTCTGGCAAATCCAAGCGATCGGCGCCCTGTACCTGCTGTTTATTTCCGTTCACAACATCGTCAAGTTCGTGCGAAAGAAAAACGCCGAGGAAGAAAAAGCGGCCGTTGCCGAGAACCGCAAAAAATCGGGCTTCTGGGCGACCGTCATCAAGGTGGAGCTGGCGGACATCGCCTTTGCGATCGACTCGATCCTGGCCGCCGTCGCGCTCGCCGTCGCCCTGCCCCCGAGCGGCATTCGTCCGATCGGCGGGATGGACGGCGGACAGTTTATCGTCGTTCTGGCCGGGGGCATCATCGGCCTTGTCATCATGCGGTTTGCGGCCAACTTCTTCGTGAAGCTGCTGCATGCCCGTCCCGCGCTCGAACTCGCCGCATTCGCAATCGTCGGCTGGGTCGGCGTGAAGCTGGCGGTACATACGCTGGCTCACCAGTCGCTGCATATTCTGCCCCATTCGTTCGCCGAAAGCGCCGTCTGGAAAACGACCTTCTACGTCGTGCTCGTGCTGATCGCCGCGGCGGGCTGGTTTCTGTCGGGCAAAAAGGCCGAAGCGGCAGGCGCGGAGAACGGCCGCTCGGAGGCGGCGAAATTAAACAAGAAAACGGGGTAACGCCGCTCCATTGGTTCATGAAAAGAACTGCGGTATAATAAGGCAAACATAAGCGCTTGGCAAAACGAGGGAGGAATCCATCATGCCTTCGGACGACATCGAATTCGAGCGGATACGGGAGAAACTGCCCGGCTTCGTAGAGGCAAGCCGGCAGCGCTCGGCGCACGGCAAGGTGGCCTCCTATATTCCCGAGCTGTCCAAGATGCCCAAGGATGCGCTGGGGATCGCCATTATGGATGGGAACGGGCGGACCGCTTCGGCCGGGGATTGCGAAATCGCGTTCACCATGCAGAGCATTTCCAAAGTATTCACGCTCATTCTGGCGCTGATGGACAACGGGGAAGCCGCCGTCTTCGACAAGGTGGGGATGGAGCCGACCGGGGACAACTTCAATTCAATGCTGAAGCTGGAACTGGTGCAGCCGGGCATTCCGTTCAACCCGCTCATCAACGCGGGAGCGATCGCGGTCACTTCCCTGATCGCAGGCTCGAGCCCGCAGGAGAAGACCGGCCGCGTGCTGGCGTTTTTCCGGCAGCTCGCGGACAATCCTTCCCTCGACGTGGACAAGAGCGTTTACGAGTCGGAAGCCGCCACCGCCAACCTGAACCGGTCGATGGGGTACTTGCTGAAGGATCGCGGCGTGCTCGAGGGCAACGTGGAAGAGGTGCTCGACGTCTACTTCCGCCACTGCTCCGTCAGCGTCACCTGCGCCGATATCGCGCGGATGGCGCTCGTTCTCGCCTTTGGCGGCACCGATCCGATCACGGGCAAGCCGCTCATTCCGCGGCGGTATGTCCAAATCGCCAAAACGTTCATGACGACGTGCGGGATGTACAACGCTTCCGGGGAATTCGCGATTCAAGTCGGGCTCCCGGCCAAGAGCGGCGTGTCGGGCGGGATCTTGACGATGGTGCCGGGACGGTACGGCATCGGCGTCGTCGGCCCGGCGCTCAACGGCAAAGGCAACAGCATCGCGGGCGTGCACCTGATGGAGACGCTGTCCCGCGAATTCGACTGGAGCATGTTTTAATCAAGCCCGGCGCGGACGCCGGCCGAACTACCCGAAAGGCCGGCCGCTCCGCGCCGGATTTTTTGCTCGTTTATGAAAAAAAGCTCCGGCCGTTACCGCACCTCCTGCGCGTCGTGATTCAGCACGTTGTCTTCCAATACCGCGAACTTGTCTCCGTATTCACGGATAATATGCTTTTCTCCCCAGGCGCAAAGAGCGTCCAGAATCGGCTTCAGGCTCCATCCGTATTCGGTGAGCTCATACTCCACTTTCGGCGGCACCTGGTTGTAGACGATCCGTCTTACGATGCCGTCCTGCTCCAATTCCCTAAGCTGTTGCGTCAGCATCTTCTGCGTGATATTGGGCATGTTGCGCTTCAAATCGCTTGTCCGTTTTTTGCCGCGCGTCAAGTGGCAAAGAATGACGCATTTCCATTTGCCCCCGATCACTTCCAGCGTCGCTTCCACCGAAATGTTGTACTTTTTCTTGATCAAAACGCATCCACTCCCCTGCTTGTATAGGCACTTTTTAGTATCTATAGTACTTCAAAGTACGTACTGTTCTTCGGCATCCGCATCCTTCATAATAACATTCGCCGGCCGGCAACACCATACCGCAGGAGTCGAGAGAACATGCCTCAGAATCAAAGGAGAAGCGCGTTTGCGCTATTTGCGCTGGCAATCAGCGCATTTGCCATCGGAGCGACGGAGTTTATCAGCGTCGGACTGCTCCCGCTTATCTCCGAAGACTTGCATATATCGGTCACGACCACGGGATTGACCGTTACGTTGTACGCTTTGGGAGTCACGTTCGGAGCGCCCGTCCTGACGGCCCTTACCTCCGGAGTCGCGAGAAAAACGTTGCTGCTGTGGATCATGATCGTGTTTATCGTCGGGAACGCCTTGGCCGCTTCCGCCACCGGCATCGGCGTGCTGCTGGCGGCGCGCGTCATCTCGGCGTTTTCGCACGGCGTCTTCATGTCCATCGGCTCGACCATCGCCGCCGATCTGGTGCCCGAGAACCGGCGGGCCAGCGCCATTTCGATCATGTTTTCCGGCCTGACGATCGCGACCGTCATCGGGGTGCCTCTGGGAACCTATATCGGCCAGGAGTGGGGCTGGCGAATCGCATTCATGCTCATCACCGCAGCCGGCATTGCCGCTTTCTTCGCCAATCTGACGCTGGTTCCTTCTTCGGGATTGCGGAAAGGAAATCCGGTCACCTTTCGGGATCAGGCCAAGGTGATGGCGAACGGCCGCCTGCTGCTCGTGTTTGCGGTCACGGCCTTGGGGTACGGCGGTACCTTTGTCGTCTATACGTATTTGTCCCCGGTGCTTAGCGAAATCAGCGGATTCCCGGAAAAAACGGTCGCGCTCATTCTCGTGCTCTACGGCGCGGCGATTGCCATCGGCAATGCCATTGGAGGAAAAGCGGCCAACCGCAACCCCGTTTCCGCGCTGCTGATCATGTTTTTGATCCAGTCCGCCGTGCTTTTCGTCTTCACCTTTACCGCACCGTACCCGGCGGCCAGCCTGGTCACCGTATTTTTGATGGGTCTGCTCGCGTTCATGAACGTTCCCGGCCTTCAAGTCTATGTAGTGATTCTTGCCGAGCGGTTCGTTCCGAAAGCGGTGGACGTGGCTTCCGCGATCAATATTGCGGCGTTTAATGCCGGCATTGCTCTCGGGGCATACCTGGGGGGAATCGTGACGGACACCCTTGGGCTCATGCATACCCCGTGGGTCGGCGCCTTGATGGTTGCGGCCGCCGTCCTGCTGACGGTTTGGGCGCGTTTGCTGGAAAACAGGGATTCCAAAGCGCTCAGCGCCAGGCGGGTTCTTGATTCTCAAGGATTTTAAAGGAGGAAAATAAAAATGGCAAAACACCTTCAGGATACGACAACGCTTCGCAACGGAGTGCGAATGCCCTGGCTCGGCATCGGGGTTTTTCAAGTCGAAGAGGGAGACGAGCTCGTCCAAGCCCTTAAATTCGCGGTCAAGCACGGCTACCGGAGCATCGATACCGCGGCGATTTACAAAAATGAAACAAGCGTCGGCCAAGCGATCCGCGAAGCGCTCGCGGAGACGGGACTTGCAAGGGAAGAGCTGTTTGTGACGTCCAAAGTGTGGAACGCCGATCTGGGCTACGAGCAGACGCTGGCCGCCTTCGATACGAGCCTGAACAAGCTGGGGCTGGATGTGCTCGATTTGTATCTGATCCACTGGCCCGTCGAAGGGAAGTACAAAGAGGCGTGGCGGGCGCTGGAAACCCTGTATAAGCAGGGGCGCGTCAGAGCGATCGGCGTAAGCAATTTTCAGATTCACCATCTCGAAGACCTGATGCGGGACGCCGAAATCAAGCCGATGGTCAACCAGGTCGAATTCCATCCGCTGTTGACCCAGGAAAAGCTGCGGTCGTATTGCCGGGAGCACGGCATTCAGCTCGAAGCCTGGGCGCCGCTTATGCAGGGCCAACTGCTGAACCATCCCGTCATTGCGGAAATCGCCGGCAAATACGGCAAAACGGCGGCCCAGATTATTTTGCGCTGGGACCTGCAGCACGGCGTCGTCACGATTCCGAAGTCGACCAAACCGGGCCGGATCGCCGAAAACGCCGGCGTCTTCGATTTCGAGCTGGCGCCGGAGGACGTCGAGCGCATCGACCGGTTGAACGAGAACCGCCGGGTCGGTCCCGATCCGGACAACTTCGATTTCTGATTCGCCGCTAGCGGAGCCGCATTCGAGCTCCCGCCGTTCAGCTATCGGGCTCCGATAGCTGAACGAATCCGGACCGGCGTTCCCGTCGAGCCTTCAAAGCCGGAAAGGGATCGGGAGCCAAACCCGATCGTTTTCCAGCCCTTGGCGGATTCGCGGATGTTGAATTCAGTGCAAGATAAAGGCTTAGGAGCTTGGAAAGGAAGGATGACGGAGGCGGACAAGCTGTAAAAAAATAAAAATTCCTGTCCTCAATTTCCAATCCCTTACAAATCCCGAAATCCCTTGCCCGTCAAGCCCTCCAAGCCATTTTCACGTCAAAATCGAAATAAAAATTATTGTCCACTCATGTG
>Ga0310838_1000054_pt1 | contig 208013 bp, 222 predicted proteins | sample SM_ome_6_FD_202241 | JGI IMG/M metagenome (GOLD analysis project Ga0310838, IMG submission 202241) | Sorghum-adapted microbial communities enriched on stacked mutant (SM) sorghum from Joint BioEnergy Institute, Emeryville, California... ...
TTTTGATGTTGCAGACGGAAGGCTCTACCTCGAAGCAATCGAATGTACGCCGCCGGAGCGACGCGACAAACTCGTCCTCGTCGATTTCGCAAACCAAGAATATCCCCACGTCTTCAACTTCTCAAGTCTTGGAACAGACGCAGATACCATCGGCATGATGTTCGCGGAGTTCTTCGAGATTTTCTTCCACACGGCGAGCTACGCTCGAATGAACTCCTTCCTTCAAAAATCGGCCATTACGGTATTCACCGACCCGGATTCGACGTTTCTGGAATTGATCCTGATGATGCGGGATGAAGATTACCGCCGCAAGTTTCTGCCGAAGATCCGTAAAACACACCCGGATTTGTATCTATGGTGGAAATCGGAGTTCCCGAAGATCGCCAAGAGCGAGGCGATGATAAATGAAATTCTCCAGCCGATCCTCTACCGCCTCGATAACCTGCAATACAACAAACGGATCGCGCCGATCTTTTGCGGACGCGGCGGACGGCTGGAGATCGCCAAATGGATGAATGAAGGGCGGTGGATCCTCTACAACCTCTCCAACGGCGTATTTTTGGAGACGGAACAGCGGATGCTAATGAGTTTTCTCAATTACGCCTATTGGACGGCGACGCTGTCGCGAGAAGCAATGCTTCAGCGCAAGCAGGAGCCCATCCTACACCACAAGATGTACGACGAGCCGCAGACATACATGACAGCGACGCCGGTCTTTGAACTCAGCATCTCCAAATCGAGGAAGTACCGGGTGAGCGACAACTTCCTCATTCAGAATCCAACGCAAGTGATTAAGCGCGACCCGGCGCTCTGGAGCCAGATCATCGGCATGAATCCACATATCCTCGTCGGCGGCGGGCTTGACAACGATGGCCTAAAGGAAATGGCGAGTATCCTGAAGATCTCGAAGGAGGAACTCGCTCAGCTTGAATCGCTCGAATACCACTGGTACTTCAAGACGTATGTAGGCAAGGAGAGTCTGAAGCCGTTCATCTTCAACGCCAAAGGGATGCTCCCGAAATCCTACGGCCCGGATCCGGCCCTGCAACAAAAGTGGAGACGCATTCTTGCCCCGAAGACTGTGGATGAGCATCGAGAGGATATTTCGGCGCGAAACCTGAAGCTTACGGTTCAGGAATATCGCGAATTGTTGGAGTCCTACGAGCATAAAGAGGAGGAAGAAGGTGTTCCGCTTGGGCAGGATTCGTAAGGGCCGCTCTCAGCGGGAACATGTGGCGACCATATCGAAGGAATGGGTACAGCAACATAGCCACATCCTCACGCCACGGGATGTGGCTATGTTGCACTTGCTGGCGCAGTTCCCGGTTATGACCGTGCGTCATCTTTATATATTGACGCCGCAGACCACACTCAAGAGCGGAAAGGTAATCCGACCGTTCTTTGAGTGTCGGCGCGGCGAACAAATCTGCCGCGACCGCATCCGCAAGTTGTTTGAGTATCATTTCGTCAACAAGTATTCGCCGAAACTACCCATAGGGGAGGGAACCAGCGTGCAATACATCTGGCTGGATCGAGCGGGATACAAATACTTGGACATCGAGGGTAGGCCGTCGAAGACGCTGACGATGGAATACCAGCACCACGCCCGCATCCTCGACGCCTACTGTATGTTAACCGAGCTTGATCGCACGGGTGAGATTAGTATAGATCTGATGCGGGCCTGCTATTCATACAAGCCGAAGACGGCGCAAATCGAGCCGGACTTAATCGTGGCCTTCAGGAAGAACGGATTCGGCTACAAATACTTCATTGAGGTAGACAACTGCGAAAAGAAGGAAATGGATGAGCTTCGCAAGCTGGAACGCTATCGTGATTGGGAACTCTCCAGCCAGTGGATCAAGGAGTCTTGGGCGGAATTATACCGCCGCAAGTTTCCGCGCGTTCTGTATCTGTTCTCCGGCGGCTCCGACAAAAAGATCTCCCGGCGCATTCATGCGTTCCGGGAGCGGGCCCGGGAGGTCGAATGCAGAGGAGACTTCCTGCCGTTCGAGCAATTCCGGGATAAGATTTTGAGCTTGGGGCATAATATGGAGAAGATGGGCATATGATATATCGCTCCAGCACATCTTTGAGGCTGTCACCGAGCATAAACGGCTCCCGTAGGACTATCACCCCGGGAGCCGTTTATTATCCTCTCATGCGCTGTACCAGCAGGTAATTGACGCGCGTCGTTTCCGTGTCGTTGCACATTGACGACAGTACAATCGCATCGAGCGTTTCTGCCGCAATGAAGCCCGGCAGATCGGCGGACGAGCCATTAACGTACAGTTTGGCGACGCCGTTTTTGACCTCCAGTAACATATTGATGCGATCCACCCATACGTTGGCCGGAAGTACCGCATTCTCATTGCCGCCGACAACGAACAGAACTCCTTTGTTGACATCAAACCGGATCGCGTTGGAACCAGCCGACCCAAGCTTCACTTCAAGTTGATATTCCGTCGTGATGTCATTGAGCCCGAGGCTGATGACATCCAGAACCAGCGCGAAGTTTTCGTTGTTCATGTCGATGGCGGAGCCCAATGTCGCGGCGACCGAGGAGAGATTGCCGAGTTCGAGGTAGCCGTTCGGCGTTACAACCGGCGCTGTCGATGTATTGCCGCTGGTGCCGGTCAGGCCGGTCGTGTTTGAGAATGTATGCTCCAGCGCCGTCAGACGGCTTGCGTAAACGTCCAGTGGATGCGTGATGTAATCCTTCAGCGTCACGTCCGTCGCACTGTCGTTAATCATTTCGAGCTTCGTGGACACGACTTCGACCGGAGTGGTCAGGGACACCGTACGCCGCGTCTCAAGACCGTTGATGTCAATCTTGAAGACGTGCAGATCCCAAATGTGCCCGAACTTTGCGACCTGAACCTGCGGATTCTTCGTCGGCTCGGTGTCGATCACGTCCGCAATGGACATCGTTCGTTCTTGCTGGAGATTGTTGTTGCGAAAGTACCGGATCGAAGCGTTCTTCGTTGCCGGATTGATCTCTACCATGACGTAATGTCTGGCGTCGTCGTTGATGATGTACTTGAGCTTCATATTCACCCTCCTATTGTGAAGAATGTCGTGAAGGAACGAGACGTAATCGTTCTGCTGACCATGCCGCCAGCCGGAACGACAATATCCTTCTTGGCGTTGAAGTAACCGTCAACCCATTCAAATCGTGTCATGAAATCGTCGAAGGCGACATCCTTCAGCTTTTTCGCATACGGTGCTACCGGCTCCCGGGCCGGTAGCGGCACCTTGCGAATGTTCAGATTCGGCCTTGCGTCCGACAGCATAAATTCAATCACGCCGCTCGGATCAGACTCGTTTCCGGTCAAATCAACACTGGTGACGCAGAAGTAATACTTCATGTCGGGGCGAAGAACCGGGGTCACAAATCTTGTCGTCTCGATGAGCGACTTGTTGAGTTTGACGAAATTCTCCGGCTTGTTCTCCGCCATGTAGACGTTGTATCCGTCCAAATCGCTGTCGTGAACCGGATCCCACTGGAGAATCGCGCCCCGGTCATTGATGACAACCAAGCTTTGAGCAATGTAATGCATACGATCACCACAACTTTTGATAGTGGGCGACGACAGTGTCCAATGGCTCCAGATCGTAGGTGAACTCGATGGAGAACGGAGTCAATTCGTTGTAATCATAGCCGGGCACCGCATACATACCGTTGTAGTAGATGACCAGATCGCCCTGACCGGGATGATAGCGGCGCGGCAGATTGACGACACGGGTTTTGGACGTGATCGTAATCGGCTCGACCGCCACATAGGGCTCTTTCCATTCAGCCACGACCAACACCTCACTGTCCGCCGAGGATGGTTCCGTAGAAGGTTTGGGCCGAGGAATCGTAATGGCGCACCTTCAGGATGACTTCTCTACCGGCGGGGAGCAGAACACCCCGGTCGGCAACGTAGGCGGTACGGTTGCCGGGCGACGTTTGGTATCTGTACCACGGATCGCCGTCCACGTAAAGGATGAACTCCCCGGAGTAACTTCCGGTTCCCATGAACCCGATCAGGAAGCTGTAACCGTCGGAGACCCATGTACAGATGGCGGTCTCTGTATCTGGTTGGGCGACAACGCCCGTCCCGTTGTTGTGAGCCAACATGGCACTCACTCCTTAATGAGTCGTTTCTCCCGCAGGATGTCTTCCAGCACGGAGATGATGTATCGACGCTTCTCGTTGATGGTCTTGCGGCTACAGCCAAGCATGTCAGCAATGTCACTGTCTGTATGCTTTGATCGGCGTTTGCGTTCCTCGTAAACGTCCCGGATCTCCGCAGAAACATCATCGCCGAAAAACGTCTTGTACTCGTAATACCATTTGAGGATGCGGCGCTCGTGCGGCGTAAGAACAGCGAAGATCTCTCCGCAATCGCCATTGATCCAATTGACATCATACAACGTGTACTCATTCGAGTTGACGTAGTATTTCAGCGGCGGTGCATCGAGCCGGTATTCATCCTCGTGGTAGTAATCATATCTGAGAATCAGCCATTCCTCGTCGAACGGGACAAGCTTGAACCGATCCAGCGAACGCGACAAATGGCTGAGCAATTGCTTCGGAAACGTCGTCGATATGTAGTTGTAGAACTTCTTGCCCTTATGGCGGTCTGCCATTTCGATGAAGATCAGCCGCATGGATTGAAGCAAGTCCGCTTCGTCGTGGTCTGCAAACAGATATCGAATGTGTTGTACCGTTTTGTACAGCTTCACACGGGCCGCGCTGTTGCGGCGGTAATTGTAGACGCCCATGCGTTCTTCTCGCGTCTTCATAAAGGCTGTCGCAAAGCGACGCTGAATGCTGTTGTAAATGTCGAACTTCGAGTGTCGGATGCTCCTGCGGCCATCTCTGCCGGTTACAGTGTATATTGGTTTGAGTACCTGAAGGAACTTCAGGAAATATTGCTCGTAGTGTCTCAGCAGAGTTTCAATGGCATCTTTATTTCCCTTCTGGTAGGCGTAGACCAACACCTCGATTTCGTCGTATGGTAGCTTTTTCATCGCGGCCTACCCTCTTTCAGCGAACTAGAGGAACTCGGCTACAGATGGATTCACGAAGTAGGCGTGAGCGACGCAACAAGCATCAGAAATATCGTCGTTCTTGTCCTTGCCGTCGCCGATGAACTTCGGCCCGAGTGCCTTTTTCAGCAATTTGGAATGCGGGTAAAGCGCCTTGATTGCATGGAAGCAATCTTCCTTCTTGCTGTTGCCCCTCCCGGCGACAGCCTGCTTCACTTGTGTTGAACGAAGCACATGCAATCCGGGATATTCCAAATCAAGAACCGCCTGCTCGATATGGCCGCGCAGGCGGGCGACCGGAATGATGGCCGACGGACGCTTCGGGTTAATGAAGATATCCTCAATTACGACAACATCGACCGAGTTGAACATCAGAAGTTGACTGATCTCTCCGGCGATATATCGGGCCCGATGCTGGTTGCTCGGCGTGGCCTTCTTCTTTGTCGTTTTGATGCGTTCGATCACGATGAAATCGTTGATGGCCGTGTCCAATATTGCAAATCCGGTAGAATCGAGTCCGGCGTCAATACCCGCAATCCGCATTACTTACCCCCGTCTTTCTTCTCGTTGACCTTGCGGCCAGCTTCTTTGTACTGCTCCTCGAACTTCTTGTCCTTGAACTCCTCCGTCCCATCGTCATGCAGGCGCATGAGTTCATCGCCGTCCGCGTTCTTGATCTTCAACATTGATACCACCCCTTTTCGCAATGTTTTTCATATGGACAAGTCAGACACCGCTCCCCGAACTCCGGGTAGAAGATGTCCTCTTTGTGTGCCTTCTCAATGCGGTCAAGCAGGTGTTCAAGCTGGCGGTAATCCTCCTCGCTCCGCTCTGTTACCACCAACTTACCGCTGATAATTCCATGATACACTATTTTCTCCTCTTTGACATTCATCAGTTTCCTGAAGGCGTAGCTGGCCGCCGTCACCCGCCAGTCGCGGCGGAGATGGACGAACGGAGCATACCGCTCGTCAACGAGGAACTCGGTCATTTCAATGAACTCTCGGCGCTCCGGGGTTTGTACAACACGCACTAGATCAATGCGGCCTTCAAGGATGTGGGAGCCAATGCGTACGGTATAATCGAAGTCCACCATGATCGGAGTGCCCCAACCGGCTTCATCATAATGCTCGAACACTTGGCGTAGCTTATCCCATCCTTGTTTGCGCTTTTCGTCATGCACATCGCGCCAGCTTGTCTCTTTGAACCGGATGTCTTCCTGCTCGCTCCGGGGTTTGACCCACAGATACCCCCACTTGCGTTTCAGCAAGTGGATGTCCGGGATAAAACCATCCTGTACTTTATGAAAGAGAGAGGCAACCGACTTGTGTAACGCCTTGTCGTAAGCCTCCATGATCGAGTGTCGATTGGCCCGCCCGGCGTGAGTCAGCGATGCGTCGATATTCTGGATGTACCGGTATTTGTGCAATTGCGGGCACGCCAGATAATCCATTAGCGCATCGACATGGATCTTCATCCGTACACAACCATCCTGCGGTTTCTGTGAGGTTTATGTAACATCGTTTGTTTGGCCCATACGCGAACCTTGAAGGAGTTCTCGCTCTTGAGTCCTTTGGGCACCATCACCGCATCAGCTTTGTAATCCTCCGGCCTGACCGTGCCGTTTAAGATCGACGACACGGAGACGAAGCTAACTTGGTGGCCGGGCACCGAATAGGTGTGGCCGCCAGACTGTTCTTCCTTCGTGATGATGAGCAAGGTGTGCTGATTTTTCATCGTTGTCACCCTCCAGACAAGGTTTGAAGCCGAGCCGCAATCTGGAATACCTCCCACCAGTTTGTTACCCGGTGCAACAGCCGGTGTTCGTATTCCCGGTTATGTTCGTAATCGAACAGGATGACTGGAATCTTGTGTTCCAGAAACGGTTTGGCGCGATCAAGGCGATCTTCGATCATGAGGTCGATCTTGATACCGTTGGTTTCACAAAACTCGTACTTGCATCCCGATGTGAAGTACACCCGGTCGATATAAGGCAAAACGTTGTTGTCATGAAGCCACTTCAGCGTAACCTCGCGATTATCGTCCATCCGATTCGTAATGATATCCAGCGCCATATGGCGGCGGCGGAGGCCGTTAAGCATTTGCGGCAAGTAAGGTTTCAGCCGCGTCTGCTCATACAACCGCTTATGATTGCGCTCAAAGAACCGGATGACATCTTCGCTGGTCATACCGCAGACACGATCCATGAAAAAGTACCTGCGGAGATCCTCCAAGCAATTGATGCCGGTTTCGTCAAAATACGCTTCCGCAATCGCTTCACTGAACTCATTCAGCGTGTCATCTATGTCGATCCCGATTCGCAAATTGTCTCCGCTCCCTTGCAATCCCCGACTCGCGGTCAAGCATACGGAACGCAGAGTCCCTGCAAGGTTCGTGCGTACTCCATGTTAATTCCCACTCCGTCGGTTTGTGTCCATTGTAGTCCATCGGATATCCGCACAGCGTACAGTAGTTTGCGGGCTTCGCCTTCATTTCCTCAAAGAACCGGCGCTGTGCGGCGATGTATTCGTCGTAGTTCGTCCACGTTCTCCGTTCACGCTGAGGTTGTTTATGACGGTCTTGCGCGGGCAATCCGTACTCATTGCGCGGCCTTTTGCGTCTCATCGGTTCGCGGCTTGCGCGAGTGTCGTCATATCCGTAGTCTCTTGGCATTTCCCTCACCTATCAATTGGAAGCAGGATACCGAAGCGTCAAACGGCACTCGGTACTGCTCGAAGTAATTCGCAACATCGCGGTTGGTAATGTTGTATGCTCCGTTTGAGCTACAAATCGTAATGTGGAGCGGGTTGATTCCCTGCTCCACGAACTCCCGGACTTCTTCAATACGCCTGCGCTCGAACGGAAGCCGTCGCTCGATGGGATAGGAATAAGTACGGCGATCCATCAATTATCAGCATCCTCGCTTCCACGGAGAACCTTGTTGGCAAGGCGACGAATTTTCTCGCCGGTCTCCGGTGTTACAGTAACCGCAAAGTTTTCTCTGCGGATTGCCCAAGCACGTTTCTTGTGGTCGTGCCCGCAGAACTCGACCGGGCAATTCTGACAACGTACGTACAGGTGGGATGCCTTCACCATGCACTTGAAGCAGATCGGACATGGCTCATACATCGAACATCCGTTGCTCAGTTCTTTGTTGATGTACATTGCTTTACTCATGGCTTCAGTCCTCCACTCTTTCTTGATGCTTCTGAATCACGTCTTCGCCGAGTTCGCGAAGGCACCGAACGCAATGCGTGGGACGTGGCCGCTTACGGTCGATCCAATCGGAGACCATTCCGTAAATCATCCCCAACGAGATAATCAACGCAATCGCTGTAGGCCAATTCAGCATAATGTGTCCTCCTTGTTATCCTCGTCAATGTCATAAATGACAGGATCGACGGGCTCCTCTTTGGTAAGCCGTTGGCGTACTTCGTGATAGATCTTCAGATACGCCAGAGGGATCGGCCCTTCATCCGGGATTTCCGCTGGCAGAGCGTAGCTCGGCGGTTCTTGCGCTTCGACGACAGGTAACGTCAGGCCGGGGATCGGCTTTTTCGACTCAAACATCAGCGTGAGGGTGCGTCGTCTGCTATCCACCGACATCACCATCGGCTTGCAATCCTCCGGGATACCAAGCAGGCGAGCCAGCGCCTCATCCGTTATTCTCACTTGACCGAGATTGCGAAGTTTCATTTCCAAGTTCTCCTCCAATGCTGGTATCGAAAGGTCTTGCTGTTGATGCTGATGAAAAGGCTGAAATCTGAGAATAAAACGCCGAAGATAATGCATATCATAACACCATAGGTAATCCATGTTTCGGCGACATCCGGTACGGTGCCGAAGCTTTCCCAGATTTCAAGAATCAGATCGCTGATGAAGTGTGTGACCATTGCACACAACAACGTCAGAATAGTGAAGGACAGCAGGTAGCTTTTGATTGTTTTCCACATCCATCGCCACTCCTTACTCATTGGAATAGATTGCGTGGTTGTATCGTTTCGTTGATTCCTCGTCGGCTTCAACGAAATACGCCATCTCGGGATACCCTTCAAAGAAGACACGGCCTTTGAATTTGGTGTATTTGTTCTTGGCGAACTTAACCTCGTAGACCGGTTGTTTTGCATCTTCGCCCGCCTTCTCGAAGTAGACGGATGCCGCTTCGCCCTTCAACGATACTTCGTTGTAGCAGAGCATGATGGACTTCGCTTCATACTTAATTTTAACAGTCTCACGAATGTCATCAATGCCCGGTCTACGGAACCCGTTCAACTTCTTGAACTCGGCGGTACAGACAATGGGGATCTCAAACTGGTTCGCCATATCCGACACGAACTGTGCCAAATAGTCGTACTTCTGCTTGTCGCCGCCCTGCGCTTCCTTCGCCTTCGTGGTAAGGTCATGGAAGTTGTCAATGAAGACGATGACTTTCCGATCCTCTCCCGCTTCCTTGAGCGCGATCATGTGGCGCTGAATGGTTTCCTTGATGTCCTCCACGTCAGTCGAATGGTTCTGGTCGTACGCCTTGTAACAATTGACCATGTCACGAAGCTTTTGAAGGCCGCGTTTGCGGCGCTCCAGCATCTTCGGAAACTTCTTGTACTGGCGCGGGCTCTTGACGGCGTTGATCAGCACTTTCATGCCGGATGCAATCATCCGCGATAGCTTCTCGTCAATTGGATCATCAAGACTGAAGTCGATGACATAGACGTTGCGGTTCATTGTTGCAACGTTCCACGACATCTGGCTTATGAATGAAGTCTTGCCGATGTTCGAGTCACCAGCGATGATATGGAAGCCCTTCTGCAAGCCGTTGAGCGCTCGATCAATGCCGACGAAACCTGTCGTGAATCCCTGATTATCCGGGCTCCATGATTTCTCCTCAAACTGGTTGAGGGTGTCCCACATCTCCCGCTCGTATTCCCGGAGATGGGCCGGGGCGTCTTGGATGTCTGCGTCTTTGTGGATCTTTTTAGACTTTGGAAGCACACTGGGATCAACAGCTCGCCAATAAGCTTCCTCCCAATGTGGCTGAGCGTAGTATTCAAAATCATCTTTCCAAACCCTTTCCTGCATGGTATGCCCCCTAACGGTTCCTGCCGATCTTACATTCGTTCTTCAAGCATGTTCCGAGTTGCTCCAGCGTTGAGCATCCGTAAACGTAGTCTCGATTGAAGATGCTCTCGAATGTTCGTTCAAGTTCCCGCTTGGGTAGGCCAGCATACTTGTTATTCCATTCCTGAAGCTTGTTCCAGCTTTTCTTTTTGCTGTAGCCGCGCTGTCGGAAGTAGCTGGTAAGGGCCGCCGCCGTATTGTTGCGTGAGCCCGGCATACACTGGCGGTTGAGGATTGATTCGATACAAGGCGGGCAGAAATTCAGTTTGCGGTCGCCGCGCTGATTTTCACGCTTCGCCTTTTCCTCCTTCTCCTTCTCCCAAGATTCTATGTACGAACGAAACACTCGATTCGCCTTGGTGTTGTATCGAGGCTCGGTGTATTCGATGTGACGTGGTTTCTGTGCTAACTTTTTGACCTTGTCAAATGTGAGAGTGCGAAGCTCGTCGAAGGTCAATGGAATCTTGTATCGACCCGTTTCCGGGTGGATTCCGCCCGGCAGGGAAAACAGCCGTGCGTTGTCGTAGATACGAAGGTCAACCGTTTTGTACCGCGTCATGCGATGCGCTTCGTTGGCGACCAGATGGAAGATGTGGTTTAGTTCCTTCATCGGCGTGATGCCGAGGATCTGGTACGGAACAATGATGTGAATCCCTTTCTGGCCACTGTAGTAAATATGGATCATGGATTCGTCAATGTGGAAGATTGCGGCGAAGAAGCTGACGACCTTAATGGCATCGTCACGAATCTTCTCGAATGCCATATGAGCAACGCTTGGGTCTTTCAGATCGTCAATATCGAGGTCGATATACAGATCCCCAATCAGCAAGCTGTTGGTTTTGTCCTCTGCATTTTCGTACCGGTAGGCCGATACGTAGACGCCGGTGTTCTTGTGCTTTTTGCGTATTTTGGGAATCTCGCTGACATGCATGAAGATGTTGCGAGTGAACGCCCCGGACGAAAACCGCACACCGACTTCAACCTGATCGAGTTCTTTTCTTTCGGACAACTTTGTTCCCTCCAGACAGGACGGCCTCCGTTTCCTTGAGGTCGCGGATCTCCATCGCTTCCCGGACATATTTGCGGATATCCATAGGTGTTGATGGAGCAGGCTTGTCCTCGGATAAGCAGGTGTTGGCGGCCACGTCAATCATGAACAGGATGATTTCGATGTCGATCATCTTGAGAAGCCATTGAAATGCACCTGCATATCGGGCGCGTTCCTGCTTGTGAAGCTTGATCCGAAATTGCTTGCAATAGTAGTCGATCAAGTCGTCCATCGTAAAGCAGGCCCGCATCTCCAAGAAATAAGGCTCGCTGATGTTGATGATTTCGCCGGAGTCTATATCAATCTCCCTGCGCGGCGGCTTGCAGGTGATGCGCAGGACGTTGTGATAGTAGAAGACATCCGGGTCGAGCAGATTCTTCTGCGGCGGTTTGCGGCCTGAAAACAGACGGGACACCTTGAGTGTTTTCAGGTCAGGATGTTTCCGTTTGATGTCGCGGAAGCGTCGGGTGATATCAACGGAACACCATCCATACCGGAGAACCTTCTTGATCTCGTTATGGATGGTTTGCTTTTCCTTCTTATTCAGTTTTTCGCCCGGGAAGAATCTGTCCATATAATCATACACGAGGTCGAAAACGGATGTCATTATTCTTCCCAACTCCTACAAGTATCGGGTGAGGATTTTGATATCCCCACCCGCTACAGTATTGTCGTATTCGTCAGAAGTCCTCAAATTCCTCTTTGTTTTTCTCGAAGTATTTGAAGAACTTCCGCCATTGCGCCTCATCCATCTCATCCGGGTCAAGGATTTCCTCGTTCCAGATTTGCAGGAAGGCGACAAGGTCATCGTCGGACTCCAGTTCATAGGCGGCCCTCAGTTCTTTGATCTGATTCCGAAGATCCTTGGGCAGATAATCAGACTCAGATTCGTCAGACTTGGCCTTATCCTTTCCTTTGTCCTTCTTCTTTTTCTTCTTGTTCTTCTCTACTTCCTTGCGCTTCTCCTCGATGACCTCCTCCACTTCGGTCTCGAAGATCGGCTGATCCCAATCGTCATCGCCGACGTTCGGCGCAAGTCCCATTTCCTTGCACGCATTCTTCAGCGCGTAGGTTTTGGCCGCCGCCAGCGCGTTCTGATTGTTACCCTTGTTGAGTGGACAACTGCCGATGCCGGTATGTACGCCGTAGCCGGGCACGATCAGCAGGCCAATGAACTCGACGTAAGAGCCCTTGCCATCTCCCTTCTCGTTATACGAGAGCGGGAGGAACGACCATTTGTACCCGGAGATTTTGTTCAGAATCTTCTTGTACACCGACTCCGGCACGTATTCGGAGTTGTTGGCGTATTTGTTCTTTTTCATCAAATCCTCGTTGATGGGCTCATCCACGAGTTTGCGGAGGTTGCTCGGCACTTCGACGTTGAACACATCCATCAACGTGCCGAAATTCATAGGCAACTGGTTCATAGACGGCCTCCTTTGCTATATATGTCTAATTATACTCTATTGTAACCCTTTCGGCAATCGAGTATGTTACAATTATCAATAAAATAATTGACAGCCCTCGTCGCCGAAGGCTGTCGTTGTTTAGATGGTCGGTCGTCCTCTGTCGTCTTCGTCCAAAGAACGCTCGATAGTTGTCGGACTGTAAGGTTCTCCGCGATACGGGAGCCGGTCGTTCATCCGGCTCGCGAAGCTTTCAGCAATGTTTGCGCCCGCGATGGCGGTGATGAGCGCAATTAAAAGCTGAAGCATGTTCGTGGAGAAGTCACCCGCATCTACGTACTTGTACGCGGCAATCGCCGAGAAGAAGTACAGCAGAATAATCATTGCGCTGACGCGCGTTTCGTCGATGGAAAAACCGTCGCGCCAGAAGCTATTGCTTTTATTCTTCTTCTTCATCGTCGATCACCAGCCCGGCTTTGATACAAATCGCTTCGATCTTCAGCAACCTGCGGTTGGCCGCCATGAGTTCGTCTTCCAGTTCGTCAACACGATTGCGGAGTTCTTTGTTCTCCTTGATGATCGTGTCCCGGAAGTCTTTTTCGGCCTTCGCCAGAGAGCCTTTGCGAGTGCCGAGAAAACCGAGAACCGCACCAGCAATTGTTCCTACGCCGCCAATGAGAGCAACGATTACTTCAGTCGCCACGTTGCTCACCTACTTTATAGCACACGTAGGATGTCAGGCAAAACACAATGAAGTACGTGCCCGTCGCGGTTGTCGCAATGTTTCCTACTGCAAACATGGCGGCGACGAACAACCAAAGTCCCGCTGAGATACTGTGTGCTACAATTCTGATGCGAAATTTCTCGAAGATCATGCCGTACAACTTCATAGCCGCGAGTACGAAGAAGACGAGTGACCACACCTCCTCTTTTGCAATTTTCGCCATCGCCGCATAAGAGGGGCTGGAGTCGAATGTCGTCAGCGGCAGGACAAGAATGAATGCCCACCACAAGGACAATGCGATAAGCGATGTTTCGATCACTTTGACATTGTCCAAGAATGGCTGGAGCCATCGTTTCAAACGATGCATGGGGATAACCCCCTCTACGGTAAACTACGAATCGCCTTTATACAGCAACTCGACAGCAGAGAGTGTTGGGGTTGCTCGTGTATTTCGGTCGATACTCATGATACCCTTGAGCAGAACCTTGTTCCTCTTGACTTGGATCGGGAAGGTGTCGTTGAGGTAATGGAGCTTTCCATTCTCATCGACCTCATAGACCTTGAATGTCAAAAGCCTCGTACCCGTTTGGTGAACCGACAATGCCGTTTCGTTTTGGTATATCGGATTGATCCCCACGATCTCTTTGTTGATGAACGCAGGGTTGAACTCCACCGGAATTTCAAACCGCCCAATGCCGGACTGGTAATCGTGATAGAACACGCCAATCTCTCGAAGCCCCATATGGAACACGGTTTTGTTGCCTTTCTGGATAGCGTGCCGTTGACGAAGCGTGATGCGGATTTCTTTCATGGCGGTCGGGCTGAAGCACAACTTGACGTTGCCCGCATCATCAATCGGAGTAAAGCCCGGAACCGTCTTCCACCCGCCGTTCAGGTGGTATTCGACGTTGCGAATGTCCACCGCACGGAGCGGGAATGGATGTATGTATATCGTGTTCACATCGCGGCTAGAGATGATGTTATCCGGCAAGGTAATCGTGATTTGACATTCCACCTCGTTCTTGAGGCCGGAGAAGTACACATACTTGCGATGCCAGAACTTAAACTCGTCCGGCGTCAGCGCGTTGATGAAGTCATTCTCCTGAATGTCGAATCCGTTCGCCTCCGGGGTGATCGAATATTTCAGCGTGTTTGGCACGATGTACTCACGATTGACATCGTCATAAATGTAAAGCTTGGAACCTGAACGATCCGAAGCGGGAAGTGTTACGATGTCATGTTGGGCGTCAACAAAGGCCCGCTCGTATTCGGGAACAGACTCATCCGCGCGTATGTCCGTGACGAATAACGTCTTGGTGTAGACTTCGCCCGGCCTCTGTGCGGCATAAAGGTCTTCTTGAAGCGACCTCACCAGATTGCGCATTTGATCCATTTGATCCTGCGCAAAGTGGGATCCGACTTCAAAGAACTCACGAATACGCTGGATCTCCCGTTCCTGCTCGTTGGCGATGTTGAACAATTCCGTGAGATCGTAAAAAACGCTTTGCGTGTGGCTGTTGAACCTGCTGGACTCAGCAGAGTCACGAAAACGGACAGTGTGCTGTTGGTACTGAGGGGCTTTTGACATCATAGTTCACCTCCTTTCATGGTCTTCACTTGGTTCATCACCTGCTTAGTGGTAAGCGGAATAGCGTTGTCGTACTCCTCAATAACCTTACCCATCAGCGACCGGATGTTGGCCGCGCGGTCAGCGAACTCGGCTTTGAGGATTTCGATAGAGTGCCCGATATCAAGAGCCTGACCGGATTGCTTAGCGCTTTCCATCGGCCCCCGATAGCGGGCGTTGGTTTTGACCATTTCAGGGTATCGCATGGCTTAACCTCCCGCCCGCTATTCGATCACCAGCTTGTAATCTTTCAGGCGCGGGGAGGCCGAACTATTCGGATCCTCCTTCGACAAGATCGCCATAAAGCGCAACTGGTGATTCGTCTGCGGAGAAACGCTGTAATTGTACGTCAGCGAATATTCGACCCCATGCCGCCGGATGTCCATTTCTTTAGGATTGTAGTTGACGATAATATTCCAATCATCATCAACCGCAAACCGGTTGTGAAGCCGAATGCTGGTATTGTTGAGCAGATCGTACAGAGAAACCTCTTGAAGCGACTGATTGTTTGCATAGATTCGGTCGCTGATTTCCCGCAGATACAGATTGAAGATGATTTCCTGTGCTTCCTTGCGGGAGTATGTCAGCACCTCAATTTTGTTCCATCCCGGTCGAAACGGCAGTTGGTAGATGTTGTTCACAGACTTGACTTGGTTGTTGTTTACAAGGATCGCGAGTGAAGCGTCGGCATCGACATGAACGTCGGCGTTGTACCTCAGCGACTCCTCAAGGTAGACGTAGGTCGTGTATCGTTGGAACGTATCCTTCGCCAAAATGTCCTGATAGTTGTCGATGTTCATGTATTCCTTGCTCGCGCTTCCTGCCCGGATCCAATCCCGGATGCTTGTTTGGTAAACCGATCCGTCTTCCGGGTTCGATACTTCCGCCGGGATCGTCTCCTTCAGCCACATATGACGCCCCATCAGCAATTGAATGCTTTTGGTGAGCGGCTTGAAAGGAAGTTTGGCAATCCGGTAATAATTGTGGCCGAACTTTGTATAAAGCTGGTCGCCATACCCATCGACATAAGAGTCAATCTCCATCCGGTAGGCTTGTACCATCTTCATTTCGACGGGTCGGTTCTTTTCGATCTCATGCCATTCGATGACATTGTCACCATAGTCCATACCTACATAATACCGTATATTCGTTCCGGGTGGAATATAATCGTCGGCCTCCAAATGAATATAGTCGATGGCCTCGTGATGATGGATCGGATACGGCTTGGAAACAAAGTACCCTTCGCTCAGATATTGCTCCTCACGTACCTCGATGCTCTTGGCCCCGAAAATATATCCGTACTCCGACGCATCCATGCTGTCTTCCTCACCCTTTTCCATACGGAAGCGGATGTGTTGAAACGCGGTGCGGTCAAATACCCATTGGTAACTGGATACAACCCGGCGCGTCTCATATTCCACAAAGTTATCCCCATCTGTGGACAAATACAGCGTCACCAACATCGGCCTGCCGCATTGTGCATCAATGCTGATATTGGTAGCGTACAACGGCGCATCCAGCGAAATTGTAAGCTCTCCGATTGCGCCGCTCGCTTCAGGGGACAGAATGATCGACCGCCATGCTTCGTTCAAATTATCCACAAGACATCCACGTATTGGGGATAAGTGAACGACGCGGGCACCATCTGTCAGTGTCTTGAAGCTCACGCGAGCCGATGAAAGATCGTGCTTTGTCGTCTGCTGTGCGACTTTATCGAGGTGGACTTCGCTGTGCCGCAGATCGACAAATGCCGTCGTCCTCGGAAGATTGCGCACCGTGTCGCCCTTGAACTCGACCTTGGAGAAATCATTGATGTTGTCGGACAGCACGTCGCGGTTCAAATGCGACCGACTTCGATGAAGCAACGTCTCCGTTTTCAACTCAATGCGTTTCAGTTCCCGGTCGATGCGGATCCGATTCGACTCATAGTAATTGGACAGCGCCATAATGCGATTGTTCAGCCGCCGGACTTCCTCGAAAGATGTGATGAGGTCGTCTTCTGCTTCGGCGAACATCGCATTGTAGGCGTCCGTGTCTGACGCTTTGCCTTTGTTCATAGGCCGGTATGTAAAACGCGGCAATCCCAACCGCCGCGTTTCTACAATCCTCGCAAGCTTTTCCTCAATGGCAGATAAGCTTGGAAACTGGCCCTGTCGCAGTTCTTCCAGAATGAGCTTTTGCCGAATCAGATCCTCCTGAGTCTCCTTGATACCCATCAGATCAACTCCTCTGCGGTCAGAGCATGAAGCTCGTAACCGTAAACGATTGGCGTGTAATACTCGGCATCTTTGATGTCTTCGGGCCGCTTCAGGATGATCTTGAGTTGTACCTGATGAATCTCGGTCAGCGATTCGATGTAGCCGATCTCATCAATCCGTCCGCTTTTTTGCATCCCGGAATTGAACAGGTACTTCGTTTTCGCCTGCGCTTTGTACACGTTGCGCGGGTAAATACGATGCCAGTTTTGGCCGTCATCCACGGAAATATAATACTCCAGCCAATCCTGATCTTGCGGGAATTGCGCCGGAATATCTACATCAACATCAAGCTCGATAGCCTTGATGGGCGTTGATGAATAGAACGGCTCCGATACGTATTCACTCTCTGGCTCAAACATGTAGCTGGCGAGCGACACATCCCTTAGCCCGATCACATACCGATAAGCGGATACCTGCTCCAATCCGGCCTGTACATTGCTTGGCGTCGCAGGAATATCGAACAGGTTGCGCTTCTTCTCGTCCTCATCTTTTATTTTATCACCATACGCCGCGACCGGATACAAGATTTGTTGTTTCCCGGTATCGTAGGTGACGCCGAGGTTTTTCACCGACGGCACCGGCCCGTGAATGCGAATACCGTCCGGTTCGATGCGTTGGTTGAGCGCGGTCACATCGCTCTTGTTGACCTGCTTGAAGTAGAAGTGACCAACGGTCGTCTCGTAAGCGACCGGTTGACGCAGATAAATGGTGATCGTCCGGCACTTTTGGCGCGGAAACAGATAGCCTTTGGCTCCGTCAAACGATTCGCCAAAGCCCATACTGCTGACATTGCCTTTGTCGTCCGTCACCATGATTTTCTCAATCACAGCGGGCGATGAGCCCTTGTCGGACGGAATGAACGGCGACAGTGACAGCCAGTTGATAGTCTTCGGTTTCGGCAGGTCAATCTGGAACACGCATCGCAACCCGTCATGCTCCGACGTGATCCATTCGATAGCCTCCTTGTATTCAAAATCCATCCCTTGCGTAATCCGCCGCGTGCTGTCGGTAAGTTCAAACAACTCATACTCGAACCATGTGTCCGAATTGCCATCGAGGATGTCCGCAAGATTGATGTGTAAGGATTCTTGGCCCTCGAACTTCAGGGTGCCGCCGACCGAACGAACAATGTGCGTGTTTCCCGGGAATCCGTTGCCTTCGATGATCGTGATCGTCGCGTATTCGTTGAATCGCTCGCTGTCTACCAGCGCCAGCGTCAAGAGACCCTCATCGGCAGACAGGTTGGCCGCCGTAAGCTCCGTTGCATTCTTTCGGTAATGCTCATAGTCCACGAAGTTATCCCGGAAAACCACCGTATAATCCGCTTCGCGAATGTTCAGGTCGATGCTTTTCACAAGGCTTTCGACCCTCGCCAGCCGATCAAGGAACGATTGCCGCTCCAGTTCTACCTGCTCAAAGTTCTTTTTCAGATCTTCGGTCATGTAAATGACTTCTTGATATAGCGTCAGGAAGTCGTCACGCAACTGGCGAACCATCGTGTTGTGGTCGTCGGAATACGGCGGCCCCCACGCCTTGATCGGCTTGAATGTGTTCTTGCCGATGGAGTTGTAGAAAGCCTCCAGTTCCCGATAAACCCGATGGTGTAATTCGGCTGGCGACTTGATGACGCCACTGTTGTATTCCGTCGCCAGTTTGCGCAGAATGGACGCCATCCGCTCTTTGACGACCTCGATACGGGTTTTGATCTGCAACGGATTCGCCATATTGCTCCCCCCTACAGCAAAGATTGGAACACGACTTTATACTCGTGCAAGAAAGGCGTCAGCCCGTCCATTTCATGCAGATTGCGCCGCATGATCGTCTTCATCCGAATCGGCCCTGTCAGGTATGGATATTCGACCACAACCCGGGTGCCCTCCGGCAACGATGTGTTGAACTTGATCTTGTTGTTGACCACGCGGTATTGATAGTTTTCACCCGTGAACGGCTCCAGCAGGCTGACGTTCGGATTGAAGTAATCCGTTTTGTTGACAAGGATGGCTACGTCGTCATATTTGTCAGCGGGCTGAGTGATGTGCTGGCCGTCCGGCAGAATGAGCCACACCTTGATAGGCATGTACTCGTTGGACAGATACGTCGGATTCCAATCGAGCGGCTGGCGATTCAGACGCTCCTTGTCCACAAACGGATAGTACGTAAGCTCCACCTCGTTGCCCTTCTGGAGCCCGGTGAACTGGTCAATCTGCGTTTTCGTGTGGATAACGCCATTGATGTCCGTGTATCGCTGAAGAAAGTCAACGGCATAAGCATTTGCCTCCGGCTTGTAGTCCAACGTATAAACCGACGACAGATCGTAGTTGTGCAGGATAATCGTTCGGCCTGTCGTTTCGTAGTCAATAGACGGAAGCAACCGGTTGCCGTTGCGACGCACAGCGATGATTTTGTCCACATCGAATCGGGTGTAAGCCTTGTACTTACCATCCTCAAATTTGAAGAACAGCCGCTCCGACGTAATCTCCTTGATGTTCTTTGGCATGATCGGAATCCAGTCGTCCGGCCCGGGGGTCTCGCTGTCAGTGATGTAGTATTCGATGTTTGTCACCGGCAGGCCGATTTCCATTAGTGTCGGATGCTCCTCCTCTGCCTCCAGTGTCACCACATGAATGTTGTTGTGCGTCATCGGTTTCGTGACGTATATTCCCATGTGCTGATATTCGTTGCGGTTGACGGCGAGGTTGTACAGGCCGTATTGATACTCGTATTTGGAGACCTGTATTTTCTCCGGCTCCCGACTCGTGGTGAACTTCTGCACCTCGTCGATGATGTTTCGCTTCTTCAGGAACTCGTTGAGGTAAAACCAGTTTGGGTTTTGCTCGAACTGATCTTTGTAGACCGCCTTGAAGATCTTGTTGTCGTCGATCTCCACATGGCCTTGTGCCTTCAGCCATGCATCCGTCAGCGTCTTTTCCTCCAACTCTATGACAATGTCACGTTTGACATAGTGCTTCTGGTTGAGGATGATCTTCAGCCGTTTGCAGGTGATGTCTTGGAATTGGTAAGAAATGATGTCGGTAGACTCCTGATTCTTCAGTTTAGCGACCGGACTCACGATCTCGAACGGCGGTTCACTTTCGTTATCCGAGGAGTATCCCCAAATAGCAACGACCTCAATCGGATATTCCGTAAATGGCGTCAGCGTGATTTCGTTCAGCCGCGTGATGTAATCGAAGACGATCTCAAGTTCGCAAACGGCCCCGAAATTAACACCGTAGTATTCCAGCCCGAGATCAACTTCCAGCGGCGCGTCCGTCAGAATGCATTCGTTCCAGAACGTCTCCATTGACGTGTCGATGGCTTTGTCTACGGTATGCTCCGGGTTTCGCGTGCGAATAAATCCGCCGCCAAGCTGTTTCGTGATCCGAATGTTGGCGATCTTGAGACCCGAGAAATTAACCAGTGTATTTTCGCTGTAGGCGACCGGAAGCTTGAGCGCATTTTTGTACACGTCGAGCTTCAATTGATAGCCGGGCGCAACCGGTGTGCCGTCACGATCCGTGTAGAACTTCTGATCCTTCTCCAGACTGTTGTAATCGAGGAAAGTTTCGTACACGACGGCGTGCGCCGCGAGATCGGTCAACACTTGATTGTAGGCGACCAGTTTTTCGTCGGCCTTGCGGATTTTCAGCTTGATGTCGTTCAGAATCGACTCATTCAGCTTTTGGTGCTGTTCGATACGCTGACTGACATGGTTCAGTTGGCTGAAAACCGTATAGATGTCGATCTCGGCCTCTTGCATCTCCTCATTGATTTTATTGGCGTCAGTGAGCCCCTCTTGTTTTCTTGGCTGGAGGATCGGGGTGCCATTTTGCATCTGCTCCAAATAGAAGTTCATCTCTTGCTGGATGAACTCCTCGGTGATGTCATCCCGGTCGCTGTACCGGTCTTTCAACAGGTTATATAGCACGTTACGGCGAGTCTCGTCGAGGCTCGCCGTAGATTGTTGCAAAGTCTTCACGCCTATTCACCTCACGGAGTTGGTATGCCCAACTGTTGCTCGATGGCACGCAAACGCTGATGGAACCCATTCTGTTGATCCGTCAGCACTTGGATACGGGTCAGCGCGTCGATGATTTGCGTTTCGGCTTGATCCATGCGAGTTTCGAGGGCGGAAAAGATAGGATTCACGTTGAGATCCATATCTTTTACCAATATACCATATCTTTCAGCAAACAGTCTCAGGTTCTCTTTAAGCTCGAAGAACTGAGGGTTGCTGATGAGATTGGCTACCGCAATCGGAACCACGTCGGCGCGAATCGCTTCAATTTCAGTACGGAGGTCGTTGATGAGGTTTCCAAGGCGTCTGACTTCAGCCTCATCCACGACACCGACCAGCATGGGATACGATGTTCTCTGAACTTCGCTCATAGATTACGCCTCCCTCATCCCGAGCTTTTCGAGGACAAGAGCCATTTGCGACTCCAGTCGCTCGCGTTTGGCCCGCTCCTTTTTCAGTTCCTCCACCGCGACGTGTGGAAGATCCTGATCCTCCAGCCGGATGCTGACCCGATTTCGTGCCTGATCGAATGTGAGTTGCATGGAAACCCCTCCTATACCACGCTGATTTCCAGCGTCTCGGCGTATTTGGTATCGCCGACGGCTGAAATGCGGATTGTACCGAGGGCATTGGAGTCGATCTCCAGCCTGATATATCCGTCGCCGTCCGGGACTTGCGAAAGCGTGATGCTCTCTTTGTTGCCGCCGATTTCTTGTTGGACGATAATCTCCATCGGCTCATTCGTTTTCAGCGTGTACGTTGCGTAGTCCACGCCGTCGTTTTCGATGGAGGTCTTGTCCACACTGGCTTTGACCTTTTTCATCAACTTGACTTCCTTGTTTCGTTCGTCGTAGTAGCTGAATGGAGTCTTCGCCAGCGCAAGTCGCTCCTCGTCGAAGTCGATCAATTTGTATGTACGGGAATCCGTGTCCGGGTACACGGATTCCACCCAATCAAAATTGCCGTCTTCCGACTCCACGGTCTTAATGGCAACGACTCGTTTGCCTTGCAGGGCGAGCAGGATTTTCTTCATCTACAGCCCTCCTCAGATTTGGTAGTCGGAGTGTTGTCCGATGTCGATGGATACCCACGCACGATCAATCCGCATGTAGCCGTATCCGCCACCTTCATGATTTCTCATTCCGACGTGTACACCAGTCAGATACCAATCGGGGATATGGTCAATGCGGCATCGCAGAAGCACTTCTTCGCCTACCATACCCGCACGCACCGTACGTACTGTCCATCTATCCAAGATATTTTCAGAATCGCCAGTATAGAGAACAGCCTCGAATTGGCTCCCGGGATTATCGACACCACATTCAACCAATATATTGAACCATTTCATTGATGGCTCTTTGACGGCCCAACAATAGAAGCATGTTGACAGGCTTTGAGCCCGAATCCATGAACCGTATCGTTCGCCAGTGCCAAAGAACTCAATGGTTGTTACCACACCGCGCTGTGCTTTCGGCGGTTCCGGCGGCGTGTAGTTGATATTTCCGGTCTGGCCGTTCCACGAAAGTACACCGGTGTTGCGTACCGTTGCGGTGCCTTCAGCGTTGGTGTTGATGTCAATCCCTTCACCTTCAACCAGCGCCACGATGCCGTTGTTGTGGATGGTCACATCATTGCCGGATTGCGTAACGATGATGCCGCGCCCTTGCATAACCCGGTGGACGCCCGTGTTCGTGATGGTGACTTCGCCGGTGCTTCCGCTGAGGAAAATTCCCGGGCCGGAGAAGATTTTGCGAACCCCGGTGTTCGAGATCGTCGATTCACCTTGGCTGTTGGTGACGACCGAAATTCCTTCGCCTTGGATGTTCTTGATGATACCGGTGTTTTTGATCTTCCAGACCTGATTGCCCATGTCTTGGACATCAATGCCGCCGCCAATCCCATCGTCAATCAGTTCGACGACGCCGGTGTTGTGTACGACATAGTCACCGTTACCGTGATGCACGACGCGGGTGCCGCGTCCTTCGGCGACTTTGTTTAGCGAGCCGACGCCTGTAACCTCTCCAGTCTGGCCGTTGTACGACGTGACCCCGGTATTCTTGACGAGGTATTTACCGTCGCCCATGCTGTCCACCGCAATACCGGTGCCGGACGTAATCGACGGCCAGCGCCCGGTCAGCGTATATCCGGTCGCCGCAGATCCGGTCACAACCACGCAACCATCGGCGGATGCTTGCAGGCTGAGTGCGTTTTTGATCCGGTATCCATCGGACGGATTCCCGGTGATCTCGATACCACCCGCCTCGATCAGCTTCATGATGTTTTCGATGGTGATACCATATGCCGGATCGCCAATGACACGCAGACCGCCGTTGGTTTGGATGTCCAGCGCATTTTTCAGGTGGTATCCTTTACGAGCATCGCCTTCGACAATGATGCCATCAGCCGTCAGGTTCATCCGGTTGGTGATCCTGTAGCCGCGTACCGGGTCGCCGGACACTTCAATGCCGCCTTCGGGATCGTCTTCGATGAGCATCGAGTTCTTGATGATGTACCCTTCTTCGGCATTACCCGTCACCTCAATGCCGCCGAGGCTGGTCAGGCTCATATTGTTCAGGATCTTATAAGTAACATCGTCGATAACCTGAACGTCGATGCCTTTACCCTCGACAAAGACCGGGCCTTTCAGCACGTCGATGCCTTCGATATGCTCCAGCACAAGCCCCCGGGTTGCTTCGAGGCGTTGCGTGTTGGTGATTTGATATCCGGTTTCCGGCGAGCCGCCGACATGAATGCCGCGCCCGGCGGTAATTTCCGGGCCGAGGCTGGAGATGCGTACGACATCGTTCAGCCGCTCCAGCTTGATATTAACCCCGGCGCGAAGCCGGATATCGTTCAGGCCGTCCGCGTCGATCCGGTGCTTTGTTTCACCGTCGTCGATCTCGATCCCCTTAAAGACCTTCAAGTCGGTCAGGTCGCTGATGCTGTGTTTGTGGTCATACAGGTCTTCCACATGGAATCGGCTCATCAGGCCGTCCTGCGTCCGGGACGCAATCGGGATATTCGCCAACGACACGATGGTTTCCTTGGCAAACTGTGGACTTCCTTCTTGCCATACGACCAGTACCTTGAGTCCTTCCGGCACCTTCTCCCGCAAGCGAATCGTCCATTCATCCACTTCGTAGAAGTTCGCGTAAGATTGGCGAATACCTTCGATGTAGACTTGAACGGTGCCCCGGCCCAACTGGAATTTGCCTTCGGACGGATCAATAGAGAACGTGTCTTGGTCGGCTTCGGAGATGAACAGATGCTCCTTGAACTCGGTCGGCGAGTTCTTGATAACCATCTGCTGGCGCTCCTCGCCGTTTTCAATGACAGTCTCGATATCGAAGGTGATGCCAAGATCGCCGCGAATACGGAGCGTATCCATCTTGAAGATGGCGTTAATCACGTTCTGGAACGGATTTTCTTCCGTTGCCGGGAGATCGACCAGTTTCACGTAGCTGAATGCATTCTGGTTGACCTCTGCGCCCCACTCGATGGAATCCAGTTTCTCCCGGTCGGCGGTGGTGAGCCCCCGGCCTCCGCCGCCGTCCAGAATGTTGCCGTCCTTATCCCGGATGTACCCGTCAACCTTCAGATCGCCACCGACGACAAACGGTTCGTCTTTAGACTTGGAAATCACGCCGTCGCCGATCTGAATAGCCCCCATGCGATCCGGGTCGCCGAATACACCGGCAGGTTCACTGGTCGTGGTCGCATGGATCTTCTTCAACGTAATGTCCATGTTCTCGCTGAAATGACGCTCATCCAGCGTGCCCGCCTGAATCTGGTCGCCCGTAAATCGGCCAGCCATCGGTGCCACGGAAGACAGGACGGAGACTTTGCTGACCAAGTCAGAATTGACAACAAGGCCGCCCTCTTGCGTTTGGTTCGCCAGAAGGAACTGGATTGTATTCCAGCCGGTCTGCAAGTCCAGTTGCAGAACCTTCTGCGTCTTGCCGAAGTTGCCGCCATCTTCCTGATACGTCGCCTTTTCGACGCCGTTCAGGTACACCACGCAACGGTCGGCATAGAAGATACCGAACGTCACCCGGGTCGGCGTCGGCGTGTAGGCGATAATCGTATAGCGGCGCATCGTATTCGGCAACACATGGAAGCCGTAGGGCTCATTGATGTCAGCGTTCAGGAAATGCTTGTAGCCGACCTTGATGTCCGTCAGATTGGCTTCATCGAACATCTCGTTTGTCGGCGTATCGAATACGCGATTGATCTCCTCGACCTTCCACGGAATCATGTAGGCATCCATCTGCGTCTTGCTGTACGCATCGACGATGACGGCGTCCTCAAGCTGTTTGATCCGCCTCTCATTCGCCTCGATCTTCATCGTGTTGGCGTTGATGGCGTTTTGCAGATCAGACAAACTGAACCGCTCACCTTCCAGTACGTCAACCCGGTTCTCCAAACTGGTGATCTTCAGGAACAGTTGATTGTCCGCATCTTGGCGGTTCAACATTTCCGTATGCAGTTGCTTGATCAGCGCGATTTCGGCGTCACTGTACGACTTTGTGTACGTGCCGTCTGCGTTTTGCGTAATTTGCGACATCCTTCACACCTCCTATGCTATCGCATTGACCGCACCGGACGGCACGCTTTCGTTGCCGTTGGTGTCTACCGCCGTTACGTAATAGTAGTACACGGAGCCCGTTGCGATGCCGCCGGAGTCCGTATAGGTGGTTGTCGATGCGTCGAGCGTGGCGATCTTCAGGAACGACCCCGTCAAGCCGGACGGCGAACGATAGACATTGTACTTTGCCAAGTCGGGCTCGGTGTTTGCCGCCCACGACAGCATGATGGATCCGCCGCCGCCAACCGCATTCAGACCCGTCGGAGCATCGGGAGCAATGGTGTCGATTAACGTCGGCACGCCGAATACCACCGCCGAATCCAGCGACTCGTATCCGGTATTGTCCACCGCCGTTACCTTGAAGTAGTATGTATTGCCATCGACCAGCCCCGTCACCGTATAGGTCAGGTCGCTGATGTATCCCGTGTTGTTGTGCCGCGTCCATGTCATACCGCCGTTGACAGAAATGTAGACGTTGTAACCCACCACGTCGAACTCTTTGTTCTTGAGCCACGACACAACCAATGTACCGCCTGCACCGGTATCCAAAACGTTGACGCCTTCCGGCGGAGCAGGAGCCGTGATTTTGGCGATCTCGTCGAGAATCATCTGGTCGGTTGCGTCGAACATTTCCTTCTCGGTGCCGAGGAACTTGATCTCGGTCTGGCCTTGCGCGTTTGTGTACGGCCCGTAGACGAGCGTTTCCCATGAAGCGACGCCGCGCATGATCGTGATGGTGTGATCCAGACGACCATCATTGCTAAAGTCATAGAACAGGTATGTCTCATCGTCCGGCGTCTTGACATACACAAGCCGGTCGCCAATCTTCGGATCAAAGTACAACCCGGTGGTGCCGGGTCGTCCGAGCCAAACTTGATGCGACAGGTGTTCGGCTGACAGCGTGCCGATAACATCCGTATCCAAGTTGACCGGACTTACGCCGTCCTGACCGTGTTGGTGATCTTTCGGGTGGTGGTCGTCTTCGCCGATATCCAAGAGGTGTTTGTGGCTGACAAGCCCGGAACCGTCCGTGCCATCGTGGCTGTGTTCTTGCGGGTGGTGATCGTCCGGGCCGATTTCGAGCAACTGCGAGTGCTTGATGCTGAGCGGCTGATCGTTCGGATCTTGGTTATTCGGATCTCCGATGATGATTCGGGTGCCGTCCGGCATTTTGATTACTTCAAGCTCCGGGTCGCGAAAAAGCACCGCCCACGAGTTGAGACGGGGTGTTTTGTCAAACACCGTTCGTGTAAATCGGGCTCTCAATTTCAGCTTTTGGCCGTCCGTCGGAATCTCGAACGGCTCGCTGTTGCCGAGCGGAGGCTCGAAGAAGTCCACGCCGTTGTTGCTGACGGAGATGATGATATCGGTGCCTTCCGGCACATCGTAATCGGCGATCACCATAACCTTCTTCATCAGGCTGGAGTTCGGATTGACATACGTCTCAGAATAGAGATAGCCATCCGCATCGGTGCTTCCGTCCGGGAAAACAATTGCCTGTTCTGCTTCGGAAAAGACGAGGCCGCTCGTTTTCGCCAAGTCAATCTTGGTTGTATTCTCGAACAAATCGACCCACAAACCGTTCAGGGTGCGATGATGCTCTAGCACAAACAGCGCTCTGTCAAGAAAGTCTCGGTCTTGTCCCTTGAATAATTCCTTTTGGGATGCCTCCGAGACTCGCTGAAGGGCGTTTACGTCGTCGGCAGAAATAATCTGGTTCGCGTTATCCTGCCGACGATCAAAACGTACATAGCGTTCGTTCATCAGGGCGTCACCCCTCATGCAAAATCAACCGCTGTTGCAGTTCTAAACTTATTATATCTTAGCCCACAGTCATGTGGAACTCTCGGGCTGAGAGATTTACCGGCGAGCCCGGAGCCGTTGCGTCGCCGATGACGACAGACACCGACGCGATGGCTGAGTAGTTGCCGCCCTTGTCCACAACCCACAACCCATAAACGTAGTAGTTGTTGTCCGGCACATCTTCGATGTATTCCACCTGATCCAAATTCGTGATCTTGGCAACCGTAATAGCATCATTCCCGTCGTAGCTCGGCAGGGAGCCGTCATAGCTTTTGCGCCGGATCAGGATATGCGACAGGTCTACCTTGAATGCAATCGGGCCTACGACCGCGCTTGGCTCGCTTGTCATACCGACACGGTTTTGCGTGCGCACTCGGTACATGGATGTGCGGCTGTCCGTACTATCCTGCACACGATCCCACTTGAGCGTTACTTGTGCATCGCCGCGATTTCGGTACAGGAACACATCCGCTGTGAGCCCGGTGATCGCATCCGGCGCATGACGGTCGATCATGTATTCGTAGAAGACGTTCGTCTTCACGCGGGCGATTTGTACCCATCGTCTTCCGTCGTCGGAGCGCTCGATGATGTATGGCCGGTCGGCGAGCGGCTCCCGAAGAAAAGCGTTGCGCAGTTCGCTGAGTTTGGAGTATCTCTGCTCGTCGATAGCCGCGTCAATCCGATAATAGTACATTTTGCCGCCCGGCACGGCGACATCCCACCGGAGGATGACCCGGTTGCGTTCCAGATCTTTCTCCAGCGTTACGTTTGTCGGCGCGGCGGGTGCCGATGTATCTTTGGCTTCCGGCCCATAGTACGTCTTTCCGGGTTCCTCAATTTCATAATCCCATACTTGGACGCCATCAAAATGATACTCCGGCACCCGAACATCCGCATTGAAGGGAATCGGTTCGTCGAAGACAACCTTGCCTTCTACGGTGTCCAGCACGAAATCAAACCGTTCCTCGCCGTTCACTATAACCTTGAACGGGAAGTTCTGGTCGTTGTGCTTCAGCAGGATATTGTTGTGAGCAACGGCATAGGTGCGCTCGCTTTCCCGCACAAGCTTCTCATTCGTGACTTTGATTGGATTGATTCCCTTCGGGTGTTCGACCTTCATCACGACGCGATCCAAGCTCATCTTGTGGTTGATGTCCGGTTGCTCGTCACGAAACACCCGATAATATTGGGTTTCCGAATCCTGATTCCGGTTCCATGTCAATCTGATTCGATTTGGCAACGGTATCAGCCTCCTGCATCCGTGCCGATCTCGATGATTCTGTCGGCAAGTTCAAAATACGTCTCGAAGTTCTCGTTGAGTATATTATCCCCCTTCGTCTGTCCGGGAAACAAGATGATATTTCTCCACGGCGTATGATCGCTGATGACGTACAGCGGCTCGGCCTCCATATCGAACTCGTCGGTATAGAAGATTGTGTAGCCGTATTTGAGCGCGTCCGACAACTGATCGTCGATCAGGCTGATGACAGGGCTTGTCACATCGACATTGCCTTCATTCAGCCGGAATACGTCAATTGCATCTGCGCCGTTTTTGCTGGACGGAGAACCATTGTCTTCTTTGCGCCGGATCAGAATCTCCTTCGGACGGGCCCGGATGATGCAAGGCTCAATCTCCAGCCATTCGGTTGCTTCCCCGGTGATGTCTTCTGTACGTATCCGATACCAATAGCTCGACCGCTCGTACTCCTGCCAATAGAACCACGGATTGTCGAACTCAATCAGCGCCTCTTTGGACGACAGCGGCGTGATCGAGAGATTTCGCACGTTGGTCGGCGGGTCAATGAGGATTGGATCGTCATACCAGTCGATCATGTTACTGAATGCAACGGGCTCCCATGTGACGCGATCTTTCGACCGTTCGATGCGGAAGAAAACCTCCGCAGGATCCTGTATAAGCTCGATGCTTTTCGTTACGGAGTATGGCGAATAGTTGCCGTCGGAGTCTTTGGCCCGAATCCGGTAGAAATAAAGCATCGGAAGCGGATCGTTCAGATAATGGATCTCGATCTGCCGAGTCGTATAGTTGTACGAAAGCTGAACCCGGATAGGAAGCCGGAGCCCGGTGGCCGGAGGGCCGACATAAGAGACTCCGCTTTGGGCTCCGTAATCATCCTTGAAGTCGATGGCCTGATAATTGTAGGACATGTAGACGTTGCGGCCATCGGCAAGACCAAGATCGCCATTGTGGATTTCGATCATCTTCTCGTTCGAGAACAACAAAACATCGCGAGGCAATACCGCTGTGTCGCCGACGAACACTTCGGGGAACGGATCCTCATCAAAGTGACGGGAAACATGGAAGGCGTACGGCGTTTCCGTATCCCTGACGAGTTGTTCGGCATCCGCCCGGTGCGTTGTTTTGAACGCGGACGGCTCAAAGATCGTGGCGATCAGCTTGCCGTTTTTGGCAATGTCCGCGTCCGTCGAGCGGTAAATCTCGAACGTTACGTCATTGATATGGACATGTTTGTCGATATGCAATACAACTCGGCGTGCCATATTACCCCTCCACTACTGACAGACTGAACGTCGGACGTTCCACAGCGACATCCACGTTATCTTCAACGTCGATCACTTCGACCACAAGGTCTTCGGGAATCGACAGAAGCTCGTCGGAGTCTTCGATGAACTCGATAATCGGCAGGATGCCGTAACCAAGATGCTTCGCCAGCTTTTCCTCGACTTCGGATTTTGTGAACCGCCCGCCGTACTCTTTCAGTACCTTCCGCGTGATGCGGAATACGGCCACGGCGTTTTCCGAATACGGCTTTCCATCCCAACTGCCGATATCCCAATAGAAGAACGATTCGCTCTCGAACTCACGCATGATTGCTTCGTTGATCTCCGGCTTCAGCCCGCCGCCGCGCATCCGGGTATCGAGGAATCGAATGCTCTCTCGGTTGGAGTTTGGCCGGACGTGAATCTTGGCAATCAGCAATACGTTCGGTTCATCGACCTTCTCGAAGGCATGAAACAGCGTTGCTTTCTGGATACCCTGAATCTCGTATCCGTTATCTGTTGGCACCATCTTCATCGTTGGCCGCAGATACAGGTAGATGGTTTCGTTAATCAACCAGAAGCTCGGCAAGTCTTTGACCGTGCCGTCGTATTTGTCCCGGATGGTAACATAGTGGCCCGCCGTCGGATTCAGATCAAGGCTCCAGAACCGACCGGATTGTTCGTCATAATACCCCCGGTACACATACGCTTCTTCCTCGTACTGATAGTACACTTCGATATTGTCGTTCTGCGTGATTTTGCCATCAAGCTCAAACACGCCGTCGAAGGTACTCCACGACCTGATGTTGATGGGTTTGCCGTTAACGCGCACCGTTGCATTCAGAACTTTCTCGCCGTCGAACTCGATATACAACGGTGTGTACATCACTTTGATTTGGCTGTCATTCAGGATGCGCGGCTTTTCCTTTTGCACCTGCACATACGGCACACCGAGTTGAGGAATGAACCCTTGGCGGTAGTATTCCGGGATGGAATAGCAGTAGGTAACGACCTTATCATCCTCAACAACATTCCGTTCAAACCGACCGTTTTTGATGCGGAGATACCAACTATACCGGGACTCTATTTCGCGCGGCGGCAACACCTGAATTTGCTGGTTGTCGTTCAATCGAAGCGCATACGTGTGATTGAACTTGTAGGCGTAATACTTTGAAGTCGCGATCACATGGTAGACGTTCTCCACATCCATGTAGTTGATCGGAATGATGTTGCCGCTGTTGTAGGTGGCAAGAATCCGGTCAACAGGCTTGTCCTTGATGTAGATGGAGATCGCCGCGTGCGCTTCCAGTTGCACTTCGATTCCGTACCGGTATTTGTCGTTCAGGTATTTTTGCGGAATGCTGAAGGTGTCATACTCCATCACCGCTACTTCCTTGTCGCCTTCGTCCGGGCTGATCGTGAAGTTGATCGTGTTGCCAAGGTCGAAGGATTCCTGAAGCCCTGCGAGATCAAAGAAGAAGTAACGCAGGAACGTTCCGATGCGCGGCGACAGCGCGTCAACGGCGAGCGTCTGATTGCGCTCGCAAACTTCCCGGATCTGCTCGTAGTTGCTGAAAGTCACAACACACAGGCTGATCTTTTTGTTTTTGGCCTCGATGATCTTCTCCTCAAGCGCCCCGAACGATTCGTACCGCCCGTCTGTTACCAGCACCAAGAATTTCAAGTTCGTTATCTCGGTGGAGACTCGATTGAATTTCTCCGGGATCTTATCCAGCTTCTCGATGGCCGCGTCGATGGCCGGAAACGGGTATGTGATGTCGGAGTCCTCCACATCCTTCAAGAACTTCTGAATTAACGCTTCGGAATCTCCGATCATTTCTTCTTGGAACGGATTCACCGTATAGTTATAGGCAAATCCGTTTACGGCAAATTCGGGATGGAAGTTGCGGGCCGAGTTTACGATATCCCGGATAATGATCGACCGCTGGCTTTTGTCGGAGTCGTATCGCTTAATCGAATTGCTGGCGTCAATAACGAAGCTGATGTTCGCAACCGTGTTCGGAACGCCCTTGAGAGGCCGGATGCGAAACTTCAGCTTTCCGGTTTCCTCGATAGGGGATTGACTCCTGCGGGCGTTCATCGGGATCCGAATCCGCTGAACACCGGAGACGTTTGTCGTCGCGTACACCGGCGATGAACCGTCCAGTCGGGTAAAGACTTTCACCACATCGTTGTCAGAAATGACAAAGTATTTCTTCTTGGCCCGGACATCATAGAAGAAATCCTTGTCCGCGAAGTATTTCATGATCTCCTCTGCCGTTGTGGACGTGAGGAGTTTGTTGCCGTTCACGTATTCGTTGCGTTCTTCGACAGTCAACGAGTTGATATTGAAGACGTTGTCCGAATACCACGGCGTCGTGAAGATGTGCTTTTCGCCTTTGATCTCGATCTCAAGACCAACCTGATACCGGAAGAACTCCGGTTTTCGGGTGTCGTCAATCGGCGGCGTCGGCACGTAGAATTTGCTGTAAGCCGGATGCGTGCCGTTGGCCTGATAGTACGTTGGCGAATTGTCCCGGCGACGCACCTGATCGAGAATCTTCACCATATCGTCAAGCCGGGTGAACGCCCTGTGCAGGTTCAGCGATTCCCGGTATCCGGCGAATGTTTCTGTGCGCCCGTCAGGCAAAACGTTGACGGCGTTGTACACGACGCTGTATGTATCGCTCTCGCTGTCTTTGAACGAGGTGAACACGATGATTTTGTACAGGTTCTTATGGTTCGGCTCCTCAATCAATTGCACCCGGTACGGGCGATCAATCGGTTTGCCAAACCGGTCTACAATCGTAATGCCGGTGCCCTGATACATCCCGTACTCGTCCGGCCCCATCTTGTCGTAATGCCAATACGTCAGCACTTGGGCATAATATAGCGGCGTTTCACCCTGAAAAATGTTCGTGATCAGAACATCCGTCGTCGGCAGTTCCATGCGGCCATCCTCTGTCGCCAGCAGGAGGGAATTGTCCGGGTGCATGAAGATGTCGCCGATTTGGGCGTTCCGCGTATTTTCCATGATTGTATTGGAAAGATCGGTTATAAGCACATTCTCCCGGCTGTTGACAGCCGGGATGTGTGCATAGGCCAGGTTGACCGCGTCCTTTGGGACGCGGTTTCCGAGCCGGATTCGGTATTGGCCTTCCGTAATTTCTTTGATGTGGGCTTTTGTTGGCAGAAACATGGCTACACCCCACTTACACCCAACAGGATTTGCTCCCGAATCGGCTGAAGATTGTTGTCATACGTTTCAGCCTCAATCAAGACGTAACCGTCTGTGGAGTCTGTTTCAAGGCGACGGTTCACAAACTCGAACTCCGCTGTGAAGTTCAGGCCCGCTACCGGTTCGACCACCGTATCCTGCGACAAGACGACAATATTGCGCCGGTCGCTCGGCTGATAGGTGTACTGAACCTGCAATTCTCCGCGCTCATCCGTCGTTCCGATCTCCGGTTCAAGAACGCCTTGATCGGTGTACATCTGCACGTTGCGGCCCGCCAGCGGCTCGTTGTTTGCGCCCATCACCTTTACTTTCAATTGTACAACATCTCCAAGCTCGACCATATTCTTTTCCGGCAAAATGGCGATTTTGTTGACCGAGTATGGTTCTACGAAGAAAACCTCCACGGTCTTTGAGATTTGCTTGGAAACGTCGCGGGAGATAACGCTGATATTGATCGTTGCCTTCGAGAGCTTTGTTGATTTCGGCGCGATATACAGCGCCGTTACCATACCGTTCTGGTCGCTGATGCGCTTCAGCACTTGGATGCTTCCCACGTTGCAACTGAAATCGGCTTTTTCTCCGACAACCGGGTTGCCGAACTCGTCGAGAATGATGGCGTTGATGATGACCTTGTCCTCCGAGCCCTTGTACAACGTGTTCGGATTGAACTGCACATCGAGCGTAAACGGCGGATAAACCGTATCGGTCAGGTAGATAAAGCCGCTGTTGATCTTGCTCCGAAGCGGGTTTAGGTCTACTTCCTTCGCCAGATAATACGCCGTCTCCTTGTTGACCTCGTATTTGATGTCCAGATACCGGGTCGCATCGTTGTTCGGATCGAACGACGTATGCACTTTAATCTGGCAGTAATCCTCCAGCGGTGCGTAGTTGTAATGCACATAGAAGGAATCCTTCAGTTTGTACAACACGCGGAACTTGGTGCCGGACGGGAAATAGCTCGGCAAAACCACTCGGTTCTCGATCAATTGCACATCTTCAACCTGCGCCCACCCTTCACCGTTCGGCGCATATACTTCCAACGTTCTCGGGTCGATGCCGGTGTATTGCAGGAACAGGTAGCGCTGATGTTCAACCAGCGGCTCCTCCATATTCGTCAGCGTTGGGTGCCCAAGATCATCTCGGAAATGTACCTGCCGCAATTGTACTCCAGCGGCGTTCTTGATGCAGATCGGGCTACCATGCTGAGGAATTGGCTTCAACACAACGCTTTGATCGTCCTTGTCGAAGTAGATGCGGATGTTTTGATACAGTACATCTCCGGCCCGCTGTGTCGCCCGGGCGAATACACGCTCTGTTCCTCGCGGATTGGTTCGCAACTGAACCGGATACACCGGGTCAATCTGGAGATGGTAATCCGTGAAGGCGAAGTTGTCGTTGAACTCGACGCCGCGCGACGCCAGATAGTCGTACACAATATCCTCCACGATTTTATCCGTGATGGGATATTCCTTCTGATCCATAATCAGTTCGCCGACCATTGGCACCGCATAAGTTTCGAGCGCGACGCCTTCTTTGATATGGCCGCCAAGGCGCACCTCCAAGATTTTCGGAACCACCCGAGTCAATTCGTACAACACCGGATTCACATGGATATTTGACACCTTCGGCCCAACGTAGGCATTGGATACAACCGCCATGCTTTTCAGAATCGGCGTCACCGGCGTACACTTTGAGGTGTTGACCGAAATGCGGTCAATTCTCGTCGTACCACGACCGCCGTAGTACATGTTGAGGTTGAACTTCATGACATCCGATCCGTAGTTGATAAGGACAGGCCCATTAACCTCGTAGAGTTGTTTTGTACCTGTGCGGATATGCACGCGGATTCTCGCCTTACGAGCATTCGGAAAACTCGTCAAGTCCATCATGTATCCCTTGGGCTGATAGTTGCCGCCGATATGGTGATGAACAGGCGGTTCCATCACAAACCACTGGCTTTGCACTCCATCTTGGTTTTCAAGCTGAATCTCAACCCGAACGTAAGGAGCCTGTTGGATAAACAGATCCCAGTCTACCTCAAAGTTCAAGCCTCCGATCCACACGTCGGGACGGGAAACTTCCGCACTGGTGACTTCAAACCACGGCGTTTCGTATGTGCCTTGATCGGGATACGGCCATCGCTCTTTTTCGTTCATCGAATGTCCATGAACGTTAACGCCCGAATAGTAGTTCGGATTGCCGTGGGCCGTAATCGGATAGATATCCATATTGTTGTTGATGCCGTCTTTGAACTTGTTGTAGTTCACGCTGACATAATTATAGTGCGCCGGTACAGACGGCTCAATTTCAATACGGTATCTAATGTGGGTTGTGCCATTAACATTCAACAAGGATGGTAGCACAGCCGACGCCTCTCCATTGAGATAAGTCTCCTTAATCTCGTAGGAATGTTCGTGAGTCCATACCCCATTGATTTTGTACTGTATGAAGAATTTGACGTTCTTCCAGTCTCCATTCCCATTCAGTACGATGCTCAAGACTTTGTCGAGGATTCCAACCGGGATTTCCTCCGACGTATAGGTAGCCTTCATCGACTTGTCGATAACCGAAATCGAGCCATCCGTGTTGATGCTCATGTTCGTGCGCCCGGAATGACTGGAGAAGTCTGCGTACGTGTCTTTCATGAAGTGTATGGATGTACAATCCACCAAAGACGGTTTGAGCTTGATGCGGTACATCATCCAGCCTTGCAACGGCGCAGACGGAATGCCATTTCTCCACGATGATTCGATCATGGAAGCATTCATAACATCCTGTGCCGTTGCGCCAAAGACGCTTTGAACAACATATTCGGCATTATCCGGTTCAATCTGGACACTGAATGCCAAGTTGGCGGCGTCTCCTACATAAACCGGTTGCGACGTGTACATACCTTCCTGCGTCAGATTGCTCAGTCGAATGCTGTCTCCGGCAACGATCAGGTTTTTTGCCCGGCTCGGATCGAAGTTGGACGGCGTAATGGTAAACGTCGGCCCCGGAGCGATGCCGCGCGTAAGCTGAATGATAATGGCGAGATACTCCTTGATGGCGGACGAAATTCCTATCGTATAGTCCTTCGTGTCCGGGTCGTACACAAAAGAAGCCGGAATCCACGGGCTTTCCGCTGTCGGCGTTCGGTAATTATGGTTCGGATCATCGAACGTCACCGTAAAGAATTTCACGTCCGAGGTTCCCGGAATGTCCAGCGTAACACGAAGCGTGCCGAGCGAATCCACGTTTTTTCCCAAATGGATCGGTGCCGTGATGTACATTCCGTCGGCGCTGGTTGCGATATTGTCGATCATCACAGCATTGCCGACAACAATCGTGCGGGTGCGGGTGCCTTGGCCGAGCAGAAAACTGTCGAAGTAGTAATCCGGTACTTCGGTATCTTTTCGATACCCTTCATACAGTTTAATGCGGTAGCGGATTTTGTCGGCGGTTTCCGGCAGATTGATTGGTTCGCCTACCGTCTGCGGATACCAAGTTTCCACATTGCCGAGGTAGTCGCTCGCACCCACTTCGACCTCGAAGCGTGCGCCGCCGGAAGCGGCTTCTCCGTCATAGATGACTTCAATCGGATACCAGTCCGTCACAGGCCGCCCGAACCGGAAGATCCGCGACGTAAAGACTCCTTCAGCGGCGTCATCCTTCAGACAGATCGAGCCGTATTCCTTATCCAGCGTGATGCCTTCACCGACTTCGCCTTGCAGGAAGTCTGCACGGGTTGTATCGACGAAATGAAAGTCTTGTGCATCGTAATGGCGAGCGCCGAATGCTTTGATGATGTACGGGAACTTCATCACGTACATCTCGTCGATATCACCATCGCGCGGGCGTACGCGGTCGTCAACGTACAGGAACCATTCTTGCTGGTTCAAATAGTAGTACCCGGAATGGATGGACGGATACCATGCCGTTTGCGTTTCGTTGATGATGCGGGCCTGCATCGGCAGTTCGATGAATGTGCTGTCCTCCGGGAAGAAATTCGTGACTTCCCGCTCCAGCGTGATTTCGACGTTCGGATTCGTCGAGGTCAGAATCAGCTTGTAGTTGCTGATCGGTGTTTTTGCGTTGATCTCTTGCCACATCAAATCAAACAGCGGCGATGGAATCCGGTCGGTAAATTTCAACACCGCGCCCGCAACGACTTCTTGCAACTGGCCCACCGACCGGGCGGATTCCCAAATACGATTGTAAGTGACGCCCTCAATCGTCTCCTGATACTCGCCTGTGATGTAGACCTCATATCGGAATACCTCCAGATTGGGAGCCGGAGATTGAATATTTCGCACAACAAGGTCAAGGCCGTCGCCGACGCCGGATTGGAAAGCCGAAATCTTCGGCATCCCCTCCTTCTCGTGGTCGTACGAAATGCCATAGAACGGATCCTCCAGATCGCTCGGATCAATTGGATCCGGGATATTCGGAATGACGTGCGGCGTCGTGAACTCGACCGTATTGCTTCGCAGGCTATCGCCGTTGTCGTTGTAAGCAACGATGTACATATGGTACGTGGTGTTCGGAAGCAATGTGCTGATCGTGTGTTCACGCAGATCTTTCGGCACCGCCGCCGCAAATGCGCCGTCGCCGAAGAAAATCTTGAAGCCGACCGCCGGGAAGTGTTCGTCCTCCTCGTACACCCACGTCAACCTGACGCTGGTGGTGTCCAGCACTTCAGCCCGCAGATCCATCGGCGGCAGAGGCTTGCCGGTCTGATCTCGCCCATCAGATAGCGTTATGGCCGTCGCCAGCGGCGTGAACGGCCCTTTGCCACCCCGGTTGAACGCCCGAATTTTCCGCTGATAGACGTTCAGCGAGTACAGGCCAGTTTCAATGTATTGCTCAGTATTGGCCGGGATCGTTGCGATCAGATTGTCGTGCTGGTCGTAAAGCTCGAAGCCTTCTTCGTCATGGTTGATGTCCTTCCAGAACCAGTAGATGGTTGTGTCGGACACCCCAATGCCGTAGAAGTTCACCGGCGCATTCATCGGCGGAGCCGGAAGTTCGTCCATTGTCGTGACTTCAAACGGGTTGGACGGTTCGGAATGACCCGCCGAGTTTCTCGCCCGCACGCCGCGCACATACGTTGTGGATGGCGACAATCCCGTCTCCAGATACGACGATGTACCCTTTGGCAAATCGTTAACCAGAACGATGATATTGCCAAGCTCATCCCATGTGATGAGTTCATATGCCGTCTCATTGAAGGCATTGTCATTCCACGTCCACAGGATGGATCGGTCGGAGATCGGCGTACCTTGGAAATTTGTCGGCTTGATCGGAATTGTACTTGCGGTTGTTATAGTTACCATGTTGGATGCCGCGCTCTCACCTGCGGCATTGAAGGCAACAACAACCCGCTTGTACGTCGTGCTTTCGGCAAGTCCGGTTTCCGTGTACTCCAGCACGTCTTCGGCAACCGTTGCGATGAGGTTGCCTTGATCGTCATAGATATGGAATCCGTCTTCGCTGTCATCCGCATGTTCCCACGTCAGCTTGATGCTGTTCAGCCCGAGCGCTTGGCCGACCAAATTTGTTGGAGCCAGCGGCGGCGAAGTGGGCAATTGCTGATAAGCATAAATTTTGGATGCCGGATCTGAGGTAACATTCGCGCCTTCCGTCCGGTCAAAGATCACATGGACGCGAGGTTCGGACGATGACAGACGAAAAGACTTCCATGTGAACGATTCGTAGTTCACATTACTCAGAAAGGCATCCAGTATGGGTTGCAGGATTTGGGAGACGGATTGCATCGAGATCAGCTTTGCTGAAGCCGCATCGTAGAAGGCGTTTGTGACATTGTTATCTTTGAGAACTGTGGACAACGTGACCGGCGAGTTTGTTTTGGCTTGGAAACCTCTCCACTTCGCGAACTCCTGTCCTCTGACCCACGGCCCGAATGCGCCTTGACGATACGGACTACCGCTCGTATCCGTCCAGTTGATAATCAGCGAATTGTTGAGGTAGATTTTGACGTTTGCGTCCGTCAATTCGCACCTGAATTTGTAAACCGTCGAGGTGTTAAACACCGGATGCTCGGCATCGGCGACCATGATATGTTGGGTGCCAATGACTTTGTACAACCGGATGTTCCGCGTACCCCAATTCACGTAACCGCCATTGAACGTCAGGTAGTAAAACGAAAAGCGGTCGATATACCGCATGAAAAACCCAACTTCATAGTTCCCGGATCCGGCGGGTTGCAGATCAACTTCAAAGTATGTATCGCCCAAGTTGATGTCGTCGGGATTGTAGCGGCCTGCGTAGGTTCCAAACGCACTCCGGTATTGCAACCATCCGTTGGCATCGAGCCCCCATGTCGCGCGGTTGTCGCTGTTGTAGTTGAACAAATACCACAGCGAGTTGATGGATTCGCCGCTCCAGAAGCGCTCGCCAACGTAGCTGGCGTCACCAGAGACGGTCACGTCGAAATAGCGAGTTGCCATACCAGCCCCTCCTACTCTTTGTATTTACTCCAGTTTAGGAAGCGGGCATCGTTAAAACTTGGGATGAATCCGTAGCCGCTCATCTTGGCATCGGCGATATCCCAAAACGATTCGTTCCATATGAATTGCCCCCACATTACGGGCACTTCGTTCGTTATCACGTCTACATAGTATTGTAGCATCGGCGTTGCAAGACGGTCAATTGAGTACAGTTCCTCTTGGAAAGCGTAGTCACGCTTGTCAAAGAACTTGTGCATTTCCAGACCAGCGACAAATCGTACGTTGCGTATCCTTCCGAGATAGTTGAGGTCAGCCTTCAGGACAACACGCTCGGAGCGATCCATGTAGGTGTTTTCCACCGGCCAAGCCTGCCCGTCCACTTCAATTGAGTCAAGGACAATATTGGCGTGCTTGAGCGTAAGATCAACGCCGCCGTCCTGCCAGATCTCTTTGACGTACAGTCCGAGATCCCGGGCCAGCGAGTTCATCAGGCCACGGTAAGTCGAGTTTGCCGGATGCCGGAACACATCAAGCAGGCGCTCCTTGTATTCCCTGTTTCTCTCGCCATACAAGCGCGGCGTATCAAGCAGAAGTCCAAATTCGTCAAAGAAGTTCCAGACGTGATGGATGCCGAGCGGAATGTTCGTCTCCAATACGATTTGACCTTCCGTGTTTTCCATCGTCAGCCGAATGTGGCCTTCCGGGTATTCGGCGGTGACGCCATACGCCTTGCGAACGTAGATCACCTTGCGCTCCCAATCAATGAAGTACGGATTATGGTAATAGATCTCCCTGTGATTAAGCCATTTGACATTCAGCCCGCGCAGGAACTCTTTCAGCGTAAGCACCTGAACCAGCTTCATGCCGTCGCCGACAAGCGTAATGCGATCCTCCGGCAAGAGGCTACTCGGGAGCGTCGCTTTGTACACGATATCCACTTGATTGATGTCGGCGGAGTCGATGTATTGGTTGTCGAAGGCGTATTGCAGATAGAATTGAATGTCCTCGAATTGCAGGCCGAAGATGTTCAAAAATTGCGCTCCGATGCTGTTCTTGTCTTTGCGCATCTTGAACCACCGAGGCAGTTCCTTCATGATGCTCGCGGTGATTTCGGAAAAGCGACTCTGCATGTTTATCCCTCCATAGGAAAACTAGCAGGAGCAAAGAGCCCCTGCTAGTGCATGTTCTCCCCGTGCCAATCCCGAGGATATTTCCTGATCGGTTTGCAATCGGGCTGAGGTGTGGGTTGTGGATTGTATCCAATGCCGTAAGCGCCAACTCCGGTCAGTACCTTATTGATACGCTGGCCGATTGTACCATCAATCGTCAGGCCGTCTCCTTCTTTGACCCGTTGATGACGGGTGCCGCGCGGCTCGCTTTCAATGACGCGATACTGGCGGGAGCCATCCCGGATATGCGTTGCGACAATAGCGCCAAGTGCAGGTTCTACGCTGATTGCGGTGATCGGATGTCGTACTTCAAAACCAAACAGTGAATCCGTCACCCATCCGGTCTTGTTCTTCGTCGTTTCGCGGAAGCTTATGACGTTTTGTTTCACCGGAATATTTTGCGCCTCAATCGTTGCTTGCACTCGGGAGCCCGGAACAATATCCTCGTGAAGAAATCTTCCGCTATAGACAGCCATAAGGGATCACCACCTTACGCCATCTTCAGAAGCAGAGCCGTACGAGGGAAGTTGTTTTGGCCTACGCCACGAGAGATGATGACTTTGTACCGCGTGCCGAGAACGTCGATTTCGTCGCCATCGACCAGTTCGCCGGGATGCGTACCGTAAATGCCGTCGAGTTCGCCGCGAAGTCCTTCGTTTCCGTACCCAAAATGCAATGTTTCAAGGAAGTAGGTGTTCCCCCAAGACGGGTTCGCGGGCGACTGTACGGAGAACCAGTCGTAGTTCTGGTACATCGTATTGATGCTGTCCTGAAGCACCGTGATCTTGTTGTTAACGCCGCCGCTTTCGCTTTGTGCCTTGACAATACAGAGATGGTCATTCGGATCATAGCGAAGCGGCATCCCCAAGAAGATGACAGTGTTTTGCCAAGCCGAAATCAGCTTGTCGCCCTGAACATGGATGATGACGCGGTCTTTCGTCACATTCACGTCGTAGCTGACGATCACATTTTCGTTCTGGATGGCGCTGTAGTAGTAGACATCCCAAGTTTGCAGGCTATCGAAGGCACCAGCCGTGTTGATTGCACCCGGCGTGTAATCCTTCGCCATACCTACCGTGAATCGCTGGCCGACCGTATGTTCACGGAATACCAAGACAATCCGTTCGTTGCCGGACGAGCCGGTGGACGTGTAGACACCGTCGGTCGCAACCGAAGATTCCTTCACCCACCATGCCTGCGTTTCGCCCGGCTGAACCGCCGTGATATGGTTCAGGATTGTCGTGAACAGGTTTTTGGCCGCCACACTACCGGAATAGTAAGCCATATTGCAACCCCTCCGCTACCTCCATGACGTACCACGAGTTCGGCAGATACTTGTTGTTGTTGAAGTCGTTGGCACGGCTGAGGATAATATAGGTTTTTCCGTCCTTTTTGAACGTGTCGTAATGCTGGAACTCGAAAGCATCGCCAGCTTCCAACGTGTACAGCCCGCTCAGTTCGCCGCGCGGCCCCTCGTCGTCATGCCCAATGAAGATCGGACTGAAGAAGATTTTGTTTCCCCATCCGTAAGAACGCGGAGGCATGTAGTAGTCCATCTCGTACCAGAAGTTTGGCGCGAGATTGCGACCACGCAGAGCCTTCCACATCGCTTCATTGTTGCTGTCCATCCGGGTTGATCCCGCAATCCCGCCAAAGTTGCAGTTCTTGTCATTGAGATCATAGCGTTTCGGCATTCCAATATACGTCAACGAACTGCAATTGCCGGAGTTGACCTTCAAACCTTCGCATTGGATGATCACCCGGTCTTTGTTGATGTTGAAGATATAGGCGACCATCAGGCTGTTACTGGTCGAAGATCGGTTCCATGTCACACACGATTGCGTGTGGCCGTTCCCGAATGCTCCCGGAACCCCCGGTGTACCCGGCGTGTACTTGTCGTAGAATCCAACCAGCAGGTAGTTGCTCAGTGGGTCTTGAACGCGAATGTAAAACTCGTTTTCGCCATCAATACCGGTGGATTTGTACACCCGGCCATCCGTTGCGATGTCGCTGGAGATTTCCTGATAACCTTCGGCAAGCATGGCGTTATGTAAGGTGTTGAGAAGCTGGCGGCAGTTGACGCGCCCGGCATATACTCCCATCACATCTCACCCCCTATTGGATTTGTTCAACAGCCAACCACGGCGTATTCCAGCAGTTGGATCGCGACCCCGCCGACCAAATATTGTGAACGGTGTATCGCTTGCTCCCAACCATGATTTCGTCTCCGTCTTGGAAGTCCGGCGGGTTGGAGTTGTTGAGTGCGTAGACGCCGTCCATCTTTCCACGGAAACCTTCAGCGGCATTATGATGCAGGAAGATTTCCCCGAGCAGAATCGTATTTCCCCAACCTTTGGACTTCCATTTGGTGAGCGTCGTCATCGTATAGAAGACGTTCGTGTTTCGAGCCCGGTCGCGAAGCCCCCGGCAATATCCGAGCAGAAGGTCATGGTCGGCGTTAGTGTTTACCAATGGTGATGACCATCGGCTGTTGGCGTGGGCCAATGGCGTTGTTTGCTCTTGCGCCGGATCATAGAATCGTTGCGGCGCACCGATCCATACGAAGCTTTTGACGGCGTTGGACAAAACCTTGTCGCCCTTCAGTGCCAACATGATCTTATCCTTATCAAAACTCAGCCAGTAGTGTACCGGCTGATTGGAGCCGTAAACTGAGGATGACGCAAAGTGGCAATTCTGTTTCGGCCCTTCATTCGTCACAATGCCGCTGAGCCCCTGTACCGGATTCGGCTGATAATCCTCGATGATGCTGAACTCGATGCCGTTGATGACGGTTTGTTTCATGCGGATAAAGATTCTATCCACACCGGATTTGCCGTTGGAGAAAAGAATAAAGCCTTCGTTTTGATAGCCGCCGGATTCCACCCGTGTCCAGTACGGCTCTACTGAACCCGCCGGTGGAGTCGTCAGCTTTTCTACCAGTGTGTCGATAAGGCGACTTTGCACTTCCTTACCCTGATAGAAAGCCATTTACCTCACCTCGACTCCTCGAATCTCAATATTGAACTTCGTGGTTACACCGCCTTTGTTGTGAATACGAACAAAGAACGATTTCTCACTCGGTTTATAGGGAACATTGACTTGATCGTACTGGAACCTGAGTTCTTCCAAGCTCTCGTAGATCGTCTTGGTCGTGTTTCCATCCAGCAGATCCACCACAAACGGCACGTTCTCAACAGACTCGATGCGGATGGTGCTGATCAGCACGCCTTCAATTCCGTCAGGAAATGGAATTTGGTAAACCACCGTGTCATTTGGGACATGAGCATTTGTGGTATAGTTAACCGAGACATACTTCATGGATCCACCTTCTGTCTCAGATTGCTTCACTTGCCACGGACTCAATCGTGTCCTCATGCCGCCCCCTCCTTTTCAGAGGAGTGCAACCCTGCACTCACTCATATTCTATCAAACCGCAAGTCGTTTTGCGAAGCCCTTTTACTCGACGTTGAACTTCAGCACAACGCTTGCGATAACGGTTTGATCGGAGACGCGGCGGTATTCGATGGGCATTTCATACGAGCCCGGCGTATCCAGTGTTGCACGGAACTTCACGCTGATGTCCTGAAGCGGGAACCCGGTCGCAGGCGGGCCGAAATATTCGGTAACGAGCGGATACCAGTTGCCGTCTTGCACCTCCAGATATTCGAGGCTCGACATTTCTTCCGGCTTCGTAAAGTACGCCAACACCATTTCGCCTTCGTTCTCGTTGGCGTAGGTGAACAGTTCAAATTCCGTGTTGACGCCTGCTTGAAACGTGCTGATCGACGAGAGCATCGAAGTTGGCGTTACAGATTTGTCGGCGGTCATCCGCCGCTGAATTTCTCCTTGGGTTTGCCGTACTTGCTCCTGCGCCTGCTGGAGATCTTCCTGTGCCGCATTCAATTGGGCAACCGTATTGTCGAGATTCGAGACCGCTTCGCCGAGATCGGAGACTGATGTTTCAAGATTGGATGCCAGCGCATTCAGATTGCTGAGCGCTTCATTCAGGTTGTCCAGCGACGATTGCAGGCCCGTCACATTCGACTCCAGCGCATTGATGCGGGTAACGACCGCATTCAATTCTTCCTGCGTTACATAAGCCATGCTGATAACCTCCTTGATTTCAGCGATGTCAGATTTGAGACTGTCGATAGTCTGCTGGATCAAGGTCAATTGATCCAGAATTTGCGAATCCACTGTTTGCAGATCGCTGATGGCGCTTTGAATTGCCGTAACCTGCGTGTCGATGGTAGAGATTTTGCTCTTGACGCAGGAGATTTGCACCATATTGGCGTCGATCTTGGGCTCTGCTGTACTCATGCGAGCTTCGAGAGAAGCCACGGCCTCCGTCAGAGATTTCTCCACCGGTTTTACGCGGATGCAGGGGAGCATCGCGATGTTACGAGGCCGTGTCTCGGTGTCGCCGTTTTCCATAGGCCCGGTTTTCTGACCGTCCGTTGGATAGTAGTCGTACCGGAAACCAGATTGAATAGCAAGACCATAATTCTTATTAACGCCCTGTGTTTCAGAAAGTATCGGGCCTTCCTTGACCCTATCTACGTTGCGGAAGTGCTTATGGTCTTTAATCGCATCAGCCTGTGCTGTACCAAATCCTCGGCCTACATCGACGCCTCGATTATGATCCCATCCACGAATGAACTCGCCGCGAAGATCTGGCAGATTAAAGGTTGTTGTACCATCACCCGCCCCGAACAATGTGCCGATAGCATTAAACAAATCTGAATATTCGGAACGAGACACTTCCCTTCCGTCACATTCCATCCATCCGGCAGGGGCCGTCATAGCGGCGAAGAAAGCGATGGTGCCGACCGGCACCCCATCTGCCGCGTTCGTCCCGGATGCCGTAATCGTGATCGTCTTGCTGGCTTCGTTGACGATTAAGCTGATATTGGCCCCCGCTTGTAATGCAAACTCCCCGTTCAGCTTGACGCCGTTGGCAGTAACACCTGTCGGCATTTCAGCGACTCTTGCCTCCAGCGTATCCAAATCAGCTTGAGTCGTCGCTGTGGAAGTCTCCAGAGCCGTCAGGCGATTATTAGCTGTTGCGTCGGCGGCTTCCAAGTTGGCGACATCCGTTTGCAGGACGGCGATCTTTTGATCGTGCAAATTGATGATCTCCAGAATGTCGCCGGTCGGCGTATTTTGCAAGTTATTGAGGATGACCTCAAGCTGTGGGAAGTCTTCCACAAGCCGCTGGACGGCTTGTGGAAGTTGGCTCATATGAAGTTGCATGGACTATCCTCCTCACAGCGGATTGATCGAGACGCCGTATTGCACAATCTCGGTCGCTCCACGAATATCAAAGGCCACTTTGGCTTGGTTGCGAATTTGCTCGTCGCCCGTAAACGTAAACCGATATTGGCTCTCGAAACTACCGTCGGGCAGTTTGACGCTGGCTTCTCGCACGCCTTCGACCCACGTTTGTCCGCCATCACGCGACATGTACGGAACAATGTAATCATTGGACGCGGTATTCGTAACCCACATCGTTCCGTATTCGATGTCGTAAATCTGATTGTAGACAGTGGATTCCAATCGTCCCGCTTCAACGTAATGCATCTGAAGCGTAAAGTCCCGAACAACAGGCGACAGCAAGGTATTGTTGGTTGCCATGCGGGCCCGTATCGTCGCGTAGGCCGTACCCAATCCGTCGCTAATCGAGAACACGCCGTCTTCGGAAACCGGCACTTCTGGTGCATCGGGGGCCAGTTGGATCGTCCATTGGATCGACGTTTCGTTCGGCGCATCCTGATTGAGAACCATCTTGCCACTGCTGACGCTACTGATCTGGAGCGTTTGTTCTTTGGACACATAAATGCCTTCATTCAGGTATTGCTTGATGTCCAGTTTCCAGTCCGTCACAATCGGCGATGTACTGGTGCCGACGTTGTTTTTTAGCGCCACACGAAGCTCGATGGTCGCCTCACCCGTCTTTTTCGGATTGATCCATTTATACTCCCGATCCAGATCAATCCTCTGCCATGCGGCTCCGTTGAATCGAATGAAGTATTCGACAACGCCGCCGTTTTCGACGTGGGTGGCACTCAGTTTGTATTCCACTTCAGACAGATTGGTTGTTAGCGGAATCGACTGTGCCAACGAGAAGCCGGTCGCAGGAGGATCAAACAACATGAATCCGGCGAAGCTTCCATTGGAGCTAAAATCTCCGGCAACGCCTTTTTCAACCAGACTGTACCAGTTACCACCCCACAAACCGAGAATCATGCGGTTTCGCAAGAAATCATAGTGCATTGCCGTCGTTGTGGGGTACGTCTCCGTAATCCAATACTTGTCGATGAATCGACCGTCTTCGATGTCAAATACCTCGACGAAGTATCCGTTATGCTCCTTGTACACACCCCACCACGGGAAGTACAGAAACCGGTTGTCGGCGGCGAATTGCATCGAGTTGTTCAGGAATCGGGACGGTTTGATTTCGGCAGAACTCCAGTCCAGCACTTTTTCTACAGACCATGTCACCGGATTGACGAAATAGATGGTATCCTCGACACGAATCAGCAGATGGGTTTGAGTTGCTCCTAAGCTGTGAATAACATCAGTTTTCCCCGAGCCGCCCGTCGTGTTTGGCATTCCTGCGGGCCATCCAAGGTCTTGTTGAGTTCCCCATACGGCACATCGCCTATTATTATTATACCAACGCGATTGCACGGTTGAGATAGTGAAACTGGATGTTACCGTAGAAAAAGAGCGTATTTTTTGATTATATCGTCCACCACCTTCGCTATCTTGTTGAAGGAAGTAAAGTTTATCGGTTTCGGGTACGTATACCAATGTTCTGATTGCAGAATTGGAGTAGTACGCACCCCATGTATGTGTTGAGTTATGTTGGGATGCACCAGACATATTCTCTGATGAAACATCAGGCACCCACATACTGCCTCCATCCGTGTTACGAAATGGACGGTTGATTGGAACGAGAGTTACATCCACTCCATGAACAGCGAACATGTGATTTTTGCCGGGCGCAACGGAATAACATGGAGCTTGTTCCCAATATACTCCGCTTCGCTCCACACCGCCTGTTGTACCCATGAAATCGCCCAACTGATAATGATTGCCGCCGGAGTAATACGGGTCAACAGCCAATTGTTGCAGTTCGGGATCCCAATAAGCTGTTGTTGCCTCCAACGCTAGTTTATTCGGCGTAGAAAAATCATCTTCAAAGGCAACAGAGAACTCCTGCGATACCGGGAGCGTGATTTCCGAGTTCAAGAGGCGCAGATTGGACACAGTTAGATCAATTTGACTATCGGAGTCAAAAACCTCTTGGAACTTGGAGATTGTATTGGTCGCAACGCGCATCGTCCGCCGGATGTTGTCGTACTCGATGTTCTTCGTGGTTTTGATGTAATCGACATAGTTCGTATTGAGAAAACCATCGAAGAACAATGCCTGTGAGTTCACCGGTTTGCCTTGGTAGTAGTTCACCATCATCAGTTGATAATGGTTATGTTCGATTTGAAGCAGGCGTCGCCGAATGTCGGCATCTTCGTTGGCATTGCCGACCACGTAAGGCATCATGTAGGTCACGATCATGCCGGTTTCCAGCGGCGTTGTAAATTCAATCGTGATCTCGTCGATTTCCCGGTAGTCAACATCAGCCTCCTGAAGCAAGCCATTGATGTAGACATCCAGCGTGTTCATGCCCACATCGTAGCGGTGACTGAGGATAACCTCTGTCTCGCCGCCTCTGGCGATGTATTTCCCCCGGTAACGTTTGATAACGCCGCTCGGAACGTCATACCCCTTTCCGAGCAGAGGAAGCCAGTTCTGGATATTTGCATCCCAAAAGTATTTCACACCGGTATCCAAAACGAGGCATTCGTCGCCATGTTTGTTGCCGACATAGGGAAGATCCCCGAAAGTCGCAACCGGCTTTCGGAGATGCTTCGCCTCACGTTCAAATTCCTCGAACTGTTCAAGGAACGTACGGTAGTTCAGATTGTTTCGGCTTCGTTTAAGCTGATCCAGTCTGGCGCGTTGCGTCATGACGGTGCCACCTCGCTAACTGTTACCTTTCTTCGTGCAATCGTTCCATCATCATTATACCAGAACTCCTCGGTAGTGATGGTGGTGTCCGTGGTCGTGATAACCATCTGTTTTTTGCCGTCCGGGTAATACGAGTATTCGACGGTGTGATAGCCAAAGCCCGTGTAGATTTCCTCCACCAACCTGCCGTTCTCGTCGTAGACATACTCCACTTCATGGGATTTAACCTTCGGATTGTTGACCTTTTCCAATACATCAATCCGCCGGACGAGCTTCATGTCATGATTGTCGTATGCACCGACGGCTACCCGGAATGTTACGATGTCGGCCCCCTCACCGGTCGGATCATTGCCGATCAGCGGCTCCGTGAACTGAACCGTGTAGTTGTCGATTTCGAGGTAATCCCGCCCAACCGATTGCAGGATGCCATTGACGTAAACCTCCAGCGCATTGTTGCCCATCGGGTACGGATTCTGGAGTCGGAATGTCGTCTGGCCGTTCTCCGCAATATACTCCTCATGGAGCGAGGTAATGTTTTGGCCGGTGATATCCCGATGATAGATACCTTGCAACGCATATCCGTTGATGACTTCAAGCGGATAATCGCCGTCGTACATGATTTTCAGACGCATCTGCGTACCCGGACTGCAATTCGTCAGTGGCGTCATCATTGACGGCTGAATCTCTGTCCACGAATGTCCATCATCCCGGCTGGCGAAGAATCTCACATGTTGGTTTTCCGGCTGTTCAACGATCAACAAAGCGTGCGTTGGCACGCGACCCAAAGTGAACGCCTTCGTGATAATTTCGCCATGAACTCCGGCAAACCCAACGGAGATGCGCTTGAGTGCGGGTGACAGATAACCAAGGCTCGGAGCCGTCATGTGGATCTGCACCTTTATGAAGCGATCCGGCGGAACATCTTTTGGATCTTCGGAGTACAATGACCACAAACCCATATCCGGCGACGACGCATACCGGATCTGAACCACACCGTTTGCCGGATTGTCAATATCATAATCGACATTGATCAGCCGCGTCGGTTTGCCGTAGTCGATGATATACTCTGCGTACCCCTCCGGCTCGTGCTGTGTATGTTCCTCGATATAACACCACATGAAGTGTTGCCCTGTCACCCAATGCGAAGCTTCCGAAGGTGCATCGTTGTTCGTGTACATCATCAACAACGGCTGATTCTCCGGGTTGTCGGAGCGAAGCCGCTCGCTGGCATTGGAGTTGTTGTACGATTGCCAGAAGTACAGATATGCGTTGTTGTTATTGTAGTTCACCATCTGGATGACGATGAAGTATTTTTGCTCCGGCGTAACGGTAACGTAGATTTCGTCGAAGTCGTGAACATAGTTTCCGCTTCCACTAAGATCCGCAGATTGCCAGAGCGGAGCATAAATATCCGGCGTTCCATCCGGCTTGGCCGGACAGATCATTACACGATACCAGACCGTGTTGTTGGCGTTTGACGACCGATACACTTTTATTCGCTTGATTGCTCCGGTGTGCGGACGCGGATAAAACGGCTGGGCGAGGAATTTTCTGTAGGATCGGCCAATCTGTGCTTCCGATGTCTGGCTCCACGCATATTGGTTGTCCAAAATATCGTTGACCATTCCACCAGAACCGCGCACATACGCAAGACGCAGAAACCCGTTATCGTCGTAATCAAGGCGATCCAGCGTAAACTGATTCCACGCACCCGTTCCCTCGAAGATCGTGGTATTCTGATTCTGCCCAATCGAGCCGGGAACAAAAGTAAAGGCATCACTCCGTTCAATGTCGATCCAATTCGTCGTTTTCAGATGATCGACAACACCATCCACAAGCAGTTCATAGTCGTCGGCAACGGCTTTCAGGTGGTTGTAATACTGATTCAGCAGATTAAGTTCGATGGCCGCCAGCCGCACGCTTGCGAAATATTCGGGATGGATGTTGCTGGCGTTGAACTGTAATTGCAAATCGGCCAGTTGGTTGACGCCTTCCTGAATGGCATCGAGGCGATCCTTCAGGCTCAGATAAACATCCCGGGCCTCCATGATCTCCTTGTAGTAGAAGTTGTTGGCCGAGGAAATGTAGCGGATGCGGTACGCCTTCAGCATCGGCGTGTACTGCGCGAATAGCTTGCGGACAGTGAAGCGGATTTTCAGGAAGCGTTTTGGCGTCGCCGCGATTTCCCCAACCGCCGGGGTTTCCACCCACGGCCCGAAGGTTTCGCCATCATCACTGGTTGAAACCTCAGCAACAACATCATCTTCCTGCCGGTAATCCACCATTTCGGTCGTCAGATACCACACGCTGATGGCTGTATCTTTGAGGTCAATAACCTCGGATTCATAGGTGCCTTCGACCGCCGTTGCATATCCGCTATGGTTCAGGTATTCCATCGGAATTGTGCTGGAGCTTGCGAATCCCGGACGCTTCCAATACAGGCTGATAATCCGGTCGCCTTCGGTATAATACCATCCCTCGATAACCACCGGATACAGCCGCCCGCCTTCCAGCTTTACGCGCCCGGAGCGAGCCGTTGCGTTATGGAAGATGTAACCGCTGGTGTCGTTAAAGAGAAGCTGGCCGCCTACTTGCATCCGTACTTTCCCGGAAAATACGAAGGTGAACTCGTACTCGCCCGTTTCCGGTGCGTAGACATAAAACATGGAGCGAATGCCGATGTAGTCATACCAATTCGTAGCATCCACCCAAGGCAGATCACCGCGATTGACATGGGTTTCTTGTGTAAAGTAGATCCCACCCAAACGGCGTTCAGCCGTAAAAGCGTCTCCTTGCGATACATCGTAGAGGTCGATCAGGATCGGCTCCGGTATAAAGCTGAAAGTGACGTTGCCTTCCTTATTGACAATCAGCCCGTTGATGGTGCCTTTCTTCCACTCGAACTCGTCGTTGACGACATACTCGGTGTTTTTGCCGATGGTTGCGTCAATACGGGTGCCAAGCGAAACAAAGGTGTCACGGGCATCGCTGATTTCGTGATTCAGTTGCTCGATCATCCGCTTGTGATAATCGAGTTGCTGGTCGATCTCGCTGTGGGAGTAAATCCCGATATTCGACAGCTTGGTATGATCTGTGATGTGTTTGGATGTATCGTTGATATGCTGGTTATACGGAGTCAAATCCGACAGACGGACGACCGTCTCCGCAAGATCAGACAGCGGAATGCCCCCGGATGGCTTCTGGTATGCTGTACCTGCCTTGTTCAGCGCTTCCTGAACTTCCGACGAGAGATCGGCAACCGGAATACCGCCGACCGGTTTCTGGTATGCAGAGTCGGCCAAACCAAGCGAAGCCTGCACGGCAGAATCAAGATCCATGCGAGGGATGCCCGGCGCAGGCTTGACGTAGAAGGATGTGTAATCGGTAAGTCGCTGTTGCGCGGCGGGCTCCAGATCGGAAATCGGAATCCCGCCGGGTGGCTTTTGATAAGCCGTGTTTGCTCTGCCCAAACTGTCACGCACAGCTTGTTCCAGTTCCGCTTCCGGGATGCCGGTAGGCGGAATGATGTAGGCGATGTCCGCCCGCGCCAGCGACGCTTGTACATCATCTGTCATGTCGGTACGAGGAATCCCGCCCGCAGGCATCGTGTACCCCGACCCGGTGCCGCCCTGATTGCGAGCATCCAACTGCTCTTTCAGCGAAGGGTATGCCGGGTCGGTGGACTTGATTTTGCGCTGGCTGAGCCGAGTCGTTCTGGTCATTATACGTCACTCCTTGTTACCACATAGCCCCACGCTTCGATCCGGGAGGAGCCCAAAATATACGCCTTCAGCACAAGCTTGTTGCCGGGCGGCAGGTCGTCCAGATTCGTTACGATGCCCGGCTGGAGAATTTTCCAGTTCAGGCCGCCGTCGCGTGATACGAAGTAGTTGATCCCGCTCCCGGGTTCCAGAGTTTCTTCGCGCTCGAATACAATTGTTTTCGGCGTCGTTGCCAGTGTTTTCGGAACGCTGAGGATCGTTGCGTTGTTTTCGTCCTCCGACGGAAAACACCAGATTTTGAAGGCGATGTCGTGGTTATTGTCCGTCCAGACATTGTTGAACAGACTGAATGAGGTGCCGCCGAGATATTTGTCCACCGTATCCATGCCAATTCTGTAGCCGTAAGAGTCATTGGTACGCAAGACAAGATAGTACACATGCCCGGCGTCCAGCATGTAATCCGGTAGTTCCACGTCCACAAATCCGCCTATCGCTTCGTTTGCCGTAATATCGCGGCTCGTCAAATCCGGGCCGTCAATCGTGGCTCGTATGCTGACGATAAGCGGCTGTGTCGTATTGTCGTTGAACCTGCTGACGACAATGGACACCTTGTCAACCTGTTTGGTCTTATCAATGACGAAACTTTGCGCAATAGCTTCGTCGCTCGTTTGGTTCTTCGCAATCAGGAAGTTGGTTGGAGCCGAAAGTTGCTGAAGCTCGACAACCGACCGGCGGGTTTTGCCGACCGCTTGGTAATCCGGCATCCATTCTGCCCGGATGCTGTTCTCCATGTCGATGTGGGTCGCATCTGCGAACGTGTCGGCGAACATATCGTAAGCATCGAACGCCTGCATGTTATGAAGCGTTCGGATGACGATATCCTGTTTCAGATTGATGAGCTTCGTCTTGTTCAACTCGTGCGTCACATCAGCAAGCATCTTTTGCAGATCTGTTACCTGCTGACGAAGCGTATTGATTGCGCCGGAGCTTTCTGTTTCCTTGCCTTCCAGCGTATCCACACGCTGATCGAGGCTGGCGATGTCCGAGTCATGTTGAGCAAGGTGCTGGTCTGCGGCGGCCTTGTTCGCCTCGATGGTTTTATCGAGCGTATGGAATTTGTGTCGGATCAGAAACTCGTCCATTATGTGGCCTCCTTCACGGATTGTTCAATACCCGTGCAGACACCATTGACCCATGTGTAGGTTTTGGTGACGGTGTAGCCGCCCTCACGGATAATCATGCGAGAAGGAAAGCCGCTTTGATCGTACTCGAACTCCTTGACAATATGTACGTCGCCCGTGATCTCCTCCCGGATAATCCGCCCGTCGTTGTCGAACGTGCTGATCACCGTTTGGTTCGGGTATTTACTGACGACGACCGGCAATCCTTCCACGCGAAAGGTTACGAGGTCGCCTTCTTCGAGCGGCTCCAGAAATGTCACCCGTTTGGGGGATGTTTCTTCGTAGTCGATATCCACAGTCTGGAATGCGCCGTTGACGAATACCAACAGCGAATGGTTGCCGACCGCATAGCTTGAGGCTAGATCGAATACCGTCTGCCCGGCGGTCGCTTCGTAGCTTTCATGCATGAGCGGCCCGCTGGTGCCGCCGTTTACCCGGAAGACAACGACATCATCTTGATCCAAATCGAAGTTGAACTCGATGGTTCGGCTGTCGATTTCAACATAATCGTTGTCCGGGCCAACGCGCATCATCTGACCATTGACCAGCACCATGAGACTGTGATCGCCAACCGTGAATGTTCCTTGCGGAAGGATGAAGCGCCGCTGTCCCTGTGAAGCAACCAATTCCTGATACAGCGTCGGAGCCGCTCCGCTTTTGACAGAGTTGAAGCGACCAAACTCCAACTGCTCGTACAGGCTCTCATATCCCGGCTTCGATGGCTTGATCTGCTTGGGATCCAAGAGCGTATGGTCAATTCCCGTATGCATGGCCTTCCTCCTTCCTACATCACTTGGATGGCGTTCGGTTTATCGCTCTCAACAAACCGTTCGTTCCACGCGCAAGTTTGGTCAGTGATGAGCGCCGGGCGATTGCTGACCTTGAAATGGAAGATCAGAATCTCCTCGATGCCTTCGTTGATGGCCCGGATGCGCCGGTCGATCTCTTTGATTTCCAATGGTTCTCCAACGTTCCTGCTGTTGACGTACTTCTTGACTTCTTCTTGGGCTTGCGCGATGGCGAGCCGCTTGTCCAAGTCGGTGACAGTTTTGTTGAAGATCAGCCGAATTTTCATTTCCACCGGGATGATAATGGGACGGAATGCTTCGGCCCGGATGCCGAAGCTCTCGATCCCGTTGTTGATTTTCTCATTGACCGCATCCAGAATAGCCTGCGGTGTGATCGGATCTGCGGAGATGACGTACGCAGAAAACGACCCCGCGCCATGCGTGAACCGCTGAAGCTTTACGTCCTGCACGCCGGGCACCGATAGGATCGCAAGGCGAACTGCCGTATAGTTCCCGGATGCGACGCTCTGAATCTGCTTGGTGATGCGGAAACGAAAGTCGTCATCGCTTTCTCCGGTGTTGCGTTTGCAATCCAGCAGTTGTCCGATCTTGTCCAGAAAGAACCCTGTCGCATTTGACACGAAGGCTTGCGCGATGTTCAGGTCAAGCGTGTCGTAGAAAGCGGCCAACCGCTTGTTGATCAGATACAACAAAAGGCGGCATACCCCGCCTGCATCGGTTTCCGTAATACCCATGCCCTCGGCTTCCTTCAGGGTTTCCTCCATGATTTCCTCGATTGTCTTCTTGAGAAGGATCATCCGCTATACACCTCTTATCGCAACACCCGTGTCGAGGTTCAGCTTAACCTGAAACCCCGTCGGCTCCGCTTCATACGGCGAATTGATGAAGACGAAGAAGACGATGGTTTTCCTATCAATCGGAACAGGCTGGATATACAAATCCTCCGGGTCGATAAGACCATCTCGTGTCAGACAATCTGTCAGTTTTTCTACGCCTTCCCGAGCCGTTTCGATGGTGTTTGGTTTGCCGCGCAAATCTTCAAAATTTGCGCCGATTGCGATCCCCTGATAGTCGGGCCACTCCGGGTCGTTAGTTTTGACGCGGTTCCGCGCCGATTGGTTGATAAATTCCTGCTTGCGAACCAGCGCCAAGTCACCCTTTTCGATGACAAGATCGCCGTCTTCGGTGAGTTTGAGATCCACTTTGTCATACTTCGCCATATCATCACCCGATCCATACCTTGTTCGATTGAGCGACGCGGCGACGTTTCTCGCGGTTTCCCTTTTCGTCGTAGACGTAGTAGTCCTCCCACCGAGCCGCATTGTGGTCGTCAGGCTGGCTGAGCCCGATCAGAATCCGATTTCCGTCCAAAGACAGATCATTCGTTGCACGAATCCGAATGTTTTGGCCGTGCATCGAAGCCGTCTTGTCTACATTTATTGTAGCATGTTCTTTCACTTTTGCATCTAAATTTCCGTTGACCTCGATCTTCGCATCACCTTTGATGCGAATCGTTTCGTCGCCGGAAATCTCGATGACCATGTTCTTGCCAGTCTTGATCTCAATATTGTCATTGGCAATTGTGACAACCTTCTTGCCCGCCTTGATCGTATGCGTTCCCTTCACGTACTCGTTCACATTTCCCGTCACCCACGCCGACATCTCGTTGATGTGGAACTTCTGGTGGTTTGCAAAGTGGTTGACGGATTGTGTTTTCGGATCAATCCGAATCCCGGTGTTGCGGGCTGTGAAGATGTCGATCATCCCATTACTCCGCATTTTGACAACCTGATGTAGAAGCGGGTGATAGAGGCCCGCTTCGTCGCCGTAGAAATACGGTTTGTTGGCGACTTGCTCGTAGATGGAGAGAAGCGGGTCTTGGTTTGGATCCAGTCGGGGCTTATCGTGTACCTCCTCGAAACCAAACTGCCGGTCAAACATCCCACGTCTCACCTACCCTCTCCGTATAGATGTCGCTTAATAGCGAGCCTTGACTGAGATGGCGATCTCGTTCGATTCTGCGGCGAAACTGGTACGCAGAATCTACCGAGCCGATGATGATCGGATTTCGGTAGTCGTTGTTCATGAATCCGATCAGAACGGTGTCGCCGACAAACGGGCCGGGTTCGTGGAAGCCCTGCTGGCGAACCAGCATGACTTCCGCAACCTCTTGCCCGTTCTCCCGTTGACCGTCCGTAAAGGCAATCTTGGCCTTCTTTCGGAAGTGGTCGATCTCCATAATCTCGGCAACCCGCAGACCAGCAAGCCCACGGATTGCCGGGTTGACGACTTGATCGAAGATGCGCTTCTGTACCGGGTTCATAGAATCACTCCTTCTCGTCCGCAATGCCGAACTGCGCGAGGAACTTTTCGGGATCGAGCAATCCTTCCTCCTCGGTCTTTGCGCGTTTCGTTCCCTTGCTGATCTCAAGATGCAGATGGGTGCCCGCGCCCGCCGCGAGTTCGTCGGCGTCCGGCACACGTCCTCCTGAGCGAACGCTACCGGTATTACCCATCAGGGCGAAGGCGTCACCGGCGCTGATGTCGCCTTTTTGCACCCACGACTGCGCCAAGTGCATGTAAACTGCGTAGTATTGCTCACCACCGATGGTGTGCTGGATACAAACATAGTTGCCCATCTCCTCTTGGAATCCGTAGTCTACGACCTTGCCGTCCGCAATCGACCGGACATAGGTGTTCTTTTTGCGATCCGGGAGAGGCGCGATGTCGATCCCTTTATGCATCTTGCCGTTACGCATTCCGAACCGGCTTGAGATGATGAATGGATCGACCGGTTTTGTTACTGCGCCTGCGGGCAACCTGCCGATGAGCGATCCCGAATATTCGGTGTCACCGTAGGATGGCTTTTTGAACTCGGGGTCGCCAGTCTCGATCTTCTCGATATAGTCAACCGGGAGCCATTCGGGCTCGATGTAGTTCGGAATGATGTGGCGGTATCCTGAAATCCCGGCAACGAACGGCTTACCGGCCTTCCACAACGGGTAGATGAAGATGACGTTGTTGAACCCGAGTTCTTTACGCATCCAATCTTCCAGCTTTGTTGTGAAGATGCCAAGTATAACGCCGAATACGACATTTGTTTTGACCGCCTTCAGCGCCTTCGTGCCGATGGAGGTAAGACTTCTGAGCGATGACCACCCCGTCTTGACCAATTTCGAGTCGTCAAGCGCCTGTTTGGCAAGCCGTACGGTATTTTCCCCTACCGTAAGCGACGCCAGTTTTCCGGCTCCTTGCATGACCTTGCGGGCTGTCCACAGCGTCCCGCCGCCGGTCAGTTCGGCGATTGTCTTGGCCGCTTTCGTCATCGCAAGACGGTGGAGCCCTTTCAAAACAAGGGCGCTACCGGCCTTGGTAATGGTACTGTACAACCAGTTACGATGCGCTCCATCGCTCCGGGTTACGCACAGGTCGGGTTTGATAACCGTCGTAAATCCGGTCTCCTGACTGAGCGTATGCGTAACCTTGCCGACACCAGCCGTTCCGTGGATCATGTTGTATTCATCTGCGAGATAGAAGATATCCCACGGCTTGATGGATGGTTCGCCGAAGATAATAAGTTCGCCCTGATACATCTCCATGAAGTTGCGCTGAAGCGCTCCGATGGTAACAGCAAGCGCCATTTCAAATCCCGGCTGAAACACTTTGTTTTTGTCCGGCATTGCCTGTTCGACATAGGGGTCGAGTTGCTTCAAGAGTGCTTCTTTCTGCTCGTCTGTCAGATCGGGATCCATTCCAAAATGCTTGTACAAGAAGCGACCGACCTTGGAGCCACCCCATGCCGTGAAGTCAAACAGCCATCCGGCGCCGCCCCGGAGAGTGTCATAAATCCATTCCGGCCCCCACAGATTTTGATAAACCATCGTATCGACCAGCATCGTCTTCTGAATTTCTTGCTTGATGGTACGGTCGGCATAAACGGCATCCGTCGTGACCTGTTCGCGCCCCGCACCTTTGAAATACACACCGACGGCGATATGACGAAGGTTTTCGCTACTGACCTCGATACCGTTATGGATAATATCGTACCCGGACATGATGGTATAGAACTGCTGGAATGGCTTGTACAATTCCTCGTAGCTGGTCAACTTGTCCGGGTCGCCCATCGGCTTGCCGCTCGCATTTCGTTTGCGGCGATACGCATACTTTACGGGCCAATGCGGCATTCCGTGGAACAGCGTGCTGTGGAATCCGTGAACATGCGGCGCACAGATAAACTCAGGGGTATGCAAGGTGACGACTTGCATAATATCCCATGTTGTTCTGCCGAAGGGATAGATTTTGATGTTGGCTTCGTAGTCGAACACGAACGCTGTATCCGTAAAGCCCGAAATTGTTGTTCCACGATAGATGTTTTTCATCACATCGTAGATGTAGACGGACTTGTCGGTATCGAAGATTTTGTCGGTCAGATAATCCATCAGGTCTTTGAGCGTTTGCCATGTCCCGTCGCTGGCGTAGCTTTCGATGTACCCAAAATGCTCGATGCCGAAGGCGTTCGTGATATTGTTGAAGATGTTCCCCATATCCTCCGACATTGCGAACCAGAAGTCCGACATCCGCGAAACAAGCAGTTGCTTGAAGATGTTTTGCGGTTCTTCTTTAAGCGGTGCGCCATTTGTCAGCTTGCCGCTCGGATGCACGGAAACAATACGTGTCAGTTCGACACCGTCGCCTTGGCAAACCATCTCAAGATGATCGCCCTCATTGATCGTTGCGATCTGACCATTGAAACAAATTGGCAGATACGACGCCGTTGCGCCATATCCCATTCGGATATGCACACGGGAACCCTGCTTCAGCTTGAGGTGGTCAAGCAACTGCGTGCGCTCGGTAATCGTCTTCTCGGTGATCGTTAGATAGAAGTTCGTGAAGACCTTCTTTGCCCGCTCCAGAATGCCGTAAGAATGCTTCATATAATCACGCGGGTCAACAAGCCGTGTCGAGAAGTCGAATGCGCCATACACATTGGACATCCGCACGTAAGCCAGATCGACCGGATTGTCCTTGTCACGCACCACACTGATCTCATGGACGGCGTGGTAGGTGTAGTAGTTGTTCCACAGCCGCTTGCCGTTGAGCCACTGGCCTTCATCGACGAACAGGATCAGGTATGTAGGGAATGCCCGAACCATCCGGCCACGTTTGTTGTACATAATCATGTCGTGACACATCATGCGCAACAGTTCATCATTGCGCGGCGGCGGATTGTCGGCGCTCCAATTGGTTCCGATATTGTCGGCATAATCCGTCGGCTCGAGCGACGAAAGGTCAACGACGGTCTCCATCTTCTCGCGGTATGTCTGCTTGAAGGCATCGTCTTGCCATGCTTTCATGAGCGAATCGTCCTGACCGTCAAGCCACCATCCCAAATCCATCTCGTTTGATAAGGCGGCGTAGTCGAGATAACCGTCAGGATTGCCAAACATGTTGACGAACTTTGCGCCGAAATCGCCAACCTCCAATGTCTCGAACGCACGCTTGATGTCCGGGTAGGCGAAATAGAAGTCGGGATCGACAAAGACCGCCCCCGGAGGCTTGGGAATCTGTGTCATCGGAAGTGGCGAACGTCCGTAAGTGCGCCGCAGTTTGTTGATGGCCGGAATCGCTTTGTTGACATCGTCGTACGTCGGAAGCTCCAGATCAGGATACAATTCCAAGAAGTTCAGCGCTTCTTCGACGGCGGCCTCCATGAACACACCGCTCTGGCGGTTGGTTTTGTTTTCAATGAGCGCAGATGTTTCCGGGTTCAGATTATTCGGATTCGAGAACGACAGGTATTGCTCGGGGTCGTTGATGAGCGAGTTGACGCCAAGCACGCGCTCGTGGTTTTTCTGCGTCGGATCGAAACCTACGCAGAACAACCGAACCCGAAAACATTCGTCGTATTCCGAAAGTGTTTCCGTATCCATCGACACAACCATCGCATTGTAGATACCGCACATGTTCAGAATCTCGTTGTCGATTTGCAAAAACCCGGATACGAAACGATGTCTGAAGTCGCGACTCATCTCCTCCAAATGCGATACCATGTTGTTCAGCGATTCCAGTTGGGCCCGATTGGTACAGGTGAACTCCAGAATGAACTCTTTCTTGATGCCGCCCAAGTCTTGGAATACCGGAATCTCATGATGGTCGCAATGGAGCGGATTGTATGTCTTGGACATACCGACAGTGACATTCTCCAGAACCGCGTCACCAATTGGCCACGGCGACATTAGACTTTGTAGTTCGCTGAACTTGATCTGCGACAGGATATAAATGTTGGTGTTGGAAATCAGTTCGACGACTTTTTCACGATCCAATACGTTGAAGGTGATGCCGCCGAGAAGCGAACCATGCGGTACAGTCTTCAGGTAACGCGCCGACAGACGATTTGCCGCGTTTTCCTGAAGCATCTGCTGATACCACCAGCGGAACAGCGGATACATGAACAGTTCGTCGTAAAAGAAGTCCGGATACTGGATCAGCGGCTCTACAGAGCATTCGAGCAATGACAATCGGCAGACTAATACATTCGGGAAGTCCGGGTCAGTCTCGATCAGCAGATCATGGAATGCAACATTATAAATCTTGTGCCGGTCGTTCAACAGTTCATTGCGAATCGGCAGAAACGGATTTTTCATGAACTGTGCAATCAGAGGCCGCAGGCCGTCCATATAATATGTCATGCCGTTCGGCCCTTGCACCCGGTAGCCGTTGATCTGATCGGTATCCGTGAAATACAGTTCCAGTTCGATTTTGCGCCGGGTGTGACCCGACCGCGTCATCATGTCCGTATGGCTACGGATGACGTGCCGCGAATCCACGAAACCTTCCTTGCTGGTCTTGATGCTGGTCGGCGGCAGAAACAATTGCACGTCACCGATGCGTACCGTGAACGGATTTTGTCGCGTGCGATGTGCCGGATATTCATCGTCTTCAACGTGCGGCGCAACACCAAGCACCGGTTCCAACGGAAGCTTGCGTGAATAACGAGACGCACCGTCCGGCGTGTCTCGATTGACTTGATCGTAGCTTTGAGGAGGGTCGTCGGTGATGATAATCGCGGGCAGACGGATTTTGGTGCCGGGATTAAGCACTTCGGGTACGCCCGGGTTGAGCGCCTTGATCTCCTTGATCGTGAGTCCGAAGTCCACCGCGATGTCATTCCATGTGTCACCATCGACCACCGTATAGCACGGATACACGCGCAACACATTGCCGGGATGCAGGACTTGCGAAGTCGTAATCCCGTTCCATTTGCACAAAAAGTCAACGCCCGTTTTGAATTTTGCCGCGACGGTTTGAAGGTTGTCGCCCGGCTCCAATTCATACTTCGCCCAATCCCATTGGCGACCGATGAGCCCATTACTTGTCGAACCGGAGCGGTTGTCGTATTCAGACACACGTCCCACGCCAGTATTCGGGATGCCTTGCAGTTCCGCCCAAATATCCGCAACGTTTTTTGCCCAATGCGGTGTTGGTGTTCCGTCGTTTAGTTGAGCATAAGCATTCGGGTACGACTGGAACTGGTTGATCGTGTACTTTTTGTGCTTTTCAATGAAGTAGTGCTTCATTGCGTAGACGCTGTTGGCTACGCCTTCTTCAATCGTTGCGCCACCGTACTCCTTTGTGTTTTCCGGGTCTTTGTTGTATGCGCCAATAGCGAAGATGCTTTTGTATTGGATGGCAAAGTCGCTGGTGCCCCAACCGGACTCCAATGCGGCAACAGCCGCCAGAAAGCAGGCATTGATGCCATATTCGGTCTCCATCTTGAGCAAGAGACTTCCGATCCCTCGCATCACAGATGTAACCTTGACACCTTCCTCTTTCAAGCGGCGTTGCTCGTTGAGAATCGCTTTGGGCAGAATTTTGGCGTCCAGTGTTTTCGCATCCACGCCACACCGGCTTCGTACGTCGTGATTATAGAAGTCAGCCATCTTGTTTCACCTCTTGCGCGTGTCTGCGTCCTTCCTCATACCAGAACTTCGCGCTATGGTCAACCTCGCCCCCGCAATGTACGCATCTCCATTGCTTTGCGAGCGTCTGGCCGGGCGTTGCGTCGATAGAAAAATCATGTGAAGCACATGCATCCAGCCTTTTGCGATTGGCTACTACACGATCCCAAATTGCCCTTACATTCATCATCTTCACCCCTCTCGGGATAACCCCGGAGGGAGTGCCCGAGGTTATCCCAAATGACCTCTTTGAATGTATGTGTCGAACTGTTGCTCCAACCAGCGGCGATCCATAGCTTGTCGATCATCACGCACGTTGATGTTGACCGCTCCCATTTCGCTCTCCAGTTGGCTCGTGATCTCATTGTGGTCAATGTTACGTTTGTCACGCGCCCGGGCTCGGATGGTATAACCCCGACCTTGTCCAGCCGTGACATACGCTTTACCCGATGCCGACGGATTGTTGCCCGCCTGAAGTCCCGGTTCCCGGATGTCATCGTTCAAATCCGTCGATGCGATACCTTCGACACCGTGACCCTGCGGGCGATGATCGAATTTCAGCGGCCCGCTGGCGTTGGCAAATTGTCTGAGCGCAAACGCGGCGATCCCAATTCCGGCGATCCACTTGGCCGCGCGACCAACGCGATCCATGTCGATGCCTTCCGTTATCCGGTCGATGGTCTGACGAACTCGCTCTTTGCCACGATTGATCGCATTTGTGATCTCATCGTCCGGGCGCAGGCGGCCCATCGTATCCTCCATCGTCTCATAAATGACAGGGGCTTTCATCCACGCCTCGCGCTTCGCTTCCTCGCTTGCTTCGTACGTTGCCCGCACCATGTCCCGCAGGTGCGAAACTGCTTCAGACTTGGACATTCCGGCCTGTTCCAAATCCTCTACTGTTGCCCGGCGCGGATCAATGACGCGCCGCTGAAGCGGCTTTGTCGCCATTGGGCTTTGGCCTTGGAATCCTTCGTCAGCCCACTGTTGCAGGAACCCGGCAACCAGACTTGCTCCACTATATTCAGTATAATCTCTGCGGAGTAATTTGGCTATCTCGGCCTGTGGAACATCCTTCAGCCGCCAATGCGAATAGTCGCTGTAAACGCCAAGATACATGTTGGCGAAGTCGCGGCTCTGGCGATAGCCGGTTGCCAGTTCGATGTCCGACAAACCTTCCATGATCTCTCGACGATATTTGGTTGGATCCCATTCGCCGTATTCGCTGTCCACTCGGTCAACAGCACCAAGCAACGTATCAAACCGTCCAAGACGTTCACGAACGCGGGTAAGTTGCTCCTCTGGAATCCTCTCGATCCACCCGAGCGCTTCCGCCGCCGCGATGCGGTCGGGCTCGATTGCGTTCTCAAACAGCAATCCTTCAATCGAGTTCGGTTTTCCTTCTGTCGCTCGCCGGAACAACTCTTGGAAGATCGACCGCCGCATCATCTCTTGCTCGTTGATATCCTTGTTGAAACGCGGCAGAAGGTCAAGCAGTTGATCGACGCGCAGTTGGCGGAGCCCGCTGTAGTTGTTGAAGCTCAGCGTCTTGATATCCAGTTGGGAAGCGTCGATGACCGGCGTAATCTTCAGGTTTGGATCGTACATACCCGCTTCCTGCAACGCACGGACAGTATCGTGATAAGCATCGAATCGCATCCGTTGCATCTCGGTCATGCCGTTCTTGATTTCGCCGAGCAACTCCTCGTGCTTCTGTCTGATGAAGCCGACAAACTCGGGGTCGTTCTGGCGGTAGCCGAACCAGTCGAACTCCTCAACTTGCTGAAGCACACCCAACGGTTGTCCCTCATCACTCATCGGAACGATAGGCCGTGATTGCAGTTGGCGCATGGCTTCAGCCAGCGTGATATCATCCTCATACTCAATCAGCCCGCGTTCGCGCAGAAACGGAAACAGCAACTCATTCATCGCTGTCGATTTGAGATTGCTTTCCGTCATATATGGTGCGTCGAAGATTCCTTCTGCTTCGGGCATCAGATCTTGCGCGATACTGAACAGGCTCCGGCGAAGCTGTGCAGGACTTCGCATGTCAAGGATGATGTTTTCCCCGGCCATGTCACCGAATGTGACCGGCGCTACACCCGCGCTGACGATGCCGCGCACCGAAAGCTTTCGGCCACGGCGTCGCCCTTCTTCGATGATGGAGGCGTTCATTTGGCGGATAAGCTCTCTCGCCGAGCTTTCCGTAATGACGCCGGTACGTTGCAATGCTCGGACATCATGCAGGAAGCTTTGACGAGCCCGGCCTTCCTCGCTGTCGAAGAAGTCGCGAATTTGGTTAAACGCCGCACGCTTTGACGGCGTAATATCGAGCGTGCGCAGGGTATCAAAGTCCGGCCTGCCGAACAAAGCTGTGTTATCTACAAGAACTTGATCGACAGCAGATTCGATCCCGGTCATAGCACGCCGTCGCGCTTCGGCCACGGCCAGCGGGTGTTGATCCGGCGCGATCAACCCCTGTTCCAAAAGCCCAAGCTCCATCGCTTGAAGATCGAAGTTAAATGCGCTCCGAGATGCTCGTTGCATATACCGCCGCGCCAAGTCCATCTCGAACTCGCGAATCATGTTCTGGATATGTCCTTGATCGCTCGGATTGGAACCTTCGCCCAAGAACTGAAAATGGGTCAGAAACTTGCGGTTCAAATCCAGCGGATTTTCTGCACGGACTTGGAACTCGAACGGCTTGCCATCCGGTGCGGTGAAGTTGTAAGCCGTCAGATTGATGAAGTTTGGCCCTACGCTTTCCACACGGTATGCGCCAAGCGGCAGGTTCTTGTGTAATCCGATGTCATGCAGAACGATGTCGCCGGTACGGAGCAGATTGTACGGCTGGTAGTTTTGGAACTCCGGGTTTTCGTTCAGACGGTTGAAGAACACGCGAAGCACTTCAAGATGCGTATCTACGTCCGTTGAAGCAAGATGCAATCCTTGTGCTTCCGGGAGCCCGGCGGCCTCGATCAGTTTCTCGGCCCGACGGCTTCGCAGTTCAGGATGCAGGAACCCCGCGACAAACATTTCCTCGATGACATCTGGCAGTTGAGCCCGTGCGCTTTCGAGCAATTTGGCCGCTTGCGTGAATTGAAGCTGAACGTCGCCAAGATCGTACCCGACCGAGTTTGCGATTTCGATAACCTCATGCAGATTGATACCACCTGTGCGCAGATTGCCGATCTGCGTCGTCAACCGGTCGTAGTTGCGGATCAGATCGTCAATACTCCGGCCCATGACCGTCGTATCCCGGACTTCTTCGCCGCGCATCCGAAGTTGCTCTCGTTCTTCGTAATGCGGACGGAAGCTCTCGATAGCATTGGCGACGATCTCATCCGGCGTATAACCCCGGCGGGTTTCAATAATATCGCCTTGGTCGATCAGTTGTTGCAGTTGGCCGCTTTGACGGAGGTATTCCACCTCCACCTCCGGCACCCGCTCCCGGATTTTGGTCGGAATCGGTTCGCCTGCGACTTTTTCGCCGTCGATAAAAACCCGCTGGCTGGTCGGAATGATACCGGGCTTGTTGCGGTAGTATTCCACAACGGCTGGCTCGGTGCCGAGAATAAACCTGTTGTTCGTAAACAAAGGAGCCCATTCGGAAACCAACTCTTGCCGCTGGTTCTCCAGAATGTCGGCAATTGCATCGGCGTGCTTGAGAATTTCATCTCCGTATCCGCTCATCGCCCGGTTGAGCATCTCGTAGGATTTGGCGATGTCGGCCTCTGATACGTTTTGCCCGATGATTACGTCGTTGCGGACGAAATCTCTCCACTGTTCAAACGCCCACGTCCATGACGAAGGGTCATCGCCGCTGAATACCATAACGTTGTCGAGATCGACGTTTGGATCCATGCGCTTCATAACATCCAGCAGACGGATGTTTCCGGTCTCCGGGTTTTCCTCGAAGTTGCGCAACGCGGCGGCCACGTCGGCTTTCAGTTCCGTGAAATACCGCTCGAAGTGTGCCGGATCCATTTCGCTGTCGAGGCGGCCAATGTGTTGCGCAAAGGTTACTTCGTTGCCGGAGTATTTAGCGATGTTCCGCAGGAAATACAACTCATCCACCATGCGTGCGATCTGACCGGCAAGTTCGACGCCGTTCTCCTGCATCATGACACGTTTCATGAAATCAGAGTATCTGCGCCAGTTCTTGTCGTCTGCACGCATTCGCAAAACGTCCATGACGTTGTACTGTTTTTGTACCTGCCGAACAACCCCGTCTGCGCCGGTCACGTTCTCAACCATCGTGAAGTAGAAGTTCGGATTATCCATAATCTGTTGCGCATATTCTCTCACTTCACGGGTCGGCGTGATAATCATGTGCAGAGCGTCTGTTGTGACATCATCCATCACACGGTAGCCGATTTCTCCGTTTACACGATACCAATCGCCCGCTTCCGGGTTCCACTCCGCACGCCGCATGAAGATTTCGAGCGGCTGGATGAGATGCGAAGGAATCGTGGAATCGGCAAGTCCAGTGGTTTCCATGTCGAGATATACGCCCCGCCGCTTACCGGCCAGAACGTCTTTCACCAAATCGAACGTATCCGACGGGTCGGCCTGCGTCAGATAGCCCGCACCTTTGCGCTGGATATTTTGGTAATCGCCGAGTGCTACCCGGCGAACGCCGCCACTGGCGTGCGTTTGCTCGACCATCTGTTTACCGAATGCCCGTTGCGGCTCATACTGGTCTGCGCGGCGGTAGCGAATCGCATCTGCTTCCGAACGCAAAATCGGAACGATCTCGTTCGTGTCTTGCAATACAGCGATGATGTCGCCGCGCGTACCGCGCGTAATTTCGGCTTCCTTCCACTCGTTGTCAATGAACACCTTGCCCGGAATGTATTTGACCGTTGGATCGTCGGCTTGCACGAAGTCGTACATAAACTCCAGCATATTCATTCCGGTCATTTCCAGATCGCTTAGCGCCCGGGACGCGGTTTTGAAATGTTGTTCCAGAATATCCAGCGGATTGCGCTGGTTCTCAACGGAAACCGCAACGCGCTTCCGCTCCCGCATGAACTCGTCAATCGTGTTCAGATCATCTACCGTGACGATCTCGCGGTTGGTGTCGAGCGATACGACGCCGTGCGCCCTGAATTCATCCTCATAGTCGTCGAGGCTTTTGACCATGTAATCCTCAAGCGACGCCGGTCGTACGCTTTCCCATTCCCGCGACAGCATGATGTCCTTGATCTGTTCTTCGCTGAGTCTGGTTGCCTCCTCGTAAAACGGGAAAAGCCGGAGGTGCTGGCGAGCCGTACGCAGATACCCTTCGATGTTTGCAGGCGTCGGCTCGAAGCGCTTATCCCGCGTATTCTCGTACATTTCGCTCAGCTTGTAGAACACATCTTTGAGGACAGCCCGGACGGCTCCGTCGCGTTGGGCCCGGGTGGATCCGTATTTGTTGAAGTATTGCTCCTTCATCTTACGCTGGAAGATGTCGAGCATGAACTCATCCAAGCGATCTCGCAAACCAAGAGGCCGCAAATACTTCAGGTTCTCGTCGATTTGCTCTTGGGTCATCCTCATGTCTTGCCAACGCTTGATGAAGCCTTCGTCCGTCAGGTCAATCGTCGCGCCGTGACCAATGCCTCGTACTGATTCAACCAACGCCATGTAAATCTGGCTTGCCAGTTTGTCGCCTTGGCCCTCCTCGATCATGTAAGGCATCGTATCGCGAATGTACTTATATAGCTTGTTCGGCATGAATGACCGGGCGACAACACTGACATTCTCACGATTGACTTCGTCCGAGCGCGTCATGAACTTGTGATATGGTTCAAGCAGGTTCGACAGCCGGATTTGCGTCGTTTGAATCTCGTCCAGATGCGGCGCTTCCCGGCGCAACGCATCCTCGATTTTGCGCAACCGGTCGTACAATTGTTGATCCGTTTCCGCAAGATCTTCATTAACCCAATCAATCTTGTAGCGGACTTCAACAACGCTGTTTTCCAGCTTGCGCTCGACCGGGGTGAAGTCGAACTGCTTGCCCAATTCACGATCAGCCATGCGTTCGTTGTACGCGAGGATCATCTGCTTGAGTTTCTCGAAGTCGATATCCTCCGGCAGACTCACGCGCACTTGATCCGCCATCGCACCGCGTACCCGCAGTTTTACGATGCCGCCATCAATGGATTCAATGGTGTGGCGGCCATACGTATTCGGAAGCGTCACTTCCCATTTGTTGTATTGCGCTTCACGCCACATCGGCAGATTGCTGTCTGAGACCGTCGTGTTTGCGGTATAGGTCGTGTATGTCCCGCTCTTTCTTCTCGCTTCGATCTCCGCAGGCAGAGCATGGATAGCTTCGGCCCGGGTTTCCTTCTTGGCGAACTTCTCCTCAAGATTGTAGGAGGCGAGCATCGCCCGGAGGCCGTCTTTGGTCAAACCAGCAAAAGCATCTTGTCTTCCTTTTGGCAGACGCTCATACAGTTGATCCACAAAGGCCGAATAGTTGTCTGCGGTCTCCAGCGTATGCTGATGACGCCGAATTGTGTCAATCAGCGCAGAAGCCATCCTGCCGCTTGCCGCATCATCAACGGTCGTGAAGTCCCCAGCGATTCTGCGCTGAATCATCAGATGTGCAGATTCGGCAACCTCGCGCTCCTCGAAGCTGGCGGCGATCCGATCAACCAGATCCCGGTTGCCCGGATCCAAATGCGTGAACTTGTACAACGACTCCAATTCGTGCCGATCCAGTAAGCCGTCCGTATTGGGAACCTTCTTGTATCCTTCCTTTGTCAGAATTTCGCCGCGCCAAAAATCCATCCACGTCTTGGCGTCGATGCTGGTTTCCCGGAGTGTGCCATACAGCGCGTCGATCATCTCGTAGTAGCCTTTGCGGAAGTTGCGATATACCGCCAACGGCTTCAGATACTCTGCTTGACGCGCCATCTCCATATCGTCGGCGATATCCATTTGGTACAGGAAGCGGTTGATGGCCTGAGAAAACGTGCCGATCTTGCGATGCTCGGTTCCTGTCAGCGGCAACGGATTGAACAGCTTTTGGCGGACAAACAAGCTCATTGCTTGCAGGACGTGTTCCGGGGCTTTCTGATTCTTCTTCAGGACATTCTCACGAAGGAATTTCGATACATCAGTATCCGCGTATTTTGCGCTTTGAGAGATCTGGTAAAGCATCGACCCATTGCGCCGCGCCTCCGACAGAATATCCCGGATTGCCCGCAGTTCCAGCCGGTCTTTCTTGGTATTGATGATGTAGCGATCTGCAATTTCCTTCGCGGTCAGCACGCGAGCCCGGAAATCGTCCGGCCCTTGGATGTTCTCAAAGACGCCGTGGAAGTACGCCGGATCCATAAAAAGCTGGCTTTGCTGAATCGCCTGAAAAAACTTCTCCTCTGCCGTAAAGAACGGCACCGATCCCTGAAGCACGCCGGACGGCGGCTTGTAATGGGAAATGGCGACACCGGACATCCGGTCTCTGATCACAATGCCGTCACGGACAAGCGGCTCCGAATCGTAGGCGTCGCTCGAATACCGGTTCAGGATTTCCCTGATCCACTCGTGTTGATGCTCGGCGTCCATGTACCCCGTTTTCCGCCACTCCGCAAGCTCCGATCCCATGTTTTCGTATCGAAATGGATTGTCCGGTGGATCGTGTCGCTCGAAGGATCTCACCATCTGGTCAATGATTTCCTTTTCGGTTTTCGGCGGAAACTCACGGGGATTGCGGCCTTGAGGTTTAATCAGCTTTTGTTCGCTCTTGCGCTGATTTTCAGCCATCACGAAAACTTGGCCGAGCAGACTTTCAAACTTCTGCCTCGCTTTGCTTGATTTGAACGTTCTGCTCTCCAGTTTTCGCAGTTCCGCCATGTTGACATCCGGCATTTTGCCGATCTCCAGCGAAGCAAAGCGCGGATCGCCTTTCCATCCAAACAGCTTTTTGCTCAGATAGGAGATCTCTTTATCCACAGGTTGTTGACCGGTGTTGATAATCTCCCGTTTCAGCACCTCGGACGGCACTTGCCGCAACAGGGTTTTGATGTTGGCCGCCATCGAATAGCTGTGCATCATGTCCGGTGCGGAAGAAACGGTTGTGGATATCTTGGAAACCAACTGGCGAAGTCTTGGCGTGACCGTACCCTGCCGCTTTGCTTCGTTGAGAAACAGCCCGATGCGCATATCGTAGTACCGGTCGCCGGAACCACCAAACCGCACTTCCATAATGTTGTAGCCGGTCGTGACGTATGTATGATAGCGGGCGACCGCCACGGCAATATGGTGGATTTCCATACCTGTCAATCTGGCGGCCTCGACGCGGTGCTTAACAATGTTTTCGATGACCTCAAGGTATTTTTTCGCAAACACCCTTTCGGCATCTTCCCGAGTACCTTTCAGAACCCGCTCCATCATCATCCCTCCTCATTCAAGAAAAGGAGTCCGTTGCCGAACTCCTTAGATAACGTACTGCCCCTGCGTATTCACCAGTCGCTTGAACTCCTCGCGGCGATCCTTGCGGATGTCCATATCGACCTGAATACCTTCTCTATTTGATTCTACGATGTCAACTTCAATCTCGTCCAGTCCCGCTCCCTGCAAAATACCGCGAATCTTTTCAGCGTAACTGCTGGCGGTCTCCCATCCGCCGAAGACGTTCGGAACCGGAGCATCGACCATCTCGGCCCGTTGTTTGTCTTGCGGCCAGATGTCGAACTCGGACGGGTCGAGACCGACGCGATCCACAAACTTCACCTTGATGTCGTCGATGGAGACATTCTCGCGCCAGCCTTCCCATCCCGGGCCGGGGAGCGGATGCGACTCGAAGTATTTCTGCAAGCTGATCTTCTCATCCACCGGAAGCCCCCACGCCGATTGCAGAACACGGCGTACATAGCTTGGAACGACATCCAGAATGCGCTGGCGTTCTTCCTCCGGCGCTTCGATAAACGGAACGAGGTAATCCCGCTCCTTTTTCGGCAGAGCGGCAAGCACGTTGGCGACCGGATCACCCGGCTTGTAGCCATACATGGTCTTGCTGGCGGCCTGATGGTACAGAATCGCGCGTGCCGCAAGCGGCGTCACCGGACGGATCTCCCGGTGCTGTTTCAGCGCCGCAAGCTCCCGGTTGATTTCCTTCATGGCGGATTCGCGGTCTTCTGCATCAATGCCCAATTCACGAAGTCGTTCTTGGATTTCCGGCCATTGATTTTGTCGCGAGCGATAGATTAGCCGCTTGATGTCTTCGAGATCCTTCACACGCTGTTCTCGCAGTTGGCCTTCCCGGCTCTCCTGCTCGATGTACGCTTTGACATCAAAGCCTTCTTGTTCCTTGGCGGCTTTTGCGTATTCCTCGAACAGCTTGTTGTACTTGATATACTTCAGGATATCGAAGTATTCTTCTGTTTCCCTTTCTTTTCTCCGACGCTTCGGAATCCATGCCTCGTTGTTAATCTCCTCGTACAACATCCGGTACATGACCGCCGTACCCATTACCGATGCGCCGAGTACGCCGCCGACGATCTTTCCATACCGGGCGACGATACGCTCGCCGGTATATCCGATGTCACCAGACTTCAAAGAACCGAAAGCGGCACCGATGAATGCGCCCCCGGCAATTGCAAAAATCGGATGGTGAACCATCGCGTTCTGGATTGCCGGAATCAGGTAGTCGGCAATAGGATCTGTCCATTCCTGCCAGTCCTTGCCGTAGACTTCCCGCCGCTCGTAGCTTTCCAGCGGCGAGCGCACTTGAAGGAACTTCGTGTGGATGATCGTATCCATATGGGCAAACCGTTCCCATAATGATCCGAACGCGATCTCCCGAGGCGTGAAGCGGGCGTGTACCGCCGCAGGAGAATAATCCTCCTCTTTCTCCTTGGCGAGCCCCTGCTGAATCAGGTAGTAGTTCAGATTGCGATCTTTGCGGTCGTACACCACGGCCTGAATTGTTTGGTAGGTGTCATCCTTCACGCGGTTTAGTTCGTCGGCGTCGATAGCAATCCGCAAACGCTTGCCCGGCTTGATAACAGAGTCAATCACTTCACGCGCTTGTTGCGCCACCGGATCGTCTTGACCGACGGGCACCCTGAGTCCAGCCAGCCGAATGGGATTGTCCGGGAACTCCAGAGTTGTGAACGTATTGCTGTCGATCACCTGATCTACCGTGACGAATGCGTTCTCCAGATTGGCCGTTGTGAACCGGTACGGATACAGCCGAAGACGCTGTTTGCGTTGCGACACCATTTCGTTGATGCGCCGGATTTCCTCCTGTTCCTCCTCCGTCAGATCCATCATCGCAAGCTGAGACTTCAGGTTGCGGAACTCCTGCGAATACGGCGCAACATCGGCGAGAATCCGGTATCGGTCAATCGGGCGGTATAGGTCGCCGCGCGACAGTCTGCCCGATTCAATATCCTGTCGTATTCCCTCCCGTACCGCTTCGACCTTTGCGACACTGTAGTCATACAGTTCCGGGTTCGCGCCAAAGGCATATACTTTGAAGCCGCGATCCGGGTTTTCCCGATCCACATGAATCAGATAGTTGATTGGCGTCTGCATATGTTGCGCATAGAAGTTGACCTGCTGAATGTTCTCGAAATGCACCGTCCCGTTTTCCCATTCCCACGGGCTCCGCGTTTTCGGGTCAATCAGCGCGTATTGGCCTTGTGTCAACGCGAACTCTTTGAACTGCTCCCGGGACTCCTCATCGGTCAAGTCTATGACGCTTCCTTCGTAGTAGAAGCCGCCGAGGTTCTCGTCCGGTTGCAAGCCTTGCCCGGACGGATCGGGAACATAGGTCGGGCCAAAATAGGTGAACTCCGCCGCATTCGCAAACAGGTAGTCGAGGATCTTCTCGTGATCGCCATACAGGTCATAGAATCCGCTGATCCCTGCTCTTTCGTCCTTAACATAACCCTCCATGCTGATCGCAATGCCGGATTCGGCCATTTGCTTCTCCCACGCCTTGTGCCAGTCCGTACCGAAATCCAGCTTGCGCTTGAAGGATTCTTCTTTGACGGCATCCATGTACAGCATGTGTTCGCGGATTGTTTGCGGGTCGTACCCGATAAACGACGCGCCGATCTCCATGCGGAGCATTTTGTCGGTGTCGATGTTGTACATCCGCTCGTAGGCTTCGCCCGGCAAGCGGATTTCACCCTTCTTGATCTTGACGTAAGGATCGCCACGCTGGAAGTCGATGAAGTAATCCTGCCCCGGGAGCCAGTCCGGCATCCGGTTGCGAATCGGGTTCACTTCATTCAGCCTGCGTTCTTTTGGCAGGAAACGCCGGAAGATTTCGTTCGCGTCGCCGCCGTAACCGCCAATGTCCATATCCCAAAACGCACGGGTGTACGACGAGATTTCAGACGACGATTGCAACACGGGACGATCATCGAACAGTTCGCCCGTGACCGACGTACCCATGAAGCCGTAGAAGCCGCCCATTTCCGAAACGTTATAGTGCAGGTTGCCAACAACTTGCGACAATGCACCCGGAAATACCGGGATCGAATCATCCGGCACATCTCCGGGTTGCGGAAGGTTCTCCTGCCGGAAGCGTCCGGTATAAAGCGGAGAGCGATCCTGCATGATTTGTCGGGCGTACTGGATGTTTTCTTGGTCGTCTGTCGAAATCAGTTGAACCTGTCCGCTGGCCGTAACATATGCCGCCATGACCGGCTGGACAGCTTGCATGGTCGATGCCGGAATGGATACCGTAGGCCCTGTTCCACCTCCGGCGGCTCCAAACATTCCGGTTCCCATTACAAAGTCCCGCTGAAGCTCCGGCGTAACCGGCGCGAAGCTGGCAACCGGAACAGCCTCCTGCAAATCCTCCGGTTGGCCTTCCCAATACTCCATGTGCATCCGGCGTTGCGGTTTCAGGATCGCGCCGACCGTCGAATTGAGAACCGGGCCGATGAGCGGAAACTCCTCCAGTTCCGGGATACCGCCTGTCACCGGATACGGACGGTCGTAGTAATGCTTCTCCTCCCAATGATACGGATCCGTGAAGAAGTGCCGAATCGGTGCCAGCGGATATCGTGGCGTCGGCATCCAGCTATGGGCGAAGTATTCGTCCCGGCTACCATACATCGTGTCGCTGAACTTAGCATCCGCCAGCACGCGGCGAACCCAGTTCGGTTGGAAGTAGTCGATCTTGCCGCCCGTGTATGGCGTATTGCCAAGCGGCCACCAACGTCCTTTGCGAACCGGATCCATGCCGGATTCCCAATACTCCTTCGTTTCTTCTTCGCTGTCGTTCCAGTCAAAGAACCGGCCAATAACCGGGAACTCCGTAATCTGTTCGCCACCAACAAGTAGCGGCGATACGCCTTTTGCCCATTCGGTAATCCCGAGCTTATCCCGCAAACGTGCGATCTCGACAGAGGTATGGGCGTACATCTTTGCAAACCGGTCGCTGAATTGCTCTCCGGTAAAATTCTCCGATTCGTAGTTGACGTACTGAAACAGTTCGTATCCTGCCCAAATCGGCATGATGCGTTTGAGCATCAGGTTCTTAAAGATATCGAACGCGCTTCCCAAATCGGAGTTCGGAAGTCCGAGATAGACTTGATTGAGCGTTGCGTTAAGGCGCTCCACAAAACCGTATGGGAACAGCGATGCTACTGTAACCTTCGTCAAATCCTTTCGGCCCGCCGTCAATTGCCCCAAGAAATCCTTGATGTTGTCGTATTCATTCCACGATTTCGGCTTGTGGAAGAAGATGTACTGCGCACCTTCGCCGAACGCATCGGACAGATAATCATCCCGCACTTGATACTTTGTCATCTGGAGACGCTTCGTGAAGAAGTTCATGAACGACTGACCCCAACTGGTCATATCGAAGAAGTCGAACTTGCCGCCCGGCTCATCCTGCTGGCCGAGTCCCAAGAATGATTGAAGGTTGTATCGAGCCCGCACCCAAAATGGCGCGTTGGCTTCCGGTCTGTTGAATTTCGAGATACTGATGCCCGACATATTCCGCAAAAGCCGAGCCACCGGCCCACGCCGGGCGTCCGCCAAAAAGACACCTTGGGCAACTTGTTTCGGCAGATCGCTATCCGCTGGCAACATGTCGTACACCTTACCGTCCACAAAGAACAGCGGCGTGTTGGCCGCCCCATTGTGGCCGGTTACAATTGGATTGCGATGCGACGGCTTTGCCAGATAGAAGAACGGCTTGTCCTCGGTTCTGAAGAACAGATCCAGATAGAACATCCGAAGCGGGTTGATTTTGATCAGCGGAATCGTGAAGTCGGTTGTAATGCTTTCGATAAAGCCGACAAACGTTTTGCGGAAATCGCGCAGATCGGCGATATTGCCGTCCATGTCGATCAGGATATTCCGGTCGGCGCGACTGGTGAGGAAGTTTTCCGCTTTGCCGGTTGCCTGCCGGAAAAGCTCCATACCTTCTTTGACCCACGGCTCATCGAGGCTGAGTTCGCCTGCCCTAATCAAATCGTTGATCGTCGCATGACGGAATCCGGTGCGATGCATCTGCAATGCTTCCCACTTGTCATCGAGCGTCGTGTACTTCACGCGGAAGTCTCTCATCCGCTCTGCCGCAAAGCGGTATGCTCTGCTTCCCTCGTCAATGCCCTGCTCGCGCATTTGTCGCAGAATCTCATTGTAGTTGGAATGCAGGCGGAACGCCTCGTACTCCTTATCAACGAGTTGGCTGTTCATGATCCTTTCCATCCGGCGCTGATGTTCAATCAGGCCATCCTCCGCGTAATTTCGCGCCCGGCCCATCGTTTCGATAAACCGGTTCATATTGGTTTTTGCGGAGTTGAGATTGCCCTTGATTGCATCCTTCAGCGCTTGACTGAGTCCAGTCCACCCGTCATCTTCAGACCACCGGCGGAGTGACTGATTGAGTGCCGTTACGCGGCCACGGCGATAGCGTCCGGCACGCAGGATGGTCGAATGCATGATGTCACGGAGCATACCGCTGTTAAATGCGTGAAGGCCGCCGAAGGCTAGGCCCACGGCGGCAACTCCTCCCATGATGAACTTAGTGCTGGTCGGCGTCTTTTCGCCGAGATACGTGTCTGCGTCGTCTTCGAGATACTTCCTGTACCTGTTTTTGTATAATGTCGTATCTGCCACGAGGGAGAACCTCCTTTTTCCATGCGTCGATACCGCCAATGATCGTGTCGATCTGTTGGTTGCCGCCGATGATCGGGCGCTCGACGAATGGAGGCTTTGGCTTCTGGATCAAATCACGAAGCACAAAGAGCGGATCTTGGCCCCTGCGCCTGAGTTCCCAAGCCTTCTCCATGATGTCAAACGGTTGTTCTTCCTGAACTTCGCCATCAACATCCGGCTCCTGCTGGACAGTCGGGATCAATTCAAAGTCTTTCAGTCCGCGCAGATAACGCAATTGCCATTCTGCGGCGACAGCCATTTTGATCAGCTTTTCCTTCGTCCACGTCTCAATCTCCTCAAAGCGGTATTGAGGAAACGCCGTGGCGATGAGGATTTCGGCTTGTTTATCAAAGCCTTTCAGTTGCTCACGAAAGATCTCAAGCAACTGGATCTCTTTGTAGTTTCCGCCGAAGCCGGATTCCTCAAGGATTTGCGGGGCCAGCATCGTAGGCCAATACGCGCGGCCCCGGGTAAAGTCGATCTTGGGCCACAGCACGGCGGTATTACAGATGCGCTCGAATGCGTCGTCTTCATTTTCCGCGAACTCGGCGATCTCCCGATGCTCTTTCGGTGTCAAAGCCCGGAAGACAAATTCCACATCACCAATGGCTGTGACATAGACTTCACCGTACTGGTTGCGGAACCGAAGAAGCATTCTCTCCAGTTCTTCTTGATCCACCGAGCATCACCTACAATCTGATCGGAGGTGACGGTTTCTTGAATCCTGATTCGTGCAGAATTTGCTCCGCGAGTACCGCCGGGATTCCGGCCTTGCGGCTTGCCATCGTATCGAACTTGTAGTTGTACGGGAACAAGACGCAAATTTCGCAGATGATTTCTTCGCGTTGAAGCGGATCGGTGTTCGGCAGATTCATGATCTCCCGGTATTCCGTCCGGCTCAGCGTGCGCCAGATGAACGTTTCTCCGCCGATGTCGTCGGACATCATGATGACGTGTCCATCGACTTCAAACTGCTTTTTCCACGAGTTGACTTCAGAGACCATCGGCCCGCCCGGGAACAGAGGTTCATCCTGCAAAAACGCGCCGCCCGGTTGACGGAGGGATTGAGGCGCAACATCATCGAGGTACTCGTCGCCCTCATCGTAATCCTCCTCGTCGTCTTCGTCGCCGATCAGATCCTCATCGCCTTCGGTTTCTTCGTCGGAGAAGTTTTGGTATGCGCGACGAAGCTGTTCTTCGTCATACGTCGGTCGCCGTTGCGATTGCGATTCTTCGCCATATTGTGGCGGCCCGAATCCGCCGACCCGCAGGGTGTGGTTGTCGAGATTTTGAGCTTCGTCTTCCCCTTGTTGCTCCAGTTCATCCCGACGTTTATAGCGGCCATCCGGGCGCTTTCCGGCTCCTTCGTTCATTTTGTCTTTCGGTGGAAGAAACGACATACCGATTCCCCTCTCTTACATTGTCAGAATTGACTTAATCAAGATCCTGCGCAATAAACTCGTAGACTTCTTCAATCGGTTCCCCTGTCCGGGAGTCGATGATCTGGCCGAGATTGGTAAGTTGTACGTTGCGAATCGCCCGCACGGTCGTATTGAAGCTGGCGACCTCCTCCGTAATCTTCTGCATCTTGGCCTGAACAAACTCCGGCAGGGGGCCGTAGTTGATGTAGATGTCAATGCCTTTTTGCATCAGACCTTGCGTATGCAGGCCGTTGACATCCGTTGTGCGTCCGCGCCAGAAGAACGATTCGTGCTTGCGAACGTCTTCCGCGCCTTGTACGAACGGTCTTCCCCATATTTCCATTTCATATTGTACCATACGGGGCTCTGCCCATCCATTGGCATCTTTCGCGAGGGCCGCCGGTGTTGTGGCGGATTTGTACTCCTTCTTGGAGTAATCCCGCTTGATGGCGGCTCCGACGATACCATCCTGCGGTTCACCCCGACGGCGCTGTTTGGTTTTGACGGCGTTTTCCGTCGCCTCATCGAAGATTCCGTTGATCGGCCCATTGTAGTACCCCTCATACGTCAGCCATTGCTGAAGGATACGTACACTGTTGCCGGTCATCCCCCGCTTCAGAACGTTTTCCGGCCACGGTGGAATGAGGGTCTCTGTTACGCCGGTTATGGGCAGATCTTTTTCCTCATGCCAGTATCGGAGGATATCTTCGATCCGTTGTTTGGCTTGGCCGTACCATTTGGGCGGTTGTTGACCCTGCAAAGCATAGGCGATAGCCGGGGCCACGTTTTTACCGTCACGGCCCACCAACTGCCCGATGTGGTCGAAGATCGTAAACAGATATCCCGCCTCCCGGAAGGCAATACGGAAGGTGCCGCGAATCATGCGTTTGCCGCGCATGATGTAGTCCCATGTCTTGGAGGCGTACCCGTAAACCGGCTTCACCATCTCGGTGAGTTCAAACTGAAACCCGGAGATGTCGTCCACCCACACATCATTGAAATAAATCGACACGTCGGACGAAGCGAAGAACTCCTCGGGAAACAGTTGGTAGTTGACCCGGGTTTTCGTATATCGCACACCAAGCGGTTCTTTGATCGCCATGCTCGCTCTCTCCTTACACGTCGTTTGCGTTGTCTACCTTACGGACAAGACAGGTGACGGTTTTGTAGTCGTTGCCGCTCTTGATCTTGGCGTAGATGTAGAGCAACACGTCTTTCGGCAAATCTTCGTAGTAAACGTATTTGCCCGGATTCAACTGGTCTTTCCAGAACACCAAGTCTTTGATTCGGATTGCGGCGCTTCCATATTGATTGCTCTTGATTGTATAATACGTGCTGTTGTATTTGGCCTGCAACCCCGGCAGACTCGTCAGCAGAGATTTGTCGTAGTTAGCCTTACCACCGGTGATTCGGTCAAACTTCTCATATGTAGTTCCCCCGGGCATGAATTTTGGCTCCAACTTCCACGTCAATTGGATTTCCGCATTCGGATACGGATTCGGCCCTTTGGAGCAATAAAGGTTTATCCAATGGACGCCGTCCGCCGATTTCTGCACCTGACGCTTGAAGTTGTCGCTTGTCAGCGTGCTGAGCGCCGGTATTTTGTTGACTCCTTCGTACGAGAAGTTCTCCAGATTATAAGGATCAAGATCGTCAGGCAGATAGATCATACGAACGGTGTCATCCGCAACCTTCTCACAGATGACCTGCACATAAGTATGTTCGCCGTCATGTACAACGCCTTTGATCGTAGCGGGCTTGTAGTGCCAATCCGTCGTATCATACCCGGAGTAGGTTACGGTGAATCCTTCGCCCGCGCCAAGATGATCGGGAATCACCAGCAAGCCGGGAGCGTATCCGCTGGAGTGCTTGATCAGCGAAACATCGAAATCCAAATCATTGATCGCCCATTGGGAAATCGTCGGGCCGGTCTCCCACGGATAACTCGGATCGTTGTAGGCGCTGTTGTTGAATTCCAGCTTCAGATTACCAGACCTGACGAGTTCGCCTTCTTTCGTCAGCACTTGTACGAAGATTTTACGACTCAGCGGTTGCATCGGATCGAGATGTTCTATCGGTGTCAGCGATTGATAGTAGTTCTTGATGATGTCCTGCACCGACATTTGCGTCCACGTTTCGTTTTGCTTCAGCGTAGGCAATGCTTTGGCGAAGCTATCGGCGTATTCGCTCAGAATCAAATCGTCAAGCTGAAACTTGCCAACCAGTTCGCTTCCTTTGTCACGGAATACGGTGCTGTACCAATCCAGCGGATCATACGGCAGATCCGGGTCGGCCTCAATGGCGCGAAGCGGCTGATAGTCGCGAGCCAGATAAGTGAAGATGGTTTCCGTAAACATTTCCTCGATAGACATCGTCTTCTGCTCATCAACCGTGGTCACACCGTTGATGACCAAAAATGCGCTGTTGCCGTATTCGTTACCGAAGCTGATCAGAATATCGAACGGCGGCAATTCATCCATCAGCAACGTTTTATGTTCACGCAGATAAGGGATTTCCCGACGGAGCCTTTCTACGATGTGTTCGCGGATCACAGTGAAGATGATTTTGCCGGATACCGTTCTCGGCCCTTTGGTAAACCCGCGAGCGCCAATTCGGCCAATGGTGCGAATCTGTTTCTTTTCACGATACGTAGTGATACTGACGGTGGTCGCCGTGCCGATCTCAATGGGACGGAATCCCGGAAAGGCGAAGAACACTACCATATCCGTGCCGGAGTACGTTTCGCCAAACGGCGATTTGTAACTCGGCTGACGCTTGTAAGGGATATGTGTGTCCACCGTCTGTTTGGAAGGACTCTTAGGCATGAGACCCGCCGCTTCATAAAGCTTGTCGATGTAGCTTTTGGCGATCTCATAATCCTCTTTGCCCCACTCCCGACCCTTCACCACGCGGGTCAGAAGTTTCTCCATCTCCCACAGGTTGACGCCTTTGGAGAGCGCCTCAGCCCGGATATTTTGGCTGGCCTGATGCGCCTGAGCCTGAATCCGATCCTTCTCCTCTTTGGAGATTTTGCCCGCCTTATAATCCTCCTCGGCCTGTTGCCACCTTTGCGAGTTCGGAATCAGCTTTGCCGTATATTCGACTTCGGCGATGTAGTCCTTCACAGCCGCGTCGATTTCTGCGGCGGACGGTTTGGTTCCTTTCGCTATCCATGTCGCCCATTCCTCAACCTGCCGGAGATCGACACCGTCTACCGCCGCGCGGACACGGATCATTTGGGCCCGCTTGTGGAGTTCATCCTTGTCGGAGCGCGGATCGTTGTATTGTTTTTTCAATTCGGCAAGCTCCTTGACGTAATCGTAAGGAAGCTTGTATTGCTCGAAGTTCTTTCGATCCTCATCCGTCATCGTCCAGCCGTTTTTCTTGAACGACTCGGTTTCGAGCAGTTCCAGATCGAAACCCTTCATCACCGCATGAAAGCGAAGATCTTTGGCTTCGTTCGTAATCCAAGCCAGCAATTCGGGAGACGGATTGTCTTTACTCAACTTCTTTAGATAGGCAAGCTGATTGACAAACTCCGAGAACTTGGTGAACTTTTCATATTGTCCGTCCGCCATCGAATATCACCTCGGTAGCATAAAAGCCCGGCGTTACGCCGCCGGGCTCATGTGTTTGTGGCTTACTGGATGCGGTTGCCTTGGACATCGACACCGTACATCGTGCCGCCGCTTTCGCGGGCGTAGATGCCTTCCATCAGCGGGGAGATCCGGCGAGCCACGTAGCTCATTTGGCGCTCCATGACGATGCTGTCAACCGACACGCCGCTGGACTCGTCCAGAATGTCCAGATCGTAGATTTTCTGGAACGCCGCTTGACCGTATTCGTTTGCGAAGGTCAGCGTCACGTCGAACGGCGGGATCATGTCGGCATACATGATGTTGTTTGCCTTGATGACGCCGAAGCCGTGCGGGACGCGGATTTGGGTGCCGCTTCCGTCGGACGCGGTGTCGATGGTCAGCGGGCTGATCGCATTTTGGCCTTGGAAGCCGTAACCTTGATCCAGCATTTGCTGGTTCGCGCTGGACGACGTGTTCCACGAAGCCATTTTCAGCGCGTCTTGGAAGAACTCCATGCCGCGATTCGCGATGTTGCCCTTCGCGCTGAACATCGCGACCGGCGCGATGTTTTGCCACACGTTGGAGTCCTTGACCAGTTCCTCGATCAGCGCGTCGCGGTTGAATTGGGCGAACACCAGCGAACCGCCGATGCCGCGCTTGCCGCGCGAGAACGAACGCGGGTCAGGAGAACCGAGCGTGAAGACCGGCGCTTTTTCCCGCTTGATACCCCAAGAAATTTGCTGAAGCTCTCCGATGGTCTTCGGGCCGAAGCTGACGACCAAGTCCGCACCGGAGAAGCTGGTGTACGTTTGTGCGAACGTAGATGCCATAGCATAATTCCTCCTCTACTGAGGTGTATGGAGGGGAGGTGGTTGCCTCCCCCGGGCGGATTAGGACAGGCTCACGATGGTCGTCAGTTGACGCAATTCGTTCGGAGCTTGCAGGCTCAGTTCGATTTGCGCTTCACCGATGAGTTCCATCTGCGGCGTAGCAACGATTTGGAAGTCGTAGCCCAAGAGTTCGCCGTTCTCTTGCATACGATCCAGACGCTTGCTGATGGCCGCCGTCAGGGCATTCCGGCTCGCCGTGTCGTTCGGTTCACCGATGAACGGATCCGCGACTTCCTTGATCGTGTTGACCGCCGCCTTGACGATCCGTACCGTCGATTGACGAGTGTAATCGGAGCCGGAGTGGGCGTACGTCATGGAATCAACGACCGCGACACCGCCGCCATTGTTCTTCAGACGGAACGTCACCATCCGTGCTTTGGTCAGGCGATCAAGCTGGCTTGCCGAATACTCGTAGCGCAGACCGAGTGCGTTCGGGATGACTTTGTTCGTCGGAGCCGAACGGATCGGCAGTTGCGATACAAAGCCGCCGTATGCCGCCGTGCCTTGAGTTGCGATGGCACCCAAGCGAGTGTTGCCGACGACGATGTCCGGGCCAGCCAGAATCGAGATGAACTGCCCAAGGTCGATTCGGTTGCCTTCGCCGTCCTTGATTTCGTTGCCGAAGCGGTCGCGCATGTACAGCGTTTGCGGCACGTTCTCCAACAGCTTTTGCACATGTTCTTCGATCTCTTGCAGGGTCGTGCCTTGCGGAGACGAAGTTGCGATGAAGCCGTGGGTCACGCGCCCGTACAGCGACATGACGCCGCAGGCCAGAGCAAGCTGGTAAGCGAAGTTGTCGTACTTGCCGATCAGCTTGTCGTCGGCGTACACGCCAAGCGGAATCACGTAGTCCACTTGGTAGTTCTCAAGGATTTGGTATGCCCCCTGCTTGACGATGTAGCCTTCGCTGTCGCGCTCGCCGCCGAGACGCTTGTACATTTCCTCTTTGGAGATGAACAGTTCGTCGTCGCCGCCGGAGAAGTAGGTTTCCGGCTTCACTTCGAGCGTGTTGGTGTTGCGATCCGGGTACTTCGTCGAAGCCCGCACCACTTGGTTGTTCAGCGGATGCGTGTTGATGGCATTCACCATCAGTTGGAAGCTCGGATAGTCCGTCGATTTGAAGACCATCGGCGGCTCGCTCATCAGCGCCTTCTTGGACTCCGGCTTGGTGATCGTGATCGTCACGATGCCGTTCTCGGACTCCACTTTCGCCTTGAGTTCGTTGTAGATGTTACCGCCGTAGAAGGATTCGAGTTCGATGGTCGGATTCACAACGGTCGTGACATCGTGGCTGTAGCTTGCTTCGAGAAGCTGGCCGAGCTTGATCTTCACGGTGTTGTGAACCGTAACCGTCTTGTTGGCCGCATCGACGGTGTAAACGGTGGTGTCCGTCACTTCTGCGCCGTCAGCATACAGCTTCAGGCCGCTTTTCGGCACCTTGGACAGCGTGAACACCTTGTCCGCGCCGTTGGCGATCATCGGATTGCCGTTGGCGTCGGTGCTGTTGTCCACCACTTCGGCGGTTTGCACGTTGCCTTCTTCGTCGAGGTACGTGTACTCGTACGAAATGGTGATGTCGGCCTTCATGTCCGTAACATCAGCATCCAGCGACAGCGTGCCTTTGACCTCCGATACCGCCGGAGATGCCGTCGGATCGGCCATCACGCCGCCGTCCACCGTGTACACGGTAGATGCCAGTTGGATGCCGTTGGCCTTGACGACAACGGTCGAGGTGTCGATGCCGCCGTGCGGCAGGGTGAACGTCACAGCATTGTTGCCTTGGGACAGACCGAGTTGGTCTTGTTGGATTTGCTCCGTAACTTGGGTGTAGGAGCCGCCCTTCAGGCTCAGCGCCGAAGGCTTGCCGGTAACGCGCATCAGGCGCACGTCGCGGCATCCCGCGTTCCACACTTCCTCAAATTTTTGGAGCAACGTTGCGCCGTTTGCGACGCCGTTCGGGTGCGTCATTTTCCCGAAGATTTGAGCCGCCGTTTGCGGAGTGACCCGAACCGGTTGCATCACGGGGCCGTCAGTCGCCGTCCCGAGCAACAGCACCGATTCCGTGGTACTTGCAAGGGGGTCTTCCCTCAGCCTGCGGTCAGAGTCTTTGAACTGCGTAAAGTGACCCGGCAGAGACGCATACTCATTTTGCATTTGTGCCATTTCGACGAGCCTCCTTTATTCGTCGCGACGAATTAGATCACCATATGCTTCTCTCATCGCTTGACTCTGCCGAAGAAGAAACGACTCAACGTCCCTATCTTCGGGATCGCCCTGCAATGATGCATCGGTGTCAATTCTTTGGAGCTTGTTATTGGAGCGGTTGATTCGGATCCGCTCTATGCGAACGAGGTAGCGCAAGTGCCTGCTTGGAAGCTCTTGCCCCCACATCGTTACTACTGTTGGTTGGAGTTCCGCAAGGAAGATGATTTCAGACAGGCCGAGGTTCTTAATGTGACTTTCATAGGTCAGCAAGAAATCCTCGAAATCTTCCATAAGGATTCGGGCTTCACGATTGAATTGCGAATAGATGTAGAAGTCAACCGTGAGATCAAACCATTGCCGCGAAAGTTCAAGGAAACGATTCGGGTTGTTCGGATCCGGGACTTTTTTGTCGTACAGGATCGGCTTCAGGGAAACGTGTGATTTGGATCGGACTCTTTCGTATGTATCGAAGGCGATAATCCCGTGGCGGGATAGGTCAATGCCTTCGGGCGTGTTGCCAACGGGTTCCCGTTGGACAAACCTCCCCCAATCCTCTCCCCAAGCAAGCTTTAAGAGTTCGTTCATCTTGTCGGTGAATTCGTCGAAATCCATCGACCCGCTCGCCAAAAGCATCCCTCTTGTGGAGTTTGGTGGACTCATGACATTACACCTCCGCGTATCCGATTTCGGCTGACGTTGAAATGCCTTCGACAGTGTACTTGGTTTGAAGCGTGAGGGCGATTGTACCGTAGTCGTTCTTCGGATCGAACAGAATGCGGTAGTCGTAATTCACCAGCACGCCGAGTCTTGCCAATTCCTCCAGCCGCTCCTTCACAAGTTTCTCCGTGAACAAGCGGCGCACCTCTGGAGCAATGTCAGACTCATAAATGGTCTGAACGATGTCGTTCATGTTGGCGATTGTCAATTGTGACATCCTCATGTTCGCGACATCGTGCAGTTCACTCTCCCAATGAGCCGCCGTTACCCCGCTTGTAACGACGTACCCATTCCGCACACTGTTTCGGACGGTTACAACACCAAGCGTCGCCAATTGCCCCATCGTATCTTCCGATAGCTCATAACGGAGAGCCTGAATCGGAATCTTGACGTTCGTCGTGGTGTCGTAATGTCCGGCGAGCAGAGCGGCATACGCAACTGCACCGTTGTCGTAATACTCCTGTGGAGTGCCCTGCCGGAAGATAGGTTCAAAGCCAGCCACGCTGATGTAATGCCCCTTGTCCGACCACTGGCCGTTACGGAACTCCATAAGCCCGTACCGATCCCGGAAAATCGTGGCCTGAACCAAGCGGACTATGTATGAGTCATCATGTTCGATGGTGTCCGGCACCGTCTTCAGAGGCCGGAGCCCGATGACACCATGCGACATGTAGCCCAACTTCATTTGGTCTCGGCAGAAATCAATCAACCGCTCGTGGTACGACACGAAGCGATTGTTGTCCATCGTATCCACCAATTGAAGAAAGTCTTCGTTGGAGGCGTACATCGCGTTCCCATAGACGGCTTGTCCATAGAACGCAACCGGATGCACATCATCGACATACATTCCTGCGAGAACGATAACGTCGATGGGCCTGCCGAGAAGCAGGGTGAGCGCTTCGTCACATGCGATATACAACTCGTCCCGCGTAGCATCAACGCCGTCTTCGCCGCCCGTAAACTGCCACGAATCCGTATAGGAAGCGGTGACGATTTCGGTCGGCAGGTGGCCGTATTCCGTTGTTGCAAAGATGTGATGGATGTTGGCCCGCGCGTCTTCATTGATGTGCTTGATGAGGTGGTCGATATCCATGTGTTCGTTCAGCGCATAGGAAACGTTGTAGTCTCCGAAATCGAAGGCAAGCACCGTCTCCCCGGTCGTTTCGCGGTGTTCAACTCTGACAACAACATCATTGTACTTCGAGCCGCCGTAGATCATTCTCAGATTGATCAGATCTACGTATTCACCGTCAACAAACCCCGCTATCTTCAATTTAGCAGATTTTCCTGTGATGCGCATCAAATAAATTGGAATGTTGCTATTTATATCATACGCTTGTTCAAACGCCCGCACAAGAGTTCCTTTCAGCCTATCGCCGAAGACGCGAGCGGCGTGTTGCGGGTCGTTGATGCGCATTGGTTGCATGATAGGGCCGTCTTCGCTCGTACCCAAGATGTACAGGTTTTCGCCAATCCCCGCTGGCCTTTGTTCACCCGGAAGTATGAAGTCGTAGCGATTCAACATTCACACCCCCTAATGAATGAACTCATAGTTCGCAACGGGCCCGAGCCTACGGATGACAATGTCACGAATGTTCGTGGCAATCGTGATCTCCTTTGTCGTCACCTGATAGAACTCCACTCGCCCGCCCGCAGGATTGTGCGGCTGACGTTGACCGGAGAGAGGGTTTGGCCGGTAATCAATGGTACGATAGATTTCGCCGGTCGGCCCGGCACGCAGATCTTCAGCCGCCTGAATCTCGTAGCATTGGATGATATGCGTCGGCTTGTGGCCGCGCCATCCCACCTCGAAGATAATGTCGCCTTTCTTCGGATGGGAGTCAAACCGCATGTAAAACACACGGGCCTCGGATGCAACCTGACCGATATCCATCTGCTTCGTGAGTTGTGGCAGAGAAATGATCTGGCTTGCATTGTCACGGCGTACCTTGTGACGTTCGATCCGGCTGATCCAGCCTTTGCCGAGACAGCGCGGACAGCCGGAAAGTTCTCCCTCGTATTTCGTAAGCCGCTTGTATTGTTCGACGGACGACTCTTGATACTTTTCGTTCCAGCAGATACACCGCACTTGGCGACTGGTGCGCTGGAGCAGAACATAGTGGCCGTAATGGTCAATGATGCGATCAAACTCACGCCGCAAGTCCATTATCCTTCCGCACCTCCAATCGTAACATTGAAGTCACGACGGGGTGCGTTGAGAGGATAGGTAGATCCTCCCTTGACCGCTGTTCTCACCGGAGACCCTCTACGTTGATACTTCATCAGCTTCGCCTTCAGTTCCTTCATCAGCGGCTCGTAATCGCCGAGATTGCTTCGGCGCTCGATTTCAAGCTGACCAAGGATCATATGGTCGCTTCCGCTCCGACCCATCTGATGCATGTAAAGCTGAAGCACAAGATCGAGTTCGGTGCGGTAGCGAACCCATTGCCGCATGGCGAAGGTCGGCTCGCCGTTGTTGTCCTCAAGCTCGGTGGCAAATTCCTGTTCGGCAATCTTGCTGTTTTCGTGGATCAAATACATGATCTGAAAATCAGTGATTGTACTGATGAAAACGCCGAGATCGCCACGGATGGTTTCCACCGTCGAATACAGCGGCTCCATGCGGGTGTAGAACGTAAAGCCCATCTCTTGCTGGCCGTAATTGAATGTGACGGTATACTTCTGGTTCTTCTTCAGCCGCTCCTCAATTCCGTAGCGATGAAAGAGGCTTTGTTTGTCGTCGGTAATCACCTTGACGGCTTTGTCGTCGTAGTAGACGAGATGTTGGGTGATGACGACATCTTGGCTGGAAAGTTGGAACCGGAAGGTAATCGTGGTGTTGTCGGTTTCGTCGTAGTCTTCACCGAGTACCGCAACCATCCCGTTCAGATACACTACAAGTTCGCCGGAGCCCATCACGTAGGGGTGATTCAGGTTGATGACGGTTTGCCCGTCGGTTGGGATATGAACATCCATCGGAGAAAACTTTGCCATCCTCACCCCTCCTTACTTGAGTTGAAATCCGCGAACTTCGACGGTGTACGTTGCATCCACCACATCCAGATTGCGAATCAGCAGATGGAGCTTGTCGGTTTCTTCTTTATCGACGTAGCTGTAACTCAGCACATCGAGCAGGCGGCCCGATACTTCGCCGCTGTTGTATTGCGAATCCGTCAGCGTCGTGTCCTCGAAGAACTCAACAGCAAAGCGCGTTTGCTTGTTGCAGTTCACCTCAAGGGATTGGATATTTATCTTGCTGAACGGAAGCTGAACGAAGTGGTATCTTTCTTCGCCCGCCGGAACCATGATCGGATCGCTGATGGCGATGTGCAGTTTGTACAACAGCCCGTCGCGAAGCATTTTGACTGTTTTGTTCACTTCAACTCACCTACCACAAGGCTCCCCACGCATCGAGCTTGGAGCCGTCGGCAATGCGGGCTTTAATCACCACATCGCGTCCCGCTGGCGAGCCTGTAAGATCCGCCGCCGTGTTGACGAACGTTTCTTGGAATGTGGTTCCGCCGTCCCGGGAAACGTAGAAGATCACATCGCCTTCATAACGTCCGATAGGAATAATCGAATCCACATCCTTGTTCGATGCTTTGGGAACGGATTGAACTTCAATGAACGAAGGCCGATACACCACGTCAAAGCTCTCGATCTCCGGCGTGCTGGCGGAGTCCGTCGAAGTCAGGCTGGCCCGCAGATGCAGGTATCGACCCGATACTTTCTCCGGCGCAAGCGCCGCAATGTTCTGCCAGTCCGTCCAGCCGATGCCGTCGTTGCTGATGCGGTATTCGACGACCGCAGATGTATTGGCATTAGGCAGAACCACCTGCGCTTGGATGCTCAGCCATTGCGTGTCCGGCGTTATCGAGTCAAAGACCATATCGAATACACCGAGTCCGGTGTAGTTACTCAGGCTTTTGACCTGTTCGTAGCCGGTCACATCGCCGAGGAAGGCCACCCGGATTTCGTCTCCGTACACATGGATTTTCGGATTTGTCATCTGTACGCCGTAAGCCTCAGCGATGCTGATGAATTGATCCACCGAATCATCCGCATACACCATTGAGTAGCAGATGTTATCCGTATCGGAACGAATATAGTTGGCAGAAAAGACGACGTGTGAAATCCCTTCGTAATCCGTTTGAATACGCGGTCTGGAGCAGATCAGGCCGCTGGCGACCATCTTCACGCTCGATATGATGTTGCCTTGGCTGACCGAGCAGTAATCGAGGCCAAAGTTTGCATCCAGTCGCCGCGAGCGCCATACGATCTTGGACGTGTTGTTTGCGTCAATGTCGATATCCGGCATGATGTTGTCAAAGCTCGTGGATGTCGTAATATACGCCTCGAACTCTTGGAACAGGTTGTTGACAACCACGAACTTGATGTTTTTCGTCTGACCATCGTATTCGATGGATTCATAGACGATGCGGGCCTTGCCGTCCGACCCGACCGCAATGCGCGGATTTTCTGCACCATAAGCGCTATACGTGGTGATGTTCTTGTACGCCGACCGATTCAGGTCTTTGTCAATGATGACATAATCCACGTTGAAATAGCTAGTATGGACACGCTTTGAGACAAAGACGACGTGGATTTTGTCGTCCGGCCCGATGTCGATATCCGGCGTTTTTGCGTCGTAGTTTTCATCGCTGGCAACCTGCAAAGTTGACACGGTTGCGTCACGATTTATTATAACATACGCGATTTTTGAGCGTCCATTTGCTTCCGCCGTGTACGCCAGATGCAAGCGCCCCTGTGAATCGAACACTCCGTTCAAGTCTTGAATGATGCCGGAAATCGTTTCTACCGAGATGGTCGCTTCTATGCCGCCAAACGGTGTTACGCCGACAACAAGTTCGTGATCCATCCCGTTCTGTCGGACATGGCAACGGAATACATCCCTGAACTGATTGCGAACAATGAGCGTGTCGGTGATGATTGTGCCGCTCGCAAACACCTGATGTGTCTGGAAGCTGTTGCGGTCGCCGCCGCCCGGCATATTCCTTAGAACAATCCGGCCCGGGAAGGTTTCGATGTCGGTGTTAACAACCGTTCCGCCAGCGAAATCTTCGTACGCCGTCAGTGACCGGTTAATATCGCAGACCTGAATGGACTTGTTCACATAGTCGTATGCGAACGATTTGGTCTTGTCGATGTTGTTGTCCGTGATGAAGGTGTCGATGTACATATCCATATAGTCGGTCTCCGGTGTGCCCACCGCGTCGTGAAGCATCATGGTAGTGTATCCGAGGTTCACCTTCACCCGGCCAATTTCTGATTGCATGACAGTTCCGGCCAGCGGATCAGTTGCGCCCGGCTGGATGAATGTGATAAAGTCCTGCTCCTCCAGCGGAACGACGAAGTCCACCGTGATATTGTCGATCTCCAGATAGTCGCGGCCTTTTCGCTGAAGAACGCCGTTTCGATATACCTGAAGGATGTTTTGGTGGATGCCGTAGGGACTTTGCAGACGAAAGCGGGTTTGTCCCGCTGTTGCGTAATACTCCTCGTGGAGTCCGGAATTGATGACCGCACGCACTTGACAGACGACCAAATCATCGGATTCCAGTGGGTACTGGAACTCGATATGTGTCGGATCGACCTCAACGTAGTCATCGTTTTGAACCATGCGGATACCGTTGAGGTACACTTCAAGCTGACGAGTGCCCATCCGGTACTCCTTGTTGAGCGCGATAAGCGTCTGGCCCTCCTGCGGCTTGATCTCCTGATACAGTGGATAGCCGATTTGAGAATCGACGTGTCCGCCGCCAGAGCCTCCGCCGCCCGACCATTCGGAGCGGGAGACTTTTGTGTCGATGTATTCCTTCAACCGGTTTAGGCCGCCGCGTGCTTCCTGTACTTCCTCGGTGACGGCGTTGATCTGATTCCGCAAGTCCGCAAGGTCGGTGCGACGAAGCGAATCCAGATCAGTCATCGTCGCCACCGGGAAAGCCAGATCGCTTTTCGGGATGCCGCTGAATGGCTTTTCGTATTTTCGGTCGAGCGCTTGACGAAGTCCGGTGATGGATTCGATGGTATGCTGATCCGGCAATCCACGGTTGACCAGCAGATTGTGGTCATAGGTGCCTCCGCCGCCAGCGCCGCCTCCGGTAAGCCCGACTTGAACGAATTTCAGCGCCACTCATGTCACCCCGCTTTCAAACAGAATACGGAACTTATAATCGCTGAGGCTGACCATCTGCGAGCCTGCCCGCTTCGTAACCTTCATCCAGAACGGAACACGATCTCCCGGTTGCATCGTACCGATGAAATAGGTGTCCTTGTAGATGCTTGGCTGGCCGAACAGGTCTTGAGCGATGTCTACCCATTCCCAACCTTGATATTCGGCAAAAGCCTGCACGCTGATGCGCACGTTCGGGATCGGGATATCGTGGTTGTTTACCACATAGGCTTTCTTCTCGATGATACCGTTCTCCATATTGCCGAGGAAGAACTCACGGTCTTCGCGGAGAAGCACGCCGTCGATCTCCAAATCCAGATGGATGCCGTACCAGAACACATCGCCACCCCACAGATCGTTGATTACATCCGTCTCGGCGAGGATGAGTCCGGTGGGGTCGAGCAATTGCAGTTTTCCGGTCAGCGGGAAATTGCAATTGAAGACATCGAGCTTGACGTGATCCCGATCTTTTTCGCAAGTGGCTTCTTTAATCAACACCCCTGCACCATCGAGCAGTTTGACCTTCAAGCCTTCTTGCAAATTGCCGACCTGTATTGTCGTGTCTCGATACATCCGCACCTCCAATACGTCGAGCGTATCGGATTGGGATTCCTGAATCCCGTGAAGTACGATGCCGATTTTGGGAGACGACAAGAACGTGGTGCCGATGAGTTCCCATGTCTTGCCGTTGTCGTCGCTTCCGTATCCGGCATATAGTTCGGACTTTTTCACCATCCGTAGACGGTTGTATCCTTTGGAAGCGCCGACTTGCGGATCGTAATATTCCAGCAGTTCGATCCGGGTGTCTTTATCCCGATATACGACAATGCCGCCTTGGTCAGACGCCCGGATCGGCTGGTAGTCCGTATCGACCTCGAACACATAGTCAAATTGAGGGCTGGTCATTAGACAAAAGAGATCGGGATCACCGTGTTTCAGGCGAAGAACTCCCGGCCTCTCTGTCAAACTGTATCGACGGTCATCAGAGGGTGATATCTGCCACATCGAATTGAGTTCGGGCGAATCAAAGGTGTCTCTAAAGACGAGCCCGCTGGAAATTCGATTTAACAGTGACAAGATACATCCCCCGCTTCAGCATTATTGAAGCTTGAATATGGTCGTGTGGGACAGCACTTGTACGATGCGTACGTTTTCGGCACCGATGGCCGCCGCCAGCGGAGCCGCAGACTCCAGCGCCGACTCGATGGAGAAATGCGTCGAGTGGACAAGCCACGGTTCGCCAGTCACTTCGCGGAAGTGAGTCTTCGCTTCGCACTTGTTGTCACCCTGAGTAACGATCAGAGGCGGAAGCGAATCCTTGGGCCCAAGCAGTTTTGCCGCCAGTGTCCGGGCGTCGCCGGTAATGACTTCAATGTTGCCGAGCGGAGCATTGTGATGTGTTTTGATGGTGATGTAGTCGCCGGAACCGAGACCGCGATACACATGGCCGTCATCGCCAATCGGGCGACGCTCAACTTGGTACTTGACCAGAGACATGTGGAGATTCCTCCTTCATTGGCTTATGTTTGTTGCCATACTTTACGCTGTTTGATCGCCATCGTACCTTTGATCTTCTTGTCGCCGTGATGCTTGTCGAAGTAGTACAACAGCATTTGCATCAGCGTAGTGCAGGCTTTCAACCCATTGGTATTGGAGTCGTCCGCAATGGTCGTTGCACTTACAAAGACGCATCCGGTGATCTCCATGCTGGACAAGGAGATGCGGCCTGACGCTCCATTAAAGACAATGTCATAATTGTGATGCCCTTGCGGAACGTCGAACGTCAGCGTGAACACCCCATTATCACTTGTCTCAAGGGAGGCCATAACGTCTCCATCCACTTTCACTTCCATTTTACCTTCTCCGCGAGGATTATCAAAGTACCCTCTTATCGTTACACGTCCGTCGATGTAGTTCTCCTTGGTGAACGACAAGCTGGCCGACGTATCACTCGTCTGAAGGATAGAAGCGTTTGGGATATACCGCCACCCGGTCGAAGTGTACGGAATCCCCAAGTCGCCGTTCTCATGAATCTTTGAGATCCACGGATTGTACACGCGCTGAAGAATATGCTCGCTGAGCTTGGTGACAACAGCTTCCGCATACCAGCGCACAAAGCGGAATGTTCGCTCATACTCGAAAACCCCCGGGGCCGCTTGCTGGATCCATGCATACAACTTGGAGAGTAGTTCACGCATGGTCTTTTCTGCGGGCATCCCGGCGAAGCGAAGCTTGTTTCGGTTCTTCAGAGATTCTACCGCGAGAATAACATCCATCAGGATGTAGTTATCCACAACAGCTTCGCCAATACCGATCTCTGCAAAGTTGGGCACCGGATGGTGGAGCGGAATTTTTACCTTCACGTCCGGTTGGTTCGTCGGCCCAATCGGATGAAACGGCACCCCGGTCTCCGGGTCGTACACTTGGTTGGCAAGCCTGCTGTAATCGTAGTCGGAATCCGGCACGTCCAGAACATCTACGCCCGGCGAATACCGGTTCCAGATATCTTCCCATTCGGAAAGGTCGCCGACCAGCATGTACGTTTCCTTCGGGATGTACCCCGGACGATCCAGCTTCATCTCGTTGCTGGCGTTGATGAGCTTCTGGATAATACCGTAAAGTTCCTCTCTGTCAGCAACTTTTTGCCGTTGCTTAATCGCCTCATCCAACGCATCCTTTTGATGTGCAAGAATCGCCGGATCAAACACCTGTGCCTCTGAAAGCGCATTATGGTGATCGCCAAATTGTGGATGCTCGTGAATGATGCCTTCGATATCAAGCCGCTCCGCTTGAATCATGTTCATCAGGATAGCGTCAAGATCTACACCCACGGCAAAAAGCTGTTGCGCCATGACAGATCGTACCAAAGACTCCTTCTCGGCCTTCCGGGATATGTCGCCATTCAGAATAATTGCGTCCATAGACTTGTCTTGATAATGAGCCCATATGTCCCGAATAACCTTGAGGCTTTGGTCGGGGAGTTTATCCAGCAGGTGGCGGTTCTCTACGATCAGCATCGCTTTTGACAGCTTATCCAGCCGCCTGATAGCGTCGATAATCCACGCTACAGTTTGAACCTTTTCCACCCTGACGCTCAGATCCGTAAACTCTGTCGCATCGTGCGGAAGCAAGGTCATCCTGTGGTCGATAAAATCGAACCGGACATTCTTCGACGATAGGCTTCCTTGGATGATGAAGTTGGGATCATGTGTCCGCGCATTCAGAAGGAGCAGTTCGGCCCGAATCATCTCGAACGGGTAGAGCTTTGTCTGCGCATCTTCCTCCAGAAAATCTGCGCGAACGATGTTGCTCCATTCCGGTCTGGCTTCCATCGGAATGACCTCTACGCGCACATGGTCGTAATCATAGCGCGAGTGATTGATGGTGTCCTTGCCATCCAGCATCACGCGGTCTTGTGTTATACCGGCGTTATAGGACTCCGGTTCTCCTCGGACAACTCTTTGCACAATCCATGCGGGTTGCGCATGAATGTCTGGCCCATCGAAAAAGGACTTTACCCATTCCACATAAGCGTCCGACCCGAAGTAGTCGCCGCGTTTTTCGTTGCTTTCATCGAGTCGTGCTTCGTGTACGCCGGATCCGTATGGCGTCACCATCAGCCAGTCGATGCGAGCATCTCCACTTTTCCGAATATCGGCTTTTGATACCTCAGTGTCAACACGGACTTCCTTGCTGATGTCCTTGACGATATCAACTGTAATACGATCAATTACAGTCTCCTTATTGAAGTGCCGGTCGAAAGACCGATCCTTCAAGTGGATAGCGGTATCAACAGGGATGTCGCCGAATCGCAATGAGGTTATTCCGATCCCATACTTGTCTTCCGGGGAGCCAAAAAGAACTTCCGGCAACACCGTATCGTAAACGTTGATACGATTCCCGAGGGTTGCCTCTTGAATAATCCCGATATTGTCCGGCTCGTTCCCGAACAAGGTCGGAGGATAAACAATCACACCGGGGATGATCTTGTCACCAACGATCTTCTCAACTTCGACCGTATCATGTTCATATGGCCGAAAAGCCAGTTCGTGTGTATGTAAACGAATCCCGATAGGATCCGGCACCGGCTTCCGAGAAGCCAATGTCTCCCGGGGCGTAAATGCGATGAGATATTTGTCCGCAAACTCATACGGGATGGTTATAAAGGCATCGCGCAGAACATCGAATCGCCGCTCCGCTATCAAGTCTCGAAGCGTAACGCCTTGTCTGATCTTCTCGATGTAGCCTATCAACATCTCGTCAAGAATCAGACTGTCCTGATCGTACCGGCGGTCGCTGAATGAATGTTGATTCGCGGCCTGAGCCTCTTGTCCGGCCTGCTCCAGCAAACGCAACCGCAACTCCTCGGCAGATAACGGAGATCTTGAACCTTCGGGGAGCCACTTCAGAATGCTGGCCGCCCGTTCCCGCAGAGCCTTTGCGAAATCGCGCCTGAATAATGCGTCCAGACGCTTGCGGACAATCGCGTACTGTACGTCTTCCGAAACGTACCCTCCATAGCTTGCTTCTCTTGCCGATAATACGTGGTGTTCAACTTCGCCCCCGGCTCTACCTACCGAATCAGCCAACTTCACATCTCGATTGATCCGGCTGTCACCGACGAAGTATGGCTTGTATCGGAACAGATAACTGTTTCCCGGCTCAGAATTAAGATAGGACAAAGCAAAGCTCTGCCCTATCCATCCGTCATGCCGGGGATTAGGGGGCGAAAACAAGAATGAGAAACTGAACGTATTCTGCATTCTCTTTTCACCCCTTCACCGCGAGTTTATTGCCATTTTTGCGAGGACTTGATGATTGCCACCCCGTACGCATAGTTCGGCGAGTTGTTGAGGAAGCTGAACGGAGCGTTGATGCGGAAGAACTTGTACACTTCCTCCGTCGGCGTGTCCTTGTCCACAATCAGTTCGTCGAGATGCTCGATGCCGCTGTCGTCCACCGCCATGACGCCGTCGAGCCAGCCGCGTTGTTTGTCGTAGCTGTGTTCGACGTAGATCGGCGACAGGTGGAATTTGCCCGTCCAGCGGGATTGGCCGGACTTCTCCTTCCGCATGAATTGTTCCGTCGTAATGAACGCCGCTTGGTGGCGCTGATATTTCAGGCCGGAGCGGGTCTGGAACATCATGATATCGTTGACGCCGGTAGCCGTTTCGGCACCCCACTTATTCGTGAACTTCACGTCCAGAATCGCACCGGTGTATTGGTCGCGGGTTACGGACTTGAAGGAACGAGCCGTCGGAACCGCCGAGGTGTACTTGCTGTAGAACGAGTTGGACATGTTCGGGATGAGCGTTCCGTTGTTGTCCATCGGCAGAGATACACCGTCATCGACGAAGGTAATCTCCCGCTCGCGACCCAAGCGTTCCACCGTTGCGACCAGCTTGTACAGACCGTAGTTCGCCGCGTCCGCCGGAGTGAAGTTGGTTTTGCTCGCTTCGTGATAACGATAGATCTTGTACCCCGTCGCTTCTTCAGGAAGCACGAAGCTCACCTTCAGCGAGATACCTTTCGTCGGTGTGGTGTTCGTCGGAATCACGAGTCCTTTGTTGACCACCAAACGTCCGGCGTCAATCCGGCTCGGTCTGGACTCGCCACCGTCCGTCAGATACGTGACGATGTACGAGTACGCCGTGAAGTCGTACAGGTCGCCCGGCACGATTCCGTTTGAGTCGGTGATCACTTCGACGCTCTGCATGATCGGCTGGCCTTTCGGCGGAACCCCGATAGCCGCCGGAATCGTCGAAGACCCCGTCGTAAGAGCGAAGTTGCCGCTCACGTCGTTCTCGAAGTAGGTGCGCTGTTCTTCCAGCACCGGCTCGCCGTTCGCGTCCAGCAGAATGTTGCCTTGACTGTCGCGTTTGACGACGCACTTGCTGTCGTAGAACGGATGGATGCGTCCGATGTACGCGAAGGAAGTCAGGAAGTTATCCTGATCCAGCGTCGGGTCGCCCATCAGAATCATCGCAATCCGGTTGTTGTTCGTCGAGATCCAGAATTGAACCGGGAACTCGTCGCTCATGCCGTTCGTGATGACTTCATGAAGGATGATGCCGTCGGTAACATCCGCAGAACCGGGGTCGGCATCGAGTTCGTCAACCAAGGACTCCTTCCAGTCCTTGAACCAAGCGTACTTGGCCCAATCGGAGACGTACGCGCCTTTGTCGATGACGTTACCTTGCGAGTCATACGTCGGCTCCACAAAGGTTTGCTTCTCGTCATCCCACTTGTCGAACATCCGAATTTGGATGAAGTGGTTGTTGTCTTGGGTCTCCACTTGATTGCCGAGGATCGTCGTGTATCGCTCCAGACCCGTTTCCGGGTTGATGAGCTTCGGCGGCTTCACGATCTCGACGTACATCTCCAGCGAGGTCGCCGTATCCTTGGCTCCGTATTGATCACCGATAACCGGCGGCTGGTCGGTGTTTTCCGGCGTCGTCACCGTTTTGATGACGATACGGTCGGTAATCTTCTTCAGCCCTTCATTGATGTCGTCTTCGCCGCGAGCGATGCAGGTGATAAACAGTTGATCCGGCGTATCTTCCTTGAGCGTGATCGCCGGGTTGTTGAAGTCTACCGTGTATTCGCTCGGGTCGATCTCTGAGAACCCCGCGTTGTTCGCGTCCAGATGCTTGTACAGAATCGGCTCGGTGTTCTTCGTGTACATTTCGACGAAGTGCGCCTTGCCTTCATTGAACTTCTGGAAGCTTCCGGTGACTTTGTAAGTCTTGCCGTCGGGGTCGTTCGCGTCCTTGATCAGTTCCAGACGCGACCACCGGCGGCTCGTCGTGAAGGTCGGGTCGTCATAAATTTCGACCGTCAACAGCAATCGGTCGTCCGGGCGAAGCGTCGGAGCAATATCGAAGATGACCGCCTTGTCAATCGGGTCGAGCGTATATCCGACTTCGCCGGTTGCGATCAGGCCGCCTGCCGGAGCCGAGGAAATCGTGCGATAATCCTCCCATTGCATGATCTCGCCGTGCGCACCCGGAACCAAAAACGTGCGGCCAAGGCCGTCCAGCGGATCAAGCTCCAGTTGGACTTTCTCTTTCTCCTCGTACTCGAACGTGCTTTTCCGTTCCGTATAGCTCAGAGCGAAGTACATCGCATCCTGCGGAGGATCCGTGTTGAATTTGATCTTCCCGGAAACGTAGTCCACGATCTGATAGTCGTTGGACGGAATCACACGATCCGGCTCGTTCAGCGTCAGCTTGCGCTCCACCAGCACCGGAACAGATTGCAGAATTTTGTGGAAAAGCGTGCCGTACTCAACCAGTACCGTTGCGCCGGACGGGATTGCGCTGTTCGCCGTGCGGGCGATGGAATTGCTTCCGGCAACGTATGTATAGTCCGTGTCCGGTTCATAGGTCGTTGCGCCGTCTTCGCTTTTCACCACAATGCTTTGTTCCAGCACCGCGTTTTCTTTCAGGGCCGCCCCCGTTGTTCCCGTCAGTACGAGGTGTTCCGTGTGGTTTTTCACCGGAATGTACTTCTTGCTGTTGTTCTCGTCCCGGATCAGCATTGCGCGAGTCACGGGAAGTTCAGCAAACGGGCGAGGGAAAACCAGTTGCCAGTTCTCCTCGGGAACGACACCGTTTTCGTCCCGGATCGCCGTCGTGACGATCTCTGCAATGTCACGAAGGATCCGTTTGGACTGTGTGATGCCTTCAATCCACTTCGCGCGTTTTACAGACATTGGGTTCACTCCTTACATTAGGGTGTCAGAAATCGCAGGCTAGGCCAAACGATTTTGCTTGTACCTGATACGTTGTTGAACTCGAAGCGGATTTTGGAGCCTGCGGGAAGCCGGTGTACGATGTACAACACGTTTCCCATATTGATCGACTCGGCAAGCTCCCGTGTCGGCATTGTTTCGACGATTTTTCGATCCGGTTGGCCGGGCCGAATGGAGATAACCTCCCAATAATCGCCGTCCTTATACCCGGAGCAAGCGAGCGATACATTGATCAACTCCATATCGGTCTCACAATCGTATTCCACCGTGTACAAACCCGGTACAGCAGGTACATGTATTTGAAAGCCCTTGAGAAAGGGCTCCTCGAATCTTGGGAACAAGTGGGCAGGCCAGTTGATTTTCTTGATCTCGTCAAGCACACCGCCGACGGAATAGTTTTGTTGAACTGCCATTTACCTCACCTGCCTATACAGAAGGTGCGGGCGGAATCTCCGGCGTGAAGATGATGTATGTCGTGCCGTCGCCCGCAGGCGCGATGGAAACTGTGCCTTTCACTTCGCCGTGTGATTCGGCGTTATAGTCACCTGTGACATGCGATCCAATCACTCGGAACGAGTCCACATCTATGAGGGAAACGTCTACCTCACCGATCACCCTGAAGTAAATGGATTTCACGTTGGTCGGTACACCAGCAAACTCGTCTCTCGGAAACACCTCGATGAGTTCGAGCGACGGATCTGTTTCGTAAAGAACATCCACTGGAGGAGCATCTTCTTCCGAGATCTTGCCCGGCTCCAACATGTTGATGTTGAATTGCCCGATGTCGCTCCATTCACTTTTGACTCCATCTTCACGGATGGCTCGTACCGACCAATAGTGAATGCCTTCGTCCCATATGATCGCAGGCTCGATTTCCGTTTCGGTATAGACTTGATCCGGGTTTTCAGGAAACACCAGAACGTCAAACCGGTTGGATTTCGAGATGCGAATGTTGTAGCCGACCGCTCCGTCCACGGGTTCCCACGCAAAAATGGGATTCTGCCGCATGACGGAGCCGTATCCCGGCAAGGTCAAAGTTGGCGGTTCGATTGCTACTTCACCGTCAGTGGTGAAGGTGAGAATGAAGTTCCCGGGCATAGGATCGCCAACGATGCTTCGGATACCATTAGCCTTGTTATCCGTCAGATCGGAATCCCCGATGACGAAAAGCTGGTACGTTTTCCCGGGATCCAGCGGATTCAAAGGTGTTACGGTGATGGTTTTGCGCTTGTACACGATGCGCGAATCTATGTGAACTCCGCGAGCATCGGTCAGGTAGACGTAATCTTGGATGTAGCGACTGTCCAAGTCGATATTGAATGTAACCGTAATGGAGGCTGTCGTCGCCACTTCGGTCGCATAGTTGCCCGGTGATGTTTCAAGAACCACAGGTTCTCTAGCCATACCATCACCCCACTATGCTTGATTAAACGGCCTTGTATCCGAAGTGGATCTTCAGAGCGTTTTTCACTTCTTCAGCGTCGGAGCGGCTGTTAAGGCCGAGCGTCTCCTTGCTGATTTGGTGCTTTTCGATGTACTCCAGCAGGAATTTCCGGCTGGCGTTGTCGATTTGCTCCTCCGTCAGCCCTTCCGATTCGAGGCTCAGTTCGTTGCCGCTTTGCGGCGTATCGTTCTGATCGCTGTCGCTTTGGGTGCTTTGGTCATTGGATCCGCCTTCATCAACCACTTGGCCGCCGTCGCCGCCCTCTTTCTTTGCGTTCTCATCGGTTTTGCCGCCGTCGCCGCCATCTTTCTTTGCGCCCTCATCGGCTTTGACCTGTGCGGATTGGATTTGAGCGGCCTGTACAATGGCGGCGGCATTCACCGGCTGGACGGTAACGACCCGGCGCATGGTGTCGGGGCCGTTCATGTACTCGTTCGGGTCGATGGTGCCGTTCACATCGACCAGCGTCCCTGTCCGAAGCCCGACTTTCACAGCTTTAGAAAGAGGGATGCCCACAGGATAGTAATCCTGCGGCTTCATCCCTCCCATCAGGTGAAAGCGGGATTCCGGGCAGAAGAAGCCATTATAGCCTTTCCCCAAAGCAATCAGGTGTCGAACTACTTGTGCTTCCATACTCGGAATCCTCCTCGATCAATGATTAGACGCTACGCACCTTGTAGACCGGGGTGTCGGGGTACGACTTGTCCATCGAGATGTTCTTTGCGACGGCGATGGCTTTGCCTTCGTTCAGGATGCCGATGCCGTAGCGCTCGATCATCTTGATGTTGCGGATGTCACGCGACGGATCGTTGAACTCGTCCGTCTTGATGTCGTCCTTCACCAGCAGTACGCCGATGTTGTTGCGGTCTACGCAGTACAGGTCGAAGCGACGGTTCTTCTTGTCCAGCGGGATGAACGGGCTCAGTTGCACGTTGAAGCTGAACGGGATACGGCCTTGGATGGAATCCGGGCCGAGCTTCAGCGTCGTCGGTTGGCCTTTTACCGGATAGTTGGTGTACGGCGAAGCCAACAGCGAGCCGGTCAGTTCGTTCTTCGCGAAGACCGTCCACACCAGCGGGTGCATCAGGATGTCGGTCGGCGTATATTCGTTCGCCATGACCGCAATGATGAGGTCGAGGAAGTCCTCCGCCGAAAACGTGTCGTTGTAGTTGCCGTTGGCGTCCAGCCCGGTCGTACCGGCTTCCGGCGTCGTCGCACGCAGAGCGTTGTCGAAGACCGTATGGCCGTGCTTGCGGAACTGGTTGAAGCATTTTTGCTCCTTGTGACGCGCCATTGCGCGACCCGCTTGCTTGATCATCATCGCGATGATATCCCATTGACTGTCGCTCACCATTTCCTCGGTGAACTGGAGACGCAGGCCCACTTTGCCGACCCGAATCTCCGGCGTTTCGTGGGTTTGCCAGTCGATGGTTTCTTGCGGAATTTCCTGACCTTCGGCAACGTCATGCGCTCTCATCGGGCCGATGGACGGGAAGATCATGGATTGACCGGATTTCAGCCGGATCTTCGTCAGCATCTTCGTGCCGATGTAGAGCGGCTCTGCCGCTTCGCGCATCGTGCCGATGACGACCCGGGGGATCAGCACTTGAGCCGACGGAGTCGCCAAGAACTCGGAGAGCTTGACCGTGTTCTCAACGAGTTCGCCCTCCATCATTTTCTTGAAGTCCTCCATCAATTGCTGTTCCTGCTCGTTCAGTTCGAGCATTCTGATTTCGGCTTCGGACAGTTGTTGCCCATTCTCCAGCTTCCTGCGGAGCGACTCTTGGAGCTTTTTCGGATCCATCTTCATGATTTATGTATCCTCCTTTAAGGACATCGCTGAGATTGTCTGGAATGATAGGGGGCTGGTTAGCCCCCGCAGATTAGAACTTCAGCAGAATCCGTACAGCCGCCCGGACGCCCTTGAAGTCCAGATGAGCCGGAGTGCCGAAGAACTCGCAACGGAACTTGATGTTCACGTTTTGGTTTGCGCCCACGTTGGACGGAACCGTGTAGCTGACGATGCCGTTCGTCAGGTCGATAGTCCAGCTATTCGCCGGAGGTTCGACACCGTCGATCAGCACGACCGTCGAGCCGTTGATGATGTTCTTCTTGCCGAGGTTGAACTGAACAACCGTATTGGCGGCGGTTCCAGCTTGGATAACGTAATCCATGCTGTGTACCGTTTCTGCGCGTTGGCGACCGTCCGTGAGGCCCGGAATGCCGGATGCGTCGTTCGGCGTGGTATAGTATTGGCTGAAGTAGCCGTTCTCGCCGGTCTTGCCGAGGCGTTTGTACTCAGGGTCGAACGGATAGCCGCCGTCGGTCGGAGCCGAGTAGCCGGACTTGTTGACCGGGCCGTCTTGGTCTTGACGGCGAGCCGCCTCATCCCACATAACCCATTTCAGCCAGCCGTAGATTTCCTGATCGTCTTCGATCTCGCCGACTTGGCCGATGATGTCTGCCGGGCTGTGACCAGCCGCCGGATCCCACTTGATGAATTGGCCGAACGTAGCCGGATCGCGGCTCCACGTCACGAGATCGTTCGGCGCAAGCGGGCCGTTGACCGCGCCCCATTTGTGAGCCGCCGCATCGTCCTTGTTCGGGAACCACGGCAGTTCGATGTAGTCGCGCGTAATGACGGAGGGTTGATTGCCGTCCAAGAAGTCTTCCCAATGCTTGGTGAAGTTGTACGGCGCGACGCCGAACGGACGGATCGTGTCAGTTGCGATGGTCAGGGCGTTCTTGTAGAAGCCGAGCGCATCGTCCTTGTAGCGTTGCGGCGCAACGCCGACGAGATAGCCTTTCGGTACGACGACTTCCTTCTGGCCCGGGCCGCCGTAATCGTAGAAGAATCGGATCGGCAGGTTCGGATCCGTAATCCACTGTCCGGCGGGCGACATGCCGCCGGACTTGACAAGCGCGGTGTTGGAGCGCGTGCCCGGCTTGCGTCTTGCACTTGCTTCAAAAATAGCCATCTTGCTATTCCTCCTTTGATTACACCCGCTGACTCATGGTTCTGACCATCGTTTCTTCGAGGTCAGCCATAGTCGGAGCTTTGTTCGGCTTTTTAGCCGTGGATTCGGTGATGTCACCGTCGCCACCTTCCACGTCTTCGCCTACGGCGAGGCCCGGGGAGGTTACTCGCTTGACTTGACGTTGACCGCTTTTCAGCAGGTCTTGGATGGTCGATTCAAGCACCTTGGGGGTCGATTGCATCCAGCTTTCCAGCAGAGACTCACGGTCTTCCGCTTTGTCCTTGCCCTGCATGATCCGAAGGTCTACCACCCGCTCAGCCAACAGCTTCTTGCTGAATCGAGCGAGTCTGAGGTTTTGCTCTTGGAAGGTATTCCGTTCTTCCTCTGCGGAAGCAAGGTTTTGTTGAGCCTCCTGCAATTGGCCTTGCAGGTCTTGGATCGTTGTATTTGCTTCAGACAACTGTGCCGTCAGCGTTGCGTTTTGCGCTTCCGCCTGCTCGGCACGAGCCGTCAGAGAGCCGATTGTCTCATCCTTCTCAGCGATCAGAGCTTCAAGGCGTTTGACTTTTTCTTCGAGCGATTCATCGTCGCCGGAATCATCTCCGTCCTCGCCACCTTCGCCTCCGTCGGCGCTGTTGTCACCGGCGTCGTCAGCGTTGTCTTCATCGCCGCCGTCATCGCCGCCAGCGTCTTCTTCGTCGTCGGAGTCATCATCGTCGGCGCTTTCTTCGATGTCGTCCTCGAAGTCCTCTTGCTCATCGTCTTCATGATCGTCCTCGGTCAGTTGACCGACCAAGTCGATGTCCGACATTTCGCCGAGTTTTTTGCCTTGCTTCTCCGACGTTTCGCCGGGTTTGTCCTGCTTCTTGTTCTTGGCTTTTTTCACACCATCGCCTCCTTCCCCTGTCACCAGTTCTGCCGCGATTACTTGAGAGTACACATCGGCAGGCATATTGACGAACGAGATTTCGTCACCCGTGTACTCCCCGATAATCCAGTGGGTCGGCTCGGATTTGCCCTCGTACTTTTTGCCTCTCCAGTGACCGCAGAAGCCTTCGGATACGAGGTTCTTGCCGCACGTACTGCATACCACCTTATTCGCCGAACCGCCGACAGATAGGGTGAGATATCGTCCATCGAGTACCTTGTCGATGGCTTCCTGATCGGTGATCTCCAGCTTCATGCGGACGGTGAATTTGCCCGCCGTCAGCGTGGATTCCACGTATTCCGCATGTATGATACGACCCAAAGGTTCGGAATACTCGTTATGGTTCTTCAAGATGGGCTTTTTGTGAGGGCTCGTCCATGTTGGTACGCTCGCTTCCAGCGTCTCCCCGGGATAGAACGTCAAGTTCTTCGTCATTCCGGTATGGATGCCTTCGACGGTTACGATCAGCTTGCGCTTACCGTTGCCGCCCGCGCTTTCCTTCAACTTGATGCCCTCATTTTTCTGCTTTAGGCTTTCACGAAGTTCGCCCTCAGCAAAGCGCATCTCCAAGCGTTGAATGAGTTTGATCGGCTCGCCTTTAACGATTCGTTGCTCCAGACGCTTCTTCATTGCCTTCCACCTCCTTCTCCTTGGCGTATGTGTCCAATGCCTTTGTTGCGATGGCCCCGAGCCGATCCTTGAAGATATCGAACACCGTCTCTGCGATTTCCGTAGAATGCGATGCCGCCTCTACACCATACATGTCAATGGCGTCCGCGATTTTCTGACGGATATCCATCAGCATCCGTTTGTACGGAACCCGGAACGCCTGCGCGATGTTCTCGCCAAGCATCTGTTCGGTGATCTCCAAGAACCGTCCTTCCGTATGGGCGACCGCACCAGCAATTGTCCGAAGGTGGGCTGTGCCGCCCTCCTTGTGGTAACGAATCACCAAGGTTTTGACAGCATCACTCAGCATTGAATATTCGTTAAACATCTCTTTCAGATAACGCACTTCAATTGAGTTCGTCGTTTTCTTCGGAGATGATTTAACCCCATGTTGGTTGGCGGGCTTGGTCTTATTGTCCGTCGCCGCTTTCTTCTTGTCTTGATCGGTGCTCGCCGAGCCGCCCGCCGCTCCTCCGAGCGCGGCCTCTGCTTCAAGCGTCGCAATCGTGACAAGTTGCAGGTGCATCCGGCTTCGTTGTTCACCGTCTTCAATCGGATCACGTCCGATCAGTTGACGCATTTCGTCTTCCGTGATGGCGTTATGCTCGTACAGGAACACCGCTTGATTTTCCTTCTTGATCTGCGAATCCATGTCGATTTCGTAGAAGGTGAAGTTGACCATGTCGTCCGGGTTCAATACCGGATCATATCCGCCTTCCATCAAAATCTCACGGATCATGAAATCGTCAATGAAGGTTTCAAGGATACGTTGAAACGCCTTCACACGGTCGATGAACTCGCCTGACAAATTGTCGCCCGTACTGCGGTTTGCGGTATTGCCGCGCCCCATCATCAGTTCGGAAACGCCAAGAGCCGTGAATACACGTTGCTCGAAATACTTGAGGTAATCCTTTGCATCAATGATTTGGTTTGAAGCGATGGATTTGACCTCAACTCGCTCGTTGGTAACAAGACCACCTTCCACGTCCATATTCTCGACTTCGTTGCGCACCGCATCGACTTCCGCGTCCTCTGCGCCAAGCTCCGGCTCGGCGATACCAACTTTGATATGCCATAGCGGATGTAGGTTGCGATAGACAAGACGAAGAACACTTTCTTCCATCTGCCTGAGAGCCCGGATGTCGTCAAGTGCCGGAAGCAAGAACGGCGTGCCGAAGGCGCGACCCTTTTCACGTTTGTAGTAGATATGTACAATATCGTCCGGTTTGTAGGTGACGGGTTTGTCCTGACCGTCTACCTCCTGTTGCCACCGCTTGATAGTGCCGAACCGGTCACGCTGGACGGACATGGTCGTAATATTCAGCGGAAAATAACCGGCAATCGGTGCCAACTCTCCAACGCCAACAACCGGCAAACCGGCGAAAATCGCCGGATCATCCTCGCGTTTCTTCGCGATGACGACGTTGGAGTATTTGACGATATCCTCAGCGATTTCAACGAACAACTGGTTGGTTGGGATTTGAGTGGCTTCCGCCATCAGCTTGAACCGCATCCGCACGTATTCGACAGCGTTGGGGTTCTTGCCGACGAATCCCCATCCAGCCTTGAACATCATTTCGATGTATTTGTCAATCGCTTGGCGTACATACGATTCCGTGTTGTAGGCGTTGGTGATGTCCTCAAAATTGAACTCCGGCGGCTCGAAATCCCGACTGCCGCTACCACCGCCGCCCAAAAGGGCCAACCCAATCTTCTTGACGATGGACATCTTGGGATCCCGTTTCGGTTTCCCGCCACCACTCGGGGATGAAGAAGCGCTTGGAGCCTCGTCAAGTTTGATCGCCGATTCATCTACGACGACAGATGTTTGCTCATCCTCACCGTCTGAACCAAACCAGATCTTCATGAGTTGGCTCCATCTGCCGCGCGTCCAGATTCCTCTAGCCATTTGACGACCTCCAATATGTATCCGCAAAGCCTACTGATTAGGGGCCGGAGTTGGCCCCCGCTCCCACTACCTCACCTTCACGACACCACCACCCTCACCTCAGAGGTTTGATGTCCGTCCTCGGCTTCACGTCAACAAGATTACTTCTTGGGCAGTTTATCGAGCCAGTTGTGAACATAGTTCCCGCCACGGGAGACTACGAGGCCGCAGATGACCACTCCCACCCAAAAGATGACCGGGTTGTTTTCCGGCGCAAACAGGCTGACCCGGAATACCAGCGCGAAAAAGACCGCGACGACCAGCGAAATCAGTTCGACGATTTCTTCATACGGTTTCGTCCGCACGAGGTATCGTTTGATCATTTCGACGACCGTCTCCGTCAGAAACGCGAGGAACAGCATCATCAGCAGGAGGTTTTGAAGATCAGCGAATACAGGCATGTTTTGTATCACCACCTTACCTGCCCAATTCTTTCTTAACCTCGGCAATCGCGTACTCGATGCCGCGCGAAACCATCACGGCCAATTCAGCGCGAGTTGCGAAGTCGTTCGGGCGGGCGACCAGCTTGCCGTTTTTGTCGATGGAACCCTCAAACAGCCTGCCGCCGGACGGGAGTTTCTTCTCGTGCATGTCGTCGAGAATCTTCTCTGCCCAATGGCCGCCCAAATCGGCAAAGTATTTGCTCATGTGGTACACCACCCTTTCTTCAATGGGTGCAGGAGCGGGTTTCTTGTAGACTCCGTTCATGGCGTCGCACACATCTTGCACGAATTGCTTCCAGCCTTCGTCGCCGAGCTTGCCGTTCGCCTTCATGCTGTACACCCATTGGATGCCTTCTTGGATGCGTGCTTCGTATTGCTCTGCCGTTTCGTTCTTGCCCCTCTTGAGCATCGACATAACGGAGTTACGTACATGCGCTTTGTCGTTGATGAACGGCGTCCACATCAGCGGACAATCTTTGCGCGTCACGTCGTAGTGCCGCACCAGCACCGCCCACGGATCCTTCCATCCATACTTCCGACAAATCGCCGCCGCGAACCGAACCGCGTTGTCGTACGTCTTCTCCCAATTCGTATCCATGTTGACGCAAATCTCCAAACCGATAAGTGCATTGTTTGGATACGACCCAAACTTCGTCGTATAATACTTCTTCGCGCCAACGTGGTAGGCCATTTCATTCTCGGGAATGACACGATAGATGATGTCACAATCGAGAGTGTAATGAGCCGAACCGTAGGAGCCAGTCCGATTGTGGAAGAAGTTTGCGTTTGCTTTCGCATTCGCGCCGCGATTGATGTTTCCCGTCCAGTGAATGACGAGCCCTTTCGGAGTAATCTTCCTACCGGGCCTTGTCCACTCGTTGACCGGGATCAACCACTCTTTGATGTTGAAGTCGTCGTACATCATATCACCACCCTCGGTTGACGACAAAGCCTACAATGTAGCCCCTAAAGAAATATTACAATATGTACTAGGGCATTACAATAGTTTCGCAGATCGGCGGAAGCGCCGACAGCGTTGTCGTCACTTCCTCTTTTTTGCCTTGCGTTTCTTGCCGGGGCGGTTCGGCGTGATACGACAACGGGTAATCCAGCCCGCGTTTTCGTATTGCTCTTTCACCGCACGACGTTTGCAGATATCTCTCAGATCACAGTAGCGACATTTGATTTTGATATCCTGCTCCGCAGGTTTCACCCTTGGTGCGTTGAAATCAATAGGCTCATTGTACTTCAATCGGGCTCCCCCTTTCTGCGATAGTAGGATGCAACAATCGACAATGTCAATGCTGACAATCCCCTCTACAAAACACTATACAATGGCGTTTACAAGATTTGCAACTAAAAATAGGCCCATCCGCACTTGCGGACAGACCTATTTGCATTGGCATTACTTATGCCAACGGAATTGCAGAACGTCACCTTCGACGATCAGTTCCGGCGCGAAGCTCACGCCTACACCGTTACCGTTGCCGTCGGTGACTTCAGTGTAATGTACGCCGACCATTTGCAGGAAGCCGTTGACGTACACTTGCAGACTCTTGTTGCCCGCAACGAACGTACCGGACTGAAGCGTGTAGTTCGACGTTCCGATCAGCGGATCGCCGGATTGCACTTGCTTGTCTTCAGCGAAGTGTTCGTGATCCTTTGCTTCAAGCGCCGTCACCCGGTTGCCAAGCGCCGTATCGGCACCTTCGCGAGCCGATGCTTCATCTGCAACCGATTGGCGAATCGCTTCAAGCTCGGCATTCAGATTTTCCTTGCCATTGCGGGCCGTTTGCAGTTCAGCCAGCGCATCGTTCGCATCGGATTGCGCATCGTCTGCTTTGCCTTCGATGCGAGCCAGTTCTTCGGCCAGATCCTCCGATCCGCCGCGAGCCGCTTCGACTTCATCCTTCACCGCTTCGTAGCGGGTTTCTGCCGCCCCGATGCGATCTGCCAACGAAGCGTGTGCGCCGGTGATCGCAGACGTACGTGCCCCGACGACTTCGTCGTTGGAGTTCGACGCCGCATTTTCAATCCGCGCCAGTTCATCCGCCAGCGACGCGGAGCTTCCGCGAGCGCTCGCGATCTCGCTTTGGATATCCGAGATGTCCGATGCGTTGTCAGAGACGCCGCTTTCGATGGCGATGAGACGAGCATCCAGCGACACTTGGCCGCCGCGAGCGGCTACGACTTCGTCGATCACGTTTTTGGCGCGAACGGTCGTGTTGACCACACCGGACGTTTCATCGACGAGTTCGTCCGCAATCGACTTCGCACGATTCGCTTGGCCGTCTTTGTCAAGCGAGTATCCAGCGCCGAAGACATCCTTCGCGATTTGCTCGATGTCGAGACGGGTGGATACATCTGCCGCGCCGTCAACGAACTTCTCGTTGGCCGCAAAGGTTTCACTCACCGTCGCGAGATCAAAACGTTGCGGGAACTGGAAGTCGATGGTCGTCGCATCGGCAATGGTATGCGTCACCTCGTCGCCGTTGCCGTCCTTCGTGTAGAACGTCAGGATGTAGTCCGAGCCATCATGGGTCAGCTTCCCGTAAACCTCTTTGTTGGCTTCGCCGCGAAGCGGTTCACCAGTCACCGAATCCCGGATGATGACAAGGTTCTTGCCGCTCTGTACGACCGCGCCGCGATCATCGTCGCTGTCGGCAACCGGTGCCGAGATGTTCGACGTAACCGTGATGCTTCCCGAGTTCCCCGGAACAGCCTTGCCGTTGACCTGCACGAAATCAATGACCGTGCGGGATGCGAGGATCTGTTGCGTGCGGGCCGACCAGTCGATGGACAGCTTGGATTCGTCAATCGCCGCGCCTTCCGCGATGTGAGCGTTCGTGATTGCACCAGCTTGGATTTGAGAGCCACGGGCTTTGTTGAACGCCATATTGCATCACCCTTTGTGCAGGGAAAGTAAGGAGCCGGTTAGCTCCTGTATAGAAGCATGTCATTTATGACACGTTCTACCCGCAGTATGTACCCGGTGTTTTCAACCTGTATTGTTTGATGAATCGCTGAATCTCTCTGTCGAGATCGACAGGATCAAATTCATCTTGGAACAGATTGACCAGTTGATAGAAGGATTGCGCTTTGCGCTTTTCCTTCAGAAACGCAAATAGGGATTGCATCTGATTGGTGTTCAGCGTGGAGTTCGATACATGTTCGACCACAACACCATCAAACGCATCCGAAATCCGTTGGGCACCTATGCTGATGGCTTGTTTGAGGTGGTGCGCCCCTACATTATTCATCGTATCATCTTCAATATATGGGCGTAAAGTCTCATATACATCATGAAACTTTTTTCTGACCGCCGACAGGTTGGTATCCAGAACTTTTCTCACATCAGCTTCTCCGGCACGTTTCAACTGCGTGAACATGTTGACAGAGTGCGATGCGTTCTCCCGGAAGCTGACCGCAAGCGTCTCTTTCAGCGCATCGAGGTGTCCCGGCTTGACGTTGGAGAGATAGTATAACAGACCCTCTACATCGTCCGCAACATAGTCTTTGGCCTTGAGCTTCAGGTACTCATCGGCCTGATCGACAATGGACTGGTAGTATCCTGCGCGATCCATCAGCGCCGCGATGACCTTCAGGCGGGATGTCACCTTATCGTAGTTGACGGCTTGCCCGTTGGCTTCGTAGATGAATAGCGTATTGACCGCTTTTTCTTCCTCCTCGCGAAGCTTGGCGGTATCGTCAAAATTGGCCTTGCCGTCGAACAATTCATCGTTGATGAAATCGACGAATACCTGCATTTCATCATACAGGTCTTCAATCAGCGGCAATACATCCATTTGCGGTTTGCCATTGATGTCGGCAACATTCTCCAGATGGATGCGTTCTGCTTCGAGAGTGTCGCCGGTATCCTTAGCCTGACGGTAAGTATTGTACGTTGAATCATGCTTCAGACATTTGTCGAGCGTCGTGAGGATGTCGTTTGCCCGCGACAGGGTGGCGAACAGATTGTCCACAATGTCGGTTGCAAGCAATTCCGCCGAGCGCTGAGCTATGACGGACGGTTTGAAGACCGCCTCCGATGGCTTGCCGATCACTTCAGACAGGATCGTCGGGGTCATCCCGATGCGTGGGCGGTATTCAAGCACTTCTCGTTCCCAAGGCTTCACGATAACCCCTCCTTAAAACATCTTCCGTGACGGTATTCCCATCGAGCGGCGGCCCATAAAGGAAGTCCGGCTCATTTGGCGTTTTGTCTGTTGCTTCTTGACCGGGATTCCAAGCGCGGCGGCGATGAACGCCTGCTTACGCTTTTCAACGACATCTTCTTGCCGCATCTCCCGGTTCGGGTGCGGTGTCATCATACGATCCAGCGGTTTCGACAGCAGGTGGATGGTTGCCGCCTTCGTTACCTTCAACACATCATCGAAGTATTTGACGAAACCAAAGAGGCAAAACACGATACAGTCGAGGATGTGTTCGTTTTCGTCCGTGTACGTTGGCCGCCCGTCCACACTCCACGATTTGACTTCATAGCTCTCGAACTGTGTGATCGTTTCCTTGTCGTGCGGATTCAGAGCAACCATGCCGCGCTCGAACATGTACACGGCATTGTTGACCATGAACGGCTTGATGTGTTGCTTCTCCGCTTTTCTGGTGATCGGATCGTAGATCGTAATCTTCTCCGACAGGTTCAAGCGGACGATTTTCTTCGGATTACCCATATGGCGATTTTCCGCATACCATTTGCGCAATTGCTCGATCTGGTTCTCGCCGTGACCGGCGTCGCAGATAATGTAGTCGAAGTTGAACTCCTCGTCTGCTTTCTTGATGGCTTCGACAGCGTTTTGGTAAGTGAAATCGCCTCTCGGAATAGCCTTCCGGTAAAACGGAATGAAGCGGTTGAGTTTCCGGTTCCACTCCATGCCAACCATATTGGTATCGGCTTTGCGTTTATCCCAGTCTACCCCGAGAATACGCGGCCCTTGGCGCTCGAAGTTTCGGGTCACGTATGTAATCCCGAGATCTCGACCTTCTTGTACCGCGAAGTCGATGTGTTTCTTGAGGAAAACACCCGATATACTTTCGCCGAACTCCGCCATAACTTCTTGCACATAGCGTATTTCCGTAAGGTCGAGGCGTAGTTCTTCTAAGTACGTCAGGCCAGTATCCGGGTTGATCTTCAGCAGTTCCGGGTTTACCGTGGACGGCGCGTGAATGTGCGTCCAACCGTTGCCTTCCCGGATCTTGTCGCCCTGCGGATTGAGCTTGTACGTTCCGTCGGCATTGATCCGGTATGGGCGGACATTGCGCTTGTACATCACACGGCCTTCTCTTTGCGTAGCTTCTTCGTCGTAGGTGTACGACACCGTAGCTTCCGTACACCATTTGTAATACGACTCGCGGCGACCGCTCGGCGTCGAAGCGACGATCATCTTGATACGCTCCGGTGCTTCGTTTCGGATGTTCATGATGTTGGTGATGTCGGCTTCGCTCATGTAATCCACTTCGTCGAGGATGATGAGATCCGCGCGTTGACCCCGCGTATTCGCCGCGCCGGTGCCGGATTTGGAGCCCGCCGTCAGACCGTGGATGACCGAGCCGTTCGGAAGCTCGATGTGGTGTTCAATGTCGCGAGACGGTGAAATATTGTGCCCGGATGCATCAATCAATTGCTTGAGCCGCTTGAAGATCAAATCCACTTGCTCCTCGTAAGGAGCGATGATCAGGATGTCGTACTGGTTGTTTGGGCCTTTGTTGGGTTGGGTAAATGCGTGCCAAAGGATGATGACACACATTGTCTCCGTTTTACCAAGACGGCGACCAAGGCGCAGAACAACGCGCTTTGCGGTCGCCATCTCTTGAAGGATCTGCTCTTGATAATCCCGGGCAATCCACTTTAAGGTCTCAGCGGCCCAAAATTTCGGTTGCTGGAGCAGAGTGAGGTAGTGCAGTTCTTCTTCGGTAAACGTTACTCCCGGTTGGGTATTCTTCTTCCACCAGTCCTGCGTTTTATCGTAGAGTTCCTGCCACTCCTTGCTCCAGCGCTGTCGCTCCTCGGGCCGGAGAGCATCATAGTGGGGTTGCGCAGTAATATTCATAGCATCACCTTACAGCTTTTTGGGAGCCCGGCGGAACATTCGACTGATAAACGAACCGGACTCACCACTTAGCTTTTTGAAGTTGTTGATGACGGCCATCTGCTCGTCTTCGGACATTCGCAGGAAAGCTTTCTCGGCTTTCCGTTCCATCTTCAATGCGGTCGAGTAATCGCCTTTGCGCTGAGCCAGATCATACAGCCCGTACTCTGTTGAGTCCATTACATGCGGCATGTATTCTTTGCGCCACGGCTGATTACGTTTCGGAACCTTCTGCCCCCGGGCCCGCTTCAGATCGTCATACATCGGGTCATTTCTGACAGCAAACGCGGCTCCAGCGGCAAAGCCTGTGCCAAGAATCCCTGCATACAGTCCCAATCGAGAGGAGTCGTCGTTCGATCTGATCTCAGCCATCTATCTCACCTGTGAAGCTGTCGGGCTTCACTCCCCAAGATTGTTTCTGTCGCCATACGGTGTTGGCGCAGAAGACTCATCTGACGCTGACGAAGCGTTGCCGCCTGCTCGTTGTCTACGAAGGTTCCGCCGAGCGTACCATAGCGTTCGCCGCTGTGAAACATCCTCATGTCTTCCCGGCCTACGTCCTGATAGGCTTGGCGCTCAATGTTTTCGTACTGGCGCTTGACGCTACGGGATTGCTCCACCGCCATCTCCGTCAAGGAGCCGATACCGCCTGCGATGGTAAGACCCCACATCAGCGGTTCGGCGAGCAACCAGCCCGCCCCGGTGATGACGCCTTTGGCGGCGGCCTCCATCTTGCCCGCACCATCGGCCCGCTCAAAAGCATATGTGGTGAACACGTCGATACCTGCACCGGCAACGTTCAACGCGCCGAGTTTCTGTGCGATTTTCGATTTCCCTCTGCGATTCAGCAATCCACGGATTGTCGCCATCGTTCATCACCTCAGATTGTGCATGGCAAACACCAAGTTGCCATCGGCTCCGAAGTTATCCACAACATGCGGCGATCCCGTGATGGCCGCCGGGATGGAGTCTACCTGCATTCCCGTATATTCGGCAAGCCCTTTGCGAACCGCATAGTGTTGGGTTTCATCGAACAATTGGCCGCCCAACGCCAGTCCCATCGGCGCAACAAACAACGCCGTCGCACCAATCGGATTTTTGGAGGTCTTATAGAGCATCCGCCCGCCGCCAATCGTAAAGTCGCGGGCTAATCCGTAGGTCTGGTATGCCAGATGCCCTACCGGACGCGCCGATGCGGATACAGCCTTGGCTCCAAGCTTGACGCCCTTGCGTACGCCCCATCCAAGCGCAAGCCCAAGAGAACCCAAAACCATGTCGCCAAGCACCAAATCCATTGCGGCTCCAACGCGGCTTCGGTACGCCTTCTCGCCCTTTCTGGCGAATTGGGATACCAGTTTGCCATCGACGTACTCAGATTGATACCCTGTGGCGAACTCGTATGCGTGCTTCCGCATATCCCGGGCTAAGCGACGTGCCGGAGAAAGCCTTTCGTCGCCTTCACCCGGCACGTCTCCGACGATACCACGGTACACGTTGCGGACGCCGCCCCATCCGGCCTTGAGCGCCGAATTGATGACGTTGTTCAGCATTGCATCCGCACCTCCCTACTTACACCAGCGGGATTCCGGCAATGTCACGCTCGCCATTCGGATTGCGCGTTGCGGTGCCGCCGCGCAAATAGCGGAAGCCGATGTTCGCGCCCATCCAGCCAGCGGCGGGAGCCCCGATACGGGTTGCGATTACACCGGCGCGACGGAGTCCTTGTCCAGCATAATCTCCGGCGCTCGCCCACTCCCACACGCCTCCGCCGATATCCATGAGTGCTTGGGCACGTTGCTGATAATGCTTTTCCATCCCCGCGTTGAAGTTCTTGACCTTTCTTTCCCGGGTGGCCCTGCGTTCGTTCAGCAGGTTTTGCAGGTCTTCAAATTGTTGCTTGTTGTAGTCTTCGGGTTTGCTTCGCATCTGGCTCAGTTGGTTCTCCAGTTCGGAAATCTGCCGATCCAAACCCGAAAGAACCTCCTTATGCTGTTTGCGCCCCGTTTTGATAACCCCTTTCGCCTTGCTGAGATCGTCAAAACCGGCAAAAACCTGCTGGCGAGTAGCCTGCGCACCGAAGAACAGATGGTTCTCCATAGCCTCCCCATTGGAACGGATTCTTTGACCAATGGTTCTGGCGATGGTTTTCAGTTCATGCATCTGTTACCTCACCGCCTTCTTCAATAGTTGCGACGCCGTATGTGCCGCCACTGTCAGAATCGACAACATCAGCATCGACTTGGATGATATTCATCCTAGCTCGCATCGCCTTCTGCATGAGTTGTGCGGCGAACGAGGATGGGTCGTTCGCCTGTTTATTTTTCTCGCGCAGACGGCGAGTCGAGTTCAGATCATTGAGGATTTTCGCCTTGCGGGCGAGGAGTTTCTCCTCGTACACCGTCGCCATATGCAATTCTGGCCGGGTATGGGCGTTACCTTTGTCGTCGATGCCGACGACAACCTGTTCGATGAAATCAGCCGATGTAGCGAGCAGACCGTTGGCTCGCATGAGTTTGATCTCGATATCGACAAGGTCTTTGACTTGTGATTGATCGAAGTAGTCATGCTCGCCAATATTGAGTTCGGTACAGTATTTCTCGAACCGATCCAGAATTGCGGCGATCTCGATAGGACAACGTTCGCCTGTCGGGCGCTGTGACGGATGAATCGTGCAAACCTCTTTCAGAGGGCACTTGTCGTTCTTGCAGACCATCGGCACGTTGACGAAAAGTCCGTGCCGCAGATTGAACATCTTGCGATGCTTGCGCACCTGATCCACTTGAGCCGACGTATTCGCCCACGCCGCAGGCAGTTGAATCGAATCCATTTCGACGACGACCGGGAGATTGGTATTCTCATCCTCATCATCCGGCACTTCATCCTCGTCATCCGACATATCCCATTCGATGTCGTCTTCTTCGAGAATGTCGTCCTTCGGATCGCTCATTTGGATTCACCTGCCTTCTTCTGGCTGATGTACTTTCTCATGTACTTTCGCTTGCGCTCAAGGAGTTCCCGATGGGCGATTTCTCTGCACTCGGGGCAATACCCTTGCGCTCGCTCCCTTCGACGGATGAGTCGGACTTCTTTGCACCGTTTGCACCTGTGGGGTTTGTCCTTTCGATTCGCTAGGTTTGGACGAGGAATGTTGTGCTTTTGGCGGCACCGGGTTACTTTCACGCGATAGGTGTTCAGTTGTTTTGCGATCTCGTGATCGAATAACCCTTCCTCTTGGGAGAGCCGCCGCACGTCATCGACAAATGACATGGCAATCCCTCCTAGCGAACATCCTAATTTAGTTATATCATAGTGTGTCCTATTTTTCACCAAAAACAAACCCTGCGGTTTTGTCAACCAAAACCACAGGGTTTGTATCACCGATTCTTCGCGGCGAGATAATCTTCGCGCATGATTTCGTACAGCTTGCGATCCGAATAAGTGCCGTCCATCAGTTTGTCTTCAGCTTTCCAGATACCGACGATGCGGCCCCCGTATCGAATCACCAGCTTGTCGTATGTCGGCTCAATGGGGTTGCCGACGTTGACGGTGAAGCGGATCTTGCGGAACTTAAAGACATCGAACAGATTCCGCAGGAATTTGGCGAAGTCTTTCGCGAAGACAAAGTTCATGTCGTAGAAGTTGACGGCTCCGATATTCGTCACCACCAATGAATCGCGGTCGATCTTCGCGTTGAAGTATCCGATCACTTCACCGTTGAGCGTACTGACGAACTCCATGTACTCCCAATTGTTCGTCGCAACCTTGAATTGATCGCGCCACGAATAATTGTTGTAGTACATGTATTTGGGATCGTACCAGCGATCCAAGAAAAGCTGTTGAAGCTGGCTTTCATATTTGAGGGCGGGCTCCAGCATGTCGCCACCTCATTCGTTGCAGGCGATAGATGCGTTTGCCCACATCACAGCTTCCCGGATTTTCTTGATCGCCTCGTCACGCTCGGCGCTCGGCGGGCAGAGATTCTCAATCGCCTCCGCGAAGCCGTGCCCGAGCGAACGGATCGTCTCGTAGCGTTTCGGCTGATCGTCCTTCGGCGGATGGTATCGGAAAATGTTTTCAAGCGGCTTTTCCATCGGATATCACCTCATCTATTTTTCTTCCGGGATATGGCCGCCATCTTCCTGCGAACCTTCGCCCGGTTATTGTTGTACTTGGGTTTCGTATTCGACCTGCGCGGCGGGGGCGGGCTATTGACCTCTGGCCGCCGCACATGCCGAATCTCGTTGGATTTGCCCTCCTCGTCTTCAGTAACGAGAATGACTTCCTGAAGCAAGTGGGCGCGTCTGCTCTTTTCGAGTTCGCTAATTGGTTGCATCGTCATCTCTCCCTCGGTTAAGGATCAGATTTCGACCCTAATATCTTTGTTGACGACTTGCCTGCTATTGCCCGCCGCTTGGAATGTACCGTCCAGATAGATCGAGGGAAATCCTTTGATCGACGGCTTCAGCCCGGCCTCCTCGGCGTAGCTTTCTTCATAACCAAGGGCGGAACCCGTAATGACAAACGCTTGCTTCTTCTGAATGATCTTGCCGTTGCGTTGATCGGTTATGTAAATACCATCGAAGGTGGCGGCCCGTTTATGTACGTGGCCCATCAGGTACACATCTGCGACAACGACGTTTTGCATCTTCTGCAATTTGTTCATCGCGCCGCCGATGGTTGTACCGCCGCCCGCGCCGTGCCACACGGCAACATCGTACGCACGCTTGTTCCAAGCGTATTTGACAACGCCTTGATATCGAGCGTACTTGTCGGCCAGCCCCATGAGTTCCGCGAAATACCGCATTGGGTCGTGGCCCGATTGCTTGTACACGCGCTGTTCATGATTGCCGGTGACGATCAAATCAATCAGATCGCGGAAGTCCCACAGCAGGTTTTTGGCTTTGTAGATTTGCTGATCCACCATATCCCTCTGCTCGTAGACACCCGCTCCGACCGATTCTTTGGTTGCGGTTTCTGCCAAGTCACCCATCAGGATGATTCGTGTTCGATCCCTTTCCTTGTCGATCTTCTCAAGCTCCCGGGTAAAGACCTTTTCATCGAAGTTCGGAGCGCCGATGTGCAGATCTCCGAGAGGCTTGATAATCAACTCGTCGTGGTTGCCGTTGTATGCGCTTTGAAGATACTTCAAACTCCCACCGCCTTGTGAGCGGGTTACGGGCTGGCTACCCTAAAGAAAAGGGAGCGGGGCGGGCGGTCAGGCTTGGTCAACCGCGCACGCCCCAAAGATGATCCACAAACCAATTAGGAGAGCAATGACATCCACCTTCAGCATATCACAGGCTTGTCATTTCTGACAATTGCCCGCCGCTTTTCGACGTACGTTGAGGCAACGACAGCACCGCTTTGTTGAGCGTCTCCATGTCGAGCCATACATTCATGTCGGGCGGGATCCGCCCGCGCCAAACATCTTCCGCTTTGAACACGTACGCTTCGAGCGGCGTGATCTGATCAATGCTCATCTCATTGCGCACTTCCAAGAATACGGGATTGATAAAAATATCGACGGCCTGATTGCCGAGTTCGTCGGCATATGTGATCACCAGCGTCGTGTCGCCGCCCTGCGCGAGCGCCTCCTCCATTGAACTCTCCGTTTTGAGAGTGTCAGGATTGTCATCATAGAACACCAAACAACGGAGTTCGCCGATCACGCGCTCATCCTTGTTGAAGTTGATGAGCTTCTTGTTCCATACGACCGCCTGTACTTCCGGGATCAACACCCCGTTGACAGCAATCTTGGAATCAAAACCGGTGAAGTACACCGTATTGTATTCCTGCGGTTCTTCATTCTCGCCGACTTCTTCGTTCTCGTCTTCATCATGATGGAACTTCCGGTTCAGGAATGCGTCAACAAGACGAGACGAAGCTTCCGTCAGCGTTCTGGTCTTCGGAAGATCTTCAGCGATCAGTTCCAACTCTTTGATGTCATCCGACGTAAGAGGGAACCCTTTCTCCTGAAGATCCTTTGCCGCTTCCTCTACGATAAAGCGCTTCTGTAATTCCATCTTCGCTCTACCTCCTTCTCTCTCAATTTTGTTACAGATTATATCATAATATCTGCCAACTTCATAGACCATACGGCAGTTTCGTCAAGAAATATTTTGGCAAGAAATGGAAGCCCTATAGGCCGGAAAAATATATAAATTTTCTCGCAGTACCACCTCTCTTTTTTGCAAGGGGGCCATCTGCCGTTTCATGCCCCACCCCCTGCTGAAATGGGTCGTGACCTACCACGAGAAGGAGGAATGCAAGATGAAAGTTATGAACATCAATTCTGCAAAGTTTGGCACCAACAAGAGGTTGGCAATCTACGAATCGCCTGACTACTGCTTGGGTGCTACCGGCTTCACAAAGGAGATGATTGAACAGTACAACATTGATCCGATTCTGCTGACTGTTGTTGCTGAGGCTGGCCCGGGAGCTATCGGTCAATACGACTACCTCATCATTGTCTACGACATGGATCGCTTCATCAACAGCAAGTGGGCCGAGGCGATTGTTGCACATGAAATCGGGCATGTCGTTACTCCGCTTGGCAATGGCTTCTGGTTTGGCGAACACGCCGAGTACGTTGCCGATCACTACGCTGTACAACTCGGATACAAAGAACTGTTGATTGACATGCTGATCTACTGCATGGATCAACTGCGCAGAGTTGGGCAAGACCATCTCGTAAATCTGTGCCTCAAGAGAATCAGGATGTTGGAAGGAGGTGATGGCTATGCGTATTAACTACAGAGCAGTTCTAAAGAACAAGGAGACTCTGGAGTACCTCGGATTCTGTGAGCAGAAAGGGTTTGTCTACTCCGAATATCTTGGAGATGGGCAATACCGTATCGTCTGCCTGCACAATGGAAAGGCGAATGAACTGATTCGCTTCTCTGGTCTGAGACCCGATCAACTCAACAAAAAAGAGGAGGATGCACGATGAACATCATCTCACAAGACGATCTGAAGAACATTTCGTTTGACAGTGTAAGGGTATTTGAAGAAGGCGATTACCGTCGCTTCCAAGTCACCAAGGATGGTGTCGTAAGCGACTATTACCTGCCGATCACCAAACCCGTGATCCAAGAGGAGGTTGTAGACATGATTCCCCCGATTGATCCCGTACACAGAGTAGACATTCCCGACTTCATGAAGCGCCGCCAGCAGGAGATGATGAAGAAGCAGAAGCCGCTCAGTCGTCCGGCACGCACCGAGAACCAAGAAAAGGTATTTGCCTTCTTCTTGCAAAACGCATTGAATAAAGACAATGGAGGTAATAACTGATGGGTAGCATGAAGAACACCAACAACCGTCTTCGCAAGTGGAACCTGACCCGGGCTCAGATGGCTAGTGACATGGAGATCATCGCTCGCCACAGCCGCACCGAGTACCATAACACCACGGTCTCGGCTTACAACGCAGAGATGTACGCCATGCGGAATCAGATCGAGTATCTGATGGACATCGTGGCAGAGCAAGGTAAAGCCATTGCTGAGTTGATGAAGGAAAACAACGAACTGCGTAGTCAGGTGATGAGAGTGATCAGAAACAGCGGAACCGTACAACGCACGATCACGGTCACGGAAGAAATCACCATGCCGCAGGTGGAGATGGAAGAACCGGACTACATCGAGAATCCTCCGTACTACACTCCCGGTGGCCGCATCAACTGGCACTACGCAGAGAAAGATCCTGAATGGCCGCCGGTGCGCATTGCATTCAATGAGTTCGACCGGTATCGTTACAAGAACAATATCTACACGATGATCGGTCAAGATGAGGTTCGCCGCAACTGGTCTACGCTGTCATTGCACAGCCGGAAACTGACCGGTATGACGCTCGGCAGACTCCTCAAGCAATATGCTAAAGAACGAGGGCTCAACTACTAAGTTGGGCTCTTTTTCTTTGCCTGCATGTGCTGGCCTCCCCGTGGCGCAGGTGGATAACCAACCAACAGCACACTCAAAATTATGCTGGCGAGCATGGTACGCAGAAAGGAGAATGCAGTATGCAAAACAACAACACGAAGGCAGTAGTATCGGTGAAGGAGCTTCGCGCAAACATCACGGCAATGGCAACCGAGATGAACATCGAAGTCGCCGCATTCGCAAAGGAGGCTGGTCTGGAGAAGTTCAACGGTAACTCGAAACGCGCTGATGTCGAACTGGTTCACGACCGCATGAAAGGCGTGTACAACGAACGCAAGAAGCTGGTTGAGGAAATCACCAAGCTCGGTGGCAAGGCAGACATGACGATGAGCCGCCAAGTCCTGAAGAAGATGTATCGCGAACTGTACGCCAAAGCGGCTGAGCAAAACAAACCGCAAGGCAAGTCGAAATCCGCTACGAAACCTGCCGTTGGTGAGACTCCGGCGGCAGGCAAAAACAATAAAGGAGGAGCCAACATGGCGAACAACAAGAACACCAAAGCCAACAAGCAAAACCAACAAGGAGGAGAGCAACCGATGATCGTGATGACCCCGGATGTCTTCAGCAAGGAGCTTCGCGCCGCCATCGCTGAAGCAACCAAACCGCTCCATGCCGCAATCGAGCAACTCAAGGAGGAGAACGACAGCCTCCGCAAGCAACTGGCCGCCAAGTCCCAACCGAAAGCGGAGAAGAAGGATAAGGAGGTGAAGAAAGACGTGAAGACCAACGAGCCGACGCCGGAGGAGATCCGGGCTGAGTACATCGCCGCCAATGAGGAAATGAAGGAGGCTTTCAACGCCTATTCTCAAGCCATCAAGAGCGGCGACCAAAAGGCTATTGCAGAAACCAAGGCCGCTTATGACAAAGCCTTCAACAAGGTCACGGCAATGAACAAGAATCCGAAGATCCGCGAGCATGTCGCTGACTTCTTCTTCAACGTGGCCGATGGTGTTGAACGCTACGGTCATGCCGGTGTTGCAACGGTCAGAGATGTCATGCACAAAGCGGTGGATATCACCTGCAACGTGCTGGACAAAGGTGTCGATGTCACGGCCAACACGCTCCGTGCTACCGGCAACATCATCGCAGGCAACGGCCTCACGGTGAATAAACCGGCAACCAACAACTGATGTGAAGATGGAGGGGCTTCGGCTCCTCCTTTTCTTTACCCGGAAGGAGGTGAATCCGGGGTTGAAATTATGCGGCTAATCCCACGGGCCGCGAAAGGAGGTGATACAGGTGCTTTCGCACGCTCGCAAACGCATGTTTGAGATTGGCATATCGACTATGCTGTCACATCGTTTGGCGAAACAGGTCGTGCAAGAAGGCATCAGGGTTGACACACAAAGCTATCGCGCTATCTGTGAAAGCTTCATTGCCGAATGCCGTCTCATCATGATGGAGGAGTTCGGGCTCCCGGAACAGCAGGTAGAACGCATCCTGAAGTTTGTCATTCCGCAGGCCGAGAGTGAAGTTGCATTCTTTGAGGTGAATGGCAAATTCAACAGCGATGGTGCTGATCAGGTGAAGCTTGAAGTTATGCTCGCCATCAAGATTGAGCAACTGAAGGCAATGTAGCACGACATCACCTGAAAGGAGGTGATGCCGAAACAAATCGGGCATACGCCCGCCGGAGATCGGACTCTGTTTCCCCGTATCTAGTGCATTGTCACGAGTAATAGGGAGACCATGAGGGTTCGGTCAGCGGAGTCGAAACGCATAAATAGCCCGGGCGGAAGGCGGAAATGGCGAAGAACGGAAAGCCGTCCGTCGAGCATTATGCTCCACGCGACCTACTCCTAACTCGGGTTTGTGTACGGTGGAGTTGGGGGCCGTACACTGGGGATGAACCACCCCACTCATAGATTGCGCTATGAGGGAATCGGTTCGTGCGAGTTGGTGACAGAAAGGATGTTGACAACATGGCAACAATCGCATGGACTGACTACCGCTGTGTAGCCAGTTCGTACTGCCATTGCTTGAACATCGCTTACACAGTGGTAGTTGAGTCGTCACGTCGGTTGGGCCTACCACCTGCCGTGTGTGAGACTCGCGCGGCAGGATAACGTAGCATAAGTCGCCGCACCCACTGTGTTCCTGTCCTCTCACTAACTCGCATTGGCGACGGGGGAATCATGGGATCAGCGTAGGCTGGTCGCAATCCATGAGACCTCCAAGCTAACTCTGAATACGGGAGGTACAGCGAACATTGTGCGTCACACCAACGAACAAGAGTCTCAGTCGTCCGTCGCACATGGCTGGCATCACGCCGGGTGATCCCTCCGGTGCGTGTCCTCCGCGCCGCGCAAAACAGGGGTTCAAAACGGGGCCGAGTCTTTGGAGCCGGGGCCGGTCGCATCCCACTATTTAGATGGGACTTCAACACACAAAATCAAATTTCAGAAAGGATGATTGTACAATGGCAACCGTACAAGAACTGAAACAGGTCGCAAAGGAACTCGGGGTTATCGGCTACTCCAAAATGAGCAAACAAAAACTGATGGAGGCGATTGAGATGAAGAAGCAACAGATGAGCATGAGTGATCTGCAAGCGAGCGCGAGCGAGCCGGAGGCGAGCGAGCGCAATCCCCACAACAACAACGATGCCAATGCTGACGGTGCGGATGCGTTCTTTGTGCCGTCCGACAGTGACGCACCGCCCGCAGGTGACGACGCTGTCGTCGCCGAGGACGGTGGAACGAAATCGGAATCGAAGCCGAAGAAACTCATCGAGTTCGTGTCCGCAGACAACATCAAGGTTGTCTATCGCGTCAACGGTCGGACGATGACGGATACAGTCATTGTCGGCTGGTCGAAGAAAGACTTCTGTCTGCATATGTATTCGTCGGTGCGCGGCGACCGCATTGTATCGTACGCAACGCTGATCACGATCTTCAAGAAGTACACCAACGGTGTGCATGGTGACATTGCACGCATCGTGAAGGCATTCGGTCGCATCAAGGCAATGCCCGCGCCGATTAAGATTCTGCAACGCAAAGCCAAGCTTGCGAACCAAGAGGTGGTTGGTGAGCAACGCATGGAAAATGCATCTGCATCGAACCGCCGCCGGGGAACTGTTGATCCTGAATGGTTGAAGCAGTTCACCGCCAGCTTTGTCGCCGAATATGATCGCAAGCCGAGCGGACTGGAGATCCGGGACGCATGGATTGCGTACAACGGCGACAAGGTGGAGGCGTGAGCGGGGTGGTAGCGAGCTTGGTGACGATGCAGATGATTCTGCATGTTTGTTGTAGTGACGTTGCAGGTGTGGATGCGCCGCCGAGCGGAGCGAGGCGGCCCCACATATCCCGCCTGTCGGCGATTCCATACGACACTACGGCGTCTAACAGCATCGTCGTCATTGTACCTGCGACGACGGCGCAGACGGGCGCGGATATGGAGGTGTTGCATTTGCAACGAATCGACAACAAACTTGTGCTTTTTGCGCTTGCATCGTTGCATTTTGCGTACAATGCGACGTTGCTCCCTAGCGATGTTGCGCGATTGGGAGTCAAATCGTCGCTTTTGTCGCTCTCTCGCTCGGTTCCGCACCCCTCGGCGTACCGCTCGCACTCGTTGTATGGTACGTTGTACCAATTGTGGTACGTTGTACCGGCTGTACAACAACGCGAAGAACCGCGCTTGTCGGTGTCCCGACAAGGCGCGATGGGTGTTGTTGAGGGAAGGAACCGGAGAGGTTCTGATAAGTGTTGGCGACATACGGGTGATGGAGGAGCGATGAGAGGTTGTGATGTGATCTCTCGTCGCTTTTTCATATATCCGTACATTGCTGAGATTGTAACGAAGGGAGGTGAACATGGAGATGGCTACGAAGGTGTATGTGCCGTATGAGGAGCGTGACATCCAGATTCAGATACGCATTGATGCGTTGATGAGGATGCACGGTAACAAGTATCCTCTGTCGTGGTACGAAGGTATGTCGGATAGACAGATCACCGGTATGTATCACAAAGAGGCTGTACGTGTTGCGAAGGTGTTGTGTGGTTAGTTGGGCCCGCGCCGCCGATGTGGTGCAAATGCGGCGAGAAGGCTGGAATTATGCTTTCGTATGCGGGCGGCGAAAATTCGCTGTCGAGCTACGAAATTATGCTTTTCTCAACAACATTCCCAAAATCGAAAGGATGGCAATTGAACTATGGCAAAGAAACGTGAGCAATACCTTGTTGGTCTGGTGTACAACCGTGAAATGGTGTGGGTCGGCAATGAACTGGTCTTCCATGAGCGCGACTTCGACAACAACGAGAAGCGTTCGTGCAAGGTGTTGGTGTCGGAGTGCCGCGTGTTCCGCAAGGAATGCAAAGACATGTGGGAGGACAAGGTACGTTTGGCCCGCGACGAATTCGGTCGTTTGCGCCGCGACGAGAATGGTCTGGTCGAGCTTGAGGTGGAGAAAGTGCGCTCGGCTCGCAACTTCGTTGTCGTGGACTTCAAGAAGTGCAAATCCAAGATGAAGATCAAGAAGGCACTTCGCCACGGGTTCTATATGATTCACCCGGACGGCACAAAGACGCTGTTCCGCCGCGTATCCCGTTCGGCGGCCAAATCGCGCACCGGCAAGGCGCTGTTCACCAGCGGCAATCCGCATGAGATTCGTTACCGTTGCTCGTATGGTGCGCAGTTCGAGGAGTACGAAGTCATCTCCAAGATGGAGTCCCGCTTCGGTCTGATCGAGTCGTCGTCGATTGAGATGGACGAGCCGATCACGTTCGATGTGTTGCCAGACTACATCATCACCCGGAAGCATGACGTGGAAATGTATGACCCGGATACGCAGGAGTTGGTCTTCGTCAAAGACTTCGAGAAGGATTACAACCCTCTCGATGGGCAAGGTACGGTCTTGCCCGCACGAGCCGTGAAATGGGCACATGAGCTTTACCTCATCAGCAACGCAGAGCGCGACTATCTGCTGGAGCAATTAGCGGTCAATTCCGATCCTCGCGTGCTGGTTGCGGTCAATGTAAAGTTCGCGAAGCTGTGGGAGAAGATCCCGCAATTCTGGCTCATCCGCTTCGGATTCGCCAAAGGCGGCCTCGTGGTGTTCCCGCACAATCTGCCGGAGTATCGGCAGGATTGCAACGGTGAGACGGTGCGCCGCTCCGGCAAGGTCATGAAGTTTTGGGGCGAAGATGAGCATGTGTACGACTTCGACGCCGATGTCCTGTTCACAGATTCGATGTGGAAGGCAAACTTCGACCAGAAGTTCACGACGAACGAAGTGAATGCGTACGATCAGTACGGTAATCTCGTGGAAGACAACCGTGTGAAGATCGAGATTGTCCTCTGGAGCAAGCCGCGCACCAATGGTCGCATCTACATGGGTTATCAGTATTGGCAGGCGCTCAATCCGAAGATCGCCAACCCGATTGACTACGCAAAAGCACGCATCGACGAAGTGCGCGATACGATCTTCGTAGACGCCGATCATGCGAAGGCATTCCTCGGGTGCCTTGATACCACCTGCGATGCGGATGACTACGAAGACAATATGACGAAGGCCGGTGGCCGCATCCAGAAGATTCTCGAAATGCTGAACGAGAACCCGGATCTGATTCGTGATCCGTATATCCAGCGGTCGCTTCGTGAAATGAGAGAGCGGTATATCCGCGACATGGGTACTGGCCGCATTGCGGTGCCCGGCGCGAATCCGTTCATCATCACCGATCCGCTGTGCATGTTCGGCAAGAAATCGTTGCTCGGCCCCGGCGAATACTACTTCAACGGTCTGGAGAAGACCTACGCTGGTTTTCGCTCGCCGCTGATTCATCGGAGTGAGGCTGTTGTGATTAACACCGTCAACGTTGAACAGTTCCACGGGCTGTTCAAAGACGTGTTGGTGTTCAATCCTTACGACGATACGCTTCCGCGCATGGGTGGTGCAGATACGGATGGTGACAGAATCGCCATTGTCGATGATGAAACCATCGTCAAAGCGGTGTACACCAACCTCCCGATGCTGTACGATAAAGGCGGCGACGGCGAGAAGAAGAAAGTCTGCGATGAGTCGATTTATGAGTTCGACTATGCAACGATCATCAGTGATGCACCGACCATCGGTCAAGTCACTGATATGAGTACGTCGTGGAAGGATCTCGCGGAGCAATTGCATCTCGATCATATCCGCGACATCGTGGGCAAACTCACCGCTGATGACATCGACGTAATCGTCAAAATTCTCCGCTTTATGCAGGGTTGGGCGATTGATTACGCAAAAACCGGTTACTTCCCGCCGGTGCCGGATGTCGTCAAGATTACCGTCTCGCCGTCGTGGCATCCGTGGAGCGAAAAAGCCTACAAGGCAGGCAACGAAGACGCGAAACCGTTCCAGTCGTACAGCCGAATCGGCAAACTGCACGCGGCCATCGAGAAGTACCTCGAACAAAAGTATTACAAGTCCGTGGAGTCCAGCATCACGACTCGTGATTTCAGCTTCGAGTTCGCGTCTGCCGCTGATTACGAAGAAGTCGAGCGTATCAAGCCGATTGTCGCTACGCTGGAGCGGATGTACCGCAAGGACTTTGAGCGGATGAACGAACTGGATCTCGATGAAGACCAGCAACGCGAGTATATCAACCATATTGTGGATAAGTATCAGCGTGCTGTTCTCTCGATTGATTCGGATATCGCGTCCATCGCCGCCGCCGCATACCAACATGCGTACCATGACAACGGCTCGAAAGGCAAGGCGATTTCGTTCCCGTGGGTTGTCTGCTACGAAGGTCTGCTCCTGAATGCGAGCCATTCCAGCGACAACAAAACGAAGTTGCGTCTGGCGCACTACGATGGTCACATCGACAATGTGCCGGAGAAGCTGAAGTTCCATCAATGCAAGTCCGTCGGTGAAGGTTATGTGGTGCGTTGCAAGGTGCCGAACGGGACGTACGAAACGTTCAAGAAGAACGGCAATCTGTATGTGAAAGTGAAGTCCCGCTCTATCTCGACGCTGAACAAGATCGACCGGCTGATCCCGGAAGACAAGCACATCCCGTTCGACTTCTACGGTTTCAAAGCGAATGGATTCAGCGCGAAGGAAGTTCTGGCCGCCCTCAAGGCAAACGATGGTATCATCACGGTGCGCAAACAGCATGACGGTGATGAAATCCGCGCGGCGGTGTACATCGGTAAGCACCGCATGGGTTCGGTCGCACGTCAGCACAAAGCCTTGCTGGCTCCGTATCTGCCGTGCGAACTGAAGGTCGTGAATGTGGACAAGCTGGACGCGGTTGTGAGACGCCCGAATCAAGCGCCGAAGGAAGCGTCGTTCTACGCGCTGGATTGCCAGTTCATCCGCACGCTGGATGAGGCAGAGGAGAAACCGCAACGCAAACGCGAGCGCATCAATGCAGACGAGTATATATCCTATGACGAAGTGCATCAAGCGTCGCGCAAGCAGGCGAAAGAGGAAATGATCGACATCGAGTCGCTCGGCATTCCGAAGTTCAAAGTCGAGATCATGAATCGCCTGAATCGGAATGCCGACTACTGGAGCGTCAAGACGAATCCGACCAAGTATGGAATCGTCGGCGTGACGGTAGAGCAAACTGACAGTGTCGCTGTCGGTAATGTGTGCGCGAAAGTGACGCTCATCAACAAACGCGGCGAATCGAAAGATTTCGATGTCCGCGCGGTGGAAGGCAAGCAGTTCGCGCTTGTCAATGGCGCGAATGTTCCGGCAGAAATGCAGGCGTTCATTCTGCAAGTAGCACACTATGAGCTTTGCCGCATCCACGTTGAGCGTGTACGCGCCGCTCAGTAATCGCAATTGGGGGCCGCCGAAGGCGGCCCCTCATGTCTTTTCACGTCACTACAACACAAAACGCCCGGTGTCCCGGGCGGATGTGATGAGATACGAAAGGAGGATATTCCGATGGCTATTGCATTGCATGAACTGGATTACGAAACGATGGTTTCCCACCATATTCGTGACCACGATATCGTGCATATGGCTCACATCTTGTACGACCGTGCCCGATCCCGCCAACAGGAAATGGTGTCGTGGCGGCAGGCGTCCAAAGTTGTGAAGCGTGAGTTTATCGAAGCCGCGAAGCAAGAACTCGGGCTTCGCTAAATGATCGACTCCGATCCGGGGCCGATCTCCTTCTCTTTTTTTGTTCATACGAGCAGGGCCAGCGAACAAGATGCGGCTCTAATCCAAATTTCACAAGGAGGCATATCGCCATGAATTACAAGGTGAAAATCAACGGACTGACCATCAATGCACCGGAGTTGCCCGCAGAGTTCAAGCTGGATTCGCTTGAAGTTGAAGTCGAGAATCTCGACCTGAAGGATTCCCTGCAAATCGCCCGGCAACTGCCGCACATCATACTGGATCTCCGCCGCATGATGGAACTGCCGCCCGAACAAGTCACGCGGAATCCGCAAACCATCGACGATGCAATCATGCCCGGCATGATTGTAGCCCTCCAATGCATGGATCGTTCCGGCAGAGGTGTCGTGGACAAGGTGACGCGCCATCACATCTACCTCGAAGGCGTTGATGAACCGTTCCCGAAACATGAAGTTATCTTCTTCTCCGTTTTGGAAGCGGCTGACAATGATGAAGCATAAGAAGACCCTTGAATGCAGTTCGGCAGGCGACACCCGCTTCTCTGCATATTATGCGCGTGTGCGCCTCTTTGGCAAGACGAAAACCATCGAAGAATGGTATCAGCTTTCCAAGCGTTTCGGAAAGATCAAACCGATGTCCGTGAGAGAAGCCAAAGGCAAAGCACCGACACACCTCATCATCAACGGTCAGCGGTATTCCGCACACTTCCTGAGCCAGTGGTATAAACTCCTCTGGCTCAAGTATCTTGACGATCATCCCGAACTGGTGAAGTTTGCTTCGCAATTTGAGGAGTTCACGGACAAGTTTCGTGGTCGGCGCACGCAGAACTGCCAAGCCGACATCATCAAACAATACGTAACGCGCGGGCGGCAATCGCTCATCGACGATTGCGAATATCTGCTCGACGCTATGAAAGGATGGGACATGTTTATGGCAAAGAAGCCGGAAAGCGGATTGCCTGTGGTAAAGGCATGGACGGACGGCGCGTGCCAAGGCAACGGCAGAAGCAACGCACGCGGCGGATGGGCATTCATTGCGCGGTACAAAGATGAGGAGCGCGTGAAGTTCGGCGGTGTGAAGACCAAAGGTGTCACCAACAACCAAATGGAGTTGCGTGCCGTCATCGAGGTGTTCAAGGTGCTGAAGGTTCCGTGCGAAGTTCATATCCACACGGACAGCGAATACGTTGCGCTGGCGTTCAGCGAAGGCCGCCTGAAGCGTTGGATGAAGAATGGCTGGAAGACCTCCGACAACAAACCGGTCGCCAACAAAGACATGTGGAAAGAGCTTGTCGAACTCATCAAGAACGGCGGCCACAAGGTCAAGGTCAAGCATGTGCAAGGCCACGCCAATGACGAGTTGAACAACCGGTGCGACGCGCTCGCCGTCAAAGCCGCACGATCTGCGTAAGCCATCATTGACTGTCAACCGCAATCGGAAATCCTGCACCGATCATGCATTGTATGGTCTGATCGGTGCCTGTTTGGCAGGGTGAATCTCACCGATGACATTCATCCTGCCAAACAGGTGTGAACGTTGCATTTGAACATTGCCCACACCATTTGTTTGTGCCTGTCTGCCGCTGTCGCGGCAAGAATTGAGGCATTCCCGCCCCCTTGAATAGACCCCCGAGTCGAATTGGTACGCTGGTTATGTTCCAGTACGCTTTGTCTTACGCAATTATGCTTTTCAGCGAGGAGTCGTACCGCTGGTGCAACGTACCGTGTACCACCAGACCGGCTGTGGTGGTTTTGTTTTCTCCTGTGGGTTTGAGTCCTCGAACGACCCCTCCATAAATATATAACAGAATCGGCATTTTTCCGTATTTGTAACCCTTGTCACAGAATGTTCACAAATTTGTCACGAAAGGAGGTGAGAGACCATGCCGAAGAAACGTGAGGAAGAAGATGTCGTCAACGTCAATGACGAAGACTTCGATATCGACGAGGACGAAGACATCGAAGTTGTCGATGGCGACGAATATGATGACGATGAGAACGAAGACGGCGAGTCCGGTGAACGGTTCGACCAAAGCGCCTTCATCCGGCAATGTGTTGCGGATGCGACCGCCGAGCAAAAGGCGTACGTCGATAAAGTGATGAAGTCCGTCAACAAGCGGCTCGACGATCACGATCATCGCATCAAAAACCTCGAAAAAATGGTTCACAACCTCAGTGACGCTCCGGCCCCGGTTATGGCGAAAGCTCAGAGCCGCAAGCTCAAGCAAAACCATGATGAACAGACCGGTCTGGATCGCATTCTTGACGCGACGTTCGGCACGGCGGGCCGCGCTCTGCACGCTATTGTCGATGCGACGGCGTACATCGCCGAATCGGTCATCGACCTTGCGACGCTCGGTCGTGCACGTCGTACGTGACACGGACAGGGCGGCCCGGTGTCCCGGGCCGCCCTGATTTCGTATTTCGCACAAGGAGGCTGTAATTATGTTTCAGCAATGGGTTCAAGCAATCAAGGCACGCATATTCAAGAAACCGCCGGTCGTTGTCGATCCATACCGCGCGAAATTGTTGGAAGACATGGCCCGCGCGATTGCACGCATCAGAACAGCGATGGAGAAGTATGAGGATGCATTGCGTCATACGGATGACGACGGTGTGAACTACTCTCAAATGCTGTTCAATCAACTGGATGGCTATGTCACCGATTACATGAACCTGCGTTTGCAGTACGAGGCTATGTACGGTGACTTGGAAAACTACTACCAGAAGTTCACCAAACTGCGTATTTGGCAAGAGCGAGGTGAGTACCCATGCCTGTTTCTACACCGATTCAAAACGGCTACCATTCCGTTTACTTTGGACGGGGAGAAGGACTCAGCGGCTTCTGCATGAGCAAAAACGAGTTCGAGGTTCTCGGTATGAAGATCCTCAACTCGAACCCCGGACTTGCGGACACCATCATCCCGTACGTCCATCGCCTGTTCACGCAAGGCCCGCAGACCTTCAACCACATCGACGCATTCGCGCTTCTTGAGGAACTGGAGCTTTTGATTCCGGCTTCTGTTATGCTGAACAACATCGAGCGCAACCAACTGGTGCTGATCTACAACAACCTGAAGTATCAAACCTACCGTTATCTCTACTCCACCATCGAGTTTGTATAACGGCCCCGCTGTCGCGGGAAGGCTTGATGATTCCATCATCAGCAATACCAATTCCAATATTTCAAGGAGGAATGTGCAAATGAATCTCGTGGTGTTGAGCGGTCGTCTGTACAATGGTGCTGTCTATGGCTATGAGGACGACGACGAACAAGAACGTACCTGTTTCCGTGGTCGCCTGAATTTCCGGCTCCCGAACGGCAAGTACGACTGGATCGACGTGGTCTGCTTCCGGGACAATCCGAACACCGATGAAAACGGTCTGGTCGGCTGGCTGGAGCGGAACTATCTCGCGCCGGAAGACGAATCCGACGGTCACGGCGGCAAGGCAATCGAACTGTCCGGCTGGCTGAAGCCCACCGAGAAGCGCAAGACAATCACGGTGAAGACCTCCAGCGGCAAGAGGGACATTCCGAACGTGCCGTACACGACGTTCGAGCTGGTCATCGACCAAGCAAACTTCCCGCCGCTGTCGCATGGCGAAGGCGGAAAGAACAACGGCGTAGAAGTGGATGACGACTTCGATATCGACGAAGACGTCGAAGTTGCAGAGGACGACGACGACGAAGAAGAAGTCGCACCGCGCCGTGGCAACAAGTCCTCTGGCAAGTCTGGCGGCTCCAGCCGCGCAAGCGGAGCGCGTAGCGACCGCCGTTCGGTTCCGTCGAAGTCCGGCAAAGCCGGAAAGGCCAACGGCAGGACGAGCAATCGCCGCCGTGACAAAGACGACAACTTCTTCGTTGAAGACTGATCGCTGTTACATTTTGACTCGTTGTCGTTGACAATGGCGACATTGTCACAATATACTAGAGAGGACAGGACTCATCGTCCTCTCTAGTATTGACAACGGGGAGTGTAACACGATGTCGGACAAGGCTGTCGCCTACGAAACGCCTTTCACCGAGCAAGCCGTGTTGTCGCTGAGTGACCACATCAAGGCATCGTTGACCGAATATGCGAAGAACAATGGCAAGGATGGCAAGGTTGACTTCTTCGTCATGATGGCCGCACTCGGCCAAACGGCGTTTGAGATGGCAATGTCAACGTTGCCGAAATCGCAGGAAGACCGCAAGGCGATCCACGATGAAATGCGGTTGCTGACGGACAACCTGCTGGCGAAGATCGACGCTGTTCGGGTCGAGTACAAGACGCGCGGCTCAACCGATCTCGTCGCCATTGCGCATTTGATGTCGTTGGTTGCGGAAATTTATTCCCGCAGGCGCGACGCGGCTGTTCTGAAAGTTCTGCAAGACCAAGCGGAAGCCGCCAGTCAAGACGCGGCTCAAGCACAAGCGGAGTCGTAAGACTCCTCACATGAGGGTATGATGTGCCGCTCAGGAATGTTTTCAACCCCTTACGTTCCCGGCGGAACACGGCTTCACATCGTACCTTCATGTGGGTAGTCTGCACCGCTATCCAGCCACCCTTTCGATTCCTGTTTGGACGGGGGGAACTCTTTGTTCTTCCCGTGAGGCATTCGTCGTATCCGACGGGTGTCTCACAGGGGGGACAAAAACGGGCCTGCATTTTGCGGGCCCATCATTTTATCGCAGGAGTGATTGTCGTGAGCAAGGACAAAGTGGTTTCGATAGACCAGTTGCGGCAAAGACGCGAGGAGCGCCAGATGCAACAAAGCCCCGAATCTGCTCAATTGCCCTCGCATATTGAGCAGGCTCTCGAAGCGGAAAACCAAAAGGTGCTTGCTGTATTCAAGACGCTCGATGAGGCATTGTCGAAGTATTCCAAGAACAATGCGTTCGGATCCGTTTTGGTTCCCATCGAAGCTTTGGCCCGCATGATACTGAGTGCGGCAACATCCATCGACCGGCATCTGCCGGAACAAGATCAGATTGACCAGATAGACTTCCGCAACGAACTTTCGGAGGGCATTCTGGATGTGATCAACATCGTTATTGAGGATCGTCAGCTTATGGGTCAAACCAAGATTTATAAGCATGACGTTTACATAGCCCTCATTATGGCATTATTGTCATCGCTCTTTGAGCATCGCATTGTGCAAATTCAACTGGAAAAGAAAGGGGTTGCCTCGCGTGTCGAGCCAAGTTTCACTGACGATTCAAACAAAGGATAAGAATCTGATCTACAGTGCGACGGGGCTGAATGACGAACACGATCTGGCCGTCATCAAAGGCATGTTTGCCGCTTTCGGTTTGTGCGAAGGCGGCCCACTCCCTGAATTGCCGCCCGCTGTTGTTGCAGGGACACAACAAGTCGCGGTTACAGCCATTGCGGAGCCTCCGGCTAAAACACAAATGCCTGAACCGGAAAAGCCCAAAGCACAACAAGAACAGTCGGCTTCTCGTCCGCGACAGCTTCCGTTCATCAATGCCGAGCGCGGCACAACCAAAATTGGTGATATTCCGGGCGTTGCCGACAAGCTGATCGAAGCAGGCTTCCAGATTGTGGAGAAGACCAATGCGCAGGTGCCCGACCATATTGCAACCGGCATCAAGCTGAAAGAAATCGGCGGCGAAATAAAGCGAACCTACCGGTGCAAAAACCACTGTCCGAAGTGCGGAGAGATCAGCAATTCCTATCTGTTGCCGCACAATGTATGGTCGAAGTGCTTCCATTGCGGCACGAAGCTTGCCGCTGTTCCGGCCATCCCCGGCGAACTGCTCGTACCCGACGAGCATATGAACTTCTTCTACGCGGAAGAAGAATATTATGAGGTAGGCTATGATGACGACAGACAAGGATCCGAATCTGATCCAGCAGATGTTTGAACGGTTCAAATCCGTTCACCCCATCTTCAATGACTGTATGCAGAAGATCTACGAGAAGGAAGGGTTTGACCCAACCGAAATGGCGATCTATCTCAACATCATGACCGGCCAGTATATTCACAAGACTCTTATGGAGTACACCGGCATGACGACGGAGGAGATCGGCAATCTGGCGAATATGCAGGTTGAATCGTTCAGCCAGAGCGGCACCATGAACAAGCATACACTCACCGGGCAGATTATCGGCCTCCAAGCCGCTCTCGGCGTCGCTCTTACCAAACTCGATCTTGTGATGAAGTCGTTGGCAGAAGGTAACAAGGATCCGTCGTGATATGGTACAATTGTCGTGAGCCAACCCGCTCTCATTCTTTGGTCAGCAGGTGATGCATATGGCACTCACGGCACCGCAACAAGCCGAAGTGAACAAGCTGAAAGCCCAAATTGCCGACCTCAAGCAAACGGTGATGAATACTAAGCATTGCACGATGGGTGGCTTCGGCAACTATCTGTTCGACGCCTTCAAGCAGATCGAAGATCAAGTCAAGAAGATCGAACAGACTTGAGCATGACGCCCCGGTGTCCCGGGGCGCATTGCTTACCAGCATATGTCGTGAGGAGGTGTCAACTGTGGTTCTCTACCATGTGACCACACCGAAGAAGGCCAAGAACTACAGTGCTTCCGGCTGTATTCACCGTCCGGTGAGAGGATTCACAACGCTCATGGCGGCAATGGCATGGGCGGTGAAGACTCAGCGCTCAGTCATATATGCTGTTGAAGGTGACAAAGCATACAAGCTTCCCGACCATCACAACAAATATGGCGAGGCGTGGTGGCTGGACGAAGATGTGCCGATGGAAAGAGCAACCTGTGTATTCAGCGCCGACAAAGATGCTTAGGAGGTTCTGTAGAAGGAGGATATCCATGTCTGATCGCCAAAACACGATGGATCGCATCCTGCGTTGTCTGGAGTGGGCAGAAATCGACATCGAAGATGTCAAAGAAGGCACGATTCTTACCGATGACATTGGCATGAACAGTCTTGATAGAATCCGTCTCGCCACGGAAATCGAGGACGAGTTCGATATCGAAGTTGAATATAAAACCATCATGAGTTGGGAGACCGTCGGTGACATTGTCCGGTATGTCAACAAGAACATCCGTGACTAAGCCCTTCGACGGGCTTCACATTCAGCACCTATGCAGGTGTCGCTAGTCTCTCAAAGGCCAAGAGAGACCTTGGACATACGACGAGGCGGGTCTTGCAAACCCGGTGGCAGTATGCAGGAGGAGAAAAGGTACGGCAAAGCGAGGAAATCGCACCAAGTCCGTCTCCGAAACGTATCCTCATCCAGTAAACGACACCGTTCCGAAGTCCACTGATCGGTAATGGCCAGAATAACCGATAAAGGGCATGGGTGCTGAACCTTGAAGTCCGTCGCGCCCGCGACGCAATTTCCTGTTCTTTGCATCTTCGGTGATTGAGAACAATCTCGGGCTGGCTACGGCCTAGAAATGAAGTGGCACCATTACATGCTGACGCATGGCCTGATTCTTCATGTACCACTAAACTCGCTGGCCGAGAACGGCCCGGGCTATGGAACACATAGCCCGTATCATTCATTTTATGTATAATGTTCTTGGGGAAAGGGTACATATTGTCGGTTCGACTCCGACGTTCCCCCACTCTCCCTTTGGGCGGCAAACCCGCCCTGTTACTCCCTCCAGAAGTGGGTGATAAACTATGGCATTGACGGCACCGCAACAAGAGAAGATGGATGAAGCCAAGGCTACGCTTGTGCAGATCAAGTCCGGCCTTGAGCAAATGCAGGAAGTGGTCTACAACTCCCTGTCCATCCAGAACGTCGGCGGCTCGCACATCTACAACTTGGGCCAAGACCTGAAGCCCCTGTTCGCAAAGCTGGAGTCGCAACTCGAAGCGGTCGAAACGGTCGGAGATGAGTAACGTTCGTTACTGCTTCGATTGTCAGCAATGGCTTCCCGCTTATAAAGTCTTTGCTGACCGTTTCGCCTACCATTGCTGTTGGTATTGCCATTGCACCGTGGCAATCGAACGGCGATCCAAAACGTTAACGTTATAGCCCCACGGAGGAAGTGACGGAAACCCGTCGCTTTCTTTGTTTTATAGTCTGCTCCGTTGTCACGGAATGTTATGACTATGGAATGAAAGGATGCGACGGGTATGGCAACAACAATCGTTAATAAGTATCACAAGCTTCCGTTTGATGAATACATTGGTCGTGGCTCGAAATGGGGCAATCCGTTTTCACACATGGAAGGCACCAAGGCGAAGTTCAAAGTCGCCACTCGCGAAGAAGCTATACAGAATTATCGCCAGTGGATTCTCAGACAACCGGAGCTTTTACTGTCCCTTCATGAATTGAAGGACAAAACGCTTGCGTGCTTTTGCAAGCCTGCCGCATGTCATGGTGATGTGATTGTCGATCTGATTGAAAATACGTTCTTCCTAGTGATTGCGGGCTCCCGGGACTTCGATGATTACGAACTGCTGAAGATGAAGGCGGACAAGATTACACGCCGCATCAAGAAGCAGATCGTTGTTGTATCCGGCACCGCAAAAGGAGCCGACAGACTCGGCGAGCGTTATGCGAAGGAGCGCGGCTATGATGTTGCGTACTTCCCGGCTGACTGGAATCGGTACGGCAAACGCGCCGGTATGTTACGCAATTGTGACATGGCGACGCTCGTGAAAAATCTTCGCGGCGGCGTCATTTGTTTTTGGGATGGATCATCTCCCGGCACGCGCGGTATGATTAACATCTGCGAAGAACTCGGGGTGCAACTCCGTGTCATCAAGTATCCAAACTACGCTTAGGAGGTGTACTCATGCGCAGACGCATTGGGTTGCAGTGGATTTTGCTTGCTGTTGCAATCATTTCGTATGCACTCGTCGCTCTCATCTGATAAAATGCCGCTGTTTTGGCTGGTAAATCCAGACGAAGTTGTGTATTATAAAGGGGGAGGGACGTTACATAAATCGCCTCTTTACGTGACATTGCAAGGGTAGGTGAAGCAAGTGGGCGCACAGACCATCTGGAGATGCAATGATGCTGTTATCAGCGGCGAGAATCCGGCAATCGAACTGCTTGAGATGCGCGGGATTGAAGATCCTGCCGACTTTCTCAAGATCACGAAGAAGAAGCTCCACAACCCGTACAAGATGAAGGACATGAAGAAGGCCGTACAACGTATCACACAAGCCATCAAGAATGGCGAGAAGATTCGCATTTATGGCGACTATGATGCCGACGGCGTTTCTTCCACATCGCTATGGGTGATGATTCTCCGGGAACTCGGAGCAGATGTGAGCTACTTCGTGCCCGACCGGTTCAAGGATGGTTACGGTGTCAATAACAAGGCGATCACTGACTGTCACAAGCAGGGCGTTCAGCTTATCATCACATGCGATACCGGTATTACGGCTATTGAGCAAGTGCAGTTTGCCAAATCGCTTGGCATGGACATCATTGTGACCGATCATCATGAACCCCAACCGGTAGATGCATACGATGAAGCCTTGCAGAAGATTGGACAAGTCGTACACAACGCCACCAATGAGGCATATCTCATTCCTGACACTATCGTTGTCAATCCCAAGCGCCCGGATTGCAAGTATCCATTCAAATCACTTGCCGGTGTTGGCGTATCGTTCAAGATTCTTTGTGCGGTATGCGAGAAGATTCACCCCACCGGCAGAGCCGCCGCTTACGCTCATATGGACATCGTTGCGCTCGGCACGTTTGCTGACCAAATGGATGTCATTGATGAGAACCGTGTAATCGGCAAACTCGGGCTCAAGATGATGAAGAAAACGAAGAATCGTGGCCTCTACCAGTTAATTAGGGCCAATGATCTCGCCGACAAGAAGCTGTCATCCAAGGATATCGGATGGACGATTGCCCCCTGCATCAACGCCGCCGGACGCATTGTATCGGCGACGGATGCGGTGGAGATGCTCATCTCCAACAACAAGCTTGATGCCTACCGATGCGCGAAGAAGCTTGTGGAAATCAACGAAGAACGAAAGAAACTCACCAAGAAGTACGTTCAATCCATCATTGAGGCCATTGAGTCTGAACAACAGGACGATCCAACTGCGATCATTGTGCATTATCATCCCGGTGTGCCGGAAGGCATCATTGGGTTAATTGCAGGCAGGATCGCCAACCATTTCTACAAACCTGCCATCCTGCTGTCAGACAGCGAAGAACCAGATATCTATAAAGGGTCGGCACGTTCGATCAAAGGGTTCGACATGTTCGGAGCGCTGATGCATCAGACGAGCATCATGGAAGGTTTCGGCGGACATACAATGGCATGTGGCCTATCCGTCCATAAAGACAACTTCGAGCAATTACGGGCACGCCTTGAGCTTTACGCCGAAACGATTCTGTCGAACGAAGACCTGCAACGCAAGGTGTACATTGACTGTATCATCGAAAACGGCAAAATTCTCGACATCGACTTCGTAAAGGATATCCGCAGGCTTGAACCCTTTGGCAATGGAAATCAGCGGCCCACTTTTATGATGAGAAAATTAAAGGTGATCCGCGAGATGCCTGTCGGAGAGGAGAAGAATCATTTGTGGGCTTTGCTCAGCGACGGCAAGACAACGTTCTCGACAATCGGCTTCTGGCTGTATGACAAATACGTCGCTCTGGGCAAACCGCAAAAGATCGACATCGCGTTCTTCCCCAACCTGAACGAATATCCCAAAGGCTCGGGAAAAGTGTCTGTTCAGCTTGAACTGGAAGATATCCGAAAGGCCGCAAAGTGATCACCGGAAAGGTGAAATCATGTGGCTTATTATTCTGATCGTTGACAATCTTGTACTTCTGGCCCTGTTCTTGTGGTATCGCAGACAGTACCGCCGCAAGCTTGAGGAAGTGCGCAACTTGATTACGCGCGACCCGCTGACAAAACTGTATAATCGGCGCGGTTTTGAAGACATGCTGATGCAAATCCGCAGAATGTCGAGTCATCGGGAGCCCTTTGCCGTTCTGATGATCGACGTGGATCATTTCAAGTCAATCAATGACACGTATGGTCATTGCTTCGGCGATGCTGTTCTGCGAGTCATTGGTATGCTGATCGAAGATGAATGTAAGGGCAACGGAATCGTTGCCCGATTCGGCGGCGAGGAGTTTGTTGTTATCCTCCCGCAAGTCACTCGGGAACAGGCCGTTCTTGTTGCTGAACACATCCGAAATCGAGTTCGCACCCATGTCTTTGATTCGCATCCTGAACTGCGAATCACCGTCAGCATTGGCATTGGCTTGAGTCAGGAAAGCGGAGCGATTGTGGATAGTGCGGACAAGAAGCTTTACCTTGCCAAGAATGCGGGTCGGAACAAGATCATTGTATAACCCAACCAATAGGAGGTAGACCAAATGCCGAACTATCAACACATCTACTCTACGCTCCGGTCTGCGCTTGTGGATCGTGACCGTGATCCGTCGTTCATCGTGGACGACTGTGTCATTGTCGGATTCGGCAAAGATCAATTTGCCCTGCGTAAATACGTTCCGTCCGGCGCACTTCTTGTTGCGTATTCGATGCTGTTCTACCCGGGGTTCCTTGACGTAACGGAACGCAATCCGTACTGGATGTTGTATGCGAGGGTATGGCTCGGCGGCGAACAAAATCCGAAATATCCGCTTCTGCCGAACGAGATTATGGCAGGCATCGCCATTGCAGTCGGCGTGTATGCCGGATTCATCAAGGCCATTGGTATGACTGAAGGTGTCGCGATCCGGCCCAACTTCGATCATCCGATGGTGAAGAAGACCCACGAACTCATTCGCGAGAATGGTTTGGAGTTGAAAGACGCGAAGCAAACGTTCATCGAACTCATGCAACAGGAGGAGTACGCGAAAGATATTCTGGTCGCGGACGACTTCATCGCAAATCCGTTCATCGCGGAGTTCAACGTCGGCGTGAATACGGCCACCACGGTCGAAGAACTCAGGAAAGCGAGTGAACTTCTGTGAAGAAACCCCGTCACCGTATTTGGTGGTATCCCGTCTTCGAGGCCGAGGAGAAGGAACTGCGCGAGAAGCGTCTGCTGACGCAGGAGGGCGGCGAATGGCCGATCCTGTACGACCGTGAGGATCAGGCTTACGCGCTGGCCTACGCCCATCGTCTGGAGCCTAAGCGCAACGAAGACGGCTCCATTATCACAAATGAGGAGGGCTATGCCCAACTCATCAACCACGGTCGCATCACGCTCATCGGCATTCGCGGCTCCGCGATTGACTGGAAAAAGGTCAAGCACATCAAAGCCGAAGGTCTCAAGGGTCATGCGGTCGTGGTTCAGCATCCGATCCACCTGAACTCGCAAACGTACAAGAAGATCCTTCAGGAGTCGGACAAGGCGTATCACCAAGCCATTTCTACACCGCTTGCACGCGCGGGCGGTATTGAGCCGCCGCAAGCCGAAGCATCCGATGAGCAAAATCAAGACGCGGTTCAGGATCAGCCCGAAGCAGGTTGATCGCGCTTTTGCATTTGCGGAGGAGATCTGCAAAGGCCGGGCGCAAAGTCACCGCGATTTTGGAAGCAAACGCGGTCGTAAGACCGTCGATTTCATCGCCGATACCGTTGAAGGAAAGCTCGCAGAAGAAGGCTTTGCTAAATTTCTGCGAGCTAATTTCGGCATTGATGTCGAGGTTGATTATGACATATATCCTGATCGCAATGAGACGGATTATGGCAATGATCTGCAAGGCATCGAGATCGACGGATCGCCGATGGTCGGCGTTTTCAAAGTAGATATCAAATCGGCGCGGCATTATTCCAAATGGCTTCTTGTTGAAGACCACAAGTTTCGCGGAGCGAATCTGTATGTGCTTGTCACCATACATGGTCTTGATAAGGATTGGGAGGACAATCCGTACGCCTACCGGCGAAAACCCATCGACATTACCGTTGCAGGGTTTGCTTTCTATACGGACTTCATTCATCTTCCTTCCAAGAAACCGTGGTTTGTGTTCAAGCAAGGCGCACCGCTTATCCGAACCAGCGATGCGCTGATGATCGTTCGTGGATTGAAAAAACGGCGCAAACTGAATCCGGTGTGGATCAAGAAAGTTGCCTCGCGTATGATGAAGGCTGGAAGGATTACGCCGATGAAAGTGCGGCTCAAAGCCCCACTGAATTACGGCATCCCGAAAGACTGGCTCCGTAGCGGGGATCAATGGCTTCAAGTGGTCAAATTGCTGAAGCTTGGCACGCTGAAGCCGAAGAACCATATCGTTTATAGGCAGGTGAAATAGCGTGGCAAGAATGCTCGGCAAACGGCTGACCCATTTGTCTCCCAAGCAGGCGATGATCCGGCTGACGGAACGACAGGTGCAGATGATTGCTGACGGTATTGTGGAGGGCCGCAAGATTGTTCCGCCGACGGAGAAGGATTATGATGAGTACGACTCCGACGCGATGGATATCTTCGAGCAATTGGAGCGTTACGGATTCCACTTTCCCGACCTCGTTCTCGGCGGCGAAGATTTTCAGCAATGGGAACGTGAGAAACGGGAGCTTATGCAGACGCTCCGCGAAATCAAAAGCTGTTTCCGTTGCCTGCAAGCAGAATCGACAAGCTCCCGTGCGCAAAAGTTCTGCGAAATGGGAATGCAGTATGTGGACAAAGCCAACATGCTTTTGTTCGGCCAGACGGAAAAATGATGTATTCATTTCTCTCATTTGGTGTATAATGTGATTGAGGAACCCTTTCACATCGACCGTCAGTAATCGGGGAGCCACACGTTAGACCTCCTGCGTGCCCCGTCGCCATACTGACGGTCTTTTTTCGGCTATTCGGAAAATCATGTTGAAAAGGATGATTAATAAATCTTCAATTAATAAGGGGGAAGATAGCAATAGGATTGGACATGTACATTTATAAGGTAGATACAAGGATTGACTCGCAATGGGAGTGTTTGTTTTTATGGTTGCAAAAAGTTATGATATGGGACACGAAATTATTTATTTAGGTGATAGATGGTGTTATGCAGACAATGAACAAGACACTTACCATCAAAGACCATGTAAAAAATGTGGACTATTTAAAACACCAGAAGGACACGATCCATGTATTGCTAATTTGGACGGTGTAAGAAATGCTTGCTGTGGTCATGGTGTAACAGAAGGATATGTGCAATTTGATAATGGATTAGTTATTCGCGGCTATTTCGATCATTTGAAAGATAAGCAAGGAGAGTTCAATGGATAATATATGTGAAAAATTTGATTTGATGAAGATGTTAGAGAAAATCAAAGTAGCATTTCCAAATGCGTTTATTAATCGGAACATCATATTTCAATATGATATTCCGAATAGCCTTTTTCTTCTTCAGGAGGTTTGTTTTCTATTCACCCCGTTTCTGTTACAATAGAGCTAATGACAATTGTGAACGGGGTGACAATTGTGTTGGAACCGGAAATCAAAGATGTTCTAAGCCGGAAACAACGGCAGAAAAACGCAAACGATATTCTGAACCGCCTTGATCCTGATAAACACAATTTCAACGTCATCATTCTCGGATTTGCGGATATCATTCAATCATCGTTCTACAAATTCGTGGAGTCGCAATGCCGGAGCCAGAGCGAGCTTCGCAAGAAGCAGGATCGCATGAACAAGACCATATCCGACGTACTGACGCTTCTCAATGAAAGCGGACTTGACAACGCCGAAGATATGGTGGTTTTGTCAACCTGTATGGTTGAAGCGATCAATCGCGCTTTGGTGCGACAACAAGAAAATGGGGTAAGCATCCGCCCCGGTCTGAAAGAGAAGGGCGAATAGCCCGTTGTCACGGGCAGAATTGTATATCTGCCGTTACACGGTGAAATACTGATACTAATACGACCGGGGCCAAGGCGGCCCCTATCTTATTGAGGAGGATGTGATATGCCGAGGCTACCGGGATACACAAAGCGGTTAAGCCCGAGCAAGCTCATAGGCCGCGTGGATTTGCATTATCAAAGCGGCAACAGTGACAAGGTGTATATCCTTGAGATTGCTCAGGATCCGACCACGAATGACTTTTACCTCATGGCTTTTCACGGTCGGAACGGTTCTACATTGCGCGGAACCCATTACGGCACCTTTAGCAATTTCGATGCGGCCAAAGCAAAGCTTCGTACCATTGAAAGATCGAAGTTGCAGAAAGGCTATCAGTTGATAAACGACGAAGGACTGAATGGGAACAATCCGGCTTCATCATTCCAGACCAGTCAAGGCAACTCCAACCTTAGCACGAGTGCTTTCCTTCGTAGCCGGATGAAAACCATCAATTTCACCCATCTGAATGATTCGGAGTTTAGGTCACGATTTGTGGTGAGCGACGATTTCATCCTTCACCGGATTCCGCATATGCGTTTGGTATATGCGGCGGCAAACAGCGCCGGATGGACGATCTTCGACGCTTATAACTCCAGAAATATGTTCAGACATTGGAACCACATGGTGGGCCGGATCCCGAAGGATCATGATGGTCTCATATGGTTTGGCATGTTCAACGATCAGGATACGCAGTTCATTATCCTTGACGTTGTTTATCATCCGCAGATTCAAAACATCTACAAGTCCGAATGGAAAGACCGCAGAAGGCTGATGAATGTCATCTACGACCAATTGTTTCCCGGTGTCGATCCCTACGACACTTCAAATACAATGTACTTCGCCGAATACTACTACGACGATAAAATCGTGGAGTTCACAGTGTCGCGTGGTATATGGATAGCGAGAAACATAAAGCATCCATTCAAGGCGGAGTTCTTCGTCACAACCAAATAGAAAAGGAGGCGATGTCCGTGGGCATCTTCTCAAGGATTCGCGACGTGTTCCGGGGAAGGGTAAACGACATCATCGACCGCGCGGAAAATCCGACGGTCATGTTGAACCAATATCTCCGGGACTTGGGCCGTGACATCCAAAAGGCTCACGACGCGCTCGCTTTGCAGATGGCGGTGGAAAACCAGCTCCTGAAGGAGTATCGGGACGCCGAAGCATTGGCAAAGCAACGCGATGAACAGGCCATACAAGCCCTGAAACTGGGCGACGAAGGCTTGGCAGAACGCTGTCTGCTGGATAAGCACCATTTGCTTCAGAAGGCAGAGGCGTTCAAACAGCAGTACGAGACGGCGCGGGCCAATACGCTCGCATTCCGTCAGCAGTACGACCAACTTCGCGCCGACTACGAAAAGGCGAAGAACGACCATCGTATTCTGGTCTCGCGCCACGAGTCGGCCAAAGCGCTTGAGCAACTCCATCGCACGATGGGCAAGATCAACATATCCAGCGTGATGAACAACTTCGAGCGGATGGCTCGGCGTGTTTCCACGATGGAAGCTCGGGTGCAAGCGTCGATGGAACTGTATCGTTCGGAGCGTCAACTTCAGACGGATCTGAACAAGCTTACCGGCAGACAGGCCGTCGATGCGGAGATTGCGGCATTGCGCCAGCGTTTGGGCTTGCCGACAGCCGCAACTCAATAATCGTTGTAGGCGACACCGGGAGGTTTTTCTATGCCGGGAATCTTTGTGGATAGACGGGACGATGATCTTCTGGAGGTCAAAGTCCCGTACTATCTCCCCTACCAGAAACGAATACGCAAAATCGACGGAGCCCGGTGGGGCGGCGACGATGATCCGTACTGGATTCTCCCGATTGAATCCGCAGAGGATCTCGACGAGGAGTTCTACGGCGAACTGATTTACAAGACACCAAGACACGAAATCCTTGGCATTGATCCGCCGAAGCCACCGAAGGTCTTCAAGAAAATTAAGCCGGTGCCCATTGAAGGGTTAAAACTCCCTCCGTACGACTTCCAGTTGTTCGGTGCTAATTTCATGTGTTACAGCATGAAGAAGCGCCGTATCGTCATCCTCGGAGACCTCATGGGTTAAACTCATGTAGCCCATGTAAAACCGTGCTAACTGCGGGAACACCCTTAGAGCCCACTCTGCTACAACGGAACCGAAAGGTAAACGTGAATGCGGCTTAACCATAAAAAATGAGTGGGATTGGGCAACCACGCATCCAAGCCCCTAAGTCCGAATGGATATGGGGAAGGTTCAACGACTATCCCATCGGGCTGGAAACAGCCAATAGGAGTAGGGCCTGCCGATAGGCAGGTGGGTGAAAACCCCTTAAATCGAAACGCACGGCCCGCCTTACGGCGGTGATGATATAGTCTACTCCGACCGCTTCGAGCGGTGTTAAAGTATCCCGAAAGGGACGGTATCTAGGACAGGAAAAACTTTTCAATGCATTATGGCCGCCAAACAGCTTCAGCAGGAAGGGCTCGTGAAGAAAGTCCTCTGCATCGTGTTGGCACCGCTTCGCACACAATGGCGCGACGAGGTGCATAAGTTCACCTACGAGAAAGCCGTCGTCTTTTCCGACTTCCGTGCAAAATACAAAACCGTGCGCGGCAAGCGGAAAGTATCGGTAACGGTCGATCAACAGAAGCGCCAGTTCATCGAGAACTTCAGGAACTCCGATGCGATGTTCATGATCGCCAGCTATCAGGCGCTTCAGCAAAATGAAACCCTTTTTGAAAAAGTCGGATTCGACATGATTATCTTCGACGAGGCACATTTCATCAACAACAAGCTCTCGAAGACAAACAAGGCGGCTACGATGCTCATTAAGCCCCGCACCAAGCGGCACAAGAAAGGCTACAACAAAGGCATCCAGTACATCATTTATGCATCCGGCACGCCGATTACGAATTACCCGGATCAAATCTTTGGTATTGTGCGCACCGGCAACGAAGAAATCTTCGGCAACTGGCGTGATTTCCGCGACATGTTCTGTGTGATGAACGATTACAAGGATATTGTCGGGTACAAGAATCTCGACAAACTCCGGCGGCGCACGCAGAACTTCTTTATCCGGCGCACCGACAAGGAGATCGAGATGTCCCTTCCGAAGATCGTGGAAGACGACATTTACATTGATCCGCATCCGAAGCAATTGAAGGCTGACAAGGAACTTCTGAAGTATCAGAAGGAACTGATCGACGCCCGTAACAAGTTGCTTCAGTCCGGCAAGAAGATGGAGGCGAAGATGATCGGCGACCGGCTGAAGTCTGTCTTGAGCCAGCGCCGCATCGCCAGCAACCATCCGAACCTATGGAAGATGTCTCCGAACGAAGCGACACGCGAGCGATACCGGGATTTCATGGTCAAGGACGAAATGAGTATCCCGAAGTTCGAGCGTTGCATTGAACTCGTGCAGGAGATCGTAGATAGCGGCCACAAGGTCGTCATCTTCACAGAAAGCCGCCGGATGACGGTGCTGTTGCACCGTGCGGTCAGCGAGTTCACCAAGGCGGTGCGTTACGTCGGCGGCCTCAGTGACAAAGTACGAGACCGCCGCAAACGCAAATTCAATGAAGACCCGCGATGTCGTGTGATGATTGCAAACCAAGCCGGATCCACTGGTCTCAATCTGCAAGCGGGCCGGTATCTCATCAATTATGACTTGCCGGACACGCCTGCTATTTGGGAACAGCGAAAATACCGGATTCGTCGTCTGGATTCCAAACACGACAGAGTTTATATCATCAACCTCATCAATCGTGGTATGGTCGATGAGCAGATTCTCACCAAGCTGAAGGACAAGCAGGCCGCATTCGACTTTGTCATTGAAAACGATGAGGCATCGTCACAAGTTCATCGCGAGATCGCCAAGAAGTCGAAGAAAAAGCGGAAGGAGGAGAAGGCAGTTGAATGGAACTAAGATATTTATCCTGACCCGCAGGGATGAGCATGTTGTCCATGTGGATCTCCTGCGGGCCAAGGAGAATATGAGCGCCGAACAAATTGAGAAGGCCATGCGGGCGGCGGTTGCTGAATATCTCAGCACCGACGAAGGCAAACAGGTTGCCAAGAGCATCGACAACTGGTTCAATTGGGGCGATGCGATGATACACGTTCCGAGCGAGATCTGGAAGAAGCATGGCATCTTCATTGATTGGCCGCCGACCGAAACGATCCAAATTGATCTGAACCATAACGAAATTCTCAGCAACGACGATGAACTCGATGACGACGATGAACCTGACGAGTAGGCGACCATATCTCGCTGTCGCGAGATGATGTGTCGAAAGGAGGGAGATATCGTGAAGGAGAGCGAGCAGATCGAACAAAAGCGTCAGCAGATCATCGACCAACTCCTCGCACACGGCTGGAGACCGAACGTCAAGTTCTTTACCAGCGGACGCGGTGAAGGGAAAATGGTAGACGAACGTGGCAAAGGCGGCTACTATGGATACCACTACTTGATCTCTGCCGATGGAAAAATGGCGCTGACGATCAAGCCGCTTGTGATTCTGGCGTACAATGTATCCACCGAATATAGCATCGACGTGTCGATGATGATTCAGGAGGCGGAGGTTGACGACATCGGACTCCGCGCTGGAAAGCTGATGATTTTTCACTGACGATGCATAACCCCATTACATTTGGTAACACTATGAGTAACGGGAGGGAAGCAACATGCCATACCTCAGAACCGCTAAACAGCGGGCCAATATTGACAAACTTATTGCCGACATCGAAAGTGGCGCGGTGACGCTCATCGCCAACCGATACTTCGGCGATAAAGAAGATCCTGATGGATTCGGCATTGTCCCGGATTTTACGCAATGTTGTGTCGTCGGTCTTATCTGCAAACACCTCGATTATACGGATATTCCTTGGAGATACAATGACGAGGAAGTCAGCAGTATATTCACGGAAGACAAACCCATCATGGAGAAGATGAAGCGGATGTACGGCTTTGATGTTCACGCCCTCGCACAGCTTCAGTCGATCAACGACAACCACAACTTCGACAATGAGGAGCGAAAGCGGCGCGTTATCAAAGAACTTCGCAAATTTCGCGATACCACGGTAGAGGGGGTGCAAGAGCATGTCGCAGAACATTGACATCGCCAAGAAGCAACTGATGAAGCTCGACAATTTCATCGCCGGGCTTCAGCAGGAGTTGGTGACGCTGGCGCAGTACACGGATGTCGGCCCGTCCCGGGCGCTGTATGCACATATCCGCGAACTCATCAAGGATTTGCTGAACACGAAAAACGCGCAGGAGTTTCACCAGAAATTCGCTGGGCTCAATCAGGCCGTCGCAGGCATCCTGATCGTTATCGTGCCGACGGTCAGCAAAAGTGTCGCACGCAACATGCAGAAGGCACACGGCACGGATTTCGACCCGCAGAAATTTGCGGATCTGGTCAAAAGCATGAACGAAAACGTCAACACGAACATTTCGGCAAATCCCGAAGATCCGATTGATCCGAGCCAACCTGTTCAATGGGACGATGAGCCCGACAACGTGGAAAACTCCGCTGAAGAAGCGGTGAAGATGCTCGATCTTCAGGACTACGTCAGAAAGCCGAAAGTACAACCGGACAGCCCGGACACGCTTGGCGGCGTGTGGGAGAAATACAAGTAATCTCAGGGAGGTTTTACAATCATGGCAAAATCCGTACTGGCGCAAGAAGAAGAACTCGACTTCAACGACGGCGACTTCGTTATCGGAGACGATGAGCAGGAGGAACAGGACGAAGTGCCCGAGCGCCGCGCCAAGAAGAAGAAAAAGAAGAAGGTCAACTATCAGGCGTTGGAACAACTCGCGCTCGATGCGGTCGATAAACTGAAGGATTTGGGTTCTGAAATCTGCGACCGCGTGTTCGAGCGGGAAGCTGTCGTGAAGGACATCATGCTGGCGCTCATCGCCAAGGAGAACATTCTTCTCATCGGCCCGCCGGGAACGGCAAAGACGTTACTGGCGGAACTCGTGGTACAAGGCATCGAAGACGGCGTTGCCTTCAAGTGGATGATGAACCGGACGACCGATCCGTCCGATATCGTCGGCCCGTATTCGATCAAGGCGATGGAAAATGACCAGTTCCTCCGCATCACGACCGGTCGCTCACCGGAAGCGCACGTTCTGTTCTATGATGAAATCTTCAAGTCGAACGAACCGGCGCTGAACTACCTGCTGTCGATCCTGAACGAAGGCTACTTCTACAACGACGGCAAGCAAGTGAAGGTCGCACGCCGTCTGGCGATTGCGGCATCGAACGAACTGCCGGACACCGAAGATCTCAATGCGTTCTTCGACCGGTTTATCTTCCGGCATTGGGTGGACTACGTGAAGGATCCGCAAAACCGGATTCTCATGGGCCGCGCCGCGCGGGAGGAGAAGAACCCGACCATCAAGAAGAAGACGATCAAAACGAAACTCACGCTCGAAGAAATCGACGCGATGCAGAAGGTCGTCCATATGGTCGAGTTTCCGGCGATGATCGAAGCCAATTACGACCGGCTGATCCGTGACCTGAATCAGAATTACGGCATCAGCGTCTCCGACCGGAGGTATTACAAAGGCCAAGTCGCCATGATGGCGCACGCCCTGCTGAACGGTCGGATGCGTGTCAACAACGACGACTTCCAAGCCGTGACGTATATTCTCGGCAATACCAAGGCCGACATCGAACATGTCGAGAAGGAAGTCGGCAAGTACAAGAATCCGCATGAAAACACGCTGAAGGAATACGTCAAGAAGGCGCAGGAAGTTCACGACAAGGTCTTCTCGATGGCAGACAACCGCACAGCAATGGCTGGCGAAGCCGTCACCGCAAATGCGACGCTTCAGGAAATCCTCGTAAAAATGGAGGACGAAATCAAAGAAGCACGCAAGGCGGGTGTAGATACACGACCGCTGGAGAAGATGATCCAGCAAGTCGAAGACATGATGGCGAAGATCAACGAGGAGTGCCTGCGCAAGACTCAGCGGGCTCAGCGCAAATGGTAATTTCATGACACGGGGCCATAATGGCCCCGATTTCGTTTGCGAGAGAGGTGAATTACGTCGATCATGTCATTAAGACGCCCGGCGGCGTTACGTTGCGCGGTTGGCGGCTTGGTGAGAGCGACCAAATGGCGCGTGGCAAGTACAAAGATCGGCGCATCATTCAGCCCGATCAATATACATTCATCGCGCGGCGCGGCGTAAGCAGGGAGGAAGTGGGCCTCGACCAATTTGTATAAGACGTGTTACCATTGGGGATACTAATGGTAACGAAGGGAAGTGAACGTAATGGACAAGGATTTTGAACTCGAAGACAGCGAGGAGATCGTCGAGAAAGCGCCCGCCAGAGGCAAGAAGATCCATGAGATTCTCGGGCTCAAGGAAGACCCGACGACGAAACTCTCGCCGAACTCCATTGACCTCAATGAAATTGACCGTGAAATCTATCACGATTGCGTACAGCGATATCCGGCAATGGCCGACAATCTGGAAGCGGGCCTTCAGGAGTACGCTCCGTTCGACCATTTGTCGGAGGATATCTTCAACAGCCTGTTCAAGTACAACGTCAACCTGAAAGACGAAGACGAAGTGATGGCAAAATCGCAACTTAACCACAAGCTGATGGGCCAACTGCTGGAGACGGAGGAGTATCAAAATCTCCGCAAGCACACGCAATTTGATCTGCTGGCCTCCGCCATCGGGACGGAAGTTCTCCAGACTTCTGCGATGGAGAAGATCATGCAGTACAAGCAAGCATATCTCCAGAAGTTGCAGACCGGCCAGCATGTGGACGGCGCGGACGCTGGTGAACTGATTGAGATGCTCAACAAGATGTCGCAAATTCAATCGCAAATCGACGCGCTGGAGGCGCTCAATGGCCCCGGCGGCCCGGGCTTGACCAAGAAGCAGGCAATGGAGCTTGCGAAGCTCAAGCAGGACTGGAACGATATTGTGGAAGCGTACGAGCAGAACTATATCGGCCAGCAACAGCTTCAGCAGGGTATGCAACAGGCCGTTCAGCAGGCTACCAAATCGGCGGCGGTGCAGGTTGGCGAAGTGAAAGACATCATTGAGGCGTGGGGGTTCGGCGAAGGCTCGCACGACCGCAAGATCAGCCTCGATCAGCGGAAGAAGGCTATCGAACGGGTGCGGCGTTCCAGACGGCTCAGAGACCTCACGGACTTGATCGGGCGTTTCAAAGCACTGGCGATGCGCAAGAAGAAAAAGCGGATCCCGGATGGTCACGAGATCAAGACGGTTGAACTCGGAAACAAGCTGGAGAACATCATGCCGAGCGAACTTGCCAAGCTCACACATCCGGTGATGAAGAAGGACTTCATGCGGCGGTATCATCAAAAGCAACTGATGGTTTACAAGAAGGAAGACAACAAGACCGTCGGACGCGGGCCGATCATTGTCTGTCATGACAAGTCCGGCTCCATGCGGGGCATCAAGGATGACTGGTCAACCGCACTTACGCTTGCGACGCTGGAAATCGCACAGAAGGAGAAGCGAAATTTCGCTTATATCCCGTATGAAGACAAGGTGCTTCAGACCAAGGACATCCGTGCTGGTGAACTCGATCCGCAGGACGTTCTCGACATCGCCGAGATGAATGCTGATGGCGGCACGAACTTCATGATGCCGCTGGAACGGGCGTTGAAGTGTCTGGAAGACTCGTTGTACAAGAAGGGCGACATTCTGTTTATCACCGATGGTCAGGCGGCGGTCAGTCCAGAGTTCCTTAATCACTTTAAGAAGGTGAAAGAGGAGAAGCAGTTTTTCGTCACCACAGTCCTGATCAACATCGACGGATGGGCGTCCCGTGGAGGCGTTGAGCCGTTCAGTGATAGTATCACGACAATCTCGTCCGTAGCGGATCTGGACGAAGCTAACGCCGAGAAAATCTTCAACATCATCAAAGACAAAGACAAATTTGATCCGCAACCTCAACCGAAAAGCAATAATGGCTCGGCGGTTGCGCAGGTTGTTCAGAACGCCCAAAGTGCCGCCATGATCGACCCCGGAGACGATCTGTGGGAAGATGAAGATGACGGCTATTAAACCGGGCGACTTGACAGCTTGTGGTATAATGGCGATACAGCAGTAGTGATGTCCTTATTGAGCCAAATCCCCGGCTTGTCCATAACAGCAGGCCGGGAAATTTGACCCAAGAAAGGAATAAACGAAATGCAGAGAATCTACACTAGGAAGCCGTGGTACAAAAGGCTTGTCAAGCCTGTACCGATCATGATCCTCGTGATCATGGCATTGACTTGGCTGAACTGGTATATGTACCAGTACGCCGAGGAATTGGGAGTGATGGTCGATACGGCCCAAGACGCCGCCCTGACACTTGCTTCCAATGTGGAGGATTTGAAAGGCCACATCCGCAAGCTTGAGGACGATATCAGCGACCTCGAACGCGAAATCGAAATCAAGGATGCGCTGATCGCCGAACAGGCGGTCGAAATCGAATCGTTGGAGAAGAAGGCAGAATCCTATCGGATAAAAGCCCTTGCTATCGAAGAAGCCAAACGCACATACAACGTCATCGCAACAGCATACACCAAGGATTGTAAGGGCTGTTCCGGCATCACCGCGACAGGGCTCGATATCCGAAGTTCTACGCCGAAGATTATTGCCGTCGATCCAAAGATCATTCCGTTACATAGCAAAGTGGAATTGTTCGTGGACGGCGAAAGTTGGGGTATCTATACTGCTGAAGATACGGGCGGAGCCATCAAAGGCCACCGTATTGATATCCTGATGGACAGTAAATCGAAGGCGCTGGATTTCGGTGTCAAACGTGTCACTGTCAAAGTTATACCGCCGGAGGCGGTCTGAACTCATCCAAGGACATCACGCTCGGCGGGCTCAGGCCCGCCTCTTTTATGGGATTCTAATGGACTAATCAAGGGATGGGTTTCCCTGAAGGTGGTCGCTCCACCGGAGTCCGGCGGTTCGAGTCCGCGGTTTCCCCAATATGCGCTCGTAGTTCAGTTGGTCAGAACGTCGATCTCTAAAATCGGAGGCGCAGGTTCGAGTCCTGCCGGGCGCACCATTTATCCTCTGCCATCTAAAATCGCGTGTCCCGGGTTCGATCCCCAGCGAGGCCACCATGATTTTGAAGGTGATTGCACATGAAGAAACTTGACATTCAAAAAGGGCAGAAATACAATGATTGGACTGTATTGCATCGAGTATATGATCATAACTTGAAGACAAACAGACCAGTATGGGCATGTCGATGCAAATGCGGGACAATTAGAAATATTATACAAAAGGATATACCTAAAGCGACCAGATGTAGAAAATGCGAAGGTGCAATCAAATCCATCAAGTACACAAAGCATGGACAATCGAAGAACGGTCGATTACAAAAAGGAACACGATTGTATCGTATTTGGCAAGGCATGAGAACAAGATGCAATAATCCAAACAGTAAAGATTACAAATGGTATGGTGCCAAAGGTGTTTCTGTTTGTCCTGAATGGGATGATTTTAATGAATTTTACAAATGGGCAATTCAAAATGGCTATGATGACAGTAAGACCATTGATCGAATAGAGAGTGATGGCCCATATAGTCCGTCTAATTGTAAATGGTCTACAACTAAGGAGCAATTAAGGAACAGAGAATGTACACGCTATATTACGATTAACGGCGTAACCAAAACAATGAGTGAATGGTCTGAATGTAGTGGTATAAATTATCAGACTCTCAGGACTAGAGTAGACAAAAATTGGCCCGAAGAACGTCTACTTGATCCTCCAATTCAATCACATATCCCCATTGAATGGCCCGACTAAGGGTACTCCGCCGCAAGGCGTTTACCAAATACATTTCAAGGAGTGATGTCAGATGAAGGAGAAGCTGGACTTTCGTTAGGTGCCCGGCTCGCCCGCCAAGGTCGTTTTCTCGTATCAGCCTATCACCTTCTGTCGCGTCAATCCGCATCCGTGGGTTGTTCTCTACAAAGGAGAACATTACTTTGCAGATGGCGTGAAGGTGGTTCCGGGGTGCGGAATGCGTGCGAAAGTTCGACCCAAAGCCCGATCACCGGCCTGTTTCATTGTTCCGAAAGCGTACGTGTCGTTTATGACAACTGACGAAGGAAGAACAATCGTAGTTATCCACAAACAGGAGGTATCGGACATGGAACAAGTATTGGTGAAGGTGGACAAGAAGACGCGAGTGGTGGTGCACTTCAACAAAAAACATAATGAGGATCCGTACAACATCCCGCCGTGGGTGATCAAATGTAACGGACAAACCCATTATGTGCATCACTTCGAGGTTGACCCCGGTATCGGCTTCTCCAGCAAGGAAACGCCGGATAACGAGGCAACACGCGCTTCACTACTATTCCGCAATTGTGTATTGACGATTGTGGAGAAGGATGGTAGTATAGAAGCGAGGATTGGCAGGTAAAACTGCCAATATTGTAACGGCGTGCTAAGGGGGCGGTTGCCTCTCGGTGCGTCGTTACACTCTGCGGGAGTAGCGAAGTCGGATAAACGCAAGAGTCCTGCAAGACTCTGCTCCAGAGGAGCTTCGGTGGTTCAAATCCACCCTCCCGCTCCATTCTCACTCATCTGGTGGATGGCGCGTCGCAGTCTGCGCAGACGCCGCGCGGGGTGTTCGATTCCCTCAGTGAGAGCCCCTATGGGATGTAGGCAATGGTAAAGCCACCCCGAAGTGATCGGGGACAACTGAAAGGTGCTGGAGGTGTTCAAGTCCCTCCCGTCCCTACCATGCGGTGGCCGCCCGGCAGGCGGCGTCGCCAACAAATCTGACGCGGCGTGCGTTGAAACATTGTGGGCGTCGATGAAGGTTCAACTCCTTACCCACCGCCAGTCTCCTTCTGAACCCCCTGCGGAACAAATCCCCGTAGGGGGTTCGCTGTTTGTATGTATAATCGTCGTTACAACCGGTAATCCTATGGGTAACACGACAAAGGAGGCCGGTTTCCATGATTACGAAGGAGCAACATGAAATCATCATTACGCTGGCCGAGGCTGGGCTCAACAATCGGCTGGTGAAAGTGGAATACGAATATCTAACTCCCGGACGCGGTGGCCGACAAGTCATCTTGAAGCCAATACACTTTGTTCGCGGCGTGCGCGGTGGGGCTGACAAACTTCATGTCGTCGGATATGACCCGGAATCTGAAGGTATCCGGCAACTGGCCGTAAGCAACATTCACCGAATTGAAGTTATTGCGTAAAGGGCCCAAGTGGCCCCGATTATTTTTGAAGGAGGGATTCTTATGGCAGAGCAACAAATTCCGATCACAGCGTTCTACAGCTTGCTTCGTCATGAAGCCTATGTATTCGACCGGCAGGGCAAGATGCTGTTCAGTCTCCAAGACGAACAGGCCGACGACATCCCGGAAGAATGCCGGGCAGACGACAATAAGTTGGCGGAATGGGTCTACGAAAACTACCGGACAGAGATCTATGATCTGATCGGAGGCGTATAACTCATGATGACACAACTCCGATCCAATCGAGCCCGTATCTATGTTGTCAAAGACGGCGAGGATTTTGTCTGTCCGAAATGCGGCGGCAAACATCAAAAGTTGTGGACGATTCAGCGCAGGGTACATCCGCTGACGAACTATGCCGGAGCGTATATCAACGGTTATTTCCGTGCCATTGACCCGACTTTGCCGACAGATGTGGGCCGGATTCCGCGCGGCGCGGAGCCGGTTGAAGACAGCGTTGCCGCAGAACTGTGGCACAAGGAGGGGCATTACTTTGGCTGAAACCAACAAACGTCTGCTTGCGCTCGGCCTCAAGCCGGATGTTGTCCGGCTGGCCCATGTCGCCGCGATGCAGAGTGTACGCATGAGAAACGAAATCGAACGCGATGTGCTTGTCTGCTCAAAGTGTTCGCTCAGCGAAACCTGTAACGCGCCGGTGCCGGGATTTGGATCCTTTTCATCTGGCATCATGTTTGTCGGCGAAGCACCCGGCGTGGACGAAGATAAGAAAGGCGTTCCATTTGTCGGTGACACCGGACAGTTGCTTACGCTCATGCTGAACAAACTTGAGGTGGAGCGGAAGGATATCTACATCACGAACGCCGTCAAGTGCAGGCCGGAGAAGAACCGAACGCCAACGAAAGAAGAAATCAAGAAATGTCAGCGGCATCTGCTCAGTGAGATCCAGTGGATCAAACCGAAGGTGATCGTCACGCTCGGCAATCCGGCGATGCACAGTGTCATGAATGACTACGATCTGAAGATCACCCGGGAACGCGGCAGATGGAGGAAGATCGAAGACTTCGCGTGGCCCATCTATGTCATTCACACCTTCCACCCGAGCTATGTTATTCGGCAGAAGGGTGAAGATTTCAAGACCGCGTTCAAGCAGATGATGGGTGACATCCGCAAAGCCGTTACAAAATGGCGTCAATTGTCTGGTATAATGGAGGAGAGGTGATTTCGATGGCTGATATTCATCTGGTCGTGGGCCACGAGAATGGCGATACGGAAGATGTCATTCAAACCGCGTGGCTCGATATCAACAGCGCCAATCAGCAGGCCGACCAGTCCAACAAAGAACAAGACATGATTCACCATCGTGTCGTATCTGTGGCTATTCAGGACTCCACAGTCCTTCCATACGTTGCAGTTTACCAGTGGGGCGGCATCGTCTCCAGAGTATCGCTCAGTGTCGATTTGCAACAGCTTATCGACGAGATGAACAAGGAGTTGTTTGATAACTTCGATCCCGATACCGACGATGCTCGCATATTTGATTCGCAGGGCAACGAGGTGTACTCCTTCGACCACGAGGCGATGTATGCCAAGCTCAACGAATTGGACGCAACGCCCGATGGAGACGAGGAGGGATAAATTCAGCCACAAGGAGCAGGTGTAATGCGGTACGAGTACGGTTACTACACTCCGACATATCATTTGCTTAACCGCTATCGCCAGCGAATGTGCGAGCGGGTCGGATGCAAGAAGACGGCCCGCCGCATAAAACAGGCGACGATGAAAGAACTCGCCCGCCGGGCAAATTACATGTTGTTGTTTTCCATACACGGCAGACCGGGCAAAGGCGAGGACATCGAAGTTAGGTATTATTTCGATTGGAACATTGTCATTGACAACAGGAAGCGTACTATTATCACGATGTATATCGACCACAAACGACCGGTTCCTTCGGCTGATCTATTTGGCAATCGTCGATTACGCAAAGTTATATACGACATGTTCTTCAAGCCGAATAGCAAGGTTTATCGTGAAGTGTACGCATAATCTGTATTTCATTCGGTAATACTGCAAGTAACAGGGCGTGGCAAACCTGAATAGCAAATGTTGGGCGGCTCCTCGGTGTCCCGAGGAGCTTTGCTCTGCATAATCACCGTTACATGTGGAGATACTATCAGTAACGAAAGGAGTGAGCCTACGTGTCGTTAAACAAATGGGTTACACCAATCAAAGATCACGTTGTTTATGAAGGCAACGTTATCAAATCCGGCACGCCGGGATTCATTCATGAGGTCGAAGACGACGGGCGCATTTACGTCTGCTTTCCGCAGGCGCATGTCCACTTCAAGCTGAGTGAACTTCGACCCGCTCCCAAGCTGACAGTGGAGGAAGCGCTCGAAATCATCAAAGAACATCAAGGTCATCATTGCGACGAAGGCCAGTTCCAATTCAACATCAAGTTTTACTGCTGGGACTTTCCGCCGGAGGTCGAAGCGTTCGAGAAGAAAAGCTCGCGCAACGCGGAATTGGTCTACAACGAATACCACAGTATTCTTGAACAGGAGCTTTGCTGTCTGGTCGGTGCCGAAGCCGACTACGGCTACATGCAACTCTTTGACTGGGTCAAAACGTGGCATACGGCGGGGCGCTTAGGCGGCTGGCTGGTTCTGACCCACCATCGGAAAATTTGGCATGAGGACTACCGCGCTGACATTGAGGAACTCAGGCACCGCATTGCCAATTACGACGAGGAATCGGAAACGGAATACCTTTGGGTTCTGGAAGACCAGCTTGCCGAACTTGAAGATGAAGTCGTTGCGCTTGCGATGGATCTTCAATACATTGATATAGATATTGAGCGAGCCAAGAAATCGCTCGAAGAATACATCGCAACCAACGAACCGTGGGAAGGTTTCATCGACCGGCACTTGAACACAGACGAGGAGGAGACCGATGTCGAAGAAGAAGACGATTAAAGAATCTGGACATTACTACGGGACGAAATTCCCTGTTGGCGTCGGAGCGTGATCTTGCAGACGGCGGAAAACCGAAACAAACGCTGTTCATCTCTTTGCTCAACGGCACAGAGGAAGATATGGAGACGCTGTACAATGCTTTCACCAGCGTCCCCGATCTGGAACGAAGGCGAAGAATGGTAAGGAGGGATTCCAAATGCGACTGGTAGCTGATACCGAAGAAGATTATCAAATGCTGGCTCGTTTGCAACATCAAGTGACGCAACTGCTGAAGCAGGAGCAGGCCGATGGCGGCTCCGAGGTGCTGATCAGCACATTCAAACGCTTCATCAACACGCCGATTGAGAAATCGTACATGCGGCCCGGCCAGTCGGTGCAGGCGGCGAACACGTCGGCCATCATGGATACGGAAGATCGCGATCTCATTATTCCGTATATTGTTCACGCCGCCATCAATCGCAAGAAGATCGCTATCGAGTATTATTCCGACAAGAAGGGCATCTCGAAGCGTGTTGTTGAACCGTTCAATTGGAATGGCAACAACCTTGTCGCGTTCTGTCACGAAGCAGGGGCGTGGCGGCACTTCAAACCATCCAATATCCGGCGCATTGCTGTACTGGATGAGGACTTTGACCGCCCGGACGAAGTGCTGATTGTGGCATCGGACGCCAAGGACAAAGCGGGGCTTGTGAAATGAACATCCCGATTCTGAACCGGGAGGAATACCTTCCTCCTGAACCCGTCTGTCTGGAGCATATGTTTGCTTTCTACGACAGTGAGAACGCCCATAGCAAACGTGCGCCGATGGTTGGTGATCCGAACGGCGAACCGTATATCGTTCAAATCCACGAACCCGGTTATTTTCGGTTGTCAATTCTGATCTTCGCGGCCAGCGAGGAGGATGCCTACAACCGGGTGAAGTACGGATGCGAAGTCTTGCTGGCGAATGCTGAGAAACGGCTGAACGAATTTCTTTCGACGGCAGAGCCGAGTGTGCGTGCGCCGCACCATTATGAAGACCGGAAGTACCATCACGAGATTCATATATCCCGTGTGGCCGGTATTCTTCGGGAACTCGAAAGCCGCAAACACCTCGTCATCGCGCCGTTCGATAAGCGGTTCGTCGCCAAAGTCCCGTGGGCACTTAACGATACAATCGGATAGTGCCCGATGTCGATCAATTGTATGACGCTGTCGCGTCAAGATTTGCAATGTACGATGCGAGATGAGGATGTGGTTATAAAGATTACCACACCCGATTACCACCCGCTGAAAGGAGATGAATCCTCATGTCTGACAACAAGGTCTGTCCGTACTGCGGCAATGACTGGTTTCGTGTGTACCAGTGTATGCCGGTGCTCGTGAATCTGACGACGAATGAGTGGCGCCCGCAGGTAGATCCGAACGCTCCGATACAATATCCGTCCTGCGCAAACTGCGAACGTCGCATCGAAGCATTCGTCACAGAGCAGTTTTTCCATGAAGTCATCTGTGACCCGAACTTCGACGATACGGCGGTAATTGTGATCCAGCAAGACAAAGCCAAGGACATCATCGGATTCTTGCGAGGCACAAAGCCGCTGAAGGATTATACCCTGCCCAACATGGTGGGCTTCTACGAAGAAGAACTGCTTGGCGGCGAATACAGAACCTCTATTGAAGTGCTCCAAACCGGCAAGCAGTATATCATCGTTGCGGTGTATTGGAAATCGTCCGAAGGCAAATGGGAAACCGTCAACACAAGAGCGACCCGTCTGCTTGGCAAACATGAGATCGAAGCGGACGGAAAGAAGTTTCAAATTATCGTCATCACATCCGAAGGCTACATCAGCGACGACGAATGTATAACCAACGTTACATCGGGAAATACTGATGGTAACGAATAAAACAAACGCGGGCTTTTGCCGCCAGCGGCCTGCGTATGACATAGATATCTTTCATTAAGGAGGTCTGAAGCATGACAACGACAGCACCAGCAGTCATCCGCAGTAATGCGGACATCCCGACATCCGAATTGCTCGGGTTCCTCGAATTCCATTCCATCCGCGACTTGCGGATTCACAAAGATGACCTGGCCCGGATTTTCGCCGACAACGGACTGGATACAAAGAAATTCCTCCCGGACAAAATCTATGCGCATGATGCTTTCCGCCGCGCATCCAAGGAGGTCGAATCTTCGATTCAAATCAACTACGGCGGCAGGAAGGATCAAAAGGCAAGGCTGTTGGTTCGTGAAGTGAAGTCCGACGAAAATCTCGTCATCCGGCATCTGGTGCGGGAGGTCGTCAATGACAAGGACGAGCGCCTTGATTATAATACAATTGGGAGGATCATCCTCGACCGCAAGACCGAGAAGGTCTCGACGGATTTCCAACACGGATTCCTGTCGGAATATCCGTATGACAAGGTGCTGGAGACCGCCCGCGACCTGTACAACGAGTGGATCAACTACCACACGCGGGAAACGATCAACAACATCACCCGTCGCGTTATCAACGCGATGAATCACGTCAGCATCATGCCCAACGGGAAAGCAACCTTCCTTCCGCGCACGCAACGCGCTACGCTCGACGCGCTGGCCGGAGTGATTCGGGATCTGGCTCCGTACCATATGGACAAGAGCCAAACGTCCATCATCGAAATCATCCCTGTCATCGACACCGTCGAACAGCGGGATATGATCGCCCGCCGGGCCGAAGCCGACATTCAGGAATCCGCAAACGAACTGATCGCGGACTTTGCCGACCTGCTGAGCCAAGAAAAGGTCAGCGTCAAGGCCGTCAAGGGCTACGCGGAGCGGTTCGTCCAGCTTCAAATGAAGCTGGAGGAGTACGAAGACATCGTCCACAAGAAAATGGACGCGCTTCAACAACAACTGAATCAAGCGATGGAACGCATTCGGTTGGAACTGAAGCAAAGATCGTAACCCTTCAGGGGGTGCATCTTATGACCTTTGTGCTGGCGGCAATCTGTGCTATCTGCCTTATGCTGATCGACACGGCTAAACTGAAACATCGGTGGCATGAGGATCAACCGTTGAGTCATCTCAACGATGATTATATCCGCGCTTTCCAGAAAGAAAAATGACATCTACCAAGGAGGCAATGAATCCATATGCAAACCCTGCAAACCAAATCCGGTATCACCCTGTTCAACGCTGTCGTGCAAATGACGGTCGAGGGCGTCGAGATCGCCAAGAAAGGCGACAAATTCATCGCCCTCAAGGACGGCAATACGCTCGGCCCCATCGTAGGCGAGCAAGTGAAATACGTCGAAGGCGACAGCACCAAGTCGGTGAAACTGTCCAGCCTGATCCCGGGCATCGACCCGCAAACGCTGGTCGGCAAGAACTTCGCCGACATGACCCCGGCGGAGCAACTGGCCTACGTCCGCTACCTCGAAAGCCTTGCTGGCGACAAAGTCGGCAAAGCGGCGGCTCCCGCGAAGAAGGCGGCGTCCGCAAAGGCCAAGCAAGCCGAAGCGGAAGACGGAAAGATCGAAGCTCCGAAGACGCTGGCTGAACTGGAGAAGATGAACATCAAGGAACTGTACAAGCTGGCGAAGCAGGAAGGTATCGAGGGCGTCACCAGCCGGACGCCAAAGGATAAGATCGTCGAAGAACTGGCGAAGGCGCTCGGCCTGCTCGAAGAAGCCGCAGAGAACAAGGGCGGCAAGGGCAAGGCCGCGAAGTCTGAAGTCTTCAAGGAGGAAGAATCCGATGAAGACGATGACAGCGACGATGATACGTCGGACGAGGATGAGGATGATGAATCCGACGACTCCGACGACGAAGACGAAGATGACGACTCCGACGACGATTCGGATGACGATGAGGATTCCGATGACGACGATGACGAGGAGTCGGAGGACGACGATGACGACGACTCCGATGAAGACGAGGAGGACTCGGACGACGATGAAGACGACGAGGACTCCGACGATGATGAGTCGGACGATGACGACGATGACGACGATGACGACGATGACGACGATGATGAGGAGGATGACGAGGACGACAATCTGGCGAAGCTTCGCAAGAAGTGGACGCCGGAGAAAGTCGATAAGCTGAAGGAGTTCAACGAGATCAACGAACTCCGCAAGGCTTGCGGCATCACCTATCAGAAAGGCCAGAAGGTCAGCCCGGTGAAGGTCAAGGAAGACATTAAGGCCAAACTGTTCGGCAAGGGCAAGAAGAAGTAATGGCAATTGCCATTGCTGATCACCTGATCGACAGCGGGTTGAAGCAAGAGGACGTGTCCAAGGTTGTCGAGGGCATGTCCTCTTATTACAACCGTCTGAACATGATTGGGAACAAGATCACGAGTTGCTCGGCTTGTTCCCTTCGTGACGGTTGTCATGTCCCGATAGCCGGGATCGGGCCGCTTCGTCCTGAAATCGTCGTCGTCAGCGACTATCCGCCGCTCGGTAAAGACGATCTATCCATCATCGAAGTTCAGGTCGTGATGATGATGCTCCTTTCGCGCATTCCGCTGAATGTCGAAGACATCTACTGGACACACGCCGTCAAATGTCGGGCCGACCGCGTCACGATGGGCCACATTAAGGAATGCTACGTGCATCTTGTCAATGAGATTGCGATACTCCAGCCAGCCGCTATTGTGGCGCTCGGAAGTGTTGCGATTAGTTCGCTCGCCACTGAACACATCTCAATCAATGATGCGATTGACGGCGAGTTCCACTTCGAGATGGGAAATCCGCAAAACGGTTCTGAACGCCGGATTCCCGTTATTCCGGTCTATCATCCCCGCACTCTGATGGGGATCGACAAGGCGGAGTTCAAGGACAAGATGAATCGGATGTGGAAAAATATCCGCGTCATCTCCGATTACCTGTAAAGGAGGGAGACTCCATGCTGTTTAAGGCTCAGTACGAAAAAGTCGTTGACGAGGCGAATGGCGAAAGGTTATTCTTTCTCGGGACGACCCGCAAGCCGCTGGAAGGCGGCGAGAAATTTATTCGCGTGACCGGCGTGAAGCTTACCAACGGTAACATCCGTACTGAAGTCGTGTATTCGTTTCCGTTGTATGACGGCATCGTAACGAAGAACGTCTTCAGCAAAGAGCTTGATCCGGTAACATTCGAGCGGTTCCTCAATGATACCGCCATGACCATTGCCAAAGCCGAGCCGGGCAACAAGCTGGTGGAATTGCCGCTCGCCTATTTATCCATGCCGGATATCAACATGCTCAACGAGGAGCAGGCATACCTGCTGGATCTTCTTTTCCTTGCAACCAGCGGGTATCACGAGCAGACCCGCACCGGGTATGTCGTCGTCAAAGACATCGTGGAAGAACTCAACGAAGGCAAACGCAAGCCTTCTGAGATCAAAAATACCATCATCGCGACTATTCAAGAGGTCGCCAGCTAATTCAGGAGGGAATACAGCATGAGTCAATGCAAACATCTGCCCGGATACGAGAACCTTACGGTGCTTGGCGCACGTCTGATCGTCAAGCCGACGCCGCCGGAAGAAGTCACCAAATCCGGCATCATCATCGCGCACAATGCGCAGGAGCCGAAGTATGAAGGCACCGTCGTTGTCACAGGCCCCGGCGCACGGCTGGACAATGGTGTCAAAATGCCGATGGAAGTCGAGGTCGGCCAGAAGGTTATCTACTCGCGGCTCGCGGGCGTGCCGATTAACGTAGAAATCGGCGGCAAGAAGGAAGATTTGCTCGTGATCAACGAACGCGACATCATCGCCATCATTGAATAAAGCGCTATCCGCTCCCCGTTGTCACGGGGAGCTTTGCTTTTCAAGAAAGGAGGGATGTCATGAATCTGCCGGATATCAGCCAGCAGAAACCCGTCGGCAAAGGCTCCAGCCGGACGGTGTACCTGATGGGCAACCGTGTTGCGAAAGTTGCCAGAGGCCGGTACAAGCGACTTATGCGCGGCCTTGCACAGAATCGTGCGGAATACGAGATCTGGAAGTATGCGACTAGCGAACGCGGTGTAACGCATTTGTGCCCGATCATCGACATTACGCCGGATGATGAGATTCTCGTTATGGCAAAGGCAACGCCCATCAGCAATCTGAAGGAAATGCCGGAGAGCGCACGCGAAAACTTGCGGGTGTTCAAAAGGCGTCTTCGGTACATTTACATTGCGATGTGCGGCAAACACCGGCATCAGATCAACACCGAGAGGGTGATTGAATACAACTCCAATCCGAAGACCCAGCAAGAGATGCGGAAGACATTCAAAAGCAAGCTGTGGTACGACATCCAGACGCTGGTGTATGACTACGGACTTGTTCTCGGCGATATCGTCCGCCCCTCGTCATGGGGGTACTACAAAGGCAGATTCGTTTTGATCGACTACGGTCTGACCAAAACCGTTCTTGATGAATGGTATAAAGTATAGCCAGCAAGGGAGGGACAGCATTGCAATTCACATGCTTGCTACAGGAACTTCAGTATGCGCTCTCCGTCATCGCGCCGACGGTCGGGACGGAAACCAGCGGTCATCCCGGCATCCGCATCAAATGTCACAAGAAGAAAAACCGGGTGAAGCTGATGTCCACGGAAGGTGCGCACTCCACGGAAATCTGGATTGATGCAACCGTCAAGAAACCGTTCGATACCGTCATTGAAGGCGACCGATTCATTGGCTACATTTCCAAGCTGGATGTGAAGGAAGTCACCGTCAAGCTGGACGACGAACGGGTAACGGTCGAAAGTAGCCGGGGCAAGCCGAAATTCGGCATATTGGAGCCCGAGAAGTTTCCCGATCTGCCGAAAATCGAAGAAGAACTTCGCATTGACCTCGCGGGCAAAGTCTTCAAGCGGCTTGTACTCGGTGTGGCGTTTGCCACAAAGCCGGAACGCAGAGGCGCGGAAGCGCCGCTTCTTGAAGGCATCAATATTGTCAGTGATGGCAAGCGGCTGAAGTTCATGTCGATGAACGGATACATTATCGCGCATTGCAAGAAATCCATCGAGGCCAAGGAAATGAATATGACCGTGGCGAAGAAGTCGCTGGTTAATGCGGCCAAAACGGTGCGCGATGATGACAAAGTGACGATCCAGTCGGATCGCAATACGCGGCTCATCGTCAAACACAACGATATCACGTATTACATTCCGGTGTATTCCGGCTCATATCCGGCCATCAAAATGCCGAAGAAGGACTTCATGACGAGCTTTACGCTCGACAAACATGAATTGCTCGGCGTGCTGGAGCGCGGCACTTCCATTCTGGAAGATGCCGGTCAAGCCAAAGGCATATTACAGGTTGAAAAGGGAAAGGTAATACTGGAAGGACGAACGCAGAAAACGGATTTCCACGAGGCCATTCCGACGGATGTGAAGGGCAAGAAAACCAATGTCAAAATCGACATTCGGCGTATGACGGATGTTGTGAAGGCGATAGATGCAGATCAGATTACCATCGGCATCAATGAGCAACAGCCGATTGCGATCCAGCCCGAAGGGCGTTCCGATCAAACCTGTCTGCTTGCGGTTGGGTGATGCGTATGCGTGATTTGTTAAAGTTGCTGATCCGAATCGCGGCGGTGGAGCTTACCAAGTCCATAACCCGCGAAGCATTCCGAAGGAGGAGATACCGTGGGCAAGAAGAAAGACAAAAAGCCATCCAAGAAGTCCGTACGCGCCGACGTGAAGAAAGCCAAGGCCGAGTCGGCGGCTACCGCCGAGAAGCTGGATACCGCCCCCAAGAAAAAGGCCAAGGCTATCGAAATCAAGACCCACAAGCCCGCAGAGGAAAAGCGGGTCAACACGGCGGGCTTGCCGGAGAGCGTTCTCAAACACAAGCTCATCGGCAAAAGCACCATCAGTGATGGCACACAGAAGATCACGCTTGCGGAAGTGACCGGCACCTCCCGGTCGATCTATGTCAATGATATCCACAGCGCGAATCCGGTTGTTTTGGCGGAGCATTTTTGGATCGGATGTATCGGCCAGCGGTGGCCCGTTGTCCGTGTCGAGAAGGACGAATATGAGTTTGTCCTGAAACACACACAGGGCCGCCTGCCAAAGAACTCGCATATCATCTGTGTTGTGGATTGCTCCATTGACCCGACGCTGTCGTACGGATTTTATCTCGACGAACTGCCGCACGGCTTCCCGACGCTGGATCAAATCAAGCAGAAGGACGCCGAGTTCAGAAAGAACCCGACGACGGTTCATAATCAAAGCGTGAAGCTTGTCATCGAGGAAAAACAACAAACCAAAGTCGCACAACAGGAAGAAGAACTGTTGGAGTTCTCCGATGATGAAGGGTCAAATGAAGAACCGGGCGGCGAAGAAGAAGACTTCGTCTTCGACGATTAAGGTTCTGAACAAGAATGGCGTCCTCGACAGCTATACCACGCTCCCGAAGGCGAAGTCATTCGTGCGACAACATCGCTGTGTGTGGGTGTCTGAGGATACCATTCAATTGCAAATCGACAGCAAAGACGAGAAGCGCATGAAAGAGGAAGTGTGGGCCGAGGCTAATTACGTGTGCTATATCTGCGGAAGGCAAATGCACAGAGGGCATGAACTCTTGACCATCGACCACATGACTCCGAAGCGTCTCGGCGGTTCCCTGCTCAAGTTCAATTTGGCTTGTTGTTGCAAGCCTTGCAATGAAGAAAAGGGATGCCGGACTGTCGAAAGCTACACCGCCTACTTGCTTGCCCGCATATACGCTATGCTAATATGGTATGGGGTGATAAGAAGGAGGGATGTAAGTGGCGAAAGAATGTTGCGAACATCAAGAATCGACACCCAAGAAGGCCAAAAAACTGAATACGAAAAAGCGCAAACGACCGGATAAACTGCGGGTTGTGCATATCCACAACCACAGTATTTATTCGATCAGCGACGCATCGGCGAAACCCGAGGAGCTTGCAAAACGTGCGGCTGAAATCGGGATTGATACGCTGGTGCTGACGGATCACGGCAACATATCTGGCGTGATTCAGATGAAGAAGGCGTGCAAAAAGCATGGCCTCAAGTTCATACCGGCCTGTGAAATGTATGAATCCCCCGACCGGACAGTGAAGGACGCTTTCAAGAAAAGCAAGACGAAGCAAAGTGAGGATGAGGAAGTCCAAGACGGCATCTATCACATCACGATGCTTCCGGTCAACAACGAAGGTTGGGCCGCCTTGCAAGCGCTCATCGCCGACGCCAATACGGTAGGGTTCTACAAAAAGCCCCGGACGGATATGAAATTTATCGAGGAAAACGGCTACGGCAAGAACATCATCGCGACCAGCGGATGTCTGGCCGGATACATCCCGCGCCTGCTCCTCGCCGGGGAATATGAGAAGGCCAAGAAGGAAGCGATTCGCCGGAGCAAACTGTTCTACGGCTACTATCTGGAAATTCAGGATAATGGTAGCCGGGAGCAGGATATGGTCAACATGCAACTCATTCAGATGAGCGAGGAGACGGGAATCCCGCTGGTCTATGCCAAGGACGTGCATTACGTCCGGCCTGAAGACAAGGATGCTCATCATACGCTCGTTGCGATGGGGCGTAGACAGACCATTTACGAATGCGCTCCTTATCTCGGCACCAATACCTACCATCTAGCGTCGGCGGAGGAAGTGTATGATTGGGCCGATGAGAACAACATCCCGTACGAGGCGATTGAGAACGCCTGCAAAATCGCCGACATGTGTAATGTCGATCTGGAACTCGGCAAAAACCTGATGCCGGAGTATCCATACTGCGAGGAAGGTCATACTCCGACAACGTACCTGCGGAAACTCATGTATGACAATCTCCTCGAATACGTCCAGAAGATGCGTAAAAAGAAGAAACGCATCAACATCAAGACGTACATCAAGCGCATCGAATCTGAACTGGACGTTATCGTCATGAAGGGGTTCCCTTCCTACTTCCTGATCCTGTGGGACATCATTCTTTGGGCAACCAACCGGAAGAAGTGGAAATCCTACGCACCGAACGCCGCGTGGCTAAAAGCCGACCCGGAAAACGCCAAATACGAGTTCTATCCGCAATATTATGTCGGCCCGGGCCGGGGCTCGGCGGCGGGCGCGATTACCGCGTTCCTGCTCGGCATCACCAAGCTCGATCCTATCGAGTACGACTTCATGTTCGAGCGGTTCCTGAATCCGTATCGGAACAGTCCGCCGGACATTGATTGGAAGATAATGCTTGTAGCGTGATAATTGCAATTTGGAGCCATAGATGATTTGATTACTGCCGGAGAATATATGTATCGCGATGCGACTATATACCTTGAACGCAAGTATGAACGCTACTGCATTATCAAACAGTCCCACGCTTCCGAGAGGTGGCGTGCGTACCCCGAATATGCTGGGAAGCCCTAAAGCCTCCATGCCAAAGCAATACTCGAAAGGGTATTGTGACGGAGCGAGAGCAGAAATAAGTTGGAGGATGATCCTGAACGTACAACCGAGCAGGATCGTGACAATGGGCAATCAGCAGGGATAGCCCTAAGTCCCAATTTGGGATATGGGAAGCCCCCAACGACTACCAAGGGGCGTGACCATACAAACAAGCCCTGTTTGGCGGAGCAGGGTGTATGGAGACGATGGTATAGTCTAGGCCGTCCACGCAGTGACGTGGAGTTAAAGTACCCCGAAAGGGGCGGTGTAACCGACCGACTTCGACGGGACGAATCATGAAATGCTTCTCGACTTTGTGGCGCAACGCTACGGCAGAGACAGGGTGGCGCAGATTCTTACCTTTACGAAGTACAAGCTTCGCTCTGCCGTCAACGGCATCTGTAAGGCGCTGGAGAAGAAGGACAAGAGCGGTAAGGTGGTTGCCTACGGATATAAAGTCGCCGACGAGATCGGCGCGGTGCTGGAAATCGCGGGCGACCAAGGCAAGATGCCTGACCAGTCGGATTGTACTTACCAGAAGATGATGGAGATTGCCGAAAGGCCGGAAAAATACGAGGAGTATGGATCCGAGTTGCCGAAGTTCATCGAGGCATCCAAGGAGTTCCGTCGCCTCATGTTGAAGTATCCCGAGCTTAACGAACGGCTTGCCAAAATCGAAGGGTGTATCCAAACGTCCGGCATTCATGCGGGCGGTGTCATCATCTCGCGGCGACCGCTTGCGCTCGATTGCCCGACGATCATGCCGCGTGAAGATTCCAAGGCCGTACTGCCGATTACGATGTGGGATTATCCCGACTGTGAAGAAGTTGGCCTGCTGAAGATGGACTTGCTCCGTACGTCTACGCTTCGCATCATTTCGTTGACGTTGGAGTTGATTCGCTCCAGTACCGGCGAAGAAGTCGATCTGTACGAAATCGGACGTGACGACCCGGAAACGTTCAAATTCATTGCAGAGGGCAACACACATGGGTTGTTCCAAATCAACGGTGGCGGCATTACGAAGTACACCATGCAGGTTAAGCCCAAAACACAGGATGAGATCATCGACATTCTGGCGCTTTACCGTCCGGGGCCGCTCGATGCCGTGCTGGAGAATGGTAATACTATCGCTCAACAGTACGTCATCAACGGTAGCCGGAAGCCGCAGGAGTACATGAAGGAGGTTCGCCCGGAAATCCGCGAGTTCCTGCGGAAGTCTCGGGGGCAGATGATCTATCAGGAACAGGTCATGAGCATCGTCCAGCGCGTGGCCGGATACAATCTCGGCCACGCGGACAGCTTCCGGCGCGTCATCGGCAAGAAGAAGATCGCCGATGTAAAGAAGCTGTATGACGAGTTCATGTATGGGCACAAGTATGTCGTCAAGAAGTGGGAAAAACTGCTTGCCGAATACGACAGCCTGCCCAAGTTCAAAGATAAGGATGGCAACGAAGTCATCCGCGTGAAATCCAAGTATGACGGGAACGACATCGAACTGACTAAGCCGGAAATTCAGGCCGAACTGGAGGCAACCAAGAAGGCGATGGCGGCACACGTCATCCCGGGCGCACTCAAGATGGGGTACGACAAGAAGTTTGCCCGCAATCTGTTCAAGCAGATGGTGAAGTTCGCCGGGTACGCCTTCAACAAGCCGCATTCCGGGTGTTATGCGGACGAAACATTCCAGACCGCATACCTCAAGTGCCACTATCCGGTGCAGTTCATGACCGCCCTTCTCAGCGTGCGCGGCGACAAGGCCGACAAGACGCTCGACAACCTGAAGGAAGCCAAGCGGCTCGGCATCAAGATTCTGCCGCCAGATGTAAATCGTTCGTTCTCGGAGTTCGCACCGGAGAAAGACGGCATCCGATACGGCCTGCTGTCGATTGCCGGAATCGGTCAAGCGACGGTCAACCAAATCGTCAACGAGCGAGAGAAGAATGGCCCGTACCAATCCTTCGACGACTTCGTACAGCGTCATACGTTCAAGGGAAGCCAAGTCAAACGCAACCACTACCAAACGCTGATCTCCGCCGGATGTTTCGACCGGTTTGAAAAGAACCGGTACAAGCTCCTGAACTATTACAATTTCACCATCCGCAAGGACAAAGTGTGGACGGGTACGCCGGAGACTTTGGAGAAGGACAAAGCGAAAGCAACCCATTCGGTGAAGTGGAACGAGAAGGAGTTCAACGACAAGAAGGCGTTGGAGATGGAGCGTGAATTGATCGGTGTGTATGTGTCCGGCTCCCCGTATGAAGACCTTCCGTTTACGCCGCTTCAAGATATGAAACTCTCCCGGCGGCGGGATAAAGTCTTCTACGATATCGGAGGCCGTATTATATCGGCCAAGATCATCAAGACCAAGAAGGGCAAACCGATGGCCTTCCTCACACTGGAGACGCAGTTGGAGCCCATCGAGGTAACGGTCTTCCCGGATGTTTACGATGAATACGCTCAGCACTTGTACAAGGACAATATTGTGGTTGTGCGCGGCTACAAGGAGGAAACCTACTACAAGGGCGAGCGGCAAGAAAAGTTCATTGCAAGCAAGATTCTCGTGCAGAAGACCAAAAAGCTGAAGCGTGAACTCGGCATCAACGATGAGCCCAAGCCGCAGACTCAAGAGGAGCCGGAACTGCCCGTCGTAGAGCAGATGAAGCCGAAGAAGCGCAAGGATCCGATGGCAGAACTGATGGAAGACAAACTGAAGGGTAAGAAGAAGCGGAAGGACGATCTGTCGAAGTATTTCGAGGACGACGATGAGGAGGAAGAAGCATTATGAAACACATCATCAAGGTGCTGATTTCGTTCGGCCACGGTGTATTGGTCGAGTTCTACACGGCGGCGGACAAGTATCTGGTCATCCGCAATCAGATCGCGAAGAAACAACGTCGCATCAATGAGGACGAATTTGTGACTCTCGCGATCAACGGCGTCGAGTATGATGTCAACCCCGACTTTGTTCAACTGCAACGAGTGGAGCCGGTGACGATCATTCCCGACAGGCATTTTCAAGAGATCGAGAAATACGGCTCCTCTCTCATTCGCTTCGTCGAAGGAGGTGGTATCTATGTCAAACAATCAGAAGCTTGAAGTCTTCTGTGTGAACGATCCGGGCAAGGAGTGCTATGTATCGCACTACCACCTGCCGGATGGTCGTACGGTGCATCGCTCCGAAGACGGCAAAACCATCGACTTCGAGCCTTTGAGACCGTACATCGGACAGACGTTCACGATGTTCACGAACGGCGCTCCCGATTATGAAGCGAAGCTGTCGGATGTGACGATCACGGACGAAGGCGTTCCGACGATCCTGTTCCAGCCGTTACTCCCGATGAGCGAGCAGTAACGGCTGTTACAGAAACCTACAAAAATTGCAACATCCCCTTGTAAAATAAGGGCAATGTGGTATAATAGCCACAGAAATCACAATTGACAATGTCATTAAGGAGGAACATCTCAATGAAAAAAGCAGAGATCATTCAACGTCTGGTGAGCGAACACGGCGCTCCGTCGAAAGCCGCCGCTGAACGGCAACTGGAGCAAGTGCTGGAGTGCATCACGCACGGCCTGCAATCCGACGAGAAGGTCGAAATCCACGGTTTCGGCACCTTCGGCGTCAGAGAACGCGCCGCCCGCCGGGGCCGCAACCCGCAAACCGGCGAACAAATCACGATCCCGGCATCCCGGAAGGCTTCGTTCAAGGCCGCCAAGAAGCTGAACGACGCCATCGCGCGATGATTTCCGGCTCGATCCGGCAGAAGGAGCAACCCCTTGAACGGTGTCCCGTTCAGGGGTGTTGTTTCTTTAGTGCATAACTTCGTTACAACTGGTAATACTAAGGGTAACAACGATCACAAACCAATCCAAGGAGGTTGAACAGAATATGTTCAGCGCAACAATTTCGGGTACGATCAAACGCATCCTTTTCGACAACGAGAAGGATGGCGAAAAGGCATTCCTCAAAGTCGTCGTGGAATGCAAGAAGCAATTCGTCAAGGAAGACGACATGCCGTACAACTATCCGGTTGTCGCGATCTTCGGCCACGATGCGGCCTATGTACGCGAGTACGCAGGCAAGGGCCACTGGATCGAGTGCATGAACTGCGATCTGGATGTGTATCGCGGCGAGGACGGCGACGAAGAAGAACGGATCAGCTTCAAGTGCGGCCGCGTCAACCTGTTGCCGAAAGCCCTCTCGGAAGCTGTCGCCTCGACCATCGACGAGGATGATGACGAGGACGACAAGAAGAAAAAGAAGAAGGGCAAAGGCAAGGACGACAAGAAAGGCAAGTCCCGTTCTGAACGGCGCGGCAAGTCCCGCGACGATGACGAGGACGATGATGAGGATGAGGACGAAGACGACAGCAAGTCGAAGAAGTCCAAATCCAAGTCGAAGTCCAAGGACAAAGGAAAAGACAAAGGCAAGTCCAAGTCCAAAGCCAAGTCCCGCGACGATGATGAGGATGACGATGAGGACTACGACGATGATGACGATGACTTCTACGACGATGATGAAGACTGATCGTCTCGCGGCGTAAACGGGGGCGGAAACCCCGCCCCCTTATTCCTCCAAAACAAGGAGGTCGCTATGGCAAAGAATCGCAAGCGCGAAGGCGCAAAGGCAATGTTCGAGCAGTCGATTATTTATCTGCTGGATGCTTATCGTTCTGAAGGTAAATCGCCGGAACAGGCAAAACATCTGGTATTGCAGGACATCGAAGATGCTCGGCAAAAGTATATGGAGGCTGACATCCTGCCGAAATCAGCCATCAGCGTATCCGATCCCAAACGGCTTTTGGAGGACATCCTCAAGGATGTGCAAAATCTTGGCATCAATCCCGTGGCAAAGAAAGCACTCCTGAATAAAGTCATCCATCTCCAAAAGATCTTGCAGTAGGAGGTTTCACTCATGGGTTCTACATTGGCTGAGAAGAAGGCGCGTCTCCAGAAAATCATGGACGCACAAAACAAAAGTGCTGGTTCTATTGTCGTCGGCTACGGCAAAGACATCGCAAAGCCGCTGGAGTTTTTGCCGACGCCGTCGCAGGAGTTCAACCTCATCACCGGCGGCGGCTTTCCGAAGGGCCGCATTACCGAAATCTTCGGGCCGCAATCGAGCGGCAAAACCTCTCTTGTGGAAGAAACCATCGGCGAGGATATGGCTCGTGACCCGGATGCCATTTGGGTTTGGGGCGAGACCGAGGAGCCGTTCGACATGGACTACGCCAGCTTGATACATGGTATCGACCCGGATCGTCTGATCCTTGTCGAACAGGACGAGTCCGGCGGCGAGACGCTCATCGACCGGATGGAACCATATCTGCGTTCCGGCGACATCAAGGGATTCGCCATCAACTCTGTTGCTGGTCTGACTCCGAAGAAGGAGCTTTCCGAGTCAATGGAAAAGCAGGACATCGCGCTTCAAGCGCGGATGATGTCCAAGCTGATGCGCAAATGGACGGCTATCATCGCCAAGCGCGGCTTGTATGCTATCTTTATCAACCAGCTTCGCACGAACGTCGGCGTGATGTTTGGTGATCCGAACGTTACGACCGGTGGCCGGGCGCTCGCCTACTATTCATCACTTCGCGTCGGCCTGAACAAACTCGTCTTCGATGATGCGGAGAAGAAGATCTACCCCGATGACGAGTTCATGAAGATCGGCGTACGGATTGCGAAGAACCGTTGTGTCTATGACAATCCGTACAAGAAGGGGCAATACGTCATCAAGTACGGCGAAGGCGTAGATAAGGTCTCCGAAATCATCAGCAAGGCTCCCGAAGCGGGCATTCTCCGTAACTCCGGCGCGTGGTATTACTACGAGAAAGAAGACGGAGAACTGATTGTGGCGAAGAAGGCCGTTGTAGACGGCAAGCCGAAACTCAACGTGCCGCTCAAGTGGAACGGACGCGCAGAACTGCGCAAGTTCCTGATCGAAAACGACTGGTTCGTCACACAGCTTCGCGAAGAATTGGCCGGTGCCGTTTCGCGGGGACAACTCCTTCCGACCTACCAGTCCGAGGAGGAGATGGAGGAAATCCGCAAGCTGGAGGCTATCGAAGCCGAAATCGCCGCTGAAGAAGAAAAGATGGCGAAGGACGACAACAAATCGAAAAGCAAATCCAAGGGCAAATCCAAAAAGAAAAAAGCCGAGGATTAAGAGGAGGGGCGCAGATCGCCCCTCTTTTTGCGGACTGGAGAAGGGACGATTCATGGGGGAGGATTTTCGCAAGCAGTGGCCGCCAGTGGATGTGGACTTTCTCAAGACGCTGGTTCGCATCCACAACTTCGGCAAGGATGAAGACTTTGCTCGCTTCGTGATGAAGCACCGGGAGAAAATCAACAACCCGGATTACCTGCAAGTCTTCATTGAACATTGTACAATTCTGCCGGATTACTTCGAGGAGTATTTCGACATGTGCAAGTTGTTCTATGACTTCATCAAAGCCAACCCGGATCTGTACAGGCTTCCGTTCAGCCTGCGCACGGTGATTCGACTTGGCGTTTTTGAGGAGCAATTTGCCAATTTCCTTAAAGAAAGAGGTGAAACCGGTGCAGTTTCATGAAACGGGATATGGGCGGCGCTTTTTCGATCAACAGCTTCCAATGCTGATTGATGTCATTCGTGAACTGGCCGCGCAAGTGGGGCGACAAAGCATCCTGCTGGAGCGGCACATCGAGCTTCTGGAAGCACAACAGCCCAAGCAAGCTTCGATTCATCGGCAGGCGGCCTATCAGTTGCTCAAGGAAGAAGCATTCGATGAGAAGACCAAACTGAAGCAAGGCGATCCCGTTCTTGTGTTGTCAAAGCCGATTACGGGATACGAAGTGGTTGAGGCGACGGTGCTGGACAATGATCCTGCCGCCGCCCGCGTTTATGTACGTTTCCCGGATGAATTGATGCTCAAGGATGCATGGATTGTCTACGAGAATATCAGGCGGGATCCCTTCGGAGAGAGACAAAACATATGAAGGGGATGAGTAACATTGGCGAAACTGACAAAGGAAGAAGTATTGGCAAGACGCATCTATAAAATTCTGGTCAGCCGTGGGCGACCGATGCACATCCAAGAAATCTACAAGGAGATCCCGGATAAGCCGGAGACGACAATCCGGGGGCGTATCTATACGAATCTGGCGAAGCTGTTTAAGCGTGTCGCCAAAGGCGTATATTGTGCGCTCGACCCGGAGACCGGCGGCGGTGTCATTGTCCTTCGCGGCAACGGCAGGGATCTTTCGTTCTTTGCGGACGGTTCAGTGGATGCCATTGTCACCGATCATCCGTGGCAAGATGAGAAGTCGCATCGCGGCGGTAATCGCGGATTCGTATCCACATACGAGGATAATTGTTTCCGCTATACACTGGACGACTTCAAAGAGAAGGCCCGGGTATTGCGGCCCGGAGGTTTTCTGGTGGAAGTCCTGCCCGCAGAGAACGAAAACAATTACGAATACCTGTACCAGATCAAGAAAATGGCCGAGGAGTGCGGACTCTACTACTACGCTAAGGTGCCGTGGAAGAAAGGCACCTTTGTTGCCAACACAGGCCGCAAGGCGAAGAATACAGAGGACATCATGTTCTTCACCAAGGGCAAAGCCCGCGCTCTCCGGCCCGATGTCAAGAAGACGAAGGCGACCGGCGAGCCGCATTATATGAGCGGCACCGCCTATATGCTTCCGACGGAGTTCGATTGCCAGCCGCCGGGGCGCAATGAGCGCATCCATCAGGCGGAAAAGCCTGTATCGCTCTATGAGCAAATTCTCGAAGCTGTAACGCTCCCGGGCGAAATCGTCGTCGATCAGTTCGCGGGGAGCGGCAATCTTGGCAAGGCCGCTATCAAGAAAGGCCGCATTGCGGTTTTGTTTGAAAACATGAAGGAACACATCAAGACGATCAAGAAGAATTTGGGGGCCAAGAAATTGTCCTTTGAATAGGAGGCACACCGATGACAACGACCATCGAGCAGAGAAAGCAGTTGCTCAAAGGATTGAACCCCCAACAGCGCGTTGCTGTGAAAGATACGCTCAAGGAGCCCACGCTCGTCATTGCAGGCGCGGGCTCTGGGAAAACCCTTGTATTGACCACACGCATTGCGTATTTGATCGCGAAGGGTGTTGATCCTCGACATATCATGGCGGTCACGTTTACCAACAAGGCCGCCAATGAGATGAAGGAGCGAATCGGAAAACTGGTCGGCCCGGATAGTACCAAGAAGCTGACCATCGGAACATTCCATAGCCTGTGTGTGCGCTGGCTTCACAGGTTCTATGCGGAGGCCGGTCTGAAGAAGAATTGGACGATCTATGACGAAGATGACCAAAACAAGGTCATCCGTAGCGTACTGAAAGACTTCAATCTGGAGAGCAACGCGACCGCCGTGCGCATCTACAAAGACCGCATCTCGAATTGCAAGAATGAGATGATGACGCCGGAGGACGCCCGGAATCACATCCTGTATGACAAAGATCATACGTTCTACAAGGTCTACAAGGAATACCAAGACAGGCTTCAACGCCTGAACGCGATGGACTTTGACGACCTGCTGATGCGCATGGTTCATGTACTGGAGATGTACCCGGACGTGCGTCGCAAGTTCCAGAAGAAATTCAAGTACGTCATGGTGGACGAGTATCAGGATACAAACGAATGCCAGTACCGCATCGTTAAACAAATTGTCGGGAAGGCGAACAATATCTTCATCGTCGGCGATGACTACCAGTCGATCTATGGCTGGCGTGGCGCAGACGTTCAGAAGATCCTGAACTTCCAGCAGGATTATCCCGGCGCAAAGATCGTCAAGCTGGAGCAGAATTATCGTTCCACGCAGACCATTGTCGAAGCGGGCAACAAGCTGATGGAGAACGCGCAGAACCAGATGAAGAAAACCTGCTTCTCGAACAATTCGGTCGGCGACAAAATCCGCAAGTTCTCCGCTCGCACCGATATGGAGGAGGCCGAGTTCGTCGCGCAGGAGATCAATAACCTTGTGCGATTCGAGGGCTACTCCTACGGCGATTTCGCAATTCTTTACCGTACCAATGTTCAGTCGCGGCTGTTCGAGGAAAAGCTGATGATCCACCAGATCCCCTACAATATGGTGTCCGGTTTCAGCTTCTATGAGCGCAAGGAGATCAAAGACATCCTTGCATGGCTTCAGCTTGCGATCAACCCTGACAACGATATTGCGTGCGAGCGCGTGCTTGGAATGCTTCCCGGCATCGGCAAGACAACCATCGAAGCCATCGTCAGCAAACAACGCAAGGAAAACTCCAGCTTGTATGAAGCGGTGGAGTATTTCAAACCGAAAACGGTCAAGGCGCAGGCGGCTATCGCCGGGCTTACGCAGATCGTTGTCCGGCTCAATACGATTTATGAGGCCGGAAAGCATGTCACGGACACTCCGATCAGCGATATGCTTGATCTTGTGTTCAAGCACACCGGGTATGTTGACAAACTGAAGGAGGAAGGCTCCGAGGAATCCGAGCGGCGTGTGGACAACATTATGGAGCTTGTGAAGATCGCCAAAGGTTACGAGGAGGAGAACAATCATCCAACGGTTCAGGACTTCCTCGATCAAATAGCGCTTACCGCACAGGCTGACAAGGTATCCGCTAAGCAGGATGCCGACAAGGTGCAGATGATGACCTTGCATACGGCAAAAGGGTTGGAATTTCCCGTGGTCTTTCTCGTCGGATTCGAGGAGGGATTGCTTCCGCACGCCAGCGCTGTTGAAGAAGGCGATATCGCGGAAGAACGCCGCCTTGCTTACGTCGGTATTACCCGAGCGGAGAAGCTATTGTATATCACGATGGCACGGCAACGGATGAATTATCAACGGCTTTGGGAAACCAAAAGCCCATCGCGCTTCCTGTACACGATCCCGGATTCGCTGATCGAGGAAGTATAAAGTTGTGCCAGAGTGTTACAATATGTTATATAATAAGTAACAGAAGGGAATGAAATCAATGGCCGAGAAGAAGCGCCCCGAGCTTACGGATGAGTTCCGTAAGAAGTACATCAAGAACCTCAAGGGCAAGGAATTTGTGGAGTATCCCGGCCTGCTGGCGCTGGCGCATCAGCAACCCGACTTCGGCCACATCCGGGCCTATATTACGCAGTATCCCTGCGCGGAAAACAAGTGGACAACCTTTGCCCGCGCGGAGATCTACGATAAGAACGGCCAGATTGTCGGCATGGAAGAAGCGGACGCCAGCGAACGCAACTGCAACAAAATGGTCGGCCCGCACGCGCCGCGCATGGCTCTCACCCGGGCCAAAGGCCGCGCCCTTCGTGACTATCTCAACATTGACATGGTTACGAAGGAGGAACTGCTCATTTACGAGCCGGATCTGGCAGACCCGAAAATCATCGGCAAGATCAAGCGGATGGCAAAGGCCGCGAAGATATCCGACGCCAAGTTGTACACTTGGATGGAAAAGCAAACCGGGGCAGAGGAGTTCAACGAACTTCTGCAAACGCAGGCTGAAGAATTTCTGGATTGGCTGGAGAAGAAAATCCAGCGTATCGAAGCCAAGCGCAAAGAGAAGGAAAACGAGGACGACCCTGCCGCGTAAATGCTATAATGACAGGGGAGCCAACCCGCTCCCCCTAATTCCTGCATAGGATGTGAGACCATATGCCAAGCGAACAAGTTACTGTGGATACGCTCATCCGCATTGCCAACCATGTGCGCAAGGGTGAAATCCGAACGCTGAGGATCAAGAAACGCGCCAGCGGCAAAAACAAGGGATTGCTGTTTGCGGATTATACCCTGCAAAATGCGACTCCCGCCGACGCAGAACTCACCGCTTATCGTCAGCGCGTGGCCGGTGTCATCGAGAAGGCCGCGCAAATTCTTGCCAACATGGAACTGCGGGAGTTCAATATCGCCCTCAAAGACCCCGTGGATGAGCGTTACGTCTACATTCTGGAGAAGTAACAGGAGGTCATCATGCAGTTCAAGACGTACATGTACCGTCTCAAAAAAGACATACCGGGATACATGAACAAACGCCCGGGCAAAGACGCGGGATATGACCTGTTTGCCGCTGAGACCAAATGGTTTCTGCCATTCCAGACCCGCAAAGTCTTGTCCAACGCCTGCGTACATATCCCCGCAGGACATTTGGGCCGCATCAAAGGACGTAGCGGCGAAAGCCTGAACGGTTGGCTTGTTCATTCCGGTACGGTCGATCACGGCTATCACGGCGACATCGGCATCATTGTCACGAATCTTTCGTTCCTGCCGCGTCGGATCAAAGCGGGCACTCGCCCTGCACAATTGATCTTTATGCCGTTTTCCGAGGCGACGGAAATCGAAGAACTGGACAATCGGGAGGATTACAACGCCATCGTCAAGCGTTTGAGCAACTCAGATCGAGGCGACGGAGGCTTCGGAGAATCCGGCAAGTAAGACCCCGCTAATTGGCGGGGTCTCGCCAATTAGAGGAGGGTAGCATAATGGAAATCAGATGGGCAATCTCGGACATCCACGGCAACGGACGCCAGTTCGTTGAACTTCTGGATTACGTTGACCCGGATCCCGAGCAGATGATTATCTGCGGCGATCTGGTCAATCGTGGACTGGATTCGTGGGGTGTGTTTGAAGAATGCGCCCAATTGATCGAAGAAGGATGCAAGATCGTCGGCGGCAACCATGATATCTGGTACATGAAGTATCGGACAAGTCAGTTGCCGCATCATTTCTTTGTATCGCCGGATGTCGGCGGAATCACGACGCTCAAATCCATCGAACTTGCCGTGCAAAGACATGGAGTCGATCATGTCAACGAGACGATCAATACGGTGCTGGATGCGATCATTCCGTATTATGAAACCGAAGATTTCATCTTCGTTCATGCCGGGATCGACCCGCGCATTCCGACGATGGGCCGCCAGCTTCATGAGTATCTGTACAACGGATGCGATGCTTGGCGGAATCCGAATATGTATCATACCTTCGATCAGGTGATTGTGTTCGGGCACACCCCTACATTCCAAATCCATCGCAACATTTCGTCGGATGAAGCGACCGTGTGGTTTTCGCGTCAGCGGAGAAAAATGGGCATTGATACCGGAGCCGGGTTCGGTTGTCGTCTGACGATGGTTGATCTGCAAAAAGGCATCGCTTATGCCTACGACTTTAAGACCCGGGAGATTATCAAGTATCAGTTCATGAATCCCAAGGGGTTCAAAAGGAGGTATTATTGATGCCTCACTGGCTGTCAACGCTGATTTTCAGCTTTCTCGGCACCGCGCTCGCCTTCATCGTATTCACGAGGCCGATCACCAACATCACGGCGCACAAGGTTTACCATAAACTGATGCGCAAAGTGAAAGCCGATGAGGATCGCTTCGCCAAACGGAAGCAGGTGTAATGATGAAGCGCAAACGCGGTCATTATTATGTCGGCGACCGGGTGATGGATCGGGTATGGCGGCGCAAAGGAGTCGTGACCGGCGTGCCGAAGATCTTTTCTCCGTTGTCACGGGTAGATGTAGAGTGGGAGGATGGAACCAAAACCGAAGCGTGGACACCATCCATCATGCTCGATCCTGATTTTGTCGGAGAGTTGGTGAAGCAGATGAGCAGAAGGTATTTCGTACCGAAAGTCGGCGACCGCGTGAAGGTTTTGTCGCTCGGCATCAAGGGAACGGTCGAATACATTTCGATCAACGACTTGCCGTTTTCGTTCTTGTACCCGATCCAGTTAAAGTTGGACAAGCCCTATGACGAAACCGGCCATCGGATGTACCGCGTCGGTCTGGACGACATCAAACTGCTGAAGAAGAAGGAAAAAGCCAAGTCCATCAAGAAGAAAAAGAAGCGCGTCATTCCCGATGATGAACCCATCATTTGGGACGACGACGAACCGATTGAGTGGGACTGAGGCATAATGCATTACCTCTTGGTACACATTATGTAACGAAGGTGGTCTCGTGGGTTATGAAGAATTGGGCGAGAAGCTGACGGAGTTCATCGAATACTACTACGATGCGGGGTACGATGTCGAGGCTGATGATAGCGAACTGGAGACCGACCAAGTATTCAGAATCGCTGTGAGCAACGGCAAACAAGCCGTGCTGATTGTTTTTACCATCGAGGGCGTCAGCGCAGACACCGATTCGGCTGGCATTCATATCAGCTTCCATAGGCCCAAGGAGGACAACGATCACTTCGTGAACGAGGTGATGGATACTTTTGCCCGCATCACAGGTATTCCACTGTATCACGTTCATTAAGGAGGACTCATATGCCAAAAATCCAGTATCCGATTGAAATTCATGGTATTGATTGGGGTCAGGGCCGTGCCATCGAATCCCGGGAATACGGTTGTAAAGTCGGCGATTTGGTTCGCGTGCGTCCGGCAGGCGGGGAATACGGCAACAAGACATACCTTGGCGTCTACATCGGTGATGTTGCGCAATCTATCCGTGCGGTTTACAATCAGGAAACCAAGAAGCTGGAGATCGACTTTGCGTTGCACAACCCCGCCATGTTCGTGCCCGACCTCAACAAAATCATTTATGGTTGCGAAAGCTGGTGGAGCCGCATCGAAAGTCAGGATCAACTCAAGGACATCACCGATGAAGAAATCAGCAACGTGTGGTATGTTAAGGCGCTAAAACAAATCGCAGAAGCGGAAAAGGAATGCGCCGCCGAAGAAGGAGGTCTGGACGATGCTTCAGAAGTATGATGCGCCGGACATTGAGGCCGACATCGTCAAACACACCGTACTGCTCAAGTTCCTTTGCGGGGAACATCGCGCAGAAGTCATCAGCGAACTCGGCGGCGACTGCTACGGTGGCGACATTCTCGGCAACTTCACCGATTTGTCCACCGGTCTTGTCGTGTGTATGGAACGCGGCAAGAATGCCGCGCATTGCATCCCATATGAAGACGAAGAAGGGAAGTACGTCGAGGTCGAATATATCCGGTTGACTCACCCGACCAAAAGCCCAATCGAACTTGATTTGGAGGAAGCGCAAAGCTATTTGGTTGGCATCGAGATTATCGGGTATGAGGAGTGCGACGGCGAACAGTAAACAATAAGGAGGCGAAGTCATGAAGATCCTGTACGCTACAGACCACCACATCAAAGGCCGAAACCCCGGATCCCGGATCGACGATTATCCGTTGGCGCTGTACAAGAAGATGCTGGAGTTCGAGCAAGCGTGCATCTACGAGAAGCCGGACGCGGTTGTCTTCGGCGGCGACTTGTTTGATACGCCGCGCGTCGCGTTTTCGATCATCGTACAATACGCGAAGATCTTCCGGCGCATCCGTGAGCTTGGCATTCCGATCTATCTTGTGCCCGGCAATCACGACCTATTCGGGTATTCGATGGACACCATCGACCAAACGGCCATTGGTGTCCTGTCGGAGTCTGGCCTTGTCAAACTGCTGACGCGCAAACGCAGTTACCTTCTGACCGACGCCAAAGGCGTGACGGTCGAAATCTTTGGCCGGGAATACGACAAAGACATTGATACGAGCCCGGCTGATTACCAAGTGGATCCGTCATACAATGCCAGATGGAACGTGCTGTTTTCGCACGGCATGTTGCTCCAGAAACCGTTCCACCCGGATGTGCGCCACACGCTGACGAAGGATGTGCGCACCAAAGCGCATGTCGTTCTGAATGGTCATTATCATCCGGGTATGGAAATCCACGAGGAGAACGGCACGATTTTCGGAAACCCCGGTTCCACCGGGCGTGACGAAGGCTCTAAAGGCAACATCGACCGGATTCCGCAGTACGCGATCATCGAGGCTACGAAGAAGAAGATCGACGTGACGTTCGTGGAATACGCAACGGCGATGCCGGGCGATGAGGTATTTGACCGCACGCCCATCGACGAAGCAAAGGTGCATGAGCGTTATCTGGAAGCGTTCGAGCAAACGATTGCGGATGCTATGACGTTCGATGCCTTCGATCCGAAAGACGTGCTGGCTGAACTGTCCAAGAGCAACAACATCGAGCAGGATGTTCTGGATGCGGCGTTCGAGGCCATTGTTGAAGCCGAAAAGGCTATTCAAGACAATAAGCTCGACGGCTACATCGAGAAACGCCGCTCGATTGCAATCACCGAGATCGAGATCGAAAATTTCCAAAGCCACAAGCATACGAAGATCGAGTTCTCACCGAAGGGACTCAATGCAATTACGGGGGCGAGTGATAGTGGAAAATCGGCCATTATTCGGGCTCTCCGTTGGGCGCTTTACAACGAGCCCAAGGGATCGGATTTTATCCGGCATGGCGAGTCCAGAGCTACGGTCACTGTTCGTTTCAGCGATGGTTCTTTTATTACAAGAACGCGCACTAACTCCGACGCAGGAAGCTACATTGTGGGTGACGCTCACGGGAAGACGCAGGAGTTCAAGGGTTTCTCTAACAATATTCCAATTGATGTGGCAAATACACACCAGATGCCAAGAGTTGAACTCGCTCCGGGAATTGAGCGTTCTCTCAACTTTGCGTATCAATTGGATGGACATTTCCTGCTCTCGGAGCCGCCTTCAGTTAGAGCGGCTGTTATTGGACGACTTACAGGCGTGCATTTTGTCGATAGTGCAATCAAAGAAAAGCGCAAAGATCTCCTGAACCTGACCAAAGACATCAATGCCGCAGAAAAGCGGATTGAAGAACTCAACGAAAAGCTCAAGGAATACGACGACCTTCCGCAACTCAAACAGCAAATTGATCTTGCGACGCTTCTGATTCAAAAGCTGGAGCGGCAGGAGAAAGAACTCGACGAACTGCGCGACATGCAGGCCGAGATCGCTAGCGCGGACAATGACATCGTCACCTACAAGAAACAACTCAAGGAGTTCGCCGATCTGCCAAAAGCCGAGAAGCGGCTGGAGAAGGCGGAACGCATGGCGGAAGAACTCCGGGATCTGGAGATCATGGCTGACGATTTGGCGGAGGCCAGCCGCGATGTGAAGGTGTATACGGAGCGCCTGCGGGCTTTTGACCGTCTGGATGAAGCGGAGCAAAACTTCCAGAAGGCAGAGGAGCTTACGCGGGAGCTAAATGAGCTTGAGGAGATGTACGCCGATCTGGTTGAAGCGGAAGACGCCGTCTCCACATACGAGAAGCAGTTATCCCGCTTCGGCGATTTGTCGCAGGCGCAGACTCTTGTCGAGCAAGCCGAAGCCCTCATGGATGGACTCTATGAACTCCGACAGCTTCATGACGAGTTGAATTCGGCGGATGCGGATATTCGCACCTTCAATGAATCGCTGGATTATTGGAGGGACATTGAAACGTCGCTTCAAACAAAGGTCAAAGATATCTTTGCGCGGCTCGGCAACAAATGTCCGATGTGTCGGCAAGATTTGGATGCCGAGCATATGGAGCATGTGATTGATGCTGTATGATGTTGATGATGTCATCCGCATCCGGCATCCCTTTCTCGAAAACAGGGGGTGGAGGGTGTTGCGCACCTTTCCATCCCTCAATCCCAACGTTACCTTGCTACGCATTCAACTGCTGAATGACGATGGCACAGAAGCCAAACAACCGCCGATTACCATCGGCGACAATCTTGTAGTGAAGAAAATAGGGAGGTATCCAGCATGGCAAAAACGTGGGAACAAGAACTGAAGGAAGTCAAGCGCGAACTTCAATCGGCGCAAACGGAGCAAACCAAGATCAGCACCCGACTGGAGGAAGCGAAGAAGCGCCGTCAGGCGGCCATCGACCGGCTGAAGGCGAAGGGAATTGACCCCAAGGATCTGAAGAAGGCCATCGAGGAGAAGGAAAGGGAACTCGAACAAACCATCGAGTCCATCCGTGAATGCCTGCCGGGTGATGACGATGAAGACGACGAGGACGAATGAGCCGCCAGAGAAATCAAACAGCAACAGTGGCGGTACAGAATTTCTTCAGTCCCTTAACGTAAACGTGGACGATCTGTTCAAGAACATCAAGCAACAGGTGTTCGATTCATTGGATGGATTTGTCCAAACCAATGGCGGAATGTACCACGTAACTACCAAGCCTAATTCGGGTAAGCCGTTCTTCGAGGATTACAACGCATATTATGCCGATGGACAATTGGCGTACATCAACAACCGGAAGTTGCTCCAGCAGGTTATCCGAAACATGATAAGGCACACCTCATCGCCGCTCGGCGAGCATTTTGAACTCAGCGAAGATGATTACCAGTTCCTCATGGATGTCATCTACGAACAGTTCCTAAAGGTTGTTGAGCGGCGGGCAAGCCAAACACAGGAAGAAGAACAGCCGATTGAGCATAACGTCGTCAATGTCAGTTTCATGGATACACTGGTTCATGCGCTGACTTCCATCGAAGGCATTGCGTCGGTGCAGACGCTATTCATGGATTATCCACGGCAGGTGTCGATCCTGCTTCGGGTGGATCCAGAATTTGAACTTCGCGATCCTTCGCACGCCGAACAATGGGAGCAACGTATCGCAAATGCTATTCGTTTCAACAAGCCGAAGGCACTTGATAAGCTGGAGGTCGTCTTTCACAGAATGGAGGTGTTCTGATGGCGAGCCATTACACGGAGTTGTTTAAAACGCGGCTCCACGAATTGGAGAAGCATTACGCTCAGCGGCAGGCGGCCCATGATCTGCTTGTGGAGGAACGCGATGCGGAGCAGGACAAAATCGACAAGCGGGCTCAAACCAAACTCCATCTGGAGAAGGTGGTTTCGACGCTGATCGCAACCGCCGATGCCGCCCGGGAATCCGGCAGGCAACGGATGGAGAAGGTTGTTACGAAGGCATTACAATCCGTATTCGGGCCGTCCTTCACCTTCGAGATCGAACTGGCCGAATCCGGCGGAAAACCGGTTGCCAACTTCTATGTTGTCAGTGAGAATCCGAATGGCGAGAAGATCAAGAACGAGCCGCAGGATTCGCGCGGCGGTGGCGTAAATGACATTGTCGCAACGGCACTCCAAGTGGCAACGATGGTGGTATATAATAATCCTAAGATACAAGGCCCGATCTTGCTCGATGAGCCGGGCAAGCACGTATCAGAGGATTACATCGTGAAGTTTGGCGAGTTCGTTGACTTCATCGGCAAGACATTTGATCGCCAAATTATCATGGTGACGCACCAGCCGCATCTGGCGCAAACTGCCGACAAGACGTTTATTAGCCAACTTGTCAGCGGGAAAACGGTGCTGAGGGAGCAAGACCTTCAGCCTGACGATGGGATTGTTGACGATGAGACCGAAATTGAATGGGAGTCTTGATCGCACACGCGGCTACACCACCCCAACGGAAGCTGATAATCAATGCGACTACTTCAAAAATCGGTTCTTTGAACACGGGCTCAAGAATGAACGGCGGGCCGTCTGCGAACTGAAACCAAGTGAAGGTATCCATTGCGATTACCAATTGATTCAGGAAGACGGCACGCCCATCTGTGCCCGGTATGTGTATTGGCCTCACTTTGAAATCATCAAAGATGCACCGGTTATCCCGGATCTGGATCCTATCCCGTATCGAGAAAACACCAAAGTCGAGGTACAGAAAAAAGATGCGGATGGGAATCCGCTCTTTTGGGATACAACAGTGGATCCGCCCGTTGAAACGACGGAAGATACGGGGGAACCGATTATGGTGGAGGAGTACACGAAAGCCGAGTGGTTCTCCACACAATGGGTTGATACGCACGAGAAGCAGTTACGCATTCGCAATCATGTACTTGGCTGGTATCATGAAGTATAAGGAGGCATTCATTGTGAAAATCGTCGAAAAACTGCTTGGCTTTTGGAGCCATTTCGGCGTCAAGACGGTAACGACTGTCGAGGGGGATAAGGTTCCGCAGATTGTCCCGGGAAAAACGCACCAATGTCCGCCGAGCTTGCTGGACAAAATGCGGAAGATTGAAGCGAAACGCGAAGGAGTCCAAGGAATGCTGTCCATGATGACGCAAGAACTTGGAACTATCTTTTTGGAAGAACGAGCGGTTTGGGATGAGATCCGTGCGGAACTCGGCATCCCAAGAAATATCGGGCTTGTTCTGAATCGGGAAACCGGAGTGATCAGAGAAGCCCGTATCAAGGAGTGATACCTGATGTTGAACTGGTTGAAGGGGCTTTGGAATAAACTGCCGTTCAAACACAAGTTCCAGATCCGTTATTATCACGAGCAGTTTCTTGAAAACAACGAAGTATCGGAACAGGAACGCCGTCGTCAACGGATCAAGAACATGTCGCATGTTGTTCCGCCCCGGGATCTACACTTCAGGTGTCCTTATTGCGGACAAGCGCACAAGATGATTTGTTCGCCGAATATTCAGATCGGACAGGATCATGCACAGGGATATCTGCTTCAGATGTCAGTAGACGGCGTTGCTGTCGGATTCCCGTCGTCGGAGTGGAACGATGTGCAATATGATTTGATCGACCGGCCCGAATGCGAAGTTGTCTGCGAGGAGTGCGGCGAGAAAGACGCCTTCTGGAAGTGGAATTTCGCTTACCATAAACCGCTCGTCTTCTTCGAGATGGATCAAGAACATCTGTGCCATTGCGGCGGTGAAATGTATATGGAGCATCTGCCGGGCACGGATCAGTACGCGCTCCGTTGTGAGCGTCAATCCTGCCGTTGGGTCAAACCCGACAGCAAAGTAAGCGGAGCCCCCGGCCAAACACAAGTCGGGGCGGAAGAAGGAGAATTGAAGTATGAACTTCGCACTCACAGGGAACGAAGTGCAGATTGAAGGATTTGCGTGGGTGATTCACCACGATTTCGATATCGACGAAGAAGTTCCGAAAATCGAGGCGAAGCTGAGGAAATGCTTCGAGGGCGAGACGGCGCACAAGATCACGCGCGTCTACATCGGAAGCAACAGCTTCAAGTCGTTCTATACGCAGGCCGGATTCGAGGACATCCACATTCCCGGCATTCTGGAGTACATACGGGAACTTTACCAAAAGGGGCGCTTCCCGCTTGATCTCCGGTTTATGAATTACGTTACCTATACGCCACTTACGCTTGTCGAAAATAAAGAGGGCACTCCGTAAAGGGGTGCTCTCTTTGCGTTGTCACGCAAAGAGTGAAGTTTGCAGAGAGGGAGGTTGGGCCGTGAAGGTTGGGACGATCACTGACGAACTGCTAGATCGCATCCTTGAGGAGAATGATCTCAGGGAAGTCGCGGAGGAATACGGTGTCGTTTTCGGCGCGAACAACAAAGCGATCTGCCCTTTTCATAAGGAATCGACACCGAGCCTGCATCTTCATACGGAAAACAACACCTATCATTGTTACGCTTGCCGGGCAGGCACTCGATGGGAGAACAAGGAGAAACGCATCCCTCACATGCTTCACCTGCCTGACGGCGTAACCATTGAAGATGGCGGCCCGAGTGTCATCGGTTTTGTGATGAACATGGAACGTTGTTCGTATATCGAAGCCTGCGTCATCCTGATGGAGCGGGCGGGTATCCCGATTCCCAAAGCCAAGGTGGACGCAAAGCTCGAAAAGATGAAGCAAAAGATGACGGAAGACAACAAGCTGTTCTGCAAAACGCTCCTGAAAAGCGAGAAGATGCTCGCTTATCTGGACAGCCGTGGCATTCATCGGGACGCCATTAAGAAATGGCGGATTGGGCTCGTGCCAAAAGGATACCGTCATCCCTATTTTGGCACGCTGTTGGAAGGCCGCCTTGTCTTTGGAATTACGGAGCCCTGCTGGAATCCGAAAAAGGCCAAGACGATTGCGATGGCATATCGTGACATGAATTATGAGAAAGGCTCCAAGGATCATTCGGCCAAGTACATCAACGATAAAGAGTCGGAGATCTACAAGAAGGGTCAGATTCTCTACGGATTGAACGAAGCACGCAAGGCGATCCGAGAAGCCGGTTACGCACTCGTTGTTGAGGGTTATACCGATGTCATTATTGCACATCAATGCGGTATCGAGAACACCATCGCAACGTGCGGTACGTCGTTTACCGATGAACAGATGGACATTCTGGAGAAGCTCACGAAGAACATCTACTTCTGGTACGACGGTGACGAAGCGGGCCGGGAGGCGATGGAGCGCACTATTGGCCGCCTGCTTGCTCGCGGCTTCAAGGTGTACGTCATTATCTCCACGCCGCGTGATCCGGCAGAGCAGATGAATTATATGGGCCAAAAGGGTAAAGCGATTCGGCGATACATCGCCGACAAAGCCATCCCGGCCCGGATGTTTCTGGCTTCGTCGATCTTTGAGGAGTACGACAAGAAACTGCAACGCCTCAAAGCCGACATGCTCGACGAATTGATGCCGATTTACCGGCTCATTACCGATGACACTGAAAAGGTGTTGTTCAAATCCATGATCCAAGAACGATTGGGCGTTCAAATCTAAAACGAGGAGGACAATAACATATGGCGACGACGGTAACGAAGAAGTTGGCGAAGACGGCGATTGAGCAAACCGCTTCGGCGGCGACCATGCATTCTCAGCGCAAAATCAAGTCTGTACAGGTTACGTCCGCTGTGGTGAAGGCGTACAGCCCGGAACACGCAAAGCGCGTCGCGGCGGCCCTGTACGGCGTTGCTTATGAGGCGGTACAGAGCGTGGTTCCGTTGCGCCCGAAGAAAGTGTCGGCACCAAGCAAGTGCCAGTCGGCAGATTTCCCGCAACAGGGCGCTCGGAAGTGGGAAACGGAATACCAGATCTATACTTACGCACAGCGCGTGCCGATCGGCCTCAACAAATGGTCGTACATCGGGCTGGAGTTTGTCAAAGGCGGCTTTGCGAGCAAAACGGAAGCCGTCAAGGAGATGAAGGCGTTGACACTCAAGCATTGTGTACCGATGATGGTGCAAATCCACAAGACGCTGAAGAAGGACAGCAACGTCACGGCCATTGCCGAACCGCAAATGAAGATGCAGGATTATCAGGTGGAATTTGTGGACGGCGTATAATCTGCATTACATCCGCCCATACTAGGTGTAACGACCAAGTAAGGGGCGGTGTGATGACAGGGAGAACGCATTTTGTGTCCGGCTTTATTCTTGGGGCCGCCGTTTGTGCGAAATACGACCTCGCGGCTCCGTATATGGCGTCCTGTGTTGTAGGAACGATGCTACCGGACACCGATCATTCCAAGTCCATGCTCGGTAAGTTTTTTCCGCTGTGGCTCATCTTTAAGCCGCACCGGAAGAACGTGACGCATTCTCTGATCGGCATGAGCATCGCCAGCCTCATTTGGCTGTTTATTACAGCATCATGGCTTCACGCCGCGTTTTTTGCCGCAGGGTATATTGTTCACCTGATGCTGGATACGTTCACTGAAATGGGCGTACCGTGGCTATGGCCGAAACAGACAATGTTCTCGTTGGCAAACGCGGGATCCGGTGTGCGGGAATTGATTGTTCTTTCCGCGTTCTATACCATAGTGATAGCCACGATGTCAGTCTTGTAAGGAGGGGTGATATGTATCGTGCCCAAAATCAGGCATGGCTGGACGAAGTAAGCGAGTCCATCGTTAAAGTAACCAAGGGATTCGAGAAACCGGATCGCAAATATGCCTATGCGTATCTTCACAACTATGTTAAGCTGGACGACTTGCATAAGGCCGCCATCCGTAAGTTCCCCGGTAAGACCATCGAATTTGGCTTTGGTTCCATGAAACCGATTGTAGCGGTTGTGACGAAAGATCCGATTACCAAAGACCAAAAAGAGAAGCTCAAACTGGCGTGGAAGAAGCTCGGAATCCCGGAGGATGAAGTTTATTACGCGCATCTGCGCTTCGTCAAAACGAAGAAAAAGCAGGAGGCGCGGCAAGAAATTTTGAACAAATTGATCGGGATCCTGAAGCCTCAAATGCTGATCGCCTTCGATGGCGTAAAGGTCGATTATGAAGGCGACGCTTATCAGACCGATGACCCGATCAGTATCGTCACGAGCCCCGAGGCTACGGAGGAACGCAAACAGATGATGCGAGCCCTCAAGAATTTCTCGGATAGCTCAGATTGATGCCTACCCCAACATTTGCTATACTGGTTTTGCATCCCTCAACATCTAGTATGAAAGAAGGCTGTGAGGATGCGAAAAACACAAAATAAGCGGACGCTTCAGGATATCCTTCATTACATCAAAGTCGCCCAACGCGACGGCATATTGAAGGAATCCATGATGAGTATCGCCAGACATACTGGCTACTCGAATGCCACCGTACATCGTGCATTGCAGACTTTGGATGAGCAAGGACACATCCGCATTATTCCGCCGGAGAATCCGAGAGAACCGACCACGATAGAATATATCGGGCCGGGTACGGATGAAGTTGCCGATCTCCTCCAAAGAGCCACATATGCAATGGATGAATTGAGCAAGGCGACCAAGAATATTGAAGAAGTCATGGTGGATTTGCGACAAACGATTATGTTGCTCGGCCATGATTATTCATATCAGGACTCGATGGGTTTACGCTAAAAACGTAGACCCATTTTACGCCTTCAACTCAATTCTGACATTCTCCGGTGAAAGGAGGGATAGTATGGAAGGCCAACGGGACATCATCTGCATCGTCGGCGAAAGCGGAAGTGGCAAAACCACATTGGTTGAACTGCTGGAGAAATGGGGCATCCGATCCATTGCCAGCTACACTACCCGCAAGCCGCGCTATCCCGGAGAAAAGCATCACACCTTCGTTGATAAGAAGGGTTTTGATGCAATTCGCAAAGATCTGGTCGCTTACACCAAGTTCGACAAGCATGAATACGGCGCGACCCGACAACAAATTGCGGAGAACCATCTCTATGTCATCGACCCGTACGGTGTAGAAGTGCTGTCCGAAAACCTTGGACGTGACCGCATTTACGTCATCTATCTCAGCGTCTCCGAGGAGGAGCGCCTGCGCCGGATGACCGCAGAACGCGGAGAGAAAGCGGCGCAGGAGCGAATCACCCACGACCGCAAGAAGTTCGTCGGGTTTACCGACTTCGACGAGAAGTGGGAAAACGAGAACGAATATGACCGAGCGCGGAATCTGACAAGGCTGTACGCTCTCTGCAAGGAATTAAAGAAGTAAGAAGGTGAGCGGAATGCCCAAAGATGAGGCAAACCAAATGGAGAAACCCGACATCCGAAAAGCAAATGACGGCAAAGAATGGCGCTTGATCGAAAAATACTATCAGAAAAAAGTCAAAGCCATCCGTGTGCCGCACGACCTCTCGCCGCGCGGGATCTTGCGAATCAACGCAAAGATCGACCGCGTTTATTCTGAAGCTCGCTTTGATGCGGCCTTCGCCCGGGAGCGGTATGAGTTCTTCAAGGAGAAGTACATGCTGGCAAAGAAACAGGCCAACTTGCACTTCAAACAAGTGAAGGGCATTACCGCTGAAGACCGGGAAGCCCTCGTATTAACGCATCTGGAAACCACTCCTCTGCCGGGGTTCAATGAACCCATCTTGACTCTCGTGGAACGCTGGCGGAAACGCAAGATCTTCATGGATGCAGTAATCGACACGCTGTTGCAGAAGTCAGGCATGATGATTAACGGTAACGGTGCGCTCAAACTCGACGCACAAGGCCGTGGGGATGTTGAGGGCGACGATGAGTAATGTTTGGGATTGCGAATATTATCAGCGTTGCCAGAACAACAATAAGTGCTTGATGTGCGGCCCGAATCAACGATTGCTGAAACTACCTGAAGACAAAGGCCGGATGAAACACCGAGCCAAAGCCGTCCAGAACGCCATCACGCCCGTTACGGACAACACCGGGCAAACCCTTGAAGAATACGTGAAGGACAATTTGAACAACGTGCCCACCATCCGGGAATATTGGGCACGGCGACAGGCTGGCTCGGGCAACATCTGGTTTATGCCAGGCGACGTTGCAGATACAGTTCTGCTATGCGAATGCAAAGAGCGGCTTCAGTTCAGCAGTAAAGGTGAGAAGCAGATTACGATCACCAAAACGATGCTGGACAAAATCGAAGCCGAAGCTTCGTCATACTCCAAAGGACTTTATCCGGCACTTCCATTTCGGATCAAGGGCGATGATAAGACGTACATCATCAACCGTTTTGAAGTTCTTTGCGAGATGGTTCATGAAATCAAGATACTTCGGCATGAGAACTCGGTGGTTTCAGGCGAGCGAGACATGTGGAAAGCGACGGCGGAGGAGTTGTTCCGAAAGATAGAACAGCTTGAAAAACAACTTGAACAGGAGGGAAGGGAATGGGAGTGAGCCGTGAAATCGCCGATATACTAGGGGAAGATTTCATTCGTTGTTCTCATTGCGGTCATCCCGAATTTATCGAGCGGACAGTGGTTACGGTCAGCATCAAGGCGAAGCCGAGAGATATGCACGACCCGGCAGAAGCCTCCGCCCCTCTCCCTACAATCGAACGGCGCATCGAGTATATATGCGCCGACCGCCATTGTGGCAAGCAATTGAACATGTAAGGAGACGTGACCACATGACTTCCGCATTCAGCCTTGAGAAACCACCTGTTCCGGCGCAACCGCTGGACATTAAAGATAAAATCCGTCTGGATCGTTACGCGATCAAAGGCAATCGCAACGATCTGAAAACCGGCGACTGGTGCGTCGTTCTGACGGTCGAACATCCGAAATTTCCGGTGAAGGAAATCGGTATCGTCAGAGGTTTTCTGGATGAGCGTAGCGCCGTGGGGCTGTTTGATCCCGACCAGCATGTGCTTCCCTGTGCCCTGAGTTCTGAACAGGGCGAGAACCGGTTCGTCGCGCTTGAGCTTATCTCCGGCGGCGACTTCAAGAAATGGTTCATCCAGTATATCGGCAAGGTGGACAAACTGCTGGAGTACACATGGGGACAGATCTGTCACCGCGTCGCACTCGGCGTCGCCAGCGTCGAGAAAGACGAAGCCACTCGGGAACGGGTTTACCGTGACAATTATGAGATTCTCATCAACGAGGAACTCATCCCGGCAGGCCGGGTGAATACCGGTGCCGGAACGAAGGAATACAAACAGAACATCGGCGCAACACCGGATCAACTGACGCTGTTCAACTGCTATGTTATTCCGAACGCGCATGACAGCCGCCAAGGTCTGATTGAATCGCTCGGCATTCAAGTCGAAATCCATTCGCGCGGCGGCGGTGTCGGCCAAAACTGGTCGTCTGCCCGCCCGAGAACAACCCCGGTGATGGGTGTACGCGGTCGCTCCAGCGGCGCTGTGTCGTGGGGCGGTGGCAAGTCGTACTACACTGGTCTGATCGAGCAGGGTGGCTCACGACGCGGAGCCACGATGGGGATGCTTTGCGACTGGCACCCGGACTTGATCGAGTTTATCACCTGCAAACTGTCGCAAAAGACACGGCGTCTGCCGGACGGAACCATCGGTTCACCGTTCCAGTACATCAAGAACAAGTTCGAGCATAAATTTCCGGGCTCCACGATTTACGCGCACGGCGTTGAAAACGCCAACCTTTCGGTATTGGTTAGCGAAGCCTTCATGAAGGCCGTGGAGAACGACGAAATGTGGAAACTGGTATTCCCGGACGTGCGGCATCCGAATTACAACGAAGATTGGGACGGCGACCTGCCGACGTGGATCGCAAAGCACGGTGCGGAATCGCTGGTGGTGTATCATATTTACCGAGCCCGCGACATCTACGATCTGATCGTCGAATGCAACTGGATGAGCGCGGAGCCGGGTGTCGTATTCCTTGAATATTACCGGTACATGTCCAACTCGAACTATTACCGGCGTGGGCGAATTGATGCAACTAACCCATGCGGAGAACAAGGGTTGCCCGCATGGGGTGTCTGCAACTTGTCGGCCATCAATCTTTCCAGATTTGTCAATGATGAAGTGACCGGTGACTGGAAGAAGGATGTCAAGTGGGATCGTCTCGCATACGTTATCCGTCGTGCTGTGCGATTCCTTGACAACGTCGTTGACCATACGCCGTACTTCTTCAAGGAGAACGAAATCCAGCAGAAAGGCGAACGCCGTATCGGCCTCGGCGAAATGGGCTTGGCCGAGATGCTGATCAGACTCGGGCTCCGTTATGGCTCACCGGAAGCCATCGAGTTTACCGACCATCTGCATCGCTTTATGGCAGGCGTGGGTTATCATGCATCAGTCGATCTGGCCGCCGAAAAGGGGCCGTTCCCGTGGTTCGACGCCGAAGGATTCCTCTCCAGTGGACATATGCGGGAAAATATCCTCCCGGCCTTCCCGGAACTGGAGGAGCGTATCCGCAAGTACGGCATCCGCAATGTGACGATCTTTACGATTGCTCCGACGGGATCCACCGGCACGATGACTGGAACATCGACCGGGTGCGAACCGTACTTCATGTTCTCCTACTGGCGGAACTCGCGGCTTGGCATGAGCCAAATTGTCGAGCCGATTGCCATTCGCTGGTTTGAACAAAACGGGATCAATCCGTACAATGAAGACGGCTCGATCAAAGACGGCATCTTCAAGATGTTGCCGGACTATTATGTGACGGCGATGGATCTTACGCCGGAGGAACACATCCGTATGCAGGCCGCTATGCAGAAATGGATCTGCTCATCCATCGCGAAGACGATCAACGCGCCAAACAGCCATACGTTGGATGACATCCGTGAAATGATTATGCTCGCATGGAAACTGCGGCTCAAAGGGTTCACCTATTACCGAGACGGCTCCCGGGATGAGCAGGTATTGACCAGTGACGGATCCACCAGCAATCTGACTGAAAAACCGCTCGTTGAAGGGCTTGATAAGCTTTCGTCGGAGCAACTCGCTATTGTCCAAGAATACGTGCGATCCTGTCTCGCAACGGACAAACCGGACGACAAACAAAGCGGCATGAGTACCGAAGAAGAAATGCTTGCGCTCTCGGGCTGTATTGGTGGAAAATGTACACTGGATTGATAAGTGAAGGAGGGGTTGGACGAAAAGTCCGGCCCCAACTTCTTACTCAAAAAGAGAGGTGTTTTCGGTGACACAACATTTGACTCGTCAGCTTGCCAATTTTTATCGCGACGAGTTCAAGAAGGGGCGAATCCAGCGCGAGCCGACGCTGGACAGAACGCTGATCGGCGATAAGATCGCCTTCACTCTTAAACAGGGCGATTTCTGGCAAGCGCTTCATATTACGCAAACTTCCATTGCGGAGCCCCATACGTTCGAGACTTATGATTTTGCGCTGGAAGATGTGGACGGAACGATACACAAACTGAGGCGCAATCTCCATTACGTCATAGAGGACGATGGGAACTTCATATCGTTCACCAACATCATCAGCGGCCCCACCAAAGTCATATTGACGCACAAACCTCCGACGCCGAAAATCAAACTCATTCTTCTGCCGTGGCGCATCGGCAACTATCAATTCAGCCGGGAGGTCATGGAAGATCTGGTGCGCACTTGTGTAGGCGAGGTTCACGCGCTCAAACGGCATAGCGTACCGAAGGAGTTTGAGGAGTACACCTCGGCAACCGTGCTGGAGGCGACACTGACGGAAAACGGCATTGAGGCGTTGGTTGAACTTGGAATGGAGGATGTCCAATGAGCCATGAAATTATCGTCCGGCTTCAGGCAGACCATGCGGATCCCAAGAAGTTCGCGCAGGGACTCCGCGCGTTCGCCGACTATCTGGACGGACAAGGCGAAGTTCCGAAGGAACTGAAGTACAAGAACGACGGTATCGTCGGTCAGCTTGAACTGCAAGCTACGATGTCGCACATCAACGCAATCGAGCGCAAGCTCCGTGACGATCTGGCGAAGGTTGAAGCCAGACTGAACAATCCGGCGACCCCGGAGGCAGACAAGAAGCAACTCCGATTGCTTCAGCAAGATTTGCAGGCCGCCATTGAAGGCATCGAAGCCGGGGAGGACGAAGACGATCACACCATTAAGGCTTGGTGATTTGTGATGCCGATATCGTGGGATATGTATAGGCACATTAAACAGACCGGATTTTTGCCGATGGGCGGAACAGAGTTCATCAATCTGAAGGGCAAAGCGGGCGTACAGCGATACAACTTCTCGCCGGGTTACGGCCAACGTGTACGCGGTGAAATTGTCGTGACGCTGGATGGCGTCAAGATGGTTGAGAACCATGACTACACCGTGGATTACCACGCGCAGGAGATCGTCTTCAACAAAGACGTACAATGCATTTATGGCGGCGAGGAGATCGTCATACACCTTATCGCTGAAGACGCCAAACATCTTATGCTTCTTCAACGCAAGGTAGGTAACTTCGAGTTCAGCGATGAGCAGTTGAGCGATTTCTTACATGACTCAATCAACGGGGTTTTTGATGTCGATCAACTGGTTCGCAATTTTCCTGCATTCAACGCAGAAAAACTCTCTATGCTTGAAGGACGAAAAATCCGTGTCAAGGACGCTAAAGTCGTTCCCGAAGGCATCGTCGCTACAAAATGGGTTGTGGAAGCGTAAACGAAACAATCAGAAGGGAGACGAAAACCGGATGAGTCAGCCATTCTTTATCGACAAGACAGCTATTTTCTCCAATCCCCGCGTGCATTTGCTGGATGACATCCTGCCAATCAACGAGACACTGGAAAACATCGAATGGTTCATCAACAGCAATTTCACGCGGTTTGGGGAGACTGTTGTCCAACACGGACGGGTGATTGCCATCAGGCCGACCGACAAAGACCGACTCGCCTCGGCGTTCAAGGCCGCCATTTATCTCGGGAAGTTCAATGATATGGACAACCGGGATCGTTTCTTCAACATGGTCAAGGCCGGTCACAGCTATGAGCCAATCCGGGGCGAGTCGGTTATTTTCCTGTTCATCGGCGTCGGCAAGCCTGTCTATGACCATCTCGTGACCTACTCTGTCGGTCGTTACGGGCGCATTGCCGCCGGACAGAGAGCGAACCTGCCGTGGGGATATGAGGTGCCGGTTGAAGCCCGGAATACCGAAGCCTACACGCAGAATGCCATCCAGATGATCCGTGACGTGATTACGCGCGTCAAAGGGATGGACGAAAATATCCAGAAGGAGCAGATGCAGGCCGCACGCTCCATGCTTCCCGTCGGCTATATCATGCCGCCGTTTCTATACGAGTTCGGCGAAGAAGCGCTCGTACATATCTTCCAGCAACGGCTTTGGGAGCCCGGCGCACAGGGCGCGACCAAAGAAATCGTCAACGATATGTGGGAGTGCATGTTGAAAATCGACCGGACGAAATGGGAGATGCTCTATGACTACCACGGCCCGCATATCCAGCAATGGCTGAAGGTGATGCGTACACTTCGCGATATGCCGACATCTATCGGACAAGCTCTTTCGATGCTGGAGCAACGCGGCATCATTCCGGTCAGCGACGAGCATAACCTCAACCACATGAATCTGTATGACATTCTGATGACCTTGTTTGGCAATCCTCGAAAATCAATGTGGGATAAAGGAGGAACCTCGAATGAAGTTCACTAAGGGTCAAAAGGTACGTTGGGTCAGCAGTTTCAAAGAGAAGGTTGGCGAATACGTCGCCTTCGTTCCGGCCAACACGGACATCCGCACGTTGATCCCGGAATACGATCAGCTTTCGCGCAACCAAATCAAGGGCATGGTGATCAGTACCGTTGACCGGCATCTGATCAAGGTTCCGCGCGGCGGCCAGAGCGTCAAGTATGACTACTATATGCCGGCGGTTTACATGGGAGTCAGCGTCTATAACGAGGCGTGAGCAACTATCGCCGGATTATGGAGGGGATAATCGGTCGCAAGCTCGAATCCCATGAGCATGTACATCACAAAGACCGTAACCGCTCCAATAACGATCCGTCGAATCTTGAGTTGTGCCCGACACCGAAAGATCATTACCGGGAACATGCCTGGGATCAGGAGGAACTGATACGCTGGCTCATTCAATACGCTGATGAATTTGGGCATCTCCCGACGCAACGCGAATGCGATGCGCATCCGGGGATGCCCCATTCTTCAACCTTCAGGCGTCATTTCGGGTCGTGGTCGATGGCAATTCGAGCGGCACAAAACAGGATCGACGAAATCAATCACTTTTGGGAGGAGGAAGTGTATGACGACGAAGGCGACGGATATATTGCACCGTGTAATGGACATCCTAATGAATGATGGCAAGAAAAACGAAGCCGACGCGGTTCAGGCGATGATCCAATGGATTGCTTTTGAAGTTGGCGTGGATCCCGGCATGGTATCCGGTTCGATCCATCAAGACGCTTATCAAAAGCTGAAGACTATCGACCTTTCACCGCTTGCGGAGCGTCGGGAGGATGTCATCGGCTACTTCGTGACCACGTATTACAAAAGCCATTGCGCGTCGGATTTCTTCGCTGACATGGATGCTTGCCGCCGAATTGCGAGCAGAACGGATCAGCTTCCCGAGAAGACGATCTATCGCCTCTTAGATCGGTGTGCGGGCTCCGGCGGACTTCTGATTGCCCTGTCGGAGAGGTTCGGCGACAAGGGCATCCTGTACGCCGCAGAACCGGATCTGACGGCTTACAGAATCGCCAACATCAATCGTACGTTGTTCAACATCAACGCGCGAATCATTCACGCCGATTACAGGATCCATGATCTGAGTCCGGGCTCTCGCAACTGGCTCAATGCAAATGCGTGGAACCCGACCAAATGGGACAAGCTCGCAAAGGCAGGCGTACCCAATGGATAAACCGCTGATCAAAGATGACCATGTAACAATGGGCAAAGAACTGCCGGAGAAGTATTACGAAATCATCGGCAGGGCAGGCTGTATCGGGAAGGCTACCGATCCCGACGACGTATGGGAAGAAGAACCGCATTGCGCGGTTCGGGAGATCTCTCGCGAGGAGTTTGAGCACGATGATTGAGAACCAGCATTTGAAGCATATCGTCGATGAACTTGAAAGTATCGGCGATGGTATCAGCGCCGAACTCAAAACCCTTTATCCCGATGTCAACGACCGTATCTTTTCGCCGCTGTTTACGCTCGGACATCGTATCAAGAGGCTTCGTAGCTATGTAGCAAAGCTGAGGATCGAGGAGCCGAGGCAGGCTTTAGTCAAGCCTTGTTTGGATTGCGGCGAAGAAGAAGCCAATCCCGGGCTCGATGTATGCGGGCCATGCTATAATCGAAGGATCACGGGAGGAGATTGACATGAAAGGTATCGTATGGAAAGATACCACGTCGTATTCGCAAAGGGAGCCGCTCGATCAACGGGTGCCGCGCATTTGGAAAGCACAAGTTGGCGACATCGACATCATCGTGACGCGCAACATCTATTTCCCGGACAGATGGTTCTGTCGCTCGCACTTTCTGCACATCGACGGTATACTCAGGTCGAAGGATATTGAGCAGGCTAAAATCGAAGCGCTGAAGGTCGTCAAACAGAAACTTCAGGAGTACGTTACCCAAATGCAATCGGCCATCAATTACATCGACATCGAGTTGAAAGAAGCTGGTTCGGTTGAATAAGCAGATCATCTGCATTACGCAAGCCGAACTTCGGGCCATGAAATACGGCCAAGATTTGGTGACGCAAATGGCTTCCAGCGCAGATCAGATCGAGCAAACCGTCGATCATGCGAGAATCCAATTGAACCTCATGGTAAAGGCTGTCCAATCCGGCAAGGCGATTACCGAAAAGGAGCTTCTCGATCTTCGGGACAATTACCTGCCGAAGCTGGACGAGAATACGCGAACCATTCAAAGGAATGCGCAACTCTTGTGGCGCAGTATGCAGGATAACGAGAATGAGGAGCGCTACCGCGATGAGGTTCGGCGCGGCGTCAACCGGTAAAATAATAGCCGCCTTCATTAAGCGAAGGCGGCTTTATTCTCCTTTTTGTCAGCGTCAATCCACTCAATCGGTCGGTAGTCTTCGTACAGGTCGCCCATCAGGGTTTCCATGATGGCATACGATTGAGCGAAGACGCCTTTGTGCTTTTCTTTTTCCTTGTCGTACACCTCGCGACCCTTCTCCGTGATCTCGTAAATGCGGATCGTCTTCTTTGAGCTATCTCCAATCCATTCGCCCCGGACTAAACCTTCCGCCTCAAGTTCCCGGAGTATCGGATATACCAAACCGTGTGATGGTTTCCATTGACCGGAAAAGCGGTCTTCGATGGAGTTGATGATCTCTTTGCCATACAGTCTTCCCTTCATTAGCAATAGGTGTAAGATGTAGATGGTGATGAAGGTGTTCGTGGATACTTTCACGGGGAATAGACGATTGTACGCTCCAGAGTAGCGGACTCGCTTCTCTTTTGACATCACGAAATTCCTCCTGTCATCTTTGAGATTGTCACCTAAAGCTAGTCTATCCGTAACACAGGTGTTTTATTCCTGTCATACGGACAAAAACCTTTGCCATACAATTATGACATAACATCAGCTTTTGGAGGGGATGTAAATGATTCCATTGCTCCAATGTAGACTGGCGAAAGATGGCAGGGATACGGATCTTGAGGAGGCATTCCGTGATGTCAAAAACCGTTCGGAACGCATGAAGCACTTGATACGCTTGGGGTTGAAGGTAGAGCAGGGTGGAGTTATTGATGACAACGAGACTTTAATATTTGATGGGCAAGACTTGGCTCCGGCCCGAGATGTTATTGTCGCACAGATAGGAACCAATCGTGTCGTACTGCGGCCCTGAACCGCAGTACGCCGTTGGTTCCTTCTTTTTGTTATTTGCGCTTGTTCATCTTCAGCCACGAACGAGGTATGTCGTCCATATCGTCGAGGAAGTCGAGATCAAACTCTATACGCTCCTGCGGCGTCATCTTGCTGTAGGGCTTCCCTCTCGGTTCATTCATGACTTCCCGAAATTTTTGCATTGCGGTTGAAGCGCGGGTTTTTACCCGGCCAGCAAACGCGAAAAGCGCCTGCTTACTGGCGGCCATATTGCTTCGCAATGACGATCCCTCCTTTATACCGGACTATCATGAATTTCTTTGCATTTGCTTACGCTTTGCATCCAATCTTGAGAGAACGACTTCCGCAGGTTCAACCAGCATACCGTTGATAGCTTGAGCCCGCTCTACTCGATTCAGAATTTGCTCGGCTTGAATGCGATCATTGTACATCTGATCCACTGTCGAATATGCCCGCTCATGTACAAGCGTAGCATCCATTTTTGCTTTTACCTCTTGTTGACGATTCAGCCGCTCGCGCAAGTTGTTGACTTGGCGGCCCGTTTCGGTTTGTTTGAGCCGTTCTGCGATCTTCTGGCCTTCGTCCGTTGCATTCACCGAGGCTATTCGGGAATCAGTAATCTTCTTCTCGACCTCCTCCTTATATTGTCTCCAGTCATTATCACCAAACGTCGCCTTGCGGAACAGATCCTTGTCTGCATCGTTATCCAATTGATTCATATATTTCAGCTTATCCTCGTAGCTGAGACCGGATACGTTTGTGCCGAATTTCTCGTTGAAGACCTTGCGGGCTTCGTTACGGGCGTACGCTTCTTCTTTCTTGGCGGCGCGGGCCGCTCTGGATTTAGCGTCCAATCCCAAAGCCCGGGCCGCTTTCTTGTACGCTCCGGTCTTGTGGGCTACGATGGCCCCGGCAACCCCTAATGTTGCTACCCCAATGCCGACGTAAAGCCCGGTTCGACTCGCATCGTCATTACTCTGAATAGCATGTGGCATGTTCACGACCTCCTTTACTGTGAACTTGATACCTTTATTGTATCGGAAATTTTGGAATAAGACGAGTAGCAATCGACATAGTTATAAACCACCTTACTCCATTGAAGGTGGTGATAACGATGATGACCGCAACGGCGACAGGGTTTCGGGTAACACTTGAGTCTCGTCCTGTCAGAATTGAGAAAGCAATAGCGAAAGACATCAAAGCTGTCGCAAATTTTATGCAAGGCAAGGAGCCCAAATCATTAAGAAAACAGCGTCGGGTTTTCGGGTTACTTGTGGGACTTCTTGCCGTAACTCCGACGCATCCGGCGTGGGCCGCGCTTCCGAAGGAAACTATCGAAGCCATGAAGAAGGAAGCGGTTATCCCGCCGGAAGTCGATATGGTATTGCTCAAGATCCAATTGCTTTGTCTTGGGCTTTGCGTCTCGGTCGCCGTTATTATGGCTATGATAGCCGGTCTTTTAAGGATTATTGGGCTTCGCGAAGAAGCGAGGCGCAGGTACGCGGATGCCTGCATGGGTATGATCCAAGTGCTTACTGCACCTGCTGTGTTGGGTATCCTAGCCATGATTGTCCGAGGTTTGCTCAAGCTCTTTCCCGGTTCTTTGATGTAAAGCGGCGCACGCTGAAGGCGTTTGCGCTCGCGCTACCCTGTCTTTTTCTGCCGGGATGCCAGTCGGCGGAGGAGTATATTGTTGAAAAAGAGCGCGGCTTCTTGATCGACTTTGTCGGATGGATCTTCGACGAAATGCTCAAGTATGTTTTGTTTACGCCGTTCTCCGTATTCAAAACGACAACAACCATGAGTCTCGTGTTCAAATTCGGAGTCATTTCCGGCGGGCTTGTAACCGTACTCGCCATGATTGAAGGCATCAAGCGCACGCTTTCCATGCAATACACCCCGATCTCCACCATCATTCGTCGATATCCCATTGCGCTTGCAGTTACAGCTTTTGCGCCGACCCTGTTCTATTTTGCAGGCATGGGAGTCAACGAACTCGTCTCCCTGATTGGCCTCATTACCGGTTCCACCCTTCATTCTTCAGCAATCTATTCCAGCACTCTGCATCAGTTTGGCGCAAGCATCTACATGGCGTTTCTGACATTCATCTTTATTGCTGTGCTTGGATACTATCTGATCCGCACATTCTTTTTTCATGCGAACCGCTGGTTCGGCTTGCTGTTCAACTGTGTGATGACGCCATTCGTTATGTTGGCGTACACGTTCCGGCCTTACGAGCAGGTGGCAAGCGGCTGGCTCAGGGATACGCTATACAAATACGGTATTCAGGTCTATCAAAGCCTTTTGCTCAGTCTGGTCGCCGTGATTCTGTATGCGCCGAACATCTTCCCGTTTGAGGGCACCATCGACGGTATGAACTCTGGACTCGTTCGATTGATGCTGTCTATCGGAGGTTTACATGTGATGAATTACCCGCCGTCGTGGCTTCAGAGCATCTTTCCGTCATCCGGCGGCGAAAAGAACATGCTGAAAAACATCGTCAGAGTGGCGAAAATGCTGGCGACGCGCTCAAAGTGAAGGGGGTGTCCCATGTCGGCTGAGCAAATTATGACGGTTGCCTTGGTCATTCAGACGACGGTGCTTGCCATTAACACGATTACATTGATGGTCGTCGGTATCCTGACGCTCAAGGTGGTGAGCGGGCGTGCAAGAGGCAAATAGATACCGCCCCGGCATCCTGAAGGTTCACGACTACGTCTCTTACCGCATCGCGCCCACGACCGACAACAATAATGCGGAACTTGGTACACTCATCAAATCGTTCTACTCTATTCGCAACGATCAGTTATTCAAGGCGCTCCGAGGTGGTCAGCCAGTCATCGCATTTGAACTGTACGCAGACCACAATACCAGCTTTTATCTTTACACGGTTCCCGCCCGACACAAGATTCTGATGAAGGAGCGCATTCAGGCCGCGTTCAAGGGAGCCGGGGTGAAAGAGCATACCCATAAAGGATGGCCGTTTGAGGAGGATCCGCCGGACACATTGATCGCTACCCTCAACCTGACGAAGAACCCGATCTTCCCGCTTCAACTCGGCGATACTATGATCTGCAAAGATATGCTTCATGTAACGGAGGAGTTGCGTGAGGGCGAAAAAGCTTTCGTGCAAATTCTGATCGAGCCGATTCTCGACAGTTGGCAGGAGGATCTGGAGAAGACCTATGAGGCGTATCTTCGGGGCGATCCGGTCGCTGATGGTAACTGGCTTCAGGCCGGAGGGCGGATGCTGGACAGTTCCATCACGCGATGGGTCAACACCATCGGTAAGCAGAAGCAGAGCGAGCGACCGAGTCAAAAGAAGCACCGGCAGATCAACGATTTTCACAAGAAAATTCGCCAGTCCGGCTTCCATGTTGCCGTCCGGCTGGCGGTGCAGGCGAAAGATTATGGCCGCCGAAACGACATTATCGAAGGACTTGCGGGCTCATTCAAGGCAACCAACTACTACAACAATTGGCGTCTGTCCGGCGTGCTGTTCAAGAAAGCGGCGCTGATGTCCATCCAGAGAAGACAAATGCCTCTTATGTCTTCGCATAATCTCCTGTGCGAAGACGAGTTGAAAGGCTTGCTGTGTTTTCCCACGAAGGACATCAAGACAAAACGACTGGAGAGGATGGTGCCCGATGAAGAACATGTGGATCAACGTATCACAAGCGCAATCATTCCTGTTGGATATAGCATTGAATACGATTCCCGAGGAAAAGAAGTCGGATTTAGTATCGCTAATCCTGACACAGCCGCAAAGGCTCGACTTTGGATCGCTCCTCCGGGTAGTGGAAAATCAACTGCCGTCAAAGTCTTTATGCAAGGAGCCCTTGCCGTCGGACATGGTGGAAGCATTTTTGATGTTGCAGACGGAAGGCTCTACCTCGAAGCAATCGAATGTACGCCGCTGGAGCGACGCGACAAACTCGTCCTCGTCGATTTCGCAAACCAAGAATATCCCCACGTCTTCAACTTCTCAAGTCTTGGAACAGACGCAGATACCATCGGCATGATGTTCGCGGAGTTCTTCGAGAT